>JGI24509J20081_1000062_pt1 | contig 117464 bp, 93 predicted proteins | sample LinPmetageLP29_FD_20081 | JGI IMG/M metagenome (IMG submission 20081) | reverse complement strand
TTTTTTTTTTTCCTTCTGTATGGCAAAGCCCATCATATCCGGCTAAGGTCCGACTTTGGCAAGGCTGATCTTGAAAGTGTCCTAAACCTAGATTAATCTATCTACTCCGTAGCTAGCGGACTGCGCATCTCGGATCGTTGCCTTCTTCGTAGAAGCGCAGATCGCAGGCCATTTGTACCTTTTCGCCCCATAACACATTGGGTCTCGAGCGATCGCGATTGGCCTTTTCTCGAAGCCCGTAGAGGTCCCAGGGGCGCGTTGACATCTGACTTGTCTTCTCCAACTCCAACTCTAACTCTCCAGACCTAAGATCTGGCTCGTCCCAGGTAAGTAAAATTTCGAGCCCCCCGTGCATATTCCAATCACGACTGCATTGGCTCTCTCCTCGCGCTCGGGGGTGCATCCCGCATCTCGCATCCCGCAGTCGCATACGTGATACGGTGGCTGACTGACTCGTTCCACAGTTACCGTTAGATATTTCGTTGTGTTGCGTCCAGCACGCACGGGGTCAATTTGGTGACACAACCTCTCACACGACGAACCTCTGGCCGGATGATTGAACTACGGTAGACATCAGTTGATGGGATCCGGCCGTGTTGTGCCTTGGTTAGCATTGGGAAACGAAGATGTCCGGGTTATACGCCCAACAGAACATGGCGACGAATTTGAAGTCCCCGGCTACCGACATGGCCCAGCCCTCGTCGGCACCATCTAGCATATCCCACATCTCCAAGGCGAGAGCGAGATCAAGATCTCGGCCAGGCCGGCGTCGTCGAGATTCTTCCCCCGCACCGTCCTCCCCGCCCGGCCTACCCACACCGACGCTCTCGCCTGACGGGTATAGCGATGGCGAAGATGAGCTTATCCAGGAAGACACGCTTTCGCCGTTCGACGCCCGCCGAATTACACCTACCCTCCATGCATCACTCGTCTCCGAGATCCTTTCCCTCCGACGAGAGGTCGAACACAAAACCAAGGCCATTGATTCTTTAGAATTAAGCTTGGACGAATCGCGGTCAGAAAATGAAACGCTAGGCCAGAATTTGTCCCAGGCCACTCGCGATGCGCGGTCCTTGAAGCATCAAATCCAGCTTCTGGAAGGCGGGACGTCATCTGCGATGACAGAATTGGCCCGTGAGCGAGACGATGCCGTTGAGAATATCAATGAAGTCCGCAAGAAACTAGAACAAGCACAAAAAAGAGCTCGCAGTTGGGAAGAAGATGTCGAGCGCACTCAGATGTTGTGGGACCGTGATCGGGAAGAATGGGAGAACGAACGGAGAAATATGGAACGCAAGGTCCACGTGGTGGAGGGTCGTCTGAAGACGGTGCTGAACGAGGTCGCGGCGGCCCAAGAAGCCCGAACTCTTCGTTCACAAACCAGCGAGAATGACGCTACTAAGGAGAAGAGCAAAGACAGTGACACGGCAAGTGTGGCTTCGGGCAGCCAGGGTCGTCGGCGTACGAGTATGACCAGCATGATGTCTGATGAGATTGAGAGTCCTGACCACGCCCGAGCTGATTATCATAACGTGCGATACTCGGTGATGAGTCTTGCTCCTGGTGCCAAGAATGACTCGGGGTTGAATCTGGCTCAGGAATTGGACTTTGAAGAGGAGGATGAGTTCGCTGCATCCGATGAGGACGCGCTGCCCGAGGAACGCCCTATATCTGTTCACTCGCAGTCATCTTATACGGTTTCATCAAAGGCCAGAAAAATCCTGGGTCTCTCTCTTCAAAGTGTTGGGTCTGTTACAGCGGCAGAGTACCGTGCTCTGGATACAGCTCCCTGGAGTCCTGCGAAAATACCGGAGATATCTCTTGAATACCGGGATAGGGCCGTCCAGTATTCCCCTCTCCCATCACCCGAGTTGCCGGCTGTGACAGAGGAAAATCTCGCTGCTGTACCTGTAGAGACAATTACAGAGCCGGAGCGAGAAGATCCCGAGGTTGAGACACCCGAGATGAAGGATTCTGCGACGCTCACCAGTGCCGTCGAGATGGTGTCGACGTCTATCCAGACCGTGGATGATCTTCCTAGCTCCCTGTCGATACCCGATATACCTGAAACCGGATCACCAGCTCAACCTGCCGAAGAGGCTCCGAAGCCAGTGGAGATGACGTCCATCTCCACACAAACGGATATCCCTGAAGCTGCATCTGTCAAGGAAGAAAAGGCTTCCTTGTCACCCAACGATATTCTAGATCAAAGGGGCATCCCAATGATCACCATCCATCCCCCCGGCTCGGAGCCGTCTTCGCCCCGGAATAGCATTGTTCTGCCACCCCGAACCAAGAGTGTGTCTGTGCAGGCCAATTTCAGACCGGTCATCGAAGGCCGATCCATCGCAATTCAGACCGAGGAGATCCGCATTGATAGGCGCAAACTCCCCGTCAGCCTTCTTCCTTCCGCTATACCCGACTTGCCCACTCAAGCGGAAGCTCGGGATGCTGATTATCAGCCGTACCGGCCGCCTGTACCTCCGCCACGGTCTGCCAAGCGAGAGCAGCAGCGTGCTAGACCGTCAGAATACCCTGTGAGGTCTCCGCCTGCACTGCCATCGGAGCCTATTCAAGCCTACCCAGGCAATAACGATAACGGCCCGCTGTCGGACGAGGTGGCTTCTGGAATTCGCAGACCTTTCCGGTCCAGCAGTCTGTTTGCCGGCTTCGAACAGCTGAGCGATGATGAAGGCCCCCATGGGGAAGAGCGCGACATTTTCACGGATGACGAGCTCTTGAACAGGCCATTTGCTGCATACAAAATCCGCCGTGGCAAGTTGGTCAATGCCAAATCGAGACCCAGCCTGGATTCCATGGGTCTCCCGGAGATTGACGAGCACACCTCTGATTCCGAATATCGACCGTCCGATCTTGGTGGTAGCTCTTCTCGCGCTACTCAACGGTCTGGTGCGACTTCCTCCAGCAGTCGCCAGTCTGGCATGCGCAAGATGGCCATGATCTCTAACGGGGCAGTGACGCATCAAAAGATTCGCTCCCGCAGCCCGAGCGAACCTAGCCTCGATAGCGGCAGCGCAGGGTCTAGTAAAGCTCCTCCCTTCCCCGTCCCGATCCGCCATAGCTCGCGCAAGATCCCATTGGACGGCAGTGATGGACCTCCCAGTCCGACTCGCTCTGGGAGATACTTCTCAGACCGTGGTCGCGGGTCAGTGGGCCGCCGCCCGACTCTGCGCCGAGTCCGATCCGCAGCTGCAATGTCGAATTCAGACCTTCCTGAGCGTCCGGAGACTCGGTCGTCCCCAGCTCGGTCGGCTGATTCCTTTGTGCCGGATAGTCCGTTCCGCGCACCTCCCATGCCATTTGATGATATCACGGCCCCTTATGAGCGACGAAACGCCCAGAAACGAGCCTCGCAACGCAGAACGCCATCCGTGAATTGGAATCATGAGCGTCAGAATTCGACTGGGGGCGTACAGCCGACTAGTGTCGTGGATGCCATTGCGCAAACAATGGTCGGGGAATGGATGTTCAAGTACGTCCGCCGCCGTAAGTCGTCCTTCGGCATGGGTGAGTCCAAAGACAGCTGGGAGGGAAAGAACCCGGACGAGGTATCGGCCAATATCACCAATAGCGGAGTGCGACACAAGCGTTGGGTCTGGCTTGCACCATATGAAGGTTCTATCATGTGGAGCAGCAAACAGCCAACGAGTGGGCCAGCATTGTTGGGCAAGAGTGGCCGGAAGTGTAAGAGCCCATCGTTCTTCTACTCATTTGAATTCCGTCCTAACTGACTTATGAACTTCTAGTTACTATCCAATCCGTCCTGGACGTCAAGGATGACAACCCCCTGCCCAAGGGCTCCGGCTCACCGAGCCCATTCAATCGCTCAATCCTGGTGTTGACACCTCAGCGCGCGCTCAAATTCACCGCGCTGACGGTCGAGCGCCACTATATCTGGCTCACGGCATTGTCCTTCCTTAGCCACTCCTCTATAGGCCTGCATGAACTCGCCGCACTGCCACCTGCACCGCAAGAAGAGGCCCCGGCTCCCCTGCAGCCGCTGGCTGCTCTACGACGCCATCCAATCCGTGACTCCATCCGCGTGGCCAAGACCCGGCCCATGCCTAGGGGTAAACGCTCATTCCCTGAGAAAGTCCTGCCCGAATTACCGGCGGATAGCATAGACATGGCCGCAGATGCACCCCATGTTCCACGCTTCTCCAATCACACCCGCAAGCGCAGCAACACGGCTCCTCGACCCCCAGCGATCCCTACCATCCGCAGCTTCTCCAGCCAGGGCACTATGCCTTCGTCATACAGCGGCATGACCGCCGGTTCTTCTGAGCCAAACTACTCAACCGTACCGCCTCCGCGGGGTATAGGTAGCGTCCGCAGCAGCATCAGTCGGGCCTCCGAGGCCAGTGGCCACACCAACGCCAGTAATGTGTTTGACATAGGCACCATGCGCATGGAGGCCTTTATTGATCACCACGCGCAAGAGATTAACCGTCCTCGCGCCCCGCCTGCTCGCTCACGACATACCCGTAAGACTTCCAGTAACTGGAGCCCGGAATACGACGCACCCTCCGTCTACGGCAGTGACATGTCCTTCCGGTCAGACCCTTTCCGCGGCTTTTGATGCTGATTCCTAATTCCTTTTCTAATTCCTTGGCTTTTCGTCCCACCATTGACCCTGTGCATGTACAGCCGTATATATGATTTTCTTGACCCTTCTCACTTACATACTTTGCTTTACACTTCTCTATTTTCTTTTTCTTTTTTATTTTCTACGTTTTGATTTCATGTTGATACCATTGTGCGAAAGACGATACCAATTCGAAGCAGCGATGGACACGGGCGTTGGGAGTGAAACCGAAGTCCGAATTTGTCTATACAATAGTATAAATATAATGTATGCTAGTACTTTCTCCAAGTAGAATGTAATCGAGTCTTGTACCGGGTATAACCATGATTGTTCGCTAGCAACACAGTTTCTGATGTCCGCCACACAGCCGAAGAGACTTTCCCAAAAATCCATAGATCCTCCAGTATGCGAGCGAGAATTTCCAAGACTGACTCGAAGCGGTCTTGACGTTTCGTATTGCGTAGGTATCGAATCCTTATAAGAATGTATTGTTTATGGCGACAAATCACAACTTGGCGCTCTCCTTGACTTCGCCGATCTTGAGCTTGGGCGAGTACTTTTTCAACACGGACTCGTTGTGGTACTGTGTGGGTTAGCGGGAGGTTCATTTCTCTTCTATAGAGAGGGTATAAGGGTATTCACCTTCCAGAACTGCTTGGATGCATCCTTGCCTGCAACGCGCTTGAGGATCTTCGCGCCGCCCGGGTGCTCGTCGATAAAGTTGGTCACGTCGTATACGTTGTTGTCGACGATGATGTACAGGCCTTTGTCGGCGCTGTTGTGAGAGGCGACATCGGCGGGGGTGAATGACTGCGACATGATGGTGTGATGATGGAAGGCGAGAAGTTGAGGTCATGGAAGTCTGGGAGTCTGGGGATGAAAGGCGGGGCCGAGGTAACTCGGTCTCGGCCGGGAATCGCAAATACATTCCTTCTGATTGGGCTTTTTAAGGTGTGGTGGAGCTATTTTGATAGTCTTGTGCATTATGCATTGGATGATGATGATGCTGATATTTTTTGTTTATATTAATGTCTATGTTTTCTACGTGGTCTGTATGGCCTCATAGGCAGAATGTGATCATGCATTTGTTTCATTGAACTATATGTAAAATACATCCTATGATCGCCCTCTATATTCTATATTCATGTTCGACTTTTCTCGCCCACTGCCCCGGTCCCCTTGGGCACTTTGCGATCCAGTCCGAGTGACTCTAGATCCTTCTTCTTGTAATAGTGCGGTGCCACTTCCACCAGCCATTCTGCCTGCAGCGGCATGTTGCTGCGCATGTACTCCTTGCTGGTCAGAACTAGCTCGTAGTAAATCACCCACCGCGGGTTAACCTCGAACAGCGTGCTTGACGGGTGCAGGTACACTCCCTGGCCGGTCTTGATCGTGCGATAGCTATCGCCACCGCGTTGCAGACGTGCCGCGTTGGGGAAGAAGCCAGCGGTGATGGCCTTTTGAATCGGGACGATGTTCGTGGCGCCACATGTGCTGATCGTCACTTCGACTCGATCGCACAGTTTGGCTAGTTGATCACGGACGTCGCGGGCTCGCGTCAAGCTACGCGGCTGCAGGAAATTCTCCTTGGCCCACACGAAGCTAAAGTCCGAGTCCACCCACTGGTTCCAAATGTTCAGAAGCGTCAAGTGGTCACCGCCATCCTTGATCGTGAACCGGTTGCGGGCGCTATCAGCGTGGATTTTCTTGTCCTTGGGCCGGAAGAACAGTGCGCTCGACTCACCCAGCATTGAGATTATCGAGAGCACCTCCTCCACACATCCGTATTTGTCTGCCGCGAGGATCGCCTTTGCCAGCATCGGATCCGTGGGGAACTCGGCCATCTGTCGGCCGACCTTGGTGAGCTCACCCCGGTCGTTGAGAGCCCCGAGTGCGTACAATTGCTCCAGTGCTCGGATGATGGTCTCCGCAGGGGGCGGGTCCATGAAGTCAAAGTCAAGTAGTTGGTCAATACCAAGGGACTTCAACATCAAAATAACGCCATTCAGGTTTGTGCGTTGGATCTCCGGCGTGGTGTTCTCTTCCAGCTCGTTGTAATATGCCCACTTCGTGTAAAGTCGGAAGCATTTACCGGGACCGACTCGTCCGGCACGGCCTGCACGCTGGTTGGCCGAGGCTCGCGAGCACGGCGTCACCACGAGGCTCTCCATACCCGTACGTGGGTTGAACACGTTCTCCTTGACAAATCCGGGATCGATCACGTAAACGATACCATCGATCGTCAAACTAGTTTCGGCAATATTGGTCGCTAAAACCACCTTGCGTGCCTTGGGTGGTGTGGGCTCGAAGATTTTGGTCTGCAGCTCCGATGGCAAGTTGGCATAGATGGGACAGATGATCATCTCTGGTATTTTACTGCCCAACTTTCGAGCTGTTTCTTGTAAACTTTGCTCGGCAGCTTCAATTTCTTCCTGGCCTGTCAGGAATACCAAAATATCTCCCCGGCCCTGCGTGACGTGGATCTGGAAGACTGTGGTGATAGCGGCGGCCAAATAATTAGCTTCGGGCTGCGAAGTGTAGTGCACGTCGACTGGGTATCGGCGGCCGGGGATGTTGAAAATAGGTGCATCGTCGAAGTACTTCTGGAACTTTTGCGCATCCATGGTCGCAGAGGAGATGAGTAGTTTCAAGTCAGGTCGGGCTTTGGCAATATCCTTAAGAAGACCACACGCAATGTCTGTGGGTACTGTCCGCTCATGGGCCTCGTCAATCATCAACGCCGAGTACTGGCCCAGATCTGGCTCCGTGAGCAATTCTCGAAGAAGCATGCCGTCAGTCATGTATTTGAGAATCGTCTTGTCGCTCGTGTTGTCTTCGAATCGAATAGCATAACCAACTTCGTTGCCAATTCTCACACCCATCTCCTCTGCCACACGGGCTGCAACACTCATGGCTGCCACTCGACGCGGTTGAGTGCAGCCAATCTTCAAGCCGTCTTTCGTGTAGCCGGCCTCGTGAAGGTATTGAGGGATCTGCGTCGTTTTACCCGAACCTGTTTCTCCAACAATAATCAAAACCTGGTGGTCATGCACGGCCTGGATAATCTGGTCCCGGAATTGATAGATGGGAAGGCTCTTCCGAGTCTCCTCCATAGTAGCAGCCTTCTTTTCAGCCGCATCAACCTGCTCCTTGAACCGGAGCTGCTCCTGGGTCATAGGCTTCTGCGTGCCTTCAAGTTTGGTATCCATCACAAAATTGATCTGCTGTGAGTCGTCGAAGACATATTCGTAGTCTCCTTCATCGACGAATTCGGGCTTTTTGATTTGAGCTTTGGCTTTGGCCGCCTGTTCCATTTCCCATTCCTCGTGCTCCGTGACGAATCGCTCCTGACCGGCATCGTCGCGATCGATGTAGCGCTTGTACAGGGCATCCTCTTTCTTCTTACGATCGATTTTGCCCTTCTCCGTGATGTAATCATCCGGCATCATATAGCCGTCACGATGGTCATCAATGCGAAGTCGCTCCTCTGCGATACGGAGAACCTCTCGGTTTCGCGCAAACTCCTCCTTCTCACGGCGGGTGAGATTTGGATTCTCACGCAACTCGGCAGTCTCTTCAGCAACCTGGCGCCGCAATAGCGCCAGACGTTCCGTTTCTCGTTTCTTCAGATATTCCTGTCGGGAGCGCAAGCGCAGATCGGGCATCACGGCAGCCCGCGCATCGGCATTATCGGCAAGAGCGCGGCGCCGTGCAGCTTCTCCGTCTCTCGTTCGGTCCTCCACGATCTTTTTAGACTTGCTGTCATCCTTGTTGGCCAGTCGCTTCGCAAACTCGTCTCGCTCACGAAGATCCCGTTGGCGGTCCAACTCTTGCTTGGTTTGAGGGTCGAGGTCATCGGCGGGAGACGCGGAGCGTGGAGAGGCGGATCCATCCTGAAGTCGCGTCCGTTTCGAGGGAGACTCCGCAAACTCATCCTGGTCGCCTTCGGCATATAGCTCCTCCTCGGGGGTCTCCTCGTCACCCCATCTATCCTCAAAGCCTTGTGGGTCTCTCTTCCGCAACTTCTTCGACCGTGGGCGGTCCCGACTCTCTGCATCCCGACTGCGATCTCGTTTTCGGTGGTCAACTTTCTCCGAGCGACTGTAGGCCTCGGATTCTCGCTTGCTCCTACCCCGGTCGCGATCGCTGTCCCTTTCCTCCCGGCGCCTCCTTCTATCGCGCTCTGCCTCGATGTTGACTGGTCCCAGTGTGGACGCGGGATCGGGCAGATCTTCGCCCATGTCTACCATCCGGTATTTCTTCTTCGGTTCCTTGCTTGCAGTGGTCTTCATGGTAGATGCACTGGGTTGACTGCTCTTCCCCACGCGGGAGAATAGCTGCTCGCAGAACGCGCCGATTTCATCGGGGCTGCCATCGAGGAAGGAGACCAGCTTATCTTGCAGGGAGGCTGAGGACTTGGCAGAGGTGGCTTCGGCAAGAACGAAATCGACCGCGATGGAATCTGAGGCACCGGTCAAGCGGATCAGTGAGTCTGATACGAAAGTCTTGTTGTCCATGTTGAGCGCGAAATCGGAGAAAACACAATGCTTGGAACCAGTTCGCAAGGTACAGTGGTAATGAAGCTCAGACAACACAGCGCATGATGCGCACAAGGAAATGCCGAGGGGTTTCTGTCACTTCTCGTGAAGCGGTCTGGTTTTTAAGATCGCAGAAGGTTGAAGGTGACCCGTAAAGGATCCGGATGTTGTATCCTCAGGCGCCATATTTCAATCTGGCAGAATTATATCCGTCGCACTCACCGCCTTTAGTCTCTGGCAAAGTGTGGGTCACGGTTACAGTAGGCACTTCAACCGGTTCCTGATATAGTTACATACCTTCTTTTTCTGCTAGAAACATAGTCGAAGCAGTTAGGCAGCTGAATGTGTATTGCCCTCGCAGAACGGAAACATAACATACAGAAAGAAATAAAACAAGAAGATATAGATGGAGGGTTAGGTACAGAGAGGAGATATATGTGTGCATCTCGATGTCCCAGATATTGGAAAATACCCATACGGCAAAAAGCCATGTAGGTGCCGTGGATCGTCTTAGACATATCTTCAACACCAAGGCGTAGGCATCTTGCACCGTAAGTGAATAACTAACTAGTCAGTTGGTCATGGGCACTTACATAGCTCAGATTCGTCAATTTTGGATGCCCTATACAGCTAAAGCCAGGACCTTTATCAACTCCAAACAGCCCGATCCCGGCATTCCCGAGATCTAACCACGTACCTAGGTAGCTACCAAGATAGCGATGCCTAGTAGGCTTACAAGTCGAGAATGCCAAGTCTAGTCTACACCAGCACTCGGAACAATCACACCTACAATGAGAGAAAGTAAAGAAAATCGGGGGGATATCATTCGGACTCCAAGCTATACACTGACATGGAATCAAACTAGTCAGACAAAAGACACAACTCAAACAGATCTCGCTAAACCAACACAGCATGGCGGCAGTCGTTTATCGTCACAGTCTCATGGGAAAAAAGGTAACAAAAAATAGCAGATATGAACGAAAAAGAAAGCAAGATGTCCCAAGCATAGGCCGATCGGCCCAATGCCAACTATCGCGCTCCCAGTGCCAACAGGCCAGGTTGAAAAATCCAGGAACATATAGGATTAACGTCAAATCTGACGAGCTTGGACAAAGTACGAGAGCAACCTGAGTGAGCAAAGGCCTTCGGAAGGTCACAGTGGGATCATGGTACATTCGTAACACATAGTCATACTAGACAGATACAAAGGAAAGGGAAAGCAAGGACGCCGCAAGCGAATGGGGAAACGCCACACTGAAACTCCAGGGTATGCACCCTCTGTTAACTCCACCGGGTCATGACGAGGAATGGGCTGATTGTTGGAGCGACTGGGAAGTTTGCTCCAAGTCCCAAAAAAGATCGGGGTCAAAGAAAATACCCCACAAAGGGAATCCCTAGTTCGCAAGAAACAGAAAGATCCCGGCTTCGACCCGAGAAGCCCGGAATAGAAACAAAGAAACAGGGTCGTGATCTGAAAACATGACGTTAAAGATAGGAAGAAACAAAGCTGCACCGAGTCGTGATAAGCACCGGGAAATGACAAAGGAAAAAAAAAAAAAAAAAAAAAGGAAAACATAAGACACAGAACACCCCTCCATATGCACAAACAGCGAAAAGGAGAGAATAGATTACACATCGATCATCTCGGCATCTTCCGCCAGGACCTCATCGGCAGGGCCCCAGTTGCCTTCGAAGATGGTGGCACCGGCACGGCGGCGTCGACTGACAAACTGGACTCCGTAGGTCTCGAGAATCTGGTCGGCAGTAGGCCGGTCAAGTGGGTCGGGGGAAATCATCCAGCGGACAATTTTGTCCAGCGCCTGAGGGTGATGAGCATCTACCATGAAGTCCGGAGGGTTGACGAGCTCGCCGCTGCGCTCTAACGGAGTTGGCTTGTCAGCCTTCAGCTTGCGGCTCGTCAGGAACTCATCACCGAAGTCGTCGTCACCCAGGTCGGACGCACAGAGCTCCTCAAAGGAAGAAGACTCCGAAACAGGGTTGCCAGATGCATCACGGAAGATGCTGGTTTCCGAGCTCCAGGTCAGACTGGGCACGTCGCTCATGTCACCGTTTCGAAGCTTTTGCCAGGACGCACCATTGTCCGGCAGCTCCACATTGCCGGCGATTTCAAACATAATCAGACCCAGTGAGAATATATCAGCGGGCTTGTCAAAGCGACCCATGAGAATCTCCGGTCCAATGTACTCGCGATCGCCCTCGCCCTCGATGCCATCCTCAGCGGGCCAGCGTGTGGCCATGCCAAAGTCGGCGATTTTGAGGAGGCCTTCAAAGGTAACCAGGATGTTGGCGGGCTTCAGGTCAAGGTGGATGAATCCCTGGTCATGAATTTCCTTGAGACCCAATGACAGCTCGAGAAGGATCTTCCAGATACGGAAATCATCGACTCGAGCCTTGAGGCCAGCCTGAGCCAGGAAAACATCCAAGCTTCCCTCCTCGCAAAACTCGGTCTGGATGTAGAGATGCCCGCACTCCTCCCAGCTGTTCACGAAGGAAATGACGTGGTCAGAGTTGATCAGAGTCTTCAGAATATCCACTTCACGGATGCGGCGTTCACGGTCCTTGAGTCCCAGATAGGGCTGCTTGCTCTTCTTGACAGCCCATACTTGGTCGGGCATAGCAGTGGGTGATTTGGGACCACTCGATGGCAGAGAGAAGACAGAGGGGAAAGAGGATGCGTAGGGCCGAGAAACTCGATAGACCTGAGAAAATTCGCCAGTGCCGATCAGCTCCGCCTTCTCAAAGCGCGACGTCAGACTGGAATCAACATCGGGGGTGTGATAACCACTGAGTTGTAGGCTGGGTCGCTTGCTCGATAACATCGAATCGCGCGGGCCAGTTGGGGTGGCAGGAAGAGCGGAATTGCCGCAGTCCGGCTGGAGCGACTGCTGATCATTCGGTACGGAGATCGACAAGCGGCTAGGATCAGGAGGGAAGAATTGTTCTCGAGGCGTGCGTGGTGAGGTCTGCAGGAACCGGTCGCGCAGGGGAGTCGAGCTGGAACCGACCCTGGCCTCTGACAAGCGCTCGAGAGGTGCGATATGAGAAGTGGCGGGAGGATAAGTGCGAGAAGGAAGGAAGGTCTGTTTGGTCGGAGTAGGAGGGAAGTCGGCCTCATTCAGTGGCTGGCTGTCATAACACGAAGAGGGAGACTGAGCCCGCAGAATGTCGTCTCCATCCACGCTCACGAAGCTTCCACGGCGAGTGGGCTCTTCAGGGTGGTTAAAGGTATTGCCAAATATCCCCATGCCGCGACTTGGTTTGGGATGCGCTGTCGAGAAGGGAGGGTTGAATGGCGAGGGAGGTACATCCTCAGACTGTCGAACTAGGCGCGATTGGCCGAAGAGGCGTTCCGGAGCAGGGCTAGGACCTGCAGCGAACAAGTTGATAGACCGCTTGCACGGAGTGTCGGGCATGTTCTTGTTGAAGCTTGAGCCAAGAGATTCCTCCGCATTGCGGTTCTTCTTTGAGATCAGTCCAGTCGACATGAACGCAGCCGGCAGCGGCTTGACCATCTTGTAATTCTCGGGTGTCGCAAAGGAGTCTGAGCCACTCGACTCCTCGCGCGTGATTCGACCCACAGGAGCCGGGCGACTCGCACCTGCAGGGAGAGATTTGGAGAAATTGAAGAGACGAGGCGGCCGCTCAGGCTTGTGATGGGGTTCATGAGTAGGCGAGTCATCGAGACTGGACCCAGAGGAGGATTGGGTGATCGTACGTGAGAGGGGATGAGCGGCAGGACGGGGAGGCTGAGCAGGAGGAGCAGCACCACTGTTGGTGCCACTGAGGTTGGAGAAGAGTGAACTGGCAGGAGCAGGGCGAGGTGAGAACAAGTTATCCTGGCCTGCATCAAAGAAACCGCTGTCAAATGACATGCGAGAGCGAACTGCTAGCGGGGTGGCGGGCGATGTATCGCCTTCTCCAGCAGCCCTAGGCCGACCAAATAGCGAACGCTCACCCTGGCGTTGCTGAAGAGTGGATCGTCGCAACGATGATGAGCGCTTGGGAATGGTCGCAAACGGGCTGAATGGCTGAATCGAAGTCGGGAAAGGTGGGATATCACTTTCGGAAGGATTGGCAGACGCATCTTCCTGATCGGTGTCGAAGATACTAAAGTCTGACGTGTTGGGCACATGTACACTGCGCCTCTTCGCGGAGGGGCTGCCACGAGACGCCTGGTCCAGATTCATGATACCGTCACTGCGCTTCAAAGGACTGACTGTCGCGTAGTTTCCAAATGTACCACTGCGGCGCTTTTCGATTCGCGAGAGTGAAGAGCGAGGCACAAAAGGAGTGTCAGACGGAGGGGCAGCTGGGGTGGTTGAGAGAAAGGGACTGGCGCAAGTGTTGCTCTCACTTTGACCCGTCAGGTCATCTAATGTGAGCGCATTTTCCTCACCCTCACCCTTAAACAGGGACTTAGGCTGCGTAGGAATGGCATTACCGCCATCCGTTGACGTAGAAAGAGCGCGCTTGGCCGGACTACGCGGAGAGGTCCGCCGTCGCATGACCGGCCGGGTTATTTTTGCACTAGGAGGATACGGAACTGCAAGAGGTGACTGCTGGCCTGATGAAGGGAACAACACAAAGTTGTTCTGTGAAGATCGTCGCGAAGGGGATAGGGGCGAGGCAACGTATGTAGACTTGGAGGGAGAGGCGTTGCGAGAGTTAAGGAAGAAGCTGGAGCTCTTGGATGGAGAGCGCGACAGAGAGCGCCGAAGCTGTCGGATGGCGGAACTGGCATCGACGTGATGAAGCCCCGAGTGCGATGGCAAATGGAGGGTGCCGCCCGAGTCCCGGTGCGGCGAAAAGGTCGCAACCATGACTGGGGAATGTGAGTGCGCCGCGCAACAATCCCAGAATGAGAGGTGATCCAATCCGCTTATGATGATCTCCACCCACCAACGATGGGCTCAGAGATCACTGCGATCAAAACCAACACTCTTCAGCAGAGGCGTTTGTGGAAAAGATCAAAGACAGTCCACCACGTTGAACAAAAAGTCCCCCAGAGAGATTACCAGGCTGAGTCAAGGAAGAGAGGGCAGGCACGCTGCACTGGAATGCTGAGCAGGAAGGTGCAACAAGTGGCAAAGCAGGCAGCTTTACCTACGCATTGCGAGACACAAGGAATTCCGAGTGTTCACCTGTGGTTCCTCCAGATCACCCGGGGGCACAAACACGGACGCGCTATACTATCGAGGTACGCGCGGGAATGTTTCAGGTCGGGCCCACGGACATTCGGTGATGGCATCAACACTTCCGACAAAAGAGGGCGCAGTTGGCAGAAGCTCGGTCTTTTTTGATCCCAGTCTATTTCAACCAAGCACGGAAGCGTAAGGGGCAGATTTCCCCTCCAAGAGTTGTCGAGAATCAGCCCGCGTAGGTTGGAAAGTCGAAAGAGGTTGGAATGTGGCTATGGCGGGGGGTCCAAGAGATCGAGAGGAATGAGGGATGAGGGATGAAAGAAGGTGGTTCAAGGGCGATGACAGGAATGGGAAGAATGGAGATGAGAGATCATGTACTCCGTATAAACGCGCACGTCGCGTTGTTGATCCTCGATACCGTTTCGGGTTTAGCGGCGGGGACGCGTCGTGACATAAACAAATAGTGGCTTAGGTAAGTGCATCTATAGGATTAACTGTTAACTGTTCTATAATTACTAGTTAACTATTCTACTATTCTATAGTTGCGTATATAGTCCTATTTTCTATTTTCAATTTCCATTTCCATACTTCCATTTTGAATTTTGAACTCGGGCCTTGGTTCGGTCTGAGATGCCCAGCGGTTCGCCCCTGCACTAGTGAGGCAGCCAATTCACGGTCTGCACGTCAGCTCTGACCACCAAACAATAGTCAATGTATCAGAAAGAGACTTCTATTGTTCTGGTCCAACCAGATGGCCGGCCACGCGAATTGCCCTTGCTTCGATGGCTGTCCATGGATCCCACTCCACTCAGTCTTCATTTGATTCATCAGCTTCTCCCGTCTTACTAACTAAATTTAACCCTTGGGACCTGCAGAAAATGCGCAAATCCTGTCGGGAGAAGACTTCCGACAGACTAAGTTTACCGGAAAGTTTACTGGACTCGCTCAATCGCTGTTTATCGTCTTCCAGGTGGAGACATGTCACACGTCTGATACGCGTGGGTCTTTGCCCCTCTGGTTTCTGAATCTATTCATCCATTGACCTGAAACAGAAAAAGAACACATATCCGACGTCCAAAGTACCGCAAAAGCAATATATGCACAGAAAAGGAGATGAAATGCTCGCAAGATAACCAAACTCTAAGTACTGAAAAAGAAATGCTGAAAAATATTGACCAAAATAGACGGCCAGGCTCTCATCTCCCTTCTCCCTGGCTTCTCCTTTCTACATCAAATCCAAAGTCTCGACCAAAGCGGTCATCTCCTGCCGCATTTTTTCAATCATCTGCTCTGCAGTGGGCTGATCGAGTCGAGCATCGGGAGCAAAAATTCCAAAGTCCAATCGGCCGTCTCGAATGGCTGCTTCCACGTCGATTGTAGGCTGTTGAACACGTAGAAAATGCATTAGTGCCAGCTCAGGGTGGATTACTGGGATTTTTCAAACTTACCATGAAGACATCTTGAATAACCGCCGTTGAAGTGGAGGCATGTACGGTCGGGGCCGTTCCCAACGAGGCTGTACTGTCGCCGTTGGTATGCGGCTGGTCGGGCTGGCCCACAGTAGATAAGCGGAGGCTTGCCAGCTCGTCGCGTCCAAGAGATTTGAATGCCACATGTATGCCATTGGCGGCGGCGGCATCGACAGACGCCAATTCGGGCAGTCGCAGGAAGTTGACACAGGTGCAGATTCGTACCCCGGTCCATTCAGCAATCTCTAGGAGAGAGACGCCCGAATGCTCAATCCTGCTGATTTCGCCAAGTTCATCCTGGATCTTTCGAGCGGCAACAAGGAGTGACTCCTGGTCGTGGCTGAGCTTGTTGTCTAGACGAAGCGGCACAATGTTGACTGTGGGAGCCATGAGTTCTGACAGCCCTTCCGCATCATGCGACCGATTGGCGAGATACAACCCGACCACGAGCCGTCTCGGGATCTCCTTGTTATCTGTGCCCGCCGCAGCGAGGATCTGAGCGTGTACGCGAGCATAAACGGCCAGGAAGATCGACTGGACACCAAGGCCCTGTTTCTGGGCGGCTATTTCGACACGAGACATGTTTGAGACTAGTCCTGGTCGGTAGTGCTGCTGGATGGCGCCAAAGTCACCCTGTCGTTTGTCTTCTGCCCCGTCGGTTGAGATTTGGCCCAGATATTTTTGCCAGAATTGCCGCCGGACATCTACCGGCGAATGAACGTGCTGGGATGCCACAAGTCGGGAGAGGTCATGGAGGTCGAATTTGGATTCGGACGCGTCAGAGTGGCAGAGGTTGGCAAGTCTATCCATCATGGACGGAAGACTAACGGCGTCATACAGGGCATGATGAATTTGCAATGCAAGCGCCGTTCCCTCGGTGGTCTGGCAAGCATGCAGTGTGACTGGCGGCGCGCCAAAGGCTTGCCTGGTATCGGGTGCGACAAGTTCGTCGACATTATGGTGCCAGACAACCGGATTGTGTACATACTTCAACACAGCCTGAACATAAGGCAGATGCTGCCCCTTTTGGGTAGTCACAAAGATAGTTCGAAGCATGGGGGTAAGCTCAGAGAGACGAGCCCATGCGCTGTCGAGAATATCCCCTTTCAGTTGTGCTGATGCCAAGTAGTGGAATTGTGGATAGAAGACTTCCGGGTTCAAGGTATGCATAGCAAGGAAGTATGTTTGTCCAGCAGTAGTAGGCATAACCTTCTCAACTTGACCAAGTTCAACACCCCAGGATTGGAGCAGTGAATCCACTTCGATTCCTTCAAGCGACTTTTCCAGGGAGCTGGCAATCTCTGTCGGTGTGAGCTCTGCATGATGCCTATTCGCCGCCGTGGCCATCTTCTCGATGGTACCGGTCCTGAGCATGTCACTGACGGCCAACCTGACATATTGTTTCTTGAGGAGTGCAGCAACCTTGATGGCACTGATGCTATCCAAGCCAAGCTCGAAGATGTTCGCTTCTTTGTCAATTGAATCCTCTGGCACTCCCGACACGATCGAGAGAACATTGCGGATCTTCGACTCAATAGAAGTCCACTCTTTTTGACTTGCTGCCTTGTGGACTCTGCCGTTCTGGACAACCTGCACAGGGACATCTTGTGTGAACGATGTCCCGGAGATGTTGATCGTGTCTCCTCCAAAGCCAACGGTCTGCTGGGCGGGTTCATCGACAATCGATGACAGAACTTGACCAATATGTTCCAAGAGCACAAGTGTATCATTTTCTCCAAGAACATGCCCACTGCAAGCCACCCGAGCCACAAGGTCTGCTCCGACACCTTCAACCTCGGCGCAGACTGGGTACTCGACATCCGATGCACCGCCAGTCGACTTGTACAGAGCCGAATCTGGGTTGTCCGTCTCCGATGGCCTCTTCTGGTAGATGAAGAGGGTGTCAAACAGTTGTTGAGATCTCATATCGGGCCTTGCGCGCCGCAGCGGGAAATGCTGATGCTCAGACATTTCCAACAAGGTCTCTTGAACATACTTCACCAGGTCTAGACGGGTTCCATGAAGAATCACCCGCATTGCCACGGTATTCATTGTTGGGAACATCACATGCTCGGAGTCAGCCACATTACGGCCGGAGAGAACAAGACCAAAGACCACGTCTAGCTTCTTGACGTAGGTGGCTAACACAAGGGACCAACAGCTGACCAGGAGTGCTTGCATGGTAATGCCGTTACGCTTGCAGAAGGATTCGGCTTTTTCGAAGGGAACCGGGAGCGGCTGCTCTGCACGATGGACGACTTGCGAGCCTTTCTCCGAACCTTGTCCCGACGGGAAAGCCACCGGCGTGCAGTTGGATAGTGTTGCTCTCCAGAAATTAAGAGCACGGTCGCCAGATGACGCGAGGATTTGTTCCAGAATGGCGTCAGGCAGAGGACGGGCACATTGTTCTCCAACATAAGATCTGGCAACGTCCTCATGAAGTAGATTGATCGACCAGCCGTCGTAAAGAGCATGAGCAATGGATAGAACAAGGTAGCGGTCCTCTCCATCCACAGCAGCTGTGATGGTAAGGAGTGGCTTGCCCGCAAGTTCAGTGACAGCTCTTGCACGTTGAGCTTGTATGATCGTATCCACGCTTTCGCCATTCAGCTGTACTGTCCACAAATCAAAAGTCTCCTCGCTGTGGACAACTTGGGCGTAGGAAGCGGGTATCTCCGGATCCCAGACTTCAACAAAGGAAGTGCGAAGAATGGGATGGACTCTCACGACCGTACTCCATGCTTTCTGAAGCTTCGTGAAATCGACATGAGGTTCGACCTTCAAGACATCGTGATTGTAGTAATGCTGGTACTCAGAGGCAGACATTTCGGCCATCATGGCTTCTTGGATTGGCGTGGCTGGAAGGATTCGAGAGGCACCCCGAGGAGCAAGTCCCTCGCGCTCGACGAAGTTTGTCAGGGTTCTCTCCATCTGGCTTAGCAATGGATATGTGCCATTCTGTTCGTGGTGGGTTGGCTCTGTCAGTTGACCAGCCATAGCCTTCACATTGCGGTAGCGCATGATGGCGCTAACTGGGAGCTTGATGCCCAACTTGCTCAATCGCGAGGACAATTTGATTGCGTCAATACTGTCGAGTCCAACCTCGAAAATGGATGTCTCCGCCCCAATTGAGAGCGCGTCTACCCCGGCGAGTGTTGCAATAACATCACGAATTGTGCAAGCTTGAGGAGTCCAATCAAATAGAGATTCGTCACCGTCCCCAGAAGATTTGAGGATCTCTTCCGGTATCTCAGCTTCACCGTTTGTTTGGACCTGGTGTTCTTCGACGAATCCATTCATGTATGGCAACTGCTGCTCCGGATTCTCTGCAAACTCTGCCAAGACCTGCTTGAAGGTGGCGAGTATCTGCTGAGCTGACTCTAAAGACAAGACATTGCCCTTGGCGGCAAGCGTGGCGGTAAGAGATTCGTTGCCATTTCGCAAAAGCTCAAAGGCCAAGGGATATTCGTGTCGTGCTTCCGAGTCCAGGGGATGCCAAAGACCGTCTGTTGACGAGTCAGGACTGGAGTTTTCTTTTTGGAACACAAAGAGGGACTCGAAGAGTGGTTCATCGGGATTCTTTCCGAGCCATTTGGAGATATCACGGAGGGCGGTATATTGGAATGGGATCGTGGATACGTGGTATTCATGGCATCGCCGAGCAACGTCGGACCAGGACTTGAGTCCACGAAGTTGCACATTGCTGGGAATGGTGTTGAACAGAGGACCAACGACATTGGAGATTCCAGGGACGTCAATTGTCCGGCCAGAAGCAATGATGCCAAGGGATGGGACAAACGAATAGTGTTGGTGAAGAGTCAATAGCCAGCAGGCATGAAGCACGGCTTGTTCCGTAACGTTGAGCGACTTTCTCAGATGGTCCAAATGTTCCGTACTATCAATTCGAATATTCTCCAGGATGGAGCTGTTGGACTCGAGTTCCGACTTTGGCAGAGCTCGGCTTTGACAGTTGGCGAGATGTTCTTTCCAGAATGCCTTCTCGGAGGGGTCTTTGCAAAGAGGACCCAGATGCAGCACATCCAGGAACTGAGGCGGGTGCTCTGAAGCCGTTTGCTTGCCAAGATAGATGTCCGCAACCAGCTCAAGCAGAAGAGCCAAGCTGTTGCCATCGTAAAGGGCGTGGAAAATGTTGAGGCTCATCACCGACTTATCCAGAGAGCTGACCACTCCGACCTCCCATAGTTGCGTAGAGAGATCTCCAAGCCCAGAAATCCACTTTTCAAGCTGTCTTCTGTGCGAATCTTCAATTTCTTGCGCAGAGGTCACCTTTGTCTGGAACCAAGGAAGAACACCCTTCTTCAAAATGACTTGAGCATAACCATCCGGTGATGGCGAAAAGCGAGCTCGCAGCATCTGGACTTTATCTTGCGCCTGGCTCCAAGCAGCACGCAATCTCTCGATATCAACTTGAGAGTCGAGCTCAAAAGTAAAGGACGAGCAATACAGGGGTGTGGTGCTCGACAGGAAATGGTATATTATACCTTCCTGGAGCGCTGTGCAGGGTGCAATCTGCTCGACGTCACTCTCGACCACCCCGGTGCTCTCCATGACGGAGTTTGAATGCTTGTGTGCAAAAGCTTCCATACTTTGTCTCGCATTTCTGTGGAGGTTTTCCAAAGAGACAGAAGGAGTCGCGGATGTTTGTAGTGCTGACGCCATGCCTGCAACGGTGGGATCTGTATCCACATTAGCTATATATCAATCAAAGCAAGTACCTCAAACTTACGCTTCATGATCAGGGACGGCTGCGCCTGCGAGAAGCCCGCTTCTCTGAGACTTCTGGAAAATGATATCACCGAGATAGAGTCAAGACCCAGCTCGTAGATGCTCGAACACGGAGAGATAGCTCCATCAGTGGACCCAACGAACTTGGCCAAGATGGATATGATTACATCTTCGTGCTCACTCTTCTTAGAACGATCGACAGTCATCGAAGTCAAGTTCTTCAGGTCTTCGAGAGAAAGCTCCTGATAGATGCTCCTCAAGATCTTCATGTCGGCCTTGTTGTTCGCCGACAGAGGGAAGCGAGTCATCGGAATGATATGCGTTGGCACCATGTAGCCTGGCAGATGAGTGCGGCAAGCTGCTTTGATCATCGATAGGAAGGGCCGGTCATTCTCGTCCGCGCAAACTTCAACAGCTCGAGACTTCTTGCCAGCATCCACCTTGGTGACGAAGGAGACTAGCTGGTCTTTGGATTGTTTTGGGTGCTTGATGACCAGCGTAGCTACCTCATTCAACTCAGGTGTAGCTTTTTTGATGACTTCGTTGATCTCTCCAATCTCGAGCCGCTGCCCACGGAGCTTGACCTGATCGTCAATACGTCCGAGGAACTGGAAACTGCCATCATACAAGATTCGGACCAAGTCACCAGTTCTATAGATCCGGTCTCCATATTCAGGTAGGTCTTGGAATCGCTCCTCTGTTAGCTCTGCACGATTCAAGTAGCCCTTTCCAACCAGGGGTCCAGACACGCAAAGCTCGCCGAGCCCACCGCGCACAACGGGTGTAGAAGTACCAGGACGGAAGACATATGATCCCACGTTGTCAAACTGCGGCCCAATGTTGGATGGCTTGTCATTAGCGCGCATTCGTGGAAGCATGGTACATCCGATGGTGACCTCTGTTGGACCGTATCCATTGTAAATGACTCCATGTTTGCCCCAAGCATCGAGAATCTCTTGTTTGAGCGCCTCACCACCCGTAATAAAGACTCCCCGACATAGAGAAGGGACTTCATCTGGGTGAACCAATCTTGCCAAGCTGGGAGTCAGATCAATGTGTGTGATTTGGAGCTTTTGAATCGTGCCGGCTAAATCTTCGAAAAGAAGGTCTCGAGGACACGAGGTTACACAGATCCCAACGCTCCAGCTCCAGTACTGCTCAAGAACGCTGACATCAAAGTGGAACGAGGCAAATTGCAACCATCGGGAGTTTTCATCCCAGTGGGGAGAAAATAGCCTCTGGAACGCCATCATTGCTTGTACGGCATTGTCATGGGTGATCTCACAGCCCTTTGGTGTACCTGTAGTACCAGACGTGTACAAGCAGTAGCATGTGTCGTCCGATCGAATTTCACGTAGAAGCACTGGCGGGGTAGGAGATAGGCCTTCAAGTAGACCAGGCTCGTCAAGCGCTTGAACATCGATGCCGGAAAGACCCACTAGCTCTATCTTTCTGGCCTGGTTGCAAAGCAGAATCTTGGTACTGGAATCTTCCAAGATAAACTGCTTGCGAGATATAGGAGCACCAGGGTCAATGGCCAGATATGCACAGCCTGCTTTCAAAATACCAAGAATTGCGATGGAGGCTTCGGGGCATTTATCAAAGCAGATGGCAATCATTCCACCAGGCGTGACACCCTTATCTTGCAAGAAGTGAGCAACTCTGTTTCCATCCTCGTTCAATTCACGGTAAGACCATGTCTTCTTCTGCAGACTTTCTGTGGTGGAACCAGTCGCAAATTCGAACGCAGTCTTCTCCGGAATCTTCTCAGCATTTTGTTCAACGAATTGATGCAGCAAAGACACTGAAGTTGGAATTTTTCGCTCCTTAGCCTGGGTGACAGAGAGCAGATCGTTCCCAAGACACAGGTAGTCGCTTGAATGAGCGTCGGGTGAAAAGACTGTTTGTTCAAGTAACTTGTCGTACTGACTTAAAATAGTCATGGCTTGCTCTGTAGGGACAAGATCGCTCCTATAGCTGATTCGGATTTCGAGATCGGTAGAGTGTGGGACCAGCTCGATGGACACGGGGTACTATATATTTTCGTTAGCATTGCGTGGCGTGAAAGATATATGCCGCGCATAGGAATGTACATACATCGATCTTTGTCTCTTCATCAACGACATCCCAGGCTTCGGAGTCATGCGATTTCGAAGAAAACTTCTGGTAGACAAACAGAGTATCGAATATTGGCTCATCGCTGCCGAGCCATCGTTGGATCTGCGCCAGCGGGGCAAACTGGTTCTTGACCAAGGAGGAATTTCTCTTCAAGCTCAGGTCCAGAAGCTCACGGTTGGTTCCCTCAACACGCAAAGGTGATGGAACGGTCACCAAGCACGGGAAAACGGCTTCCTGAGAAGCTGCAGATAGGTTGCGACCAGAAAGAACAGTCCCGAAAACAACATTTTGTTCTCCTGTATATGCGGAAAGCAATCGAGCCCATGATGCTTGCGCAGCAGCCTGTAAGGTGACTCCGAGTTCGCGGCAGCGGCCCTCGAGTATTTTGAGAGGCTGCGAACAGCGAATCGAACTGTCAAGCAATTCTTTTCTCTCGACACGGATAGGGTGCAAGTCTGGGAATTTGGACGGGTGGACTTCTGATGCTAGACCTTGCCAGAATCCTTGTCCATTTTCGATTTGGTTCTGGCTTTCGATGAGGATGGGTCCAAGTGTGGCGGAAATTGGAGCGGGCTTCTTGAGGGCCTTTCCTTCATATGCTGCCATGACATCAGAGAAGATTGATGCTAAAGACTGTGCGTCATAAAGTGCATGAAGTGCAGCGAAATGAACCGTATCGGTCTGCTCGAGAGGCTCGACAGTAACTTCCCAGGGGGGTCGGTGAAGGCTTTCAAGGACCCGTTTCTCTTGAACAGAACCATTCGAGACGGCATTTGAAGTCTCCTGCCAAGGGATATCAAGGCCTTCACTGTATGTGATCATGGCGAATGGGTATTTCTGATCATTGAGTTGGACAAAACCGGTTCGTAGCATCTCATGCTGAGCCGCCACCTTCGACCAAGCCTCCTTGAGCAGCTTTCTGTCCAGCGGCCTTTTCGACTTCAAGGCCATTTTATTAAAGTACACGTTGCCCTGAGAATGAGTGAAGAGTGCCAACATGCCATTCTGGACTGGTGTGCAGGGTCGCAAAGATTGCACCGTCTGCGCAGAAACACCGAGCTGGTCACAGATAGGCTGCAGATGCTTATTCTCGAACGATGAGAAGTCAAATTCATCTTCCTTGTTGTCCTTCTTGTCAGTCTCAAGAAGCGAAGCAATCTTTTCAATTGAGGCAGCCTAAATTAAAAATCAGCATCGAACAGCATCAGCGGCTTCGGGGGTAGAGTTTGTCATACCTCGAGAATATCACCCGCGGATATCTTATAGCCCAGTCTGCGAAGAGTTCCCGAGATTTGAACGGCGTGGATACTGTCAAGGCCCAATTGAAAGATAGTCATGTGCAAGGACACAGCCTCTGCGTCGACGCCGGACAATTTGCAGAGAATATCCCTCAGTGCCTCTTCTTGGTAAGACCAGGCTCGAGTGGGTTCGGACTTTGTGGACGACATCTGGATAGAATGGGCTTGAGAAGCCTTCTTCGCTTCAAAGACCTGCAGTGTATTCATTCCAATCAACTGCTTGTCAGATGCTTGGGCTAAAGGGTATTGAGTAGTATGCTCAACAAGGGCCACGAAATCTTGTGCAAGCTTCTCAGCTACCTCGCGGGCCAAGTACGAGACTTGGAAATGGAGACAGATGCGAATGGTGTCTCTAGACTCATCAGGGACGACCTCACAAATTAGAGGGAAGCCCATGTTTCCTTCATCGCGCAGAAGATCCCAGTAGCGCGGATCAAGTTCAGTGTTGCTGGTCTGAAGAATGACCAAGGTATCAAAGAGACGAGAGCCTCCCTGAAGTACACGCCTTTGGATGCGACGTAGGGGGCTAAGCTGGTGAGGCAAGATATCGCTGTTGTGCTTTTGCGATTGCTTCAGGATGTCCGTATTTGTCGAGTGAGACGAAAACTTGACTCGCATTGGTAATGTGTTGAAGCAAGGTCCCACAATCTGACCCGCATTCTCGACAGGAACGGTTCGACAGCTGAAAACATTGCCGAAGCAGACATCAGATGAGTCGGCATGCAATGATAGCAGTCTCGCCCATGCAGCGTGGAAAACGTTCAAAGGTGTCACCGAGAGCTCTTTGCATCGCTGCCTGAAGGAGCTGAAAGGGACTTTGAGATCTGTATATGTCTGCTGGGAGGCGGATTGGTTCACAGAGCTCTTGGCCTGCTCAGGGGTTGATATGAGGCTTGGCGAGACTCCAGACAAGTATCGGTCCCAATATTTATCGGAAGCATCTGAGCTAGCAGAGACCATGTAATCGATGAATCGATGGAATTGGGTAGGTGCTGGCAGCTCTTGGCCTGCAAGGAAAAGCTGAAGCTCATGTAGCAACTGTGAAATGCCTTCTCCGTCGTACAGTGCATGGTGAATAGACAACAGAAGGTGGGCATTCTGCGAAGCAGGACCCGAAAAGACTGTCAGGGAGTAAGGAAGGTTGCCGTTGACGGGGGATTGGCACTCGAATTCCGACTTTCTCTTCTCCACATGCTGGTCTAGTTCATCGAACGTCTCAATCTGGGCCCAAGGGAGAGTTGCGCTGCTCAGCACCACTTGTGCAAAGGCGAATTGCTTGTCGTTGGTCGGTTTGAAGCAAGTTCGGAGGATGTCATGTCTTTGCAGCATCTGGGACCACGCCGTTCTCAATGCATCGATATCTGTGTTCACACGGAGTAGCAGATGATTGAAGTAGGCCGAATCAGCATCAGAATCAGCGGCAAGCATTGCTTCCTGTAACGGCGTACAGGGGTAGATGCGCTCGACAGGCACATCCGTTGTGTCGAATTCCTCTTTGACGGCGTGTACAAAGATCTCATAAAGCTTCGGCGTGGACTCCTCTACTGGAGACTGCTCGGGCTGATGTCCATTTGTCAAGCTGGGAACAACTGCGGCCAGTTGAGCAACAGAGCTGTGTCGTAGAATTGTCGAGACGGGAAGTCTCCCACAACCAGCTTCTTGCAGTCTCCGGGAGAAAGAGATGGCACTTAGAGAGTCTAGACCAAGCTTGTAAAATGATGTATGTTTGTGGATATGCTGACGATCAGCTCCAACGACCGCTGACAAGGCATCTGCGATGATGTTCTCAATATCGGTGAAAGGATCATCGACTTCAGCCACATCAAGTTTGAAAGAGAAGGCTTTGAGATCTTCGGAACTCAACTGCTCGAACGTCTGAACGATCTTGGCATTATCTATCCGGTGGGCTTCCGTCATGGGAATTTCGCTGACGCAGACAAGAAGAGAGGGCACTTCAGAAGAAGGAAGCTTCGTGGAAATCTCAGAGAAGAGGCGCTTTGTCAATGACTCGAGGTCCAAAGAGTCGGATGTCTTCTCTGAAGAGACCCAAAGCGCTGCCAATTGCTGCTGGTTTGTAGAGGGGTTGCTCCAAATAATGCTACAAGCATTTTTAACCAAGTCCGACGAGAGAATGGCTCGATCTACCTCATTCAGATCGATATACTGGCCATGTAGCTTGCGCTGGTCCCTGCTTGGAAGAAGCAGTATGGAGCCATCTGCAAGCAATCTTCCATGATCTCCAGTCATATACAGTCGGCCAAACTTAGGGTGCTCGATGAATCTTCCCGCATCAGGGATTTTCGTATCAGGAAGAACGTGTGCCTTTTAGAGGATATTAGTTTGGGATAGAGCAAGTAAATTGCGCAGAACGTACCACTTGATCACCGCCAAAACACAGCTCTCCGTATGCGCCACGAGGAAGAAGGCTGGTGCCTGTCTGGTCTGTCACAATCATTGCAAACGTCTTTTCGATCGGGACTTCTGAGTTTGCAGGGCATGTCGATGTTTTGGGAGTCGGACGGATGGTACAAACACCGGTAGTGGGGTTGATGGAAGCAATTGCCTCAAGCCCCAGAATAAGACCTGGAAGATCCTGCTGGGGCTCAACTTCAGAAGTGGAAATTGACAGAACTGATTGAGGAAGACGACCAGTGATTTCGTCTATCAGAAGCGCTGGAGAGTCAATAAGAACGGATGCCACGTGGTCGATCTGCTCCAGGAGAAGCTGTGCCTGTTCAAAAGGCAAGATAGATTCCTTGTAAGTGACCTTTGCATGAATATTGTCTTGCCTGGGCTCAAACTCTAGCAAGAATGCAAACTCTAAGAATTCTGCGGCACCAACTTCCCGGAACAAGTCACCATGTTCGTCATTGGACCAGATACTCTCTTGCCACACAAGCGCCGTGTCGAAAAGGCTCAAGTGCATATCGATGCCAGATGCCTTCTTGATGTCTTGTAGAGGAAGGCTTCCATGCTCGAGGGACTTGACGTTCATGTTCTGGATTGCCAGCAAGAGATCCGTCACATTTTGCATCTTGCCGAGATCCATGCGCGTGGGAAGTGTTCGAATACACGGCCCGAGAACCGCTTCAATTCCTTTGACTGGCAAGGTGCGACCCGAAAAGACGGTTCCGAAAACAACGTCGTCGAATCCAAGATAGCGAGAGAGAATATAGCAGAATGCGGCCTGGAAAATGGTTTGTCGGCCCACTCTCAGGTGCTGCGAGGCATCGTTGAGCTTTGATACGGAGACTTCGAGCACGCGAGTGGCCTCTTGTGTACTTGGAGGAATGTCGATTTTCCCATGGAAATTGGGGAAGCTGGCACCGGAAGCACCTTGTAGTTGATCACGCCAAAACATGGAGGACTCGTTGGCCGATCCGCTTAGTTTGTGCTCAATGAAGAAGTCGGTCACAACGCTGTATGCAGGTCTCGGCGGCAGGTCTTCTCCGAGCAAAAGGCGATGGAGGTCTTTCAGCATCAATTGCCAGGACCAACCGTCGTATATGGCATGGTGAATATGCACCAGCACTCGGAGGGTCTCTGGTGTTTCCTTCAACTGAATCCGAATAGGCTGGAGAAGATCTTGCTCTGCAAGCAGGGAGAGGTCATATTCAAACGTGTCGCACTTTAGAATCACCTCTTCATCCAGCGATTTCCTTGTAAAGCGGGCATATGAGTGATCCTTGAGGCCAATCTCCACAAACCCTGATCGCAACAGTGGATTCTGTTGCAAAAGCTGGACGAACGCATGTTGAACAGTGGTGGAGGTAATCGAGCTCGAACGGTGAAAGTCCAGTTCGATCCAATTACAGTATGCTTTGCCGTGTCGAACGGTTTCCAGTATCATCGCCTGTTGAATATGACTACAGGGTTCGATCTCGGAAATTTGCGAGCTCAACCCCAGCGACTCGATCCTTGCCGCACCAGCATCGGCAACCAATTGGCGGATCTGCTCCAGGCCGGCTTGAGTATGCTCTGTTGTCTGCGTCTTTTGCAATTCTTTCGCGAGCTGCCAGATCCCATCCACACAATCAGCTTCCAACAAATGCGCCACGTCCAGACGAAGGCCAGCACCCAAAAGATGAGATGCAAGTCGGATCGCGGCCAGAGAATCGAGACCGGCGGCTACCAGAGACTCTTCTGGAGAAAGCTTCCTGCCAAGTACCTCGACCACGCACGATGCAATTGTCTCTTCAATCTCATCCCGGAACCGCTGCTCACCCACGGATTGTGAAGAATTGCGGTGGCGGGCAAAATCAGCCTCAAGAGCTTTGCGGTCGATCTTGCCAGATGGCAGCTGAGGGAACTGATCGACAAGAATGAACTCGCCGGGAACCATGAATCGAGGTAACCATTGACGGCAGATGTCTCGCAGGGCACGGTCAGTGGTGCCTTTGTCGTTGACCAGAACAAATGCAACCAAGCTTCCACCACTGACAATGGCAACGGCACTTCTAACATCTTCGGCTCGGCAAATAGCGTGTTCGATTTCACCGAGCTCAATTCGCTGGCCTCGGAGCTTGACCTGGCCGCTGGAGATTCGGCCAAAGCATTCAATCTCACCCGATGGCAGCATGCGAGCTTTATCACCTGTCCGGTAAAGTCGGCCATATTCAGGACTATCGATAAAGGCCTTGGCGTTCTCTTCGGGTCGGTTGATGTATCCATCAGCCAGCTGGGGACCGCCCACGACAAGCTCACCGATCTGCCCCAGCGGAAGAGGTTGAAGGGCCGGAGAAGACTTGTCGTCGGACTCCATAGACATGATGAAAGCAGAAACAGTTTTGAAAGGCTCGCCAATCAAGTTTACTCGGGAACTGGCCGAGAAATGTGTGGCTGCGGTACAATGAATTGCAGCCTCCGTTGGTCCATACATTCCATGAAGAATGCCAACCGAGTCCTCTGACTGACCAAACTCCTGCACGACGTGTTTGGTAAGCATTTCGCCAATGGTCAGCAGAACTCGCAAAAATGGCGCGGCTGCTCGGGTGCGTAGCAGCTCTCCTGCCACGGTGGGAGTGAGTTCCGCACCATCCACTCTCATCTCGGTCATAACGTGAGAAATATCAAGAAGCATCTGCTCCCGGTCAGAGCCGATGAGGGTTGCACCTCTCATGAAAGGGAAGAAAATCTCGAAGACGGATACATCAAACGTGGGCGATGCAAATTGCAAAAACCGACTGAAATTGGGTATCAAGTCATTATGTGCAAGTAATGATTGAGTGGCAGCCAAATGAGAGATCCCAACACCTTTGGGACGGCCCGTAGATCCGGAGGTGTACATAACATAGGCCAGGTCGGCGGGTGAAGTGTTCACCGCGGGCTGTACAAAATCCGTATCCGTTTCATCGTTGGCTTCAATTCCATCCACCTTGATCACAGCCAGATGCTCGTCTTGGGGTACCCTTGGGGCCAAGGCATCCTGTGTGATCACAACGGATGCAGCTACATCCTGCAGGATAAATTCTATTCTGTCCGGAGGTGCGTCGATGTTTAATGGACAGAAAGCTCCACCGGCCTTGAGAATTGCCAGCTGTGAAATGTACAGTTCCACGGATTGGGGCAGAAGCACGGGCACCACGAACTTCTGTGCATGATTCACGCGAGCTGCCGAAACCGAGATGATTTGTGCCGCTAGCTTGGAAGACAGTCGATCCAAGGAAATATACGACAGAGAACGAATGTTTCCATCGGCCGCTAAGAATTCGATAGCGGGTGTGGAATGATTGATACCGCTGAGAGCAAGCTCGTGAAGAAGCTGTGGCCCTGGCAATATGGCAGGTGATGGGTTGGAGATGGACAAAGCAAGGGGCTCGGAGACGGACTGTTCTGCCTGTATGCCCGATTTGGTAACCTGCTCCTGCACGGTGTGCTTCAGCTGGGTTCCCAGCTGCTGCAAGAAGGCTGTGTCCATGCCTGCGGACGAATGCAACACACTCGTTCCGGTGGATAGATTCAGAGTCCACGCCAGAGCAGAGGAGGAAGCGCAATCTTGATATGATGCGTCTTGAATGATCACAGCGGTATGATTTTCAGAGAGCTCAGATAGTACATCCGGCGCAGGCTGGATGGTTCGAGCTAGCAAGTCTGCTTTGACAGGGGCCCCGTTTAGTAGAAAGACGGGTTGTTCCTCGGTCGTGAACGATCGCAATAAAAAGCCCCAGCAAAGGGCGAGCAACTCGGTAGGAATACGATGCGTATCCACCGACCAGGAAAATACGGCATTGGCAGCGCCGTCGTCGGCCGTGACGGCCGGGAAAGTAGTAAAGCGGTCCATTAGAACACAGATAGGGTTCCACTTGGTTTAGTGCAGCATGACCGAAAGTTTATTTTTAGATTGCTTATTTGCGTGTTGCGTGAGTGGCTGCTCGGGCCCTATGGACTGCTGCAAGTATATGCACGAGGGAGCCGCGAAGTAGGGACCAAGGCGTATTCGGCGACAGACAGGATGGGGGTTCAGTACTAATAGTACAGACTCGGAGATGGCATGGGAGCCTATAAAAAGAGCGAAAAGATGGAGGAGCTTAGGTCCGTGGATTTCCAATCGTGGATATTTCCAATCGTGGAGCCCCGATGGTCTGCTGGTCGCAGACTCCGAGACACGCGCCGAAAAAAAAAAGAACGATGTGGATGCTAAGTTAGGGAAGCAAAGCTCCGAGCGCGCTTTTTCCTGTGGCCTGCAATTTTTCTACTGCACATTATATTACCACATAAAATCAAATCTCTCGTAAGGTCTTTTTTATTTTTCATCTTTTCGGTAACACTGGTATGTATTGCAGTACTTCGGAGGTTTCCACCAGCCACAACCGTATTGATGGATCTATGACTTTAATGACCGGTTTACGGGTACTTCGGATGACGTAAATATCAAGATCACACCATGTCTCTTTCACCTACTTGACTTGACTTGAATATCTAGGCAAAGTAGACTACATTGAAGAATGGAATGACGATAGAATGTTGAATCACAAAAGGGAAGTATAATGGACGATCCCATGTGGCACGATGCCCGTGCTCATCTGCAACCCCACGTTTCAGGCAAAATCAACGAGCATACAATAAGAAAAGGGAAAAAGAAAAATCCTATCAGAGATTCGCGGTCAGCCACGAGGAGACTTGTTTCCAGACTCCGCTCTATTCAAAACTCGTGCGTTGCCAAGTCATATGCGACGAGTCACTGGTACTAGATTTCCTGCTAGCGGACACTCTCCGTCCTACGTACTGTCTACCTAATTCCCCGATTTTCCCGATGTCGGGCATCTGCGGATGACCGTATTTAGCCCTTTTCTTTTCTTTTTTTGCTTTTTCTATTGTTCGGTTGTTCCCTGCGCAGGAACCTGTTGACTCGCAGGTCGCAGGTGGGGAAATAACCTTCTCTTTTTATCTACCACGTAAACCTCGGAGAAGAGAGAATATATAAACCATTCACTTCCCCGAATTCGCTAGGAAATAGAATCAGTGGATTACTGATTGATAAAGGGAACCTTGGAAATAATACGCCCGTTAATTCCAGGTTTCACAAACGTGACGTCCTCGATCTCCACTTTCGAGATTTTTCTTTTTTTATCTGATCCGCTCCCGAAATCTGGTGAATAAAAAAGATCTCGAATTTTTAGTTTGAGGTTTTTTTTTTTTTTTTTTTTTTTTTCTTTCCCTTTTTTTTCTCATTTCCTTGCCTCCGGATATCCTAGTGGAACCCGAAACGTACATACCGTGCGGCACGTCAAGCCCCCGTTCGCTTCAATCCGACTGTGCCCAGAAACAGAAACCTCCGGAGAGTGGAACCTACTGATGGGATCGGCTCTTGTACATAACCGACACCGACGCTGGTTTTCCTGAAGCTTCCCTCGTTTTCTACTTTCCGCACCAGCTTAGCTTCTTGGTTCCTGGGTTCTTGGGTTCCTGGAGCTCGGGCCCTAATTACTTTCTCTTCCTTCTTTTACTTCGTCGTTGAGCTTTTAAGCTTGAGCTTGAGCTTGAGCATTGAGCATTGACAATTGGAAATTTGAGCCATGGAACCTATTTCACGCAAGTCTGAGCTGCCCTTCGTCAACATGCAACCGCGTGTTCAATCGACTGCAGCTCGCTCTCTGCTGCACGCATCACCCTCCGACGAGATGCATGACTTGCTCTGCGTGGGCTTCGGTCCGGCCTCTCTAGCCATTGGTATTGCCCTACACGATGCCATGGACCCTGCTCTAAACCGCTCTGCCCCGGCCGGCTTCAAGCCCAAGGTGTGCTTCCTCGAACGCCAGAAGCAGTTTGCCTGGCACTCCGGCATGCTGGTCCCGGGCTCGCGCATGCAGATTTCCTTCATCAAGGACCTGGCCACCCTGCGCGACCCGCGCAGCAGCTTCACCTTCCTGAACTACTTGCACAGCAAGGACCGCCTCATCCACTTTACCAACCTGGGCACCTTCCTGCCGGCTCGGATGGAATTTGAGGATTATATGCGCTGGTGCGCCCAGCGTTTTGAAAACGTCGTCTCGTACGGCGAGGAGGTCGTGGAGGTTGTCCCCGGCGGCAAGACCGACGGCAAGGTCGACTTCTTCGTCGTCCGCTCGCGCAACACCGAGACGGGCGAGATCTCCTCGCGGAGAGCTCGTAAGGTCGTGGTGGCCCTGGGTGGCAAGGCCAAAATGCCCCCGGGATTCCCGCAGGACCAGCGTATCATACACTCGTCCAAGTACTGCACCACTCTGCCGAGCCTGCTGAAGGACGAGACCAAGCCTTACAACATCGCCGTTGTGGGCAGTGGCCAGAGTGCCGCCGAGATCTTCCACGACCTCCAACGCAGGTATCCCAACTCACGCACGACTTTGATCCTCCGTGATACTGCCCTCCGGCCCAGTGACGACTCTCCCTTGTATGTGGACCCCCATTGGAATACCACCTGACTGAAAGCGATGTATACTGACGAGTGGATTTAGCGTGAACGAGATTTTCAACCCCGAGCGTGTAGACAAGTTCTTCCAATTGCCGATGGACGAGCGCAACAAGCGCATTGCGACGGACAAGGCGACAAACTACAGTGTGGTCCGCCTAGAGCTGATCGAGGAGATCTACAACACCATGTACCTGCAGCGCGTGAAAACCCCCGACCAGACGCAGTGGCAGCATCGCATCCTGCCGGAGCGCAAGGTGGCACGCATCGAGCACCACAATCCGGCCAATCGCATGCGCATCCACGTCAAGCCAATCCAGGACAACGCAACCGAGGGCAAGGAGGTTTTGGAGGTGGATGCCCTCATGGTGGCCACGGGCTACCAGCGCGACGCGCACGAGCAGCTGCTGGAGCAAGTGCGTGCCTTGCGGCCTGCGGGCCAAACAACTTGGAACCCGGCCCGGGATTACCGCGTTACGCTCGACAACGACCAAATCAGCCAGCAGGCCGGCATTTGGCTACAGGGCTGCAATGAGAAGACCCACGGCCTTAGCGACAGCCTGCTGTCCATCCTGTCGGTCCGTGGTGGTGAGATCGTCAACTCGGTGTTCGGAGAGCAGCTGTCGGGACTCCCGGTGCAGGACACCACCCGGTTGCGCGCCATGCTGTAATTGGTTTCTGCTTTATGTTCGGAAATATTTTAGACACCCCATTCTGTTCTTTAGAGATTGGATTCAACAAATGATGCTCCAATTGATCCCTACCCAACAATAAAAAGTTCATTTTCTGCATTTAGACTGCCTGAATAATTTCCCACAAAACAAGAACAGCAAAAGGACCGAAGTGGGACTGGACATGCCCAGAAAACCCAAAAACCACCAAGACATCGCGAATACTTGGCAGGGTCTTAAGGTATTTATCAGTCTATGTATCGTACTTGTACTCATACCGACTTGAAAGCTGGTGCCTAAATGTTCAAAAAAGCCCTCGCAAAAGCACTCTACAACTTCCAATATATCCGTATATGTAGTTATACATATCCCCAGATGACCGCTGATCACGAGTGATCCCGATCGACAATGCTGACCAGCTCGGCCAAAGCCGAAAACGACAGGAACCGCCAGCCGTGGACGTGGACTGTGCAGAGATACGCGAGTACGGTACACAACCGAGACATTGAGTGGGTCCTGCATCCTGCGTGGCGCCATCAGATAAACTGAAGATTTTTTATCTGATCAGAACCCCGTTGGAATCCATTCAGCTCCGTTCTCGGCTTCCATGGCATCTCGTATTCCCAAAGATTTTTTCCAAGTGTCGCGGGACTTGGTGGTCCCGTTATGCCGACATAGACGGTGTGACATGTCTTTTCATACTGGGCCACTCTCAAATTACCGTCAATCTTTTTCCTACTGTGTTTAGCTTCCTCGTTAGCCTGGCGGGTCCCCAGTTGGAACCAATGCCAAGTGCCAAGTGCCAAGTGCCAAGTGCCAAGTACTCCATCTATAGGAATTGACTTCCTCATCAATGGTATTTTTCATATGTCGTGTGCCATGTTGGTTTGGCCTCATGCCTAGACTCGTTGCCGCGACATGCGATCTTCGATCTTTAGTCACGCACTCCGGAGTATCCGCGCTTCGGCGATATCGGATTGCATACGCGTTTTCCTTCCCCCGTACTCGGGCACTCGGGTTGAGCTTGCCCGACGACGGGCTCAATGGTTGTGAACTATGGCTCTTGGCAGTCGTGTAAATTGCTCCGAGGGAAGGTGAGAAGTGGAAAGTGGGTTTATGCTGGTCTCGGGTTGGAGCTGGTATCGGGAATGAGAACGGGCAGCTTTCCAGAACCCGTGCAGAAAGCAGGGATCATCCTGCAGAGGATTGAATGCAGGGTCCTGATTACTAGGGGAAGCACTACGCTAGTGGAATTCAGGGGTCTCGGAGAAGATAGTTCATTATGTAGCGTCCATTGTACAAGCTCTAGATATAAAAAGCGAGATAGAGATAAAATGCAACATCGCTGCAGTCATGCAGGGATTTGGAACCGAAACGGAGTATACAGATATCAAAAAATGCAAAGCCCTCCAAACACCAGTGCCGGAGAGAGCTCGCCACGGTTTAGACCATGTGTTCGGGATCATCAGCCGCCACACTGCGGTAGGCACCCCCATCACCACCTCGAGCTCCGCCGTGCATGCGCATCGGGACTTCGTACATGTCGTAATAATTCACCACCTCACCACCCAACATCCCAGACCCGCTTTGACGCTTGCCAAAGACCGGGGCCGGGTCGCACCAGAAGTCGCGGCAGTTGCCTGTCACTCCGCGAGAGAAAGGATTGCGGGGACGCGCAGCATGAGGTCCTTCACGGAGCCCACCGCGCGCGGTAGCAAAGAAGGTGTCGATGCCCAGAAGAGATGACCATTGTTGGAAACAGCCGTGACGCCGTCGTGGTGGTGGAGTTCGTGCCAGGGCTGGGTTCGGTCCCTGTCCGGCGGCAGAGAGACCAGCGGCGTCCAGCGAAGTCGTGCCCGCCGTCATGGCCGAGGCAAAGGCTTGAGAGCTGGGGTAGGAACGGTCGATGTGGTGGCCTCTCATGTTCTCGTACGTGGTCTGATTGCGCGAGACCTGGACAAGTTGAACAGCGCACAGCATCGTGACCCAGACCAACTGAAGAATGATCCAAATGTTGATGACCAGAACAAAGGTGTCTCGAGTCGCATAGTCGCACAGAGTATCATTGATAACGCTACATTTAGCATTCGCGGCCGGCAGGTCATTGATGTCTGAGTCAGTTAGTCAACTTGGTCATATTAAGATTGCTAGTGGGAGATAGATACTCACAGCGAATGGTAAGCTGCACAAACAGAATGATGCCGATTTCGAGACACACAATATAGAGAACGAAGTGACGAAGGTTGTTGGCTCCAACGCAGTTGTCGATCCATGGGCAGTGGCTTTGGGAGGATTAGTGGGGACCAACTAGAAGCAGGCAAAAGAAACGTACTGATCGTGCTTTGCGACACAGCGGCCGCAACGGCGGCAGTGCTTGCTGCGAAGGGGCTTTCTCGACATGCAGGGCACACAGAAGTTTTCTTCATCGAACTTCCACAGTTCAAAGAGCTGCTTGACCATCTCTCTCTGCTGGTTTCTGCTGCTTATCTTCGGGACGTATCCCGGGTCCTCAACCATGGCCATGATGTAGAAAAAGGTCGTCAGGGAGAAGAAGACGGCGAAAAGGATGTTCAGGATAGGAGATGAAGAATATGTGCCTAGACCCCCGTTAGTTAGTCGATCGTCTAAAGGTATTCTGAATTCCAATGCTCACCTGGCAAGACCTTGAAGGCATAGCAAAAGCCAGTCCAGAACAATGAACCTGCGAAAACACCAGCCAGATACGGCTAGAAACGTCAGAACTGCATGAAGACAAGGGCAGCTGGAGTCCAAAATTACCGTTTTTTGTAGAATGCGATATTCCGAGGGTCCACGGTTCGCTAACTGTTGCGCAGCCCATTGCATACCAAACAGCGTTACCAACGTGAGTGGGACGCTGATGAAAATGGCCATGTTGCTCAGAATCCAAACAGCGACGAGAATGGTCAGAAAAGGCCAGAGGAAGAAAAACTTCGCCATGAGACTCTTGTTCCGGACCCAGCCAGACAAGCCCATGGGCACCACCTTCTGGCTGCCATCGGGCTCGTAGCCACGCTCATTGAGAGCGCGAGTCCAGACGCGCAAAGTGTTCATCTCCTGCGCCACGGTCATCGGAGACTTGCCGTCTCTGGTCTTTGCAAATCGATCCGCGCCGTACTCCAGCATCTTCAAGACGCAGGGCAAGGAGCCCTTCACCAATGCCCAGTGGAGCGGCGTCAGGCCACCTTCATCTACGGCATTGGCATTGGCGCCCCATCGCAAGAATAGATCCACGCAAGCAGGATATCCCTTGTAGGCAGCCCACATCAAACCAGTGTGACCTTGCTGGTCGACCACGTCCACCGGGATCTCCTGATGTAGCAGTAGTACGAGGAGGAAAGCGTTGCCATCGATAGTCGCGAGATGAAGGATGTTATAGCCTTGGACATCGGTCAGGAGTGGATCCGCTCCGTACGAAAGCAAGAGGTTGACAATATAGTAGTGGCACCGTTGCGCCGCCCACATGGCCGGGGTGGCCACCGACTCTCCACCCTTGGCGTTTACGTCGGCGCCCGAGTCAAGGAGGAACTTGCACATCGCATATTGGTTATTGATCGCCGCCCACTATTGAAAAGGCATATAGCTGTTAGTCAAGTTGCCCATCGCGTCTTCCATACTGGAGACTCGAACCGCCATGGAGGGGGCAAACTAACGTGTAGCGGAGTGATCCCCTCTTCATCGCGGTGGTTCGCGGTCAAATTCTTAGTCGCAAACAGATTCTGCATCACACCGATCTCTCCAATCCGAGCCAATTGCATGATATCCTCCCCCAGGGGGATTGAGCGCTTGGGCGCACTGGACCCCATGGTCTTGAGTTCGACGTCGGCACCCGGAGCGGTCGAGATGCCCTTGTCGTTTGAGGAGGGCGTAGAGCCGGAGTTCTGGCCCGAGGGAGTGCTACCCTGGGTCTCTGACGGGGAGGACTTGGAAGACATTCGGATTGTCGTACAATGAGAGGCGGCGTCGAGGGGCACAAAGGTGTCAAATTTGGGAACTTCAATGAACGGCGGTCTCTAGGGGAACATGGCGGATCCTGGTCATCAACACACTAGAAACCTAGTAGACAGCGAATGTTGTCGCAGCTGAAGAAATGGTGGAAAGACGGGGGGGTGTTTGGGGTTGAGCGTAAGGGCGGACTCTTTTTTTGGAGTCGGGGACACGTTCGGACGCTAAGAGAGACCCAACACTCTACTCTGTACTCAACGTTGGAAGTTGGAACCGAAACCGTTACAGACGAACTCACTCGTCTCACCTGAAATGTCTACAGTGGAAAAAGAAGCTCATCCAGTATTTCTTTTTGGTCCAGGTTCCAATGGGGTGACACGCACATGGCGGATTACTCAGCCACATAGGCAGCCGCATTCCCAAGTACTTTATTATGTAGTTAACTAGTTAGTTATAATTGTATCTACATTTGAAGCCTCAGTTTATATTTTATATGAGAGTAATGAGAGTACTCATCAATGTGTGCATTATACGTTGGTATCTTCGTTTGGGATGCTCTGCAATGTGACCTCGTCCATCAACATCTGCGCATCCACACGCAGTTCAAAATTGGCCAGGAAACAGAAGCTGATCTCTAATTTGGATAGCTCATGTTCACTCACTCCGCCCACTTTGGCCACACGACCATGTGGGTAGCTTTGATCTTCAAGGGCTTTGGTGGCCACGAGAAGGCCTGCGAGGACAAGCCGATGCATATTCTTCGATGTCACGCGAATGACCTTTTCTGAAAGCGCCATCCTTGTAATGTAATGGCTTGCGGCGAGTAACACAGCCGTGGACATGGGACAATAACGATGCAGCCGCAGCACGTAGTCTCGTATCGAGATCGGAGGCACTTTCTTTGACAGGAACTTTCTGGAGAGCAGCGCTAATTGGAAGGCTTCTTCGCGGGTCCGGTTGGCCGCATCCTCATCTCCGCAGTGTAGACCCATTGTTTCGATCGACATTCCTTCACCTCCCGGTGCCACGCTTTCCATGGGTGTGGAAACGAACGAGTTTGGATCTGTACCCCCTGGAGCCGCCACAAAATAGGCATTCAGCTTCTCCACGTTGTCGCAGAGCCGCTGCAAAGCCGTCTCAGGCAAAATGTCAAAGACCATCGCGGGCTCATTCGCTGGATAATGAGGTGCCGTTGTCTCTGCGCCGGCGGGAGAGCCCAGTTTTAGCATGGGTCGCGGGGATTTGGCCTCTTGCAAAGCGCACTCGGTCTGTGTCAGGACGGCTGTCATGCTGCCACGGTTCAATGCCTGACGCAGGAGTATGCTAACGGGGCGGAGCAAGAATAGAGAGCGCACCCGGGCCTAAAGGTGAATAGATGCTTCTCGAAGAAATATCTCATTTTATGACACCAACAGACACGGGGGCTTTGTACTGGCGTGGCGATCTGATAATCAGGATGTCGCAGAGAGGACGAAGAACGCGCGCACAATAAGCGACTGGAGTGTAGGGAGAGCAACCGGTGGAGATGCGATCGATCGAGAAATCTGTGGAACGAACGGGGCCCGACTGCCGGTGGTTAACGTCGCCCAAAAGTGCGCCATCACCGCGGAACTCACTATCGTCCAATCATCCCCCGTATGGGCAAAACCTAGTCAATCGCGGGCAATAAATAGCGGGGAAGGAGAACGAGACTTCCCAAGGATCGAAAATTGGAGGAAATTTAAGGATTTCAAGGAAAAACTGGGAAAGACTGGGAAGATCAGGGAACGCAAAAGATAAGGTGTTGCATAGGTTGACCCGCGGTGTGCGGAATTGGAATCGCGCATTCTCCACTGTATACACGGAATTCTACGAGGATTTACTGTTTTCACTCTTCACTCAACGGCAAAACAAATTTCTATAAAGAAAAAAGAAAAAAAGAACGTCTTAAAAGAGACCACCAAGTGAGACTCCGTGCTCCGATTCCACGCCGGGTATCATAGTACAATATCTATCATGCGATGGCGCTAGACGTCAGTCATTGTGGTCAGAAGATCACTACCCCTGCACAACACGACTGACCATCTTTCTTCACCTACTCGGGCCATAGGGACGGGGGGTTCGTTCTCCAATGCGCCGTGTCCTGCGAGTCCTTTCGGTCTCGACCCATATATCGGCCTGGATTTGTATATTGTCCCGCCGAGACCGCGCCCGAGCGAGAACCTCAGGACCAGAGCGAGAGAGCCCGCTGAGCCCATACTGTATGACCCGAGGCTGTTTCCGAGGCGATCTCTCCTCAAGTCCGATGCGAGGTGCTCTCTCTTCAACCTTGCCACTTTCGCGGATTTGGAACGTGGTTCGTCTCTCCCGAGGTCGAGGTGCGCGGTGTTCAATCGTGATCGGTTCGGGTTCGTCGCTTAGTCGTGCATAGCCTCCTTGTTTTGGCATTGACCTCTCCAGTCTGGTGGGTCGAGTCGCGTTTTCTTCGAATGCACGCATGCTTTCGCGATCAACCTGTTGAGCCCAATAAGATTGAGGCTCTTTCAAGGGAACGATTTTATGTACCTCGAATGTGCGGTCTGGGGATGTCCGCTGTCCTCGTCGGGGAGGCTTTCGTTCGGTCACTATGGGCTCTTCCCGACGATACCGATATCTTGGGAACGTTCTGGTCTCCACTATCCTGGGACGGTCATCTCGGGGTCGACGGTTTCTTTGCGGCTCGGACATGGGATTTGAATCCATCCTGCGTAGTATATATCGAGTCCTAGTGGTACGCCGTTTTGGACGGAAATCCTCTTCACGAAAATCCTCTGGGGGCTCGATGATAAAAGCCTGCGATGGACGCTCTCGAGAAGGCATTTTGTTCCGCTTTCTACGACTGGTCTTGTTCCTTTTCTTGAGAATGTCCAGGAATTCCAGACCGAGAAGCAAAGACAGCCACTTTCGGGGCCGGACCATGTCCAAGCTTGGAGCTGGCTCGGAAATGTATCTCTTTGAAAGCCTGGATTTGTATAAAGAGCAGTCCGAACTCAACGAGTCACTGTCTTCGGAAAGTTCAGATCGAGAGTACTCGATGTCGTCGGCGTATCGATCTCTCAGCCACCGTCCAGAGCTAAGCAGGGACCGGCGTCTGAGGTGCCTTGAACGTTTCGGAGGGAGTATATCAGAGGACGTTTCCGGGGAGTACGTGCTATGCTCGCTACATAGATCGGTCTCGTCAATATCCGATAGCATGATTGCGAGCAGCACGGCAGAATGAAGGGCAATATATAGATCAGGGGACCCAGAACAAACAACGCCTCGATAGACCAAGGGGCATTCGAGCAAGGTATTTGACAAAAGAACAAGGCCATGATCCACTGGGCTGAGGCTGGCTGTTTTGTCCTGCTCAAGTGAAGACATACAAAGACCCACGTACAAAGACCAGAAAGAAAGGTGCAAGGAGTAGTGTAAGGAATAATGCCTACCTAAGTATAGACCCCAAAGGCATGTGGTGATAGTCATAGGCGCGCTGCAGGTGATTCTTTTGTTCCATCGCAGAGCTCAGTCGTCATCGTCCCTTCGGGGATATAGCATAGGAAACTCGACAGGTTATTCAGAGCCATAATGAACAAAGAAGACGGTTTCCGATCGCTAGTTTTATATACGGTCTTTGCTGGCTCTCCATAATAAAGCGTACTATAAAGGATAAGGCAGCAATGTCCTCTTTGTGGTATTTTCGATGTTTTCCTGACCCTTTTCAGTTGCGTGGCTGATATTCGGTCACAGGGGCGCAGCGAGTCAGCAGGGGAAACGTGAATGACGAAGTGGCCCCGATATAGTTATGGTGTGTCTGCTATAGTATTTAACTGCCTTTGATATTTAAACTCTGCTAAAGTATTGGGTTGCTGACTCGCTTTTTTAATATTTTGCGAGTCATTTGAGTCAGTGATCGTCACGCACTTCTGTACCAAGTAGAACTGGGTTGACATTTGCTCCATTTCAGTCAAACATAGGACATAGAGAATAGAAAATAGAAATAGAAATAGAAATAGAGATAAAGATAGAAAAGAATTACTATTCAGATCGCAGTATCGCATTATCTGCGGATTCTAGTTCCATCCTTAGAGCTCAACCTCGTCTGCCTTGTGCGGGGAACGAGATAGACAACTCAAAACTCCTCCCGTTTCACGTGAAAAGCAGCGCGACTCTTCAGCGCCTAAAAGACGCTGGGACAAATACAAAGTTTGATACCCTCAGGATTGACTGGATGAGAAGTGATCGCGAACTCCTGCGCAACATGGCGTGTCATGGAGCGGCAATGCAGGACGGTCGTCGAATCACGGCTGCAGCTGCATGTTGGTTTGTCCGGGATCTTCCCGCATCAGGGGCAACCACAGGCTGAGATGTTCCGAGAGCCCATAGCTGGCTGGAACTTTGTACGATCTACTAGGCAGCATGCCCCCGCTCGTCCTAGCTCCACCGCTCAAGGAACCTATCATGCATCTTGTCTCGCTGGTGGAGTACTTCCAGATTGAGCCCTTGCACACCTCTCTGGAGTAGGGCGAGTTCGGCCTCTAGACCTGATAATGCTTCTTCTTGACCGGGATCGCGCAGTGAAGTTTCAAAATGGGAATTGGTATGCAATGAGGAGGCCAGAAGCTGGGATGCGTTGTCCACCGGAGCTAATTGTGCCAGCAAAGATGAGTCCACTGCTGTCGCAAGGCTCCGTAATGTTTCCAATATTTGACTTCGCTTCTCGTGGAGTTCTTGAGCACTGCCGCCCTCCGCACGCGGACAAAGCACGGAATCGGGCGACACGCCGACACGTCGCAAGAGGCTCTCCAGAACGGGCTGCTCGAGCGCCGGAGCCAGGTTGCGACTGGCTCCAAGAACCGCACCACATTGCATTGAACGCCGTCGGAGCGATTCCCGTCGGGAAGACGTCTGAGACACCAGCGGAATGCCTGCTTCGGCCTGATATAGTGAGGCTAGCTGTTCTAATAATTCACAGGAAGACTCTCGGGCTTCCAGCTGCGTCGTCAGTGTCTGCCTGGACAGAGTCATGTCAACTAAGATATCGATTGCCTGTTACAACATGTTTAGTCTAAACCACGTCTGGAGGTGGTAAACGAGTCACACCTGTTCTAGCTTGTGCTGTGATGCTGCCCGAAGCTGTCCATGTTCATGGTGGATTTCCCGAAGAATGGGTTCGCGGAACTGCTGCTTCGCGGCCATGTCCGCCAGTATCTCAATTTCTGGATACAGAGATTCCAGTTCTTCTTGAAGTGCAGGAATTGTTTCATTGTCCATGGCCGCCTGGCCATATTCGGGCTTGCCTGATTGTATCGTCTCAAGGTACAATCGGTCTAGGCGGTAGTGGATCTCTTGCGCAGAGGTGCCTGCCAGCATTGCACAGAGATCGCCCGTTCGTTTGACAACGGATGCATCATCGCCATTTGACTTGATGTCGGCTATCAGTGTTTCTAGGCCCGCAAGTACCTTATCATCTTGCTTCAGTTGAGTAGATAGCGAGGAGAGGATTCGTTTGTTTTCTGCCCCCATTTTCTCCGTCGCAATTCTGAACCTTGCCTCCAGCTCGTCGGAAAGCTCATTGGCCTGTGAGAGGTCAGCGTTATACTCTACAGAGCCCTTCCACATGATGTAGTTACCGCAATTGTCGTGTTTTGTCTCCCAGCTTCATGTTTCTTTCGCAGCCGTCCAAGGTCTCGACTTTGTTCCTGATCCAAGTTTTCTTGCCGTCGCAGCTGGCTTTTGAGTGTCTCACACTGGAGTGATAGCGTTTCTGTCTGCCTTTGGATGGTAGCTGTCGATGTCTCGAGGGATTCAATCGCTCTTCGAATGTCATCTTCTAGAAAGGGGCGTGTCGCATTCAGACCTGGGTCGCGAAGAATGGGTTGGAGGAGACCGGTATTTTCGAGTTTGGTGTATCTGGTTCATCCTGTTAGCTACAGTTCAACCCGGCATTATTGACTTCGGGGAACACACAGATTCACTTCCTCCCGGGAGAGCAAAGTCTCCGGCTGCAGATGCCTCGACACCCACTCCACGTTCTTGTGGCCGGTAGCCGGGTCCTTCAGAGCGGATTCAATCACATCTTTCTTGGCTATGAGATTCCTCTCCTTGAGTATGGAAAGCACTTTGTCCGTCGGGGTTCCGAACTCCATTCTCGGGGAGGTTATGTTTCGTGGGGGCCGGGGATGTGGAATGCGGCACGGAGGTGGAGCTTGAGAGTCGCCCAATCTGAGCCGTTGAGGGATTAGCTGGGCCAGGGCTTCCCCAGGCTCAGCTTTAGGATAAGGGATGCTGATTGTTCTCAAAATCTACCGGTTCCGCGTTTCTTTTGTCTTTCGTCTACGGGGTTTCAACAATTTGCGGTGAAAAGTCAGGGCCACGTGGTAGTACACAAAGTTCCCAATTGGGCCATACTACTTGGGATATCGATTCAATCGCAACGCTAATGACATATAGCATAGAGATATTTATACATAGAAGTTGTGTCCGGATTCAGGTCATTTTAAGCCTGGTTGGTTGCAGCATCCTCCACCCCGGGATAGTACCAGGACGTGACGGCAATGATAACATAGACAAGCACACACAGCGTCCCTTCCAGGTAGTTCGACTTTCCATCCCGCAAAAAGTTGCCAACGACCAGAATAGAGAGCACCAGGAGAACAACCATGAAAATCTCAAAGTTGAGACTCATATCCTTGTCCAGGCCCCAACCAACGATGACGGCCAGCGGAGCGTTCAGTAGAGCCGTTTGAATAGAAGGAGCCAGGCAATGGAAGAGCGCAAAATTCATCTGGTTGTCCCAGGCTTCGTCCACAGCCGTGATATGCTCAGCAGCCTTTTCGACCAGAGGAACCAGGATCAGACCCATGAAGTTGTCGGAAACGCCGCGGGCCACAATATGCTCGATCTCTTGCACGAGGAAGACGGCAGACATGCAGACACAAGTCAGGGAAATCACAATGGCCACAATGCTTTCCACAAATGTGAGCTTGGCCCTTTGGCGTTCCTCGTCTCCGTCCTCATTTTGGGCCTCATCCAACTCGCTGTTAATTGATCGTATTGTCAGGGGAATTCCAGGTTCGTAAGAATGATCTAAAACTCACAGGATCTCGTTGAAAATCGAATGACTCTGCATATTGTATACGAGGTATCTGTCCGAAGAAGATCAGCTGGAGCTCCCCGTGCACTGATCTTGGTCGGTCCCGGAACTCACGCGACGAATGCAACTAGAAGAATTACAGCGGTTGCGCGGCTGATTGTCAATGCAGATTGATCCAATTGCGCCAATGTAAACTTCGTGTTGACTGATCCTTTCAGCGCGGTGTAGAAAGCGCTGGGAATCAGCAACCCAAAACCTGCGACCAGCAGTAGTCCCGTTCCAACCTCACTGACCGCCTCATGAAACACCTGCTCATTCCGCCTGAGACCTCCAAAAAAGAAACAAGTGCCCAGGCAAAGAAGCAGATTAGCCAGGATCGAGCCGAGGATAGCGGCCTGAATGACGGGGATCAGGTTCTGTTGGCCGGAGTTGTGGAGTAGGACCATGAAGAGCACGATCTCCACCACGGCGCTTAGAGTCGTCTCCAGTAAGACACCGAGCACTTTGGGCAGCTTTTTAGCCAGCTCCCCGCCCGCGAAACCGAGTAAGTTGGCGGATGGTACCATGGCGATATAGTTGAGGCTGAAGATCCAGACGTGAAGGTCAGGCCGAGCAAAGTGCATGACTATGGCAGCCGGGACAAAGGGCCAGAGGACATTGACCACCATCGAAGCTGTACAGACACTCCTGAAGCACACGCGAAGGAAGTGGAGCGGGTGAATCCCCGTGCGGCCGCTCTCACCGGCACTGTCGACACGGAAAAGGCCCAGCACATAGCGATCGGAGTGAGTTTTTCTTTCATGAGTAGGCAAGATGGAACTTTTGTTGGCATCCTTCTCTTGCGAAGCCCCGATGTTTTCCCCGCTTGCCTGCGGCGCCGCAGGGGACTCGATGGAAACCATATCTGCGCCCAAAGAAGGGCGATGCCGGAAATATGATTAGCGGCCAGACAATGGACCAGGGAGATGGAATATCAAAGAGGGTCAAATCGGGAACTTCTGCAGCGCTAGGGGCCCAAAAAACAGCAAAAGGCGACCGTCCTCCGTATATAGAGAAGAAGAGAAAAACACCAGCGGTGTGGCAATGTGACACAGCCAATCAATCCTGGGCAAAAGTAAAAAGATGGAGCTGGTCGCGTTCAGGAGGCCTTGGGGTCTTGGCAAAACAACCACATCCTCGATCGGTGATGCAGCGATGTCATGTAGATCTCCTTTTGATCGGTGTCTCTCTGCTGCATTGCTGCATGGGTATCCCCAGCCTCTGCCTTGAATAAGTTATGTACATCGGCATTGCGACTGAGTGTCGTTTCGCAATGCCAATATATCAATCTTCATCTTCATCTCAGGGATGAGACACAGCTGTGGGGAATGCCATCTGCACAGCCACAAGCTTGCTGGGGAGCTGAGGGAAGCTGAGTGAAGCTGAGTGGGAAGTGGATCCCTGAAGATGATCTCCCTGACACCAACACCAGAAAGTCCGAGTCAATCAAAACCTGTCGAATATCCTTGAGTACCTAGGTACTCATCATAGCACCACAAGATGGCGCTCACTGAACACAGCTCCATCGGCGTTGAGATGGCATAAACAAAAAGGAGAGTTGGTGTTGCATATTGCATACATGCACAAGACTCACATCATCTGCATTGAGCAAAGTTGTGCAACTGGTGCAACTGATATTAATTGGAGTCAAATATATTTTCAAGTCCAGACACTCTTTGGATAGTGACGGGCCCACCCGCATGCGGTTATCGTCGGCGCGGGCCGATAAGGCAAAAGTTGCGATGGCGAAATCTTCGGAATCTTCCATTCATCATTCTCATTCTCATTCTCATTCTCATTCCTCGAAATTGAGATCTTACAATCATGGCTTCCACAACTAAGCCGGCTATTCCACCAGTGGCACTGGATACCATTACCCAGCACATCGGCAACACCCCTCTGGTGCGACTGAACCGTCTGCCCCGCAGCCTGGGTATCGATGCCACCGTCTACGCCAAGTTGGAGTACTTCAATGCGGGCGGTAGTGTCAAGGACCGCATTGCCTTGCGCATGATCGAGGAGGCAGAGCGGTCCGGTCGTATCAAGCCGGGTGATACCCTGATCGAGCCCACCAGTGGCAATACGTAGGTTCTCTTCCCTCTTTCCTGTACACTCTGCATTGTGCTAAAACGGGACTCTTAGTGGTATCGGGTTGGCTTTGGTTGGTGCCGTCAAGGGTGAGTTCATCATCGGAGAGGGAGATGAGATTAGACGGGTGGTTCAGACATTCTAACTCTTTATCGCCGCAGGTTACAAAACCATCATTACCCTCCCGGAGAAGATGTCCGCTGAAAAGGTTTCCGTTCTGCGTGCCTTGAACGCCACCATCATCCGAACTCCCAACGAAGCCGCCTACGATTCGCCCGAATCTCACATCGGAGTGGCCAGACGCCTGCAGAAGGAACTGCCCAACGCCCACATCCTCGATCAGTACGGCAATGAGAACAACCCCAAAGCCCATGAATTCGGCACCGCCGAAGAAATATGGACCCAGACCAAGGGCGAGATCAAGGCTATTGTGGCTGGTGCAGGCACCGGTGGTACGATCACCGGTCTTGCTCGGGGTCTCAAGAAGCACAACCCCAATGTTGAAGTGATCGCTGCTGATCCCCATGGCTCGATTCTGGCCCTGCCTCAATCGCTAAACGAGGCACATGTGAATGAGCCATACAAGGTGGAGGGCATCGGTTACGACTTCATTCCTGAGGTCCTCGACCAAAAGGCAGTTGACCGGTGGTACAAAACCGCCGACAAGGAGTCTTTTCAGTACTCGCGGCGTCTGATCGCTGAGGAGGGTCTTCTGGTCGGTGGCAGCAGTGGAAGTGCCATCGCAGCTCTGGTGAAGGCCAACGAGGAGCGCAAATTTGCCAAGGACGACGTTGTTGTTGTCATCCTCCCGGATAGCATCCGAAGCTATCTGACCAAGGTGAGTTTACATTTGAACTGATACATGTCTACTATTGATATTGAGTTTTTCAAGTTTGCCGATGACGACTGGCTGGCTGCCAACGACCTCCTGTCATCGCCGCCCGTCGAGGCTGCTCAGACGCAGCAGCCCCCGGTCTCTCAAGACCCCTTGGCCGGTACGAAGGTGAGCGCCCTCCGACTGAAGCCTGTCACCACCGTGACTGCAAGCACCTCCTGCGAGACCGCAATCGAGACCATGCGTGAGAAGGGCTTCGACCAGCTGCCCGTTCTGGCGCCCTCCGGCCGAAGGCTCGTGGGTCTTCTCACGCTGGGCAATATTCTTAGCCGATTGACTCACGGCCGCGCGACGGGAAAGAGCCCGGTTTCCGAGGTGATGTTTGATTTCTCGAAGATTCCAGAGGTCGTGACCGACCCTCGCGATATGGGTGTCACTCCGTCGTCCAAGTCCGGCGGAACGGATAGCACTCTGCCGCGGACCAAACGCCGCCAGTTCATTGAGATCACCATGGACACCCCGCTCAGTGTATTGAATCGGTTCTTCGAGTGGAACAGTGCCGCAGTCGTCACCGAGAAGGACAAGAGTGGCGCGATGAAGCCCGTGGCCATTGTCACCAAAGTCGATTTGCTCACATGGATGCTTAACCAAAGCAAGGCCAACCTCGCTTAGTCGGCTTTATTATCTAATTATCGATTTGCATTCCTGGAAGTGTCTTGTGCTTCTCGGGTGGAGTTTCAACATTCCTGGTTACTGGTTTGTCATTGTTCTTTCGGGACCGGCGTTGCTCCTGCGTCAATCGGAGATGTCATGTCAAGGCTCCGGTTGGATTCAACTCACTGTGGAATCTAAATAGATTGTGCAGCGCGGGATTATCGCTGCACCTTCGCATAATGTTTTATAGACTCGTTATTCTTAGAGTGGAAAGGTATCCAGTTTGTGTCGCATCTGCTTCTTCCTATTCCTCCCACAAAAACTGGGCGTCCCGTATTAATACAAACACTCGGCGCTAATGAATTGATAAGGTACTTGCGATAGATCGTGTCCGTCACTAGGTCAACTAGTGCTCGTTACTCTCATTGATAATGGTAGACGAATTTGAATCTTTGAAGCTAGGGACCTGGGCCTCCACTATACAGCGCCCACGTCCATGTATATGCAATCTAACAAGAACAAGATTTTGGGTCCGCTTGCACTTGAAGGAGAATGGAAGCTTTCAAAACAGAGCATGACCAAGGCCGATGCGTCCAATTATGCTCACAGACACATGCCAATCCACTCTTCCCACTGACGCACGCCGGATCCAAACTCCTCCTGCGGGTCACCCTTGACAGCACCCCCGACCACATCAACCTTGATTCCCACTTGTTCAAGCAACTTGAACGTAAAAACACCCCGGGCATCGTCATCGCCTAGCACGTCCTCCTCGGTCTCCAGTCCGGTGTCCATGCTAGCATCCATAAGACCCTTGGTCTTGGATTTGCGAATCCGATCAATCTCAGCTTCAAGCTTCTCCCGCACCGAACCAGGTGGCAGAGATGTAAACAAATCCTGTTTGTTTGCGGCAACAAGAACCGGGATTTCGGCCTCCCGCTTGGTAGAAGATTTACCCTTGCCCATTGACCGCTTCTGAAGAACCAGGAGAACATCATGGAGGTAGGTCGCGGCGTCCCGTAGAGCGGCTTCATCCACTAAAGCTGCAGTGTCAACCATGAAAATAAGTCCCCGGATCTTCGTCTTCAGATCCTTGGACGAGGACATGGACTGAAGCTCCGAGATTCCCTGAGAGCTACGCAGCTTGCCGTGACCGGGGGTATCCTTCAGACGATACCTAATCGGGTTCCGCGAAACCTCTTTCAGTGAAGGGTCATTGACAGAGCGAAACCGGTTCGAGGCAGTAGAGACGGTGGGCGGCAGACTGACGGAGACTAACGTCGATGCCTGAGAAGTGTGGGTGAGTTGCGACTTCTTTGAAGCCGGCGAAGACTTGGCTTCCAGCTGCAAAACATGGATCAGGATCTGGAGAAGTTATCATAGCTTAAATGAAAGCCTACCAAGGTTGTGAATGCCGTTTTGCCAGCTCCGCTGGGGCCCAGGAGAAGAAAGTTGCTGGACGGCGGCGACGCTGCAGAGCGGTAGAATAGGATGTGTAGTAACACCGGGATACCGAAGGTGATGACTATCGCAATGGCGATAGCCACGGGACTGCCATCGAGCAATTTGGTGGCGATGCCCGTCACCGAATTCCACCCTGCTTGACTCGACATGTCGGGCTGATGGGGGAAGTTAAGTTTCACAGTGGAGTCCAAAAAGAACACGAGACCATTCGATAGCACGGACCATGGCTTATCTTAGCGCTGCACATCATTTGTATTTTTGCATCCTTTGCATTCTTTTGTATCATTTGAATCATTTAAAGGGCGTTGGAATGAGAATCCAAACATAGTTTGCATTCGCATACCATGGAGATGGCAGGGGGGTTGAATCCCCCTTTGGTCTTCTTCGTCCTGGAATTGGGTTCCGACTGTCTTTTCTCTCTCCCAATCCACTCAGCATGAGATTCGACCGTCTGCTTCCAGCTCTCTTATCCCTTTTGGGTACCGTCTCAGCTCAGACTGTCAGTGGTCTGACATTTGACGGCCGGAACTCTGTGAGTCTTGTCTGGGCTTTCGATGGAGAGACGCCTGGGCGTTATGACTTCTACCTGTGTGCCGGAGACGAGTCTACGGGGTCATATGTAAGTCGATCAGCTCGTAGTGCTTTATACTCGGAAACTTGCAGGACCAAGCTAATGGATCAAACTACCATAGGAATCTCTAGCACTAGTCATCAATGACGGCGTCTTCGCACCTGGTGATTTGGTGTCTTTTCGCGTTGACCCAAGCGTGGGTGGAAACGATCAGAATGCATAGTATGGGCAATCTCCGCATACCGGATTCCCTCGGGCTGAAGCTAACGCATTCTGCTTGTTTGTAGCTTTCTCAAGGTCGTTCCTTCAAGCCACAAGGACCAATGGTCTGGGTTCACCTCCCATTTCACCCTGACCAACATGAAGGGCTCCTTTTCCGCCAAGGTGTCTGATGCACTCAAGTCTATGCAACCTGTCGAGATGCCCTGGACCACAGCGTTAGATGCGGGCCTCCTCGAGGTAGCTGAAAGTGGACCCCTCTACAATGCATCCACTCTTGATAGCGACATTCACGGTAAAACGACCGAGTCTTTCTTGCAGTTCCCCACGCCAACTATGGCCAACGAGATGGATCGAAATGAATTGCGCAAGCGTATCGGGGTTGATCAGCACACCGTCCCTTATGGCATGCAGACGGGTCTAACAAAGTATGCCCCGATGCCCAAGAGGGCCGGAACCACCATTGCAGACAGGTCACCGACACCTCAATACCCACCTTTTCCTTTCTCCATCGCAACCACCTATCTTCCTGCTCCTACGGTTCAGTACACGGACACTGCGTATCTCACATGGACTACTCACAGTATTGAGAACACGGTATGTTCTACACCTTCATGCTTAAATAGCGTTGAGCTAACAATGGTTTCTACTTAGGCTGCCCCTGCGGCTGCACCCACGCTGGACAAGAGGATGCAGTTGTGGCTTGAGCGTTGGAAGGATTAATGATGGGCTTTATCTACTGCATATAGATTTTTCTGGTGTTTTTGCAACCTTGATTTGAGGACTTTGCTTTCCTCAAGAGAATCATTCATTGTTCGAGCTTGTCTCTGTTGACCGGTATCGCTTGAGAATTATGAAACTTTTTGTGCTCTTCCCACCGGCTCTCTAATCTGGAATATAGCCAAAATTAATAGTCACGAGAAAAACAAGCTCATCTATGTTGAATATGCACTGCTACGTTCAGGTCATCGTTATGTCAGTGGTCGACGCCAACAACTAACCGGATGACTTCCATTCCTCCAGTGCTGGCGTTAACGTAGGAGTGACTGGGTGACTGTGTCGGTCCTCGGGGTGAAACGAGATGTTCTCATGTAGCGCGACATAATCACTGTCTGAATAGCCTAGCAGTGACTCAATCGAGCTGCTGCGATGACCCTTGATATGCGCGATCTCGATACTTCCATAGTTCACTAGGGCACGGCCGACTTCCTTGGGCTCCTGGCCATGATGTAGGAAGTCTCCATTCAGAGCATCTGGAGAAGGCCGTTTCACCACCACTAATCGGACTGCTTCCTGCTGCCCAAAGTGGCCTTCTACACCGAGTACTCCGGCTGGGAGAAGACTGGCTTTGTTCAGAAGTGCTTCATACGCCCCTTGATCAATGTATATAGTACCGTGCGGCGTGAGCCCGTGGAGCAACCAAAATGTCCGCGACTGAATCGGAGTATCCGATGGGAGGAAACGAGTGTGAAGAGGGGAAGGTGGTATATTCGCCAGCTGAACAGACGGTGCGTCATTCGACTCCGCAATCTCCCGTAGTCTTTGCAGGTATTTCACAATGTCGTGAACGTTGCCAGGCTTTGAGCTCTTGGTGATAATAGTAGTCACGCCAGCACTGGTTCCCAGTTTTGCGGCCAAGATCTTTGTGCTCATACCACCAGTTCCCAGAGAAGAACCGGCGGACGAGACGTCAGCTTCCAGCATTGAAATGTCGGAGACAACCTCGATGGGTTCGGCGTCGGGATTATTGCGCGGGTTAGCTGTGTAGAGGCAGTCGACGTCGGTCATCAGGAACAGATAGTCGGCCTTGACTGTCGCTGCAGTGATCGCGGAAAGGGTATCATTGTCACCGAATTTGATTTCCTGGAAGCCTCGTGTTAGGTTTGGAGTCCACAAGATGAGATCCAACAAGGACCGAATACGTACAGAAACAGCCACGGTATCATTTTCATTGACAATAGGAACCACGCCCATGTCGAACAATTGCTGAAAGGTATTTTGGGCGTTGACATATTGTGATCTCTGATCTCCAGTCAGTGATGAGCCAAGAGCAATTGATGATACATGACACCCTTACGTCTGAAATATCATTTCTCGTCAAAAGAATTTGGGCCACCGGAACTCGGAGATGCGAGAACAGATTATCCCACAGACTCATCAGCCGACACTGGCCAACGGCAGCAAGCGCCTAAATATCTCCATCAGCTTCGGTTCAATTCTCGCCCCCTTCCTGGGCTGAATTTCGTTCAAGATCCAAGCGTTATATGCTCGTACCTGTATTCGGGGAAGGTAGGTTGGTCTTTGGTTCACGTTCATCCTCCGCAAGCCAACCCCCACGGCGCCTGAAGAGACCAGCACAACTCGGTGACCATCCTTGCGTAGTTTTGCGACCGTTTCTACAATCAGAGTCAAGATCGATAGAATGGGCTCGTGGGTTTTCTCGTCGACAATTGAACTCGTCCCTGTTATAACGGGAATGTTAGCCTTGTTCCGCATCGAGTCATATTCATGTCCCCGCACCGAGTTTGATCACAATCGTCAGGCCCGAATCTGCCATGGTGCACAAGCCAGTCAATCTGACCCAAGTACCACAATATCACCACCCGCAAGCGCACTGAAAAGAAATACACGGTATCCCGCACGTTGTCGTTCATGGAATTTGACGAATTATGATTCCTTCGGAGAAATCTCCAGTTTCTGCCGGCGGTGTCCGCCCTCTGCGGACTTTCTTCGTTTCGGACTGCGCGCTTCCTGAAGTCCGCGAAGTCAAGATGTCTGATTCTCAGTCGCCAGGTGCGACCACATCTTCAAATGGAAAGCCGGATACCGGGTTTATACCCGGAGATGACACATGGGCACAATTCCGCAATATCTACCGCATCTTGACGGGGAAGATGTCATCCGAGGGAATTGAGCAGTTCCGCGTTGCGCGAGACATTCGGAATGAAACAGCCGATTGCAAGCGTTGTGATGAACAGCGTGATTACCTTCTTCAATACAGTGAGTTGTCTTTGTTGGAAAAAAGAAGATCAAGTCTACAAGGCTAATCACTCGTGGTAAAGGTCCCGTCATCCGCTTTCTCAGTGATAACATCCGGCAACTTGGCGGCGATCTCCACAGTCACAACATCTATTGCCGCCGTTGTACCGATCGAAAGGGTGGTGGCTTTGATCCCGAATATGGAATTCTTATCTGTGCCAATGAGATGAAGGACCAGGGCCATTTGGAGGACACGATGGCTCATGAGATGGTCCACGCCTACGATCACCTGCGCTTCAAAGTCAACTGGACTGATAACTTGAGACATGCTGCTTGCACTGAGGTATGAGGCGATCTTCCACTGTTTGGAGAGGATATACCAGCTAATCGATGCTAGATCCGAGCCAGCTCACTGAGCGGCGAGTGCAGATGGGCACGCGAGTTCTTCCGACGAGGACAATGGAAGCTTACCCAGCAACATCAAGAGTGTGTCCGGAGAAGGGCTGTCTTGTCCGTGAGAGCACGGCCTACGTGCCGAGATGAGGCTCACGCACAGCAAGTTGTCAATGAGGTCTGGGACAGCTGCTTCAGAGACACGAGGCCATTTGATGAAATTTACCGATGATACCGAAATATCCCTCTCACCCTTTCGTCTACGATCCCACTCAGCTTTGCAATGGTTTATCACCCATTTGTACCATATAGTTTTGAATGTACGATATTTCATTGGCACCGGATAAAACCAAGATTAATAGCCCAGATGTCCCAATATCTTGACCGGCTCCGTTCCGGAAGGGAAAAAAAAGGAAAGGAAACTCCGAAAATGCAGAAACTGCCCAACGCCTCACTTAGAACTCCTGTCGTCCACACAATAGATGGAGTTATAAAAAGAAGAAAAAAGACACCACAACACCCAATCAGATATGCAAAAGGCATCATGCCTTGCCGTCCTTGGAGGAACCCGAGCTCCGCTTTGCGTCTTTCACGCAGTGCTTGACAATCCAAGGATGACGCTGGATATCGTCCAGAGGAATCCGCTTCTCAGGATCCAGAACAAGCAGCTATAGCCAGTCAGCATTGCGGGTCCGCAATAGAAATTGAGATCAAAGCTAACTAACCTTCTTGATAAGATCCCTAGCCTCTGGACTAATGAAGGATGGCACAGTCATGTCGGCTCTCGTAATTCGACGTTGGGTCATCACGGGGGTATCTTCGAAAGGCGCCTCGCCGACCAGGAACTCGTATGTCAAAACACCCAGACTCCACAGGTCCACTTTTTCGCTGTAGTAGTTCGTCTGAGGGCCCGTTCGCAGCATCTCCGGAGGCAGATAGTCGAGGGTTCCGCACATGGTCTGGCGTCGGTTGTTCGGAGCATGGACACTCCAACCGAAGTCACTGATCTTGATTTCTCCATGGATGCCGACGAGAATATTCTCGGGCTTGATATCACGGTGCATCACATGTTTCTTGTGCAGATACTTCAGCGCCGCGGCCATCTGGGCAATGTACTGCGCAGCCTTCCATTCCGGGAAACGGTGCTCTTTCCGAAGATGCTTGTACAATTCACCCCGACCAGCGAATTCGAGAATTAAGAAGATACGCTTGCTGTCATGGAAATGGCCATAGAGCCTCAGGACATTTGGGTGGCGTAGATTACTTTGGATCTCAATCTCACGGCGAACTTGTTTCTGGACGCCGCCCTGCTGCAGTTCCGACTTGTGCAGCACTTTGAGGGCGCAGACGAAGCCCGAAGATCGCTCCTTGGCAAGGTAAACACGACCAAACTTGCCTTTTCCGAGAGGCTTGCCAATCTCAAACATTCCGAGATGTAGCTCCTTTGGCACAGAAGGTTCACTCAGCGTGGTCGATGTGCGCTGCTCCCCATTCTCGTCCGTGTTTCGGGACACTCTTGCGCCCTGGGAGCTCCTAGCTGGGGAAGCAGGAACATTCATAGAGTGCCCCTTGCTATCATTGGTGTTTTGAAGAGCCAGCTTCAGCAAATGGGCCCGGTTCGGGTTGTTCACCTGGGAGGCACCAAGTCCGGAGAGGGAGACGGCCGTGGATAGAGAACCCTGGTAGAGCCAGGTCAGCAGGTGTTGCTTTTAATATGCACTGTCTTCATACCTTTTGCTTTCCATAAGCACGGTCACCACCATTTTCCTTCTCATCCTTGACAGACAGGTGCTCGAAACGAGCTTCCAATGTCTTGGTCGCCATGATTATGGTGACGGAGGGAGAAAAAAGGAGAAGACAATGGGGGTTATGAATGAACAAGAGAGACGTCAGGAAACGGGAACGGAGACGGATATAGAATTAGGCCCGTGCAAGCATCGTCAGTTGGCGCAGAGTCGCTGAGGAATCTAAAGAGTCCAAGTGAGGAAGAGGAACGGTTGTTTGGGGTCGATGGTCGCGTCTCCCGGGCAACGCCTTCGGTCCGCCTTTTTCTCCGCCCGCGGGGCTCTTTCTCCATATCGCCATATCGCCATATCGCTATCAGCTCGAGCTCCTCCGCGACATGGTCTAGCATGGATACCAAGCCTTCCGCTGCAGTGCCCAGAGGGAATGCGGCTGTCTCTCCCGAGGCCAAAAGGCCCAATGAGATCTCCATTCACGGCTTCCGAGTCTCGACACAAAAGCTGCCCATCCTGAAAGCAGACCCCATCGAGGAGATGACCAAAAAGCTTGGCATCGCCCTGCCAGAGATGATTTTTGGCGATAACTATGTGGCGATCGAGCATGAGAAGAGTGGATGGGCCATTAATTTCAACTCATTTGATGCATTGGACCTGGTGGACAAGACCGGGCAGTCAATGCTTCAGGTCGCATACTCAAAAGAGTGGCAGAAAAGCAGGTACAGAGCTACAGCTCCAATTCATTATTCTTAGGAAGGTCCCGAGACTCACCATTGGCAATTGGCAGAGAAAACACACATGAAGGGATCAAAGAGGTTGTCAAGCCGTTCGACTGGTCATACAGCACGGACTACAAAGGCACTCTCAGCCCGAATGCGAAACCGTTCGAAGACACCACTAAACCAATCCCCATCGAGCTTCTGAAGCGTCCCGATCCAATTCTTTTCTTTGACGACGTCGTACTATACGAAGATGAACTGGCCGATAATGGTATCGCTATGCTGTCTTGCAAAGTCCGCGTGATGCCGGGGAGAATGCTTCTCCTGACCAGATTCTTTATGAGACTGGACAATGTTTTGATTCGTCTTCGAGATACTCGGGTTTACGTCGACTTCGAAACTTGCGAAGTGATCCGTGAATACCAGTCCAAGGAATGTGAATATGAGAAAGTCAGACAGGTATGATCGTGGATGTGAAGTATTCCCAAAGCCGTATCCCGCTTACACTTTCCAGATGCTTGCAGGTACCCGGGATGACATCCCAGCTGTGATGAGAGATCCCAACAGGCTCTCTGACTTGCTACCCATTGTAGCAAAGCGTTTGGAACGTGTGGTCCTTGATGCTTAAAGACTTGGTCTTTCGCCGAGATTTTCAAGCTCGACAGATACAAGTCAAGAGCAGAGTCATTTGTGTTTTTTATTTTTTCACGAACCGAGGCTAGGCCGACTCCCTTAGTTGTCTGAATCTGTCAAGAAACTTGTCCCATGAATAGACGAATATGAAATGATCCTTCGATGAATCATCGGACGCTTTAGAGCAGCTGCAGTAATGTTGAAGAATTTAATCCAAAGATACAACTCTACTCTTTACCAAAATAAAAGCATCCAACTACCTAAATACCCAAATGTGCAGATTAATTTCCAGTGTAGTTAGAGAGAGCCCGTCATTGATCGCGGAGACAAACGGTGCAAACGCAGTCCAAAAAAGATCGCCCTGCGAGATGAAACAACTTCGACGCATCACAGAATGTCGACTGCACGAGCAACAATATTTTGGACGCGGGAAATCCACAGGACCCAGAGCCAAGGCCTTCAGGTAAATACTATCGCACATCTAGCACTCCGAGAGTCGAGTAGTGACTTCCTATAGCGATGTTTCACCCAAAGCGCGTCTATCTCGACCACGTCGCAGAAGCCCATCGGCTGCAATGCTGCTTCGAAGCCAGTCTCGTTGACACGTACGCCACGATCACCAAGCCGAGATAGGCAATTGCCGTCCACATTGCCTGTGCGGTCTTACGCTCAGGAATCTGCTGTCTCCCGCCTCGCCAGGAGTGCCGTGGCCCCAGGAGCGTCGGCCGAAACCTACATTGCGTACGGAATGACGCAGAAACTTTTCGAGGCTTGCTCAAGCCAGGCGGATTATACAATTCCTCAAGCATCGCAAAAGGGTGTGCCCATTCCTACCACCGAAGCGGGTGAACATCTTGGTGTTGGTGACAGTTGGTGGTATCGAGGTTCGTGAATGCTACATGCAAATCCCCGAGTTTGCCTGAAGAGTATAAGGTCTAATATGCCTATCTGCAGAGCTCGGCCTTGTCCCGACGTTCTCCACCTGGTCGCAAGTCACCTTCCTTCACATGTATCTTTTGACGGTCCGATTGCGTGCGCTTCCTACTCGAGAGAGTGTCCAGACCTACTCTCGCCACCTGATCGATCATTTCTCGCATAATGCCGAAAATCGCATGGATGTCCTGCACGACATGGGAAGCCGAACCGTTCGGAACAAGTACCTGAAGGATCTCTTCATTCAGTGGCGCGGAATCATTGCTGCGTACGATGAGGGCCTGATCAAGGGTGACGCAGTGTTGGGAGCTGCTGTCTGGAGGAATCTGTGGAAGGCGAGCTCCACGGGCCCTGATGGCCAGGAAATCGATTGGACAAAGGTCGCGTGGGTGGTCGCCTACATGCGACGAGTCCTGTCTGAGATCTCGAAGATGGATGAAGCCGATTTGGTCTTCAGTCTGAGTTCTGGAGACGTGAAAAGCTCCGGCATCTTCGGATTTTCTGCGCTCGACAAGAAAATGGCCGAGGGGACCAAATAAGCCCGAATGGGCAGGTGTAAAAACAGCTTTCCCTTCTCCTTCAGCATTTTGTCTTACTATATGTACATCTTGTTCAGATTCTAGCCCTTTACCAACCTATTTGGACCATGGACATCAATTGACCACATCCAGCTCTATTAATTTAGCTCTTCTTTTCCCCCTTGGAGACTATTGTGTTTGATCTAAAGAATAGCTTGCAAGGAACGAGATGGTTTACTTTTTGCCAAATAGGTCTTTCTCGACCATGCCGCGGCAGATGGGGTGGTAGAAGTCCTTGTACTTCTCAAAGGTCTCAAGGGCGACGGGGCGGTTGACCTTCTGAAGATTACGGTATCTAAAAATCGTACGCGTTAGCCTTCTAACCAGAGCCACAAAGCCGGGTAAACTTACAGAGGTCGCACGAATTTCATTCTTCCAATCCGACCCAGCAGTTCTGTGGTGGGCTCGATGACACTCTCATCGCCGGCCTTCATGCCAACCTGGAAGTACAGATTGGCCACCTCGATGTTCTCGCTCCTAGACAGTCCGTAGACATTGCCCATCAGCCTCGAAAGCTCTGGGCGGAGGGGCTGCTCCCAACGCAGAATCTGCTCCAGGAAAACGACGACCTGGTTGGCTGTCAGACCTTCCAGGTCACTCGCTTGCGGTTTGAAGGAGGAATCGGGGAGAGTTTGCCATTTCTTGGCAAGAGAATAGACCACGTCCACCAGCGAGGTATCAAAGTCTGGCTTGGGGGGCAAACCAGGTGTAAAGAACCACTTGTCCCAGTCCAGTTCATTCAACAACTTGGATGCTTCCGGATCCGATTGGAAGAAGTCAAGGATCGTCGCCTTAAACTCGTAGGAATCAAGAGACTTCCCCTTGAAAACAGTAAAGTACTAAATCGCAGTCAGCAAAGCCCGCCCCAAGTGTGGATATTGAGCGTAGCATACGTGAGGAATGAACCTATCAAACTTTGGCTTTCCTACCAGATTCTCAAGGTGGAACAGGAAGTTAAAGCCCTTCTCGTAAGGGACGCTGGAGAATGCATCATCCGGGTCTTTGCCCTTTAGATCGGTTACCAGCTTGGTAAACTCATGGTCGTGACCAAAGTGCTCCACAGAATCAGTCAGAGACTTCCAGCCTATGATGGCAGAGAAGTGGCGGTACGGTTCCCCGTGACTGCAGACGTTAGTATCACCGGCAAGGAAGCGGTCAACTCATAAAAGACATACATTGCAGCCAGAATCTATGTACATAAGTCAGTCGGAGGGGCCAAATGCAAAGAGACTTTAGAAAAGACATACCCGTCGTTCAAGGTACACGGTCCAGCCTTCATTGAGCCAGAAATGCTCCCACGAGGCGTTGGTCACCAAGTTACCGCTCCAGCTGTGAGCCAGCTCGTGCGCAATGACATCGATATTTTCACGGTCCTGGTTCTTCACATTAGTTTCCAAGATGCGAGATGTTTCCCGTAAAGCGCACCTTCGAGATAATGCTTGGAGTTGCAAAAGTAAAGATCGGATTTTCCATGCCACCATACGGGAAACTCGGCGGCAGAATCAGAACGTTGTATTCGCCCCAAACATAGGGATACACTATTTTCTGTATTTCAATTAGTCCCAATTCGGTCAAGTCTAAGGAAGCCGATATAATTACCTCGATGGTGTTGATGAAGGTCTCTGTGTCCGCCTCAAGCTCCCATTTACACTCCTCCAGCTTATCAGGGCTGGTGGCCACGACACTTCGGGGACCAATGGGCGCCTCGGAGACATCTCTGTTACGAATTCAGTCACGAGCATACGAGCGCGAGTCGGGCTATCTTCTTACCCGCTTGCAATTGCGAACAGATAACTAGGAATCGGGACCGACTGCTTGAATCGGTACAACTGATTTCCCGATTGAGGGATCGCCGAGGAGCCCCGAATGGGCAAACCACTTGTCATGACCGGGAGCGGAGAGGTGATGTTGAAATCAAAAGTGCTCTTGACATCCGGTGTGTCCTGGCAAGGGAAGATGGACCGCGCGTGGATGGCCTGACATTGCGAGACTAGCATCGGGTTAGGCAGAGGGTCTTGAATAACGGGATGTTTGCTTATCACCTACACATGTACGGATGTTTCTTGTTGGAGGTTTGGGCGGGAGTCAGCCACTGGAGGGCCGTACACTGAGAAGTGGTTTTCACAGCGATCTAACGAAGGGGGCGAGCTATCAGTGACCGTAATAGTACGCAATGGCTCAAGGATATGATCAAGGTGAACATACTTCAACCTCAACGGTCCCATTGAGCTCCACAGCCTCGTCTAAGCTGATCTTAAGCGGGGTACCGAAGGGTTCCAGCGAGGACAACAGCTCCCACTTAGATGGCTTGCCATCGACCTTCACGGCGCTGATGTCGAGATAGCTGGTGTCTAGGATAATCTCCCGAGACTCGGCATCAGTGATCGATTTGAAGCGGTGGACGACATTTCCCACCAGCTTCTTCTGGTCAAACAGAATATCGAAATTGGCGGTGATGTGAGTGGAGCGCCAGTTGTTGTAGTTGCTCAACGTGTTGGGATCACGCGGGTTAGTAATCACGGTCATTTTACGCACAGGAGATGATTGCAGCTTCAGCTTGAAGATAGAGAAAGATCGCGAAAGAAGGCGATGAAGTCCGAGCGGGGAGGGACTCATCGCGTTTCCACGTTTTTGTTTCTCAGGCAAATAATTTTTGGTGTTCCGCCTCTAAGCGGTACATGATGCAACCCCGAGAATTGGAGACCAAACCTCCAGAGAAGAGGTCGGTTAAGCTTCTATTTAGACTTCTCCCCTTGTGCGATATGTACGATGTATACCTATGATCAGTTCCAAGTTCATAGGATGCTTTGTATCTTGCACTTGAGGTGTATAATTCTACTTATATCCCCGAGTTACACCGGCTCTTCACTCCGCCAGGGGGAAACAACAAGTTCAAAACCCCCTTGTCTCCCTTTCTTTCGCTCTTTAACCATTCTTCATTCTTGGACCCCTCTTTTTCTCTAGGGATCGAAGAAGCGAAGAACCCAAGAATCGAAAAATCGAATCCTTCCTCCCCGCAATCGACATTCCACCGCCCGGCAAACCCACACGGACCACCTCGGCGGGACCGCAGACCCCTGAAACTCTTCCTTTTCTTTGTTGCCCTCGATCCGCGAGTGACTCGGATCTTTTGAACTATACTAGTTCTCACTCTCAAACTGTGCAGTCATGTCTCTCCAGTCCCCTGTCTCGCGATAGATATTCCACTTTCCCGAGAACCTGAGATCTCTCCATAAAGCGATGCGTTGAGCGAAGCGCATAGTCGCCAGGATCTATCTCCCCCGGTTCTCTTTACGAGAAACAAGCCCCGTTGTTGAACAACGAGTCAATATAACCGGGTCGATTAATTTCCCCCACTCAATTCGTGCGAATATCGTTTCTTGCATCCCCGTCGTGAAAGGTGCTCCCCGGTTCTCAATGCATGGCCTGAATATCTGAATCCAATCCGACATCGAACCGTTCCCGTCTTCGAAAATGCTACACCGCTCCGCTCTAGAAGATGAAGCCAGACCGTTCCACACCAGACGTCCCTCGGGCCCCCTCACAGAATCCCCCTCGGCGCCGCCTCCCAATCGACCTTCCTCGCGTTCATCCAGGCCTGGCTCCCGCAATCGAATGGCCAAGTCAAGAGCCGTGACTCCTACGGGGCTAGGTGTGGTGACCGAGAATTACCCCGACCTTCATCCTGAGACTCTCAAAATGGCTAGCCCCATTAAAGAAGGGTTGGGCAGCCTGAATCGTTGGTCTCAGTCAACGACCTCGAGCAAAAGCCCTTCCGATTACACCGGCCATCGCCGCGGCAGCTCCAAGATGTCCATATCGGCTCACAGCCCGCAGAGAGGGGTGGGCCTGGGTGAATTACCAGAATTAAGCCTTCCCGAGCTTAGGGCATCAGATTTGTTTTCCACCGCTTCAACCTTCTCTCGCCTCGATCTCCCATTCACGGCCTCTAGCCATCTCTTTCAAAACTCGACAAATGAGCCGAGGGACAGTGCACAATCCTACCAAACAGACTATATCACTGCTCGTGCGGGCGGGAGCGCAGCTTCTTTGGTAGACGGGGAAGGTGATCCAGATCGACAGTATGGTCAAACTCAAAAGGCAATGCTGTCAAAGGCCCTGCAAAAGGCAAACACGGCAGTTCTCCTCGACAATGCAGCCAACTTTGAAGGTGCCATGGAATCTTACACCGATGCCTGCCAGCTGCTACAGCTGGTAATGCTTCGTAGCAATGGAGGCGATGAAGAGAAGCTCAAACTGCAAGAAATTGTAAGTACATCCATTCCAACGCCTGAAAGGATTTGCCTCGATACTAATTGTCGTAGCGCGATACATATATGATCAGAATCACCGAACTTCAACGCATGGACTTCCCTCTTCCAGATAATGCCGATAAAGCTCTGCCCGAACGCCCTCTTAGTCAAGAGTCGTACAATGAATTAGTGCATTCATCAGCGACTGATAATTCTGGGGCCGGAAGTCAGCAGAGCTCTGCGCATTCCAGTCTCGGCCTCCAAATAACGACCGAAGAAGCGAAATCTCTATATTCCGAGGCAGTCCCGCCTCGCCGCCATTCTCTGCGTCCATCTGGGCAATCCGGCAGATCTACTCCAGCGGGCGGATCCAATATTGCGTATAACGGTCAATACCTGGAAGCATCTGCCCAAGAAGCCGACGAATCAACATCGTGGTTGGACACGATCGATGAGTCCGGTGCGTCTTCGCCATCGTCGGCAAACTCGAAAGCGTCATCGGTGTATCTACGCCGGCGCACAAGCCGGCACATTAGCATTGGCACGGAAGCTGAATTTGACGCGGCTCTCGACGCAGCCGTAGAAGCTGCATATGACGAGGGCCTTGAGCCCGTCTTGGAGTATAACGATGAAGTAAGTGACGACGTCGTGGCCAATGCTCGTCGGAATATTGAGCTGGCAAAGCAGCGGGTACGAGAAGCAGAGCGGGAGGCGGAGGTTGCGATGAATCGTGGCCGTGAAATGCGCCGCATCCAGGAACAGAACATGGAACAGATGATGGAGCCCACGCGTGAAACAGACTACCTCGACGAAGAGGCAGAAGAGGAAGAGCGCCTTCTAGAAGAGATGACCAAGGGCTATGTGATGGACGAGTTCGAGTTCGGTCTTCAGTCCAAATCTGCTTTGCCCCGGGAATCCGACTCTAGCAATATGTCGGGAAGAACCTGGGAAAGTTCGGCATCCAATAACACCGGAGCTACTCTTTCCACCCTCCCCGAAGACGATGACATTCTGTCGCCTGACCAACGACCGGATTGGGGTGGTATGCCATCATCACCACCGTCCGTGGCATTGCCTCCGGTTCCCGTATCGTTGGACTTTCCCGCCCTACCCGCTCAGAGGGTTTCCTTAACCCACCCTCCTGCCCCCGTCATGGGCCCACCTCCCGTCCCGGGCGTACGAGCGCGGAGACTTTCAAGTCAGGACAAGGATCTTACAATTGAAACAAGTCCACGGCCTCGAGCAGGCTCGAGTGCCTCGGGTTTGTCCTTCTCAACACCTTCAACGAGCCGGCCGCCACCACCTCTCCCCAAAGACGAACCGTCCGCAGACGACTCCAAGGCTTCCACATCAGGCGCCGGGTCTAGCCTGTATCCTTCCAAACGTAACCCATCAGTTGGCTCGTTCGTGGATCAAGCCAACCTTGCCAAAGCCCGTACCCATGAGGATGACGACCGTGGACTTCCACCTCTACCATTATCCGCGCGACCCATGGGCAAAGTTCCCTCGGCCCCAGACGGCCTAGACAAGGCTGATTCCCACCGAAAAGCTTTCAGAAACCGCAACGTTTCTGTTCCCGCTCCCGAAGCAGCACCTGGCTCTCCCACCACCCCGTGGAGCGGTTCATTCCCGGTTCTGGATACTCAAAACGCTGCGATGACAGTCAACATCCCCGTCATGCCTACCCCTACCGCCGCCTACTTCACGCAGAATGGGTTGCCCACAAGCGGTCTCAATCTCCTTGACTGCAACATTCACTCCCCCACTGAATTAGGCCGTCCGAACTCACTGGTTGCTAATGCGCCTCTGCCGCTGGAACCTTGTCCGGAGTCTTTCCTTCTTCGTCCGTTTTGGCTCATGCGATGTATGTATCAAACCCTCGCCCATCCCCATGGCGGGTATCTGTCGGCGAAGCTCTTCATTCCTCGGGATGCGTGGCGCGTGAAGAACGTCAAGATTAAAGCTCTTGAGGACAAAGTGTCGAATTGTGACCTTCTTACGGCAGCTCTCTTGAAGCTGTCCCAGGTTGATACATATGATGCGGATGCTGTTCTAGAAGAGATGCAATCCCTTGAGTCTGTTCTCGACCAGGTCCAAACTGCCCTGTCTAAAAAGCTGGGCCATGAGGTCGGAGTTCACACAACCCTGTCTCTCTTCAGACCACATGCGACCCCGGAAGATGCTAGTCATGCCGACCCTCCCCCCTCCAGAACCTCTGGCACTTCTAACAAGTCGTATTTACCGACTTGGAAGCGACTGCGGGCGAAGACTTCCGGCATTGGAACCACTTCGTCCTCTACCCCAGGCGCCCGTGAGAGCAACAAGGACAATCTCGTTCTCAGCTCCCTCCCCATGGCACCGGGGCCCACCCCTCATGCTAAGCGTAACGTCACCCAGCTCGAGTTTTCGGGCCCGAATGCCAATTACATGGGAGCCTTGGCGCGTCTCTTCGATGCTGCCCAAGTGATAGGTACGTGTATCCTCCGTGTCTTGTCATTTCCCTCGGTGATATATATACCGTGCTCACCGCCACACTAGATCAAATCGCGCAGCAAGTTGAAGATCCTGGACTTAAACATTCCTCCCCAACCCACGTTGGTCTGGAGCTCAGCACACGGCACGCTGCCGAGTTCTTTGGCTTCTACGTGTGCCGTTTCGCCCTGGCCGATTTGGGTTTGATGCTTGATAAGTTTATCAAGCGCGGCAGTGAGTGGGTGTTGGTCTAGGAAACGACACGAATTGCTACGACAGATGCCTGGGGCCATCCCCATTTCTGATTCTTGTGCGGTCTTCAATGGCCGTACCTCTGATTTATTTGCCATGTTCCTTTTCACGTCTATATTGACCCTCCGCCATGTCTTTAAGATACCATGATTTGCCTTAGCTACGATTTGAAGAACATAATTGCCACGAGAAGGAAACTGCAGCTATCTTTTTGCCTCTGTATCGCATCTTGTGTAAATCATGGCTTTTCCTCTTTTGATTCGTCTTCAATATACTTCCAAAGATAGATATGAGATGAGCACACCACGTTATGAGTTGGTTGAGGATATTGGCGTTGAAATGAATAAATAAATACGCATCATAATGAATAAATTTCACAGTTTAGTGCACAATGTGAAATTCCTCAACGTTGCAAGAAGACGGGAGGGTAAAGCGGCACGGAAATAAAATCCCTTCTGCAGACTGACCTGGGTTTAGCGGGTCGAGACCAGTTCACCTGATCATAGGGCTTCCGTGACTTGTTGGGCAGTGACAGGTGGATATTATAGCAGTAAACCGAGACGTTGAATATGGTACAAGGATAAGTACTGAGTACCGTATGTATATGTACCGAGTTTAAGTTCAAGTTCATCGAAAGTCCGAGTTCCCCACGTGGACGCGTCCCAAAACAAAGCAAAGTCAAAAAACACGCGCTCCTCTTCTTTCATCCTTCGCACCCTCACTTCCCACGCCTTTGTCGCCATGCCTCGCCCTGCGCCCAAACGGAATCGATCGATCAAGGCCAAGGTCGACGATGCTACTGCGGAACCGTGCGATCAGCCCGACGTGAACGCGTCCAAATCCCCCGAACGTGGATCTACGTTGGACCCTCGAGCCCTACGCAGTCAAACACCCTTGGCCAAAAATTATGATCAGGCACTTGCCTCGTCGCCCGACCGGCCGGCTACGGGCAGTCGACCTGGCACTGGCAGTCGGCCTCCCACCAGGTCTCGCGGATACTCGTCTACACTTCCTTTTGCTGGGCGCAATGGTGATACCAGCTCGCGTGTGCCCGGTACGCCTGGTTATGAGAGTTCGGTATTGAGTAACTTCCGACGCCGCCCACGACAGCAGAGTATTCTCCAGATGATGCAGGCAGAGGATGGTTCTTCTGATCTCGACGATGACGACTTTCTGGGGAGCCTCAGCCCTCAGGATGAATCTACGCCGCTGAACCTTCCCAGAGGCAAACCGTTACTGATGAGACCGGCCGAAGAGTCGCTGTCACAATCGCCGTCAGAATCGCTCCCATCGTCAGCTGGATCGCGTAAACGCAAGCGCGCCGGGGTCATTCAGGTGCCCGTGTCACCTACTGCTCAAGACATGGTCGAGGATACTCCAAGTGCTACGCCAGTTGCCCGTGATCAGCCACTCGATGTGTCAGAAGCGACACCTCGGCCATTCCGATTCCCAGGGGTGTTGAGCCAGACCATGGCACCTCCGGACAGTAGCCCTTTGGACTCCACTGCAGCGCCTCGGTCACCAGCCCATAACAACTCCAAAAGCAACAAGTCAAAGGATCCGACGCACCTTTCAACAGCGGCACTGCAAGACAGACTTCTGCCTCGGAGGCGTCAACGTCGACGTAAACGCCGTCCAGCTGGTGAATTCGACGTCCCCAGTGATGAGAGTGATGAAGACATGCATGGTGCTGCATCTGGCGATGACGACGAGCTGAGCTACCTGCCCTCGAGACGTGCACGCCGAGGACAGTCAGGCAAATCTAAGCCTCTTGGCAACGTGCGAGAAAAATCCAAGCTCAATAATCAGAAACAAAAGAAGAGCAAGATCAAGTCGGTACCGGCTCCAAAACCGTCGGAGCCACAGGCGCCGGCAACATACTCGCATGTGCACCAAAGTGGAGAAATCGACAAGGAAAATGAATTGCTATTGTCTTCTCCGTCCTCCTCACCCTTGTCATCGCCGCCTGCTTCGGACGCATCTGATTCCGAGGGGGAGGCTCAGGCAACGCGACGCTACGTGAGCGACGAATTACGCGCCGCAGCCAAGAAGTTTGCTGAGATCGACAAGTGGCAGATGGAATTTGAAGAAGTCTCTGCATCGGAGACCCAGGGCAGTCCAGCCCGTTGAAATAATGTATAATTTGATGTGTAACGAAGATATCCATAAATATTCCCGGCAGTAGCCGCATTCCCAAAGGTTCCTTTGTTGTGCCCCGCAGCGATGCAACAGTAGATTACGATTATGTAGTTACTCCTTTGCCCCGCGATTCTCACTCTCCCCGCACGAATCTTCTCTTCTTCAACTTCCCAGAATTTGCCCACCATGGACACTGTCGATTCTATTCTCGCTGCCAAGTATCCGGCCAAAGCCCATGCGCGCCGTGTCGCCGAGGCACTCACGGCCCACGGCGACGCCGGCGCTATTTATCTCGAGGCGCAAAAAACTCGCCTGATCGAGGATAATGACGAGGCGATGCCATTCAGGTACGTCCGCTACCCGTTCGAGCCGCGTATGCTGATCGGAAGTGTAGACAGCGTCGCCCTTTCTTCTACCTTACCGGCTGTCTTCTGCCCGATGCGTCGATGGCCTACGATATCAAAGCGGACCGATTGACTTTGTTCGTTCCGCCTATCGATCCCGATTCCGTTATTTGGTCTGGGCTGCCTCTGTCGACAGAGGAAGCTGCGAAGCTCTACGATGTCGACCGTGTTCTATACACCACCGGCGTCAATGCCACCCTCGCCTCAATTGCCTCAGCTCAAGGTGGGAAGACCCTGGTGTTTGCCATCGAGGAGCAGGTTTCCGAGGGCATTGAGTTCAAGGGCTTTGCCGAAACTAAACTCTCGATCTTGAAGGACGTAATCGGGGATACCCGCGTGGTCAAGGATGCGTATGAAGTGGCACTGTTGAGAAAGGCGAACGACGTCTCTGCCAGGGCACACATTGCCGCCATCAAGGCGTCCAAAACTGCCACCAATGAGCGCGAGGTGGAGGCAGCTTTCCTCAGCGCCTGCGTTGCCAATAGCTGTCGGGAGCAGTCTTATCACCCCATCTTTGCTGGTGGTGTAAACGGAGCTACTCTCCACTACGTCCGGAACGATGAGAGCCTAACGGATGCAGCAACCCAGAAACGGAAGGGCAGTCTATTGATTGATGCCGGCTGTGAATACCAGACATACTGTGCCGATATCACGCGTGTTATCCCTCTTGCTGGGAGGTTCCCGACGGAGACTCGTCATATTTACGAGATTGTCCTAGAGATGCAGAAAGAATGCATTGCGGTGCTGAAAGAGGGTGTACGGTGGGACGATGTGCATGCGTTGGCTCATCGCATCGCTATCAAGGGCCTGGTGAAGCTCGGTATCCTGCGTGGCACCGAGGACGAATTGTTTGAGAAGCGTGTCAGTGTGGCCTTTTTCCCGCACGGTCTGGGTCATTACTTGGGCATGGACACCCACGACACTGGCGGCTACCCCAACTACGATGACAAGGACCAAATGTTTCGTTATCTGCGCGTTCGGCGCAACCTGCCTGCAGGCGCCGTGATCACGGTCGAACCCGGCGTAAGATCAATCCCGTCAACCCCAAGAGACAAACACATGACTAACGCTCTGCTAGATTTATTTCTGCCGCTTCATTATCGACCCAGTCTTGAAGTCTCCGGAGCTGGGCAAGTATATCAACACCGAGGTCCTGGAACGATACTGGGGCGTGGGAGGTGTGCGCATCGAGGATAACGTTCACATCACCAAGGACGGCTATGAGAACTTAACTTCGGCCCCAAAGGCCATTGAGGAGGTGGAGAGCCTGGCCCAATAAGTCTAGTGACCTATTTATAAGTGCAGAGTCCACTAATTTCGAGAGTCAAAAAGTGCATCGAACTGAGTACATGGCAGGTGATATCGCAATATGAAGGTTGTACATAAGTTTCCTTTTCTTTTCTTTTTTTTCCCAATTCGGGTTCATATGCCACTCCGAAGGCGTTTTCTGGCACTACCTTTGCCACTCGACTCTACCTCGTACCGGGCGGTGTTTTCCTCCTCCTTCTCCAGAACTATTTTCAACATGTCCTGCGCGAATCTGGGCACTTCGCAGAGTTCCTCCCATGCTTCTGCAGCTTCGTGCCGCAGAACATGAATTTGGTTGGCCAAGGATGACGCGATAGGTTGTCGTATCGAATGGTTTTCGGGGGTGCTGGTGTATACCCAACGGGCATAGGCCAGCATACAGAGAGGCGTGCATTTCACTCGGTGAATTTTAATATGTGCTAGGTTTTTTAGCGTAGGTAATCCTAGTTTCTCTGCTAGTGTGTATATACGCGCGTGTTGTGAGAGCTGCGCGCCGCTTAAATCTGTCCCGCCAGGAAGAATCTCGGCCTTTGAAATATTGTAGTCCCCGGTATACTGGAACTCCAGAAAGCATCCGATGGCTTCGACGTTCTCATCGGGCATGTTGATACGCCGCTAGTTCTCGTCCGTGTATAAGTTATTATATCAGTCTATAAGTTCCCATAGAGTTGCTCACCGGGCCGGATGCTTCAAACTCGTTGATCAGTTCGGTAAGGATAGGAGACTCCAGGAGAATGTTTTGATGAACGCGTAGGACAGTTTTGTTATCATCTCTTCCGACGACGATATCGACAATTGGAGAGGTTAGAAGACTTGGAAATGTAAGCGGATGATTCACAAGAACAACCAATCTTATCGAGGGTACTCACTCAAAGAATTTGAAACGGACATTCCTGCTTGTCGTGTCGTTTATCGTGTCCCGCGTGTCGCCCATCTCTACTTCGACAGAAGTTCTGTGGATGCCTGCATTTGAGTCCGGCTTTTTGAAGGCCGAGACTTGAACTTGTGGTTGGCCCATGGTAGGGTCAATGAGACGAGCGGAAGTTGGAGGTTTGGAGTGATAAAAAAGATGCAGACAGAAGCTCCAAGCTTGGCTAGAATAAAAGAATAAAGCCGCTCCTAGTTATGCATAGCAATAGTTAACTAGTTAAACACAGAGTCAGACCCGATAAAGCTTTTATCTCCACGTGATCTTGATGGTATTCTTTGGTTCGTTCCCTCCATCAAACATCTCCTTGTAGCTCATCAGATCATCAGATCAACCCCGGCCTTAATGACCTGATAAGCTACGCCCATGGCAACCCTAATCAGATGTAATACTTCACAGGTCATCATTTTACTTTACCCCATCCAATTACGATTTGCCACTTGAAGGATCCGAATCACCCGAACCCAGCACAACTTTTCTCAAAATATAAAGAATCCTGGACCTTGACTCAATCTTGTCTTGTAAAAATGCATGCGGATCCTTCCGATAAGCACACTGATCTACTGCAAGGGCAGCTTGCCTCCATACCGTCAAACTCGGATGAGACCGATGCATCCCTGGAAAGACGAAGTGTACCGATCAAGGTCCAGGAGACCGATAAAGTCGGGCAATACCTGCTCACGACAGAGGATGTTGCGCTACTGCAAGATCTTCTCCGTCATGTAACCTTGGAGAGATCGGGAATGTCAGAGAAGCGTCGCTTTCGCTTTCAAGACCTGGAGTTTACCCGGCAATTGAGCAAGTTTGATCGCCAGAATCCGGAATTCAGCTCTTCGCAGTTTCGCGGTTTCTTCACACTTTCCTGGTTGGGCGTGGCCTTGTTGCTGGTCAAGGTTGCGGCCAATAACTGGAGAGTCCATGGGACCATTTGGGGCAATAACGAGATCATCCGCCTCATGTTCCGCAAGGACTTACTGGTCCTGGGCCTGACGGACATCGTCCTGTGCGTATCTACGGTGTTTTGTCTCGGGCTTCAGCGAGCAATCCGGGGCGGATATTTGCATTGGAACGGCCTTGGATGGGTGCTTCAGAATGTATGTATCCTAATCCTCCGTCCCTTATTTTCTCCCCTGTCCAGCTAACACACAACAGATTTGGCAAATGACATATCTTGCCGGTTTCAGCTGGTGGACGTACCATCGTGACTGGCCGTGGACACATACCGTTTTCATAGTCCTGCATTGCTTGACGATGTTGATGAAGCAGCACAGTTATTCCTCCTACAATGGCTACTGTCAGTGACGATTTCTTGACCGGTGAACAAACCGCCACTAACAAGGACCAGTGTCAGAATTACACGATAAGCGTGAACTGTCGACGACGCGACTCCGGCAGCTAGAGAAGCAAAGCGACGACCACTCAGTATCGACCGGGCATGCGTCCGCAGTGCACACGGAAATTGATTCCGATATCACCACTTTGGAGCGGCGGCATGAGCGACAACGTTCAGCAGACCTCAAGGACCTCCTCGCAAGCCGCGATACCGACCATCTTCTATCGCTTGCTGAAACGATCGAAAACAGGACCCCCCTAAAGCCCTCTCAGATGAAGTCACTCAAAGCTCTACTGGAACGGGAAATTGAGCTGTTGTCCGAAGGGCTCCGTGGTCAGTTTTCATCCTCAAATCACTACCCACGCAACTTGACGGTGCGGAATTTCTGTGATTTTATCACCTTGCCCACGTTGGTCTATGAACTTGAATACCCGCGGACCGAACGTGTGGACTGGGCCTATGTTGCTGAAAAGACGGCCGCCACCTTTGGCACCATCGTGGTCATGATCGTCGTTTCACAATCTTGGATATACCCAGTCGTGGTGTCGGCCTTGCGCATGAAGGAAGAAGGGCTCCCCGTGCAGCAGAGGCTACGGGAGTTTCCTTGGGTCATCAGTGACCTTCTCTTCCCGTTCATGATGGAGTACCTGCTGGCGTTCTATGTGATATGGGAGTGTGTGGTGAGTGCTCTCCATGTCCTGGATGCTTCCGATGTCATAACTGACTCACAGACTTCAGCTCAATGCTCTGGCCGAGATCACCAGATTTGCAGATCGGGGTTTTTACGCGGACTGGTGGAATTCAGTCTCCTGGGATCAGTTCGCTCGCGATTGGAACCGTCCAGTACACAGTTTTCTGTTGCGGCACGTGTATCATAGCTCCATCAGCTCTTTCAAGCTGTCACGGGTTTCGGCCAACCTGGTGACATTCTTCTTGTCGGGGTGTATTCATGAGCTGATCATGCTGTGTATTTTTCGGCGCCTGCGAGGCTACTTGCTCTTGCTTCAGATGTCACAGCTGCCACTCGTCTCATTGAGTCGGACGCGCCTCATGCGTGATCGGCGACTTGTGGGCAACATCTTCTTCTGGCTGGGCATCTTCACCGGGCCGAGTTTACTATGCAGCTTGTACCTGATCATATGATCATATGATTGTATGATTGTATGATTGTTCTCACCTCTTTATACGGGGTGGGCCCATTATGGAGCGTATAAGCTAGTGGAGACCGGCTTAGACGGGGTACGACGGGGCTTTTTGCCCGAGAACTGTGACCCCACATTGATATCATCGTTCATTCTAGACTTCTCAACTTTCCCAGCTTTCCTCCATCTATATAACTACTTCCAAGTAGACTAATTATGGCGTCCAACCCTCCCGCAGCTTGCTGTACTGTCGGTGTGAAACACCAAGGTGAAGCCAAAGGCCAGTTCCAGCAGATCGGCGACGGTATAAAATCATCTCCCCTTCAACTCCTCCAAGAAGTACGGCTAACCATCACAGTCGAGGCCTACATCTCGCACCCAGCCGATCACTCCACTAAACGGGCGATTCTTCTGCTTACCGACGTGATCGGTCACCGATTTATCAATGCCCAGCTGATTGCCGATCAGCTAGCAGCAAATGGCTACTTTGTTGTCATGCCGGACCTGTTCCACGGTGATCCAGTGCCGCTCAATCTCCCGACTGGATTCGATCTGATGGCCTGGTTAAAGGGTCCTCCCGGTCACCTTCCGGACCGCGTGGAGCCGGTGGTGCAGGAGGTATTCAAGGAAATGAAGTCCAGCCTGGGCTGCGAACGTATCGGTGCAATTGGATACTGCTTCGGAGTAAGCATCCACCTTCACTCCCTCTGTTTGCAAGTAGTCGCACGTATGCTAATACAATGGCACTTCCTTTACAGGCCAAGTATGCTGTCCGTCTACTTCAACCTGGTGGCTGTGATGTCGCCTACTTGGCGCATCCCAGCTTCGTTGAGGCTAATGAGCTGGCAGCCGTCAAGGGCCCGTTGTCTATTGCTGCTGCCGGTCAGTTTCTATCTTTGCTATCCGTTCTACAGAGTTGCTAATCGAGACATTTGGGGAATCAGAGACCGACTCCATCTTCCCGGCCTCGAAACGCCACGAATCTGAGGGGATCCTGGCCAAGACGGGCCAGCATTATCAGATCAATCTATTCAGCGGCGTGGAGCACGGGTTTGCCGTCCGGGCTGACATCACCAAGCCGACCGTTCGATTCGCCAAGGAGTCGGCCTTTATACAGGCTGTGATGTGGTTCAACCAGTACCTTTAGTGTCTACATCGGTGTCTACAGCATTCCTTCTTGAAAGTAGTAACATCCATACCTCTTATTTTGGGCTCGAACCACTCCTCTAGTTCGCCATATTCCACAGCAGAAGATGATACATGCATCGAAAAGACAAAGCATAATTTGAAATATTCGCAAAAAGCTACAGCCACGGCACTCTGGACAGAAGCTATCAGCGTATGCTTAGGGACACTCCGCTCGGAATGTAGATATGTAAAAGCATAGTCAGTATAGGCGAAGGCATGGGCCATTGTTACATCTTCTCGTGCGTTGCCATGAGGGAACCTGTAAACACGGTCAGTAGTCGAACGTATGAATGAGTGGAACTTGAATATACCGATGAAGGTGGTGACCAGACGGGAGCGCACTTGGCAGATATCCTCGGGCACCAGCCAGATGGTGGCACCCATCTTTCTGGCAATGCTGATACTCAACTTGGCGTTGGCATATGCCTCCTCGTCGGAGCGGCCAGGAGTAACCAGGTCGTAGTCTACGTAGCTGCTCTTCATACCGTTGAGCACATCCAGGAGGAATAGACCAGATCCAATAGACGGATCCTTGAAGCTGCGGATCGTAGAAGACCGGCCGCCGCTCTTGGACATATCGTTCGCCCACCGAATCATTTCCGCATCCGTGATCTCACGCTTGCCCAGCCGTTGTGCGAGGGCGGACAGGGTTCTGGTGATATCCCGGCGCATCAATTGCCACACCAAGCCAAGTGTGAGGGTCCGCTGGCCGTCAGTGATATCGGCACCCTGCACACCCACCAAAGAGAAGCCGTGGTGCTTTCCAAGCTCGATGGAATAGTTTGTGTTTTCCACCGCCTTGAATCGCATCAGCTCAGCACCCGAAGCCGGAGGCTTATTCACATGTCTCCAGTTAACGCTGCCCGGAATAACCTTATCGTAGGCTTGTAGTAAAACAGTACCATCGCGCAGGTCATCAAACAGCGAATTGACCGCCGGCTGCACATCCAGCGAATTAAGCCAGAGGGTGAAGACTCTGGCCTCGCGCTCACCTTCGGCGTCAAAGTCTTCGACTTCGAGCTTCTCCTCTTCGGTGATAGGATCAAGTCCCGGGTGCGTATTGAACAAATTGGCAACGAAAGCGAGGTTGAGCTTAGGATTCCCAGCGACCAGTGAGGTGGGGGTCAAGAACTTGCGACAATCCAATTTCTCTGCGTTTATGAGGACTTCCTCTGCACGCTGAAGCAAGTCCCTGGTCTGGAGAGGACCACGGGAGCAGACTTCAGGTGCCAGTTGGTTCAGAAGAACGGTGTAGTTCTCACCATCCTTCACGTCAGTGGAGAAGTTGTTCACCCTGAGATTGGAGGGTTAGCCACGAAATATCTTATCCAAGGCTCACGAAGCCCGGTGGGATGCAGGGCAGCCTACCGTCTCTCCCATTTCGCGTTCTTGAGGTGGTAGTTGAACCAACGGAGCAGGATCTGCTCTGGTGGTAAGCGCAGGAACTGCTCCAGAGTCTCATCTTCTTCCAGAAGTCGATAAAGTTCGGGGTGCAGCTTGATGTCGATCTTGCCCAACAGACCACGGCGAATGATTTGCCAGATCAAGCCGAGAATGAGATGCTCCCGAACCTCAATGATATCCCCGCTTCCAATATTCACGACGGAACAGCCGATGCCCTTGGCCGAGTTGATGACGATATTGTTATTCTCGGTCATGTGGAAAGCATTCAGTTCCTTGATCTTCTTCCCAGCCTTGTTCAGAACACGCTCATCGATGGTGTCTGGCACGCTGTCGTTGATCAACTTGGCGAGGACTAGGCCGTCCTTACACTTGTCGAACATCTCGAACGTGTCGGTGGGGAAGGGCAGAAGATGTCCAATGTCTGGGTCGCCGGCCAGGACGGCATTGATGTGTCTCGTGAATTCGGTTCGCTCATCTTCGTTGATTGTATGGGTGACGTTCGCCGATGACCCTTGGACGTGAATTCTGCCCCCGACGCTGCCTTTGGAAACATGCCGGGATCCGCCAGCGCCAGCACCGGCTCCAGCTTGAGCTCCTTGGATCACAGCCGCGGGGCTCGAGCCACCCTGAGCACCAGGAGCCGGCCCTGTGCGGAGTCGCGACACCAGCTGCCATGCATTAGTTTTTGTCCGGGCGGGAAAGGAGGGGGCGGGGGCGGGGCAAGGGGAGGGGGTGGAAGGGGGTGGAAGGGGTTCACGTTTCGAAATAGCCACATACATCGATGTAATCCTCGAGCTCGACGCGCCGAGAACTGTCGAGTTCTACGCCCTTCAGGGTCTGCCGTACCACATCGTACGGCTGCCGCTCCGACTGTTGGGTCGCTTTAATCACAGAAGCTTCGTCGAGATAGCCACGATCGTCCACGTCCAGTTTACGGAATGCATCCTGGAGAGCGAAAATCTCGCCCTGGTCCAGCTGCGGAAACCGCCTATCAAAAGTGAAAGAATCACGCATCGTCAATTCATGCCATTGGGGAATAGGGGGAGGGATAGGATCTAAGGAACACGCACTTCTGCAGCTTGAGAACGTTCATCTCGAGATGCTAGAGGGAGGGTCGCCGAAGGACCTCCAAAACTAGGGTGGGAGAAATGAGGGAAAGGGGAAGAAAGACAGTTCCCTGGAGTAAAATGGTCCAAAATACAAGATGAGGCGAGAAAATGAAGAATTGGGCACAAGTGTGCTGAGGGCAGTGCAAGGTCAAAGAGGCAACCGCGTATACACAGAGAAAGTAAGTGGGGGGTTGAAGAGCCACCGTGTATGTACGTTATGTATGTGCCCCGTAAAGGGGCTGTTTTTTACTAAGCTGATACAACCCAGGTACTTATTCTATCGTGTGATTATCATGCCTCAGAAAGTACACAAAATGGCACTCCGTACACACCCGGCGTTTCCGTTACACGAGCCGCTCAGTGAAGCTGCTGCCTTTTGATGACGTCGGGAGCCGACACACCAGATTTTGACGCCGTCTTCACTCTAGCATAACTATGTAGCTATTCTCGTCTTTTTATATCGATATGTGGGGATCGAAGGGATCATAGTGGCTATGATGGGATATCTTTGTAGCACTGGAACCGTACACACACAATATATATAAATAAAATTGGTCATTTTCCATTTCCAAGTGTTTCCCCTGCCTGGTATGTTGATAGGAAAAATGCGAATCTGTTCTTCGATCGTAACCAATTGCTTCGCCCCAACTGAGTATTAAAGAATGCAACCGCAAATCGAAGCTCTGCGACGTGGGACAAGCGGGATTACATCATGCGGGACAGTCATCCAAAACAACTAACTACAGCTTTGGCCAGCTTCAAAGGTCGCACATCCCTGACCCCATCTCGTCAATTTCTCACTGATCGGATCAATTCGACCCCGTCCACCTTAATTCGCTTCGCAACTCTCATCCGGGCGCGCCCCACGTCCATGGCGGGTGCCGACCAGAAATCATTTCTGGGGACCTTTTCCCCGTGGAGTACCCCGAGAAGTTCGACCCCTCAGCCCGATCGTTCTCGAGGACCGGATGTCCTGCAGCGGTCGCAAGGGGAGGACCACACGGTGACCCATAGGCATAGGTTGAGCCTGCGACACTATCCTTCTGACTGCCCTCCATTGAAAGTGAGATGGTTCTATGCCGTCGATTCCCCGAAACGGAAGCCTGCCCCGATCGATCAAAAAAAGCCGGATCAGAAGCCACTGCCTCCTCCCAAGAAATTCATACCCTTCTCGTCAAAAGACTCGCAAGCAATTGAAGCCACCTTTCAGAGATTATCAGATGTCGAAGACGCCCAGGAACATAACCCAAGGCAGGAATCTGCACAACAAGTGCCAACCAAGGTTCCTGTGAATGAGGACTATCTGTTCGATGTGGATGTGGAACGGCGAGAGCTGAGCCCGGCTTATTGGATGGGCCCCGTCTATGAAGTTCGTCGTGGAACCTGGTTTTTCCAGGACGGCTCGGGCTTGAAGCCATGTGAAGAGAACCTTGCGACACAGCTCGAGGAGGGATATTTGAAATTACGACCATGGAGGACAGATAGAGCTGAGATCAGACCGTCCGAACCATCCACGTTGGATTTCCACGGACCACAAGATCCAGACTCAGCCAAGTCGCATGCCCAGCCCCAAGGTGGAAACGGATCGACTGCGCCCCCGTCGGGTCCCCAGCAGTATCGCTTGTTTGGCGCATACATGAATAGAATCGTCGCTTACCAAGATGCCTCCACAGCCTGGCTCACCACCGATGACTTCATGTCGCGGGTCAGTACCACAGTATATCAGAAACTAGGCGGCGTCCCCGGCCGCAAAGTAGTTCGCGGTTTGGTTGAATCCAGGCGTGCAAAGGAGACACTCGACTCAAAAGGGCCAGAGCGAAAGGCCGTTGAGAAGACCCTAAGCGGTACCAGCACTGAGATCCCCGCCACAGAGACCAAGAAATCGACCGAGCCGCTCTCGGTGGATGCGCCCGCGTCGGAACTGCCGATCGGATTGGAGAGTGCAGAGAGACGGCCGAAGTCAACGTTGGAGCGGCAAATGTCGTCGCTTGCAGGAGAGCCTCAAAACCCGGCCGAGCTAGAGGAGCAAGCCCGTAGACAGGAAGAGCAGGAAATGGAGGACTTGAGAGAAGTCGACAGTGAAGATCGAGAGCGAGAGGTGGACCACTTGATCCTGGTGACTCATGGCATCGGTCAACGGCTCGGGTTGCGATTGGAGAGCATCAATTTCATCCACGATGTGAACGTGCTGCGGAAGACACTCAAGGGAGTTTACAAGGCCTCCCCAGACCTCCAAGCCCTGAATTCCGCTTTCACAGACAACGCCAGCAACTGTCGGGTTCAAGTGCTTCCTGTGTAAGTGCATCTTCCACCAGCCGGTTGCTACCAGGGAAAGAACTGACCCTTCCATACAGATGCTGGCGTCATCTCCTGGATTTCCCTTATCGAGGGGTTCGGCAGAACCGAAAGGAGCTTGACCTGACCGACGCCGACGCCCTTGAGGATGATGCATATCCTAGCTTGGCCGACATCACACTAGAAAGTGTCCCTGCCGTTCGAAATCTCATATCAGACCTCGCGATGGACGTGCTCCTATACCAGAGCGGGTATTGTGAGCACATTTCTAATATTGTGAAACAAGAGTGCAACCGAATCCTTCAACTCTACAGAAAGCGCAACCCTTCTTTCCAAGGCACCGTTAGCTTCTGCGGTCATTCTCTCGGCAGCGCAATTTTGTTTGATATCCTATGTCACCAGCCTGCTGAACCTGATGCCGCCAAGCCGGCGGCCCAGGAAAGTGAAGATGTCTCGGACCAGCGAAATCAAGGCCGAAGCGCCTTGAATTTTGAATGCGAAGAATTCTTTTGCCTTGGGTCTCCCATCGCGCTCTTTCAGATGCTGAAGGGGAAGACTATCGCTGGATACTCCTCTCTCCGTGCGAGAAACCGCAACAGTGCCCTTGAAGTCGAGATTAATCCTACGGTACTGGGTTCTCTGAGGGCTTCCAACCGAGACTCGGGCGGCAGTGCCCGGGGTGACTTGGGGGATAACTCTGCCATCGTCTCAGCTCCCAAATGTCGCGACCTTTACAATATTTTCCATCCTTCAGACCCGGTAAGTTATCGAATCGAGCCGCTCATTTCTCCGGCAATGGCAAGCTTGAAGCCTCAGCCCTTGCCTTCAGTCAAAAAGAGCCTATGGACAGCTTCGGGACAGAGCCTCTCCATCCTCGGAACTCGCATGGGCCAGAGCGTGGGTTCCATGTGGAGTAATTTTACATCCGGCGTGGCGAGCAGCTTGCTGAATCGTAGCTTGGGTTTGAATGCCGAAGAAACCCCATCCTCCACTGGTCCTGGGGAAAAACCGAAGGATGCTTCGCTCGGGCATAAACGCACTCAGTCCGGCTCGCCTCAGGATGCTTCACAGGACGCCGAGGAACATATCTCAACCTTGATCGATCCGGATATTGAGACACTTTACGATGGGTTCCAAAGGAGCAAGAGTGTTCACTCTCGCTCGGAGGCTGAACCCGACCTGGATGCCGAGGACCAGGAGCGGAAGTTAAAGTTCGAAGATGCGAAGGTGCGCTCTTTAAATTCAAACGGCCGCGTTGACTACAGCATACAAGAGTAAGTAAATCACGGTTATCTCGATACATGCATATCACTGACATGGTTGAACGCACAGAGGAGCATTCGACATCTCGTTAATTGCTAGCATTGCTAGTCACTTGACGTATTGGGGGGATGAGGACGTCAACCACTTTATGCTTTCTCAGATGCTATCGCGGAAATCACGACATCGAAGCAAGCGGGGCCATCAAAGATCCGAATAGAAGATCACCGCTGTCGATAATGTACATAGAGTTAACCTAGTTAACTAGTTAACTACGCTCAGTACGGAGTAGTCAGCGAGGACCTTTCCCTCTTGGGACTAGCGCGCCGCTACAAAAATGACCACTTTTCCGCAAAATCCTTTTTTGTCTTCTTCCTCTCGACTACCTCACCTTTCTTCCCCCACAATGAGCGCTGAACTCCAGCAGGTCCTGAAGGTGTGGGAGCGCACTCGCCCCAACAGCCCTATCTATGAATTTCTTCTGAATGAGGTGGAGATCTATGAAGCCGAAAAAGGCGTTGTCCGGGCCCGACTACGAGTCGGCCCTCGTCAACTCAACTCGAAGGGCAGCCTTCACGGTGCTTTCTCTGCTTCCGTGACTGACTGGGCTGGAGGAATGGCTATTGCCTCCTACGGATTGGACTCTACGGGAGTCAGTACAGACATCCATGTCAGCTTTCTGTCCGGTGCCAAGGATGGCGACTGGGTTGAGATCGAAGGTCGGGCCAACAAGGTCGGCAAGTCACTCGCATTCACTACAGTGTCGATCTCGAAAAAGACCGAATCCGGCTTGATACTCGTCGCCCAAGGTTCTCACACCAAATACGTGCGGACACGATGAGCAAGGCCCTCTCGATGTGATGTTCACGAGGCCCCTGCAACACTGTATCCAGTGCACAAAGTAGATATATAGACCACGATCCCGCAATCTTCTTTGCATCTGGCATGACACGCATGTTCTTTGAATGCCCGGATTCACTCGGATAGCGGAGAGCAACTCCATTCTGTTTAGCTTTAGATGCCTGGCCTCCCTGTGGCTGCTGGGCAATTATGAATGGGTACATATTGACTGTAAATTTATCCTTGATATGAATACAACCTATACTCAATTATCAAAACATATCTTAGAAGTATGTACTACCACTCACATATTCCGCAATTACAAGGCGATCGTCTGTTTCCCCATGCGGAAAGGCTCCCGCATTGACCACGTCCCTCCACTTTGACCCGACTGCTTCTCCTTGTTATCCCAACTGTTCACCTCGACAATTTGAGTTTCAAGAAAGGAATGGCTATGAGAACTCCCAGTCTCTCGCCAGACCCTCCATCGGTGACGCGCTCCCTTTAGAACCACGATGGACCCATCCAGCGATGATGTGATTGCCTCCGAGTCCACCAAGACCGCGCCTGACTTAACGAACCCTCCTGATCAAATGCGAAGCGACTCGCTACCCGAGCAACATGTTTCGACTGCGGGACTATTGCAAGAAGCAATGGATTTTGCCCTCAATTTCCTCTCGACTTCCAGCAACGAGAAGATCGTCAGCGTCTTCGCTCTCCTAGCAATCATTATCTACATCGTGTTGGGACGAGTCGGACTCTTGTTGATTGGAATTGCGCTCGGAGTGATGTTACACGCGTCATGGGAAGGCGCTCACGGACAAGGTGAGGAGGGATTACAATTGTCCAAAAAGCGAAAAGAACTGGCCCTGGAGGTTTCCAAGAGGCTCTTGGATCGGCCCAAACGCCTTACCTCTGCCGAGATTGATACCCAGGACAATGATGATCTCGTCACTGCGCCGGAAGATTTGACTGCCACGGACCTCAACTATACGACCTTCCGACCCGCGACTGCTGCGGCACTGAGATCGCTCACCGACGCAGTTGTTAAGGATTATGTAAAGTGAATACGCCCTTGCCCCTTTCTCTTCATGTCCGGACCCAGCTAACAAAAAGTCAAGATACTGGTATGAGCCAATTCTACCTAAAGAATCAGTCTTTCCGGAGTCCTGTCGGAGGACTCTGACCCATTTCGTGACGACTGTCTCGTCCCGTCTGTCGCGGAAGCGGACAGAAGATACCTTCCTACAGTTTCTCACCAATTCTTCATCTATCATAATCGTATTTCTTAACGAACTCGCTGCTGCATTTTCCGCCGGATCTTCTTCCATCGAAGCCCGGGAGATTGTTGACCAGTACCTCGAAAATGCCCCCGACAGCAGCCTCGCAAACGTTCTGTCCGAGGAACAGCAGCGGAAAAAGCTCAGCATGATTGCTGATGATATTCTGTCCAACTTTCTCGACCCAAAAGCGTACGGCTGTTCCCCCGTGAGGGATTTCCTTCGCGAGGTTTTCTCGGGAGTCGTCTTGGAGTCGACGGTGATGAGCCTTTCTCGCCCCGAGTTCATCAATGACTGGATCGTCTACCTCCTAGAAGATGGTGAATCTGAGATCATGCATGCAATCGATGCTGGCGTCGAGGGTGCACGAAACCAGGGCGTTAGTACCCCGAAGGTCTCAGAGGAGGCGAAGGGTGCGCTGCCAGAATCGAAAAATGACCAAGTTCTCTCTCACAATACTGAACATCATAACCACTCGGATAAGGCAACGGAAGAAGCCATGGTAGAGGCAAAACGGTTGAGCGCGATGATTGCTTCTCAAGACGTACATGGCGCCCATGAACCACCCGCTGAAACCGCTCAATCCGCAAAGATGCGTCCATCGACTGATGAGACCGATAGGTCATCGATGCAACTTGCAAATGGAAGCCAAGAGTCGAACATTTCGTCTGAGGCGGGCGCGATGGAAGATCAAATGCCGTTTACCAACTCGGAAAAGCCATCATCAATTGCCATTTCATCCCTCCGAGAAGACTCTCCGGCTCCCTCTTTAAGCCTTCATGGTGCCCTGGTCATGGTCGATGACGATGGCGCCGGGAGCGAGAAAGGACACATTAAATCACGGCCTACGTGGGATTATCTCCTGCAGGTCGAACCGACGTCCACTCGTTCTACCGGATGGATGGTGTTCCGGAAGTATTCTGACTTTCAGTCTCTCCATGAAATGCTGGAGACGGTATCACGCTTGAACCGAATCACTAGCTTCTCTGAACAGTTTCCAACTCTACCCGCATGGAAAGGCCGGACGCGAGAGGCTCTTGCGCGAGACCTGGAGCGATATCTACAGCAGGCCATGAAGCATGAACCTCTTGCGGAAACAGACCGAATGCGAAGGTTCCTAGAAAAGGAGGTGGGAACTAGTGAAGTCACCTCTGGCAAGCCTGGATTCTCTTTCCCGAGCCATAGCGCATTTGAAACTATGGGCAAGGGGGTCCTAGGGGCGCTCACCAATGCCCCCAAAGGTGTGGCGGGGGGTGGCAGAGCGGTTTTCGATGGAATGACCGGGGTCTTTGGGGGCGTTGGACATAGCAGGAAGCCTACAAATAACGAACGACTATCGCACCACCAGAAAAGCCCATCACGATCAGAGCGTGGACATCCGAGCAGCTCTGGCTCTGTGGGTGACTTGAACCGCGTCAATTCATCCACAGAGTTCAGTACGGAAGATCACTTTGACTCGTCCCGATCTAGCGGAGAAGATCACTCGACGCTAGCCTCCTCGCCAACTGCTTCTTCGTTGGGCACGCAGAGAGAAGAAATAATGTCCAAGTCGCTTTCCGCGCGCGATTTTGGCAATGGCATAAACCCGGTGGTCAGTGAGCAGGACGCGTGGCCCTCCGAGTCGACGCTCGCGCCGTCTGAGGCCCGAAAATCGCTCGGGTCGATCGGCAGCGGAAAAGCAGTCGAAGTCAAGGAATACTCGGATCCGGCGCCATCCAAGCCAGGAAGCAAGACCGAGTCGACTGGAGAGTGGGAGCCTGGTTCACAGAACGCGCGCCGACAACGGCAACCCATCACCGCAGATGAGACTCAAATCGCAGTCGAGCTGATATTTGCCGTGATCAACGAACTTTATACTTTGTCATCTGCGTGGAACATACGTCGGACCTTACTGAATGCCGCCAAGACGTATATCCTCCGCCCTGGAAGCCCAACGCTCGAGACGATCCGTGAATTACTGCAGGATTCCATGATCGAAAGCCATACGTCGGATGATGCACTTGGAGAATACCTGAAGAAGCTGCGGGAGAATGCACTGCCGACAGAGGAAGAGCTAAAAGCCTGGCCTCCTCCGCCCAGCGAGCAGGAAAAGGCACAGTTGCGGGATAAAGCACGCCGGTTGTTCGTTCAGAGAGGCATCCCCCAGGCACTGACAAGTGTGATGGGTGCAGCAGCCAGCCGGGAGGCCCTCGAGAAGATTTTTGACAGCCTCCAGGTGGAGACAGTCGCACGAGGATTCGTATTCTCAGTGCTCCTGCAAGGACTACGGGTGTTGACACTGTGATCGTCTGAATCTGAAGATGTTTGACGAAACGCGATAGCGAATGACGTAAGAGTCGAGCTCTCTTATCGTCACGTGACTGACGCGTCTCTCCGGACGCGCATCGCTTTTCCCTCTACGTCTGTCCCTCTGCCTACCATCCAAGAATCTCCTCACTTCATCATGACATCCCGAAAACGCTCGTCAGACTCGCGGGGACCTGGTGAAGATGCCGATTCTCATTCAAAGAAATCAAAGGTCAGCACCGGCGAGACAAGCAAGGTCGATACCAACGGGGATGGTTATTGGGAAATCTCCAAAATGCGCCGAGTGACCATCTCCTCTTTCCGGGGCAAAAATCTGGTCAATGTTCGGGAATATTACGAAAAGGACGGACAGGAACTCCCCGGCAAAAAGGTATTCCCCATCCCCATGTCTCGGCACATTTTGTTTCCAAAGCTCGGCATCCTGATAATCGACATATACTTCAGGGAATATCTATGCCGGTAGATCAGTTCTCTGCTTTGATCACCCTTCTCCCCGACATTGAACAGGCCCTGAAGGAACGGGGCGAGTCTTTACCACGGCCGACATACCCTAGTGACGCGGGTCAACCGGATAAGGGCAACGTCGAAGAGCCGGGCAGGACTGCCAGTCCTTCCAAGCAGAACATCGAGGCTACAAGTGACGAGGAGAGTGAGACCTAATTTGGCATCCGGCCACTGGCGTCGCGAGATCCTTCTTTGTAGCATATGCCAATAGCTGGGCTAACACCCACGCCATAATGAATTGAATTTCTTAGCATAATTTTAACTTCAAGAGGCTCTGGAGGCCTTAATACCGCACAAGCCATATCGATCAATCCTGTACTTGGTTACCTAAGGTCACTTTCACACGGAGAGAAAAAGAGCTTAGGTGGATGGCCCTCTTCATGATAATACGGATCTACGTTTACATACTCGCTTCTTGAGTCGCCGTGTGGCTAGCAATGGAGCCTCCCCGCCAGCTATGACGAGCGTCCTGCTCTCGCAAAAGCTGTTGTTGATCTCCAGCTCGACCCCATCCTCCGCCACCAGGGGTTCGAATAATAATCCTCTCGCCTGATTGCATCTGGGCGGAGTTTTTCCCACCGAGACTGATAAATCTTTCCTCCCATTCCCCATCGGTCTTTTGGACACGGCGGACCCAAAGGTTCTGGCCGCATTGGGCATCCTCGCCCCCGTCCAGGCCATAGGGTTGGTAGACTCGACGTTCAGAGAGAATGGACACCTGGACTGGGATGCGGAATTCAATGTCCCGGATGACCCCGTCTCCACCGCGGTGCTGTCCATTGCCGCCGGAGTTTGCTCGAATGGCAAACTCCCGGAGCAACACCGGGTATCTTCTTTCAAAAACCTCGGCGTCGGTGATGCGGGTATTGGTCATATGTGTGTGCCCCGAGGTGCCTTCCCAGTCCGGTCCTGCGCCGCTCCCGCCAGCGATGGTCTCGTAGTATCCGAAGCCTTTGGTTTCGGCCTCACCTTGCATGTTGCCACCAAAGCCGAATGTCAAATTGTTAGTATCACCCTGAGAGGCAGCGCAGGCCTGGAAGCATTTCAAAATCACATCGGTTACACGTTGACTCTGGTAATCGGGAGAAAAGGGGAATCAAAGTCAGCAATCAGGGACAGAGAGACGATCGAAAGCTCTATCTCACCGTCAATACATTGCCTCCCACAACCGCCGCGGATTCGGAAGGAGACAGGAGACTTCTAGGTGGAATTCTGACATCAATGGGCTTCAGACAACCCTGGTTCAGCGGGATGTCTGCAGAGATGAGACACCGTAGACAGTATATGATCGCGGAGTACGCGACAGCTTCCGGAGCATTGATATTACCTAGACTCGTCGTCAGCAAGGACCTACCTATTACTCCCTATCTCTCTGGGGATCCTACCATATACCTCCGGGCCTGTCCCATCAAAGTCAAAGATTGCCTCGCCCTTCTCTGCATCAATAGATATCTTCAGTTGAATGGGCGTCCCGTCATCCATGTGGTCCGTGGCGCTCAAGTTACGACCCGCAAATTTCGAGCTGACTTCCTTCAGCAGATTTCGCACACTGAGCTCAGCATTGTCTTGGATTTGGTGCATATAGAATAGAACTACCTCTTCGCCGTATTCCTCGATCAAGGTGCTGATCAAGTTGATTCCTTTCTTGTTGGCGGCAATCTGGGCTTTGAGATCGTTCAGGTTATCTGCGAGACAGCGAGTCCCACTACAATCGGGGTATCGGGCCGGCTCGTTGTAGAGCAGCTCTGTAATGCGTTCCTCGTTAAACTTGCCTTCCGATACCAATTTCTCGCTCTTGATCGCCGCTCCCTCCTGGTAGAGTTCTCTCGAATGGGGCGGCATGGAGCCGGGCAAAATGCCGCCGATGTCGACTGGAAACGAGAAACGGATCAGACTGAAAAGCTATCCTCGTGCTGAGCTGGATTTCACTTACCGTGATGCGCTCGGGAGGCCACATAGAAGATGATTTTTCCTTGACTAAAAGCAGGCTGGAGGACCGTGATGTCAGGGAGATGAGTACCTCCAAACTCTGGGTGATTGGAAACGATAACATCGCCGGGTAGGAGTTTGCCTTGCCAAATCTGAGCCTGCATTCGGACACAGGTGGACATACTGCCCAAGTGGACTGGTAAATGGGGGGCATTGGCAACGAGCCCGCCTTGCGCATCGAAGAGTGCGCACGAGTAATCAAGACGCTCTTTGACGTTTGTGCTCACACTTGTCTTCTGGAGCGCACGTCCCATTTGCTCCGCAATTGCCATAAACCGATGAGAAAAGACACTTAACAGGATGGGGTCTACCGTGGTCGTGCTGATCCGAGGAAGATTGGCATCCGAATCACCGACGTTGACCACAACGTGGGTCTTTGTCAAAAGCGCGGAGGCTCCCGGGGTCACCACGATGGTTTGCGTGTCATCGGCTAGAATGGCCGGTCCCTTCACTCGATCATTGATTTGCAGATCGTCGAGTTTGTAGATGGGCGTGTCATATCGGCCTCCTTCGAAGTACACTTGAGACTTTCGATACTCCGGACTTACCACGTCCCTGGGCTTCGAGTCCTGGAGTTGTTGGTCAATGGTCTTCTCGGATGTCTTGAAGCCTTTTCCGATCCCTCTGACGCGCACATCGTCCACGATAACGTCGCGATCGGGGAGGGTGAAGCCAAACTCTTGCTGGTGCTGTCGAACAAATGCTTTGCCAAAGGCCCAGTCGTCACCGTCAAAGAGGCGATCGACTTCTTCCTTGCTAGGTTTCAATATCATCAGAGCGGATTCCGTGCCGCGGTATCGCATGTTCAAGTACTCTTCAAAGACGACCGACCCGTCGTCAAACCCCTGCTCGCGCAACCTTCTCGTCGATTTCTGCTTCAGTTCATCCATTTTCTTCGCGAGCTCCTGTCGCACCTCTTGCATATCGCCCCATACCTTAGATTCTGGCTCCTGGTTCTCATCAACCACATCGGCCAGAGCCATTCCATATGCAGAAAGCACGGATGAATACCTGTGAATCAGGATCTGACGAATACCCAGGTTCTCGGCGATGGCTACGGCATGCTGCCCACCAGCACCTCCAAACGTAGCAAGCCTGTGCTTCGAAGTGTCGTGGCCCTTTGCCTCGGTCAACGATCGTACGGGCCGAGTCATCGTCTCGTTGGCGACCTTGATAAAGCCAAAAGCCACTTCGTCGGGTGTCATCTTCTTACTTTGTCCGCTTTTGGCCATATCCTCATTGACTTCCTCTGTCAGCTGTTCGAACAACCTCCGGCTCGCCCGTTCATCCAAGCCCTGGTCTTCACTGGGGCCAAATATCTTGGGGAAGAAATCGGGAACAAGTCTACCGAGAAAGAGATTGGCATCCGTCACGGTGAGAGGGCCATTCTTGCGATAGCATGCAGGCCCGGGGTGTGCATTGGCAGACTCTGGGCCAACAACGAAGAGCCCATTGCGGTAAAAAAGCCTGGAACCACCTCCGGCTGCCACAGTGTTGATATCCAGCTGGGGTGACTGGATAGTCACACCGGCCGTAGTGGTCTCGAAGACATGCTCATAATGGCCGGAGCCATACCTGCTGACATCGGTGCTTGTTCCACCCATGTCAAATCCGATGACGGGGATTTGGGACACAGGATCATAGGAAGTCAGGGCGTAGCCAACGACTCCGCCGGCAGGCCCGGACAGGATCGCTCGCAGGCCCGAGAATGAGTCCATGTCGGCCAAGCCTCCATCAGATTGCATAAATTCACAGCGGGCACCTCGAGCACCTTCCTGTCGCTTGACACTTTCGCTTCCAAGGCCGCCCTTGAATCCAGCCTGGAAGCCAGAAATGTATTTCTTGATAGTTGGGGTTAGATATGCGTCGGCACAGGCCGAAGTTGCCCGAGGCACCAGCTTAATCATTGGCAGGAGTTGGTGACTCAGGCTGACGTGGTGGAAGCCGACTTCAGTCGCAAGGCGTCCGATCAATGCCTCGTGCTCCGGAAAGGTGTACCCGTGCATGAGGCATACCGCTATACTTCGAATTCCATTATCGTACACATGCTGTAACTGTGACCTCACCACGCTCTCTGATGGGCGTCTCAGGATACGAACCGCTTCCGAGGAGAGACCACGGACAATTTCAGCATCTGCAGAGCTTTGTGCCTGGGTGACAGTAGTAATATGACGTTGCGGATCTTCTGTATAATCCTCCAGAGTAACTCGTTCATCCACTTCTACCACCTCCTCATACAGTACTTCGGGACGCTTGATCGCCAAATCAAAGATCCGGGGTCGCGACTGATTCCCAATCACTAGGCAGTCTCGGAACCCTTTGCTGACCACCAGCGCAATCTTCTCTCCTTTGCGCTCGAGTAAGGCGTTTGTCGCAACAGTGGTGCCCATACGGATGCTCTGAATCAGCGAGGTGTCGATCGGATCCCCTCGAGGGATCTCACGCCCCGTGAACTTTGAGAGGATTCGCCGAATACCTTCAAGAGGAGCATCTTGGTAGTTGGAAGGGTCTTCAGAAAGAAGCTTGATCACGATGTCGTCTTCCAATCGCCCGGTTCCAGGGTTTCCCACACAGTCAGTGAAGGTGCCACCTCTCTAGAGTTGCTTGTCAGCGTCACGAATACATGAAAAGGTTTAGTGAAAGGAGGTTGGGTTGGGGGGTGCAGGCGACTTATGCTCGTACATCGATGGCAATGCTGATTCCTTTTTCGTTGTATGGCTCCATAGTGCTTTGATGGATGTAGCCCAACTTTTGCATGAAGACGTGACCAGACAAAGGCCCCGTACCCCGCACGTGGGCTTTCTACGTCATACATCCAGGCCAGGCTGAGAGAAGATTTGTCAAGATATTGTCATAGAAATACATAATTGTAATCAAAACAAACGTTACAGGTGTTTTCGAGAGCCCATTGCCCTGCGTCAGTCTACCAGAATCCTGCTGTAAGGAAGCGTCTGTTGCATCGCCGATGAAGCCTCAAGGCCGGTGTTTGTGGGCCCTCACAGACCTTGGTGCTCCAATACCGGTAGACGAACCAAGGATATACGACTCTACAAGATGATTCGAGTAAGGACATGGAATCCTCGGAAATCAGACCGGTCGGAGAGGGCGGGGGTGTAGGTGGAGGGTGGAGGGCATGGGAAATGGAGAACCGCTTTCATATTAAATCTGCGAATAAGACGGTAGGCGGGCGACACTCATGGTGGAAACACAAGGACGAGATGAGACGAGAGACGGGCGAGGACTAAGGAACACGATCGCTCGACGTTCGTTTCGGTGGTATCCGAGCTGCTGACCATGATAAATACCAATACCATCAGGTAGAAAATTTGTCAAACAAGGGGGATTAACAAGATCACTAAAACCCCGGCTATAAACAGCCGCAAGATCAAGCCTCGACAGTTGAAAAGTCAAAGAAGCATGGGGGAAATCCACGATGTACGCGGGGCTTTTGTGAGGCGGGCAAAACTTTGGAGGGGATGCCTTTTTTTTGCTTTTTTTTGAGAGCCGTAGACAACAGCGCCTCGGGTGTGATATGAATTGTTCGGCGAGGGTTTCCGGGATGGGCAAGGGCACGGCTCGACTGGACGCTGGCACTGAGTTGATCTACTCAGCAGTATCAAGCTCGTCATGAGCAGAGGGAACAGGGTCCAGGGGTACTGTTCGCTGTAAGTATGAGTCTCTGGCCATTCGCACAAGATCATATACCTTTCCTGTCTTCGCCATTCGTGATAGGCTCACGCTCGTCATCACGGCGCTCTCGGTCATCGTCGCGTCTTTCGCGGTCGTCGTCACGCCTTTCACGGTCGTCCTTGATATCACGGTCCCGGTCGTCAGGAGTGCGGGAACGGTCACGGGAGCGCTCGCGATCACGTTCACGGCGGTCATGGTCTCGGTCGCGACGATCATGGTCACGATCCCGGCGTTCGTAGTCTCGGTCATCGCGACGTTCGTAGTCCCGTTCGTACCGATCGTCCCGTCGGGGGGAGTAGTCACGGGGGCGGCGTGGCGAGACGGAGCGTCCGCGGCGGGGTGAGCGGCGGCGGTCACGGCCGGCGGGTTCACGGCCGGCGGGTTCACGGCCGGAATCGAATCTCCACGACGCGGAAGGCGGAGTACGAGCCCACTGGGAATGGGAGTGAGATAGATCCTTGGAAGAGTAGGTTTGCCAAAGAACTGACCTCGATTTTTAGTAGGTCGTCACGTCCGATGCGCTTGTTGTGCATCTCATGGTAGGCGTCATCTGCATCGCGGCGGCTCTCGTATTCGACAAAGGCGAACCTAAACGATCGTCAGGAGTAGAATCTAAAAGCCATCATCAATGGAAACATACAGACGACTCGATTGAGTACGCGGCGCTGGAATGTCACATCGTACCAGGCGGCCGTAGCTATTTCAGTGGTCAGCACTACTACATGGAGATGATCAAGGTTGTAATGACAAATGTCTAATGACCAAGACCAGCATTTGTCTCTTCTTCCCAGGTGCTCATGGCCAAAAGGGAGATTACCGCGTTGCCAGCTTCGACCCAACTCAATAGTTCACATTGGTGGGTGGTCATCGTCGGCGCCCGGAGAGATGGAGAGAGGGGGGTTTCGAGAACCGTGAGTTCAGCAGGGCTGAGGTAAAGGCGGCACGTACCGTTCGAATTCGTAGGCAAGGTCGCGAGCACGGGTGCCATGACCGAAGCCAGTGACATAGAGAGTGGTTCCCGATCGAGACATGGAGGGTCGCAACAAAGCAGGATAGAAGGGAGGTTGGGGGGGAGGAGAAGTTAGAAGAAACGAAGGAAGGACGAAGGGAGAAAAAGGTGAGGACGTGGCTACGGCGGACCGCAGAGACCACAGACGCGAATGATGAAAGCGACGAAGCTAAGCTGAGCTGAGCACGGCATGTACATCCTGAGGATACCTTACGGCGTGGGATTCGGTTAAGCGCTAAATGGTCACGAGAAAGAGGCGTATGAAGATAACCAAATGCCATCCATATCTGACATTTTAAATAGGTTCTATAGATCATAATAGGGTGGCACTGTCCCCATCGGAAGGTACCGCGTAGGGAGTCGAGACTCATCGGCAATCGGGATGACGGTTTGCACTTCCTCCACCTCAACCTCCGCCCAGGAATCTTCCTTTTATATATATATATTTATTTTTTCTCGAGGTAAAATCGCTCTTCTCTGCTCATCTATCGTTTGCAAGTCTCGTAGAGAAGAGCCCCGGCGATTAGGTTTGACAACTTGATATCACACCCCTTTCGTCCTTCCCTTCGGAACCGGGCTTTGTGCCCCAATCTTGCTGCGAAGCGAACATTCAAACCGAATAGGCTGGGTCTGTGGTACCAATTATGGATCTGTAGAAATCCCGCAAGAGACAACGAACAACCTTATGGCCAGCGCTTCGCACCTTTCGATTATCCGTGCTTTCATCCTTTCGTCGCGTCGCCGATCCCACTCGGCTGCCCATTCATTCGACTTTCATCATTCTCTCTTGGTTTAGATTGCGAACCCCATAGGAGCCGCTGTGAAATCATCTCGTCACTAGTGCATATTCTACACCTATTCGAACGGACTCGGATGCGCTTACCGTCACGATGAGTCTTGATCGCCAGGATGCGTCTCAGAGGAACGAGCTGAAAAGTGCTGCGAAGCCTGCATTGCAGGGTCTGCAATTGCCTTCTTCTTCCAGCCCGGTCGAGGTTGGTGGGATGCTTCAGGGCCCTTGGGAGTGTAACAGCTGACCATATCCAGGACTCCATCCGCGAACCGCCGTCATTCTTGCACCGGACGAGGAATAGGCTTGCTGACCCGGTCGTGGCCGCATTCATGGCTGGTGGAGTAGCCGGTGCAGTTTCTAGGACTATCGTGTCGCCACTAGAACGGTTGAAAATCCTGCTTCAGATTCAAAGCGTCGGTCGAGAAGCATACAAGTCGTCGATCTGGAAGGCCCTCGTAAAAATGGGACGCGAGGAAGGCTGGCGAGGCTTTATGCGGGGTAACGGCACCAATTGCATTCGCATCATCCCCTACTCTGCTGTTCAATTTGGAAGTTACAACTTTTACAAGAAAGTAGGTGATTTTCTTTCCCCTCGGTTCTCGGGAGTTGAGACTCGACATTGACCACTCTCGTACTAGTTTGCCGAGTCACCTGAAGGTGAAATGACACCTATGAGCCGCCTTGTTTGTGGTGGAATCGCAGGAATTACTTCGGTTGCCGTCACATACCCGTTGGACATCGTTCGCACGCGACTCTCGATCCAGTCCGCTTCATTTGCCGAGCTTGGTCAGCGAGACCAAAATCAAAAACTGCCCGGAATGTTCACCACGATGGTCAGGATATACAAGACAGAAGGCGGCATGGTCGCCCTCTATCGCGGAATCGTCCCTACCGTCGCTGGGGTTGCTCCTTATGTGGGTTTTTTTCTTTTTTTCCCCTGGCAAGCCATGTCAAATTGGAGTGCTGAGGCTGACATAGTATGCAGGTCGGACTGAATTTTATGACGTACGAGTCGGTACGCAATTATCTTACATCGGACGGTGATAAGAATCCCAGTCCATCTCGAAGATTGTTGGCAGGCGCTATCTCCGGCGCAGTAGCACAAACTTGCACATATCCTTTGTGAGCTTCCTATGTTTTCTACATAATGCCCACACTGTAAGGCTAACTTTTCCGTCTAGCGACGTGCTGCGGAGACGCTTCCAAATCAACACCATGTCCGGGATGGGGTACAAGTATACCTCCATCTGGGATGCCGTGCGAGTGATTGTGGGCGAGGAAGGCTTGCGAGGACTCTTCAAGGGAATCGGACCCAATCTCCTGAAGGTTGCCCCCAGCATGGCCAGCAGCTGGTTCAGCTTCGAACTGACACGGGATTTCCTCGTCAGAATGGGTGAAAGAGATTAGTTGCAACATACCTAGACTTGCCGTTCCTCTGTGTTCGATATGCTATTGTCAGATTGATTTGTATATTGTCAACCCTAAGAAAATGGAAATATCAAAAATATACTTTGGCAGCTCACCGGAATTGGGGACAGTATATTCCCATATGAGCCACGAAGCAGTACATATTGAATTAGTTCACTGCACTACATAGTAAGCATTAACAGAGCCAAGTGTCACGTGGCGATGCAAATACAGTACATAGGGTTGAGGTGACTAACATTTGCGGCCCTAACGTGTATTATGTAATACATACCCAACGGATAAGTATCATGTGACTAGTTCTTCCCCAAATGGGGCCTAGCGTAGGGCTCAACCCACACACACCCGCGCAGCCGAAAGTCCTAGACCAAAAACCTCCTACACTTTCGCGACAGCAAGCCAACTCCCAGGTGTTCAATCCATATCAGCAGCCATGGGTATGTCCGTTCCACAGGCCCCATGCTCTTCGTGAGAGCATATAGAACTTGAATTGCCTTCCCATCCTCCATCCTTCAAGGCTGATCACATTTGAATTTTCAGGTATCGACTTGGACCGTCACCATGTGCGCAGCACGCACCGCAAGGCTCCTAAGAGCGACAACGTTTACTTGCAGGTGCTTGTGAAGCTGTACCGCTTCCTGGCTCGTATGAGACCCTCTCCCTCGATTTCGCTTGAAATGGCACATCTTGGAGACGATTCTATCCGGAAGCGAAAGAAATAAATGCTGATTAGGGATCTCTGGCAGGCCGCACGGAGTCCAACTTCAACAAGGCTGTTCTCCGCCGCCTCTTCATGTCGCGCATCAACCGCCCCCCGGTTTCGATTTCGCGTATTGCCTCGAACATCAACGAGGCCCACAAGGGCAAGACCGTCGTTGTGATCGGTACCGTTACCGACGATAACCGCCTCCTGACCGTCCCCAAGCTGTCGCTCGCTGCTCTGCGTGTCACCGCCACTGCTCGCGCTCGCATTGAGAAGGCCGGTGGCGAGATCCTTACTCTGGACCAGCTTGCCCTCCGTGCCCCCACCGGTGCCAACACCCTGCTCCTCCGCGGTCCCAAGAACGCCCGTGAGGCTGTGAAGCACTTCGGCTTCGGTCCTCACTCTCACAAGGTACGTTTCTTTTTGGACAATCGTGTATTGGAATGCAAAATGAATGTGCTAACCTTGTCTTCAACTTTAACAGAAGCCCTACGTCGCTAGCAAGGGCCGGAAGTTCGAGCGGGCTCGTGGTCGGAGACGCTCCAAGGGTTTCAAGGTCTAAGTGGCCTTGTGAGGATGGTGATACAGGCGTCAGTCTGCCAGTGCGAATGCATCGTGGGTCCCTCGCACTGAATTGTCCGGGTGTTTATCTCGCCGAGTCTGGCCGGAGGCCTCTATTCGATGTACCTAGGATGACAAGATGTCTTTGGTTGGGCTGGGAGATTCAGATTTTATGAATGAAGGGAGGCGCACAAAAGAAAAATGCATCCGGGCTTAGTCCTCATCTTTTCTTACGACTGCGAATGTTTCAAAGGGAAAAAAAATCTTGTTTTGGATTCTAGACTCTGTATCTTCATTCTCTTTCCCTCCATGTGGTGGCTACTCGTCAGTAGTCAAACTGGTGTGAAGATATCGTCTTCCCCCCGGACCGTCGTGGTAATCTCCGGCGCCGTGACCATTCCCTCGGATTAAGTACTTGTAGATAGTCAACCCCTCCAGTCCAACCGGCCCCCGAGAGTGGATTTTGTTGGTGCTGATGCCCACTTCTGTGCCAAATCCGTACCTCATGCCATCGGCAAACCTGCTGGATGCATTCCAAAAGACACCTGCGCTGTCAACGCCGTTCATGAATGAAGTCGCCAACTCTCGTGATTCAGTCAAGATGATGTCGGTGTGCTTGGACGAGTGTACGTTGATATGAGCCATGGCTGCCTCCACCGCCGATGCAGGATCGTGTGATGACGGGACGGTCTTCACTGCCAATACCAAGTCCAGAAACTCCGTGTCATAATCCCTCTCCGTCGATGGCTGCACCCGAGAGAGTTGTCCACTGGATAGTGTCTTAGTCAACGCAGCCATCGATGTCTCGTCGCAACGAAGCGACACTCCCTTGTCAATGAGAGCTGCAGCGACTGCGGGGAGAACGGATCCAAGGATATCCTCATGAACCAGTAACGATTCGAGTGAGTTACAGGCCGCGGGGTAATCCGTTTTCGAATCCACAATCACTTTCACGGCCGTGTTGACATTTGCGTCCGAATGTATGTAGGCAGAGCATAAACCATCAGCGTGTCCGAGCACGGGAATCTTCGTATTCTCCTTCACATAGCGGACGAGATCATTAGACCCTCGAGGAATGACTAGATCAATGAAGGAGTCCTGGGCTAGCAGAGAAGAGACAATGTCCCTCGTCTTGACAAGCTGAATCGATGATGTTGGCACTTGGCTGCTAGCAATGGCTTCGGAAACGACATTCGCAATGGCCACGAAGGATTCCATCGATTCTTTTCCGCCTGTTTCTGTTAGCACCGGGAGGGGCCTCGAAGTAGACGTTTATGAGAGGCAAGAAGCCATACCTTTCAAGATGGCAGCATTTCCAGACTTAATGGCCAGAGCGGCAATATTCGCAATTACCTCCGGGCGGGCCTCGAATATAATCAATAAGACCCCAATCGGGCAACTGACTCTCTCCAGGGTCAGTCCCTCATCCAAGAGGGTACGTAGCGTCAGCTTTCCGACTTATTCCCATCATAAATTAGCTTGCTTTTCATCAAACAGAACCGTAATGCTTACTAGGATCATCCAAGTCCCGCACGCTCAAGATCCCATCGAGCATATCGTCATACTTGCCAGGTCGGGACAGATCGAGTCTCTTGAGTACACTATGGTTCAAGTTACCACTATTGGCATCGCGGGTAGCGGCTTCCACATCCTTAGCATTGGCAGCAAGGATATTGGCTCTGTTCTTATCCAGAGCTTGGTGGAGTGCGGTCAAAGCTTCGTTCCGGGCGACACTGGGCAGCGTTGCGAGGCGACGAGAAGCAAGCGATGCGCTACGAGCGACATCGACTGCGGCTGACTCAGTCAGTGACATTGTTGCCGATTAGGCGAGCGAAGGAGAGAACGACAGAAAGATAAAAAGAGATATCGGCGGGGAGAATTTTAGATGACTCAGGCCGCAGAGGGGCATCCGCGTGGGGCCCTTCCTCTTCGTCCGCCCTAGAGAGCTTCACTTGCAATCTACACTCACCGATACCTCCACGTCCACCCTGCTTTCCACTTATCTACCTCCCTCTCACTCAACATTCACCTCTGCTTCTCATTCTTGATCTAAGTTTTGCCTTGACAACCTCTCAACAAAATACTACATCTCTGAAATACTCCTCCGCGGTGGCGGTGTCGGAGTACCCATCGTCAACATGGCCGCGATCTCAGCTCTTGCTTCCGCGTCCACGAAATTGCGTAATTTCACCAGTTTGTCGAATGAGGGCTATGACCGTCAAATGCGCGATCACGTTGCATATTGCAGGAATTTGCTCTCGACCAAAGCTCTTGATTCTGTTTCTCGTGATGAGTCGGTGCTGGACGTAAGCAGCTTCTTTTCTTCTTCTGGTCACGGTCATGGTCTTCGTCTGGAACTCACAGTACCTTTTTGAACAGAAATTTGATCCCGGGCGAGATTCTGTCGCCTTTCTCTTTCTTCTCCGTCTGCAAATCCAGACCCTGCAGGAAACGTCCCGTGGAGCGTTGCCTCGGGACTTACTACCCGCGGGAGGCCTATGGTCGAGAGCGGTGCGCTATTTGGATGTATTCGATCCGGTTCAGATTAGATATGCTGGTCAGGAATTTCGCCAACTCCTTGAATTCATTGGTCAAGCCTCGGAGGCTACGTCAAAGGCATGGCTCCACCCCTCTGCGCTCTTTTCCTCATAAAACTGACTTTCCAAAGCCCTTGCTAGCTACTCGCCCAATAAGGGAAGCAATGCTTCGACTTGACCCATCGTGTGCTGTTTTCACGTCCACTCACCTTCTATTCGTCCGACTTTGTTTGCGAGCCAAGGCATATGCTTGTGCACTGCCATTTTTAGACAGACATGTCTGCCATTTCCCAGCTCTGTCTAGTCATGCCTCTTCGAAGTTCTCTTCGGTACTCTGTGCAAGACACGGATCGAGTCTCACGTTTATCACCAGTCACTCTGGGCTATCGTCTAAGCTGACATACAAGGACTATCTGCAATATTTCCTTTACGGCGGAATGGTCTACATGGCGCTTAAAGAGTGGCGCAAGGCGCTTCATTTCCTGGGTGTTGTTATCTCGATGCCTACAGTCGGTTCCATTAGTATGGTCATGGTAGAGGCTTACAAGAAATGGGTCTTGGTGGGATTGCTTGCGAATGGAAAGGTGAGTAGAAAATTATCATCTTTTAGGGTGTTCCTCCTGTCAGTCTATCTTGTACTAACATTTCCCTTCTGTCAGCTATGTTCACCTCCAAACGTCACTGCTCCTCACGTGGTCAAGCTATACCACTCACTTGCCAAGCCCTACGTCAGCCTTGCCCAAACATTTGAGCGTGGTGACATGAAAAAGCTCGTGGCAGAGGTAGATACTGCTCGTGGCATTTGGATTATGGTCAGCCACGATTTTTATTTTTATCTTCCTGTATTCTACCGTGGTGCTGACGGCTATCATAGGATCGCAATATGGGCTTGGTCTCCCAGGTAGTGGATACTTTTTCGCGGCATGCCCTCATCAGACTCCGCAAAACGTTTGCCGCTTTGACTGTGGCTGAGGTTTTAGAGCAGGCGCCGCATTTGCCAGCGGATCCCAGAGCCACCGAGTCAGAGATTGCGTCTCTTATAATGTCCGGTGCTATGGATGCCACATTGGTGCATTCTCCATCTCATACCAGTGATACAATGCTGCGACTTTCAATCAAACCTTTCTCTTCCCAGATGTCCCATGAAAGCCATATGCAAGTGCACTTCAAGAATGAGGGACAGTTGATGACTGCTCTTATGGGCAGTCTCGAGGAAACTAATCGCGCCATGGGATTGAGTGACGAATTTGTGGACAGTTCATCCAAAGGTCAAGCATGGACAACTGCCTCCGAGATGAATCAAGGGCTAGGTGAAGACTTAGGGCTTGATATGGATGAGGACATAATGGGTGGGTAATAGTTTCCGTCTTCGCTTCTAGGAATACTAGTTATTTCGTGCGATTCCTAGCATGATACCAGATTTCGGTCAGCTCGTGGCGTCCGTAGTGATGAGCCCTAGACAATACCAGGAATTTAAGGGAGCTTGTCGTTAAGTCGCGGCAAATTTGTGCACCGAGGCTTATATTTGAATCTGTATATTCTAGTACGAGCTTCACTGTGTATGTGGTTTAGCGTTCCCTACGGCCCCGATTCCTATATAAGGCTATTCAGAAGCCGCACCAGGATAGGATATTATCTAGAGCCAGTAGGTATTAGAGACCCCCTCGGAAGTAGAGGTTATATGACCTACAGTGATGTTACTTATTCCGCTCCCTAGACGGGATAAACTACCGAGTGGAGCACCCTATAACGCGGAGTAGGTATAATAGAATATAGCTTTATATAACTACAATGTAGTCAACTTCCAGTTATAACACACCCCGCCATCCAAGAGACAACGCCTACGTTCTATAGTTAGTGTATCATACGCTTTGCAGATAGCCTTACGGGCAGCAGCATAGATATATAAAGGATCGGGGCAACACTTTTTTAAATAGGGGGCTATATTACGTATAATATATATATAGGCGTAGGATAGCAAGATATATAGTTAACGTATTCCGCTAACGTATTCGGTAAGCGAGTGACGTATATAAGCGAGTAATATACCTAACCTAAAATACGTCCATAAAAAACTACTTAACTAATTTAACTACCTACTATACTACTAATTCGCTCCTAAACCCCTTAAAACCGAATATAGTAAAAAGGTAGGGTCTTATTAGCTATCTAGGCTATAAAGAATTAAGAAATTACTACTATTCGTAAAGTAGCGCGTCAATTTAAAGTCCCTAAACCTACCTTAAGCTACTATCTCCGAGGCGTCTCTTATCGTATATCTTTACGTACGAATAGCTATAAATCAACTCAATTAAAGAGAAAATAAGTTAGAGATAGATTATTTTATTTAATAAATATAGAGTAGCGCCTTAGCTTACTACTATATAAGAAACTACGAATCTTTTTTTAAAGCATATAGAACTATATTAGTTTAAATAGTTAGGGAAAAATAGGGTTATAACTTTATAAAAAGATATTCCGAATTTTTAAGCTAATTCTCGAGATACTATAATTATAAATATACGAAATACGAAAACCTAAATGTTATTAAAGAATATGTTAGGAGTGATAGCTATACCTACCGTAGGAGCAAGAGAAAAACTAGAAGGCAAAAAACTTATAAAGAGGGGAGAATCTAGCTATATATAAACCCCTAGCTATATAGAAGCTAGAGAAGGTAGAGAAGCGGTAAGATACTGCTAGTTATAGCCTTACCGCTTTTCTAATAGAATAGTTTATATTTATATAAAAAACTATTATCGAGAATAGTATCGATTTAGACAATATTTATAACTTTAATAAGACTAATTCTATAATAAGATTAACTACGACTATAAAGATAATTATAAAGGCTAAATACTATACTATAGTTAGCGACTAGTTTTATAATCTAGAAATTATAAGTAGATAACTAATATTAAGTATATAAATATTTTAAGTTAGGTATTTTCTCTATATATTATTTTTAAAAATAAAACTTTTATCGAATCTTAGTTCGATAATCTTTCGGAGGATTAAAGATTCGAAGTAAGCCTAAATAGATAGACCTCTAACAAAATTAGGCTTCGATAGCTCGAAAAATACTTTATTCTATCGACTTCTTTATAGTTAAAAAGATAGTATTAGTTTTTAGTCCCTAATAGTTATAGAAGCTATTTAACCCTAAGGTTCGACTAAACCTATAAAGAAAAAATATTATTCTAATCTATATACCTACGTATTTTTTGTATCTTTTATAGCTACTCGATATTAGCTATTTTATAGTATTAAAGTAGTCGTACGGTTAGATAGTCGAAACGAAGATATATCTTAGTATTAATTATATCGATAAGCTTACTTTTCTCGAGGCGTATCTATCTACCTAAATTAAGGTATATAAACTAAAGACTATTAAAAATAGTTTTACTACTATCGGTTTAGTCCCTTTCTATCCTAATTAGGTACTCTCGAAGCTTAATATTTATCTTCGAATCTTAATACCTTTCCTAACCTAGAGTAATAAATTAAGCTAGAATTTTATACTAAAAACCTCTTCTACTAAGAAAGAAATATATTAATAGGATTTATTAATTAAAGCTCTACTTCGTATAGGTTTACGAAGCCTACTAAGCCTATTAGATTATATATTAAATTAACTTATTAAAGGCTTCTATCTTATTCTATATAATATTTTTAGTAAAAGAAAACGTTAAATTATATACTACTAGTAAGAAGTAGAAGTAAAAGCGGACTTAGTTAACTAGGTGTATAGCCTACGAAAAGGATCTCTCGGTTCGAGAGACTTATAAACTACGTATAGAGCCTATTAAAGCCTAAAATAATAGGTCTAGTAAGTAGGGTTTAGAGGGTTTATAGCCCTATATATAGGGCTAGAGGGGATATAGAATATATAGGCGCCTAGGGTATAGAAAGGAGATATATCTAGATAGAGAAGCTAGTTTAGTTTAATTAATTTTATAGTATTTTAGTTAGGATAAATATATTTGAATTTAGTAGATAGGGGTAGGTACGTTACTTGCTTATATACGTTACTCGCTTACCGAATACGTTATTAGGTAGACCGTACTATTAGGTAGATTACTACAAAATATATAGTAAATTTTATAAAATATGACTTTATGTCTTAACTATTAGGGCATATATAGATAGCAAACTTAAAGATTATAATCTATATAGTTAGTATAGTACCTTAGTAGAGGCTAGGAAATTTTAGCGAGATAATATTAGTAATACTCGTCGCACGTCGACTACGGCTCAATACTATTTCCTAGCTTAATACTATTTTTATCAATATTAATACTACTTATACCTTATCTCCTACTATATATCTAGAAAAATAAGGGCTTTTAGATACCTACGCCCTTATTATTTCCAACCGATAAATCCCCTCTAGAATCACATAGTACTAGCTACGGCTACTATTTCGTACGCTATCTTTGGTCTAACTTACTATCTATAGGCCCGTTTCGTCTTAATTATAGATACTTTAAGGGGAATTTATATAGATAAAAGTCTCTAAATAATTATAGTAAAACTTAAGAATCTTATAACCTCTATATAAAGACGTTTTTTATCGATTAGGTACTATTTAACGAAGGATAAATCGGGTAGGATACTTTTAGAGTTAGGGACCGAAGAAAATTATGTGATATAATAATCGGTCTATCTCTATATCCGATTGGCTAATAAAGTAGCTAGAAAATAAAGGATAAATATAGAGAAGAAAAGATAATTAGATTGATGATTTTTTATCTAGTTTTCTAGGGGATGTTTATATACGTAAGAGTATAGAAACGGATAGAATCGGAAAATAGAATTAGGCTATATCGGACCGGAATAGGGGAATATAGGCCGAGATAAAGTAGAGCGAATAATAAGGGGAGTAGTAATTATCTATATTGAAATAGATACGGTCTATAATAGAATACCGTATTAGGTTAGGTTAGGGGCTTAGCGATAATAAATTAGCTAGTACGCCGAATATTCTAATAGATACGCTTCGAAAAGCGCTAAGACTAGTTTTCGTCTAGTAGATAGTCCGACCTATTAGTCTACTCGTAGTATTATATACTCTAGTAATACTAGGTATAAAATATAGGGAATTAATCCTCTAGAAGTACTTAATTCAATACTAGTTTCTTTAGCTTATACATACGCATTATAGCTTTTAACTATCTACGTCGTATAAGGTAGTCGCCCATAGAATCGAGCGCGTAGGTAGTGATTTTAAACGCCGAAATTACGCGCTAAACCTTTTAGATTTAGTTTTTTTTTTTTTAGTACCTAGCGATATCGTAGGCATCAATAATACGTTTCTCTTTATTTTTATACTAATTAGCTATAGTATAGGTAGATAGTAGGTATTTTGATAGTATTAAGCCGTAGTCGACCTACCTATATAGGCTTATCTTGCTATATTACGTTGTAATTTACGTATTTTTATTATTAAACTCTTAGATTTACCTAAAATTTTATATATACTAAAAAGAATACTTATCGGTACCGGTATACCTATATTTAAGTAAATTAATACGTTAGTTATTGAGATATATTATTTCAAAAAGTAGTATTTAATATAGTATTCTCGGTAATCTACCTAATAGTATAGTCTACTAATAGTAATATACGTTATAATAATAGAAATAACCTAGTTAATATATTGTACTTCTATTATTCCTCTATTTCGTTCTAAATATTAGTTTTTCGTATATAGTACCCTATAAATAGTATACTATACGTCTGTCTTTTGCTGCTAGCTCTTTTGCCGCTAGTAGCTAAGCTAGCTATACCATAGAAAGATTTTAATAGAGTATACTCCCTATTTCCTAGAGAATAATATAATATTTTTTCTACTAAATCTAATATTAAAAAATTCTATCTAAATAAAAGAAAAGGTTATTTAATATATTTATATAGTATATCTATAGATAAAAAGATATATAAAGCTATATATTCTACGATCTTTTATTATTATTACATTTAGTATAGTTTATAGAAATACTAGTTATATTATATATATAGTAATTGTTATACTAAAATAGATAATTTAGGTTAGAAGAGGTCTTTTAAATTTCTTAGACCTACTTATACTATATATATAATACTTTTAATTTAGCTTCTTATTTCTAGTTATAGAAAGTATTATAGATAATTATATACTTCCTTATATAGCCACTATTAAATATAGATTATATAGAGTATTATTATATTTAAAAAATATACGAAAGTAGAGATATAATAGGCAATTAAAGTTAATTTAGGGAATAATAACTAAACTATATTCCTACTAATATCTTTTGTATATTAAAGGCTAATAATTATAGTAGCTTTTCTTAATATAACTTACTATAAGAAATAAAGGAAATATATAAAAGCTTCGATAGTCTTGATAATTAATAATTATATATAAAATTTATAAAATTTTTGTTTAGTAAAAAAATAAATAGTATTTTATTTTTAGTACGTTAATATAGTTGATTTTAACAACTATTTACGTTTATATATTTATTATAAAAATAAAATTTACTAATAATTCTCTATAAGCTATCGAATAACTATATTTTTAATTATCTATAAGGTTAGCGTAGTAAATTGTATATAGGGAGTCTAGAATAGAATTGATTTTTAGTTAGATAAATAGATAGTTTTAATTTTCCTTTTAATCTTTTAAATTTATACTAATATAATAAAAATTATAAATACTATATATTTAGCTTCTTTAATATACTAAAAATTAGCTACTAGCTTTAATTAGGTCTATTATTACTTCGAATTATTTTAGTTAATTTTGATTTATATTTTAAATACTAAGAATATTAAAATTACAATTAGAATTATCTTAACGTAAATCACTACCGAGTAGGACAAACACCGAGTAGGATACCTAACTACCTATATTCTAGTTTATACCTATTTTTACCTACTAGAATACCAATAAATTAACTAAACTATCTCCGATTATATATATTTAACCGATGCCTAACCTAATTATAAATTAACGCCGTCGCGGTTGTTCTATAGGGAGCTAAACCGGCTAAACTAGGTCCCCTAGAATAGGCTAAACCGGCTTATTAGGCTACTCAGTAGGTCGAGATAGCTCTAGGGCTTCCCTAACTAATAGGCCTAATATATGTTCGATACGTCTATACGTACGTATCCTTTTCTACTTCTTTTTCTTATTCTCCGCCTATAAATTATAGTTTTCCTTTAGTACTAATATAAGCTTATTACGTACTATATAAAACCCCTTATCTATTAGCCTAAGTTATAATCGTATTAGGCTCTTTAACCTATAGCGTAGTAGGGTACTAATTAAAGAATATAAACGATCTATACAATAGCTAGTTTTAGGCGTTTTTTAGGTTATACTTCTATAGCTAGACATAGTCGGCTTAGGGAGGGGGGGAATTTCGATAGTAGTATTAAGCTTCGAAAGTACCTAATTAGTATTAATTAGGACTAAACCGATAGCTACGAAGCTATTTTTTATACTATCCGATTTATAGGCCTATTTTTGTATATTATAACGAAATTAATATTATCGATATAATTAAGATATATCTATATTTTCTAATCGACTATCGTACTATAGTTATATTTTAATAGCGTAAAATAGCCTATATCGAGGGGCTATAATAGGTACGATAAATACGCTAGTATATAGATTAGTATAATGTTATTTTTAGTATAAATCTAGTCGAATTAAAGGGTTAAATAACTATTATACCTATTAAGAATTAGAAGCTAATACTACCTAACCTTACGACTATTAGTCGCTAGAATAAACCTTTTTAAGCTATCGTAGCTTACCTTATTCGGTCGTCTATCTATTTAGGCTAATTTCGATACACTAGTTATATAGGAGGCCCTCGAACTAGATCGAATTATATATCTTATTTTTAAAGATAATTATAGGTAGAAAAGCCTATCCGACTATACTAATACTTTCTATAGTAGTTACCTATTCGTTATTAACTAGGCTATAAAACTATCCTCAGACTATATTATAATATTTAACCTATATAATTATTTTCTTATTAGCTATAAAGTTATCTTAAACCTAGTTTCGTTTAAATTATACATATATGATCTAGAATTCTCTATTACTAAATTATTGCTTATATAGTACCGAACTACTTATAAATTACCTTCGGTCCTCCTATTTTACGTATTTATAGTTATAGCGATAGGAAAAGCGTAATCTAAGCCGTTTAGGATAATATTTAATAAACTTACTAATCTAAGAATAGCTAACTATATCGATAGAGATAAAACTACGTTTCGAGAGTAATAAATCGGCTATTTCTCGTACTATCGATAGTCGGGGCTTATCTATAATACTTTATAATCTACTAAATAAGTAAGCCCTTTTTAGTTTAGGTTAATTTTATAACTATTTTCTTCGCGACTATCGACGTAATTTATAATTTTCTATAGCTATATCTATAGTATAGAGTTTATAACCCTAAAAATATATACTATATAGTATATAGATAGAATATCCTTATCATTTATAGCCTAGATAGCTAATTCGATATAGGCCGCTTATTCGATAGCTTTTTAGCCGGTCTAGGGCCGATTTAGGGGTATAGTAAATAGTTAAAAAATATAACGTAAGATAAACGTGTTCAAAATTAGTTAGGTAACCTACTTAGTAGTTTATCCTAGTCGGTAGTAATTAACGTTTATAGTCCTATAAAGTATTTAATAATACATAGTTATAATAGAGTATAAAAATATAATTTATAGATAGGGCTAGTTAGTTATAGTTATAGTTAGAGAAAGCTATATAATATAATAACTAGTTATAATTAACTATATAGTTAGAAAATAAAGCGTTATAACCAATATATTTTTATAGATATATATATAAATATTATACTCCGTAGATAGATATTTAAACTACTACTTAGTTAAGCTCCTACTATACTAAAATACAGCGGTCCTTTATATAGAATAGAGTATATATATTAAAATTACTATATAACGGTTATCTAGGGGGATAATATTAATTAGATATATTATAGAACTACTATAGTTTAATAGGTAAAGTATAGAAGGGCTTAACTAAGTAGGTAGTTCAAATATCTATCTAGATATATATAAATATATTAGAAAGTTTAGAAAATTTATCTATAGTTTTTTTAGTCTAATATATACTTAATATCTCCGATCTAGATTTTCCTAGTTAACTATAACTACTCTATCTCTAAAGCCCTCTATATATTTTATCTTTATTCTTTCCTATATACTTCATCTAGCACTATAATATAGTATTAGGTTGAATTAGACGCCTTTTTAAAGAAGCCTTATATATAGTAATAAATAATTAAATAGTAAATTTAAGCTAAAGAATTTTACCTAGAAGATTTAGCTATACTAAATATATACTTTTATAGATTATAGTTATTCCCTTTATTATATATTTATTTATATTTTTTTTAGGTTAAGTTACTACTACCCCTCCCGCTATATAGGTTTAGTATAATATCTTTCCTAGTAGATTCTACCCCGCTTTAGCTACCGCTTCTAACTCCTTCTATAACTATATCGTATATACGATTTTTGTATACTACTTTTGCCTAAACTATTAGCTATAGTCGTAGGGATTATAAAGGGCGTAGAGCGTAGCCGTAGTTATAGAGATAGATATAGGGCTACTACGGAATAGTTAGCAAGGTTACGAGGTACTAAATAGTTATAATTAACGTATATCTAATAGAGATATATTATTATAAACTTTCGTATAGTTTAACTATAAGATTCCTTATTGCCTAAGGCTACGAGATATTATTCGCGCTAAGTTACGAACTATACGTTTAGGATAAAAACCCCTAGCTCCGATAATTCTATTTCTATTCTTTAACGAATCGTTCTTATATCTAAGCAATAGCTATAGATAGTCTAAATCTAGCTTTAATCCTTTATTATTAGGATTATTTCCCTTATATAAGTCTAAGAGTTAGTCTTTTAGCTATATTAATACCCCTACGACCGACGAATAATAAAAACTACGAATTAGTTAGTACCTTACTACTATAGTACGATATTATACTTACTATATAATATATAACAACGAACTAGTAATTAACAATAGTATCTAGCTACTAACCTATAATAAACCTATAAACCTATATACTTCTATATAACCTATAACAATAATATACGCTTAATATATAGACGTAGATAGCCATAACTATACGTATAGTTGCTAAGATACTATAGCGATCTTTTAGGGTTAATTAAATAACTAGCGAATAATAATGATACTAACCGATTAATACTAATAACTACTTAGTCGAGCTAATAACATAACTATAACTCTAAGCTTCTCTTAGGCTACTTTAAGCGAAGCCCTCTAACCGATAGTAACCCTAACTATTATCCGACTAATATACCCTAATACCCTAATACTTAATAGAGAAGAACTAGTAGAATACGACCTATAGGTCGCTACCCTTAGAACTAAGGTTATACTCTACGCTACTAATAATAAGTCTCTTAGTTAATATAAGTATACTAACTAGGTCTTTTTTAAAATAAGATCGACGCTTACTACGTAAAGAGAGCGTATTTCTATTATAATAGAATCAGATACTATATATTATTATAGACTAAATAATATCTATAAGTATCTTCATCGACTATAGATATTTATATTATAATCTAAAAGAGTTTTATATAATAAAAAAGAATATCTATAATTATAATTCTACGCTAACTAATTAAAAGAGTAATTAAGGTAAGCGACCTAGTCGATTATATTATATAAATAGTCCTTAATATCGAGACTTATTATAAAAATCATATTACTCTCTATATTATCCTTAACTACCTAGGTTACTATCTAATCCTAGATACTTTTTAAAATATATTTTCAAAACTTCTTATACCTTACTACGTCTCTTTTCTATTAAAGATTACTCTTCTTTTATCTTTATTTAAGTTATTTTTAAATCTCTTTATATACGTTTTATAGGTTATAGACGATCTTTATAAAAAGAGAGAATAATTATTACGGTATTAATAAAGCTTAAAGCTATTTAGAGCTAAATTAATACTAAAATTATATAGATCTTTAGTTATAGGTTATATAACTTATAGACCTTATAAAAAGGGCTTTTATATATCTAAATCCTTCTCCTTTTAAGGATTAGTCTAGTTATATTATCTAGTAAATTAGTTCTCTTTTATCGAATACTATCTTTATTATTTTTCTCTTACCTAGTTATCCTCTCCTTAATAAGCCTATAAAGGGGATCTTTTAGATCGAGAGACTTATAAACTATATATAGAGTCTATTAAAGCTTAAAATAATAGCTCGAGTAAGTAGGCAGACTATAGAGAGTTTATAGCTATATATATAGGGCTAGAGAGAATATAGAATATATAGGCGCCTAGAGTATAGAAAGGAGATATATCTAGATAGAGAAGCTAGTTTAGTTTAAGTAATTTTATAGTATTTTAGTTAGGATAGATATATTTAAATTTAGTAGATATAAGGTTATTTAGAACTTTTAGAGAGTATAAACGATCGGACTACTTACGATTCTCTACTAGGTATCTCTTTTTACCTAACTATAAGTCGACTATCCTACTAAAGTAGTCTTCTATAATAATTCTAATTCTTCGTTTTCGGTTACCTAAGGATAACGATATCTCCTTAAACTCGATATATAATAGAAAGGCCTAGTCCTAAAGCCGAAGCGGCGATAGAGTAGTAGCTACTATAACCCTTTATAATATAATTTTACGTAATACGATACCTACTAATATAGCTCTTATCGATATATCCTAGCTTAACAAAAATCTACGATTAACTTAGTAGAAGATTCGTAAGCTTAAAAAATAATAATAAAATAATATAACTAGTTATTAGTCTTCGTACTAAAAACGATTATCTCTATAGTCGCTAAGATCTTGTAGAAAATAACCGAAATATTAGCGATTTACTAGATTAGAGAGATAATAATAAGCTCGAGGTTAAGTTTAAGAATATCTGGATATTCCGAATTATCTTTAATTGTGTGATCACGACTGCCGTTGCTCAGACGTTAACCACATAGGCCAAAAGGTCTAACCAAACTATTCGATAAGAATAGTTTCGGTTGCAACGGTATATATAGATAGGTCTTGTAATCACAATCGCTAGTAGCGGTAAGAATAGCTAAATAACTTTTATTAATTTTTTAAAGATATCTGAAAAAATATCGGAAAGTAGACTTCTCGCCGAGAATAATTAGTAGTATTTCGAAGACTTTATTTTTACTCTTATTCGAAATATAACTAACCTCTAGGCTAAGATTATAGCCTAGCTTAAATAGATATTCTAAGGATATAATAAGGATCTAAGGGAGTTTTATATCTATCTCGATATCTTAAAGCAATATTTCCTTCGTATAAAAAGAATAGAGCTTCTTCTATTTCGCGAAACTTTAGTTTAAGCTTTAAAATACTATTTATCTTTATTAAATTTATCTCTTAGAAATATAGAATAAAATAGTTTACATAGCCTATTATTACTAAAATACTATATAAAATTAATATAAAATTAATATAAAATTAAGAGTAGTAGCTCTCTATCGGATTATAAGCGAAAAGCTAATAATAACTTTCCGAATCGATTTAATAGTCTTTATCGTTAATTCTAGGGCCTTTTTTATAGACCTAATAATCCCTAAGAATAATAATTCTTTAATCTAAACCTTTACCCTAGGTCCTTTTCTTATAAGAATCTATATAATAATCCTAATAAAAACCTAGTCTAAAATACTAATAGCCTAGGACTAAAAAAGTAATAAAACCTAACTAAATAAGATAGATAATATCTCTAATATTTTAATTATAATAATGATAGATATATATAATCTATCTATTTTTATAGTTGCGCTAATATTAGCGAAATTCGCTAGAAGAAAATAAATAAGTTTGAGTAGGCTTTATAGCTTCGACTTCTAACCCTTTAGTAGACTACTACCTATTTCTATATTCTAATTTACGTATAAGGCTTAATCGAAATATACGTAGATCTAGATAGTTATACTAAAATCGATATCGTTAGTATTTAATTTATTAAAAACTATTATTTTAAATAAGCTAAACTCTCTAAACTAGTAATTAAAATAGTTAATAAGTTTATAATACCTACCTACGGTATTTAGAAAGCCCTAATTACTACTACTAATTCCTAAAAGCCTACTTAGATCTTCGAAAGGCTATATATCGCTATTAATTATAACTCTAATCTATAAGATAGCCCTATCCTTCTCTTTATTACGACGTTTTAGGACTATAATATATATTTTTCGTTAGTAGGTTACTTATAGTAGTTCGAAGCTCTAAGGCTTAATATTAAACTCTATATAAGTTTGCTAAATTATATAGGAATCTAGCCTATATCTTTATAGTTATTAAGATACTTAAAGAGATCTAGATTCCTAGGGATAACCTATCTTCTTAGCTATTTTTATAACTTCTATCTAAATTAGACCTATATCTAGATATTTTCTTATACAAAAATACTACGATATTTCTACTTTTTAAAGATATATACTACGCTATCGAATTTATCGTAAACTAATATCCTTATTCGGCTCTATTTATCCTTTATTAGAAAAGAAATTAGCTAAACTTCGTAGTATCTTAATAAAAACCTTAAAGATAGGTAGGTATATAAGACTATCTAAGAGTCCTACTAACGTACCTATCCTTTCCGCTCTAAAAAAAGATAGAGGTCTCCGATTATATATCGATTACTATAGCTTTAACTATATTTCGGTAAAGAATCGATATCTCTTACTACTTATTTTAGAGATTCTTAATTACTTTTCTAGTATAAAGTTCTTTAGTAAAATCGATATTTAGGATACGTACTACTATATCTATATTAGAGAAAGTAATAAATAGAAAACTCTATTTCGAACCTAATATAGCTACTTCGAGTATATAGTTATACCCTTCGGTCTAACTAATATCTCTACTATATTTTAAAATTATATCTATACTATACTATAAGATATACTTAATATTTTTATAGTAGCGTATCGAGATAACATCTTAATCTTTTCGCTAGACTAGAATATATATTCTAACTATATTTACTAAGTCCTTAATCGAATACGCTCTATAGGACTTTATATAAAGCCTAGTAAATACGTCTTCTATTAAGATTAAGTTAAGTTTCTTAGATTTATTATCTTATTAGAAGGTATCTCTATAGACCTACGACGTATTACTAATATTATTTCGTAGCTAATACTATAGAGTTTTAGAAATATTTAGGTATTTCTCGGATTCTATAACTTTTATCGAAGATTTATTTATAATTACTCTAAAATTATATATACTTCTTTTGATATCCTTAATCAAGAGAAGCAAAAATAGTAAGAAAGTAGGGTTAGTAGAGCTCTCTATCTCCGAAATAGTAGTATTTTACTAGCTAATCGATACCTTTAAGATAGCCCTACTACTTTATTATTTCGACTTAGTAAAGCCTAAATAACTTAAGACTAATATATCGAACTTTACTATAGCTAGTATCATTTCCTAACTAAATGAAAGTAATACACTACCCGCGCAAAAGTCTATGTGTATTCCGCCCCACCACCTATCACCCCAACAACCACCTACTATTTTATTTTTCTTCCTATACTACCCCTATAGCCCCGATCGCTATACAAATTGGTACAAAACGTAGCTAAGGGGCTAAAATTTTAGCTAAGCAGCCTACTGCTATTATATATGCTCTCGAAAATAGGCTTTCTAGCTAGGCTAAGTTAGCGGAGGAGTTTGGTTGCTATCGCAATATAATAGCTAACATATTTAAACGCTAGTAGGAACGCAACGATACGGAATCACGCCCTCGTACCGGCCGACCCCCTAAATTCAATACCCAATCACGCCGTCTAATTAAAATATACGCCCGCCGTAACCCTTTTAGGTCCTATCGAGCCCTAGCAAGTAGGGTAACTAATACTCTATCAATTAATACAATTCGACGAGTTTTGAAGCTATCGGGGATCGTCCGACGCCTTACAAAGCGTAAGATCCCTATTAGAAGGGCCCTTGCGCTTAAACGAAAGCGTTTTACGCGTCGTTGGCGCTCCGAATTCTATTCGCCCGCGATTCGAAATTAGATCTTCTCCGATAAATGTTCCGTCTAACGAACTTCGAATAGTAGGCTACAATAGTACTAGCGGCTTACTTCCGAAGCATACCGGATTGATCTTATAAATCCTAAGGTTTATATAAAAGATATTTCGTAGATAGTTTGGGCTACAATCTAGCTTAGAGGTCGATCAAAGTTAGTCGTTATAGAACGGGATAAAACTACGGAAAGAGGTAGATATTTACGCTAGAGTTATATAGATACGCTCGAAGAAAGTCTCCTTCTAATCTATAAACCTAGAATAATATTTTAGCAAGATAACGCGAGGATTTATACCGCGAAGGATACGTAGAATTGGTTTGAAGAGCATAGGGTATACGTTGAAGATTAGCCTCCGTACTCGCCTAATTTAAACCCTATTAAACCGGTCTAGAATATACTTAAGCGCCAACTTTTCCGTATACTTCTAGACCTAATATAGATAGGAAGATTAGAAGCAGATTAGGCCTATTTTAAAAGGTATATTAGTGCTACTTAGGATATATTGGATTAGGTAAAGATTAATGCCCTAATATTGAGTATAGGGAGAAGAATAGATAAATTATAGGCGAATTAGGGGTATTATACTAAATATTAAGCGAGAGAAATTTGAATATAACCCTAATTATTTAGTATATTTAATCTTATATTAATCCAATAAGAAATGGTGGTATAGTATATATATCTATGGATATATATATTTGATAGGGTAGGTAGCGGAAGCGGGATACACATAGACTTTTGCGCCCTATTGTACATAGTACCTAGTCGTACTTTAGTTAAAGAAGTTTATAAATACTAAGATTAACTATAGTACTTTAGATTAAGAGTTTTTTACTATCGTTTATTTATTTAAATACTAGTATTACTATTTAGAAGAGAGTAATTAGCCTATTAAAATCCTTTCTTTTACTTAAACCTATAGGTTTTTATAAAGTAGTCTAAGCTTAATAGTAGATAGATAAGATAGTACTTACGATTATTATTTTTTAATTTTTAAATTAAGTATCGATCTAGTAAGATAAACCCTATAGATAGTCTATCTTAATAGTAGGATATAAACTATAAAAACCCTTTTAGTATCGAACTACTTAACCTATTATAGGAACGAATAATAAATAAACTATCTAATTAGTAGTTTACTAATATCTAAGTATCAATAATAAGAGACTTAATTTTAGCTAAGACTAGCTTAGCTAAAGATATATATATCTATCTAGCGACCCTAAGAGATTTAGCTAAGATACTAACAGTAAATAGTAATTAAGATAAATTAGGCTACGTAAAGCTATTCCCTACTAAAGAAATAAATAATATCTGTTAGAAAGCGGTGAGGCCCTATGTCGGGCAGTATCTCACCGCCTATATTAATATCCCCCCCGAAAAACGGGTAAAAGTATAGAAAATAAAGCCCTACGTATAGGTAGGCTATCTCGTCGGTTATAAAGGGGAGAATAGGTATCTATTCTATATTTATAATCCGGTTTTAAAGAAGATTATCGTTACTAGGGACGTATTATTCTAGGAGGGTAATACGATATATCGACCCTTATATAATTATCTAGAGGATAAATCTATCCCTAAACCTATAGAGACTAATAATTTCGTATAGTATAAAGATAATATCGTCTTCTATAAGAAGAATAAGTATATACCTAACCGAAACGTAGTTATTCCCCTAGAACCGACGTCTATCTAAGCCCTAGAACCTACGTTTATCCTACCTCTAACGATAGTAAATCTTCCGCTTAGACTATCTTAATAACTAATTAACTTCGCGCTACTAAGGCCGAAGACCTTAGAACTACCGATATTAAGATTTTAGCCCTAGGTTTAGTACTAAGCCTAACCCTATACTAATATTAAGCCTAGCGAAACCGTATAGTACTACTAATTCGTAGACTAATAGCGAGAATTAACAAGATACCTAAGTTTCGTAGTATACCTTCGTTATCGCCTAATCCTATTACTAAACCTCCTACTATACTATAGCCCTAACGAACCGTTAAACGCCCCGTAAAGAAGCGGCTATATCGTACTAAGGGTACCGATAAATCTAGACCGTAATAGAGTTAGATAATATTACTAAAGCCTACTTCGGGGTAGAATAGCGAGGATTATCCTATTATAGGAGAACGAACTATTATTAAAGAAACCCCTCTACTAATACCGGAGGCTACCCTAATACCGGAGACTATACCCCTACCTACCCTACTACCTACTCTACCTAGAGTATTCCTAGTACTAATTCTATAGCTAAGCCTACGCCGTATATCTAGATCGATAGCTAGTAAGCTAGCGAAATAATACGATAGCGAGGATTATAGTAAGTACGGAATCCGAAAGCCTTCGGTATCGGTAGCTATAAACGACCGATAGGAGGATAATATTAGTAAAACTAGCCTATACTTTATATCAACCAAACTCCGTATTAAGGCCTATACTATCCCTATACCTACCTCCTATAAAGCTACGATAGCCTCTAACTACGTAAACGAATAGTATAAAGCTATAGAGATATAGATCGGTAAAATTATCGATGCCTAAGCCTATAAAGTAGTAGATAGACCGTTGAATACGTAGATTCTACTAGGGAAATAGGTATACGATATAAAGGGTAATATTAATAGTTATCTTAAAGAATTCCGGGCCCGATAGGTCGTATACGGTAATCGATAGCGCTATAGCTATAATTTTGATAAATCGTATGCCCCTATCGCTACTAATCGAGCCGTAAAGCTTTATCTTTATATAATTATAAAGTAGCGATTAAAAGTAAAATAGTTTAACATAATCGCTATATATCATAACGCTGCTATCGACGATTACGTAGTCTATATAAAGTAGCCTACTAGCTTTAGAGATCAAAACAAGGTCTAGCTATTAGTATAAGCTTTATACGGCCTAAAACAAGCCGTATTTTTATAGTATAACTACTTTATAGAAGCCCTCGTAGGATTAGGCTTTAAACTACTACCTAATAATATCTATATTTATATTAAGCACGATATATTATTATATATTATTATCTATATCGATAACGCTCTCGTCGCTATAAGATCCGATTAAGAGATCGACGACGTACTAATATTACTTAGTAATAAGTTTAAGATAAAGGTCTTCGCCCTAGAGAAGTTTCTAGGATATAGGATCAAATTTATAGACGGAATAGTTATCCTCGACTAAAGGGTATATACCGAAGACTTCGTCGAGAGCTAAGGCATAACAAATATATCCCCTATAGTTATCCCTATATTAAAAGGATACGTTAGTTTACTAATTAAGACCGAAGAACCTATCGATAAAGATAAGGTCTAATTACCTACTACCCTTACTAAGTTCGTTAAGCTTATAGGCAAAGCTATATAGCTAGCTAGCAAAACGAGGCCCGATATAGCCCTCGCCGTCGCTAAGCTTTAGTAGCGTACTACTAAGGCTACGAAAGATAATATTATAGCTAGGAAATACCTCGTCCGATACGTTAAAGGGACTCTAAATATATATCTAGTATTCGGAGTATCTAGGGACGGCCTTATCGGGTATATTAATACGTTATTTATAGACAACCTAGACCGTAAAAGCATATTAGGTTAGATCTTCTTTAATAGAACCCTAATCTCTTAGATATCCAAGAAATAGGCGGTACTAGTAGGTTCCTCTACTTAGGCAGAATATATAGCCTACGAGGATACGGTCCGCGAAGCCATCTTTCTAGCTAAACTAGCTAGAGACATAGGCCTAAGACCCTTTATCTATAATAGCGATAAACCGGCAAAAGACCCCGAAAATATAGTCCCTATCTATACTAATTTAGACAATACTATTATTCTAGCTAGCCAAAAGGGGTATCGTCGTACGAACAATACTACGATATCAAATAGCATATTATCCGTTATACTATCGAAATACAATAGGTAAAATTAGTAATTATTCTATCTATAATAAATATCGCTAACGGGGTAACGAAACCTCTAGAAAAGGATAGTTTTAATGCCTTTAAGGATATACTAAAGAGCATAGATAGTTTAGGGGGTATATACGTACTAAAGAAGACGAATAATTTAATTAAGAGCCTCTAATTGGCCGGAATTTGGATAGTTTTTACGACGTTTATAGATAAATCATAACGTTCGGTTTTTCTTACTGTTTTTTGGGTAAGGATCGGTATATGCTAGCTATAATAGTCGCTAGGGGGGTATATTAGAAAGCGGTAAGGCCCTATATCGGGTAGTATCTTACTGCTTCCTACCTTTACTAGCTTCTATATAGCTAGGTATTTAGGTATAGCTAGATTCTCCCCTCTCTATAAGTTTTTGCCTTCCTTCGTTTCTTGTTCGTAGGCTTGAGCCATCACTCTCAAGAATATCTATTAGGCTAAAGCTAATAATAAATTAAATATATTAAGTAAGCGACTTTAGTATAAAGACTTAGAGACTTAGCGCTAAAAATACGCTATTATAAAATCGAATCTAAAGACTAAAGATTAGTCTATTAATTCCGATAGGTTTATTTATTATAAGTAACGCTTTTATATCTTAATAGAAAATAACCTATAGATAAAACTAATGAATATTTATTATAATAACTCTTTAGCTAGCTACTTCGGTCGTAGCCGAACTATAGAGCTCCTAAAAAAGAAGTATTATTAAGTAAATATTAACTAACGTATTCGGTAAGCGAGTAACGTATATAAGTATATAACGTACCTACCCCTATCTACTAAATTTAAATATATTTATCCTAACTAAAATACTATAAAATTAATCAAACTAAACTAGCTTCTCTATCTAGATATATCT
>JGI24509J20081_1000051_pt1 | contig 127868 bp, 126 predicted proteins | sample LinPmetageLP29_FD_20081 | JGI IMG/M metagenome (IMG submission 20081) | reverse complement strand
ATAAAACTAACCCTTAAATATATATAAACAAATTTATTTCCTATAATTACATAGTAGTAGGCTAGAAAGTAGTGGTATTACCTGATGCAGACCAAAACACTTGTAAATAACAGACAGTTTTGCATAAAAATCAGGCCAAACCAGGCCGAAATCAGGCACCGATTTCGACCCATGGACAGCCCATGGGCCGGGCCCTGGGCCTGGGTCTGGGCCCATGGGCGGCCCATGTCAATGCCTAGTACTAGCCTACCGCTACGCCCTCGTTTCGCTTGTGATTCCTTCCCTACCGCGTAAACATTATATTAGCCCCTTCTATAAAAGGAGGCGTCCTATCCTTTAGCTATAATTCTCTCTAAGAATTAGTCTCTATTCTTATTACAATATATTGCTCCCGCCTCCCCTTAAGAGTCACCTCCGTCCTTAAGACAGTCGTGCCTTACCTAATCGACAGGCCTACTATCCTGCCAACTAGTTCGTAACAATCCTATCCGAATAGCGACTAATCAAGGCCTTAGGCTACTAGCTAGGGGCCTAACTTCAATAGTCTTAATGCGTTTCTCTCTTGGGGTCCCTAACCTAAATCGGATACGGACCTCCTTAACACTGCCCGGATCAAGTGAGTGCGTTATATAACTACTCCACCAGCCTGACATCGCTTTGATCGGACCAACTCGGTGAGTCACGCAATCGGGGTGCGCTAGTTTGAAAAAAGTCGCCACTCGAGCCAATCACTCAATTTCTCTCCCTGTGTGGGTTTCTTTATCCAAGTGTCTAGAATGGGGACTCTTACGTCGGATTTAGTAGATTCGGTATTCTGGTGCGTGAGATATGGACTGGCAGGTTGCCCTGTGTGTGTCCCGTGCGACACTGCCTAGGCTCGTGCGATGATTTGCGACATTGGTTCATAAAGGTAGACTTTCGTGATTTGGAGATGGATTTTCAGATTCGAAGACGCCATGCGGCATGGTTATAGCATCATTTATTGGTTTCGTGGTGGGAACGGTTGGATTGGTAGGCTACATCATAGCCGGATCGCTAGGCAAACGGGGTGAATTGGTGCTGAATGGCAAATCGCGATGCTGGGGAGGTGTATTCATTAACACTCCGGGATGCTGAAACCAAAATTGGGCAGCGTCATCAACCAGACGGGTGGGGTTGGTGTCATATCTCGAGTCGACATCTCTAGGTGGTGTCGTTGTCAATGGGTCAGGAGATTGGTTCCAAAGTAGAGAGACTTCCTGAGAAACAGCTGTAGATAATCCAGTAGCTTGTGGAGGCTTTTCTTGGGCTGACCAAGTCCAGTCCGTGCCGTCAGGTGGAGAGACCGATGGGTTGTCGTGGCTTGAAGGATGCGAATGCGACCTGTTCTTGGGCACCGAAGCGCCGCTCGAGACGGGCATTAAATTTGTTTCATGAATATTCAAATGCAAAGGTAGGTCAGGCAACTGATCGAATCTTGTCACCGGATCCGTAGCCGGCTCGTTGTGGCCTGCTAGCATTGCAAGGACCACAGGGTCTATTGGCTGAGCTTGCCGTGGGACACAAGGGCCTGGCTGACACGTAGCGCGAAGACTGTTCACCTCACGTAGTAAGTCTTCGCGTTCCACCATGAGCGCCTGGATAGCATGTGCTGCCTGGAGATTCCTGGTTTGTTGTGCTTTGTGCTGAGCAATACTGGCTTCCACGATGATGTGTTTCGAGGGACGCTGTTCTGTCTTGAGCGCAGGTAGTAATGTCATCAACTTCTGGGAAAAGTCAGAAACAGTGAACGGTCAAATGCTTTGTCTTCAAGACTAACCGCCAAACGCTCGCTAAAGGCTTCGCGGCGCGCCTTTTCAAAATCTCGGTGAACAGCTCGATCTGCGGCAGTCCAATTACGGATGCGCTTTTTCTTCTGTTTCTGAGGGCCCGGAGGGCCCATCGGATCCATATTTGCTGTTGATGGCGGTCCGACCCCCAGTTTGCACTGGGCATGGGATGAAGGAATAAGAGTCTACGGTGTGATCTGGGGTAAAGTGGGGGAAATGCGGAGAAGCGCCGGATTCGCTTCCTCCGCCAGTCTCCGCATGCCATCTTGGCCATTATTGTGTGTATTGTGTGCTACTCCAGTAAAGACGAGATTTCATCTAACTGTGCTCTTAACATGGCCAAGTTTTTCGGATAGTTGAGTTTTCTGGGGACCCTGTTCCAAGCCACATCTCTCGTGGAGCTTGATCTCCCTCGTGAAGATGCGCGCTAGGCTTTGAATATGGGGTAAACGTTGATAATTCCTGTACTAGATAAGGTGCAAATTACGAAAGAATTTCTCTGTGTAGTAGTCAAGGCGATTCCGAGAATCACTGTAAGACAGCAAAGGATAGGCATTGATCTTTTAAGCCGCAAAATTGAGAATGGCAGAATTACTTCACCGAGTACATGACATGGTATTACAGGTATTTTAATTTTCGGTTTCTCCGCTGCCCAGGTCTCCTCCTGTAAAGAGGGGCTGCCGCTCCAGCGCAGAAAACTTGTCTTGATTTCGCTTTCTCGTCAGAGGGAACCGGGTGCCCTACAGATCAAGCCTGGTTATTACCCCTTTCTGCAAATAACAAACTGAGCTTCAAGCACACACGCAGCCAAAATGTCCATTGCATCTCTTCCCGTGGAGTTGATCTCAAAGATATGTAACCATCTAGATCCCCAGCAATGGGTCGCTCTGAGGTTATCATGCCGCGCATTGTACGAAAACTCACTTGAGAGTTTCGCCGAAACCTATTACAAAAACATCCGTTTCGTTGTGACAAGCGAAAGTCTCCACGAATTGGAAGAACTATCCAAGTCGAATGGTCTCCGCGAGCACGTCCAAGAGCTTTGGATGATACCAACTGTGTTCAGTGGCACTGAAAAGCCCATCGGCATGGTATCTATATCATCAAAAAGCTGCCGACAAGTGAGAGGCGACGAGCTGAATACCCGACATGCCGTTCACAAAGCGATGATCGCGGATAATTCCAATCTGCTGGAATCAGAAACATTCAGTGTTCGACTTCGGGAATGCATGGATCGATTTCAAAACCTCCAAACAATAGGACTCGCACATTACAGCACGGAGTTTTTGCTTGATCCACGGCAGCAGACGGTTTCATTCCTAGGAAGGCGACAAATGATGAGCCAACTTGATTTTCGATACGATGTTTACAGCCTACAATCCTTAACCCACACCAATAAGGACAGTCAGATAAGGAAACTGAACGCTTTGGCATTATCGAAGCTTTTTCTTGCGTTATGTGGCTCCAGCTGCAAACCCCGAAAGCTCTATACCTGCGATTCTAATTTCTGTGGTGATATCGGCCCCAAAATTGCCCTCTCGGAAGAACAATTTGACCCTCTACTGTCTGCTTTAAACAGCCTAGAGGACCTTCATTTATGTATTGATCTCAATGAAGCCGCCTGGCTGAAGCTTATCACGAACCTTGCACCTCAGTTGGAAAGACTGACTCTGTCGCAAGACCATATGCCTAGCTATCTTTCACAAGATGAGATGCCTGCATATCCTGCGAAAAGCTACGTTGGGAACATGTTCAATGGAATTAACTTCACTCGACTCCAGGAGCTTCATATTCATGAGCTAGATATCTATTTCGACTCTTTAAAATCACTACTGCTTAGTGTAAAGAAAACTCTGGAAATTCTTACACTTAAGCGAGTGACATTACGCAGTGAGGAGTTGAGAGCTGCAGATAATTCTGCTTCGCAACACAGAGAATCTCCCAACCACCAAGAAAATCAAAGCTCTACCCCGTTGATGCCTACCTACATGCCTGACAGCCCTGGATTCGTTCCCACTTCACCAGGCTTTCATCCAACGTCGCCATCGTACGGACCAACACCGCTGTTATTTGTACCAACATTGCCATCCATTCAACCAACACTGCCATTATTTTCACCAACGTCGCCATCATTTCAACCAACATCGCCATCCACACCAGCTCCGCCAGCAGCCGAACCGGAACTACCAGAAAGCGGCCCCCCATCCCCACAACATTCCTCGATTTCCGAATCATCTGAGCCAGTGACAAATGAATATCTAATAGCAAACTGGTCATCCGTTTATCACCCATATTCTCCACCTGAATTTGCTGGTTCAGTCTGCCCGACCTTGGAAACCCAAATGGCATGGAAACGCAATGAACAAAAGGTGACTTGTGTGTCTAGCCTTTTGGACACATTACAGAACGAGCTATCTCTAGAAATACTCTCATTGGAAGATATAATTTGTGACGGCAATTACTATTACTTCAAAAGAGTCAATGATGGAATCGAACGAAGTGGCCGAGTGGACTTTGACATTCGCAGCGCTGGTATTTTGTTGAGAGAATGGATTCCCAATTTGAAGCCAGAGGCTTCCTGTCCGGGATATCGCATTCTAGCCCTAAAGGAAGACGAAGGTCAGTAGCGCTTTCCTATTGAGTCCCCGCGGTTACTGATAAAATCTAGAAATGGAGGATTGGTTCGACAAAATGATAGGAAAGGACAGCGGGTCATTCAACAGGTTGGACTGTGACTGCAAAAAAAAGGAGCAGCCGTTGTGGGGATGCCCATTTGGATGTCATCGATATTAGGAACGTTTGAATAAGACATCTTACATGTACTACACCGACTGTATATTGTGACACACTTCCAGATTCTCAATTTCCTTGAACATTGAATCTTATACTAGTAGTGAGAGCACGGAAAACAACATGTTCCTCATGCATGCGAGGATATGTTAAATATTGAAGCCTCGGAAGAAACCCAAACCTAATCACCAAAGAATCATAGACGGAGTATCATGGATTCTAAGGGTTGCCTGTTGTTGGCTGGCTAATGGGTTTGCACTGGCCGTTGCTGAAGTTACAATAGGTTAGGTACACGCCTGTCAGTTTATGGTTAGTCAAATCCAATGAAACTTGCAATAAGGCCTTGAAGCATTTTGAGGACCTTTCCAACTCACCATTCAACCAGTATGAAAATGAATCTAGACATGATCAGTATGATTCTCAAGTCGATATGTTGGAGAAAAGGGATCGTACCGTTATTTTTCAGAGGCTTGTGCTCGTTGACATCAGTTTCCGCATTACTGTCTTTCGCAAGCTGAACAATATCGTTCCATCCATATTGATAATCAACTAAGTAGTGAAAAGGAAAAGTTCGGTGATTAGCAGGCCGAAAGCAATGTCGAAGGCACAGCACTCACTTCCTGCATATGCTCCGAATGCAGCCTTTCCATGGAACAGCTCATGCGCCAAAAGTCGCTCCCATGTGTTATATATGACTGACTGGATCCAACTTTGTTCGGTGTGGAGTTTGGTTACGCTTGCCTGGTTGAGGTACTGATGCATCTGATATTTCAGTTCACTCCATGCTCCGTCACAGAATGTAATCCAGTCAGGCTGAGAATTGGCGACATCCCTTGGAGCGTCTAGCACGAAAGCCGCGGCTAACCGTTGGACACCATTTGAATTAGCTGGCATCAAGCAAATATTAGAAGTCTCCTTTTTCCCACGAGGACTCAAATCCATGTTTTTGATCATCCAAGCATCTGCATATATCATTAGCGGGGGGCCTAAGTTCGCTAATAGGTAGGTACCTCCAATCAGAAGTGACTCCATGAATACACTTACTTGCATTATTAGGGTCCACAACCCACTCTTTCGAGTCACACATCCAACGCCAGTGCATTGTGTTCTTTGCCAGACCATTTGCAAAGATCGTAGCAATTTCTAGATAGAAGATTTTAGCTTTTTGTAAGCTTGGAATCAACTGCCTTTCTATAGTCAATGAGTGCCACCTACCGCTCAATCGTTGCGCGCGAGCTCTTGCTACATTCTTTGCACTGACATCGTCCCATTTGAAACTGCCGTATAGGGTCATGAACAGATCCATCATCCGCCTGTTGTCGTCATTCAGGGTTGGATTGTCGGTCGAGATGTAGTGGTCGATAATTTGGTAGGTGACTGATGCGGTCTGCTGCCCGTGTTGGGCCTAACCTCATCATTGGTGTTAGTAATGATGCAATGCCACCTCTCAGTTTATATATGTGCTCATTGACGTAGGGAATCGAAGCAGGATAACTCACGACAACAGTCAGTGCGTCCAAGACGGTTTGCCATGCTTGCAAATTCATCCTTTTAGTGCAGCTATCATGCACCAACATTTTAGTGTTTCTCGACAGCGCCGTGAATTCAGAGGCACTGGCTCGCTCCACGAGATTATTCGAATGGTTATCTTCTCCAGTGTACGCGATAGAGTGATTGTAGAAAGGGTGAGCCTGTGCAGTCAACAGGACTTGCGCTAGAAGAAGAAACTGGCCGATTCGGGCCAACAAGGCCCGTCCAGGGTGCCCAAAACCCATAATTCGGTCAAACAAAAGTAGAATGTATGAAATGAAAGATGTTCAAAATGGGTAGACAGTTTTAGACTAGAAACTACTGGAGGATGGGACCAACTATGTACAAAATGCTGAGGTACGGGTTAAACCTGGAATTGTGAGAATCTTTCCAATATGTCGAGGAAGCTGTTATACCAATACCAATACATACTGGGTAATCTGTATCTGCATAGTCAGATGTATTACCTAGGTAGTAGATACATAGGCTTGATTGAGAAGAAATGATGGATGATCATCAAAGAGACTTTGGGAGAAACGTATGTGTAAAGATACTGGAGTAGATCCAGATACTACTGTGACTCGAAAGGGATGTCTATCCCCTTGAGTTTGAGGCTCTTATGTATGTAAGACGCCACCAATGTAACCTTCTTTGTTTGCTGTTGCTCGGTCCCCCCGATCGTCACCCGCACGTAGTCGTGTGATAGAACCCAGTCGGGCTGGTCTCAAAATTGGGACCTATGTAGTAGATGATAAACTCAATGATGTCTATTATACGGGAAGGTTCGTGAGATGGTTATCAAATAGCGCACTTGAGTATTCCAAACGAACAAAAAGAATTATCGACGGAAATCAATGCCTTGAATGAACTAAAAATTGTTTTCTGTTAGTACCGGAGAAAAATTGGAAATTCTATGCCGGAGGCCTTCGAAGGGACCGCATTAAACATTGCTCAATTTTAACCCTGGAGTGGACCGACAAATCTAGGGTAGATAATTTTGATGATAATTTCGGTGAAATTCGCCTGGTAGGAGGGTCATTAAGTGGAGTACCTCAAGCAAACTAAACTGAGCTCTACAATGAGACTTTGCTTCCCAAGGACCCTGAGCAGACATCTTCGGCTGCATCGAACAGTGGGGCCCCCTAAGCTACAGGGGCTGCTTTGGCGGGGCGCGGTATGCCTAAAGAGAGGAAGCGTGTTTTGAATACGGCTCAAACTCCCCAAATTCTCACTTCTGGAAATGGGCACCTGTGGGAGAGAAAGCTCAATTTGATAAAGATACCAAAGGAAAAAAGTTCAAGTACTCAAATTTTGACGGTAGTATAACGGATTTGCAGTTTCTTTATACAATCCAGCTACTCATATGTTGGAAGACTCATTTTATGCTACCAAATTTCAGCATAGAAAATATTTGACAAATCAGATATCATGGCCAATAACCCAATAGAGCAACGTGCCTAAAGTGAAGATCTCACATGAGACAGCTGACGCTATATAATATTGCTCTAAGAGCCTCTAGACCGCAACACAGTAATAAACATTAACCTCTAGATCAGAGCAGTCGGAACCAACAGCTGGGTTCCACTTAAGGAAGTTAGTTGAGGTGATATCGTATTTTTTCTCAACAGTCTGGCAGTTATCGCCCTTTACGACCTTGTAGTACTTTGTGCAGTCGGATGCAATACCGCTTTGCACTGGGGATGGTGTCAATCCAGTCTCGGTAGCAGTTGCAGTGGCAGCTGTAGTGGTTGGCGATGGGGTGAAACCTATTAAAAGTTAGATCGAGTTGACTTTGGTGCGGAAAAGAGGGAGTATTTACCAGGAACACCAACACAGACGTCAACCTCGAACCACAGATTGGTACAATTGGCACCGGTAGCCGGATTCCAATCATAAAATTGAGCTTTAGTAAGATCGAACTCAGATAGAATCGACTGGCAGGTGTCATTGCCGGAAACGTAGTGCCACTTGTTGCCTATTTCGAGCATTATTAGACCATATATAGGGGGTTTGAGGCCAAAGACCTACATTTTGAAGTGACTCCTGATTGAGTAGGCAAGGAAGAGACTGAGGATGACGCGGATGTAGAAGTTGAAGTTCCCGACCCGTTTGTTTGCACACAGACATAATCGCCTTCCACCAGACCTTTGCATCCCATGCTAATAGCCCTATTGGTTTTGTAAGTTCTTGCGCTCTTCATAGCACGATAGTAAAAGGAGTGATACTCACGGATTCCAAGCATAGAACTGCGCTAGGGTAAAGTCCAGGTACTGGTTCTGGATACTATAGCAAGTATCACCATTCACGACTTTATGATACTTGGTACAAGACTTTGTAATTCCAGTTTGAACCGGTGCAGCAGATCCACTGATGGTGAGGGTAGTAGCTGGTGTAGCAGATGCTACTGCCGAGGTGGATACCCTGTCAGGCCCCGAGACGCAGTAGCTGTTTCCCGTGATCATTTTACATGTCGAACTATCTTTCAACGCGGGATTCTGGATTCACTATTGTCAACAATGCTGCTGATGTTGAAGAGAGAACACAAGAAGGATATACCCAATTTTCAAACTGTGTCTCAGTGATACCGAAGTAATCTTCCACCATCTCACAAGTATCTCGCGACGCAACATCATTGGCGAAATAGTCACAGCTTGTGGTTAAGCCTACATCTGTTGGTCCAGTTGCAGTAGGGCCATTTGTCCATCCATGTCCACTTGCAGCAACGACAGTAGTTGCAACAGCAGCATGGAGGAGATGCGTAAGGCGAATGTTAGAGATCATTGTTTGTCGGGTGAATAGAACAGGGCGAAGATATGATTCGAGAAAATTCTAGAATATAGCCAATATATACTAGTTTAGTAAGTTTCCATGAGATTCAAATGCCACAGGATCAAGGTCTACACTCCGTAACATACGTGTTTTCTCCTTCAATGATAGCCCGTTTTATTCACTTTTTCTGCGTGCTATACATATGCCGGTTCTAATCTATCAGAAAGGCACATAGATCCGCTTGAGGTCGTAGTTGTGAATCAGCGACTGCTTTCACCTCCTACAGTAGCCTCAAACTCATGGTTTCGTGAGCGGGGCTCACTAAGAGTCGAATTAGCGGCTCAATTTGCGACCTCTTGGCACTCTACTTCGTATTTTCTAGCGGGCTAAGTCCATCTAAGGCTATTGATCGGCATCATGGCCTCGAAAGTTCCGGGAACTCTGGGCCGTACAGGGATTTAATCAGAGAACCCCTAGCAATATGGGGCCGCCCCCAAATGGCCCCATGGTATCAACAAGGGTTTGGCTTCTAGTGGAGTTTGAAGATTTTGAGCGCAGGATTTACCAATAATGAAAATCAGCTTCCGCTGGGCTGGAAGTGGAATTCTAAGCGCCTACACAGACTCGGATGTTTTCCGGATTCAAAGTAGCCGTCGGATTCTATACTGATTTCTTTAGGCTTAGTGTCTACTTCGTATCAGCTCCAAAGTTGCGAGGTTACATTTATGATCACTGGCCATGTGCTGATAGGAGAAAAGGAGACAAGGCTGAGGAGACAAGGCTGAGGAGACAAGGCTGAGGAGACAAGGCTGAGGAGACAAGGCTGAGGAGACAAGGCTGAGGTCAATGCATCTGTACTTGTCTATGGTGGAGCTCTAGAAAGTACTTGGATGTGGAGCTGAGGGCTCACAAAATCCCTTGACCGCCGCATTCATGCATCAACGGCTGCCTGTCCTCATCGGGAATGTGATGACGGCTTAGAGCGACTCAGCTTTTGTCTACTCCGCCCGTTGCATCTCCGTCTGTGAGGCTGAGCCATCTAAGGTTACGAGTAAATCAATCATCGAACCGCGAGCTGCGATGTGGTTTACTCCATCAAACTTACAGAATACACCATACCTGTCATGCAACCCGTGAAAGATACAAAAATGGGTCTATCTTAGTACCACGTCTAGTACTATATACTCCACTTGAGCAGGATAGCTTTTAAAGACGCGGAGAAAAACGATTATATTATATGTAGGAGGGAGTCTTTGGAAGTCTTGTCTGTCTTCTAATATACTCTTTTCAACCTTCACTTATTTTGAATACCCCTTCCTATTCATTTGCAGGCCCAAAGTATGAGGGGTCTGTCACTAGCCAACGCTTTGGCTTTATTGCCATTGCTGGCCACAATAATCCAAGCTAAGGACCCCAAAGGCGCCTCGGGCACATGTTCCAAAACTTCTAAATGTGTATCGGGATGTTGCTCAAAGAGTGGCTACTGTGGTTTCGGTGACGACTTTTGTGGCAATGATGTTTGCATCTCCGATTGCGATGCACAGGCAGAGTGCGGCCGTAAGTCCTAGGCAATTGATTATTTGTGTCGCTTTATGTTTATATCCCTTTTCTTTTCCTTTTTTTTGTTCCGGGGAGGGAGCTGAGATGAAAGCTTGTAATATGCAACTTTGATCTCAACTCTCCCTAGTATTTCTTTTCATCACTGGACGCAGTGCTAACAGGCTCATGTCTTCTCAATCAACTGACTTTTGGCTAGCCTATGCACCGGTCGCCAACTCTACTTGTCCCTTGAATGTTTGCTGCTCACAATATGGGTAAGGGCTCAGTATATCTATTATAGGTCATAACGCATACTGATCAGAGCAGTTTCTGCGGTACTACCGAAGACTTTTGTGGTGACGGATGCAGCAGTGGCTGTGATGCCGTCGATCAACCGTACGTGTTTTGCCAATTTTTGCAAGCCTGATATGACCTTCAGCTTATGCGTCATTAGATCATGCTCTGGAACTTCTAGCGAAAAGGTCTACGCAGGATATTTCGAGGCCTGGAACTACCAGCACGCTTGCGATAACCTTGAACCTAAGAATATCGATGTGACACCATGGACGGTATGTTCAAATTAGGGCATGGCAACACAGAGTTACGCTCACAATTGTTTTAGCATCTTTACTACGCCTTTGCTAGTATCTCTTCTGATGATTCTAGTATTAAGTTTACCTATGATAATGACGAAAAATGGATTCCACAGATGGTCGCCTTGAAGAAGAAGAAGCCTTCCCTGAAGGTCTGGCTTTCAGTGGGAGGCTGGGACCTCGGTGGTAAGATCTTTTCGGACATGGTTCGTTTCCCAGGAACACGCAAAGCTTTTGTTGATTCCGCGGTTGATACCATGAGCTCTTACGGATTTGATGGACTTGATATTGACTGGGAGTACCCTGCTGCGAGTGACAGAAGTAGGTGATCAACTCTTGATCGTTTTGGACAATAGAGCCCGCGCTAATGCTCAAAACATAGGTGGTCGTGATGAGGATACAGCAAACCTTGTTACCCTTGTTCAAGAGTTGAAAACGGCGTTTGGTGATGATTATGGTATCTCCGCAACTTTGCCATCTTCCTACTGTACGTGCTTATGCCAGTGCTCGGAGAATACGGTTCACTACTAACATGCCCAAAGACTATCTCAAGGGCTTCAATGTCACAGGAATGGCAGAGTATGTGGACCACTTTAATTTCATGTCATATGATATCCATGGTACCTGGGATGGTAACAGTGCTTGGACATCATCCGACATTAATCCACACACTAACCTGACGGGTAAGCTTTATCCTTGAAGTTTTATGGCATAATTGTCTGCCTTTTTCAACTGGCTAATATTAGATGGAAGAAATCAACGAAGGATTGGACCTGTTGTGGCGTGTCAATATTGAACCAGCCCAAGTACATCTTGGGCTCGGCTTCTATGGCCGTTCCTTCACACTTAACGACACAAGTTGCACCGAGCCCGGCTGTCCATTCGATAAGACAGGCAACACCAACGGAGGCGGAGAGGCTGGCCAATGTACGGGATCAAGTGGCATTCTCTCTGACTACGAAATTGCCGAAGTGCTAGACATCTATGGTCCCAAGGTGACATATAATAAGCAAGCTGCAGTCAACTGGATTACCTGGAATGATAACCAATGGTATATATGGCCCTAACAACTGAAAGGAAACCGAATACTTACTTACAATTTTTTAGGGTCTCTTTCGATAATGCTAAAACATTGAAGCAAAAGGCCGATTATGCCAATAGCAGATGTCTTGGAGGTCTCTTTGCCTGGACATTGGATGAGGGAGGTCCCGGGTCCACAACTAATCCCAACAAGCTTGATCCCTCTGACTCATCCATGTCTGGTGCGGACATCGACGGTGGCAGTGACGGCTCGGGTGATGTTTACATCGCTGCCGATGTTGCTGCAGGAGATGCAAAATCCAATACGGCAACTGGAATTGCTCCTCTGAACATCATTGTTGCGCCTTCCACCCTGGCTTCAATGACTACGATCATTATTGACCCCTTTCCAACACAGCTTGAAGTTGCTTGGACGACTACAGTCACCGTCACAGTCGAGGGAACGCCTACTGTTACTACTACTGTTGCCCGTACGGTCGAATCGACTACGTTCACGATTGACCCTATTACTACCGGTATTATCAATTGGTGGAACTGGAACATTACCGACAGCGACGTCACGAAAACCTCCACAGTTCTACTTCCCAGTATCGACCTGGGCCCAATTGTATTCCCGGATGACGGAAACCCTGAACACATCACAAGCGCAGATTTTACAACACATACTGTCACAAAGAGCAGGACTATCTTCCCTCCCCCATGGCCATGGTCCCACACATCTCTTCATAGGGATGTGCCCACACCCACTGTTACCTTCACTCAAGGACCTGCTGGGCCTACGTGCACAGCTAATTGCGGCACAAAGTGTACGAGCTTCTGCGAGGGTCCATGTTTGGACTGTGATGACGCAAAAAGTAGTGAGGGCTGGACAGACCCAGATGATCCGAACCCCCCTGTTAGCCATTCTAAGTGTACTGGCCCTGGATGCCACAATGGAGAATGCACTGGCTCCAACTGTCAGAAAAAGGGATGCACTGGCTCTGGTTGTGACAACGGCGTGTGTATCGATAATTCATGCAAGGAGACTGGTTGCATTGGCGATGACTGCGACTCTGGCGGGTCTTGTGACGGTGCCGACTGCAAAACAGTAGGATGTGAGGGCCCAGACTGCAACGGATCAGGTGGCTGCTTCGGATTGGATTGTATTTCCATTGGATGCATTGGAATAGATTGTGACAGCAGCACAGGAGAGTGCACCGGGCCAAATTGCCACAAGGTTTCCTGCTCGGGTCCCAACTGCCAAGATGGAGTGTGTACGGGCGAAGGCTGTGAGTCAGAGGACGACGACTGCGAGGCTGATGAGGCTGAAGTTTGCACTGAGAGTATTTACTCTAGTATCGTCGCACCTGCCTCGACATACACAACGAAGACCTCTACCAGCTGTGAGACTATTACTGCTTGCAGTGCTGAGGCCTCAACCACCACCACTACAATCTCTGAAGCCGAATTGACCGCCTGGACAGAGTATTGGAATCCTGAAATTACTCTCGACACCGCGGTCGCCAGCAGTTTGGCAGCTTCCCTGGAAGCTGTATATTCCTCAATCTACAACTATGATACTAAAACCACAAGTTCAAGCACACCTTCGACCACCACCAGCAAAGCGAGTACAACCACGACCTCAACCGCCAGCACCAGCACCAGCGTAGTACACGGAACCCCGACTGCCACCTCAGTCGACGCCACGCCGACAACCTTTCATTCTCCCTCCAACGAGAGTCATATCGAAATGAACTTTTACAAAGACAGCTCCTGTGGAGACTTTATAGCGGGCTACGAATGGGATAACAATCCTTGGTACAGCTCTGGGTACTGTGAAGAATGGGGCATCAAAGAGATTGATGGCCGCAACATGGTTGCCTCTTCAGTCTACCCTGTTTTTAGAGAGTCTGACTGGAACCTTGGGATTCAGTCTATATGGGAAGATTGCATGTCTACCAATCTCGGCCAACAGCTTAAAACGCGCACATGTTATAAGCTGGACTACAATCCTTATGGAGACGATCCTAATGGACGTGGGGACTGGATTATTTTTAGCAACGATGTACCTTATGGTTCCGGCTAGTAAAAAGCCTGTGGACTCTGAACAGTGATTCTGCCCTACATTTTGAAGTCAACCTCCAGGACTATGTATAAACCTTCCATCTAGGCAGTATAGATACCATGTACCATACACTTCCTTAGCAACGATCCTCCAGCTTTAATTAAAAGAATAACCTTATACTCTCTGTGCAGTGGGTCGGCTCAAAGTTACATATCAACATGGCTTCTGGACATACCTACTACTAGCCCTGAGTGAATAAAGGGCTACAACATACTTATTTTAAACGCATGGATATTTAGTGCAAGCTCCGAGATACTAAGATGGAATTACAGGTAAAGCCCCAGGTTCCTCTCATATTTTGTCTACTATAAGTGCCCGCTGTAGGGGAGAACGTTATCCTCGAGATGCCTCATGCACGTAACCTTCGAAGCAATCCGTACGCGACCGCGCACATGTAGCTTCTCGGCTATAGACAGATTCGACGAGACAGCTACGCCTCTCCGATTGTTGTGTTTAGATGGGGTAGGTGCTGTATTTTGCTAGCTATTGTGAGAGGAGCCATTTTCGGCGTCAATTTCACAGGTACTCATACTCTGTAAGTAAAGCCAGAGTCCTGAGGTTGTGTAAGTGATATGCAGAAGCAATGTTAGGTCGTACAGATAGCAGACTAGGCAGATCCATTTTCATAGCGAGTCATATCAAGTCCAAAATGGAGGTCAAGAACAAGGAGGCCGACACTGTGTGCAAAGATCCAAAAAAGACAAGAATGAATGATTAGTGGATACAAACAGCGAAGAAGGGCTTATAATTAACTACCCATCGTTCCCTAAGCGACCAGCCACCGCAAGACTGAGCATGACAACTGCGCCACATATATGGAGTAGCCGCCATTAAACCGATAAATTCATAAGGTTGCATAATGTGAAACCCTAGGGCAGCTCCTAGCTAGGAGAGGCTACAGCCCTGTCTAGAAAGCAAAAAATCCCGCGAACCAAACCTCACGGAGTCAATTTAGCGTGCCAAGTTCTCGGGAGGCCCACAGTGAAAAAAAAAAGTGACGATCGAAGCAGAGTGTGGACGCGTTGGGTTTTGGTGGCGAATGATCCTTTCAGAAAAGCTGGCTGATGCCTGACCGCCTCCATCCATATTATAATATCACACATTCCACTTTTTATATCCTCCCATATAATACACCGGTTTCCTCCAGTCAGATGCTTCCTCTCTAGCATGCTGACTTGTTGAGCAATCACACGGGCTCCCTTACTTGAGTGTCGTGCTGCGTGTTGCCGATTCCTGCGCCACAAGACTCTCGATCAACCCCGGCTTTCTCTCCTGATTCGTACTGGAACCTCCTTATCCTCAGCCCAACCCTCAGCTCGCAGCTCGCAGCTCATAGCTGTCTGCCGAGTCCCGTCGCTAGCTGCAAGCTTATCGCGCCCTCCACGGCCCTTCCTGGAACTATCAAACCTCGGAGACGGAGAGACGGGCTCTCACCGCAACGATAGCAAAGACGCCTGTTACTTGGTGCAATCAGACACTTTCTGACCAATCCTTACCTTGAACCAAGGCCCGTGCCTGCTGTCGTCTCCTTTTCACGTTTTTTGTGTCAAGAGTGCTTCTTCCCCTGGACCTTCATCGAGCTTCCTGAAAAGCCGAAGGATTCCTACCCAATTTCATCTCAAGCTCGATTTCCGACCCTTTGACCTTGCAATTTTTCACAATGGACGTCGACTTATAGCTTCGCGTTGTCCTTTCGGATATTTCTGTTCTTCAGCGTTGTTTCCATACCCCCCTCGAGCGTTTTTGATAGACTTCTTTTTGTCTCTTAGTCTTACCAGACGCGACTTCGACTTGCGTGTCTATTGCGAATAATTATATCGCCACTACCGACCATGGCCCCCAACCTCTTCCTCTGCCTGCGTACCGTCTGCTGTCCCATTTACTGGTTCCAGCGCGGTGATCGCATCAACAGCGATGTCAACCGAGAACAACACTGGGAAACCCCCGTCCCGGGAACTTACAAGTTTTTGCCGGGACGTGGCTGGCATCTCATCCGACGCGATGGTTTCGACCGCGATGAAAAGGTCCCTGCTGCTCTCGTCTACTGCCGTATCCTCCACCGTTACATGTTCGAGTCTGAACTCGAGGAGCGCTGCCGCTGGTTCTCGGCTCCGCTGCACAAGGGCTCCCAGCCCGAGCAGCTGCGCTTTTTCCTTCTCGATGACGGCATCCATTGGGTCGCCGGCTGGGATGCCAAGGGCCGGTTCATCCCTGGCCCTTACCCCAAGTGGTACCTAGACGAGGATGGAGAGACTATGCGCCGTGGCCCCTCGCCTCCCACCAGTGCCGATGTCTCCCGATGCAGCAGTATCATCGCGGGCAAGTTTGAATGAGTGTAGCTACACGTTACATTCAAAGTGGTCATCACATGTTGTTTCCCGGCGAATGTTTCCTAACACGCAGTGTCAGCGCTTTCGTGCGAGTTTGAAAATGTTTAGCGTGTTTTATTGGCTATCAAAAGTGGTTTCGGATTTTTCATGATGACTGGGACTATTTTCGGGTTCTTACGGTGTTGTTTTCCTTGGTTTGGTCATAGATTTAGACTTGGCTTCTTTTCAGGCACTTGGTGATCGGCGATGGCGCTCGGTTACATGTCATGTCAGATCATTGTCGTGGGTGCCATATAGACAGTCCTAGATTTCTATTGAGGAGTTACAATAATTAAGACAATGGTACCATTACAACGTGGATAGTCTGCTCTCTATATTCAATTGGAATCTACTTCGGGTGCCTATAGATCGAGCAATCAATAAGGTAGGCAGTTAGTGTCGCAACCTAAAAAGAGAGAGTATCACGTGATACTATACAGATCTGGGTTGCCGCACTCGCAATTTTCTAAACCATTCAATACCTATTGACATTCAATGCTATCTTGCTGCTCGATAATACAATGCTCATTGATGCCTTGCCAACAATAGAATCAATCAGATGACACCTCACTGGTGTCTTCAGTTCGAGCTCAGAAAAATATAAAATCCCCCTCCCATCTCCTTCACCCTTCCTTCTCTTCTCTCTTTCTTTCTTCTCTGGCTCTTCTTACTTCATTTTTCCAAGCTCTCAGATCATGAGAGCCACCGACGATCTGTCTGGGGCTCGCCAGCCCCGGTTGAAGCTGGTCTTCAACCAGGAGAAGTCCGCGGCACCTACCCGGGAGGTGGAGGTTGCCCAAACCGCCGTCGCTGAGGTTGGTTATGACTACACAGTATTTCATCGTTTTCTATTTGCTAAATTTTTCCAGGTGGCTCGTACCAGCCGGTCTGGTCGAGTTATCAAAGCCCCGGCGGCTTTTACACCAGCGCCCGCCACTGCTGGCAGTGGCGGAAAACGCCGAAGTGGTGGTAAGAAAACCACCATCAATTGCGCGGAGTGCGGACGGGGGCACAGCCCCAGAAACAACCCGATCGTCTTTTGCGACGGGTGCCAGTCCGCGTGGCACAAGCATTGCCACGACCCGCAAATTCCAGAGGCAGCTATTACGAATCTGGAAACCGAATGGAAGTGCAACAACTGCGAGCCTTCCCAGCGCCGTTCGGCAGCCAAGGCCAGTGCCATTAAGGCCAAGCCCGTCAAGACTAAACCGGCCAAGGCGATGAAGACTACTCCCAAGGTTGTTGCTCCCATCGTTGCTCCCAAGCTTGAGCCCGAGTCGCCGGGGTCGACCGAGCTTGCTGGCAACCCGTTCACGACCGACGAGAAGCGCGCCTGGCTTTCGAGCCTAACTCATGCTGCGCTTGTCGATATGCTTGTCGCCATTTCCACCAAGAACCCGTCTGTGCCGATCTTCCCTGCCAACATGAGGGAGTTGCTTGCGTCGAAGTTTGCTGTTCCTCCCGTTTCTTCTTTCCAGCCGTCGAGAGCTAGATCTGCGTCTCCTTCGAGAAAGCGCACGAATTCAGAATCTGCCGCTGCCGACGATCCGGCCGGACATGATCACGTCCGTCGATTCAAGAGACCTCGTTCCGCTCCTGGTGCCACTGCCTATACAGACACTACGCCCAGTCGCCGTTGGTTCGTCGAAGATATCTCCAAATCCGCCGACTCCACATATTTCTTTACGACTACGGATGATGGAGATATCTTGCGAGTTCCCAAGGCTATGGTCATGCCTGCCCCTAGACCCTGGGAGACCGGGCCGTTGACAGACAGCAGCGGTGATGACATCCCATTCGACGATCACCGCGCCTATCCTAAGGCCGGAAATGGGTTCGCTCTTTCATCTGATTGTACCGATCTGGACATTCTCAAAGAGGACGCCGAGTCGAAGACTTTCAGTCACGGCATGCGCAGCCCGGCCAAGGCCAGGAAAATGGTTGCTAGGAAATAGCGATGTCCCAACAAGAAAGGCGACTTCTGTCTCATCTTCATGTATTTCTAGATGTGTTTTCACATATCTTTTCTGATGTCTTTTCCATCTGTTCTTTTTACCATATTTTTAACTATTACGACGTTGCTTCCGGTGAAAATGGAGGGAACATGATATGATTTCACGATAAATGCGCATTCCTTCTTCTTAGAAAGACTTGAGTTCCGAGACTCGATGTTGGAGTTGACCCCGTAGCTTTTATCAGCCCCGCGCTCGCATTCCCTCCGAAAAGCTCCAACAAAGAAAACCATTGCATCTAGTAAGGTCCTCTAGTTCTGCGCCAATATCTACGACTCCATAGACAATGCACTGAACTTACTCGCACAAGACTGTGGTGCACCACGAATGACATCCCAGCATCACACCGCGCTCAAAATAGCACGCATCACCGCCCACCATCACCACAACTTCAACCCCAGCATCTCCCACCCACGATTGAATTCCTAAAATGTCAACTCCACAAAAAATAACAACGAAAAGCACCCTCCCCCACCCAGCCCCTTCAAATCCCTGGGCCACCCACCTAACCCTCGACACCCTCCTCCGCGTCCTGCAGCACACCCTGCTAAACCCATTTCTCGCCTGGATCCTAGTCCTCTGCCTGCGCGCCCAAGTCACACCCTCCAGCGACCCAGCTTGGATTCTATGCGTCAGCTATGCATCCGCGCTGACGGTGATGTTCGTTGCGCGGGCGGTGAACCACCGCGTCGCGCATGGGGTTCCACGCACCGTTGACTCGGCGCGGGAGGTGGTACTGGTGACTGGGGGTGCGAGTGGGTTGGGGTTATTGATTGCGCAGATTTACGGGATGAAGGGGGCTAGTGTGGGTGTTCTTGATATTCGGGATATAGGGGAGAGAGAGGTGGTGGAGGTTTTTGGGGAGGGGGTGGGATATTGGAAGTGTGATGTTGGGGATCGGGGGGCGTTGGAGCGTGTTAAGAAGGAGATTGAGATTGAAGTATGTCTTTACGTATTTGATTTGACTACTGGAGCTACATGGCTTGGATTGATGAGGGTATTTTGGTCGGAATTTTCGCTAATGCATGCTATAGCTCGGAACACCGACTATTATTGTCAATTGCGCCGCGGCGAGGATCAATGGTGGCACGTTGCTGGATATATCAGCGAATGCCTTTGAGGAGACCATTCGCACCAATCTCCTGGCTGCTTTTCATCTCTACCAGGTCTTTTTGCCGGGTATTATTCAAGAGGCGGAGAATGGCGGCACCATCGTCACCGTTAGCTCAGTGCTGGGCCAGTTGTGTCCAGCAGGATTGTCGGATTATTCCGCTAGCAAGGCGGGACTGAGTGCGTTGCATCGAACAATCGAAGCAGAGTTCCGCGGCAATGATCAGATCAAGACGTTGTTGGTGGAGGTAGGACAGATGGCCACACCACTGTTTAATTGGGTCCGCACGCCGAGTCATTTCTTTGCGCCTGTTCTCGAGCCGGTTGAGGTGGCCCGTGAGATCGTTGCCGCGGTGGATAGTGGCCATGGTGGTGTGCTCAGGTTGCCGGCATTCGCGAAGCTCGTCAATGTGTATGCGGCGTTACCTGGTGCTGTGCAGCGCGTGGCGAGATTCGTGAGTGGGATTGACCGTGCTGTTTCTTCTGGTCTCGGTGAACGTGAATCACCTGAAAACAACCGTCGAGTACTCAGGAGCGCAAAGAAACGGACTGATTGAAGTGTAAACTTGGCTCGATAGAGCGCAGTTGCGAGCAAACCCATTCCATGCTATTTGTATACAAGGACGTTCACCGTACACAATCCATCTAAGAACTCCGTACCGTGGGTCACAATGCAGTAACCAGACCGTCCATGGTGTAGTTGAGGTTTGTATGAACAGGCTTATTGCTCGCGAGCCAGAATCATCTTCTCGCGCTCGTTTTGTCTCGCTTTCAAGCTCTCCTTCTTGGTGTGCTTGCGCACGTTCTCCTCGCGTCTCTTGATTGCACTAAGCTCCTCACGCTTAATCTCACCAGCCTTCTTAATAGGCTTGGGCAGATGACGCTGGCGCTTGATGCGGCGGATCTCGGGCATGTGCGAGTAACGCTTGATGAGGGCCTGGTCGTACTCCAACTTGCTGCGCTGGCGGGCGCTCTTGATTCCGCTCCGATCGGATGCCTTGGCACGCCACAGGCGGACGTTACCATCGTCCGAGCCCGACAGAACGTACTTGTTATCAGGCGTGAATTTAGCAGAGAAGACACGCTGCATGCGCTTGGTGTGGTAAATGTCCCGAGAGTGGCCGCGGGCTCGGTCCCAAATACGGACCGTCCGGTCGTAAGATGCGGTGACCAGCTCTTCACCAGTAGGGCTGAATTCAATATCCATGACGGCAGCTACGTGGTCCTTGAGTACATTCAAAGCACGATCTGTCTTTCTCATATCGAAGATGTAGGCGTTGTGGTCCTCATTCGCCACAGCAAAGTTGAAAGCTTCCATGGGATTCCAAGCGATGGCGTTGGATGCCAATTTCAAGGTCAACTTGTGCACCGGAGATGAGGTCCGCAGGTCGTACAGGATGACTGAACGGTCAATGGCGGTTGAACCAAGGATGGAAGTCTCGATCTGGTTGAAAGCAACGGAAGTGATGGTATCGACACTAGTCGGCCAGTGCAGAGTCTGCGAGGGAGAGGAAGAAGGTCGCGAGAGGTCATAGATAGAAATGACCGAAGAGGACGCGGCAAACGAAGGGATTGTGCGGTGGTGTGTGACGCCCGTGAAGGCACTTGAGCCTAGATAACTCGCCATGGGCGGCGCCTCGGACGTTGAGTTGTATGGGTCCCACAGCTTGACGGTCTTGTCACTTGCGCATGACAGCAGCTTCCGCTCGGGCGTCCAGCACACTCCCTTGATCATGTTTTCATGTGCCTGAGTATTCCAGACCTCCTCACGAGTTGTCAAATCCCACACCTTTACCACGCCGTCACCACTGCCGCTGGCGAAGCGTTCGAGCGAGCCGGGGTCTTTCGCCATACTGTACACACCGTCGATATGGCCGTCACCCATTTGACCCAGGAATGGAGCGGCAAACATGCGCTCCATTTTGATCGCATTCAAAGCTCGAGTATATTCACGAGCCCGCTCAAAAGGATGCTGGGACGGGTCGAGATTCCGCTGCTGGCGGACGACCGAAGTCCCCGGGGCCTGTTGCGACGCCGTGGAGCGGGAAAGAGCTTTGATTTTCTGTAATGCATTAGCATCGCTACCGGACCCGCAAAAAATTAAACCAGAACTCACCATTTTGCGCTGTTGGATCGAACGTAAAAAAGAAAGAAAGCGGAGGGAACTTTTTTTTTCTGTTGACGGGATGATTTGCTAAGCGGGCGGTGAGCGCGGCAGCTGGCAGCTTCAAGCTCCCCGGCTCAGCACTCGGTCTATCAACCTACCTTCCATCGACCACTGTTTACGTCCTTTCATTGTCACCTTTCCTTTTATTTTCCTTTCTCTAAGCCATACATTGCTACTCTTTCTTCACCATGGCCCCTTCCCTCCAGGTGTCGTCGCGGATACAAGAGGCCCGCGACTTGGAGAAGAAGGACCCCTCGAAAGCCGCGAGCTGTTACCAAAAGATCCTCGCAGATGGTCCAGGATCGACAGAGGCCTCGTCACGAGACTATGAGCATGCATTGGTCGGCTTGGGCCAGGTGTACCGGGATGCCAAGAAGCCGCAAGAGATTGCAGACCTCATCAAGACCAGCCGAGACACCTTTTCGTCATTTGCCAAAGCGAAAACAGCCAAGCTGGGTAAGTAGTCATCGTGTGGTGTATGTTAGTTTTTCACTAACAGTATGTTCTAGTTCGCCAACTCCTGGACCTCATTAGTGAAATTCCCAATACCCTCGACCTCCAAGCCGCCGTGATCCAATCATGCATAGAATGGGCCATCGCCGAGCGCCGGTCCTTCCTCCGACAGAACCTCCAAGCGCGTTTGGTTGCTATCCATATGCAAAAGCAAGCTTACTATGACGCCCTCGCCCTCATCAACTCTCTTCTCCGCGAGCTGAAGCGCCTGGATGACAAGCTCATGCTGGTGGAGGTGCAGTTGCTGGAGTCTCGCGTGTACCACGCTCTGGGCAACCAGTCCAAGGCACGAGCTGCTCTGACAGCGGCGCGCACATCTGCTGCATCCGTCTACACACCGCCAAATCTGCAGGCAGGCCTGGACATGCAGAGTGGAATGCTGCACGCCGAGGACAAGGACTTCAACACTGCCTTCTCTTACTTTATCGAGGCTCTGGAGGGATATAACTCGCTCGATGAGGGTGATCTGGCCACGGCTGCTCTGCAGTACATGCTGCTATGCAAGATTATGCTGAACCTGGTTGATGATGTCACCCAACTGCTGGGTTCTAAGCTGGCCCAGAAGTACGCTAGCCCGCGCTTGGAGGCCATGAAATCCGTTGCTCGGGCCCACGCCAACCGGTCCTTGGAGGAGTATGAGAAGGCGCTCTCCGACTACCGGTACGAACTCGGCAGCGACGCCTTCATTCGGAATCACCTTCGCCGCCTGTACGACGCCATGCTGGAGCAGAACTTGATCAAGGTCATTGAGCCGTTCAGCCGGGTCGAGTTGGATCACATTGCCAAGATGGTCGGGCTGGATGTCCAGCAAGTGGAGCGGAAGCTGTCCCAGATGATCCTAGACAAGGTGATCACCGGTGTGTTGGATCAGGGCTCTGGCTGTCTGATTGTGTTCGATGAGACGGAACGCGACCAGGCCTACGATGCTGCTTTGGAGACAATCGAGAAGCTGAGCAATGTGGTGGAAGGATTGTATACAAACCAGGCATCGCTTCTGGAGTGAAGAGGGAAACGGGTTCAATGCAATGCTATTATGTCACTCCATAGGGAAATAATTGCGACTCTGCACGACTACTGCTGCATGAGCACGTCTTTTGTTCACTTGGCATCCCTTAATAGCCAGTCTTATTTCGTTGTAGTTGTAGTTGTAGTTAGTTGTCTTGGGATGGTCGCGACATTCCGAATCGGGTAAAGCGCGGCGGCAAAAGAATCGCGACCTCTCGCCCTCGCCCAACCTCATCCTCCACCCGAATCCCGACTGGAGCCCATTGCTTTCTGGATCGGCAATGAACGCTACTATGCAACCAAATTATGCCCGGGGGTACCCTCCGAGTGCTCAGCGATCTCCAGCCACGTCTCGTCGGCCACCAGGACCCGGTTTGTCCCCTTCTCACCTTCCCCGTCTAGCTCGTCTAACTCCACTAGGAGGCGCGATGCCCGTCCCGATGCCCCAACATGTAAACGCCCCATTCATGCCCGCGCAGCGCGGGCTGCCCCATCCCAATGATGCCGCTCTTCGTCGCAGCCGCAAGCCCACCGACAAGAACATGCCCGACGGAATTGAGGACGTGGTCATCGGCGAGGGTGTCGACCAGTACAAGAGCCTTCGCGACTTGGAGAAGCGACTGGATGCGGCCATTGTGCGCAAGCGACTTGACATCCAAGATTCGATTAGCAAGACCGTGAAGAAGTACCGCACCATGCGCATTTGGATTACCAATACTGTTGAGAACCAGCCGTGGCAGGGCGCCGGCAGCAACCCGGGCTCCGGGCGATATAATGTGCGTATTGAGGGCCGGTTACTGGATGATGATAGCGACCCTACCGTTCCGGAAGATGAGGAGGATAGCAGACAAAGCGGGGATGATGCGATGGATCAGGACAAAGACGGCGACGACGCGAACAAGTCAGGCACCAAGAAGCCGTCTCAGCGCTTTTCGCACTTCTTCAAAAACATTACCATCGATTTCGACAAGCCGGCCAATGCTATGCCTGACGAGGTGAAGCCGATCCACTGGTCTAAACCACAGCTGCCGCCCAATGCGACGTCTTCGCCTCCAGGTGCAGAATTCGATAGCCTTCAATTTTCGCGGGCGTCACAGGAGAATCTGAATGTCACAATCAGCTTGGTGCGGGATGAGACTCCTGAGCGATACAAGCTGAGCAAGGAGCTGGCCGAGGTGTTGGATGTCGAAGAGGAAACCCGGAGCGGAATCGTGCTTGGAATCTGGGACTACATCCGTGCTATGGAACTGCAAGAAGACGAGGAGAAGCGGCAAGTGCGCTGTGACCACCGCCTGCGCTCGGTACGTGACATTTTCATTGTCGTCCATGATACAAATCCACTAACTTGTCCTAGATCTTCGGTCGAGAGCAGATGTTCTTCCCACAAATCCCTGAGATGATTGGACCTCATACCAGCCCTATGGAACCCATCAAACTTCCCTACACCATTCGCGTCGATGAAGATTTCCACAAGGACCCAACCCCAACCATCTACGATATCCGAGTCGCCGTCGAAGACCCCCTTCGCCAAAAGATGATGGCTCTCACTCAGAACCCGCAGTACACCTCCGGCCTGCGTCAGATCGCGTCTCTGGACGACCAGGTCTCACTCATCGTTCAGGCTCTCACCCACTCCCGCGCACGCCACTCCTTCTACACTGCTCTGAGCAAGGACCCTGCAACGTTCTTGAAGCGCTGGGTCAATTCGCAACGCCGCGACCTCGAAACCATTCTCGGTGATGCCTCATTTGCCGGTAGTGGAGGTGGCGCCGGGCTTGAGTTCCGCCGTGGAGGCGCAAACAGCGCGTGGGATACCCCTGTCGCGAGGGAGGCGGTGCGATACATGCTGGCCAAGCCTGAGGCTTCTGGGGCTCGGTAGATTTTGGATTTCAGGGGTATGCCGTGATTGTAGCGGTTTTCTGTGTACTTTGACTCTTTTCGATCGGGGCGCTTATGCGGTGTTTTGGTCTGGTGGAGCTAGGATATGTAAGGTAGGGTTAATCCGTTTCGAAGTCTTTATGACTTTTCCCTTGTCTTCTCGGTTCCTAGATATTTTAGAACAACGAATCTACGTATCTTCAAATATTTTCCTCGGCAGATGAGCGAGGGCCTGTTGTTACAAAAAGGGCTGACTTGAGATATACACGACATTGCAAATCTGCATCAATATCCAACGGCATCTCCAGCGGCGGCCCCGCCGAGGTGTAAACCTCACTGACGGGGGTAGCCGAATGTCCGGACTTGACACTTGTAGGGGCGCACAGATTCAGCAGAACAGTGCCTACGTCAGGAGTGTCCTCTCCATTGAAAGGTCCAGTACTGTAGATACGTATATCATCAGTCGTGGCCACCTCGGTCAATCTAGTCTCGAACAGTCTCATAATTCCGACCATGGTATCCTCTTCCCAAATGTCATCTTGAGTAGTCTCGATAAATCCACCATGCAGCTCAGCCCGGCGTTTAAGATCATCGGCATAAAAGGCGCTAGGCTGTTGTTCGGCTTCTCGTAGAAGAGGACGCGTCGGGAAAAGTTCGAGAGTTTGGTAGACAGCTTGGTAGTTTTGCAATAATACAGGCGCGTGCCACCGTGAGTGCCATACGTGGCTCACGATATGCGAGTTCGCGATAGGTCTCCGGCTCGGCAAGATTGGGGTACCAGATGCAGTATGGGAATTCTTGAGAGGACGCGTTATCACGAAGCCCCCGGTGAGGTTGAGGGGCAGGAGGAATTTCAGAGGCTGGCCTTAGAGGAATGCGCGATAAATGGTTGCTCATGATGAAGCGTGCTGTGATGGCGCGTTGTAGACGCTTGTTTTCCCAGTCATCTTCTAACGGGATTTGCATCGACCACCACTTAGCGAAGAAAGTATTGTGGCAGATTCCATGAATCATACAGGCGAATTCTTTATCGATCATCGTATGACGGCGCAGACGGTGATATCGATCCACGTCTCCGTTCCAGGCAGCCATGAGAATCAAGAGGTCTTTATCGATGTCGAATGGCAAGGGTGTATAGAGAAATTCCGACACATCTTGTGCAGGCGGTAGCTCCGAGTCAAATTCATCCACGTTCCTATCTTCGGTGATATTCCAGTACAAAGTCTTGATTCCGGGACGTTTGGCGCGGCCGCTGTGCTTGTGCTTGTGCTTTCTCTCGAGAAAAGACCGGACAGCTGTATCTCCATTGAGACCACCTATGGTAGGATTTCTCAAATCCATCGTGCGAGTGTAGTCGTTCATCACTCGTTACCTCACTGGACTCGCCATAATCATCTCGAAGATGGCAGTACTACCGTTATCGCGAGCCTCCTCAGCAATACTCACCTCGGGTAGCGAATCCAACTCTCGATACAGGTCAGTGTACGCTGCTACAGCGCACGCTCTGCCGACATGGTACTTAAGGTGAGGATATTGAGCGACCAGTGCTCAATACTTGCCTTCACTAGCAGTTTCCGGATACCAGATACAATAGGGAACCTCGCGAGGATTCCGCAAACCAGGAATTTCATTGCTCAGACTCGAGCATTGATAGCTCGTGTAAAGAATCGATCTTGATCATATTTGCATTGGAGTTCAAGTGCGAAGCTTGGATGGTAGCGAATTCCCCGTGCAACACAAGCACGGGATGCCGGTGAACCCAGTGATTGAGGGATCTGAAGGCCGCAAATTGCTTGGGCACATTGCTCGGCGATGTATGCTCGTTTCTTGAACGCCTTCTTTAGTGCGAGGTCGTCCATGGTGTTGGCAATCGAGAAAGAAGAAGTATCTAAGTGCTAGGAAAAGAGGGGACAATCTTGGAAGGGCGAAAATCACAGCGGGAACAAACTGGACAGCCGGTTTCCAAGAGTCTTGAGTTCGCGTTTTCTTTCTTCCTTTTCCCTCTCTTGTCGATTCTAGGGCACAGAGCCCAAAAATAGCTAGCGTACATTGTAATCAGTGAGCACGCCCTCACGAAAGTGGCGGCATCTGGAATCTGGAATAGGAAACCCCGCCCGAGGAAATACTTAGGGTACGTAGACCTCGTGACCTGGGTAGGGACGTGTAGTTATACAAATGGATTCAGCTTCCAATGGTAGAATCCGTTCTATTTAGGAATTTTGTGTCAAAAAGGGCGTATGATCATTCGCTGTAGGGACAAGTCCGGGTCCCAGTTGGAAGTACTCAATTCGTCATTCCAAAATTAAATAACATCAAATGGGGCTAAATGCACGCCATCGTGGACAAATACCTCGACAAGACCTAGGCAGGGAGAGATCACACAGCTGTAGACTAGATAATCAACCCATGGATATAACTGAGCATGAACAAGATGAGCTAGATCAGAAATAGCACCAATACCAACCAGAATCCCCTAAGACTCAGTAAAATTGCTACTATATTGGCAGTAGAATGTTATCTGCGACATTTCCCTGGTGGGTCTTGGTCCCAAAAGCCAAATCAAAACAAGAAAACTAGCGCCATAATTTACCCAATGACCAGCCTCAATGGACTACTAGGCAGAAAGATAATAAGCGCTAAGCCTGGGCTAAGCTTTGAGGCTTAGAACCCGTTCAACAGGTATCCGTGCCTGTCCCGGGGTCGACGAAATGATCACGACTGCGAGAGCTTGGCTTGCGTAGCCCCGTCTTGCAGAGATACATAATCATAACTCTGGTTTTAAACCCTAAGTCGCAGTCGCACGTTTTCATCCACTCCAATTGCCCCCATGGCTCGGTCGCCCATGCATTGGGCCCTCCTTGCTACTCTATGGCTTACACTCTCGTCGCTCGCAGCAGCAATACAACCTGCCAACCCAATTCCCGAAGGAAAAGCACCGAAGAATAATCTGGAATCCCCAATTAACCACCGAGACACCAACAAGTTCCTCCTAAGAATCATGCCGCTTGGGGCATCGATCACAATGGGATACAAATCCACCGACGGCAACGGCTACCGAGAGCATATCCGCCAACAACTCCGTTACGAAGGCTGGCAAGTCGATATGGTCGGAAGCAAAAGAAACGGCACAATGCGAAACAACGTCAGCTATCCCCGACAAACTCAATCCGAACAAAATCTAACCAATCCACAGCATCATGAAGGCCACATCGGTTTCAGAGTGGGCCAAGTCTCCCAAGTGGCCGAGAAAACCATCCCCAAACAACCAAACCTGATCCTCATCAAGTAAGCATCCCAAACCTCAAACCTCAATTGTACCAAATCTAACACCATCAGCGCCGGCACAAATGACGCTCTTCAAAAACATTCCATCGATTCAATCGGCACTCGCATGAACAGCCTAATAACCAAACTCTTCCACCAAATAAACGACACAACAATCATTCTCTCAACGCTCCTTCCTAACAAAAAGCAGCCGAAGCTAGTAAAAGAGATCAACAAACAATACCGACATCTAGCAGCGGTTTGGCGCGCGAAAAATGCCCGCGTCGTTCTTGCTGATATGAGTCTCGTCCGGGAAGACCAGTTGGTTGATGGTGTGCATCCGGATGACTATGGGTATAAGGAGATGGCGTCGGTGTGGTGGGCGGCTATTCAGGTTGCCGAGGCTGAGGGTATGTTGCAGCACGCGAGTAATACAAGTGCTGATGGGACTATTGGTGTGGCTTTGGAGGAGAGTCTTGATGATAGTACGAGTGATCCGGATTTACCGGGTTATACGGCGCCGGCACAGCCAATGGTGAATGGTGGGATTTCGAGTAGAGGGTTGGGGATGCCTTGGTTGGGGATGTTGGTTATGATGTTGGGTTTTGATTTGCTGATCATGGATGGTTAAATGGTTTGTGTTGGTGCTAGACATGACGTTATGAGATGTTTGGGTGGTCATTGTTTATATCAAGTATTAGGGAGGGTCAAGAAAGAGGGTCAAAAAAGAAAAAAGCAAAAAAGAAGAAGAAGAGGACAAACACTATAAAGCCGGAAGGATATATTTGATTAGATGCTGTTATACCTACGTATTACATACTGTGATGTACAAGCCTGATGGGCTTGATGGATTGCCTTCACTTCATTTCCCGGCTTAGATTTTCTAACGAGGTAACTAGGTGGTTATGAAGAAAGTAGTGGAGCCGGTCCATGTGTCTATTTCTATAGAACTAAAGGTGAGCCAAAACAAGGCCTTTTTGTTCCGAAGAACTTTGCGACTAGGAAGTAACCCACGCTCAAAGATACAATCAGATAACAGAAACTAGGATAAGGACTGCAAAGCAAAGAGCCACCCTAGTTTAAACATAAAGACGTTACACTCCTGAAGAAACGGCAGTCTCGTGAGACTACGTCTAGCATCATCGCGCACAGAAACCCATTGGTTTCTTCTACCATGAAACCCACGCAATCGGCCCCTTGGGGAAAAGACGGACCAGCGCCTTGCGCAGCTCGTCCATAACGAGCACACCAAGGGCCAGACCGAGCGGGATGAACCAGTATTCAAGCGGGACGGATGTCGTGTTAAAGATGGACTGGATTCCATGGACCTCAGTGACAAATATGGCAATAGCCAGTGACATGATCATGGCGAGGGGCAACCAGGGGTTTCGGCGGGCAGGACGAATGGGATCAGCTTGGAGGATAGACATGCGTTTGCTCCGAACAGACAGAATATTGCCCCACTGCATGACCACGAGGGTGACAAAGTATACACACTGGCCGACGTTGTTGAAGTGGGTGAGTTGTTTTTTCGAGTATCCATGGAATCCATCCTTAAAATTCTCTCCAACAAATACCAGGTCTGAGAAGGGGATACCGGCTGCCTTCCACATATACAAGAAGAACATGGCATGCGCGCTGAAAGCTTCCATGACACCGACGAAGAGGTAAGCTTGGCCGTAGATGCGGAGGTTGATCAGGTGGTCCTCCTTAGGGCGACGAGGCGGAAGGCTGAGGAGGTCAAATTCTTCCTTTTCCATGATAACAGAAAGCGAGAGGAAGAGATCGGTAAAGACACAGATGATGATCATCAGGAACGAGCTCAGCGGCGAAGGAACACCGAAGAAGACGTTCATGAGGACGGGCCAGATTTCAGACCATGAACCAGCGGGCAGTAGGTACGCAATAACTTTCTGCAGATTCTGAAATACCAGGCGGCCCAGACGGATAGCCTCGATGATGGAATCAAACCGGTCAAGCAGAACCAAATCAGCCGCTTCGATTGCAACATCACTGCCGGAGCCGACAGCGATACCAACATCTGCTGCGCGCAAAGCCGGGGCATCGTTGACGCCGTCACCGGTCACAGCAACCACGTTGCCTTGTGTCTGAAGCTCGGAGACAATGCGCAACTTTTGCTCAGGGCTGGTACGCGCAAAGACAATCTCATCGTATCCACAGACCGTTGTCCACTCATCCTGAGTCAACGAGGAGAGACTGGTTCCCTCAAGAAGCAAGCTGTGATTGGATCGCAACGCTTTGGTTTCTGTATCGTGGTCACGCAGAGTATCGATTGTATCCGGCTCAGTTGCACCGTCATAGATACCGATGTCCTTGGCAATTGCAGCCGCAGTGAGCCCAAAGTCTCCAGTGACCATGAAGAATCGAATACCAGCACGACGGCATTGAGCAACGGTATGCGCTGTCTCCGATCTGGGCGGGTCGATGATACCGAAGATGCCAAGGACAGTGAGATCCTGAACACCCGAGGCCATGAGCTCGTCATTGAAACCGTTAGAGCCGGGTTCAGCAGCCGGTACATAGTGGCGCTGGCAGAGTACAATCACGCGTTCGGCACGGCGAGAAAGCTTCGCCTGGAAAGAAGAGAACTTTTGTCGGGCTGTCTCGTCCAGTGGGCGCTCTGCGTTATGGACTGCGGACCAGTAGGAGGAGCAACGGCTCAATAGAACATCAGGTGCACCCTTGACGTAGATCAAGTATCCTTTACTGGCGGTAGGTTCACGGTGCATGGTGAGCATCCACTTGTTTTTGGAGTTGAAAGGGATTTGGTGAATGCGCTCATGGGGCTCGATGTTTTCCTGTGCTGTCGCGCCAACACTCTCGGCGAGTCGCAGGACTGCAGCATCAGTAGCATTGCCATTGACGGTACGGTCACATGCAGGAAGATGCATAGTTTCCGAATCAAACGTAGCATCATTGCAGAGGGCCGATGCACGCATCAGGTTGTTCAGGCCCCCGGGCACTTTGGCCCCGGATGTCAAGTCATCGATGCTGAACTCCCAGTCCACCATGCCGACTGATTTCACAAACATGCGATTTTGAGTCAAAGTACCCGTCTTGTCGGAACAGATTACATTCACACAGCCAAGGGTCTCGACAGTTGCCAGACCCTTGGGAAGAACGTTGGTCTTCTTCATGCGCCGTGCAATTATCATGAACGTCAAGGCAACGCTAACTGGAACGCCCTCGGGGATAAAGGCCACAACGCAGCCCATGACGTTGTTGAGCATAGCGACCACACTCATATAGGCAGGGTGGTCCCTGTGCAGCCACCCCAGCCAGGTGAACAGGATCAGCAGGGCCAATGTGATAGTTAGGCCGACGATGATAACGACGAAGCGGTTGATCTCCTTCTGAATCAGAGTCGGCTTCTGCTTGACACCCGCAGTCATCTTGGCGATGCGGCCCATGATAGACCGGGTACCAGTGAGGACGACAACGCCAGTGGCATTTCCATTGGTGACACCAGTTCCCATCATGGCGATATTGCCAGTCTCCAGGAAATTTGCATCGGTTGCGTCAATAGCACCATCAACCTCGTCCGATTCACCAGTGAGAATCGCACGATCGAAACGGACATCGCCCGATGTTTGCAGCAGACGCATATCGGCGGGTACTTTATTTCCCACACTGATCTGTACGATATCGCCGGTGACCAGCTCCGTGGCAGGAAGACGAATCAGCTTCCCGTCGCGTATAACCAAGGCCTCTGATGGTAGCAAACCAAAGATTGAGTTCATCACCCGCTTTGTTGACCAATCTTGGAAGGCGGAGAAGCTGGCTTGCAAGGCAATGACGATGATGATTAGAATGGCCATGGCAAGATTAGTGGGTGAAGGCGGTTTGCTGAGAGGCTGCCAGCAGATGAAGAAGATCACCACGCCAACCCACAGGACCGAACAGAACCCACCGAAGACATAGAAGAAGATCTTCTTCCAGTAGTTCTCGCTGTGATGGGCAATGGCGTTCTTTCCATCCCGAGTAAGACGGTTGGCAGCTGAGCTGCTGCTCAACCCAGTGCACTGGTCGACATTGAAGCCTTGAAGTAGTTTATCCCGTGTGATGGTATGAAAGTCCAGGCTCTCAAAGTAGTCCTGGTCGCGTAGCTTCTCCTTGGGAGGCTCAGTGACGGTCTCCTTCGGGGCGTTCTGGGACTCTGAGATCTGGATTGATAGGGTACGAAACTCGATGGGGAAGCCGGTATTTGTTGTAGTGACAGTTTGGCAGCTGCTCCGGGTGCTATGGATGGTATCGCGGCTAATAGAACTGGTACGGGGTAACTGAGCCGGCTGGTAGATTGACCTCATCCCCTCCACATCAGTGGCCGAGGAGTCCTCGAAGGTAACGCGTCCGGCACGTCCGGTGCGATCATCACCGTCGTCCTTGGACTCATTACCTTCCGCCTCAACGGTGGGGCCGGGCATGCCTTGGGTGTCCTTGGGGTCCATTGTGGTGATAGCTGCAGTGGAAGGAAGATCGGATAAGGAATCGAAATAAGATAAACAGCTAGACACCCAGGACGGGCAAGGCAAGGAAGGAACAAGAACAGGAGATAGGGAATATCAAAAGAGAAGCCGTTGTGCGACCCCGGGCCTTATGTAGGCAGACCAGAGTCAGCTAAGTAGGCCGAGTCTCTCAGATGAGAACCGAAATGGGAAGGTAAAAGAAAAGCTAAGCGAAAAGGGTCGAATCGCTCAAGTAAAAAAGAATCAATAAAATAGTTCCTAGGGTGAGGCAGGAGCCACGCGACTCCCACTCACACGAGAGAGGCACATTCATACGAAGCGACAGGTACATTGAAGCTATATGAACTTCTCATAGTTCGATCAGGTACCGCGGGTATCAAGCAGGTACCCACTTTTGACACTAGGGAAATCGCGCATGACAGATTGATATACACCCGTTACTGTTATATTACCGCTCAAACCTCATTTAGCCAATTATAATGCAATAATGTATAGCTCTGACAGTACATGACACAGTCTCCTTCGATCCAGCCCTAACTCTATGCTACGGTTCTTGTTCGATGTTTCCCTGGAATTACAAGAGGCGCAGATAGAGATAAAAGCTGTTATGGTAATAATAGTGAGAAACAACTGACACAATCCCTGTCACAGCCACACCGAAAGCGTAAATAGGAGTTAGCTAGAATGAATTCGCGGGACATGATGCATGATGCGCGATTTTCCGTCGCCATACACTGCCAAATACTCAATTCAGACGTGACATCCCACGACAGGCTCCCGCATTTTGTTTAAAAAACTCCTTCTCTCCGTGCTCGCTAATTTCGGAGCCGAATCTATTCTGCATGAAAATTCGCTCAGCGCATGGCCGTAGAAGAAAATGCGATCATCGTGAGCGCTTTTGCCATATCCAATCGCGGCCTTTCCCCAGTTGCAAGGGCCGGCCCCAATTTGGTTCATTTTAGTAACAACCGTCCATAGCTCGGAAGTAGTCGAGGGCTATAATGAAAATAGGGTGTCTCTTGTTATCCTTTTCTCCTTTTTGTTTTCCATGGCATCCGAGAGTGTGTGTTACGAGGGATATACTCATCAACCCACACCGCCAGAGAAAATCGTCTATAAGAAAACCTTAAAAGGTGCCGTCAAGGCCCGCTTTGATCATGAAATATTTTGACTTTGCTTATTGTTGATAACGTCACTGTTCACCTCGACATGAAGGACGGACGTCACCAGGACATTTGGACAGCCATTGCAGTGCATGGACCTAACCAGGCCGTTGCCCACCACCATTACTCAATGCACCCAAGGCAGTCTCAGGCATCGCAAGACCTGGCTAATGCATGCCAAAGCAATGCAAAGTACGGATGGCCTGAACATAGGCCCAGCTTCGCATCGATCTCGAGGGATCGTCAGCCATTAACGCGCGCTGAGACGTCACCATCTATAGCGTCTCGCCAGATTGTTCCATCTACTCCCCAGCGCTCCTTTACCGACAAGTATGGCCGGTGCCTCGAGATCCTGCATTACGGCAGCAACACCACTGTCCGCCTCCACCAATACAAGACGGAAGGGGGCAAACCCGGGCAGCTTCTCGCTATCAAAGTCTACCGATATAATATCTTAGGCTCATCGAGCCCTCTATCCCTTTCCTCCTGTGATGCCGCATCCATTGTCAACCTACATCCGCGTCACCCAAATATCCTCTCAATAACCGACCTCCTCTACAATGAACGCTCCGAACTTTGTCTAGCCATGCCTTACTGCGCAGGAGGCGATATACACGAGCTTCTCGCCCGCACCGGTCCCCTTCCAACACCCGAAGCCGACTGCCTAGTCGCTCAGATACTCCGCGCCCTAGACTTCCTCCACCAGCAGGACACAGCGCACCACGATATCCGACTCGAGACAGTACTCTTGACCGAAAACGGAGCCGTCAAATTAGCTGGCTTCGGAGACAGTTATATTCATCGCATATGGACAGAATGCGCCACACCGGAGCCAGACGACGCCCTACCTCCCAACCGCCCACGTCCACAGTTCTCGCCATCCTGGTCATTTTCTTGGATATTGTCATCTTTCTCCCGCTCCAGTCCATCACGACGTCCCTCTACAGACTCTGCAAACTCTTCAGCCTTTTTTCCCGGCATAAGTCTCCCGTATATACCACCAGAAGGATTCCATCCCCGATCACATCGCTCCCGCGAGAACAGTGACGAAGATGCGGATACAAATGACCCACGCCCGGCCGATGTTTGGACCACAGCGATAATCTATCTGGCTTTGGTAACCGGTCGTCTCTTGTGGCGCTGTGCGCGTCCTGGTCGCGAAGATTCGAGATATATGGAGTACTTACAAGGCCGACGGACAGAAGATGGATATCCGCCGATTGAGGCTCTAGGAAAAGTAATCCGCCCAACCGGTTCAAGTGTCTTGAGAGGATTTTCGCTGACTGGATTTACAGAGACGGCAAAATGCCATATATGCAATGTTACATCCTGATCCACGGAGGCGTATCACGACGAGGGATATGCTGCGGTCAGAATGGATGAGTGGTGTATCGGTATGCGAGGCTGCGGATAAGGGTTATTGACGCATTTTGTGGTTGCCAGAGATGTGTATTTCGGCAGGAATGAAGCTCTTGGAGTCATGATCAGCTCCCTGCCAAGATAAGAGGCGTGCCTGTGATTGTATCCTCCCGGACTCTGCGTGTGACGGCAAATGAATCGTGTTCATGGTCAGCTACGTGGCTTTGCTATGTCCGAAAAGAATATTGAATTTTCTTCAATATTGCATACGGAAATAAAAATGACATCTGCCTTATCAGATACTTAGTTAAAAGGCAAATGAGATCAGTGTGAGGGCTCCGTCTCCGGTCATAGCGCGCGGCTAGACATGGGTTTCACATCTTCATCAAATCCCTTGGTTAATCACTTAGACGGTTCCCGCCATAAGGACATAACCACCATCCACAACAACAGTCTGCCCATTCAAGTACTGGTTGCTTGCCGCGAAAAGCACCGCACTCGCAATATCCTCATCCTTGCCAGGTCTGGCCGCAGGGACCTTGCCCTCAAACTTCTCCTTTGGAATAGAGCTCTTCTGCTTCTCATCACTCCCCTCGGTAGTCATCTCACTAGGGAAAACACCAGGCGCGATGTTATTAACGCGGACCCGCAGATTAGACGAGATGACCTCATGCGCCAGCATTTTGGTCAAATGGAGCGCTGCAGCCTTGGAGGCATTGTAAGCAAAATGGTGCTGTGCGAGCTTGACGATGCCCGAGATTGAGGTGATGTTGATGACAGTACTCGACCAGCCGTGTTCTTGCTCAGTGCCCCTTGAGAGGAGAGGTAGGAATGCGGTGGTCATGAAGAAAAGCTGGGATGCGTTGGTGCGGAAGACCTTGTCCCATTCTTCGACGTCGCTGGAGGCATCTTCAAAGAGGGACTGGCGGAGCTTCTGGGGGTCTTCATGCTCCGTCGTCTGGGTGCTGCTTGAGACGCCGGCGTTGTTGATTAGAATGGAGAGGAATTTCTCGCGCTCGGAGATGGTTTGGACTAGATTGTCGATGGATTCCTTGTCGGTGATGTCGGCGGTTATGGGGATGATGTCACCGGGTACGTCTGCGCCGTAGAGCTTTGCGACTCGCTCGAGCTTTTCTTTGGTGCGGCCTGTGATGTAGACTTTGGCTCCATTCACAGCGAGTGCTTGAGTTGCCATGAGGCCAATTCCAGAGCCGCCGCCAGTGACAAGGGCCACTGGGCTTTGTTAGGGAGTGTGATGCTGAAGGGGGTTTAAGAGTTGATTACCTTTGCCCTTGACATTGAACAAGTTCTCCAGCTTGAACTTTTGGTTATCCTGTTTTGCCTCCATCCTGATTTGATCGGATACGGGTGTTCGGTAAGTGGTGTTTGTTGAGAAGGTATGTGTTGATGAGGAAGAGGTATGGGGTGATGAGGGAGCTTTCAGGGGTCTCGAGGGATGGGTAATGAGGGGTAGTTTGGAAAGATAGAAGTTGCGAGGCTGAACCGTTTGCCTTATAAGAGGACACGACCGCACAAACATGGTTGAGGTAATTTGAGGTAATGACTGGCCAAAACGTGCAAATAAATCGATGGGATATTCCCTAGTAACAAACAAGATTTTGGGCGTAAAATCAGGTTTCGATGTCCCACCAAATAGCAAGTAAAACCTGTCATTGAAATCCTTTTGCTTATATGTTACAGAGGATATACAAAGTGATTCATTCATCATTAGGTCATAATGAATGGATGATGAGTCAAGCCAGCCACGGCTCTCAATGAGTTCAGACCCTGCTAATCCAAACGCCAAGTTCCTCGCATGATTTGTTTCTGTACGGCCAAACATCGATCTTGATCTAGACAGGGTTGAAGCTCATCTCATGCGGAAGGAACTATGTATATCAGGATGACGTCAAGAACCACACCCTTGCGCATCCCGGCCGGAAATGATATCCTATACTTAATTCAGACATTATTTATGGGTGACAGTGTATACTGTAGATAATGGGCTTTTTCTTTTTAGGAAAATATTGGAGATCCGAAATGTCAACACGGATAGGAATGATATGTCTCTAGCCGGCAACGATGTATAGATGTCGCGCATCCTTCTGCATCACTGTGTGAACAATACTACTGCCAAAGCGTAATGATCTTATCATATCTGTTTTACAGCTTCGCCTTGGTTTCTAAGGCTTCATTGATGGGCGCAACCTCGACCATCATCTTGCCGGTGTTCACACCTGCATAAAGATCCACAAGTGCCTTTGGTGCACCCTCCAATCCGCCGGGCACAATGTGTTCCTTGCGTTTGAGTTTACCCTGCGATAACCAAGAGGCCAGCTCCTGCAACGCGGTCGGGTACTTTTTGGCAAAATCGAAGACAATGAAGCCCTTCATTGTGACTCGCTGAGACTGTGTACATTGTCGATGTTAGCAATGACTCATCTTCGACATCCCGAGAAAACTTACAATAACGTTCATAAAGCTAGTAGGACCCTGTGGCTTGGCAGAGTTGTACTGACTGATAGCGCCACAAATAACGAAGCGTGCATCACGCGCAGCACGAGCCAAGCAAGCATCCAGAATCTCGCCACCGGTATTGTCAAAAAAGACATCGATGTACTCAGGTGTGGCTTCCTTGAGCTGCTTGCGCCAGTTGGGATCCTTGTAATTAATCGCAGCGTCAAATCCAAGCTCCTTCACCAGGAACTCGCACTTATCCGAGCTACCAGCCAGACCGACGACGCGCTTGGCTCCCTTGATCTTGGCAATCTGACCAGCAATCATACCCGTAGCACCCGCAGCACCGGAAACCACCACCGTATCGCCCGGACGGGGCTGTCCAACCTCGGTCATTCCAAAGTATGCCGTCAAGCCGGTCATGCCCAGCACGGACATAGCATCTGTCGGGCGACCACCGGGCGGAATAGCCACCTTCTCCACCTCCTTCGCTCCCAGCACGGCATACTCTTGCCATCCGGAGTACGCAACGACCCAATCGCCGGTCTTGAACTTTGAGCTGAGCTCGCTACCCGCAGCGACGACCTGGGCGACGCTCTGTCCGCGCATAACCGCGCCGAGCTCGACGGGTGCAATGTAGGAGCGCTTGGCTGTTAGCCACTGACGCATGGCCGGGTCGAGGGAGAGGTAATGCACGCGCACGAGAAGCTTGTCGGCGGGGACATTGCTGGGCCGGGAAACTGTGTTGAGGCGAAAGGTACCCTTGCCGGAGAGGGAGGGGTCAATGGCCGGGGCCGGAGCGGCATTGTAGAGGATCTGCTTGTACGACATGGTGGCCTTCCCCTAGAGATGTGCAAAGAGAGGAATTGACGGAGTAAAGTGCGAGAACAGAATGAGGAGTGTCAGCGAACTTTGGAGATCGTGAGATCGGAGCAACCCCAGATTAGGAAATTTGCCCCACTGGGGCCGAGGAGTGCCTCGGCTCAATCCCTGGGAGGTTGAAATGTGGATTATTACTAAGGTCAGACCATTCAACAAGCATAAGGTTGTGCTTTGAGCGCTATTCGTGGTGTCTTCATAAAAGTAGTGGCATGTATAGAGTTTACCCCAGGTTCTACACTTGAGTGTTGGTCATTCAGGCTGAGGTCATCGCTTGTAGAACTGTATAGTACGTACTGCCTCATTGCATGCACCTTAGCTTCTCGCTAAATATTGTAAACTACTAGCGTAATCATAAGCCATCGATGTTGGAATCATTATGTTCTTCCTTTCGATGGACACCCCGTGTGACAATTCGGACTGTCCGTCCAGCTGCTCCAACACGGGGCCAATATAGGCAGTCCTTTAGGCCCCGTACCCTATACCAGAGCTAGCAACATCACATGACATATCACTGACTTTATGCAGAGCGAGAAGCGCAGTCGATTTGTGTTGCCTCCTTCCTTGTATAACTAGACCTTCATTCCTGATACAGCTATCGCCTAGGAATGGCTCTATACAGGACTCAATATGCGAGGGCACATCATTCTTACTTCAAAGTGGCGCCCCGCTTTGAACTTATTCTCCATTTGCGATTTCCCTTTTGAGACTAGCTCCGTGGTCCTTGATTGCTGCGCCCTCATCAAAAGCACACATCGTGCGATTAGGTACATTCACGAGTACTTAGATAAGGGACAGGAACAACTTTGTCAAACTCAGCTTTAGAGAAGTAGGATTTGCTCCATAAGAGATCGACCCAAACTACTTCCAGGGAAGATGATCTCGGGTCGCACCAAACCGGCGCCTATCCTCGAGGCTCTTTTGTACCGATAGTCGAATCGGCCTCAAGTTGAGTAGCTGGGTGACTAATCGGCTGAGCTAAGTCTGCGCCGCATCCTCATCAGGAGGTCTATGATGCTGTTCCTGGTCATCGGCTCCCTAGGGTTGTCCGCATTTCAGCAAAACGTCGTACGATTCCCTTCCATTCACATTTTATCTTGTCTGATTGGCAAATCGAGAGAAAGTTGACAATTACCAGCAACAATGGCCTTAGATGCAGAAGCTCTTAGCAGTCGAATGAACAGCCTGCAAATTTGTGGAGAATCAACCAACTTAGAGGAATGTACCGGCGACATTCTAAATCCTTTCCTGATCTCCTCGGCTGACTTACAACAGCCACAGACATTTAGAGACCTTTTAGCCAATTTATTACAACCAGCTCTCAACAAGCAGAAAGACGCAACTCAAATCCTTCCAACCCACCCTTTCTTTGACCAAGTTAGGACTTTCTGGCAAAAATATGGATGGCCGCTGCAACGGTTCGAAAATTACCGCCGGCTGCTTTGTGGAATTCTGAATTTTCCCTGCATTTTACTCCTAAATCCAAAAAACGACCATCTTATGTTTGACGAAATGGTGCAGAAAACCCGAATCTTGCTATGGCTGCAAGATACTCTGAATGAGATGGATCTTTGCCTAGACGACATAATCATTATGGACTTATTTCCGATGTTGACTAATGAATGGCTGGACCAACATCCTGATGAACGAGAAGAAGCTATTCGCGAGGCATTCGACCTGACCATAGATTTTATTCAAGAATTCAAGATACGGACCATCTTGTCTTGCCAGTGCTTTGCGCCGTTTCAGCACCCGCGTTGGGGCGATTTCTCACATACTGTGGCCGATGGGCTACGCTCGTCAATGATTGGTGCAGACAACGGATTCGTATTAGGTCTCAATCTTACTAACCATACCGTCCACGGTATACATGGATTCCATCCTGCGAAGATATACTATGAGTTTGGCAAGGAACGTCAAAGGCTGGAAGAGCTCCTGCACGGTATATTCACTTCATCATTCGAGCCGTGCGCAGCCTGGCTTGATCGTTACAAAATGGATCTTCAGGAAAGCCTCGACAAGAAGAGATTAGCCGTGAGAACTACAGCCGAGACGCTCCACAGGATGATGGCCGATTATGAGGAGGAACGGAAAAAGGCAGATACCCTGGGTATGAATTTTAGTGGACCGAGCCAATACGATCCAACCAGTGGGCCGACTTTAAGAACCTTGTGTCTGCATTTGTCGAGATATTATCTTTCACTACGTCTGGGCAAGCGTCTTGACAAGTGGTAGTGTGCCTGAGGTATACCTGAGATATCAAACCCTGCCGCACTTCGATAATTTCTCCTTTGGGAGATCCAGATAGCTTCATCAACTTTCTTGCTTTGCTCCTTCGTTGCTTCGCTGTTGATATCTCCCTCAACTTTGTTTTAGCCGTCCAGTCCTGGCCTTTGCTCTGCTCCTTACTCTCTAAGTGACTTACCGAGTTACTCATTGGCTTGTCAGAGGGGAGGAGACCAGCTATGAAATATAAAGTTAGTAAACAGACATTAGAATTCTGCGGGCAAGATCAATCAAACGCCGAGACTTCATTTTCTTTGGCATTGATACTATCCATGCATAACCTACCTACTATATAAGTCTACTCGTGGCGGAATACGTTGGTTGTGCAAGAATTATTGAAGGGAAACTGTGGTATTGGGAGAGAGATAATAGATAAAGTTTCCAGTAGCACCTATTCCAGCCTTGGCACATTCTATGGAAGCCGATAAAGCCAATAGCACCATAGCGCTTATTCAAAAGTTATGAAATGTGGCCGCCAAAAGTCCGGGTTCCAAATTGGAACATCGGAACGCAGTTCCCAAGCTGGCATAATGAACATATGTTATCACCGGCGCAGCAGCCTCAAGAATTCTTCTCTGGTCTTTGCACTTGATCGCATGCATCCCAACATGCAGCTAGTGGTTGTCGTGCTACCAACCTTCTGTACACCGCGCATCGCCATGCAAAGGTGGGAGGACTCCATAACAACACCCACACCCTGAGGTTTGAGCACCTCATCAATGCACAGAGCAACCTGTTTGGTCAGGCGCTCTTGAACCTGGAGTCTGCGCGAGAACATCTCAGCTAGTCGGGCCAGTTTGGACAGACCAAGGACGCGGCGATCGGGGATATAACCGATATGCATCTGCCTCATAGAGTTAGTGCTATCCGCCAGAAATATCCAAAAGCCTATACCTTTCCAGTGAAGGGAACCATGTGGTGCTCACACAGGGAGAAAATGTTGATATCTTTGACAATAACTAGCTCGTCGTAGTCCTCATGGAAAACAGCCTCGTTAACCAAGTCTTGAACATTCTCCTCATAACCCTTGGTGAAATAGAGCATGGCCTTGGCATATCGCTCTGGGGTCTTACGAAGACCTTCTCGCTCAGGGTCTTCACCAATGCATTCAAGGATTGTCCGAACAGCCCCCGCAAGCTTCTGGACTCGCTCTTCTTTCTCTTCTGGGGCCATCTTTAACTGCTTCCGTGTGCCGGGGCCTAATAGGTATGGTTTAGAAAAAGGGCATCCTTCCTCAAAGGCAACGTTCTGGGATAACTTACAAGGCCAGCTGAGACCATCAAGATCAACCGGTGAAGTCAGGATGTAGGAAGTATCGGAGAGGCTGGCTGCCGCCAGCGTGGTTGTTAGATCGCCTTCACCCCCGGAGTCATGAGACGGGTCATTCGGGGTAGATCGGCCACTAATCATGGTTCAAGACTATGAGGAGAAGAAAAAAGAGGACAGACGATCTCGCCAGCTTGCGGGAACTAACTATTGGAGAGGATAGAGGGACAAGGTCTGTGAAATCGATGAATGATGAAGGAGGAAGAAAAAGAAGCTCTTATATCTATGAGATGCGCCAAACTGGAAGCCTCAGGCGGCATGGCAGTCACTGCCAACGCTGCCCTTTGTACGGCAGGCGATGGGTATCCATGTGTCATAATTATCTTTAAGTCCTACGCACTAAACGGACTAGTATATTACGGAAATATAAGACAAAGAGCAAAGTAAGGGAAAGGTAAGGGCAAAGTAAGAGATTTAGAAGTAGATATTGAATCATGCTCTAATAATCTCTATATACGAAAGTAAGACGGTGAAACATTTAGTATAGTAACTATAGCGAAAAATAATTATGTTACTTTGCTCTCTGTCGCCATAGGACGATGAAACGATTATAGAGAAAAATAAATATGACACTTTGATACCTATCGCCTAACATAGCCCTTTGTTTGACTGCCTAGGTGGTTGTATAAATAATTCCCCTCAGTTCTAATGACTACCTTCCCCTTCGTAGAATTTCGCATCTGACTTTTCCAAACTACTGTACTTGCACGAATTTTCCACCATCACCCAATATCATCCGCCATCAAAACACTCATACCAAATCGACATGGCCACTCTCAACTCTCTCAAGGGAGCCCTTAGACAGAACGCCACGGCAACGGCCTCATCTCCGAAAGAGCCATTGTCAGAGACCCAGTACAGCGCTGGCTTCGATATCTTGGTGCAGGGCCCAGGATGGACGACGTACCGAGACTTTATTATCCCTCAACTATCTCAGCTGCTAGCCCATCTCCTCAACTCACGCACCCGTATCTCGATCTTAGAGATTGGACCTGGCCCGAAGAGCGTACTTGGATACCTCCCCGGCTGTCTCAGACAGAAGATCAGAAACTACACTGCATTCGAGCCCAATGGCCTGTTTGCTACAAGAATGGAAAAATGGCTACGCTCTACCTCGGAGATGGAGTCCCCGCTGCCCTGTCTTGAAAGCCCGCCCAAGGTCCATCGAACACCATTCGGTCTACACAGTAACACAGGGAGCGGTACTGATAACCACGAGAAATTCGACGTCGTCCTATTTCGTCATAGCATGTACGGCATGAAACCCAAGGCCAAATACATCGAACGAGCACTTGAAATGCTTGTTGAGCAGCCCGAAGGCGGAATTGTCGTGGTCTTTCATCGCGACGGGTCCCTGCATCTCGATGGATTAGTGTGCCATCGAACGGCTTCTTTCCCAACCGGAGCTGTTTGCGCGGCAGATGACGATGAAGTACTGGACTGTTTCGCTCCTTTCGTGGCGGGGTTTGTCTTACAGGATGTGGAGGCGGACAAGGCCATCCGAGCCGAATGGCGGAAGGTGTGCCGTGACAAGGGCCGTCGTGAGGAAGCCCATCCAGACCATCTCTTCTTCAGCTCGCCCGACATTATGGTGGCCTTCACTAAACATGCGACCGCGTTACCGGAGCTGATGGCACAGGTGCCGTTCTTGAAAGAGGACAAGGTGATTAAAAACCGGGAGGCTCGCCTTCACCATCCGGCCTTGATTGTCAGGCCGACGGAGGTTCAACACGTCCAGCAGTGCGTTCGATGGGCTCTGAAGCACGGGGTAGGCCTAAGCATCATTGGTGGGGGTCACAGCGGCCACTGCATATGGCCCAACGTCGTTTCGGTTGACATGGACGCCTTTGACCAATTACACATCGTCACAGCCGGGGATGGTGCAGCAGAATCCGGTTCCGATTCCAGTCCCGATTCCGGTCCCTTGGTCGTCGCCGAGGCCGGCTGTAAGACGGGAGATATTGTCCGTAAAACCATGGCAGCGGGCTTGACAGTGCCACTAGGGTCCCGGCCAAGCGTAGGCGCGGGCCTGTGGCTACAAGGCGGCATAGGGCATCTGACTCGGTTACACGGGCTCGCGTGCGACGCCATTGTTGGTGCCGTGGTTGTCAGCGTTGACTGCGGCCAGGTCTTGTGCATTGGCCGTGTACCAATCCAACACTGGCCGTCCGGTGCCGTGTGCCCGGAAAACGAAACCGATCTGTTGTGGGCGATACAAGGCGCTGGCACAAACTTTGGCATCGTAGTCAGCGTTACCTTCAAGGCTTACGTGGCTCCGACTTACTCGACTCGAAACTGGGTCTTCCCGCTTAAAGACAAGTTCGAAGCACGGCTCAATCTTAATGATTTTGACGAATCGGTTGCTAGAAAGCTCCCCAGGAGCTGTTCTGCAGATGCGTATCTGTACTGGGACATCGGCAAACTGCATCTTGGTATGACGAGGTACGAATCTTCCACGACTGGGCACACCTCTGAAACACCCGTGCCCACACCGACGCCTGTAGGTCTAAATTTAGGGCCGGCAAGCAATTTCAAGGCCGTGGACGGTGTCGGTTTGTTCGAGGCCGAATTGTACATGTCCGGGATGCACGGCGGACACGGCGGAAGCAAGACGTCCTCGTTTAAGCGATGTTTATTCTTAAAAAGGATCGGAGAATCAAACATCACCGATATTTTGGTGACTGCCATTGAGACTCGTCCCACGGAACTCTGCTACCTGCATCTGCTGCAAGGTGGCGGGGCGGTCCGCGACGTGGCGGTTAATGCCACTGCTTTCGGTTGTCGAGACTGGGACTTTGCCTGCGTGGTAACTGGGGTCTGGCACCGCGACCAAGATGGAACCGAAATCGCTCGATCTGCTGTGGGGTGGGTATACAACGTCGCCAGAGACTTGTTGCCATTGAGTAGTGGAGTTTACAGTGCAGACCTCGGGCCGGACCCCAGAGACGCCGCGCTGTCGGCCAAGGCTTTTGGGCCAAATAGGCCGCGCCTGGCTCGCCTTAAGCACAGCTTGGACCCGCACAATGTGCTGGCTTACGCCTGCCCGCTTCCGAAAGTGACGATGGAGCAGAAGCTCATCATTCTTGTTACGGGCGAAAGCTGCGCCGGTAAGGATTATTGCGCTAACATCTGGGTCTCCGAATTCCTTACATGCACCCACGAGAGTCTCACAGTGCGCGCGGTGAGTATTAGCGATGCGACCAAGCGAGAATAGGCCGCTACCGGTGCCGACCTGAATCGCTTGCTTGGGGACCGTGTCTACAAAGAGAAACATCGGCCAGCATTGACAAAGTTCTTCCAGGACCAGGTGCGGCTTCGACCTCGGCTGCCAGAGGAGCATTTTCTAAATGTGGTGTACGGCGCCATAGATGTGGATGTGCTACTAATCACAGGAATGAGAGACGAGGCGCCGGTCGCAGCCTTCTCGCATTTAGCGCCAGACAGTAGACTACTCGAGGTTCACGTCAGAGCTAGCAAAGAGACGCGTGCTCGCCGAGGGGGCCACGGCGGTGATGATAATGGTGAAGAGAACGGGGACGACAATAATAGCAGGAAACTAACGCCCTTGAACTACCGCCCCAGTCTCATCTTCGACAATGGCGAGTCCGGAAACGATGCTGCAAAAGGATTTGCCAAACACTACCTGCTTCCCTTCTTCCATGAGGACCTTCAGCGACTGGCTAACATGGTGCGTCCGATACCCGACTTTCCACGCCCGGGCATCGAGTTCCGCCATGTGCTCAACATCTCCCAGCAGCCAGGTGGGCTGAACCTGTGCACATCTCTGCTGCGGACTCATTTCGCCGGTGACTGGGCCAAAGTCGATAGGATAGCGTGTTGCGAGACCGGCGGCTTTATCTTTGCATCGCCATTAGCCTCACGGGTCGACGTACCCCTGGCGCTGATTCGCGAAGCTGGCAAACTGCCACCTTCCACCGTCTCCGTCCTCAAGTCTACATCTCATATATCGACGTCCAGCGATTCAAGAGAGCAGATGATTGAGATGGAGCGGGACTTGATCCCTAGAGACGCGTCAGTGGTTGTGGTAGATGATGTGCTTGCCACAGGGAAGACACTTTGTGCAGTGCTACAGCTTTTAGATAAAGCTGGTACTAGTAGTAAGGGTGTTAGCGTCATGGTCGTGGCTGAGTTCCCTGTTCATCGTGGCCGGGAACTGTTGCGCCAGCGTGGGTTTGGCGGAGTCAATATTCAAAGCCTTCTGGTCTTTGATGGTGCGTAGGAAGGAGGGAGAGATCTTAGAATCTTGGACTTGTGATCGGACTTGTGATCAAATTTAACTTCGTTCACGTATTTCTTCTTTTATGTTGATATAGATCAAGACAGGTGCTGTTTGCTATATTACTACCAGACCAATGTAAAAAAGTTTCTGTCCACACACTACTACATGTGTCAAGGAGCCCTTGAGGGAGAATTCCGTGGGTAACCCTTTGATTCTCCCTGATGCCTAAGTAGAAAGGAAGACAAAGTCACCTCATTTGTCTATACAACATCGCCTCGCTATGCGTTTCTCTTCCAATAACGTAGGGCTAATATAACAAGGTATATATATACATCCGCACTTCGCATCTCTCAAACTTCAAAAATAAAACGCTCCAATGAACGCCTTACATTGACTGTCTTCCCTGCGTCTCAATCGGCAAAAAGACCATCGCCACGAAAGAAGCCAGAAGCAGAGCACCCGCGACATAAATGGGGGTAACCGGATCTGTATTAGCATAGATGGAAATCATCGGCGCCATGAGCCCAGCAAGGCGATTTATGCAACTAGCAATACCAGTTCCGGTACCGCGGTTCGGCGCGGGGAATACCTCGGGCGTGTAGGCGTACAGAACACCGTACATGATCATCTGGAAGAAAGATTCCAGGGCAGAGCACACGAGCTGCACGTCGGGATCCTTGGAGGCTGTGAAGCAGAACAGCAAGACACCGGTGATTGCTGTCGAGGCGGCCATTGTGCCCTTGCGGCCGATGTACTTGACGTCGACTAGGTACCAGGCGAGGAGGGGTCCGGGAATACCGCAGACGGCGGTGATGGCGTAGTTACGGTAGGTCTCGTAGGTGGTGGTAGAGTTGGCGCTTAGGTATTGGGGAAGGAAGGCGTTGAAAAGGGTGTAGCCCATCCCAATGCAGGCCCAGCAGAACCAGATGAGAACGGCTGGTTATTGTTAGTTTGAATGGATGGAAAAGATTAGATGAAGACATACTCGAAATGCCAAGACGCTTGGTCCCGAACAGCGGTTTGACCTGCTGGACCGAGAATCTCTCGAAGGATCGCTTGATGATCTCGACAGTTGATAGAGACTGCTTCTTGTTTGCTTCCGGGTACCCGCCGATTTCGTTCAGGATCTCTTCGGTGAGCCAGGTGGTAGTCTTGTTTTTGTGGGCGATTCCTTGCACTGCGGCCACAGCTTCATCCTGGCGACCCCGGGAGACGAGGAACTTGGGCGATTCATACAGGGTGAAGAGGAGGAAACGGCACAAGAACATGGCAAAGGTTATGGCACCCAGCGTGAGAACAAGGTATCTCCATCCCCAGTTGTCAGCCTTGGTGCAAGTCGCAGCCGTTTCGCAAGAAAAGTTGGGGATGAAAGCCCAGGCGAGCATACTGGCAATCAGAGTACCGACAGACCACCACGTAGCCAGTCCACTCAGAACATTGCCCGAGTTGGGAGGAAGACATTCCAAGAAGACAGCGGCATCCACGGGCAAGTTTCCGCCAACACCGAGACCCAGACAGGCATACAGCGCACAAGTTCTGCATTCAGCGTCAGTGTGAATCTTCAATGCTTCGATTATCAGCGAACCTACCCAACCCAGTTAGGACCACCGCCAGCGGCGAGACCAAATATACCACAAATGCACAGGGTCATGTTGAAGGCCGGGCGACGTCCAATGGCATCAGAAGCAATACCCCAGAAGGAAGCACCGATAATTAGACCCACGAAGAGCGAGACAGTCGCAAAACGAGAAGCGGTCTCAGACACACCGAACTCCATGGAAAGAGGGGTCAGCGTGAGTGCAACTCCCTACACATGATTAGCTGAAGACTTTTAGGCTCTCGAGATTCCAATCGTACCTGCAACCACAGGCTGCAGTAAAAGCATATTAGTAGCTGTTTCTATAGATTCTCTCCTGCTGTAAATTGGCTTACTTGTCGGCCACCCAGCCAAATCCACAGAGAATGAACAGTCCCCATTGATAGCGGCCCATGCCAATATCCTGGATAGCTCTGTTGATGACTTTTGCTTTGCCTACAAGGTGATGCCAAATTAATTTGCATGATCATCAAGGCAGGGTAAATGCCGAGCTCAAGTCCAGAAAAGCAATCCGGCTGAATATCATAAACGTACGATCATAAGCGGTATCGTGGCCTGTAATGGCAATACCATCTTCAACTTCGGCTCGAAGAACTTCTAGAGTCAGGGTGGTACCCGAGTGAGCACCGCTAGCACCCTTTTCCTCGAGAGAAGCTCGATCGGAGATACTCTCGGGTTCATTTTTGGGCCTTTGCGGTGCAGCGCCTTGGGCGAGGGGCACCACGACCTCGGGGAAACCCCCGCGATCTCTGCTGGTGAAAAGGTCTTTCCAGTTAGGCATGGCGAGCATAATGTCGCAGCAGGGCTTTGATGCGCGGCAGAGTAACCGGTGGATCGACGGGAAGATGTACTCGATGCTACTCTGGTGGTCCAACTATAGGTCTTGTGAGGGCTAGGCCTAATGGTTCGCTTCGGACAAGACTGCTCGTTAAGATTGACGCGCTGGATAATTGAGTTGCAGGTGCAAGGGCTGATAGGATCCGATTCGGGAAGATGCGATGGGATAGCCGATTCGAAGATGGCGCAACGGGATTGAAATGCGAGCTATTGCTGCTACTTGTCGAGATACCGTGCCAGACGATTGAGTGTAGACCAAGTTTCTTTGAAACTATATACCCGGGTGGCTGGTCGTTAGAATGTCCGGGGTACGGCGACGTGACGTGCTGTATCGACCGGAGTAATAGCGAACACAGCGAAGTGGTCTGCTATTGAAAAGGTGTAGGGGGATGATGAGATGTGTTACCTTTGCAGGAGCGAAGACAGACAGCGTGGAGTGTAGGAGTGAAGGAGAATAGGGAAAGTACGTGGTACAATATCGCAATAGAATCATAAATTCTGCATAAAACGAAAACTCTCTTCGCAAAGACCAAAGCCTTGGCCTAGATAATACGATCCGTTCATGATGGTACGTGCGAAAATTCAACCAACGAGATCACATCCATGTGCCTGTATGGGTCAAGCTTCAGCCTCTGATGTGTTGCGCGCACTTTGAATACCCACATGTACCCACAGATGCCCACCGCGGATTCCCAGTTCGGTAGGACGATTAAATTTCATCTTATGTAGTGCCGACCTGCCAAGAATGCCAAGAATGTTAAGCGAGCATAATCCTATGAATATGTTCCGGCTGTGGCTATATTAGAGCAAGGAGAATTGCTAGAATGAGTCTACTCTACAGTAGCTGCAGGAGATATCCTTTAGAGCTGGGTATGGTCAGACCTGAAAAGAGCAAGAGCACGCATTCGGAATTCTCCGAGAATAATGTGGGACCGCCATTCGGGAAGGGGAACGCCATCATTTATCTCCGCTGCAGAACATTAAAGCGAGAGGCAAAGGCCTCGTGCCTATGCCCTACTCCAGACCAATCAAATATAAGGTTTTCAAATCCCGTTTAGGCATTCCACGACACTAGGTACGATTCAGATCTGACCCAGATCAAGCTCTAGAATGGTTCGTGGATACGTCAGTCTATTCCACGCTTGCTGTGTGCGGTCAGTATGACATCATCGGTAGCAACCAGCAACCGAACTATATAACTGAGAGAGTCCCCATCACTGCATTCATCATAGCTCCACAATCACAACTATCAAATCAACACTACATTATTGCACAGCAACTACCATCGACACGATGAGCGCATATAACAATCAAGCGGCAGAGGCACATCGCCAGGACGCTTCGGCTAGCGCCCGCCGGTCTTCCTACGGCTCCTCGACCGGAGTACCCGGCTTCCCCACGGGCTCGCAAGACACACGATCGCAGTACAATCCTGCCACCTCGGGATACAACCCATCTACTGGAGCGGGATATGAAAAGCCTACTACAGGTGGAGCATACCCGTCCAACAGCTATAATCAGAACTTGCAGAGTACGCCTGGTAACGCACAGTCGACCAACATTGGGAATCAGGCGACGCTAGACTCGAAAGGTTCTGACAGATTCGCCCAAAAGGGTGAGGATGTGGGTCGGAAAGCGCAGGGCGTGATGGCCAGTGTACATGTAAGTTCTCTTCGGCTATACATATCGGGGCTTTTGGGACCTTGGGATTCCATTCGACATATTCTAACATTATATAGGGAGCCGGAGAATCGCTACGTGGAGCTCTGACAGGGGCTGTGGATAGAGCATTTGGAACTCCGGAGGGTGCAGAGCGCAACGAGGAAACTGCTCGACAGGGCGAGCGTGAGATTCAAACGGGCGAGTTCTCAGGGCGTTCTGGAAGGTGATTTGGTGGTTTGGACGACAGGGATGAGATAATGAGATTCAATGCATGTACATAGTATGTATATCTAGTACATATGCATATCTTTTGACATAACTAGAGTATTCATAGTCATAACTGTTTCGGATCAACTACGTCATCGCCGATCATAGCCACACAGAGAAACTTAGAGCCTCAGTCAAACCACAAACCACACCACAACTTGTATGACAATAATAAACCCTAAAGCAAAAGACCTCGGAAGTCCCTCACAGGTAGAACAGGTTTCCGATTACCTTATACAAGGCTAAGCATTTGCACGTGTTCTACCGTCAATCGATTGAATTCTTTCTCTTTCCGGGCGACCCGGGTTAAGGCTGTGCTGGTGGAACCCGTTTTCGGTTCCAGTTTTACCATGTGCCCGTATTCATCTCGATCAAAGCTTGAAAAGTTGAAGTGCCCTGGAGCTCTGCATTGTACAGTTCGCTGCAGAGCCCCCTGCACCCCGACAATTGTATCATACATGTACTGATGTCTCCCTGCACTTGCACATTGTACGACCTAATGCCCTGAGTTGAACTGAGCTCAGATTACCATGTCCTCAATCTCTGCCGACCGACCGAATACGCTGGAACATGCGGGGACCGTGAGCGTGGATTTCTCCAATCGCCCACGGAAGCTGCAAGACTCGTGGACCTCTGAATCCTCGCGGAATGCGGTCGCATCCGAATCACCTCTGCACTATTCGTCCCTTTCCAGCTCCGACAGCGACGACCAGCTACATGACAATGATGAAGACGATGCCGGCGACGTGGTCGGGGTCAGCATCGGGCGCGCCCAAAGCCGCATGAAAGCCCGCGCGACGCCCGCCGAAGAGAAAACCCGAGTATTGGAACAGCAGGGTGAATATTCCTCAGCGATCCCGGATCCCGTTAGCGAGGATGGCTTGTTCGTTTCTCAGATCACGGCCGAACCTGAGCAGGTGGAGCCGATATCTGGGACTCGAGAGCCGGTCACGACACATCCTGCAAGGCACTCCGTGCCGGTGGAGCGCCGGACGCCGCGAGGTCCCCACACTGATCACTCTGAGGCGAAGGAGAGCGGCAACCAACGATCCAGTTTCACCCGGTCGTTGCTAAAGACCTCCTTGCCGCGAAGGCCGCGTGCCTGGTCTGGGGAATTGAAGCGATTCTTGCCTGACTTGGGTTCGCTGGCGAAAGTACCGTCTCTTCCTTTCCGGGGTAATACGCAGAACCGAGCACGCAGCCAGACAACCGAGAGCCCGGCCAAACGGATTCCAGGACTAGAAACAAGGTCGTCGTCGGTAGATTGGAGGCAGCCAGCCTCCTCAAGGTTGGCAAATAGTGTTGGTCACGATGAAGACGAAGGAGACGACGCCCGGCCTATTTCGGAGTTGCGGTCGCTGAATGGCAGCTCGGCTGTAAAACACTCGTATTCGAGACGACCAAGTACGACGCCAAAACGACCATCCAGTCTGCGAAGATCATCTTCAGATCAGTCTCTGTATCTGCGGGCATCTTCGACTGCATCATCACTAGAACAGCGGCCACGGTACGAGAATGTACATTCCCAGGTCAACAGCCGGTTCAAGGCGATCAAGGATAGCTTGCAGGATTCAAGTAGCCGACTGCTGAGCATGCCCAGTCTGCATTTGCAGGACTTTCGCGGTGATTGGGCCAATCTGCCCTTCTTCAACGAGAATGCAGGGTTTAATTCAAACGCCGCGATTGATAAAGGTGTCGATGGACGTGCGGCTACTGCACCTGCACCTCCGTCTCCACGAAACCATCCTCAGTCAACGCATCCAATCTTGGAAGAAGCCATGTCAGAACTCACAGGCGATGTTGTGATTCTGGGAGGCTATCGCGGTTCGATTTTGCGGTCTGCTAAGCCGCCACACCGGCAGCTCTGGGTGCCGATGAAAGTTGGACTGAATCTGCGCAAGGTGGATTTGGAGGTCGGTCTGACTCGCGAGGACGAAGAACGCATGGAGGAGAAGATCATTCCGTCTGGCGTGCTGTCTCACATCGGCCCTGTGGATGTCTGTCGGCGACTGATGAACCGGCTGCGCAAGTGCGAAAATGCCGTCCGCGGCGATTTGCGCGTCTGGGACTACGGATATGACTGGCGACTCAGTCCCGAGCTGTTATCCCAGAAACTCATCGCTTTCCTGGAACGCTTGCCATGCAACAGGGCCTCGTCTGATGGCGCTCTACCAGTCCGGCGCGGTGCGACGGTGATCGCGCACAGTTTAGGTGGACTCATCACTCGGCATGCTGTGAACCGACGACCTGATCTCTTTGCGGGCGTCGTGTATGCGGGAGTACCGCAGCACTGCGTCAACATACTCGGCCCGCTCCGCAACGGCGATGATGTCCTAATCAGTTCGCGGGTGCTAACCGCGCAGGTCAACTTCACCTTTCGCACGAGTTTTGCTCTCCTTCCCGAGGACGGCCACTGCTTCATTGATAAACAGACCAAGGAAGAATATCGGGTGGACTTCTTCGACCCCAAAACCTGGGAGGAGTACCGCCTATCCCCCTGCACTGGCCCTGCCTTGCCTCCACTGACGGCAGGCAGAGGCCTCAAGGATTTGGCTAGCATTGGCAAGCGATTCTCGCTGGGTGCTCGGGATGAACTGAATGTTCATGATCTGTCAGAACTTAACGATCCAAACACCAGCACAGAAGACGATACCTCGCGAGGCCCACATCGCGCTGGACACCTGCCCCGCGCCGCTACAGCCCCAGTAAATAGTGGGACGTTGTCCTCCGAAAATGTCAGCGAGAGGATCAGCGACAGGATCAACGAAACCATCGTTCCAGGAGTCGACGGCCTCGTCGGCCCAGTACCGAATCCCCGCGGTAGTGCGGGGGCAAGCAAAGCCTCAACAACCAGTACCATCCCACACGCCGTGGCCATGGAGTATCTGCAACGCACCCTAGCCGAGGTCAAGCGCTTCAAGTTTGACTTGGACTTCCAGCCCTCCCATCAAATGGAGAACCGATACCCACCCGCAGCTGTGCTGTACGGCAAGAGCGTGCCCACGGTGTACGGTGCGCGCGTCAGCTCACGCGAGGCGATCAAGCACCAAGACGCCTACGACGACCTTGCCTTTGCGGCTGGTGATGGCGTCTGTCTCGCTTCCGCGGCCATGTTGCCCCCTGGGTACAGGATTATCAAGAATGGATTGGTGAAGAGTGAACGAGGGCATGTTGGGTTGCTCGGTGATCTCGAGGGCGTGGGACAGTGTTTGCGGGCTATTATTCGAGGAAGAAAGGAAGGTGTCGGGTTGGGGAACTCGAGATAAGCATATTTGCATCTTAGTCTATGGCTGAGTGAGGCCCCGGGGGTTGCATTGCATCTGCATTTTGCTTTTTGATGATACCACTGCTGCGCGCCATGAACATGTTTATCTAATTGGGTGGGACTTGAGTGTGGTGAACATTTGCTCCGTTGTACTATAGACGGACATTATACATAGAAAAAGCACATGGGCAGTTAGAACAGGAGTATATAAAAACAGAATCCCTTTTCCAACTCGCTATACACCCCAATGCTCTCTATACTTTGATCCCTGCATCTTTTGTCATGGTAGAAATCCCAAACCCCAAGGAGAATATCACATCAAAAGCAATCGAAAACTTGCTGCATTTAAGAAAGGAGACCATCAAACATCTTAATCCGTGCGCGAGTTGGCAATGTTCAAGACCAGGATATCCGTAGCCCCAATCTTGATCAGCTTATCCATGACATTCGCAATCCGCTTCTTCTCCACCATTGAGCTGACCGCTAGCCAGTTCTCCTCCTCAAGAGCGGTGATGGTGGGCGCCCGCTTGCCCGGGGTGATCTTGGACGCGGTGGCCAGCTGGTCCCGCGGGATATTGTACTGGCACAGCACGAAGCGCTGAGCGGTGATAACGCCGCGAATGCGCGCGGCGATCAAGTCCAGCAGATCGCTCTTCGAGTCACGCGACTTGACCAGCACGGCGGTGCTCTCGACCACGGTGTCAATGGCCTTCAGGCCAGCAGCCTTCATGGTCTCGCCGGATTCTTAAAAAAGGTAACAAGTCAGTTTCAAATCTGGGATTTGGTTAACTCATATCACATACCAACGAGATCCACAATGCCATCCGCGACACCCAACGCGCAGGCGGCCTCGACACTACCGCCAACATACTTGATCTTGGTCTGGAGCTTCTGGCCAGGCTCAGCGCCCTCAAGTTTGCGGAAGAAAGCATCAGATAACGCGGTGAAACTGGTCACGACATTGCGGCCGATGAGCTGCTTGGCATCGGTGATATCACCCTTCTCAGGGACCTGCACCTGCAGCTTGCAGCCGCCGAAACCGAGATCGAGGACCTCTTCCACGCCGGAGGTCTCGCCAGCGGGGAGGGTAGCGTCGTGCTCGGCGACCTGGTCACGGCCTGTAATACCAATGTCAACGCGACCCTCGCCGACGAAGGTTGGGATGTCGGCTGCGGGCAGGAAGATCAGGGCGATGGGTAGGTTCTTGACCAGGGCAATGTCGAGGCGAGTCTCGCGACGGAACTGGACATCGGAGCCGGCCAAGAGGTCGAGGGTCGCTTGTTGCAGCCGGCCCTCTGTAGAAATGGGGTGTTAGTTGCTGTTGGCGCTTTGCGGTATGGCTATGAGTCATTGTAGTGAAGAGGACTTGCTTTTGGGCACGGCGAAAAGGAGTCTTCCTTCCAAGCTGAACGGAATATGATATTAGAGAAGTTCTAGTATGGGGTTTTCTTCAATTGAGTGGTGGGTTGACTCACTGGTTGACGAGATCCATGATGATAGATCGCAACGCGGGGCACGGCGGATACGGCTTGGTGAGGGGATCTTCAATACCAAAGACTTGGTGGACGGGAATATGAATCCAATTGCAGGAGACTAGCACACTGTCTCGAGACAATTGAAGCGCAGGGAGGTGGATGTCGGGCACACTGGAGCTCTTTGCGGCAGAAATTGGAGGCACAGCAATCGGTACTGCGGTGTACTTTGCGACGTCGGCGGGGCAGCGGCGGACCAAGGTAAGCCCTGTGTACTCGGCAATTGAGGTTAAAGGATTGGCCCACGTGGGATATAGAAGAAATGGTGATTGACTGTATATTCTTTTTTCTGATGCTATTTTACTAGGACTATCATTAAACAATTACTGTATTGTCACGGTCATCGTACGGCTGCACAGAAAGTAAAGAGGGAAAATGATGAACGGCCTGAATAGTCAGGTGTCAATGAAGATCCGCTGAGTCATCGTATGCCTGACGGCTCAGGTGTCGACAGCCCTGAGCCCTCGCGTAATTTGGAACCCACACAAGGCAAAATCATCTTTACATCCGCCTCTTCCTCTAGTCCACCCAAACTATCACCACCCTCGTCGTCCGAGCTCAACGCCCTCTTCCTCCAAGATGGATTCCAGCAAGACCCCCGTCAAGCTCGTCAAGGTGACCCGTGTCCTCGGCCGCACCGGTACGTGCCCTTTCTGAACCGCTGCACAAATTCAAGATATTCGAGATCTGCGGGGATTACGTCCATTTCCCCCCCCCAATCGCCCGCCGCGAGAATTCGAGAATGAAACAGCGAAATTTCCAGAGGATACCGAATACTAATGAGTGATTTCTCTCGTCTTTCAGGTTCCCGTGGTGGTGTCACCCAGGTCCGCGTCGAGTTCATGGACGACACCTCGCGCTCCATCATCCGCAACGTTAAGGGCCCGGGTATGTGACTTCGATCTATTTCATTATGTGGAGGAATCCCGGGCAAGAGGAGGAAGTCATCAAAGACAGATTGAAGGAATCATGAAAGCTGGGAAATTTTGGACAACGGAAAAGGATTTCAACGAATCATATCGCTAACGCAATTTCGCCCTATAGTCAAGGTTGACGACATCCTCTGTCTGCTCGAGTCTGAGCGTGAGGCTCGCCGTCTCCGTTAAAAATCCCAAAACGACAATTCAACTCGCGCCATGTCTTTCGTATCTCTCTTTCTCTCGCATATCCCTCACGTTCGGTTTTCCTTGATCGTTCTTCGGCCAAAAATGTGTCCCCGCTTTTCTTTCTTGCCGTACCTCTGACTCCCCGACTCTTCAACCTCGTCCGCCGCGCCGTCCATTTCATGCACCTCTCGATTTGAGGCCTACGCTTTCCGATGATCGAATGCAGGTGGATGGATATGGATGAAATGGATTCTTGGGTTTTTCCCAAGGTCCCAGAAGTCGGTCATTGATTGTCCGAACGGGAGAGAGAGATGGAGAGAAACGAGCAGACCTTTTGTTCAATGAGAAATGAAATGAGGTTGCGCGATGGCTGGTTTGTGGATTTGTGGGATTGGTCTGGTCTGGTTTGGTCTGGTGTTTTACTACATACACACGTCCATTTGGCGTGCTTGCATGGGCTCAATGCGACAAACGAGGTTGTGATGTGCTTTTTTCTTATCTTCTCCTGAGTCTTCTAGACAAGATGGGACGCCGAGACGAGCCGAGTCTGACCGACAAAAAAGAACAATGGGAATCCAAAAAAAAAAAAAATTTGAAACTTCCGGTTCTACGAGGTCGAGAGACTGAGGCGTTGTAGTTTCGCATGTCAATGTCATGCCTGTAGTATCTCCCGTCTCCATGGGATGTCCCTGACTCGAAATTATATTGAGCACTGGGCTCCACCGCTGTCTAGATGTCATGTCATTCGATTTATGCTTTCAAGTATGTGAAGTATTGCCGCATGTGCCAGCCTGATAATGTACATTGATCTAATACCTATGCTAGTCCTACTTGTCCTACTTGTAGTCTGCCTATAAAATCGCCTATCGCTTGCTAAAAGGCTGAGAGCCATCCTGCTCCCTTTCCCTAGTTCTAAGCTTTTGACCTCTGCGATACCAGTTTTCTAGCGTTTCCTGGCAGGCTTCTCGGTCAAATGAGCCAGGCCACCCCTACAAAATAAATGTCACGCATTGCCTGAAGACAAAGTCCGAGTAAATCCACATTATGTTCTTGAGAGTAAATGACCAACCTTAGTCTCCTCATCGTCGTCTTCGTGACCGGGAGCATCATTCCATTCGAAAATCCACGGCCGCGATCCCTTTTTCTGAACATGAGGGACCCAGAGTAGATTCAGAAACATTTTCTTGACGATATCCGAGTACTCGATCAACGGCATTGTCTTGTCTTCGCATCCAACACGCCAATATCGTGGATCATCTTCGGAATAATCCGGTGCATCTTCCCACCCACTTAGTAGTTATGTGTTCATTACGATTCCTAGTTGTATAAGTTAGAAATAATTAATGAAAAATCGACTCAATGATGGGGTCGATACCATCCGATGTGTCAAACATCAGTGACTTGCCATAATTCCATGAAAATGTGAGGTCGATCACCCATGGAGGGATTTGAACTCAACGGGCGTCAGAGGTCGGTATTTTCTGGGATCTTGGTTCATATAATCGCATGGCGCGGAAAAGGGCATTATTTGCCAACCCTCGCGTCTAGAGTCTAGATATGGTAAATGACGGAGGAGTTCAATCACCTCGTCGGTCTTTTTCAGGATGCAAAGGCCTCGGTTTCCTTGGTAATGTGTGGCCATTATTCAGGCAGGGAATAGAGGATATCGGTTGGCTCTATGTAAGGGAGAGTGGCAAGGAATTGGTAAAGACCCGTCACAGCGGTAATTGCCTCTTTGCGGTTATAGGTTGACGGCTTTTCAAGCCGAGGATCCCGGGCCAGCTGCATGGCTATAAAGATCGTTGGAAGATTAGCCTTGAGAGATCCATCGATGCCGTGCGTTTTCCTGTAGCCTAGTAAGAAAATGGAACGGGAAAACTGATTATCCTTCCTGGAGATGGTACATAGGAATAGGAACTTAGCTAGATACTTTCTACATTTTGTAGTAAAGTCTTCTTTAGATAACAAACCAGAACCGAAAACTCGTACTAAGGAGGATCCTACGAAGAAGCGGAAGACGCAAAAGTAATCTCAAGGTATAGATAGCGAGTAGGTAGTACAGATTTTGCTATAGGTATAGCCCATTGCTATATTGTTCCTATTAACCAGCAATATACTAACACGGTGTATTTAGTAGGCGACCGTGTCATGTAGGAAAAATATTCCCTATTGCCTACTAGCTATGCTTCGAGATGAATAGATATAGATAGTACTTTACGGGTTAGATTGACCCCTTTCCGGCGGTATAGAACCTATATTAAGTATTAAGCCCTCCTACATTAATTAATTAGCATATATATACGGTACCCCTTCGGTAGGGTTTAAATAGGCATTATGGCATACTACGGTGATAAGGTGCTTATAGTTCTAGAGTATGGATTGATCTTTGTATGTCTAAATACAAGTTTCAAGAGTTGTGACGCAGACCGCGGGACCGCGGCCGCACTTCTTGTATGCTAATGATTCTAGGAACTGACAACCAGGTGGAAAGAAGATATGCTAATCATGCGAGAAAGATCCTATCTACAACTGCTCAGCACTCGCAAGCAACCGATCAAACAGATCATCCTGGTTCGCACCATTCTCGACAATATTTTCCACGGCACCGACAACCGCAGCCAACCTCTTCCGTTTAATAGCCTCCTCCAGCTCCGCGCTCTTCGTCCTCGCAAGATCCAGCACCGACGAAGGCAAATTGGCCAGACGCGCAACATTCAATCCATAACTCCGATGAGCAACCCCCTCCCCAACCTCATAGAGAAAAGTGATATCGTCATCTTCCCCAGACTCGGTAAAACGCATATGCACATTCCGCAACTCAGCCCGCGGAAATGACTGCGCCATACGCGCGAGATGCTGGTAATGGGTAATGAACAGGGTGAGTGAACGAATCGACCGCACCATGTGATCCAGAACAGCCTGTGCAATAGCAACACCGTCGTGCGTGGATGTTCCACGACCAAGCTCGTCCAGAATAACGAGGGACCGAGGTGTTGCTTGCTTGAGGATATCTGCCGTTTCGGAAAGTTCTACCATGAATGTTGACTCGCCTGCGAGCATGTTGTCGAATGCGCCCATGCGTGTGAATACGGCATCTAGTAGGCCTAGACGAGCTGATGCGGCGGGCACGTAGGAGCCGATTTGGCCCATGATGGCGATGAGGGCGACTTGTCTCACGTAGCTGGATTTGCCGCCCATGTTTGGACCTGTTACGAGCAGGGCGCGGGTGCCGTCTTGGTCGAGTTTGGTGTCGTTGGGAACGTATGTGTCTGTTAGAAGACGCTCTACCATTGGATGTCGGCCTTGTTCGACGTGGAGACAGGCTTCTTCGGTGTACTTTGGCTTGACGTAGCCGGGTTGTTGGGCGATGGCGGCTAGGGAGACTAGACAGTCAAGGGTTGCGAGGGACTGCACGCAATCTCGGAAGGATTGGTACTGCAGAGCAATATCTGCCAGGAGACCTGCAAAGGCCTTGTCGCAGGCTGCGGCAAGTGCCTCCTTGTACTGGTCTCGTTGGCGGATCAGTTGTATCACCTCTGGGGTGTGGAACCGGGACACCTTCTTGGTTCCGCTGACTTTGACCCAAGATGCAGGGACCTTTTTGATTGCCAGGGAGTTGTTTTCGATCTCGATCAGATACTCGATTCCGGAAACCGTGGCGTACTCGACTTTCTTCCTGCCTAACGTATCCTCGGCTACCTTCAGATGAGCCTGCAGCTCATGTTCAATACTAGCGATGCCTAGCTTTTGCTCGCCAATCTCATCGGTTTCCTCCTCTTCGCGGAAGAAGGAGTACTTGTCATCTTGCTTGGCCGCGTACATGTTGATTTTGTTTAAGAACCGAGTGACATCTTCTTGGATTGTTGGAAGAGAAGCAACAGCCTCGCTAAGAAGTGTCGATTCGAATCCAGAATCGGCTGGGGATTTTACGTCTGTGAATGCCATGGCAATCGTTTGCATGGTCTGCAGGACTGTGAGGAGCTCTGGGCGAGTGCACTGTTTGAATGTTAGCTCTGGAAACCATCAGCTGGACGGTTAGCTACCCACCTTGCCGTAGTAAATCCGAATCAGGCTCTTTTCCAAGTCACTTCTGATCTTGCTCAGCAGCCCTTTGACTCTCTCCACCGGGACTGTCCGAGCAGGGTTCGTCAACTCCTCCACAGCATTGGTACGCTCTTCCAGCCGCGCCTTATCAAGCAAAGGTCGTCCAACCCATCGACGCAACAACCGCTGTCCGAACCGCGTCCGCGTCCGGTCCAACGTCCAGAAAAGACTCCCCTTTGCAGAGTGGTCAGTCTGATTTTGGTAGATCTCCAGGCTGACAAGCGTATTGCCATTCAGCAGCATATGAGACCGTGCCGAGAAGGGCTGGAAGTACTTAGTCAAGTCAAAGACATGCTCCAGACCGTACTCGGTCATATGCTCAATCATGGAGGACAGGCAAATTGTAACTTGCTCCGGCAACTCGAGAACATTCTTCAGAAGCTGGGCAGCCTGGGCATCCTCCTCAGTTCCTGTAGCTTTCATCTTGCCAGCATAGAAACTTGAAACATGGCTATGCGCTTCAGCGGCAGCAGTCTTCTTCTTCGAAGTCCGCTCCAACCGAACCGCATCACCAAAGACATTCATCTTACTCCCAGCCAGATGTCGCACAAGCTTCTCGCTAGCTCGGGACATCTCGCCAACAATCAAAATCTCACAAGGCGCGATATGCAAAAGCCGGGTCTCGATTTCACTCCGCATGAAACCATCCTCAAAATCATCGTAGATGACATCGCCCGTGTTGGGTTGCACTGCGACGATACCGACATGTACTCGCTCATCATTACCCCAGCCTTTGGCATTTGACTCTGTGATGCAGAGCATGTACCCCGTAGCCGGTGAAGCATCCCCGGCTGCAGGAGTGGGGCCCTCCAGGCCCTCGATATCATCAATGTAGGTGCCTTTAGTGTACAGGTTGGTCAATTTGCGAATGAACGGCGCGTTGCGGTTATCGCCCGCAGCCTTGAGGGCAGCCGTTTCGATCTGTCGCACCACGCCGACCTTATGCCCTGCAGTAATCAGACGTTTGACGTGGACGTGCAGCCGATGCACTGGGATACTAGCCGATGCAAATCGGTCGATGTGGGCTTCCGATGGATCTGTAGATGAAGATTAGCCTCTAAGCCCTGCCACCCAAAGTAAAGAGCAACATACGCTCGTCAAACCTGAACTTCCCAGGTATGCACACAATGCCCAGCTCCTTAGCCGCAATTCGTGCATCCTCGCCAAAGAACCGGAACTTGTACCCGACCTCAATGACCAGCACTGTGTCCATATGCTTCCGCTTGATTTCGATAACTTGCTTTTCCATCGGGGTGAGCTTGCTGCCACCCTTCTTGGCACCCTTGCCCTTAGTTGGGGGTGGAGGAGCCTGTTCCTCATCGTCATCGCCTTCCTCGGCCTCCGCGGCACCGGCAATATCACTGGTAGCCGTTCGGCCAATTCCTATGAGACAGTCTGCTCCACCGAGCTTCCGGACAAATTGCTGATGTAGCTTCTCTCTTTCTTTCTTCCGCTGTACCTCGTCGTCGTCATCTTCTTTCGTAGTTGTGGCGATGGCTGGCGAGCTTTGGAACTTGAAGAGATCGGTTCGTTGACTGCTGTTAAGCTGCGAGGGTGGGCTGATAGGTATTTGCGAGGGTTGTTTTGATGCCACTGGAGTTGGACCGTTCGTCCTAGCACGCTTCGCAGGCCGCACCACGACTTCGTCCTCGTCTTCGGCTTCGGGCTCAGGGTCGGGAGCTGCTTGCTTTGGGTCATGGTCCGTTTCCACCGGTGATGCTGGTCGTTTCTTAAATGATTTCTCTTGAACGGCCACTGGGTTCTTTGAGGCGCTTTGCTGTGACGAGGGTTTTTGTGTGAAGAAGCTGGAGATAGTCGGCTGCGTGCGCTTCAGCGACGGAGAGGATCCTGAGGGCGATTGAGATGAATGGAGTCCCATGGTGCGAGGCGGTATTGGTCATTCATGTAATTGAATATGCTGACAGGATGCCAAGAAGATGGCACAAGAGCAGTGATGCCCTAGTTGCGTGCTCTTCACGAGTTACTGACTCCGGGGCTCGACGCGTAGAAACGCGCAGAGGCGTCAATGGGTGCTGACTCAGCTCTTATCGGGGCAACGCGATCTATCTATGCAGAACGGAGACATGTGATGGATCATACGAGGAAAGTTGTAACAGAACTTATTTAACTATACAAGGCCTAACTATATAAGCACATTACAAGCTTGTTCCGTTATCCACCTTCGGGAGAAATACATATCGATATCCATACAGAAGCCTCGACTCCAGCTAATAATCCACATCGAAGCACGGAGTAAAGACAATCGTCATAAGAAAAGTAGGAGCTTGGTGTCTGCATCGCGCCACGGTATTCGATACCACAAAGCCCCTTTCAAACGAGAGCAGCAAAGGCTCATCCCATGAGCCGACACTCGGATTGGAGACATGATCTAGTCGGCATTGCCAGTCAGATACAGCCGGGCAAGTTCGTGGTGGTCCTCTTCAGAAACCGTCGCCTCGGAAGATGCACAGCGTGTAACCGCGGCCCAGCCAGTGTTGCCCACTGATACATTGACCTCGAAAGGATTGTCATCGTCGTAAAAGTCCGTCTGAGCAGAAGGGGCCAGCAGGGGGTTTGACCGATATCTGTGCCTCTCATGGTCAACTCCCTGGCCAAGACCAGGGATTGTTGGCTCGTTAAAGAAGTACCGGGAATATACAGCATCATTCGAATCCCATCTCTTCAAGAATGGAGAGTTGTTCCAGGAGTGGAGGTCGATACGGCCCTGAGAACTCAGGATGGGCTCGATATTTTCTTTGTCCAAAGTGTAATGGTCGGCCTTGTGTCCGTGATCGTTAGTGGTCGACTTGCTATCCAAAACAAGTCGAGCAGGGGTCAGTGTCTCCCGAGGGGGTCCGGAGATTGTGCGTTGGTCTTTGAAAGTCTGCTTGTCTTGGTCATCGTCGGCAAAGACGGCAAATCCTTTGCGAGCTCGCTTCCCAAATGCCTTGGTGGAGAGAACAAACTCATCATCCTCAACTGTATAAGATGGTTTGAGACTCGCAATGCGAGCGAACGGGCGGGCAGGAGTCGGGCTGTTCTCGTGCCAGTCATCCTCGACGTCGTGGGAAATTTTGGGGGTAGTATTCTTTGTGCCCTTTCGGTCATGGGCACGGGGACGGTTAGAGTCGGTTTGACGAAGAGCATTCCGCCTGGTACGCATCCTGGAGCGAGGCTGACGACCCTTTGGAATGGGAGTTTCTCCCTTCAGAGGGCTATCATCGTCAACGTTGCCCGAAATCACACGCTGCTTCTGCAGAGTCCCCATGGGGGAGAAGATGAACTCCGTGGGCTCCACCTGCGAGGATGTCTTTTCCATCATCTTCAGAACATTACCGTCCTTTTTCTGATTCCGCTTCCGTCGCATCTGCTGCGTGGCCGAATCAAATATGTCCATTCCCGGCCATAGAACACCCTTGAGTCTCGCCATCTCATCAGCCCGTTCCTTGTCAGCCTCGGTGCCTTCCAAGGGCTCGGTGCGGCCTCCGGCATCGATAAATGCGTCAGAAGCTTCGCTGCTCATTCTCCAAGGCATGTCATTGTGTCGGAATCTGATGCGTGAGGCTTCCGGCGTCACAGGCAAGGCTGCATTAGGGTTTTCTCCGTTGGTGTTGTATGAAACGTACTCAGACCACTGATCTGGCTTTGCAGTGTCCACATGTTGAGACGAGCCAGTACCAAGGGCTGCACTCGAAACCATGTCGGTATCAGCAGCTGCAGATCCGGCCTGGGTGTAATAGCAAGAGACAGATGGACCTTGACTATCCAGTTCTTGTTTCACATTGCCGTAATCATCAACCAGGCGTGGGTCCAGACAGTCAGAGACCGGTAGAATTGCACGAGGGCTGGGATCAACGGCGTCAACTCGGAGATATGTTCTCGAAGGAGCCCGTCGGTCGGCGGTGGTAAGCTGGACTGTGGTCTTCCTCTTTTTCCTTTTGTCTTCCTTGGAAGTATTCCGATTGGAGAGCAATTGAGCAAGATTGTTCGTATTGAACCACTCGTCGTATTGGATGAGCAACTCAACAGCACCATCCTCCTGGTGGCTGCGGACTTGAAGCTTGAAGTAGTGGGAAAGATGAGCTTTGGACGAAATGTGGGTTAACAGATGAGATGTGTCGCTGAAACGAGGCTGCCCCGGGCAGATGATGCATTGGAGCAAAGGAGGATCCATCGAACCAATGGGTGGATCGGGTGCACCAAACCAAGATAAAGCAAGTGCAAACCCAAGTAGAAAGAGACTCCAAAGCAAAGGTTGGCCAGCAAAATGCTGAAGGAGCGATGATGGCTGTGAAGGGTCGAAGGTCGGAAGGTTGGGGTTAAGAAGAGGAAGGGAAGAATGGGAAGGGAACGGTATTGCAATAGACGAGGATAGGGACGCATTCAGACGGAAGGAACCATAAGAGGTACACTACGCAATGGCAGAAAGAATGGCAGGAACGATCACAACATACGTCATGTAATTTGGTATCTTCATTCGAATAGACAAGTTATGTGCCACGATGTCTTAACAGCCTTAAGGCAATTGTGGGATGGTATGAAGCGGAAATAAGTCAAAGTGGACAATTGCTCTCCTCCTGCCTTGTATCCCGTGATCCATGGAAGAGAGGTTCAAGGGTTATTAGATGGCAGGAGGGATCATAATTGACAATCGTATTGAGCGATTGCTTTACTTTCCGAGACAGCGAGCTGTCACAGATTTGGGCATACAACTAGCAGCTTATTAGCAAATCATCAAGCAGGAGTCGAAAAGGTCACGTACTAGACAGGATCTACTTCTTGCAGTCCCTCGAAACCTAGAAGGCTTAAGCCTGCAATACCGAAGTGGGTATGGTACACATCAACCATATTTCCCGGACGATCTGCAAAACCACCAGCTTCTGGATCCTATTTGCGAGTTAGTGGAGGGGAAACGAGAGATATAGGAAGTGTACTTTACCTGACACTGCAGAACAAAGGTAGCGAGCTTCTTGCCATCGATCCAGTGAAGTCGATCGATCATGGCCAGAGCTGAGCCAACCCACCAGGTATAGCATGCATCGACCAGTTTCTCTGGACGACCGTTGAAGCCGCCATAGTCAATTTGACGCTCACTGAGCCAGGCTCCCAAACGGTCCTTGTTAACCAGATCCAGACGTCCGGCAATGGTCAGAGCTCCGACACAAGTGAACACTTGGCCTGCATGAGACTCGGCACCAGGGCAGATACCATAGCCTCCGTCAAAGTTTTCACAACTTTGAACATAAGTGACTGCTTTGGGGACATCGACCAAGTGTAAGAGACCTAGTAGTGATAATGCATTGAGAGCACCATAGAGGAACCGGGTGTCGGTCTCACCCCATTGGTCCCCCGTGAAGGAGCCATCTTCCCGGTTCTGCAAGCTCGCAATAAAAGCTCCGACTTTCTCCTTGCCTCCACGGCCTCTTTTCTCCAGCTCGTCCACCGCATCTACGGTAGCCAGGATCTGGACTGCAGATACAGTATAGAGCATATGAGCATCATGGCCAGGGGCAGCACCAAAGCCTCCATTGTCTCTTTGGCATGAGACTACAAAGTCAATGGTTTCATCCCGGGATAGAGCATCGGGATGGCCCAGAAGGTGCAGGGCTGTCAAGCCCCAGTAGACCCCGTTGAGCCGCAAGTGCTCGGTAAGCCAGTATTCCAGCTCATCTTTCCGCTATTATCACCGTCAATCAATTTGCCCTACCGTCCTAGAGTACCACAGTGAGAGAGAAGCACGCACAGTGTCTAGGGTTTTGATATAGGCCACATGCTTGAGGGTGTGTAGGTTCTGGTCTGATGCGGTACCTCCAGCCCTGCCCGGACCGGATACTAGGGACATTGTCCTGCTGTCAGCCCCTTTTTGAAACTGGGATGATGATTGGGCGGGTTAGTGGCTCCTTGGGGAGATAAAAAGCTTGTCTCGGGGCGGGAAGAGAGCCTAGTGTGGACTAAAGGGAGTCCAGATCATGCTGTCATTAAGCAAGGATGGGCTGTGCAAAGCCGCGGGATTAGTCCCGCGAAGCGACTTTGTGGCTGATTTGTGGACGCCAGAACCGGGATCGCGTCGTTTTGAATGTGTGGTCACATGATTGCTGAGTCAGTGTCACACTAAAAATATATGCCTTAGGCTTGAAGACCGTGCGCCAAGCAGCCCCGGGCGCTAGTCTCAGATTATCCATGGCATGTTTCAGGCCGGTGGAGGCAGAGGTGGATGCATGACAGAACAATGGGACACAAAACTTGGGATACATAGAAGGAAACATATGGAACCTGGCTACGCACTATCTGATACCATTCACTAAGATGCTGCTGAAGTCATATATCCAGGGTATCATACTCATGGACCATTGAGACTGGGATATACCTCTTCAGACTGTCAGAGTCTGACCGCTACAAGCCTCAGAATATACATCTAGATAAGCAAGTAGCTGTGTATCTCTGCACAGACATCTGCACTCCTAGGGCCTTTCATTCCCATCCTACCTAGGTATCTTGAGGGAATAAAAAACATTGGTGGAATTACCTAGGGCCGGAGAAGGATCGAGCAAAACATGTAGACTTGTCCTCCTTCCAGGATACTGCGGAGCCGATGATACTGGTGGAGAGCATAAAGATGGTTCACGGTCGGACTAGCCGGAGAAATATACAGTAAAGTCCCGAGAGACTCCGTACACCGTATACCGATGAGGCAAATGGAGAAAGACTATGTTTCTAAAATCAGTACCTGAGCCCCACTCTAGGATTAGGGCAGCATTTGAGCCATTGAACGGGGAGGGGGCATCTCAGATATCTTCCGGGGATGTGATGGCTATCAGTGGACAAAGCCTGAACCCTGGGTCGATTAAGAGACCAAAGGAGAAGGCGCAGTGGGGGATGGGTCCGCTTGCAAGCGCCCGGGACACATTCGTGTCTGCCTAGGTGACGTGGTACTTTGTATTTGGAGTATGTGTGGCTCTACCCCTGACTATAGCTTAGATAGAATGTACTCCGTATACAGGTTAATGCGGGTTTTAGTTGCATGTTATACCATGAATATGTACATATTCCATTGTTTATGGGTACCTTGGTAGTACCTCATGTCTCGTACCTGAACGCGTGATCAAGTCAACCAGCAAATGCCTTCATCCGGCACAGGGAGAACCGCGGATGGGCTTCCAGGTACAGTGGACATCGACATTCGGATTCGCCAGCTATTTTCTTCCCGCTCCACCCGTTGCCGGCAGATCTTCCAATCAGTTTCCGTCTCACTGAAGCACATCATTCCGTCCATGGCTCTAACTGCCAAACCCAGTGGCTCTGCCCAATAAGGTGGAGATAGTCCCCTGGGAGGCGATTATGATGATGGAGGGTGGTGTCTTAACGGTGTACCTTTGAGAACACAACAAATCTTAAGAGGAGTGCCATGACATTCGAATTCATGGCCATAGACCCAATCGGTTAGATCCAGTCATCCGAAGGCGACAAGGCCGTATTATAGATGTTTGTCGAGCTCATGGTAAATGATGTTCGCGCACTGTCACCTAATTCGGGCGACGGCCCTTGGAACTGAATGACGTCCCCGTCTGACAATCAGATGAATTTAATTACATCCGAGTACTTTATGGTAGAGTAGTGTAGAGAAATTAAGATCAATAAGGGATCCCCCACTATGTCTCTTTCCCCGTGGATCACCCGATGCAATAAGACTTGAAAGATAAACGAGGGCTTGGCTCACCTTGCATAATCTTCTCACTGGAATGTGTTGCCCACCCTTGACATCTACCCTGTGAATATTCTATTTTTCCTTTTACATTTACAACACTTTTAACTCCATTCATATTCGCGCACTCCCGGAGAGGTTAGCGCATGACTTTACTTTGGGACTAAAGACTATCCTAAACACTAACACACCCGCACCGCCTACGCTAACTCCGTTTGGTGGCCGGGGCTTCTTCTGACTTGAAAGTGGTCCCTATTTTTTCCCCTTGACGTGTGCTCGGGCTTTTGTTAGTCTTTGTGCTCACCTTCTTCATACCTATGCACAAGTGCTTGTGCCTTCAAATCACCCCTGTTAATCGCTCGAGCTGAAAAAGACGGGAGAAAGCGACTGGCTTCTTTGTCGACAACCCCTCGATTAGCCTGGGACCTGAAATTCACCCGGTGCACATCGTGGAGAGATAATATGAGGAGACTCTTGGTGAGTGACTGCTTTGTACTCTCCCAAGGCGCACACGAATGCGGCCATTGTTTCTGGAGTGTTGGTGCCTGGTCTTGTCGATAAAGGACAAGGCCGCTTTGAACGCCGTTACCCCCCTACGTCTGTCATCGTGACATGCGGCCTGGTCTTTTTTGAGATGCTCTTTCACTGTGCTGATATCGTTTGACTGACTGTATAACTGTTTCCTTTAGATTCCATTTCGATAGCACCTCTAGAAACGAACCGCCCGACAACGGTCCCCTACCACAACCACAGCGTATACACTTTGGGCTGAACAACACAATACCCGGCTGAAGTGAGCAAACCCGGATAAGCCCAGGAATATTACACTGTCAGATCACTGGTCCTCGACCAGTATCAGGTACACCTCAGCCGCAGCCAAGGTCGCCTGTTCAAATATCCTTGCTGACACAATCATATTCACAGCTGGACAAGTCCTCACTTTAACTCCCAAGTGTGGCCCTGCGATCCTTTGCTCCGATTCCCTCACATCATCATTGGAGGCCGTCACCTTCATTGTCGCCCAACATGCCGTCCCGACAATCCATAGTGCCCAATCTGGATCTCAGGTCCCTTAGAACCGACACCGACAATGCCAAACCCTCTTCTCCTCTCACACCTGGTGCTCACAGCTCGGATGGACTTAGCCCCTTGACACCGCGATCACCCAAGTCCGGATCGAGCTCGCCGTTCTTCAAGGGGGCGACCATTCGTCCGGTCACCCAGGACTCGAGCGCCGAAGCCACCAGCCCTACAATTCTAAACTCGCCCGGCAACTTAAACGCCGAAACTACGGCCGAGCCCTCGACATCCGGTCTTACTGCTATTCCGCAGTATTTCTCTTCTCCCAAAGACTCGGCCAAACACACGCGCGATGCTTCAAAGTCGTTTTTCGGCACATTGAAAGCACCCAAATCGTCCCATCGAACACAGTGCTCAGATAGCTCTGAGAACTCGACAGAACCCCCCAAGAGCCGAGGCAGCTCGCGGGATCGCAAGTCGTCAATGACGAAGCTGAGCGAATCGACTCCAGACCTACCCGGGGCCATTGCCCGGGCAGCAGAAAATGAGAGAAGTAAGTGCCCCTGCGACGCGAGCTACTGACTTTCAAGAAATTGTGCTAACAGCTCTTCTTAATAGATGGGACGTCTCCTGGAGATAAGCGCACGCAGCAAACAGGCCCGAGAAAAACGGGCACGGATTTGGATTCCACACAAAAGAAGAGCAAGCCGCGGTTTGCCAATCTCTTGACGCGATCTCGATCCATCCGTGTTGATGAGTCATCTGGGAACAGAGCCACCGGTCGACGGCCGTCCACTGGCCTGGCTAAGGTGGAGGAGTTTAACCAGGGCGACTGGCAAAGGCCGCCCCGCACTGCCACAGGCTCAAGTACCACTACACCTACTCTCAAAACACCGACGACAACATCGACAACAACAATCACACGCACCGAGCGCCCTACGCAAGGAGGGTTATATCCGACCGCCCAGCGCCCAGCGGATGGCGCTTCTCTTCGAAAGGAGAGGAGCCACGGAGGCTCCATGGTCACATCAGGTTCTTTGAGCCAGGTTTCTGGTGCATCTGCTGCAATCTTCAACAATATTAAGCAGTCTTCCAATGGTGCTGCAGATCGCCTTGGCAAGGCCGGTAAAGGCTTCTTCAACAAGATCACCCGCAGTGGCAGCACCAACGAGCGGGAGCTTATCAATGACGACTCCTACGTTTGCTCCGTGATCAACCTTCCGCTTATTGAGCAAGCAAGAAAGACACGCATTTGCAAGAGATTGGAGGACTGCAGGGACAAGACTGAATTCTGGATGCCTGCTCTTCCATATCGCTCCATTGATTATCTTAACTTCAAGGGCTGCGAGGAAGAGGGTCTATACCGGGTACCAGGAAGTGGCCGTGAGGTCAAGTACTGGCAAAGGCGATTTGATTCTGAATTGGACATCGACCTGTTTGAAGTGCCTGATCTCTACGACATTAACACGGTTGGGTCCTTGTTCAAGGCCTGGCTTCGTGAACTACCCGACGAGCTCTTCCCCAAGGTGACACAAGACATGATCGCTTCAAAGTGCGAGGGTGCCACCGCCGCCCCGCAATTGTTGAAGGATGAGCTCTCCAAGCTCCCGCCATACAACTACTACCTCCTATTCGCCATCACATGCCACCTCAACCTCCTTCATTCCTATGTCGACCAAAACAAGATGGACTACCGCAATTTGTGCATCTGTTTCCAGCCCTGTATGAAGATTGATGCATTCTGCTTCCAATTTCTGGTCTGTGACTGGAAGAACTGCTGGCAGGGTTGTTGGACCGAGAAAGAGTTTGTCCAGAAGGAGAAGGAAATGGATGAACAGGAAAAGAAGGCTGCGGAAGAGAAGGAAGCTGCCAAGGCCAAACACGAAGCGCCCCAGTCTTTCACAAACCATGAACGAGCCGTCTCATCCGGCTCCAGCTCCAGCGAAAGGGCCAAGGAGGAACGAGCTCGGCCAGAAACGCCTCGTGGTCGGAAGCCCAAGCCCAAGAACATTGAAACCGGCCATACAAGCCATACAAGAAGCATATCACAGCTTCCCGAGCTTGGCCCGCCACTTTCGCCCATCAAGATCTAGTCTCTTCTCTCAGCTCTCCACTAGTTCTGAGATTTTGTCTTGATTTGGGCTTTTCCATTAGCGCTGGCGCAACCGTTATTCACGTTGCACCGAGTCGTTTGTCGGCTGGACCGATTTGTCTCCATCTCGTCTGAAAGCCCCACGGGATATTTGGAGTAACCGTTTGATATATGAAGTGGCCTCGGCTTCCTCGCATCATTCTACGCCGGGTGCTAGACATCTATTCCGTTTTGTTTCACACCAGCATTGTCAGAGTGCTTGTCCTATCACCTACTTGCATTCCCCCGTTTGTATATATTTTTCTTTCCTCCGTACACGACCCAGGCGAATGGCGATCTCATTCTCTTGTCAATTTCCTCTTGTCATATCCTCTGGTCATGCGACCTCCGTCATTCGACAGCGCAATGCCCATCTGGCCAGTCTGTTTCCTGCTGCTTCTGCTCATTCAGATTCCCCTCTATGGCTTACTCAATGTCTTTTGTTGCGTTTTGCACTCGTCTGCCACTGATTTCCTTCTGTCTCGACCTGTTTAGCGTTCTCGTTGCAAGGACCTGTACAATAGCGGCCATGAGAAGGCGTTTCTTTTCTTGGACCAATGAAGACCATTTTGCTTGTCTCGGTTTTTATCTCTAGATTGTGCAGACCGTGAAGTAGATGTAGATGTGCGTGGACGTAGATGGAAGAGATATAAACAATGCTTTTTAATCCGGTCATATGTTGACCGTCATGAGTTTAAAAAGAAACCCTCGACTCCAAACACCAACGCCGAGAACAAAGACACTTTCCAAAATGTACAGTAGTCCCTCGAAAACATCAGTTCTTTTTCCCGATGTTCGCCCGCTTCTCATTCGACCGCATCTTGCGCTCATTGCGCTTGATTTTCTCCTTCCGCTCAGCACGGCTCATACCACGGATCGAGCCACCCTTCGCCGCAGCCTCCTCCTCCTTCTTCCATTTACTCTCATCCACCTCCACAAGCCACTGCTTGTCATCATCCTTGTTCTTGCCCTTGTATCCCCACTTGGGCACCCACTCGCCAGAAGCCTCGTCGTACACAAGCTTCTTGCGGCGCTCCTGGTCGGCCAGCGCGGCACCAGGCTTACTGCTGTACTTGCCAATGCCCTTCTTGCGTGCGAACAGCTCCCATTTGGTCGGCGGCTTAGGGGTAGGAAGAGGCTTGAATCGGGGCAGAGCGATGTTCGGCGGAGGCAGACTGAGCAGGACGCCGTTCTGTGCGGACGAGGTGATGTTGCATGTCGTGAGCAACTGGTTCAGCAGGCACTGGGTGCCGTCGCGGGCAGTGTTTTTAAGGGAACTGTTCAACGGCTCGCCTTGGGGAAGCTCCAGGGGGTTCGGGTCGTTAACCGTGAGATGACCCAGGTCGAAGGTGTAGGGAGTCGGCTTGGAGACGGTGATAGGTCTGGGATTTCTGTTAGTCTCGTGCGATCTTTGGCGGCGGTAGAAGAACATATTCGTACAGTCTCTCGACCTTGGAGTTGCCTGCGGCGTCAGAGCCATTGGCCATATCGACGTCAGTCATTATCGAAGTTTTCTTCTGATCAGCTCAGAATCAAATAAAATTTGCTGGTACCGAGCAACAGAAATGGGAGATATCGAGCTCGGCAAGAAAAAAAGTTGGCTATCACCACTTTCACTTTTCTGCCGCGGGTGACTAAGTCAGTGCACACCGCCATCCCGAATAGGCGGAAGGAATTCACTCAAATTATTATAGCCGTTTGACGGTGCTTCTCGATCTCCAGTCTTCGTCCACCTCCCCCGTCCAATTCACCCCGAATTGTCCGCAAGGGCCACTGTTATTGAACAATGGCCTCCGCGTGGTGCTGGAACTGTCTCTCCCGGCTGCGTCCAACACCGCGAGCCATCCTCCCTCCACCTGCCGCAACACCCCGGATTACCAGCGCCCCCTTCCACTCCACCGCGGCCCAATATGCCAATCCGACGAAGAAAAAGAGCAGTCTCGTCGCCACAAAGTACCGCCAGGGTCAGGTACTGAAGAGGAAGAAGAAGCCCAAAACCGAGCGGGCGCGTCCCCCGGCCGTTGGAGAGCGCAAGGCTTTGCGGAAGCGCATTGTGCTCAGCAACCCCAATGCCCTTGAGGTTGAGGCCATGAAGGACTTGTCGCCGGAGACAATGATCGATTCTCGCCTTCGTGGTTCTGTTGTCGGTCTGCCGCTTGCCCTGTTGGACCGATTGAGGGCCGTGCAGGCTTTCAAGCCCAAGCAGGGCTGGTCCATATTCCGCCGGCCGGGTACTGTTCTGCGCCGTGATACCCTTGAAATGGGTCGTCTGTTCGAGAAGATCTCTGGGGATGGGGATGCCCCCCAGAAGGGCAAGGTTGTCAAGAAGGTCATTACTGGCATGAAGGGCTCTGGCAAGACTGTGCATTTGCTGCAGGCCATGACTATGGCCTTCCTTAAAAATTGGGTTGTGATTACAGTTCCGGATGGTAAGTCCAGCTGAATCGTATTTGGTGGTGTCATGGCTCCTAACATCTGAAATGACAGCCCGGGACCTTGTGTCTGGAGATACCGCTTACTCTCCTATCGAGGGCAGCAAGCCGACACAGTACGTCCAGCCTAATGCTGTTTCCGCCCTTCTGGTCCGCACCGTCGAGGCCAACAGTGAGGTCCTGTCTACCCTCAAGGTCTCCCAGAAACACTCCGGTCTGCCCGGTCTCAAGCCCTCCTCATCCCTTCAAGATCTGGCCGAGCTGGGTTTCCAGGATGCCGCCGTCGCATGGACCGTCTTCCAGGCTCTGTGGACCGAATTGAATGCCACAGCCGCCGCCCCAGGACTGGAGAAAAACTTTGAGGCCCGCCCTCCCATGCTCGTGACCGTGGACGGTCTCGCTCACTGGATGACCGAGACTGCCTACCGCGCCTCAGACTTCACCCCAGTCCACGCACACGATCTCATCTTCGTACAGCACTTCCTCTCCCTTCTTAAGGGTGGCCAGTCTCTGAAGAACGGCGGCATGCTACTGTACGCCACCTCAACCTCCAACAACCCGAGCAGCTACAGCCTCGAGGTTGGTCTGACCCAGCTGGCCGCCCGCCAAGCAGGCATTTCCCCTACTTCCGAGCAATACCCGCAGCCCGAGGCTTACAGCAACCCTGGCGCCCGCGTCCTGGACCTCTTCAAGCCCGACACTGCCAAGGAGGGCGCGCTCGAGCTGCAGACCCTCGGCGGCCTGACCCGCGACGAAGCCCGCGGATACCTCGAGTACTTTGCCCAGAGCGGCCTGCTGCGCGAGTCTGTCAATGAGGAATGGGTCGGAGAGAAGTGGACTCTGTCTGGTGGTGGTATCATTGGCGAGCTGCAGAAGCTGGGCCGCCACGTCCGCACCGCTGCTCAGCCTATCGCTCAGCCCGCTGCTGCTGCGAACTGATGGATACCTGTTTCCTTAATTATCAGTCCCTTGATGTGGCTCCGATGTGCTATACTGTAAATGGGATGTCTGGGCTTTGTTCTTTACGCTTCTTCATTGTACTTTACAAGTCTTTTAAGTCTCCCTTGGTTTGTTCTGTTTTGTATGCATATAATGGACATGTTTTTTGATCCACTTTTGTCTTGGCTATTGATTCACTGCCTTAGTATGTAAATTAAAATAAATTTCACGAATAAAGCTAGCCGCGTCTTCACAAAATGCATAATATCCATTCATGATAAATCCAAGTTTTCGAAGATCATAGCCTGTCAATATTGCCAATAACCATTTTCAAACGGTATCCCTCTACAGCTCATCCACCTTCTTAGGCACAATAGGCCTCACCAAATCAGGATAATCAAACCTAGCAGCCGTATTCATGAAGATCGAATTACCCGGATGCGCCTCCTTCTTCTCTCCCCGGAAAAGGAACGTCATCGGGAATCCCAAATCAAACTCATATGCCCCCTCAATCTCCTCGATATCCTTCTGCGACAACCGCAGCCCCAGCGCCTCAATGTTCCCCAGCAATTGCTCCGGCTTGCGCCCTCCAACAATCGGCGTCACATACGGCGCCTTGTGCATCACGTACGCCAGCGCCACGCTGGTGATGAGCGTGTTGTGCCGCGCCGCTACACTCTCCAGTACCTTCGAGACAGCAATCTCTACTTCGCGAGGCTCGCGTCCTCGCCCAGGGTTCCCGGACTTGGCAAGCTCTTCGCGCTGAGCAGTCGATTTGAAGCTGCCGGCGCCGAGGACGGCCCATGGGACTATGCCCATGCCTTCGGCGGCTACCATGGGGATGATCTCACGCTCCAAGTCGCGCTTTGAAGCGTTCCATTGGCCTTGATAAACGGAGAAAGGACGGAGGCCGTGGTCCCGGGCATCTAGTCAGGGTCAGCGATAGGATCTTCATGCATAGGTGGGACGTGAGATGTACATTGGTTTGCGCGACTGACGATCCAAGCGGGAGTATCACTAACACCCAAATACAGCACCTTGCCTGCTGTAACGAGCTGATTGAGCGAGGTCATCACCTCCTCGATGGAAGTGCCAAAGTCCCACCAGTGGACATATAGCTGGATTACGTATCAGCCTTCCTCAATTCCCAACCCCCAAGATAGAGCAATCTTACCAAGTCAATATAGTCCGTCTTCATCTTCCTCAAGCTCGCCTCCACAGAAAGCTTCAAGCTCTTCGCATTATTGCCAACATAGTTCGCCTGGATCTCGGACTTGTTCCATACGCGGTAGGGCGAGGTGTACTTGGTGGCAATGACCATTTCGTCGCGCACACCACGAGCTTCCAGCCACTCGCCGAGCCAGGTCTCGGAGTCTTCTTTTTGGTAGTTGTTGGCCGTGTCGATGAAGTTGCCGCCGTTTTCGTAGAACGTGTCCAGGATCTTGAATGATGTTGCTTTGTCGCATTCGCCTAGCCACTCATTCCTGTTGGGTTTTAGCTTCTAGTGTCATAGGCAGCGGAACGAATGTCCATTAGGTGGTTGGAGCTTACCAGCCTTCTCCGAAGTTCATTGTACCCAGGCATAGCGGGCTCACCTTCACAGCGGCTGTGGGTGCGAGGAGGCGGTAGCGGCCGAGGTGGGATTTGGGAGGGGGAGCTGGTGCAAACATGTTTAATCGGTTGAATAAGAGAATGGGTCAAATCAATTGTGCTGGGAATTTGGAGGAACTGTGAAGCAGAGTTGCGGTGGACTGGACCTTTATACATCCGGCGCTGCGCGGGGAAATGATGTAAATTGATGACAACGATCCACGGCATGCCACTGGAGTTAGTTAGATGAGAGCTATTCCCCGCTAAGTCCGTCTTTTCTATTTGCTTTTATCTCCGTCACTTTTATCTCCGTTGCCCCACTTGAGCTATACGTATGTACCTTGTTGGAATAGGAATTAAATCGGATTCCTAAGTTAACTAGGTATCCCTGACCTCTCTGCGGATTCGTTCTTGATACATTAACTTCTTTCAGATTCATTCTGCTTCTTGGATTTGTTTTAGCGGTAAGACTCTTCTTAGGTATATGTACGGACGGAAATATACCGTGGATGAGCCTTCTTAGATGAGCTGGATTCTGATATATTGGGCACGACAGGCCTGACAGTTCTTCCACCGAGTATTATTATCTCGATAGCCACATCCTTGGTCGTTCGATGTGGTGGGAGGCGGCCAAAAATATAAGATAGATGACCTCGCCCGTTATATATCACTAGTCAAAAATCCCACGCCTCAGTCGGTTTACGGCTAACCGGATCTGAGTGTTTTCTGACGGAGCACTTGACGCATTCTAGCGAATCTATAATTCCAAGGAAGCGAGACTTGGGACGAGAGTAAACAAAGAGCCCACGAATCTCGGGTCGGCTCATCCCGCAGAATGCCAAGGTTCGAGAAACTTCAAATGGATAGAACAAGGACAATCGTCAAGCTAGAAATTATAAGCTAAGATAGAAAAAAGAGGTTAAGTAAAACGTGAGTCCCACAGAAGAGACGATATTCAGAAGGGAAGAAGTAGAAGAAGTACGGCCCCTCATGTGCGCAAAGTTCACCCACCCCAAACACGGATGGGAAGCCTTAAGTTGGTCTTTGCGCTCTCGGGAGTCTGCGGTCGGGAGCTTCCCTTGATCTCTCCCTTTTCTATCTCTGCCTCTTTACCACTGTCATGAGTGATCATGTACGGTTCCAACCAACACGACTCCTCGCAGCCCGAATGGCGACTGCCTGCACCTCCACATCCTGCGGGACAATCTGAAATTCTCCCACCGCCGCCGCCTCGTCCCCAAGGCGCTCCATATATACCTGCCACATACGGCCCTATTTCAGGCTCCCCGAATCCAACCGTGTCACCGGTGGTGTCGGGACCCGCGGCAGACCCGAGGACGTGGGGTGTGCGATACAACAACCATCAACAGCAACAGCACCCGATCTATGCCCCGCCACCCTTACCCGTAAGGATACACTTCTAGAAATGCAAGCTATGGAACCTGACCATGTCTGTTGGAACAGCCCCGACCGTCCAGCACGAACGAGCAGCCGTTTGCCTATGTGCAGTCGCAAACGCCGGCGCAACCACCATCATCCCTAAACACCAGCGTTTCGCCCCCGGCCCCAGACCACGGTTTCGAATCTTTCGCCGGTGCTCAGCTTCTACCCACTTCAAGTATTCCGCCGCCACATGTGCTTCCGGCTGAGCCATCACCCGGTTCTGTACCGCCTCCGCCCCCAAAAATCCCGCAAGACTCCCATCCAGCGCAACAGAGCAGTCAACCTGCGCGGCCACCGCTTCTCGCGCAAGGTGTAGGGCCGGCAGCCACACAGGGCTCCTATGGATTCCCTTCAAACATAAACTCAGGCCCTACGGGCCCATCAGCTCTGGGCCCTGGCACTCCTTCTGACTGGGAACATCTAGGTCCCACTCCAGGCGACTTTGACGATGCACCCTGGTTCCCAGACAGGAATCCGGCGTCCCAGGCAAATGAGTCAGTCCAAACTCCTCCTGGGTACACGACTGGTGTACAAAATCAGTCTATGACAAGCACTGCTGCACCTCCGCCGCGCATGGATACAAATCAGCCGTTCTCGAGTATACCGTCTCATCCTGACCACGCTCGGCGGAATGGTTCCATTTCACCTATTAGTCCTGCCAGGACGCACGGCAACCACCCTAGGCAATCATATACTCCTCCGTTGCGTGTTGACAGTGTGAGCCCTGATGGTTCGTTCGGAGATCATGCGGAGAATATTGACAATGTAATTGATGCGTGGGTTCAACCGCTCTCGACTGCAACTAAGTCTGCCCAGATACGGTCAGCTCAGCCAACTCAGCCTGAACATGAGGATCCCACTTCTCGACCGACTTCCACTTTCCAGAGGAGTGGAGGTACTCCGGCTCCAACCTTGAGTCCTGTTCAAAGCGATCCGTCTTCTGCCCAGGGTGAAGGAGCAACACCACTGTCATCGCAGAGAGTCACACAAGCTCCCAGAAACTCGGATCCATATGAAGATCTCGATCCATGGTTTAAATCATCCCTCACCCGCTACGTGGCGATGCTGCGCAAGGAGGCTGTGGCTGACTCCGATGAAGAACGGTTCAAGATTTTCACGGCTTTCATGGCTAAGGAGACGAAGCTTCGGGAGATCCTCTATAATATCGAGCATGACACTCAAGATACCCACCCAGCTCCACAATCCTCTATGCCCACCCCGACTCAGTCAACGTCAAGTTCTCAAGGGCGTAATTCGACGATCCAATCTGGCTTGATTCCAGTGGAGTCGGAAGAGCGGATATCACCCACGATCGCTATGGAGGATGACGACGTAGATGACACAGCTAGCGAGTATAGTTCCGGAGGGCGACCCATCCAAGCCAAACTAGCCCGCCGAGGCTCGCAATGGCGGCCGAAGCTTTCGGCACTTCCCTCTGGCGAGGATTCACTGGGCAATCTTTCGAAAAACCCCTCAGGAAATATCTCTGTAGATGAGTCTGCGGAAAAGCAGGTTCTGGAACCTCTCAAAACGAACCCTCCGCGGCCAATATACACGCCTTTCCAGTATATGGAAGGTCCGCAGCGTGGCTCAGATAACTTGACTTTCGCCCGTCCCGCATACCAGGCTTACTCGGATTTACGGCAAGCATCAGCTGGAAGTGGACGAATCATGTCAAATGCTCCAACACCCACGCCCCGATCAAGGTCGGCAACTCTGAGCACTTCCCCTGCTAGCGATGAACATGATGAGACCTTCCTCGGACTCATTCGACATAAGAGCACGGCTTACCAGGCGATCAACCGCCCGAACACTACACCATCCCCGCCCTTGCCAGAGTCTCTTCGGCAAGGTCGGCCAACGAACTTGGTTGAAGAGCTACGTTCGATGGTCTGGGCGCCTCTCAACAAGCGATCCGAGAGCTCTTGGCATCTTTCGACTCGAAAGGGCCTCGAGGAGTTCCCAGATAATGTCTCCTATATTCAAGAAGCGGTTGACAAATGGGAAGATTCTGCGAGAGCTCGTCGTCACAGACTGGATGAAGAGCGTACGGGCCGCCAGGAGGAGTCGGAAGAGCAGATCGACAGTCTTTTCAATGGCAAGGAAATTGGCTATGCCGATATTAACCCGCTCGAAGAGGACTTCCGCCAGACTGAGGCTCGTATCCAGCTGGACGAGGAACGAGGAGAACTGGAAGATTTTATCGCTGAAGTCTTTAATCCACTGGATGAGCGACTGAAGAACGAGATATCCGCACTTCGCAAGTCCTACGACTCGGCAATCAACCAACTGAGTCGGGACCAGAAGGGGAAAAGCTCACCGACCGATCAATGTAGCCCATCAGTGACAATGGGCATGCTCAACGACATCCACAACAAGCTCGAGCTTCGGTTCCAGAAGCGGCTTGAACTTGCCCTGGACTGCGAGCGCCGTCGTAAGAAGGCCGAGCGTCGACCACTTGTATTCATGGGCGACATGGCCAGCCTTCGAAAGCTGGACGGAGACTTTGATCGAATGGAGAAACGAAACATTTTGGAGGCCGCGAAAGATTGCGACGACCGGGCCAACCGGCTCATGGATTCCTTCGACGATGCAATCCTTCACGGGCTAGGTTTGAATCAGAGCCTCCTGGATGAGCTCGCGAGCAAAGTAGCCCGACTAGACCCCACGAGCCTCGGCGCTTCCGGCCTACCCACCTCTGAAGTCGAACAGATCCTGAAGTCCGCAGCGACACTTGCTGCGTCGCTTCGCGCTGATTCCGAAGCCATCCTGCGCAGCTCGGGGACTGCCGAGATGGTCCTCAATGAAGCCGACTACAACGTCTCCGTCGCCGAAGCGCGCTATGCCAACTCGGAGCCGGATATTCTTCAACAGCTCGAGGTTGAGAAGAAGAAAGAGGATGATATTCTCCAGAAGGATCTCGAGTCCAAGTTGGAAACGATTCAAAAGGGCCCTCGGGAGATCGACTGCACCATCCAACGCCTTCTCGAGGATTTGAGCAAGACACCACCGGCTGCAGTGCTAGCCTCCGCCGCAGATGACTCGATACTTGTGAGTCAGTCTGCCGATGTGCCCGCCGTGATCGTTCGACCCCCAACCGCTGTAAACAGCCCATCTCCAGCTGCTGCAAGCCCGGTCCAGGACTCGGAGGTGGAGCACAAAGAACGACTGCGCAAGGCGCTGGAAGATGCAAAGAAGCGCAACGCAGCTCGAATCAACCACTAAGTCTAGGGTGCATTTATGACGCGACGAATTTCTTTGCATATGGAATATACCCCTCGTTATCCATCCTCTATCGTGTTCTTGATTCTCTTCATTATATCCGCCCTGTAGTCAGAGACGGCAACTAGTCGAATATTTTCTACCTACCTAGATAGTCCTCTGGTTATCATTATTCATACATGACTCGAGCAACACGTAGTCCACTCTCAGACATCTTGGTATGTGTGGTCTTTGCATAGGCGCGCAGGCCAATTGCGAGCGCACTGTTTCGGAGTCTTTTCCCCATGTTACACAAAGCACTCGAGCCAAGGTTTTGTTTATTTTCCTGCCCACTCGTTCTACTCATTCTTGAGGACCACCAATCGTCATCACGAAACTCTGAAAACATCTCCTTGATCTTGAATCGTGACGCTTTTGTTTCCACGCAGCTGCAGGCCATTTGTGGCTGCGCCATTCAGCCGGGGCGAAATCAGTCAAGTGATTAACAGAAGGACGCACAGACGGTGCACAGTGAACAGCAGTCCAACAAAAGAACAAAAGAACAAAAGCCCAACCTCCCCTTGGACGACAAGGCACAATTTTAGGCGCCCCGAGACGGCGATTGGCGGTCGAGAGCCAAAACCGGGCAATTAGACGCCAGATGCCGATCCGGACAGGAAAGCGTGTTCTCACTCACGCCTTAACGATGTCCATCCGGGGGTGGACCACAGGCCCCTCCCACTTCGCGACGGAGATAGGAAATCAGAACGAGAATGAGCAGGGATGAAAAGATAATCTCCAGACCCAATGTCCAACCGGCGGGTCCTGCGGTGCCGCACAGCACTGGGACGAGCTCGGATTTGCTGCGGCCCTGCGCTAGACGGTCAAGATTGATCACCTCAAATCGACGATGGGCACAGTTCAGGCGCAGGAGCTTCCCCTCCTTTTGAGCCTTCCGCGTCGCGTGATCTTGCTCTGGGTGATCCTCTGCCAATTGACTGCGATGATATGCAAGGTAGGCCTTTGAATCACCAACACCTGTGTTAAGTGTCTATTATTTGATGTCAACGCTCCTGCGGAGAGATTCGGTCCCTTGGCATGTTTATGCCTTCACCGTGCTTTCGCTCCATGTCATAGAGGTCGGGGTTGCTTCGACGCAGCTTCGACACGGGCCATGGCTTAACTCGAAAGGAGCCTTGGGCTAAGGTGCGCTCAGTGGTTCGAGTATCGATCTCTCCCGGGGTCTCTTGCTCGGTCTTGGGAAAGCCGTGACATTAACAATTCATGTTGATGCCAGAGTATCCCAAACTAAACGGCGTGGCCCAAATGATAACCGAGATGACCGAGAGCGGGTCGGTGTGACCACCCGAAGGCCTGGATGGAAAAAAGGTCGACATTTCCCCTCAACGATCTAAACTCGCCGCGCAGGCACAGAATGTGATCGCCATTGGGCCAAGCCTATTTGGTTTGGCTATAGCACGGACACCATTTACCATTCTTGCGCTCATTCGTCTCCCTTAGGGCTCGGACCAACAGGTTGTCGCCAACGGCGTCTACTACATCATGCGGTATGCTACTGGTCCCGCGTAGAACCAGTCATTCAGGGCCATCGCAGTCATCGCAATCAAAGTGCTCATCCATCTGGTCGATCATTGCTGTGCTGTCCGCGCTTACAAGGCATGGTTCGAGCTTGACTCCGCCCCGAGGGCCCCCGGAGCCATCGGCCCAGCCACCGATCCTCAGATCGGTCCATTCCACACCCATTAGCGGTCGTCTGTGCGCTGCTGCTGATCAGTGGTAAGGCATAATCAGACGGCTTGTTTTTGGCCTTTGTCAAGACATCATTCTTCCTGCGGTCAACTCTTGTTTTCTGCGTTATCTCCTCTCTTGTCAACCCCCCTGGCAGCTTTCCCTAAGCGCCGTTGGGAAATCATGGATCTGCGCCGAGCCTAAATCTCAATCTCACATTAATTTTTTATCCTTGATTTTCTTTGCCGAGAGTCAACCCCCATGAGGTCCTGCGCCAGGCACAGTCGAAGGGCCAAATGACGAAAAGCAGATCAGGGCTCCATGGCGGAACGAGATATTTAAAGCGGGAAGGGCACACCGATCCCATGGTTCACTGTACCCGCTTCCGTCCATGGTTCGGAAGAACTCTACGACTTGGGAGTGAATTTGGGAATATCGCGACGCTGCCCTCTCCACTCTTCTTTTCCCTTTTCCAAGCATGGCGCCGCCGACTAGACGGTTTGACCGGCTTTCTATCGGTCAGGATATGCCTGCCTCTAGGGCCCCTCATGCCGAGCGCCAACCGGGCTCTGCCGAGAGTCACCGGGATGAAAGCGATGACAGCTCTTCGTCTTCTGTTGAGAGTGAAAGTGAGGAGGACAATGAGGAAAGTGAGGAGAGTGAAGAGAGCAGTGACGATGAATCCGACACCGGATCAAAGGTGCGAGCCCATTCGGGGATCACCTACGATCTCAGTCATCTAGATACCGAGTCTGAAGCCCAGGCGATGGTAGGTCTGATGAGCGAGTTCGACGTGGTCAACTGTCGTACTTCATCCGAGGGTTTTGACTTTCAGCTTTTGGACCGACCGCGCGTGCACATTGGCCCGGACTCGCCTACTTGTACCTGCTCAACCTTCCAGGACCGGCCCGAGAATGCCTGCCAGCACATCTTCGTAAGTGTACCGTCATGTTTCTTTTCCCCCGAAAATGGTTGACTCGCCAGATTTATGCTGATGCTTCCCCTGGAACAGTGGCTTCTCGACCAGCTGCATGGCTGCTTCCTCTCTAGCCCTCCCTCCACGGAGGTGGCCTTATCCCACGACGGCCGCCCCCGGGTGCGTCCGCGCATCGAGGATCTCCTGAAAGGCAAGCTGGAGGTAGTGGCGAACCAGCTCAACTGGCAGTACCTGCGAGACGAGGGAGACAGCAGGACGATGGCGATGACACGAGTGGAAAAAGTGCGAGACGTGCTCTCGGCATTCAGCCCAACAATCCTGCCGGAGGATTTCAGACCTGACCTGGTGGAAATGACGACGCAGGCACGCACCGCGGAGCAGTGTGTCGTGCAGGGTGACTTTGAAGCAACTATCTTCCGGCTGGCGGTGCACGACGACGGCGTCCGCAGCAGTCTCTGCAAGGCCATGCCCGCCGGTGCCTGTGCGGCCATCTACTTCGACAAAATCCAGGAGCATTCCCGCCGCCTTTTATCCGACTTCGACCGGTACTGCGCTACGGGCGAGATCCCTTCAGCCCCGAGTAGTCCTGGCGGAGGTGTTGTACAGGTAGATCAGGTCTTCGAGGAACTACGCCGCTCAGTCTCACGCATCCGCTCCCACATTGGCCTCCGCGCGCCCTACGGCTCCGAAGGTGCTGCCAAAGCCCTCGTCTTCATCCTCGACGCCATCTCCTCCCGTAACAAGGATCCGCTGGATGGAAATACCTGGGGCCGAACCTCCTTCCAAGGAGAGGATGAGGACCAGCGCAATCTCTACCACATGCTGATCGGGTCTGAAGACATGGACCTGGATCCTGACGCGGAGCTATTCGTTCTCGACGCATTGGACGCCCTCCCTACGGCCAGTCTCTACCAATTCATCGACGAGCTGCGAAACATTCGGAGCAAAATCGAGGTGAATCGGGCGCCGAAGGCATTTCTCGTACGACTGGGGGCATTGGTTCGTTCGGCCGAATCAGCTGCGGGTGCATCTGGGACGGGATCGGGCCAGAAGCGGCCTGCAGCAGGGAATTCGGGTGGCCATTCAAAGCGGACTCGATGATGTTATGCATCATATATCAATTCTTTTTCTTGTCATGTTCGGGCGGCCATCATCATTCATTTCAATACCCCCTGCATTTGTCCACAGCGAACCCAAAATCATTCAATTCAATTCTTACTATTCTCGTTATACTTTCTATTTACTGTAGGGTAGCCTTTTACCCCTACGATATAACTTGCCCCAAAACCAACCATTATTCGCTTCACTCTTCAACACGCCCGACATATCCCTAGCTCACGTGTAAACCCAGCATAGCGGCCTTGGGTCCCCGAATCCACGGCTCCGAAGCTCGGGCTATGTCACTCTGCCGATCAGTAGCGGAAGTAGCCCAATTTGAGAGCTCGATCCATGGATCCGACTAAAGTGGCCCACATCGACTAATAGAATCACGATAGTGTGCGGGTAAGGGTAAACCCCTGAAATCATAGAATAACCAAGCCAATACATAGGATCCTAACTCATGAAAGCCTGTTTATAACCGAGGTTACTGTATCTCGGTATTGGGGGTTGGCAAAGCAAGTAGATATCTATATCTATGTACTCCACACTTAGACCAGCCATCAAAGGTAAGATGTGAATAATAAGAATTCGAGTCCCGACGCTAATGCGAGTGCTAACCCGGATATATGGGTCTGTGGATATTCGCTAGGAGATGCGTGGTTTACACCGGCATTTGCATCTTGAAGTCCCTGGCTTGTTATACTTTGTCTTCACCTGCTAGTGTGTCATAGACTTCCGCGATTACTTTATGAGTGGCGGGCGTTGAAGGGGTCATTTATGAACGTGCCTACTGGTGTACCGCGCTTGTGTTCACACTTTCGGGAAGCGCGGGCTGTGATTCTGGATGGATTCGGTGGAGCGGTGGTGTCATCTTTTCTGGGTGATTTGTATGTATTTTGATTGTGGGTCTTGTTTTTCGGGATTTATGGGCTTCATAGGATGACTTATACGGTATTTGAAATAGATATCCTTTGATGCTAGTGATTACCGTAGGCGGATTTGTTGGTTAAAGACAGTAGTAGTTATGTGAAGGAAGTATCAACCAGACTCGCTGTCAGAGCACATGCTATATTCTTCTTGTCTTCCTCTTCGTCTCATGGGCCTTGCTATATTTGTTTTGGGGTGCTGGCTTGCCCGAATAGGGGCGCTTAGTCTATTACTACAAACTCAATAGTTCTAGAGACTTTGCGCTATCCTGCAGATCTACAATAGCTTCAATAAATGCCGGTTCTTTGAGTTCATTCGTCTCCTTTAGCTCAAGTCTTTTCCGAAAGTCTTCTTCTATTGGGCCACATAGAGCGTGGATCCGGGTTTCGTTATATCTCGAAACCTTTCCACTCCTCTTGTGTCTGTAGTTGGCGCATGCTCTCTGGAGATGGAGGCTCCATCATGACTAAGTTCGTTAGATATTCCACACTCTTGCAGACGCAGACTGCCAAATTACGTAAGGTAGCCCTACCTAGGTAGTTAATATTGTGGCGATAGTGAACCCTATATAGAGAGTGAAAAGGTATCTAACTCCATAATGACATTGACTGGCATATGATGTTTTTTCTTATTTTATGCCAAGGCGACTGAAATACAACTAGACTGGCATCTAGTTGTGATATCAGGAAGGGCAAGTGAAACTTTGAACGTAAGATTCCATTCCTTATATCAAGCAGCCTATACGACCAGATATCCATAAGCAAGTCTATCAGACAACTTTCCATTCAGACTCCACCGAAGGGGACTTTCGTCATTTCCAACTCTCTCGCTAGCCCTTGAGACTCTCCATCCTCGCTGCCCTCGTCTGACTCCCAAGCTGTCTGTATATTCCTCGCTCTCGTCAAGTGGCATTGCATCTGGCACCTGATTGGAGAAATCAGGCATCATAAACCATTCTTGAAACTCAAGAGGCATCCAGAAATTGTACCCCATATCAAATAATGCCCTCTCCAGAGTAAACTCGGATCTTACCAATTCCAGAACCTGGCATTTTCTGAGAAAGCCATAACAGAAGCTAAAGCAGCTCTTCTCCTGCGCTAGAAATGCGTCCTCCCGACCCATCTTCCATTCGTCGCGTAGCCTTTCAATGGTTCTCGGAGAAAATGGCTCCATGACATCGGTGAGCGCGACCAGCTGCCTCCATGCAGTGTGAGCAGTAAGAGGTCCGGTTATAGTATAAGTAAGAAACCTTTGATAACGCTCTGCTACAGAGCAGAATATAAAAAGAGAGACTCGATCAAGAGCTAACGATTTTCAGTTCAATATTCATTTCTCCGCTTTGTATTTCGAGACAAGAGATGCAAGTTTTGCAAAGTCGTCGGGCTCGAGGTCGACTATCGATGTTATGGATGGCTTCACGGAGGTGATCTCTGGCTTGACTGGCTCTTTCAGTTTTGGAAGATCGCATCTTCGAATAGACGGGTCACAGTATTCCCAAACACCGCATAGCTTTATCATTTCTTCGACATAAGCTTTCCACTTTGGCCAGTCAGCTGGCGACTCGAGTAGAGGTGCTGCCCACATCTTCTCTGTGATGATATCATATGAGTCCATAGCTGCTGCTGGTGCCTTCTCGGTTTGCGGTTGGATTAGACTTTTCTGAAGCTTTTCTATGGGGTCGTTATGTAGATAAACATCTATTTTTGTGCTTTCTTGGGTCGTTGGAGAATGCATTTGTGCCTTATGTTAAGGATTTGGTGTTTTGTGATGTTGTGTAAGGGGTCAGAGAAAATACTGGGCATTTCCAAGTATCATTTCTGGCTTAGTATCGTTCACTAATTAGGCTTAGAGAGCGTACCTACGCACTAAGAAGTCCGCTGCTCAGACAGGACGCGGACCAGCCCCACAAGCCATTTTTGGCCTAGCTTAGGTTACTATTAGTGGAGCTATTCTCAACGTAGGCCGGCTGGCCTAATAGTAAGGCGATTAACTATAAATCAATAGATTCTAGGTTGCTACTATCTGGTCAAGTTGTAACAAAAGGCTAGATCCTCGCCAAATTATGGTCAAGCGGCTATTAGGAAGGAGTATAGATAGTTATAGTATAATCATTTCTCTCTTATTTCTCTCTTATTTCTCTCTTAGGCTTATCTTACTTTCCTCTTACTTCCTATATTACTAATAGTTATCACTATACTATCTAGTTATTATTGATATTCTCCTACCAATTGAGGGTATCATACAGAGATGATTGGAGACCAAGGAGGACCCGGCACCTACATTTCTGGGCACCCCTATCTACCAGTGCGTACGAGCACTCTAAGAGTCGTTTACCGGGGAATTCATCCTGATCGGCGGCGCAGCCGCGATCCTACAAGGGCAAGCAAGGATCACCACAGACGTTGATATCCTAGTCCGAAACTAGGCCTACGAGCGACTTAAGCCTTCAGTGGAAGGATTCTACCTAGTCAACGGATGGCTACAATACAAGTCAACAGTCATTGATCTGCTGACTATTATCGACGACCGCTTATCCTACAATCAGCTTCTTAAGTACGTGGTATGCGTCAACGGCATCAGACTGCTACAGCCAGACTTTGCTTTGCAGTGAAGCTCTATTGCTTCCACCTCCGCCAAGACGATAAGAACGATGAATAGAAGCAGGATTCCGGCCAACTAGATGCGGTGTACGTCGCTGATGTCCTCAAGGAGTCCGGACAAGGTATATCTAATGCTTGTGCGGAACTCTTCGCATCGGATGCTATCATATGCTGTGCATTCCTATGAGCCTCCCGGTGGTGACTCTAGCTCGTCCTTCAACGCCTACTACTAGACCCTAGAGAAGAGCACGGCAGAGCAATACCGAGAGTACCAAGCGGGTCAGATGACCCGGGTCATATTATGCCAACTTAGCTAGTCATTCAATAGATCGTCTTTACATGTCACAGCTAACCTTACACAAGGCCCCACAGTCCAGGCATGCATCACAATCGATCTAAGCCGGACAAATAACATTATTATCGATGTTTGGCGCCTATGAAGCAGGAACCTCGCAATGTCTACCAGAATCGACCCCATTTCTGCCGGAAGAGTACAGCACGTCGAAATCCTTAATAAAGAAACGGGGCCGTTAATTCGCGGTTATAAAGCCGATGAAAGCATGAGTTGCTCCCCAACGGATGAAATCCGGTTGGATTTTTCGATGTTCATTGGGCGGCCCACTATCAACAAGCGGGGAAAGGATACTGTCGGAGACAGGAATCTTCTAATCGAATTATCGAACTGTCGATCCAGTGGCTGGGACTTTCATCCAGCCGGGCGGAACAACCAATCCGTCTCCGGCGTGGGAATCAGATAGTTCGTGATATTGAACTCATTCGTATTTGAAGACGTGTTCCCATCGACCACGGGGCCTCCTGTAAGACCGTGGATAGACACGGGGTCTGCAACCGACTCGGACATATCGAGATGCGTAGCTGTCGCCGGGTCTGGAGCACGAGCTGGTGGGATACGCGGTACATTGAAAAATCCAAAAACGTCGAGATACTCCAGTTCGTTCGGCGCCAGGTTCCGAGGTGCGCCGGCAGAGGACCGCGAGGGATCATTACCTCCATTGATGGTAGATGGAGACTCGCGAGGTTGGCGCGAGATCAAAAAGTCCAGATCAAACGCACAGCGTCGCATGTCTGCTAGGATCTTGACACTGGATGGAGTGGAGCGCTCACCATCTGTGGCTGCGGACTGTTGATATTCGCGGTATTCGTCGAGGACGCGTTGGAGGATGTTGCTGTATCGTTCTGCTACCTTCCAGTGCTTTCCCATGTGAGCGAGTGTGTCAACGAAAAAGATTATGTCGGGGCTGACTGTGTGCGCGATCGTTGAGCCGTGGACGAGGAGTAGGCGTGCCGAGACCCAAAGTGTGAATGCAAATGGGGGCCCGAGCTTGCCGAGCATGTTGTTTTCAACGACGAAGCGTGTTACTGAGAGAATATTGTCCACTGCTATTAGGCACCGTTGGCTGGCGCTGTAGGAGGGGGTGAAGATTGGGGACCGCGTTGTTGGGTATGCGGCGGATGAGTGCAGGCGGATCACGGCCCTAAAGCAAGATTAGGAGAAAGACTCTAGTCAAAAAGGATAGTACTCACGTTTGATACGTCGTGTGGAGTTGTACCCAGTTACTATGCAACGTGCGGCTTTGCTTTCCTCCGCTCAGGAGTCGAGAAGAGCTCTCATAGGTATACTCTGCGGGCAGATTGAACTCCCACAAAGTCAACTCACTATCGAGCTTGCGATAGGTGGCTTGCCACTTTTCCACATCCGATAGCGATCCAATGTCCACATGGTGCTTCAGGAATTGATGAATACGGGACAGAATCCCGAGGATCTCCATATATAACCCGAAGGAGCCCACGTTCTTCGCATGGCTCATATAATCGGCGTGGTCACCGGAGCAGCGTAACCGCCGGGTCTCAACGGGTTGATTTTTCATGAAAAATTCATCTTTGCAAGGCAGCTTGCGATCGATGTCCTTATCATCCAAAGCAAAATCGAATGCAGTAGCAATTGTCGAATACCTGTCCAACAAATAGACCATCCAGAAGAGGCGACGTCTGCTCTCGTCTTCAATCCACGACTCCGGTTCAGACAGTGTGACTGCTCTCAACGTATAAATTGAGGGGTAGGCTGGCGCGATAAGAGAAGATTTTGACTCCACAGCCAACCCCAACTGGACGACAGATCGGGTGATCAAAGCGAGTAACTTCCACCCTGGTGGTCCATTTGAAGATCCAACCAAGTCCAGCGCCAAGATAACAAGCGCCTGAAGGGCTTTGACTGAAGAGTTCTCCAGTCCATACAGGAGAACCTTCTGCTTTGAAGAATCGTGATAACGCTTTCGATTTAGATCGTTGAGCCGGCTATCGGTGGAAAAGCGTAGTGCCGTTGCCACAATGGCATATAGCACCATGCGATCTGCCTCTCCCAGCGGCGATGGACCAAAGAAAGTATCCAATGTTGACCGGCGATGAAGAATCGGGCACCAGGAGTTGATATGCTCGAAATACAGATCCACCAGAGCGTAGAGTAGATCGTATGGCGGAAGACCCAGATCCGGATCTGCGAATGGTCCCTCTTGATCTGCGAAAAGGGTGACTGGGACTTTCAAAGATGATCCGTTCCCGGTGTAGTCACCGCTGTGCGCATTCTGAGCCGGCGGTAACGAGCCCATCGCCGATGTGGTGTTTCCATTCTGGAGGTCATTGTGAACCAAGTTCTTGACTGCTGTGTCCGAGGGACTTGCAGTAGGTGCGTCTGCACCGAGCGAGGGCAGATCTATAGAAGGCACTGGATCATTGAAATAGACTGCAGTCCGAGGGCTTGGCCCATGGATCGCGGAGGGTTCAGACGGCGAGCTATAGGAGATCGATCCGCCATGATGCATTTCGTGTCCCATTGGCGGTTGACCTTGCAGTATATGCATCTCAATAAGCCGGGCCTGAGACCGAATGACCTCCTCAAGCCTGTCTATGGAACGAATGAGATTTGGAATTAGTGTAAAAGGCAAGGGCACAGACCGAGGCGCTGCTCCAATTCCTTTCCATAGCCAGCTCGTAGACCTGGCTTTTTCCTTTCTCTATATTCACATATCTGGCCGTTCCTAGTACACCAGCCGCAACTTGGTTGGACACGATCTGTTGGCGACATTTTTAGCGGTTGCTACATATAGTCTTTAGGCAGTTTCCACGCCTACCACACTTGACTTTCCTCTGCTTGCAGAGCTCACACCTTGAGGCACAATTAGTTGTCAGACCACCCTCGCAATCGCAAACGCGAGGTCAGCAGTGTGCATAGTCGATGGTGTACGTACGAGACGGTGAGGGGGCGCTTCCTTTTGACCGCGCGCGAGCTACCGGAGCCATTAGGACGAGCAAGATCATTGTCCGAATCGATACCGGACGAATAATCAGCCGGACTCTGGTCTCTCTCGATATCCCCGAGGCGTTGATTGGAGGGGGCGCCGTGCTGCGCAAGAGCTGCAGCGTTTGGCATTTTTGCTATAGCGAGATAGGGGTCCTATAGGGGATCGGCCATGACGCGGGCCGAGTCTGGAGACAACCTTGGGGCGCGGGATGGTATTCGAGTGATCCAGGCCGAGAGAGCGGCGTCTGATGGAGCCTTTCGACCGAGCGAAGAAGAGGAGAAAGAAGATTGGCTGGAGGGAAGTGAGCCTCAGGCAGAAACCGGGGCACAACCCCACATTTTCTCCCCGCGTGGCACATGCGCAGCGTTGCATCAGACCCAGTCGAGTTAATGCTCGTACCTAGCAGTACAAATTATATCGTGTGTTAGCTTTGCATAAAGACACTTTCTTACTCTCAGAACTTATGATAGAGGCTCCGGAGTAGAAGTACGGAGTACAAAAAAGATCGAAGCCAAGACTATACAGCATAACTCGGCGTAAAGGAAGTAAAGAGCGAGCCCAACCACCAATGATACGTTTTAGATGGAAATGAGCCCTGTATATGTCCAAGGCACAAACAACCGAGTGAGATTGCAAAGAGTAAGTGGTGCTGATGGCAGAATTTCCCGGTCTTCGGGCTAGCAATGCCCCGAGGCCTCGGGGTTCCCCTCGCGACTTGAAAAGTCTTGTGACCCCACGACATCCCTAGAGATCCCTCCTTTTCTTTCTGTTTATATTCTCCGGCCTTCCGTGGATTGTTTGTTTTAAGAACTAACCTCTAGTGCGCCATATTCACCATATTCCATCATGGGTTCGGCATCTCACTTTCCCCGTATCAAGGAAATCCGCACCTTCATCATTGATGGTGTCGGCTCCGGCGGCGACTACCACAATGTATGGGATGCATAGAAGACTCGAAATTGAGTTCACCAGAGTACTAACAGCTCCATTAGGTCAAGGGAGGTCACTGGCTCATCGACAGCAACATCTCGACGCCCATGACGAGGTGGCCACAGTACCGCGGCTCGCGTACTTCCTGGGGCATCAACGTGCTGGGGTCGTTCTGCGTGGAGATTGAGGCCACCGATGGCACCAAGGGCTTTGCGACCGGCTTCGGCGGTCCTCCTGCTTGCTGGCTGACCCATCAGCACTTCGAGCGCTTCCTGATCGGCGAAGGTGCGAAGTAGAACCGATATGCATAGTGAACCCTAGAAACTAACATGCATACTTTTTAGATCCCCGTGACACCAACAACCTGTTCGAGAAGATGTATCGCGCCTCAATGTTCTATGGGCGCAAGGGTCTGCCCACGGCCGTCATCTCGGTCATTGACTTGGCCATTTGGGATCTCCTGGGTAAAATTCGCAACGAGCCCGTCTACAAGATGATCGGGGGTGCGACTCGCGAGCGATTGCACTTCTACTGCACTGGACCTCAGCCCGCGGCCGCCAAGTCCATGGGCTTTATCGGAGCCAAGGTGGCTCTACCTCACGGCCCCGATGAGGGCACCGAGGGCCTTTTGAGAAACGTCGAGTATCTGAGCCTGCAGCGTGCTAGCGTTGGCCCCGACTTCCCTCTACGTGTCGATTGCTATATGTCCCTTACTGTTCCCTACACTATCGAGCTGGTTAAGCGCTGCGAGGCCATGGGCTTGAACATCGACTGGTGGGAGGAGTGTCTTACCCCCGATGACTTCGACGGCCACGCCCTGCTGAAACGCGCCCACCCCACTGTCAAGTTTACCACCGGTGAGCACGAGTACTCTCGCTATGGCTTCCGCAAGCTCGTGGAGGGCCGTAACCTCGATATTATCCAGCCTGACGTTATGTGGCTCGGCGGTATGACTGAGCTCCTCAAGGTCTCCGCTCTCGCCGCTGCCTACGATATCCCCGTCGTGCCTCACGCCTCTGGTCCTTATTCCTACCACTTCGTCGTCTCCCAGAGCAACAGTCCCTTCCAAGAATACCTGGCCAACTCTCCCGACGGCAAGTCTGTCCAGCCCGTCTTTGGAAATTTGTTCTTGAATGAGCCCATCCCCACCAATGGGTACCTCGATGTCTCGACGTTGGACAAGCCCGGATTCGGTCTGGAGCTCAACCCTGCTGCGGCGCTGATCCCGGCCTCTGCTCTCCTCACCCCTGCGCCGCAGAAGAGCCTGCGTGCTTCCGAGGAGCAGGCAAAAGAGTCGACTGCCTAACCGCTGGGAATCAAAGGTGCTATGAATACTGCTCCCATTCCTTGTTTGACTTGACGAATCGTTCCAACCTCCATCATGGGGTGTTTATGTACATAAATAGCATTTCCAAACCCAATTCAATAGACTGGCAGGTTCTTGGACGAGAGCCTTTCGTATGTAATATCTTTTGAATAAAATTTAATAGTCAATTGTACATTCGGGCTTTTTTCCCCCTTTCCACCGACGTCAAGGCACGTATGCGCCCCTTGGTCCCCGCTGCGGGGAAAGCAACCCCACACTCGGGGCAACATCATCGCGAGGCCCGAAATCTTATCGGATTTACGCTGTGCAGCTTGTCCAAAATCGCCAGCATATCTTTCTCTGAGGTTACCCGAGCATGCCTTACCGTGTTATCCTTTGGCCTCTCTCTGGACAATTCGAAAAGAACAAAGAACAGACACCATGCCTCTCCCACAATTACTGGTTGGCAAGGTTGCTGCCATCACCGGTGGCCTGACCGGTATTGGACGGGTACATCGCCTCCTTTCCCTCCATCGGTTTGAAGTTGCTTTGAAGGATCTCCACTGAATCTGACGCGTATAGGCAATTGCCTTGGAATACCTCCGCCATGGAGCCAAAATCTCCATCAGCCACCTGGGCGGCCCCAAGGAAGATACCTTACTGGAAGCGATGCGCAAAGATGTGAACGAGATCGAAGCCGGAGCAGACACAACCAGATTTGTCACAGTATCCGGCGACATCTCGCAACCTGAGACAGGCAAGAATTTCGTCGTCCAGACCGTCGAGGCATTCGGCCGTCTGGACGTGTTTGTGAGTAACGCCGGCGTTTGTCAATTCGCCGACTTCCTGGAGTATGTGGCCCCTTGCTATCCAAAGCTACCAAGTTAAACTTACACGAACAGACTCGAGCCCTCCCTCCTAAACCACACCATCTCAACCAACCTCTCCGGTGCCTTCTTTGCCACACAAGCCGCCGCTCGCCAAATGGCGCTAACTCAATCACCACCGGGTGGTTCCATCATCGGCATTAGCTCAATTTCCGCGCTCGTTGGTGGTGGTGAGCAAACTCACTATACACCTACCAAGGCAGGTGTGTTGAGTCTCATGCAGTCGTGCGCCGTGGCGTTGGGAAAGTATAACATTCGCTGCAATGCGTTGCTTCCGGGAACTATCCGCACGCAGCTTAACGAGGAGGATATGGCTGATCCGAAGAAGCGTACTTATATGGAAGGTCGCATTCCGCTGGGTAGACTCGGTCAACCGGCGGATTTGGCAGGACCGGCGGTCTTTTTGGCCTGTGAGGAATTGAGTAACTATGTGGTAAGTCGTATCTTCATATTTATAAATGGTATAGTGCTTGCTAATGCTCCATAGACTGGTGCACAGATCTTGGTTGATGGTGGCCTCTTTGTTAATCTACAGTAATATCCAGGATTTCAAGGCGTAAGTGGTTGAAAGTGCCAGTTAACTAGTTAGTTACTCGCATCGGGCACGTTTGCAAAGAAACAATAAATAAAAGAAGTAGGATCAAAAGTCATATCCTAGTTTCGAACGGTCAACCTTGCGATTAACTACCGGCCACACACTTGACTCCGTTGAGACTCGTCTTTTGTGATATCTCGAGTTCTCGCGTAGACTCGCGATGGCCTCACCACGCCCACGATAGGTTTATAATAATTCCTTAAGGACTAGCAATAGCATCTAGTCTAATAGATAGATAGAAAAAAAGAAAAAAAAACAGTTATCAAGCCGTATTTGTCCTGCCCGTATTTGTCCCGCCCCTAGGCGATCCCACCCACCCGCCACTGATTCAGCCTCCCGCTGCACAGTCACTGTACAGTAACGCCCGTGGCTAGGCGTCCAGAAGGTCTTGGGGAGACATCATTCGATTCAGGCCGTCAACCTAATTCTGTCTTTAACCACTCGACCACTGGGGAGGCTTGTATACCAAGAAAAACTGGAACTTGATGTTAAACCAACCCCGCCTCTCTTATAGATCCAGACCTCACCACCATTTACCCCCCACGGTCAGTGTGTCTACATAGTTTTTTTTCCCTTTTTTCTCCGATATCCGCATAATTGACTTGAGAGCAATTTGCCGTCACTTTCAGCTACATACTAAATAAGTACCTGTGCTGATTTGATAACTTTGGTCCGGGCCTTTCTACTTCGGCAACTTAGTATCTCCGAAATCCGGTATCCATATATCAGGCCACTCTAGTCTCTACCTGCCTCCATTTCATCACCGAAATGGCATCTGGATCGTCCCCAAAGTAAAATGCATCCCTTATTCCCAACAGGATAATTTCATCTGACAGCCGGACATGGGATCCACCGGTACGTGTCAAAAGCGCGACCTCTCGCCCGATCCATAATTGACAATGCCTGGCTAGATGCTGCCTGTCTGACGTGCCGCAAGAAGTCGCGCCGATGTGATCGTGCGCGACCGAAATGCAAGCGCTGTATCAGCAAGGGACTGCAATGTGAGGGATATCCCGACAAGTTTCGCTTTTGTGGCATTGCCAGTCGTGGCAAGTGGCAGAACCGCGAAGCTCCAATACTCGCTCAAGGCACTCCCGATGGAAGCTCAAGTCAGAATCCGCCGCAAGTGAACCAAAGCGATGTCCAACTCGATGACGAGCTGGGTAGTTCTGCAACTGTGTCTAACAAGGCTGGCCTTGCGCCACGTGAAATCGACAGACTCCTTGCTTCAGCAGAGGTAGAAACCCTTTTGACTCATTGTAAGCTCGTCTCGGTCCAAAAGTATGACGAGCTCTATTTAACTCCGCGCAGACGGTCAAGTCATCTGCCCACACCAGATAGCACCGGTTGATGGCAGTAATAATCCTTATCGACTTTATGTGCTTCCCTTGGCTCACAAGCAAGTTGGTCTATTATATGCAGTCCTAGGACTGTCAGCTTGTCATCTGGGTCGTTTAAAAGATGATAAATATCTTTCCGAATCAGCTGCCGTTGATTACCGCCTCAAAGCCATCACTGCACTAGGGCGGGCAATCGAGAAGGTTGGCTCGGGGAGTTTTGACGAGAGTGAGCGGGATGCTGTCTTTGCTACTATCCAAATCCTTCTACTTCATGACGTGAGATTTTCTTTCCCAACAGTTGTAAGTACACAGCTGAGAGGATTGGGTTTAGATTTGCGAATCGGGCATCTCATCACATGGGGCTCATATATCAGGGGCTATGTCCATATGCTCCCAGCTGAAACTGGAGCAAACATTGACTGTCGAGCACAAAAGGACTGTGTTTTTCCTGGGAAACCTTGTCTGGTGAGACACTCCGGGCTCCGAGGGCGGCTCGCATATGCTAATATGACTCTGTCCACAAGGCTGGATATAATTCGCGCATTCTCGACACCAGAAAGGTTATCCTTTACTCAAGATCTTCGCAAAAAGTTACTATCACTATGCGACTTACGATTCGAATCAGTCAACGGCTGTCCGCGGGAAATAGTTCTCATGATCGGTGAAATTCTAGAACAAGCAAAAGCGCACACAGGCGGCAGCTTAGAGGCCACAGAATACGAAAAAAGTCTTCATAAGCTAGTTCGGAAGCTTTATCTTTGGGATAGCTCCCGTTGCTTCTATCCTAGCGACGATCCGCTATGGTTATCAGTCGCTGGGGCATTCCGTCACGCCTGCATTCTGCGCACTTGGCGCCTCCTTGATGCCACCGAGTCTGCTGCTGAGGCGCATATACAGAAGTCTGTTACTTCCATTCTGGATTCTCTGGCAAATATCCCTGGAAGTAGCCCGCTAATTGAGCTCCTCGTTATGCCTCTGTTCATGGCAGGCGCTGACTGTCTTTCGCCGCATTCACGTCATTATATCCTACTGCGGTTGGCAGAGATCAATGGCAGGTCCGAAATGGGCATTGCGGCACCTCGAACTTTACTGGAAAAAGTGTGGCATGCGCGAGCACAGCGACCAAAACATGATCAAAGTAATATGCCTTGGATGCTCCTGGTGAGTTCTAGATGTTACGAACGTCGGTTCCTCGATACTAATGCTCTTCAGACACATAAATCGGAATCAGCTCATCAGGATGATTATCTGATTATATGAGCAAATGAACAATGTGAACAGTTCCATGACGAGCCTTCTATCTGAGCTTGATCGTAACTATGGAGGGATTCTTCATCGCAACGAAAGGGACGGTAGCATCAATCCCAGTACTCCCCTATTCCAGGAATTCCACCTCAACGATACATGTCGAAGGTGTCTCGCAGTAGTCCGCACTATATACGGAAACTTGCTCCTCTCCATCCAAGCATTCTCAAACATTAGAATAGTATTAACAGTATCAAAAAGCCCCATGAACTTGATCCGACTAAACATCACCCGAAAAGCTCTCGTAACCCAGAACAGCTTGTATCTTTCTTCGTGGTCGCGGTTGTGTAGTAACGGGGGACGTGTTCTGCTAGTAGGTACCCTACGCTACACCATAACCCACACAAAACATAGGTGTTTTTGGGGACAGTGAACCACCGGAGTCCATTGACCAAATTAATTATTGACGGGCCCTTCGGCACTCGCCAGCCACGGAGGTTCTTATAGAAGTGGAAATCAACCGTGATGCATTCTCGCAAGACATGTCAATTGGAGGAGCCAGCGCGGCATCTTTGGCCTTGTTGTAGGATGACTTGATTCGCTCTAACCTGCCTTTGCTGCCTTAATAACATAAAGTACGTTTCTATACCGCGTTAGTAGTAATGGCGCTACTGACTTTGACATTAGGGCTCTTAACTAGATCTTCACAAGTTTTGTATCCAACGCATCACCAGCGAACTTATTCCCCATCTAGTGCGGGGCCACCTCCGCTACACTAGCAGACCTTCAGATGCCTAAATTATCTACAAACGCGATCTAATAACATTATGCTACACTAGGCTCCTCCGATGAAGACGTGCGTGCACTTAGTTGTTTGCCGTCGGCAACACCCATGTGGATGTATCTATTTCGCACAGCAGATTGTTTTCGCTATATGTGCACATCTATGCCGCCTCGACCGGACCATCTTCTTTCCAATTCAGATAAAGATCTGCTGACACCAGAGACGGAGTCCTATGTCGCTCTTTATCGGAATTGGAAAGCAGATGGTCCGGTCGGGAGTGCATGGATGCGCACATAAAGCGGAAACAATTCGCTGGGTAAAATAGATAAACTCACATAGGCCTTGCAAGACAACTCGATGCGCGTAGGCGATGCAAATAGCCATGTCAGGGCAAGGGACAAGGGCACATTTGCCTGTCGAAAGCAAGGTAGCCACCAAGTGGCTCTCGGCCATAGACCTTAGCCTCGGGTGGCTCCTGTTACAACCAAAGAGGAAAAAGGAACATGCAGTATGCAAGAAGGTTCAAAAATAAATAAGAAACTAGGTCTGAGGGAGCGATTCAAGCTTCTATTATACATGGGGTAGAGGGCGCTAGTCCCGATCGCGTTAGACAATGCAAACTTCCTCTGTAGTGCACTCAAACACTATAGTAGTCTCCCATAGCTCCTTCATCTCACATCTAGGTTCCTGTATGAGATACCTAGGTCTGCAGGGCTTCAAATGTTAGGATTATCTGTCAGGGATATCACAAATGGCCTACGCATTTATGCAACGTTCAATTCGGATATTACAACCCATATGCTTGTCAACTTGGCCCGTTGTGAGTCTAGTGCAGGGGCCTTTGTCTTTACACTTCATTAATAGTCTACTGTGTTTCCCCGTTTTTTAAAAATCGTTTGCTTTATTTTATCCTTTTTCGTTATCAATGCTTAAGTCATATGGGTATAATCTTAGTAAATTGCTCGTCCCTCGAGGTTTGTCACAACGAAACCCCGTCCTCTGCTTCGGTTCAACGAACCGTTTTATTCTCTCAAGTTCAACCCTTTATACAGGCAGAACCGATGACCCGGGAATCAATCCTGGAACAGCGCCTGGGGTGAGGTGCATAATGGCGGCAATATCCTCATCAATCAGTGGACCTTGGTATTCCTTGCGTGCCCGGACAAAATACCAGATGCCACTCAAGATAAGCACGCCACCAGTCACGACAATACTGTAGTTCATGGTGGTGTAATCAACCGGAGTCTCGGAGGGCCACACACTCCAGAAAAGGACGAATAGCATATACACACAAGCGTACGCGTTGTTAATGGTGCCGAGGATGCCGGGGACCTTCCAAGGACCCCAGATGAGAGGAGCCTGGGAAATTTCAAACTCCACCTGGGCAGTGACTTTCTCAGGAATCACGCGTTCTGGGCTGGACAAAGGACCCGGATTGGGGGAGTCCTTGTCAACAGGGCTCTTGGGGCGCACAGGGGTAACAGACTTCTCCTTGGTACTGGGACTGGCGCTGGCGGCTGCATCCGGGAAGCCATCAAGCATGGTCCCGTGGGGCAAGACGTGGCCTTTGATCCGGTGGTAGAGGAGTAACGCGCTTGGGAGGAAATAGGTGCCGTAGAATCCGGTCACGGTCAGGGAGATGACATCGTTAAAGGCAGTCTCAGAGCCGATGTAGATGAGAGTCAGGGCACAGGCGAATCCACAGACTACGGTGACAGATACGATGGGGACTTTGGTGCGATGGTTCACTTGGCTCATGAAACGGGAAAATGGCATGCCCTTGTCGCGTGCAAAGGACCAGGTCATACGAGATGCTGTGGCGGTGATACCGGTGGAGCAAGCCCCCGTTAGAACTATGATCAAGGCGGTCATGACGGATGCACCGGCATAGGACTGGGTAGTGTCGTAGAAGATCTGGATGAATGGAAACCCTGTGGCTGAGTTCAGAACATGATCGACGTTTCCGATGCAAAAGAGGATTGTAACCATCATCGCGAGTCCAAGAACGCTGTTGAGTGACATTCCAGTGATGATGGCGCGAGGGATTACCACTGCGGCATTGGCGACCTCTTCGGCCATGTGGACGCTTGCATCGGCACCGACAAACGTTGCGATGTTTCCAATGAAGCCGACGCAGTAGGACAGGCCCTGCGAGGGCCAACCTCCCTCATTGAGTGAAGTGTGGAAGACAAAGTCCGAGGATTGTTTGGGTGACATGGCAAGCAGGGTAGCCAGAATGGCAACGAAGCCCGCCAAGTGCAAAACCAGCATGACGATCTCGAAACGGGGAAGAATTCCAGGCACCACGACGTTGATGAAGAAGGTGCCTGCCACACTCGCCCAAGCCAATAGGGTGTTCTGCCACCGTTTTTGCGCGAAATCCGGGTTGTTTAAAATGATCAGGCCTTCAATCATAGTCCCCAGAAAGATGGTCTCGGTGGCGATCGTCGCAATCCATGCCATAGAGGTGAGCCAACCGATCAGATAGCTGGATGCCTTCTTATATTTGAGGGGGGCCAGCATGTACACCCAGTAGTACTGACCACCTGCAATGGGAGCCATAGACGTCAATTCCGAAATGACAGTGTATGTTGACAAGGTCGAAAGACAGGCGATAATATAGCCATAAAAGGCGCCCGCGGGACCACCATTCTCGAATGATTGGTAGAATAGTGTGAGAACAGTCTCCCACGTGATCAGTTCGGCCATAGCGAAGCCAACGATTGACAAGAAGCCAAAACGTCTTTTGAGCACCTGCTTCTTGCCCAGCCGGGCCAAGGCCTGGTCGTCGGCCGACTCGGGTACATGGTTGGGTTCCATGATGGTTGGGACGCGCTTATGCTTCACCGAACATTATCAGGTCGGTTCGCAGATAATGTCACACGCCTTTTTCCAGGAACCAAAAGTTTGGCGGGACTGGAACGGCAGGGGGCACCGGAGGTTTTTAAGTTGCCGAGGCTGTTGCGTTTCGCTAACTTTCTCCACCTTTTTCCACCTTTTTTCGCTTCTGCTCCGCCAATGCGGCTAGCGCCCCATACAACCCACGTTACATCATCGAGATAATGATAATCATTGACACCGAGGACACTGATAGGGCTATGCATGTCCGTCAGCGGGGTGGCAGGGATGCAGGAGTACAGGGAACATGCGCACACGAACAGACGCGACGAAAAACGGGAACTGTATTCCCAAAGAGGTAATGCCATCGTGAAAAGCAGAGAACCTTAGTGTGGGCTCAGGCCTCGGTATTCTCTGATAGCCCTCCGTCTAGGCTTTCCCTCAACGGGCTACCGATTCCAGTCGGAGGATAACTTACCACCGCAAATCTATTCGAAGGCCTTATGATGCGACTGTTTAGTTGAAAATGCGTCCCTGCCAAGATATACAGACAATACGATAGGAAGATATTTCCCCGTATGGATCAACTCTGGATTGCAGCTATCTCTGACTCTACGGCTATCAATGTGTTTAGACATTCGCATTTACTTGCTTCTCCAATAGGCTGTTATCGATTCTACCCTGCAGTTACGACAGAGAGTTCAAAAGGATGGCGATATTTCTCGTTCCCATGAATTCTGAGGCCACTTTTTGAAATGCTTGATTGCGTCGCCGTACTCAAGTGCGGTTGAGACAGAGCCAGAGAGAATGCCCATCGATTTCGGCCACGGTCCAGGAGCCAGGACCGAATTCAATCGAAGCTCTTCCTAGACGCATTTGACAGTCCAAGCAAAATTCCTCGTCCCAGAACAGCTGCCGCTGCCATTGAATCCTAGTGGGAATTAAGGAGTGAAAGAAATGAAAGCAAGGAGCATATGCTGGCAATCGCGACTATCAAGACAAATTCTCCTACTCAAGTATGGAGATCGCGAACTAGAGGGACAGCTTCCCTACATAGCTCTCTGAGTCCCTGTCATTTTGAGTCTAGATGGAGCATAACCATTACAACAGGTTGTTGATGCAATGCAATCCTTCGGTAAGTGTGGCCACATAGTGAAATCGATCCAGGTAGGGAGAGAATTAGGTGCCATATTACATACTTCATGAATGTAGATAGCCTACTAGGTACGCTACTAGGGGTCCAACAAAGCTACGCTCAGTAACCTGAGTACCAGGACTCACTTGACTGTTACCATTTTTGGAGACCTGGCATATTCGTAGGTTTGTCGACTCTTGTCTCCCAACACCCAAGTCGCTCCAAAGGATATATGGTTAAGTAGCGCCCGTATTGGTACCCTACCCACCTCAGCTCCATTGATAAACCAAACTTGGCATGTGGGCCGAAGCTTAACGTGCTTGGCAGTAAGATTGGACGGCTGCATATAAGGTCGGCTTTAATTTCCCTGTCATTGGAGAGAGTTCAGAGGATCGTGAGGTTCGCAAGCGGATACCATTGGCGGGCGATAAGCGTAGTGCGTCCACCTATTAAACTCGTGGCCACTCAAATGTCTAAGCCCCATAACATGCTAACTAGCTAGCTTTGTTGTTTTACTATCTAAGCCACTGTTCCATTTGGTTGCTTACAGGGGTATTCAGCTCCTTATCTTTTGTTGTCCCGGTCTCCCCAATGACCGAAGCGCTCAGCACGACACAATGGTCATTATCGCGAACATTGCTCCTATATTCAAAAGTACGTTGTATGGAGCATGGGCTTCGCGCCTCTTGGGTATCGGCAGCAATTCCCCAAGCGAACCGTTACAACACCATCGGGAGATATTATAGGCGACCCCGGCGACCCCGTAGCCTAATCTCCTCAACGGCCACAATTGGCTGGTCAACCTGGGCCGTTCCTTTATCGCCTTATCTCGCCACTGCGGCGGTCTGACCACCTTGTCCAGGCATGGCGTGTAGTTGTTCGAGAATACGCCCACCTGGATGCGCCCCGAAGTAACGTTAGAATCTCGTATATAATGTCAACTCCAGCCCTTTGTTCATAGGTCTACTTGAGCCTGTACTACATTCGCATTCCCTCGGTCAACATGTCTGTGTCCGAGGAAGACGTTGAGAAGAAGGGTGTCACTGCCGTTGCACCCGCTTCGGATGGCACTACGCCTGCTTATGATGATGCTGTGGCTGATGAGCGTGGTGTTGGAGAGGTTAACCCTCTGAAGCGAAGCCTTCAGGGGCGTCATATGCAGATGATTGCCATTGGTATGTTATGTTCCTATGTTTCTCTGTCACTGCTAGTCTTGTGCAATATGGCTAATGTAGCTCTTCAACAGGTGGTTCTATCGGTGCCGGTCTATTCGTTGGTACAGGAAGTGCACTGCAGGAGGGAGGCCCTGGATCTCTAGTAAGGCATTGAACACACTTAACTGGAAGCGACTAACGGTCATTATCAAAGACTCTCTGTTATCTGATTGTTGGTTGTATGCTTCTCCTTACCGTCCAGGCACTAGGTGAATTGGCCGTCCTTTATCCCGTCAACGGAGCTTTCTTCTCATATTGTATTCGCTTCATCAGCCCTGCCTGGTCAGTTATCAGTTACCCTTCACATTATCCCTATTCTATAGCACTCACTGAATGAATCATAGGGGCTTCGCCGTCGGTTGGGATTACGCAATCAGTTGGCTCGTCATTTTACCGTTCGAAATCACCGCTGCAAGCATAACCATTGACTACTGGCGAAGTGATTTGAATATGGGTATATGGGTGGCGGTATTCCTCGTTGTCCTATCTGCCATTCAGTTCTTCGGTGTTCGTGGCTATGGTGAAGGTAAGACGAGTCCCTCCTTTCGAAATATGAAGTCGACCTAGTACTAACCCATCACTTCCTCAAGTCGAGTTTGCTCTCGGTGTTGTCAAGGTCGTCGCCGTCATCGCTTTCATCATCCTCGGTGTTGTGATCGACTGCGGTGGTGCACCCAAGGGTGGATACATCGGAGCGCACTACTGGCATGACCCGGGTGCTTTCACCACCTTCAAGGGCTTCTGCTCGGTCTTTACAACTGCAGCCTTTGCTTTCAGTGGAACAGAGCTGAGCGGTCTCGCTGCTGCCGAAGCTGCCAACCCTGCCAAGTCGCTCCCAAAGGCGACCAAGCAAGTCTTCTGGCGTATCATGATCTTCTACCTCCTGAGTACCTTCATCGTCGGCTTGATCGTCCCCAGCAACGCGGACTACCTGCTCGGTGCCTCTGGTTCCAACACCAAAGCCTCCCCGTTCGTCGTGTCCATTCAAAATGCCGGTATCAGTGGCTTGCCATCCGTCATGAATGCTGTCATCACCATCTCCGTCATCAGTGTGGCCAACTCGGCAACCTTCGGCTCGACACGTACCATTCAGGCTCTGTCCGCGCGCGGCATGGGTCCCAAAATTTTTTCATACATTGACAAGTCCGGACGTCCCCTTTACTGCGTTCTCCTGCAGATCGCCTTCGGTTTTCTTGCATTCATCAACGAGGCCGGCACCGGCGATGTCATTTTTACCTGGCTACTTGCTCTTTCCGGTATTTCTGCTATCTTTGTCTGGGGAAGTATCTGCTTCGCGCACATCCGCTTCCGACAAGCATGGAAGTATCAGGGTCGCGATATCAAGGAGCTCGCCTTTGCTGCCCCCTTTGGTGTGATTGGTAGCTGGATTGGAGTTTTCCTCGCTTGCCTGTGTCTGGCTGCTGAGTTCTACGTCTCTGCTGCTAGCTTGAGCGCCGAGACCTTTTTCGAGAACTACCTAGCTGCGCCGGTCGTGATCCTTCTCTTCATCGGCTGGGTGGTTTACACTCACTTTAACAAGGACCCTACGCTTGACCGTGGAGCCTGGCTTGTGAAGATTGAGAACATTGATGTCTTGAGCAATATGCGTGACGGCGCTCTGGATGTTGATTTGCCGCCCAAGGTGGAATATGCCACCTGGGGTGAATATTTCAAGGCGGCGCCTCTGCGGATCGTTCACTCTTTGTTCTAGTCTTTGGATTGAACGTCTTTTTCCAGCTTCCAGCTCTCGTATAGCATGGTTTCCAAATCACCAAGATTTATCTTTGCTGTTCTATACTTCCATCTCTACTAGTGAAGCTGCACCTTGAACACTTGGTTAGAAATACATTCAATAACGGAGCACTTATTCACATACATAGTTAAGATCCGTCAATGGATGGAGATAACAGCTCTCACCTTCTAGTCAAAATAGGAATCTAAGATTAGTAGACGTTGCGAAGTGCATCTCGGCGCAAGTCCGAGGCTATACCGTCGATCACCTCGGCAGATGGTTTCACCGCGATCACAGAACTATTATACAGCAGGTAAAGATCCAAATAAGAGTCACGCAAGACCCATATAGCCAATTCCAACCTCGTTCAAAGTCGCATCCTCAGTGGAGCACAGCCAAAATAACCAATCACAATCGGGATCCGGTTTCCGATCCGCCGTGATTGCGGGGATGTCATCGAACGCGAGAAAATAAAATGTCGCCTGCCTGCGCATCTAGTGCCATCCGCATCGACGTGAGGAAATTTAGTACGGCTATTGTTTCATCATGATATCTGGTATCGCACACGTCAATCTTACTGTGACGCCGGGGACGTTGGAGCACGCGGAGGAGTTCTATGCCAAGACTCTGGGATTAGCGTCTACTCCAGTGCCAGAGCTTCAAAAAGGGACACTTCTTTGGTAAAGAGCTTCTATTGGACCGAGAAGCGTTGCTCTCCGGGTCACTAATCCTAAAGGATAAATGCTAACGGAGATGCCCGTCTAGGTTCAATATCGGCGATAGTGGACAGCAAATCCATATCAGTTGCGGTCCCACTGACCCAGAGCACAGTCGTCATCCCTGCTTTAAATTGCCATCCCAGGATGAGCTAGAGGAAATTAAGAAGTCGATATATGATCATAAGGTCCGAGGAGGTCCGGCTGCGCCGATGGCTGCGGATAAGCCTGGTGAGCCGAACTCTGGTGAGTTGTGGTCACGAGTGGTCATTGGCTTGGACTTATAGTTGCAATAGGTACCAAAGGAAAGGAATATCCCCAGCGCTTCTTTGCTCGGGATTATGCGGGCAATTTGCTGGAATTCACCATTTAAAGATAAGAGGCCTGACAAGAATGGTGGCTGTAGCGCGATATTCTCAATGTTATTCTCTGAGACTCTCCTTTTCCTCTTCCATTTTTCCAAGCTTCAAGGTATGCAATTAAGCGTATTCGTAGCATTTTGTGTTGAATATGTCCTAGGATGATTCACGGCATTTGCACATACGCTTTTGCCTCCACCATTTCGATGTTCATTGTATGGGAATGCGGGGTTATACTATAATAGTTACTATCCGATTGACGGCTCAAGACATCACTTCGTTGAAGACCTTGGGGACATCGATCTATATAATTTGAGACCTCCTCCCTAGGTACTTTTACTTAATAGTCACTCTCATCTCTGCCTAGATATCGCTAGAAATTGCCGATTCCCATCCATTTGTGTCCCAGGCCTGTCACAATGCAACCAACCGAGGTACAGGATGACTCCACCTCGCCCCTCACTTTCACCACCCCGGACTTACCCCCGCACTGATCTTCCAAACTTTGGTTTGTAGTCTCCGAACCGACCCCCGAGGCATATGCGACTCGAGCGCCTAGTCACGCATTGGCCCCCATGGGCTCTTTATCCTGATTCACTAGAGGAGTCCCTGATAATTTATAATGTCCTATTTACCCACAAAGCTTCTTCCTTCCCCATCATTAACTTACCATTTAAACCGCATCCCCATTTGCACATTACTATCATAAGCAGTCATGGCTGCCCCCGAGATCCCAAAGACACAAAAGGCTGCCGTCTATGACCAGCCCGGAACTGTATCCACCAAGATTGTCGACATCGATGTGCCGGAACCAGGCGCAGGCGAGGTCCTCATTAATCTGTTCGTGTAGTTAAACAGACCTGATGAGAAGAGACTAACAGTTCCCACAGAACCCACTCGGGCGTTTGCCACTCCGATTATGGAGTCATGACCAACACCGTATGCACGCATTCCTACATGTACTCTCCAAGAAGCGTTCTAATCCATCACAGTGGGACATGCTCCCATTCCCAACCCAGCCGGGTCAAGTAGGTGGCCATGAAGGTGTAGGAAAGATCGTCAAGCTAGGAACAGGCACAGAAAGCTCCGGCCTGAAAATAGGCGACCGAGTCGGTATTAAATGGGTCGCTAGCGCATGTGGAAGCTGTCGTAAGTTTTGTTTATTTTGCAGCAAGTGTATGACACTGACATATCATATCAGAGCCCTGCCAGGCCGGATCGGACGGACTATGCTTTAAGCAGAAGGTGTCAGGCTACTACACCCCTGGCACATTCCAGCAGTACGCTGTAGGCCCAGCCAACTACGTGACCCCGATCCCAGATGGCCTGGACTCAGCCGAGGCCGCACCACTGCTTTGCGCCGGTGTGACCGTGTACGCGGCCCTGAAGCGCAGCAACGCCCGTCCAGGCCAGTGGGTGATAATCTCAGGCGCAGGCGGCGGACTGGGCCATATTGCAGTACAACTCGCCAGCAAGGGGATGGGTCTGCGCGTGATTGGAATTGACCACGGTAGTAAAGCGGAGCTCGTCAAGGCCTCTGGAGCAGAGCATTTCGTCGACATCACTCAATTCCCCACAGACGACAAGGGTGAAGCCTTGACCAAGCACGTCCATGAGTTGGCAGATGGGCTTGGTGCCCATGCTGCGGTTGTTTGTACGGCTGCAAATGCTGCGTATGCGCAGGCTTTGCCGCTTCTGCGCTTTAGTGGTACTCTGGTCTGTGTTGGTATTCCTGAAAATGAGCCCAAGGCTATTGGCTCGGCTTTCCCATCTTCTTTTATCAATAAGCATTTGACTGTTACGGGGTCTGCGGTTGGGAATCGGACTGAGGCTATTGAGACTTTGAAGTTTGCGGAGCGCCGGATTATCAAGGCTCATTATCGTGTGGAGAAGATGGATGCGTTGACTGAGGTGTTTAAGGAGATGGGTGAGGGGAAATTGCAGGGTCGTGTGGTGCTTGATCTGTCTGGCTGATTGATAGCATGTTGTGACTTTATATGATACGCTGGACCGATAGGAAGGGAAGAATATGGCAGCTTTAGAAATAAGGTCTTTCCTCCACATTTCCCAGAGGTTGAGCAATCGAAGTGGGTCAGTAAGTACATAGTTACGTAGACTTAATGGCGTTTTATCCGCTTCGAAACTTAATAGACCTGCAAAAAGGAAGGGTCGCAAAAATTCAAACTACACAGCAGAGGAGCAATTCGTCACGTTAGACACATTGCATTAGGATTCTACAGATTGAAATCAAAGGTACTGAATAACCCGTGGACACCGGTAACCAGACCGAGTCCACCCAGCCTCTAGAAAGCATCGAGGTAGATTGCATTTTTGCAATTGACATATAATTGACATATCATGCAAACAAAGCTCAAATTGGAGGAGAGAAGCATAGATATACTCCATTGGCACAAACTCAAAAACCCGAAGACCGGGCAGATAACATTTCGATCATGTACGTGACCTGGAGACCCAATAAAAACCATGTACGTGAGGAAGGAGAAGGCAACATGCAAGGTCCACAAAGCGCCTAAAAACCGAGAGCGTCAAGTCGTAGCACGAGGTGAAAGGCAATTAAGCCGAGTTGGACGGTGCGGAAGGTTGCAGGCGCACGAGAACTTCCTCGAGGAATGCGTCAAGGACGGCGTCGACGCCTCCACCCATTTGAACAGGCGCTTCCATGTCCCAGCGGTGGAGGTTGGTGAGGCATCTGGCGATTTCGTCGGTGACGTGTTGCATGCCGCGGTGGATTTTGACGTTACGTTCCCATTGCTTCTCTTCTTCGGGGGTTGATTTAGCTGGGTTTCGGCTTGGGTCGAGATGGGCGAGGTGCAGGCCTCGCCGATTCATGGCTGCGCGGAGAGCGGGGACGATAACGGAGCCACAGGCGGTTGCGCGTTCGTTCTCGGTGGGAGATTTCGGTGGATTTGGCAGCTTGGGGGCCTCTTCTGCCAGGGGGCTCTGAGGAGGCGCGTGTTGTCTAGAAAGGCGTCGTTCATATTTTTCCTGTCTGCCGGGTGCAAGCTTGGATTTTAGCCCTGGGCTCGGCTTTGGAGATCCATCGGGTTGCTTCTGAAGACCGAAATGAGGTGGTGTTCGAGCTCGGGCTGGGCTCGCAGGGGTATTAGGAAGCGGGCGTTGGAGAGGCGTAGGCTTGCGAGAGACCTGAGCAGACCTCCGGCCCTGCTCAGGTTTTACTGAGTTTGACTCGCCAGGAGAGGGTACCTCTGCAGGAGATTGATTGCCCAGGCCACTTGCGTAATCCATCATTGCCTGCGCATATCGTTCATTGTATGGTGAAAACTCTTCGGGTGTGTTTGTAGCCATCGGGGATGCAGCTTTCCGTGAAGGAGAGGGCAATGGCTGAGGCATCGCCTGTTTTGTAGGTGATGTTGGGGCAGAGGGAGGAAGAGGAGTTTTGGTTGGAGACGCGTCAACGGCAACCTTCACCGCGTGAGATTGTGGTGGGTAAACAGTCGGATGCCGTTTACTTTCATCACGTAGATCCCACTCCTCTGTCTCTTGGTTACGTGAGTTCGCATCTGAAGCATTCAGCGGCCTCAATACTGGCGCAGCCCCAGGTCTTCCAACTGGGCGAACCGTGCCAAAGTCCCAGAGATCTTCATGCTCCTCTGGTTGCTCATGCATCGGTTCCTCAATCTCATCATAGTCATCTTGGTCGTCTCCTTGGCCGCGGTGCGTTGCCTGCCAGCGCTCTGCCCGTTCAATCAACTCCGTTAGATATGTTGTCCTCTTTGCACGCTTGATGAACGGATGCTCTAGCAACTCCTTGGCAGACGGTCGTTCCTTCGGATCTCGACGCAAGCACAGTTCAACGAATTGCTTAAAGGGTTTGCTGAATTCACCATTGAGCATGGGAGGCGGGTTCTTTGGAATCAAAAAGAGCACCTTCATCGGGTGGATGTCTGCATAGGGCGGATCTCCACACGCCAACTCGATGGCCGTGATTCCGAGAGACCAGATATCGGCTTTGTAGTCGTACCCCGACTGCTTAATAACCTCGGGGGCCATCCAGAAAGGAGTTCCCACAAACGTGTTCTTCTTGGTCATTGTCGCTGACAGCTGTCCAGACACGCCGAAATCGGCCAATTTGACTTGACCACTCGCACTCAACAAAATGTTCGCGGCTAGCACGACGTTAGTCTCTCGCAAGCATAACAAGATGGAATTGGTTACCTTTGATATCTCGATGGAGCTTCTGGTCGCTGTGAAGGTAATCCAAGCCTCGCAGAAGCTCACGCAAGATAATTGCAATGTACTCTTCGTGGATGACTCCCGGACGCAAAAGACCATGACAACTCCCGCCAGAGCAGAATTCCATGATGATCCACAAATGCGAGCCTTTCAAGTATGAACCATGGTATTTGGTGACATATGGGGATTTCAGCTCGGACAGGATCGCAATCTCCTGAATGATGTCGTCCACTTCGTCTTCGGCATTCTCGACATCGATGATTTTGATCGCCACAGATTCTCCGGTCCGTCTATCCACACTGTTTCAGGCATCGGATATTAGCAGACGTTCCCCAGGTCAGGCATCCTTGCTTGGGTTCTCTGGCACTTACCCTTTGTAGACTCTGCCGAAACTTCCACCACCTATTGAAATCGCGGGGTTGAGAATCACACCGGGAAAGATATTCAGACTGGAGGGGCAGAATTCAATCTTACCTATGCATGTTTGCTTGGTGTAGATGGATTCGGGGTCGATGGGCGCGGGCATTTTGAAAGCTTATGTGGATCTCTTGCGGGGACAAAGTCCATAAAAGACTTCTTTAACAAGCTCGGTAATCAGCGCCTGCGATTGGGTAGAGGAGTACGTTCTTTGTGGCGAAAGTATGAGCTGGCTAGGATTGTAGAGAAGGCTTGTCGATGAGAGACGAATAAGGGCAAGATAACGTATTGCGGCGTCGCACGGGTAGTAGACCGCGGCGCGGAGAGAATGTAGGAGCAAGTAAGGAAGGGAAAAAGGTGACAGAAAAATGGCGCCCGTAGTACAGCCTCCTGTTCTCGCTATCAGTAACTGTCAAGACGACGAAGGTGTGTAATTGTTCGGGTGCAACGCACTGCCGATTGGTCCAACCGAGACGTCAACAAAGATGGAAGGAGTAGTAGAGAGCTGTCGAAATGGCTCACAGCCCCTTATTTAACCAGGCAATGAGCATCAGACATGGGACATTATGAAATTGCAGTAATTCAAGGAGATAATGACAATGCAGGAACCGCAGGGAGGAGACGAAAACAAGGTGCCCTTGCGTCTGTTGATCTACGCGGGGGCATATTCTGCCGGGCGGCGAGGCTTATCTGGAGGCGGTCTAAGGTGGAAGGAAGTATAGCTACAACTACACATAGCATGGGGACCAAACAGCCAAAATAAGACGGAATCTAGTTCGTTCATATCTCCGAATATCTTTGCTTGGAGATTCCATAATTGGCAGGTCTTTGCACGGATAACTCACGATCGACTCGAGGCCATGATGTCACCCTCTAGTCCAATCAATCCGTAGATGCCACTTCCTGTTGCGAGAAAGTCCAGCCAGACCACGGCCAAAGTACTATTTAATCTTCGTGATAACCGATCATAACCGTACCGTTCTTCAAGCCCGCATCCTCGATGCTTGTCGTAAGGTACTCTATTAAATTTCGTCCCATGGCATTCAGATCAAACTCCACGCTAGCCTTTTCCTCGAGCGGTGGTTCAGCCTTGAGCCACTCGTAAATTCGTTGGACGGGGTCAGAAATTAAGAAGCGGCGAATGACACGACCAGACGGATGACGGAATTGGATGCGGGTGGTGGTAGCTGGATCCGCGGGGGGCTCGGTATGCGGTTTGTCGTCGGGAATGGTGGCAAACGGGGAAGCCTCGGCCAATTCGGCAGCTGTTATGTCCTCGTCCTTGCCGGCAGTAGCGCGGCCCTTGCCCTTGACGTCTTCCGCGCTCCGAGTGAGCTCGTCTGGGTCTTCTAGCTTCTGGCCTGCAGCTGCCCCTTCCCCAAGGCTATTCCTCATCGCCATCTCCATCATCTCCTCCTCGGTCATTGCGGTGACATCCTTGTCCTTCTTCTCCGACTTCCGCTTAGCCACAGGATTGCGCACATTATGCTTCAAGCTGTAGCGGTCCAGGAACTCGTGAATCTGCATAAGGAACTCGGAGGGTTTCACCACAGGCGGGCCGGACCAAACCTTCATCTGCTCACCAGTCCGAGGGTCGACGATGGCAATATGGGGATAGTTGTCGGAGACATCACTGGCTTGGAAGTAGTATTGAAGATATGGGGAAGCTCGAGGATCATCCTTGGAGAACTGCAAGAAGACAAAATTTTCCTTCACGGTCTCTTGGACACCCTTGTCCTTCCATAGATCTCGGTTCAGAATTTGGCAGTCGAAAACAGACGAGTCCTGAATGTTGACGAGCAACCACTTCTCATTGTCCTTTCCCTCATCGCGAGCATTATCCCAAGACAGTCGGGACATGATCTCGAACGGGGGTCGGTACATCTCAGCGAGCATGCCGGACTTGGAGGAAACCTCGGATGCGCCACCAGTTGCCCTCGAGAGTTGTTCATCGTGCGTACCCTGTGAGTCGCCGGTCCATATTGACGCCGTGTCTCTCTGGTTGAAGATACCAGGGCGGCCTAAAAGGTATTGTCAGTCCGCAGGCGTTCAAAAGTACATTGCCAGTTCAACGCACCACCTCGTTGACGAGCACGCAACTGGCTGAGAATATTGGCATGCATGTCAGCGTCGCCATCGAAATCCACCTCCGGCTCCACCAACGTCTCAGTTGTGCGCGCCATGGGCGCCCGCACATCATCCTCGTTATTCTGTGTACCTCCGCCCCCGTACATTTCTTCTTGGAGGCGGCGAGCCATGGCGGCGTCATCCTCGAAATAGGATGCCGCAGGCGGTTGACCGGGGCCCGCATCATCGGAGTCGGAGTCGATATGAACAACACCAGATTCGTCCTCAACATTAGAACGACGAGGGCGAGGAGGCTGGGCAGGTTCTTCGGTTAATGGTGCACCTCCGTTCTCAAAGTAGAGCTGCATGGCCTGCTCAATTTGGAAATCAGCAAGCGACAAGTACTGAGTCGCCAGCTCTGGTGTCGAGCCGGTGATCTCAGTAAACTGGGCCACCAAGTCGCCGTCGGCCATGGTTGGCGATGAGGTAGAGCTCCCGAAGGTGGAATGAGAGATGGAGGGGAAGAAGCGGGTCTCGGAAGGTATTCAGATGTAGGAAGTAAAGTGTAAAAGTAATGTAATGTAAATAGATGGAAAGCAATGATAGCAAGAATCAAGAAGGCGAGTACCCGCAGTTAGCAAAGTTAGCAAAGCGAGACATGAAGCAGAGGAAGATAATAAGGTAAGGTTTAGAGGTAAAGTAGCTTCGAGTGTATTGGAAAATCACCGGTGACGCAGTGTCCGGTGACGCACAGAAACCACGAGACGCAAAAAGTTGACTGAGCAAGTCACCTGACGTGCGTGTGTGTCATTTTACCGCTTGGGGAATGCGACGCGTCGCGCTACGCGCCCACGCGATTTGGACTGGTGGAGCAACTTGCAACCTTCAAGGAAAGCGCTTCTCCGCTCCTGCACATTTGCATTCGCTTCCATAGCAACACGTACATCATGGCTGCTACGGTTTTGGGCAAGCGCACTCGCGGTGCAGAGGACACAGAAGGTAGGCACCGAATGCACTTTCCTCCAGGATTCACTTACTGAACATTTACTTCCCAGGTTTGCCAGTGCGCACTGCAAGCAAGCGCCGGACAATCGCACCCCGTGCCCCTCGTCAAGATGCACCTGTTATTCCGCTTCGTCGGACCCGGTCGACAGCTAAGCGACTGGGACAGGGGCCCGACCAGGAGAATGACGATGTCAAGAAGAACTTGGACAAGGCGCCGTCCAAGCATACAATCCGTGAAGAGCAGGGTGGGTCTCCGACCAAAATCAACTCCCATTTCCGCACCTCGAAGCTAGTGGAGGGTAAGCTGAGAGAATTGTAAGACTGGAAAAGGACGTGGCTAACGGATTGTCATTACAGAAGAGACTCCGGCTCCGATAGTCGAATTCAAGACTCCGCAGAAAAATCGATTCCGAGATGCATTGCCAACTTCGCCGGTTACCCCCCGGCATCGCGTCCAAGTGGGAGCCAAGGCTGCTACTCCGCGCACTCCTCGACATACAGATCTTCCCCCGACTCCACGCCAGAGTGCGACCCCGACTGTTGCACAATCGGTGTACTCCCAAGCCCGCCAATTGTTTGCTCGTGGCGCCAACTCGGGACGACTCGTGGGAAGAGAGATGGAGCGAGAGAAGGTTACCACCTTCATTGAAAACTGCCTCGAGTCAAAGAAAGGCAGCTGTCTCTACATCAGTGGTCCTCCTGGCACTGGCAAGAGCGCAATGGTCAACGAAGTCTGCCAGGACATGGACCTTTCTAATGTCAAGGTCTCCCACGTCAACTGTGTGAGCATGCGAAGCGCTCGCGATGTCTACAGCAAGCTTGTTCAAGACTTTTGTGACGACTCGGAGGTATTCAAGAAGAGCGAGGCGGAACGACTCAAGGCGATGTTTGTTCCATCCCAGAAAACAGATACATTGTTTCTGGTTAGTCTCGATGAAATGGACCATCTGCTTATGGGTGATTCCGGTGTGCTCCAATCTCTGTTCGAGTGGTCGTTACACAGCAAGTCCGCCCTGATGTTGATCGGTATTGCCAATGCGCTGGATTTGACCGATCGGTCCTTGCCGCAATTGAAGGCTAAGAACCTCAAGCCTACTCTTCTGCCCTTCTTGCCTTATAATGCGGCATCAATTGGAAACGTGATTACCTCTCGCCTCCGCTCTCTGCTCCCCGTTGGAGCTGATTCCGATCCGAAATTCGTCCCCTTCCTGCAACCGGCCGCCATTCAGCTTTGTGCGAAGAAGGTTGCTTCCCAGACGGGAGATCTGCGAAAGGCCTTTGAGCTGATCAAGCGTGCGATTGATGCCATCGAACAAGAGACACAGCAGAAATTGCAGAAGCAGGTTGCTGAATCGGCAGACTCCTCAATACTCGCCGAGAATAAGAATCTGTCTTCGCCTTCAAAAGCTGGAGCTGCCCCTCGCCCCTGTGCGATGTCAAGCTACACCACCTTGACAGCACCTCGCGCCAGTATCGCTCACGTCGCCCGCATTACAACGTCGGCATTTGGACAGGGCACAGTTCAGAGGCTAAAGGGCTTGAACTTGCAACAAAAGGCTGCCATCTGTTCCCTTATTGCCCTGGAACGCAAGCGCCGTGAATTTGAGGTGCCCAGCACCCCTTCTAAGAATCGTTCCTCAGCCCCTACTGTGAAGCAAGCCTTCGACACCTACTGCACCCTTTGCCGAAATGACAACATCCTTCACCCTTTGACATCCACCGAGTTTAAAGATGTTCTGGGCAACCTGGAAACTATGGGCCTGGTGGGCGAATACCAAGGCCGCGGACGAGGTGGAACATTGGCCGGTGGTTCTGATGTCCGACGCACACCTTCCAAGTCTGGCAACGTCAACTCGACCCCACGCAAGGGAATGGATGAGCAAGGTCTTGTTTGCTTTGTGTCCCAGTCCGAAATCGAAGGTCAAATTGCCGGTCCTGGCGAGGGAATTCTGAGACGGTTACTCCATGGCAAGGGTCTTTGATTCTGTCCCCTTTTTCCGTCACTCTCATTTTCTGACTGAATAGGGTCTTCCCATTTCTATTTTTCTCGATTATTAACCGCTTTTTAGCCATGCTGCATTATTGGAGTCCTGCATGGCGCATTTTTATTATGTCAACACTCTTCGCATTTCTGGAGTCGAGTCTGCATTCTTCTTGAGCACCGTTTTATGATTTCCCTTTGTTACCTATGATTCCCTTTTGTCCACCTGTCCTACACGGAACATGAACATATCAATAAAAAGAATTAGAAAATTAAGAATCTCAACCGTGTGCCCATTGTTCCAAGGTTAATAGGAAAGAATGTGGGAGCTTGAGCTTGGTTGTCTCGGAGGGAAAGCCGCCAGTGTATGTTTCCCTAGTTGCAAGACCTCGGGGCTTGACTATGTCTTCTCTGTACTTCATACCTTCAAGCTCCTAAGTTTATATTTCAAGTTCAGAAGACAGGCATCATGGTACTTCAAGGAAACGTTAAATGAATGATAAATCGAAAGGTTCAACTTTATTGAAAGACTAATATCCCTCACTTCTCACTAGGGACAGGCTTCCTCTCCTTGAAATTCTCACACAGCCACTGAAAAACGTACTGCAACTCCAGATTCTAGTTCTCAGTGTAATTAAGAAGGCACGACAGAACGGCGACGAGATAATATCGTAGCATTTTGAAAATAAGTGAATCATACAATCCAGGGAACGCATAGTTAAATTGACCAAAGTGACCGAGTCGACGGCGAGGTAATATTGATAGAAGCGAACAAGGCACACGGACAACTGTCACAACTACATGTCATACATTAGTTATGCAAGAGAAATCAATTATACATACATGGCTACCGAATGGAAAGAATAACATCAGAAAAGGAGGTATGAGGGAAACGAGTTCAAGCTGGAATGATGAAAAATCACAAAGGGCTGAGGGTATGTATGTGAGCACTGGTGCTGTTTGGACAAACATGGCATAAGGAAGATCAATAAAAAACGTGATGAGAATATACCCCAAAAAGGTTGTGCCACGCTGTATCAAGATGTGAAAGCATGTACTTGAGACACGGGCAGCTGGGTCGGTCTATACAAGGCATTGAGGGATATCATCATTGCTACTCGTGAGAACATCCATTTAGTCGTCCATCGGCTTGTCCTCCAGAGTCACGCCCTTGGGCTCACTTTCGGCAATGCTGCTTCGCTTGCTATCGGTACCGACGGAACCGGCAGAGGTGGGGAAGCTGGACAGGCTACCAAGGCCCGGTTTCCGGGTATACCGTGCACCAGCAGAGCGGGGGATGGAAGCGCGCTTTTCAAACTCAGTGGAAATGGCTGCAGGTGTCGGGGTGGGAGTGGGGGAGCCATCAGAGGCAGTTTCAGCGGGAGGAGGCGGGCTGACTGAGCCCTCGGAACTGCTGGCGCTGGCTGGCAGCGAGGCCGGAGACTCGGTAGATGCGCCATTTGATATGGATCCGTCGGTGATTTGGGTGTCTACGGTCGGATGCTCGGCGCCCGTGGGAGAACCTTCGGCGGGCACATCCAAACTGGTACCACGAGTGGTGCGGCGGTCTGCTGGACTTGACACGTTGATGGGGAACCGGCCGGTCTCTGAAGCACCACTGGAGCGGTCACGACGGTGTCGTTGGCGGCCCGTGGGGCTAGTAGCCCGGGTGCGGTTCACAATGGCACGCTGACGGGCCTCCATGGCGGCACGACGGTTGCTCTCGTCCGTGCTGATGGCTCGTGGACGGCTGGAGGTTGAGATACCCAGTGCACTTGATTGGCGCTTCAGCTCATTAAAGATGGCATCCTTGTGCGCAAACAGATCGCGGATCAGGCGGTAGCTATGGCGTTCGTCCATGGTGAGGCTACTCTCCGTGCGAGGACGGAGAACACAGGGAGACATGATCTGAGCCAACGAAGCGATGTATTGTTCGTCGGCCGAGGTCAAGTCAATCAGGCGTGTGAAGTGGGTCATGATGGCATCAAGCGTAGCAATGTTGACAAGACGGAGTTGTCCAAGCGTGCTCTGCAGGACTTTGATCCGTCCCTCTTCCGTGGTCTCGTGAGCGGTGGTCGAATAAATGGTCTTGACGATTTCGTAGACTTGTGAAGAAACAAGAGAGTCTATAGCGCGGTTAGCTCAACTCGGAACGGATCTCAAGAACGGCAAGACAAACCTGGCAATTCAAGAAGGTACAATTTCAAAACGCTAGCAACGACGGGTATCTGATATTTGGGCAGGACTTCGCGATAATCCACTTTGCTGTTGTTCAGAACGCTACGTAGCTGATGCGTGATGGCAAGCGGGGGATTGTGAAGCCAAATGGCTCGTCGGGCCTCATCACCCTCGAGCTCGGGATAGCCTTGGGAAAGATTAGTTTCAAACTCAAATTGCACCAGTTCAAGAATCCCTTACGGTTATCCAGGTAAGTCAAAAGGGTTGTCACCAAGATGGGGACGCGTTTGCGGTCAACTCGAGCCCTGGCTTCTAGGTCGACGCCAAAGTTTTGCTCCTCGACAGAGCCATAGTAGTTTTCGTATGCCTGCACCCTGGGAACAAAGCCGCCAGTGCGGTAGTTCTCAAGGAGGTATCTCAAATCCCCCAGAGGCTGAATCGTCTCCTGATACAGCATCATGTGGTCGACGGTGCTCTGGAGATTGGGGATAACGTTACTGATCGCGCCAGAAAAGTCAAGCACCACAGCCTTGATTGCCTTGAGGCGGTCAAGCTCACACTGTTCCATGAATCGCAGGTTCTCGATAACGTCTTCCTCCAAGCGGCATCGGATCTGGTCGAGACGCCGCACAGCGTTCTTATAGCGCTCATCGGCTTCCAGGGCCTCTCTGCGCAGCTTCTCCGAGGGAGTCTCGTTTGGGTGAGGGTTGTTGAGAGGGTTCCAGCCAGCCAGCATTTCCGAAACAGAGCTGATGGGAGAATCGCTAACGTTTCCATCTTCACTCGAAGCGACAGAGGTAACGCGCATCAAAGGCTTCTTTTTCTCGGGGATACCAGTAAGCTTGAAGACCTTACTGCGCCATTGATAGTTCATTTTGGAACTGTTGGCAAAGACACTGCCCATGTTGCCGACCAAACGGAGGAAGCCATTATCCACCAAATCCTGACCAATTCTTTCGGCCTGGGCGAGATTGGTAGCATCCATGTAGGTCTGGACATATTCGACAATGTCCGCGCCGGTTGACGTATTTTGATACGTGCCGATGATGGGAACCTTGGCCTCGCCGATTCGGATGTTGTGCAGCATGTGCGCGAGAATCTTCTTGATCTCCTCCGGGGGGAAGATCCGATCTCCCAACTCAACAGGCTCTTCTTCTTGCTCTTCCTCGGCGGGGAGGACGATCTTGGGTGTCGGCATAATCTTCGGGCTCATATCGGGGTCCTGGAAGGCAAGCTTGTTCTCCTCCTCCAAGTCCTCCAAGACGCGGCACTTGTTGAAGTAGACGCTGCGCAGCTTCTTGGCCAATTCCACCTGCTTGCTGTGCTCCTTGATCCGAGTCTGAAGGTTATCGTGGGATGCCTGGACACGGTAATCGTGCTGGTCGCTCCAGCGTCGAAAAGGTGCCACGACCAGTTCGCGGATATTGTTGGCAATCTTCTGGTGATTCCGGGAAGCCTCGATCATCTCAGTGCGGACGCCTTCGTATGCCTGTAGGAAGAAAGCAAAATCAGTACAGGTAATGTTAAAAAAAATCCTTGGCACATTATTATCCCATACCTTTCGGACACTTGCACCGTCGTCCTTGCCGAAACCTGCGCCTGTCATGCGATCCACACTGGGCGCAATTTCACCCATGCGGAGACCATATTGCTCCTCGGCATCAGCTCGCATAGAGGCCATAGTCAAGATCTGTCTGTTCTCCACCACACCCTGCTGCAACTTCCCGTACAGCACCCCGAGACCGGTCGCATAGTCCGGGGTCCAGAAGGAATCGGAGAAGCCAGGCATTGTAACGACCAGCAGACACGGAAATTTTTGAAGTCGAGTGAGAAGGAACAGAACCGGGACAGAAGAAGAGTAGTTTCGAAAGATCGTAGATATCACTCGGGTTGGGGAGGAATCGGGGAAGGATCGCAAAAGCGCAAGGCTCAAAAAGTCCGATGAATCAGGCCAATCAAAGCTGGAACTTCTCCGAATGTAGCTCCAAGCACCGAAAGTAGACCGGCTAGCTTTAATATCAATTCTCTCACTGATACAGGCCCTGCGCTAAGTGGTGCAGCGCATCAACCTCAGAATTGAATCTCAGGTGCGGCGGAGGTGCTCAGGGAATGCGGGTGCGCGGCCAGGTAAGCGCCGGGCTCTCGAAGGCAAAAGAAACGAGCGAAAGCAGGCCGGGCGCAGGGCAATTGAGAGTCAGAATAGAACAAGCCGCACCGGAAAAATGAGAGTAGTAAAAAGGGGCGTCCACAGCGCAAGAACGATGATGTTGATGAATTTCTATGGCAGTGCCTTCGTCAGGTGGCTTGTAATTTTACGGATACAGAGTACGTAGCCTTGTTTCTTTGGCTCCACTGCACTACTTTCTTAGCACTAGAATTCGCCTCTATTTTTGGAAAAGGAAAATCTTCGGGACGCCGTGGCGCCGAGATGCCCTAACTTCGGTTTACAATTTCACACAAACGATTTGAATAACTATTGTTCATTCGTGGTAGAATTGAAGATTGGTCATGTTGAGGCGGATACATCGTGGAAGTCGACACTGGATACAAAGGGGCCACCGGTAGATACATAATGGTCTCGGTAATGGCATTACCAAATACAACAGCCACAGATGCAAACATGCCAAGTCTAGAGGCTCAGTATGAAGATCGGCGAGGATTGTCGAGCTACGTAAGAACACTGGAGTATGAACGCTTGGGAGGGGGAATATTCATCGGTTACGATATCCGTTATCAATAATGGTAAGAGTCATCAAGACGTTCAAGACGGGAGGCCTGAGAAAATAAAATAAGATATACATAGGATGACGCTCTGATCCTTCACAGATGTCTTTTTTAAAGTGGGAAAAGTCTTTCTAGCAGAAGAGCTTGTAGACCTTCTTCCATCTCGGCCATGCCGCTTGCTCAGCCCTCTCCTGATCAATGAGGTGCTGGATATCCAGCTCGCGACGACCAGTCACCAGATCCATGTCGCGCGAGCGCACAACCTTGGTACGGAACCATATCTTGTAAGGGATGTAGAAGAGCAGGACGACGGGTGCAGCAAGGTAGACGGAGAAGAAGTTCTCGACCAGGTAGGCCGCGTCGTACTCACCATAGCCAACGGGAGCAAAGCCAACCCAAAACTGGGCCACTAGGACAAGGAAATTGAAGAGGAAGCCAATCCAGGAGCCGATGACACCGGGTTGGGAGCGGAAAGCTAGTTCATCCAGGCTGTGGCCCTGGACCTTCCAGGCGCGACGGAAGCGAATGTGGCAGAAGCAGACAGAGCCCCAGGTGAAGATAGACGAGAGACCCGAAATGGCCATCATCCATTCGAAGGCAGCAGTCTGCTTGTCAGAGGCGGCTAGGAAGCAGAGCAGACCAATGGCGGACGACAGGATAATGGCTGACATGGGACGGCCCTTGCGGTCGATGTAAGCCAGGATGCGAGGAGCTTGGCCCTGCTCGGCCAGGGCGGCCAGAGTACGGGAAGACCCGTACACCGAGGAGTTGCCGACGGACAGGACGGCAATCATGATGACCACGTTCATCACCGAGGGTAGACCGGAGATACCGGCGTTTTGGATGGCAATGACGAAGGGAGAGGCCTTGGCATTGGCCGACGAGCCGGAGTTCACTAGACGCGGATCGGTGTATGGGACCAAAAGACCGACGAGGGTGAGGGAGACGACGTAGAAGAGGGTGATACGCCAGAAGACCTGCTTGATGGCGGTGGGAAGGGCCTTGCGGGGGTTGGCGGTCTCAGCAGCCGCCAGACCAACCAGCTCAGTTCCAGCGAAGGCGAAGGCGGCGTTGACGAACACACTGCAGAGACCCTTGAAGCCGTTGTGGAAAGCACCTGGATCGTGCCAGTATTTACCACCGATATAGCCACCCTCGGGACCGCCACCGCAGTTGAGAATGATACCAAGGATGCTATAGAAGAAGTTAGTAATACTGTCGGAGAATGAGGAGAGCCCGATGCTGATAAGCTATCCACGAAACGCTGAGACAAGCTTCCTCGAACAATTTCGGAATCACCGTAGGCGGACAACGGCTCGGTCGTTGTGTGGACCGGCTCAGTTTTCTTTTCCTCCATAATTGCGACTTTCTCTGAGACGTATGGTAGATTCGATGAGGGGCAGGGATGAAGGGAAAAGGAAGAAGTAAGATAGGCTCTAATCCAGCACGGAGGACCTGGACCGAGTCTCGGAAAGTGAAGGAGGAACCAAGAGATACTATTTGAGGAGGGACCGGGGTATCATTAAATATGTAGGTACGGAATATGAACAGGAGAATATTCATTAGGTTTACATCTCTGACAATGAAAACCAGGGTGTGTCTATCAAGATAGCCAATGGACGGGGCAGTAGATAGGCAGACCATGCCTATGTGCGCTTAGACCGCGAGTCCACGACCGAATTCCGTTAGCTTTCTTTCTTTCCCATAATAAACTTGGCGCCTGGCTGGGATGTCCTGTTCTAATCCCGGCCTCGGAGGCAACTGTACTCTTCTTTCTTTTCTTTTTGTATGGCATACAGTCACGGATTTTTCTACGTTGCACGAGAACTTGGGAGACTTTGACCGGAGAGCATCGCAAGGCTGAAAACGGACGTGGATTCCAGAGATAAGCAAAAGGTCGTTTCAGTTCCACTTCCTACTGTCATAGTGGAACTCCTTCCCTAATGTTAAAAAAAAAATCGCCGTCACTGGCCTTTGCGTGATTTAGCTCGTCAGAACGGGACGATCCCACTCCCCGCGGTGTGACTCTATACTCCGTCCAGAATACTGAGTAACAGAGTACAGTAAGTTACCTTCCTCGGAACTGCGGGCGCTTACAGACACTCCCAATCCCTCTGTCCTTTTTGCTTATCCTGCCACAAGACTTCGCCCCTCCAAGACCTCGGACAGTATCGCTGAAGTGGGCCATCACCTCACAAGAAGCCAAGCTTCGATTCAACCTCGGACCCGAAGAAGTAAGGATCGAGACCCACTAATCCATATCCGGCCGCCTCTCCGCACTTTCCACGCGATAACCAGCACTGATCCAATCAGAGACCGTGCTCGTCATGAATCGCGATAAGCAACGGCTGTCTAGCTCATCATACCAGGCCAAGCTGGCGGCAACTACATTGCACGTTGCCTCAGGTTCTAGGGAGTACGGAGAACAAACCTACACAGATCGATTTCTCCGGATTCTCGAGGATCCGTGGCTTACGGGCTGCATAACATCTTAAATCCTTGCCAAAGCCATCCTAGCGACCCCTTACCTATTAGAAGGCTCCCCGACGGGGTCCGTCCCTTCGGCGCTATGGGCTTGCCCGAAAGGAGCATGTGTGCGAGACCGCGATGCCCGGCCCAGACTTTAGCTTGCGACCCACTCCCTCTGAGCGGGAACGTAAGATGCGATCGGGGCCTCGGGTTCCCCGTGCTGAAAGCCAAGAGCTGAGGGTCCGATCCCTTGATCCTGCTCCTCCTATAGCCCTTAAGCAATTTCTACACAAACGGATCCGTGATACTCTACTACCGCACCCCCCCCCCCCGCCCGTTCGCCCGTTGATTCGTCTAGCGGTCCGGATAGCTCGTGGCGGTCTGCCACCTATATGCATGGAAGCACGGGAGAACCAATGCTAAACACAGGGCCGTGGACGCGAGGGAAACGCCGAGCGTCACGCGGTGTGGGAGGTCATTCGATTCGTGGCAGTGGACCCGTTCGAGATGTTTCTCGTACGCCTGGACCAAGCGCATCGTTCTTTTCTCCTTTGCAGTCTTTTGGCAGGTGTAGCATTTCGCCCGCTCGTTGTCGCCGGCCGCGAACTGCCCATAGAGTCAAATGCCGAGTCCTTCCATAGAATATGTAGAAAAAGGGGCGGAGATGCTCCCAAGGCATCATCGATCATTTGACTTCCGTGCTTCTAGAACTTAGCAACTTTTCCACGAGAGCTGGCTCTATCGTAAGTTGTAATGGATGCGATGGATTCTCCAGCAATATCAGACCCACCGTTATCAAGTACCGCGCCGAGGACAACAGACCTCAAACTCTTAACATCAGAATGTAGGGATTCAAATATAGTAAATGTATAGCGTGTTGTGTGGAGAATACTTCGTACTTTGCGATCATTTTTTGTCCCCCAAAGGACCTGAAAGAATGTTGCCTTGACTTTTAGCCACCCCGGCTGATGGCGCTCAGCACGGGTTGTCACTGGTTGCGGCCGCTGGCTTAGTAGCCACGGTAGCATCGAGCTAAGGTTGGCACTATCTTCGTGATCTCGGGCGGGCATTGTCTTTGCAAGGGCGAGCCGGGCCTGTCTCGGAGTGAAACTTGCTCTTGGCTTGGTCTACACTAATCCGACTGGGATCTCGATCGCCTTAGTGACGAGCCGTAGTCACACCCTATGATCCATAGCTCATAGGAGATAAACCTCTAATCATGATTAATCATTCAATCAACAGCCCACGAGCCTGACATTCGGTTGCCACGTTCTCTTGATGACTTCCCCCTTACCACAACAGACCGGGCTACGACGACGGTGCCCACTTTCCCTAAACTCAATAGCGAAGAGAAAGTCCGCCAACTGCGCCACTCTCGCTTCAGAGCGCACCTGCAGCTATCGACGTACACAGCTTGTCGCATTAAAGTTGTCCCACCCGCCGACAGCATCACCTTAGCTCTGCGCACAATGCGGGGATAGAAACTTGTTAGGTAACAGTTTCCACTTCGTAGCCGGACACACCTTACTGACTCCGGGGTACAGCGCTAGCACGGCACATCTGAGACTACCCCATGGTCCATGTTCTCATTGACCATTATGCAATTCTCGTGATATGAGAATCGAGGATATTGGAAACTCGCGGCTGCTTGCCGAATTTGTGTACCCCCGGGTTACGGCTTACCTCGGCCTTCGCGCCTCCAGATCTGTCATGGCTATCTCACTTCCGGGCGGATGGCTGCGTGAGGCTGGAATGAAAACTTTGGTTGCCGATATAATCACCTTCCCCGCATGTCCCTGTCTCACCGGGCCGATGTGGAGACTACAGATATGCGGACTGGGATAGGAACGGCGATACCGCATACTCAAATCCGGTAACTCAGGCCAAACCGCTACCAATGCAGATGTTGCAGCTTGTAAGTCTTGGCGCATAGACGTAGGTGTGATCCACCATGACTTCACATTCGAAGTGGTTTGTGGGGTATTAGGCTTTTTGCTGACCCGCGTTATCACGGCGCATGGGCCCAAGATACGTCTTTCGGGTTAGTGACATACCAGGATGTTAAAGACCTGAGCTTGACTATTGGATCGCCTGTCGTGGCCGTCGTTAGGCTGGTTGCTAATACCCTAGTCCAGGAACGGGTGCTTACTCTGAGATACTTTCGTGGCGTCTACTTATCACGAGAGGCTATGACTGGCGTGCTCTGTGGTTGAGGGTCATTGCCCAGGTGGGTGAATAACTTCAGCCCGTACGCATCAGGTCTAAAGCGTTGTTCTGACATTTGCATCGTTGCCTAACATGGTGTACTTCGGGCAATCGGGCCTCTAGACTAATATGCAACTATGGAATCTGCTAGCTTCGTTTCAAACTGGCTCTGCTCTAAAATACCGAGGATGTTCAATAATGGAGGTAGGCCGTATTAGTTGCCTAGCCTCGTCTGTTGTGGACAAGCAGTATCCAACATCAAAAGATGTCCACATCACATAATTCCCCATCGAGCCAAATTCACTTTGATTCGGGAGTTCCCATTCCTCCTGCCCGATCATTAATTCAGTGTCTACACCGGCTTAATGTCACCGGTTCAAACACGAATACCGAAGCACTGTGCCCAAATACAGAGAGATTAGTTTATTCTATTCATAGAGTTTTCATGTCGTTGCAGTCGGTGTCATTAACACAAGCTTTCTTTTCATCAGGCGGAAATAAATAGCAATTGATATCATGCGCTGGCAGCAGGGCCTTCTCCACCGGGGATCAACTGGACGAGTATTAGAGGTGAGGGAAATAAACCGGTCAAGATACTCACCATGCAGACGTTGTTACCGTTCAAGAGGAGCTTGGGAAGCTTGATCTGGGCACCGGTGTAGTCACTAAGATCGAATTAGAGCCGATTGCAATGGCGATAATGAGAAGAGCCATGCTGTCGAAGGCCAACACAATGGCACCACTTCGATAGATGGCACTAGTGGCAACGCTTACAATTCAGTCACATCTTCCAGGACCATGTCTGGAGCTTTAGTTAGCGCTTTTTAATTCCAACATGACGGGCGAAATAAAGGGATACTTACTGACGTAGTCATCGAATCCGAGCAGGGTGCCGGAGAACTCTGTACATGTGTCAAACCCCATTCAATCTCTTCTTTCGATCCAATTCCATGCTCACCCTTGTCGCCCTTCATGATCACCCAGATACGGGAGCCGACACATTTGTCGATAAGCTCTATCGAAGGGTTAGCGGGGTCACACAGTGCGCGGGAATTCGCGAACGCACCGAGAGGCAAAAGCTGGGAGGCCATTGTGATTGGTATGTAGGAAATCAGAAAGACACGACAAAACTCCCAAACGGCAATTCTGGCTCCGAAAAGAATACGTAGGGCGAGGAAGGCAAGATATCAAAGACGACGCTGCGACGTCTGAGGAAGCTGGTTTTCTCCGGGCCGAGCGACTAGTCCTAGTTTGTACTAGCGCCACTCCCCGGTTCAGGATCAAGCACGTGATTTTAACTAGACCCAATCGGGACTAGCCCTCTTATACGCGGCGCCGGGAGCCATTAGTCACGCTAGTCCCAATAGGGTTAGCG
>JGI24509J20081_1000036_pt1 | contig 147262 bp, 111 predicted proteins | sample LinPmetageLP29_FD_20081 | JGI IMG/M metagenome (IMG submission 20081) | reverse complement strand
TTTTTTTTTTTTTCACTTTAGATTAGAGTGCTAAGATGTCGATTTGAGAACGTTCAAGCTAAATGTTTCATCGGAGAGAATCGTAGAGTAAACTAGTAGACGATTGATGCTGTGCGCTGTCTTTGGAGAAAGGGAAATTTGTTCCTAGTAGGACTGATGCTTGGGTGTCGGCAATAATCATGAATGTTGGGAGATTGAGCATGCCGCAGAGAGGAAGAGGAAAGATCGCCGTCGGATACTAGTGTTACATACATCATAGGAATCATACGACTTTTTTGGCATAAATGAGGGCTTCAATGTGACACCTTAGGACGAAAGCAGATGGATCCAAAATCTCCGTTGAGATGGACATGCAATATAAAACACAAAGACATTATATCAGTACAAGAGCAGGCTTCGGCAAGCCTCAGCACAAGCCCATCCCGTTCCCATTTTTACGATCGTTGCAAATCAACCCTTTATCGTGTCTAAGTCGATTAACCGGTGACCTTGAAGATGGCCTCGGCCAGGCGCTTCACGTTGCCGGATGTGATACCAGCGACGGAGATACGGCCGTCCTTGGTAGCGTAGACGGAGTGCTCCTTGGCCAAAGCATCCATCTGCTCAGGCTTCAGACCGGTGAAGGCGAACATGCCGATCTGGCTGGTGATGTGCGACCAGTCGTGTTTGCTGCCGAGAGCCTCGAGGTTCTTGCGCAGGAGGGAGCGCATCTCGATGATGCGGTCGGCCATGCCCTTGACCTCACCAAGCCACTGCTTGTTCAGGGCGGGGTCGTTCATGATGGTCGAGGCGACGCGAGCACCGTGGATGGGTGGGTTAGAGTAGAAGGGACGAATGAGGATCTTGATCTGAGACTCGACGCGCTTCTTCTCCTCGGCGTCCTCGCAGACGAGCGAGAAGGCACCGACACGCTCTCCATAGAGACCCTGCACATCCTGTTAGTTTATCACATCTCGATCGTATCGGACATATTCCGACGTACCATGTTCTTGGCAAAGGACTGGCACAGAGCAATGTTGTGGCCCTCCTTGACGAAGTGACGGGGAGCAAAGGCATCCTGGTCGGCGTTACCGCTGGCGAAGCCCTGGTAGGCCATGTCGAAGAAGGCGAAGTGGCCCTTTTGCTTCATGACATCGCTAATCTGGCGCCACTGGTCCTGGGTGGGGTCAACACCGGTAGGGTTGTGGGCACAGGCGTGCAGCAGGATGATGCTGTTGTTGGGGGCAGCCTTGATGTCGGCAATCAGGCCCTCAAAGTCCAGACCGATAGTGTCCTTGTTATAGTAGCGGTACTTCTCGACCTCGAGGCCGGAGTCCTTGAAGACGGCGCCGTGGTTGGCCCAGCTGGGGGTAGGAAGGTAGATCTTCTTCGCGCCGGGGTAGAAGCGCTCAAGGAAAGCACCACCGATTCTCAGGGCACCGGTGCCGGAGATGGTCTGAGTGATGACGAGGCGGTCCTCCTTGAGGACGGAAGAATCGGCACCGTAGGCCAACTCGGCGGCGGCTTTAGTGAAGGCAGGAATACCGGTGATGCCGGCGTACTCCTTGTCGCTGCGCGAGGCCACGACCTTGTCCTCGGCGGTGCGGACGGAGGGCAGGACGTAAGGCTTGCCCTGGTCGTCACCTAAACAACGGCAACCCAATTAGTCCGCTTGTCCTAGTCGCCCTTTCTCTATCCCCTTCGAGTTGTACGTACGGTAGGCGCCAACACCGAGGTTGATCTTCTCCTTGAAAGAGTCGGCCTTGAAAGCCTCAGTGATACCGAGAATAGCATCCTAGCATGTCCACTAACGTTAGCATTGCCCCAAAACATTGCACTTGGTGCGCAGAATGATCCGATCCAAACTTACAGGAGGACCCTGGGGAACGTTGGACCAGGCCGAGGCCTGTCTGGCACCAATGACAACGGTGCGCATGTTGGCCTGGCGGGCAGCAGCCGAGCGGCTGGCAACACGCAGAGTGGAGAGCATGATGGCAATGAATGAGGATGAAAGGGAGGAATGGGCAAGACCTGGCTCTAGGAACCGGAATGAAAGAAGGGAAGAATAGGGAGAAGTAAAAAAATGGTCGGAGATGCTGCGGGTGCGGTCTGTTTTGACTCATGCGATAGCTGTACACGGTACTTGATTATATATGGATCCCCACATATTTAAGCAAGTACCAGTACCCTGACAACCCGGGAAGAAATGCGACTCGCGCGGGATTGGCTGCCTCTTCCCTCCGCACAATGCGGATTAGCAACGTGCGGATTAACAAGTTGACCAAGGGTCTTTGTTATTATGTTACTCTGTAGATTAGATGAGATTGTATGTAAAGTTAAGTATAGTATCGAAAAAATAACAACAAAAAGGAGTTTAATTGTCTGTTTATTCAACTCAAGGGATACAATACACCCCAGGCCCTACGCAAAGCACAACGGGAATCTGATTTCCCGGTGAACTGATCGAGGACTCCTCACTCCACCGCCTTTTTCCCCTCACGAGTTGGGGTAAAAAGTTAACTATGATTCACTAGGATCTACAACCTTTCGGAAACTAACGTCCGATTACGATGATTGCTCTACTTCGTACTCGGTAATGGACACTTAATGTACACCATTCTAGGTACTCCATACTCCGTACATCCCTACGAACATGTAACTAAGTGACAGACTCGGTTAAATTGGATATTACCCGATCTCCACATGCGGTGACAGGAGGATCGTCTGATCCCCTGATTATACATAGAACGCGGAGACTCCAGCTTCCAAGGTTGATATGTCAGAAACAGACGGATAAATTGCCTATTCGGGTTGGATATCGTAAAGTTGATCATTTGACTTCTATACAGACATAAAGAGTAGTCGTTTCAGCCCAGTCGCACACCCGCCTGGCGGTTCTTGCGTGCCGTGGCTCCCATGGCATTGTTCATGCCTGTGTGCTGACTGCTGTCCAGGGCACTCATTGATTCGCGCTTCTTCTCCTCTTCGATCTTCTTCAAGCGCTTTTCCGTCTTCATCTTGCCGCTGCCCTTACCGTGGAACTGGTGACTGAGGTGCTTGAAGGCTTCCTTCTGATTCATTGAGCGGCCGTACTCGTCCGTGTATTTGAGCTGTACGTCGGGCTTGTAGTCGCGGTTGAATACCTCTGCCATCTGTCGCGCATCCTGCTGGTCTCGCTGCTTGTTTTCCCAGCGTGCGTATTCTTCGCGCTCGCGGGCGGACATGCGGTCCAGCTTGCCTGATGCACGGTCGCGCTCGCGCTGTGCCCGCGCACGCCGATCAGCCTCTGCTTCGCGGTTCAGCTTTTCTTGTAGGAATTCCTGGCGTTTACGCATGAGCGCGTTGTGACTGGTACTATCGGTCTCCTTCACGATGCCACGCTGTTTCAGCATAGACAGAGTGGCACCAAGGCCCTTGTCCAATGTAGCTTCCTCTTCCAGGCCAGTCCCAGTAAACTCTTGGTGGTCCTGCTTGGATTCCTCGCGCTTGATGCGCTCCTCAAGATCCTCCCCATCCTCAATATCATTGTAGGTCCGCTCCATGTCCACGTCTTCAGGCTCCGCCTCGGGCCCCGGTTGAGCAGCGGCCTCTTCAGCCGGTGTCGCGGTTCGCCGCTCTTCCCGTTCGGGTAATGTAGGTTTCTGGAGAGTGGAAACGAATTCTGAGGTCTCGTCGATCACGAGACCCGGTTCCTCGGCGCCTTCTTCGGGAGTCTCAACCTCCATCGGGGTCTGGGACTCCTCTTCACGAAGTTGTCGAGCAAGGTCTTCCGGGCGCATCTTCTTGCGCTTCTTGAATGCAGCACGGCGCTGGAGTGCCAGTGAAGCTTGTAGGTCATCATCATCCACAAAGGACACATCTTGGTCGATCGGCTTCTTGGGCGCGGGAGCCGGGGCCCCATTTGTCGAGTCAATTTCCATGGAAGTGCCGTTCGATTCGGTCGTAGGAAAAACATCTTCATCATCCATCACAGTCCTCTGTTTTGTCGTCTTGCTCTTCTTCTTCTTTGGCTTCTTGATCTTAACCTCGCTGATATCCATGTAATCGGAAGCTGGAACTTCAGGTTCAAAATCGAGACTAATAGCGCCCTTCTTCAATCGTTCCGAGACCTCCTGTCGCTTGGCTTCGCGTTCCTCTTCAGTCGAGCCCTTGGCATCCAGTGTGAATCTCTTGCGCTTCTTGCCCTCAATCTCCTCATCGTAGTGTGAAAGAATTCCTTGGTTCTCGGCGGTAGGGTCATAGACGGGCTTGCGTTTCTTGAGCTCGTTCCGCTCCTCAGCTCTTTCTTTATCGACCAGATTAACATCCTCGAGCTCGTCACCCTCTTCCTCGTCATCCACTTTGGCGTCTTTGAGGGTAAGAATGTGATCCTCGCCACCCTCGAAGTCGGCGATAGCATGACCGACCTTGACACCAGCCAGGTCTGCGGCAGTATATTCAACAGCCGCAGCGCGCTCCCGTTCCTCCAGTTCCTCGGCAAGCTTGCGCGCGCGCTCCTTCTCGATCTTCTTCGAGCGCTTCTTGCTTTGCATCAACCAGGCCTTGGTATCAAGTTCTGCGCCACCCATCTCTCCAAGCGTGGGTCCTTGTAGTTGCAGATTTCTCTGAGCAATATCGCGCGCCTTCTTGATGGCGGCATTCTTCTCCTCTCGTCTCTTCTTAGCGTCGGCCTCATCCTGAAGTTTCTTCCAGTTTCCGTAACCCAGTGCCTGTCGGGACTCGAGTGTGCTCGCGGGATCTTCCTCTTCGCCAGATGCGCTCGAGTCATCGTCCTTGAAGTCCGGTCCGGTGGCGTCAGGTTCGGCACCTGGAACAGGGAGTGGCTTGAGTCCGAGGGCTACTCGGATCTTGTTGTTCTGCTCGATGGATAGAGCGTCCGCCATTTTGACGGTGTGATCGAGCTCAAAAACGCAAGGGGAGTGGAGATGGGCGGGAGTAGAGCTGTCTTGACAAGTCGCAAGTGTCGACGACCCTGACCCTGATATCAGGTGTTATCATGTGACCAGCGTACTAGCACTGAATCGGGTTAGCGCCACAAATTAGCGCGCATAAATAAGAAGGCTCTTCCCTCCTCTTTTTCCTTTTTTCTTCACCACAACACACCATGGATCTGTGTCCAGATTTCCCGTCCACGGAGCAATCTGTGTTTCGGTTGAGAGCTGGGCAGTTCGACGACTATGGAGCCATACGTTTCCCACATGTATGGCACACTACGGTGTCCTGTCGACAGATCTAAGATTAATGCTCCGCGCCGGGTGTGGCCTGGGTCTTGAGCTCCCTCTGGTGAGCTCGGCCTAGGTCCTGGTTGCGGAGGGCGTCATATTCCTGATCCCTTTGCCGATTGGCCGTTGGCTAGTGAGGCCAGGGAATAACCATGACCAGCCAACATACCTTCGTATTATTCTTAGAATTATCTTAGTATTCGTAGTGAAACAGCAGCTTATTACGGGCTTCCTGATGGGTTCGAACAGTTGTGACAGGCAACCCGTGACACGTATCATAAGACACTTTCGCAGACACTTTCGTGATCGCAAAAATCCTGCAGAGGTTAGATCAGGCCTGTAGCTACATGTCGCATTCCCGAGTTCGGGTCGCATGGTTTGTCATCGTGATCGTCATTGCCTATAACGCAGAGGATAATAGTTTACAGAAGCTTCAAATGCCCCGTCACGCTGTCGACGACGCTCTTGGGGCCCAAGATACCCAATACCGTCCGGCTGCCGCTGGCGATCTGAGTGCGACCTGCATCCTGGATGACGCGCGCGCAGAGTCCCAAGCTCATAGCCTGAGCCTGCAGCAGGAGCAACTCATCCTCCGACTTGGTCTGCAGCGCAATCTTTGCCTGGCCGTTGCGCTCCCACCGGCGCAGAATGTGGGAGTCAGGCGAGTGCGCGTGGTAGTATTTGTAGCAAGCGAGGGTTGCGTGGGAGGCTTGGGCGGCGATTTTGCCTGAGAAAATGCAGAAATAGTCAGTATCGTCATCTTGTCTGGTATGCAAAGAAGATCGTAGAGCTTCATACCCTTGGTCATGCCTAGGTCAGTCCGAACAACCAGCACTAGTTTCACCTCGTCGACATTGCCCGCGAAGCTGGCTAATTCCTCGCCATTGCCTTCGTCCTCTTCATCACTCTCCTCTTCCTCCTCGGAGTCGCTTTCTTCGTCGGACGAGCCCTTGTGAACCTTCACGTCGTAGCCGTTTGGCCAGCCCTGCTTTTCTTTGAACAGGCCGAGCGAAGCACCTTGGCCGATAAAATACCCTGTGACGCCGGCGACAATAGCAGTGGCGATCACGTAGGCGGTCGTTGTGGGATGGACCCGGTCAAGCGACACTGGCGCAGCCATTATGCTTTGAGAAAGTCTGGATAGTGTTGGTGAAGGTGAGTGGGTGATGCACTGCTAAATTATTCCGCGGCGCTGGACACACCTCGCCGTGATGACATATCCTTCGATGTGCATTCAGCCACTGACCCAGGGCTACTAGTTCAACTCTGTAGAATTGAATACATATTACGTTAATCCAATCAATTACAATTGAAATCATTTGGGGCAATTCTTTCTTTTCAATGCCTAATATGTGGCTAGCCTGAGATTTTCAATGATACATATTCCTTCCGAGGCCTTATCGAAGAAAATACTGGCAAGGTTCAAAGCACACCACATCAGGGCTAGGTTAAGTGTGATTATAACTTTTGAATCATGGACAACCTTGGAAGTTGATTAAATTCCTAGGGCCGGAGAAGACACGAATCCATAAACAGTGGCTGCTGCTTCCAACAACTGTCTAAAACGAGGAAATAGAACAAGCCAATCCAAGTGCATTAAACTTCAGCAATAGCCAACCGCTTACTATGTACATGCCAGAAAGAAAGATTATATTCGTCAAAAGCAAGCCTTTAGTTAGCACTTCCCGCAGCAGGAGCAGCAGGACGGCGGTCGTTACCCAAGTTGTTCATACGGCGACCCATGACATTGCGGCTGAAGAAGCTGATACCGATCATGAACAACCAGCTGGGAATAGAGCCGATGGCAAAGATGGCATAGCCAAGGGGCATGAGCAGCTGGTACTTGGCCAGCCAGCCGTCGGTGGGGTGGAAGGCGCCCTCGTACTCAGGGACCTGCTCGAAGTTCCTCTTGGAGTGGATCTGATACAGCTCCTCGGGGGTGACGGTGGTGGTGTTCATGTAGACAACGTGCAGAGGAATGGGCAGACTCCCCTCGCCTTCGGGCAGGGCCTTGGGGATCTGGTAGTAATAGACGGAGGGAGCGCCGGCAGACCAGGCGGCGCAGAGAACGCGGTTTTCTTCGCAGTTCAGTAGACCAAGGTTCGGGGAGGTGGGGTCGGCGGAGAAGAGCAGGACGGATTCCTAGATCATGGTAAGATACTGGATACTGGATACGGAGATGATGCAGACGTGGAGCATAAGCTTACATTGAAGGCCTTCTCGGCATGCTCGCAGCGACCGAAGCAGGTCTTGTTGCCACCGGTGACGAAGATGTACCAGTCCTGCGCATCGGAGGCAGGTTCCAGGATGGACTGCCAGTTGTCGAGGGTCACGGGGGTGACGCGCTTTTCGGAGACCTTCTCGGCCAACTTCACCATGGGTTCAGCCGGCACAGCAGTGGGAATCATGGCCTTGGCCTTGTTGAACCACCCCTGAACACGGTCGGCAAGGGGAATCTGCTCCTGCGCCAGGGCAACGGCAGGGAGGAGGGCGACAAGCGATGATGTGAAACGCATCTTGATGGCTGCGACGCGTAGGTGGGATTAGTTCGGAAGGTGGAAGTGGTATGCGATTAAGCTAGAGGGATCTCTAGACCAAGCATAGGCAGAATCAATTAAGCTTACCTTGATTATTGGAGGTAGATCAATGCAACGGCACCCGAGAGGAATTAGGAGAAGAGGAAAGGACCACAGCTTCTCTACTGTTGGAACGACAGCTGGCCTGAGCGCCCGGCCAACCACAGTCGCGTAATGACACGCGGGGAGACCCGCTTCAATAATCTCGCATTATCGACTGATTTCTTTCCCTTGAATTGGAATGTAGTACTTAACGGTGTTCAACGAGGATCATGTCCACTCTTTGATCTCTTCTACACCTTTGGAGCCACTGAAGTGGGAGTATCGGCGCGAAATCGACATCGACTTATCGGCATCCCCACCTGCACTCTAAATGTGATATGCAGCTGGCCGGGATTTCCCCGATCTTGCGTTGGGTTCCACTAGGCGAACCTCAAGCCCCGAAGACTCAGCCCATGGACCCTCGGAGTAGGAGTCCGGACTTCTGAGGTTCTTCGTTGTCTTTCCGCATCTCTGATCCGAGTGTCTGGGTCTGAATGACCTCTACAGCTGTCAATGTACTCGACAGGTAACTTCTCCCAACCAGAAAAGGAACAGTTCAAAAGTATATCTATACCTTTCAAAGTTCACAGCTAGCACGACCAATGATATCTCCATTGACATGTGGCGTTGAAGCCGGCCACGAGAGCCATTGCATAAACGTTAGCTCAAGTGTGTCTTGTTGATGCGTGGTAGGCTTGGGAGCTGGGTATGCTGAAGGTCATGCTTTCAAGGTGTGTGACAAGTTCTGCCTGCGATGCTATCGTTATCATAAACTGCTCCAGAGTGCAAGGAGTTAGCCTCACTAAACACCTGGACAGGCAACAGTTCAGAAGACACAGCGAATAAATCAAAACGAAAGCAGACATCGGGGCACCTGCAAATCGGCAGTATTTATAAAGTCGTAATTTGCTTAGGGCTTATGCTGAAGACCTCAAGTCTGTAATACTCGGGCCAAATTATGTATGAAGATACCTGGATAGAAGACGAGAATAATCAAGCTTTATCTTTAAGCGCAGAAAGGACTCTTAGGGTCAATTGAAGTATGCGTATGATGCTGCCAATGCCGGCTCTACTGATCAGCCGTATAAAACAGGCGAACGAAGTTGTCAAATTTGATCACTAGGAAGATGGGCACACATCATACTTAAGCATAAGCAGAAAAGTACAAGTTGATTCCCAGAAGACTATTTTGGCTTTGCTGCACCATCCCCCTACGTACCCTCGACCCCATGCAGCACATCGGTACCTCCACGAGTTTTCGCACGCGGTCTGATTTCAAATGATTATTGGCAATTGGAAGGGACAAACCCAGATCTCGTTATTGCCACCAATTTGGTGGGTCTTTCATACTAGAAGAATCACATCATTATATACCTGGAAATCGGTAAATTCCCCCAATTTTTGCACTGACTTATTATCGCTGCTGCCTCAGATAAGCTTTGAACATGTATGATCGACACTGTCTCATGAAAGTAGGGTTGTGAATCCATAACCTAGGTTTAGTCTTGGCCAACCGGCGTAGGGTAAATGGGGATGACGACATTGTCCAGTATAGGGCATCCCATAGACATCCATAGTTCTCTACAGTGCCTTATCTTAAATTTGGGTTAATTGATACGTATAGTATGACCAATTTCAGATTAATCAAGGCATCGGTGAAGTCCACTGCTGCAGGCAAAAAAAAGGTCCTGAAATCAGGCCCCGCCGAGCCGATGTCGGTTCCCCTCCCAAAATGCACAGAATTCAGCACGTAGTCGGCAACTCGCCATTCCTCAATCCAAAAGCAATTGATGCATAGGGTGTAATAAATCAACTATAGTAGATCTCTTTGAGTCATAGTACCGAGAAAATACAGAAATAGTTTCAGCTGCACATACCACATACCACAAACCGGGCAGTGAGCGAACCCGGCGCTCCCCACCCCCGGGCGAAAAATTTCACTTTTTGCCGCCGAGCAAAAGAACGACGATTACTACGCAAAAAGGAACCACACCGCCCACTCCACTTATGACTCTTACTTCCTCTTTCTCTTCAGCCCATAAATATCATCGTTGAACTGACTTGGTCTTTGCACTTGGTCACTTTACTTCACTGCATAATTTTCGAGTGCTATCATCGCTCCCGTCCACCTGCCACTCATTGAACCCCCCCTCCACCCCACTATCCACGCACACAATGTGTCCCGGCGCTGACCCCGAGCCCAATGGGCAAGTCAATGGTCTCAACGGTGCCAATGGTAAGAGATTCAGCCAGCAGATTCAGAAAATGAAGTTTGCATGCTAACACCAGGGACTATCAGGTGAACACCCCGGCTTCACTGGCATCGAGACCCGCCAGAACCCTCACCCTGCTCCCTCCCGCAACCCGTATGGCCACAACGTCGGTGTTACCGACTTCTTGAGCAATGTCTCCCGCTTCCAGATCATCGAGAGCACTCTGCGTGAGGGTGAGCAGTTCGCCAATGCCTTCTTTGACACCGAGAAGAAGATTGAGATTGCCAGGGCTCTGGATGACTTCGGTGTTGACTACGTGAGTCATTGATGAACTTTCGGATGATAATATCAAGTGAGGAAGCCTAACCGTGATTATCCCAATAGATCGAGCTTACCAGCCCTTGCGCTTCCGAGCAGTCGCGTGCTGACTGCGAGGCTATCTGCAAGCTTGGTTTGAAGGCCAAGGTACGTTTAGGCTAACTGCGGTCGTTTTGCTGCATTAGAATCTAATTGTGTATAGATTCTCACTCACATTCGCTGCCACATGGATGATGCCCGTGTAGCCGTCGAGACTGGTGTTGATGGAGTGTAAGTCATTAAGCTTGTTGAGTCTTTTTCGCATTGTTTCTGACCTGACTTCTAGCGATGTCGTGATTGGCACCTCCTCTTACCTCCGTCAGCACTCTCACGGCAAGGACATGACCTACATCAAGAACACCGCCATTGAAGTTATCGAGTTTGTCAAGTCCAAGGGCATTGAGATTCGTTTCTCCAGCGAGGACTCTTTCCGTTCCGACCTGGTTGACCTCCTGTCCATCTACTCCGCCGTCGACAAGGTCGGTGTCCAGCGTGTCGGTATTGCCGACACTGTCGGCTGTGCCTCCCCTCGCCAGGTCTACGAGCTCGTCCGTGTGCTCCGCGGCGTTGTCGGCTGTGACATTGAGACTCACTTCCACAACGACACTGGCTGCGCCATCGCCAATGCCTACTGTGCCCTCGAGGCCGGTGCTACCCACATCGATACCTCCGTTCTCGGTATCGGCGAGCGCAACGGTATCACCCCTCTCGGTGGTCTGATGGCCCGCATGATGGTTGCCGACCCGGAGTACGTCAAGAGCAAGTACAAGCTGGAGAAGATCAAGGACATCGAGGACCTCGTCGCCGAGGCCGTCCAGGTCAACATCCCCTTCAACAACTACATCACCGGTTTCTGTGCCTTCACTCACAAGGCTGGTATCCACGCCAAGGCCATCCTCAACAACCCCAGCACCTACGAAATCATCAACCCTGCCGACTTCGGCATGACCCGCTACGTCCACTTCGCCTCTCGTCTGACCGGCTGGAACGCCATCAAGTCGCGTGCTCAGCAGCTCAACATCGATCTGACTGACACTCAGTGCAAGGAGTGCACCGCCAAGATCAAGGCCCTGGCTGACATTCGTCCCATCGCCGTCGATGACGCCGACTCCGTGATCCGTGCCTACCACCGCAACCTGAAGTCCGGTGAGGACAAGCCTCTGATGGACCTGAGCCCCGAGGAGCAGGCCCAGTTCGCCGCCAAGGAAAAGGAGCTTGCGCTTGAGGCCCAGACCACCAATGTTGCCGTTTAAGCGACATCATATATCCTGTGTTCAATAGCGTGCTTTCGCCAGACCATTCTCGCATTCGTTGCCAGACCCTGGATGCCGTGGAATCTCTGATGATTTGATGTGATTTATGCGTTTGGGACCTTTTTTTCATTTTCATTTTCGTCGGGTTTTTAAAAGTCGTTTTTTGTTTTTCTGAATACCATAAAAGAACGACTGGACTGGTGTTCGGAGAGAGATCTCTCTATGTATATAAGCAAAGGCCAATTGGCTACAGCAATTCAGGAAGCATTCAGATGACTCGATCTCTTTAACGTAGAGTGTTGAGAATACAGGCCAGATGAAGAAACCATGGTGAATTATCAAAGAAGCTTTGGGGGAAACGTATGTGTAATGATACTGGAATGAATTCAGATACTCCTTTTCTGTGACTCGGGAGGGATATTGATCCCCCTTTCTTTAAAGTCTTTTATCTATATAACATGCCCCTAATGTAACTTTCTTTGTTTGCTGTTACTCGGTCCTTTGACGGCTAGTTGTGTGATAACAAAGAGTCGGGCTGGTCTCGATTTTGAGAGTAGCCACCGGCAGCATCCCCATACACCAACATAGAGTACTCTATGGGTATAAGACACTTGTAATTAGACATAGAAGTTGAAGTTATACAGTTCAATCTTGGAAGGTTGTTCATGTGGCAGCCTCGGCAGGCGTTAGCAAAATCCGGGCCCCCGGAGATGGATGCTACCTACTTAACGTCCACTTTCCCGATCGGCGACAGCTCTGCATCATCACACCTCTATCCATAGGGACATAATGAGTTCCACGACTTTCCCTGTCGCCCTGCAGAACAAGCTGCTGGGCTACGGCCGGGCATCCAGTGCCCATTTATCCGCTCTCAATCTGGACCTGTAAGTAAACCCTGCCCCCGCGAAACGTCGATGATCGTCGCTGACCGCAAACGTCCTAGGATCCGCAACATCGTATTCATACTCTTCATTCTCCGCTACACGCGCAAGACCTTCTATTCGCTCCGTGGCTACGGCCTTTTTGGCAGCATTCGCAATCTCTACCTCGCCATTCGCCTGTTCTGTTACTCTATCTTCCTGCGCACCCCCGGCGTCCGAGGCCAAGTCGATAAGCAGGTCTCTACGGCCATCGAGAACCTCGAGTTGAAGCTTGTGCAGAGCGGTCCCGATGTGACTCGGTACCTTACGCTGCCCAAGGACGGCTGGTCTCCGGATCAGATTCGAGAGGAGCTCACTAAGTTGGCTGACTTGAAACATACCCGCTGGGAAGATGGACGAGTGAGCGGTGCGGTATACCATGGTGGTGAGGACCTCTTGAAACTCCAGACGGAAGCTTTTGGTAAATTTGGTGTTGCCAATCCGATCCATCCGGATGTTTTCCCTGGCGTTCGCAAGATGGAAGCCGAGGTGGTTGCTATGGTATGTCGTTCTTTGTGCTCTATGCGCTGCGCGACACTGCTGGGGTTGGACGGCTAATTTTCTCAGGTCTTATCTCTGTTCAATGCTCCCCCAGACGGCGCTGGTGTCACCACCAGTGGTGGCACGGAGTCAATCCTCATGGCCTGCTTGGCGGCCCGGCAAAAGGGCATCTTGGAGCGAGGTATCACGGAGCCGGAAATGTAAGTTCGGCTTTTATCTGCAGGTTGCCGGTTTGTAGTTGACAATATGCAGGATCATTCCGGATACCGCGCACGCTGCCTTCATCAAGGCCTGCAACTACTTCAAAATTAAGCTGCACCGTGTTCCTTGTCCTGGACCCAGTTTCAAGGTGGACGTCAACGCTGTGCGCCGCTTGATCAACCCTAATACAGTCCTCCTTGTGGCCTCAGCGCCCAACTTCCCCCATGGTATCGTCGATGACATCCCCGCCTTGTCGCGCCTTGCAACCAAGTACAAGATTCCTCTCCACGTGGACTGCTGCCTGGGCTCTTTCGTCATTGCTCTCCTTAAGAAGGCTGGCTTCCCCTCTCCTTACGAAGAAGAGGGTGGCTTCGACTTCCGCCAGCCCGGTGTCACTAGTATCAGTGTGGACACTCACAAGTACGGATTTGCCCCTAAGGGCAACTCCGTTGTTCTCTACCGCAACAAGGCCTATCGCAGCAAGCAGTACTTTATCTACCCCGACTGGTCCGGTGGTGTCTATGCCTCGCCTTCCGTGGCCGGTTCTCGCCCCGGTGCGCTGATTGCCGGCTGCTGGACTAGCTTGATGAGCGTTGGTGAGACGGGATACATCAACAGCTGTACGGAGATCATCAATGCCGCGCGCAAGTTTGAATCTGCTATCCGCGAGCACCCCTTGATCTCGCTCCACATGGAGGTGGTGGGTCACCCCATGGTCAGCGTGATCGCTTTCCGTAGCAAGAATGGCGCCATTGACACATACGACATCGCCGACGATCTTTCCGCCAAGGGCTGGCACCTCAATGCCCTGCAGTCTCCAGCGGCTTTGCACTGTGCTTTCACCATTCCCACGGCAAAGGCTGTCGACCAGCTCATCGCCGACGTGGTGGAGGTTATTGAAAAAGAGTTAGAGAAGGCCGAAGAGCGCCTCCGACAAGGCAAGGCCTATATCTTGGAACGCGGCGATACCTCTGCCCTGTACGGTGTGGCTGGAAGCATCCCTGATAAGAGCATTGTGAGCCGTTTGGCAGAAGGCTTCCTTGACACTCTTTACAAAGCCTAAGGGTCCGAGTGTTTCTTTCCTTTCACTATAAACCGCCAGCCACTGCTTACCAGGTATTCTTATACACCACTCCTTAGCCTGCGCGGGTCGATTTCCAAAACAATTGGCGTCTATCACTATCCCAGCGTTTTAATTCAAACTGCACATATCTTTTGCTTCAAGTAATTTGTGTCTGATTGTGGAATGACCTCCGGTATAGTACAGTAGTCGACAAAGTAAGGGACATAGAGTACATGACATGAAAAACAAACCCGCTCCATGCAATAAAATCACAGTCAAAAAACCTGGCCTCGAGAGATCACTATCTCCGGAACAAATGAAAAAAGCAATACCCCAGAATTCTATCCAATTCCCCAGTACCTTGTCAATAATCAAACCAATACCCCATCTTACTGACCAAGCAACTCCCCCCTCTCCTGGTCACTGCTCTTTTCCACGTAATATCCAGGATCGGGTTTCCGCTCGAGGTACACCTGCTGCTTGGTGAGAGCCTGCTCAACCTCCTGGACCGAGACAAGCTCCTTGACTCGCATAATCTGACCGGCCACGGACGGAGACACCGGGTGGAAAACCGTGGCCATGCGCTTCTTGAGGCCGAGGGCCTTGAGGACGTCTGTTGAGCGGCGCGGAAGGCCAATGGCGGAGCGGAGAAGGGTGATTCGGAAATAGCTCATTTTTATTGAGTGCTGGTGGATTTTAAGGCGATGTAATTTGTAATCGGAGGTGGTGTTGAGTTCTTCCAGCCGTCGGTGTTGTGAATTGATCCGAGAAGGAAGTTTCGTTTAAAGCAATCGAAGATTTGATTGTTGCTCAGGGCAACGGGCAACAATTGAATGCAGAACTCCACTCAGAGAGAGATTGGGGATTCCGTGCTGCGCTGCTTCAACGATTACCTTGACAAGTCGATATTTGGCGCGGTTTCGCAAAGTCTCAGGCGGTAGATCACGTGCCGGTTCTGCCGCATCCCGGGGCCGTAGCTCCGCTCTGGAACGCGGGAGACAGTTGGCGATGTAATGAACGTGACTGGACGTGACTGTTCAATCTTGAGTGCTGCTCTTGCACAGCAATTCCCCCTCTAGTCGCATGCCCACATGCCTGGCTTGCCCTAGCATTCACCAGTGGAGCTAGGCTAAGCGCTTCCGAATCCCCCGCGACAAACACCTTACCCTTCCTTGACAGCATACTGTCACTATGTCTCAAGCCGCCAACACCGATGGTACGGTGGCCATGCCCCGCTTGGAGGATATTCTGCGTCACCCTGAGGATCTGGATAAGATCAGTGGTCTCAAAGCCGAGTACCTGCGGAAGAAAGGCGCTGTTGATTCACGACTGCGAGAAGGCTTGCGGGACCAACTGGAGGCAGTGCAGCGCAGTATTGGTATCCTGACCGAAGGCCAGCGCCAAGTATTAAAAACAAAGGATGAATTGCAGGGAATCGACAAGTTGTGCGCCGAATCGCAGCATAGCGTGGAGGACTTTGCGCAGATCGACAAACTTGCCCGGATTCAACGGCACTTTGATGCTACTTTGATGATGAAGAGGGGACTGGAGAACTTTAGCGCCGATATACAGGAGGTGGAGGATATGCTGAAGGAAGACGATGACGACATTGAGAATCAACCAAATCTTCTCCGAGCTCATATGCAGATCTCACGGTTGCGAGACTTCCGCGATGAGGCGATGGATCAGATTCGCAAGGCGAATGACTCGAGCGCCGAGGAGACTTTGACAGAGTACTTCCAAGGGTTGGACTCTGTGATCGATTGGTTTGATGATCACCTCGGCACAGCCTGTATGAACCTGATTCCGCTGGTCCAAGAGGACAACAAGAGTATGGTTGTTCGACTTGCAGTGGTGGTTGCGAATGAAGAGAAGAATGATGAGACCGTCAAGGCCTTGCAAGAGGCCCAAAAAGACCACAAAGACCTGGCAAGCCGCTTCAAGTCAATGAACATCGGTCCCAAGACTGTCCGTGGGTATAAGGAGAAGTTTCTTCAGGCGATTGAGTTCTACGCGTCTAATCAGTTTGAAAAAACCAAGGAGGAGTTCCTCGGAGACCCGGACCTTTTGGAGAAGAGTTTCCGGTGGTATTTCAACGACCTTTTCACGGTCAAACAGGGCATGCAGAACTTGGTGCCCAAAAAATGGAAAATCTACAAGTTATACACCGATACCTATCATCAAATGATGCATGGCTTCCTCGTGGGCATGATTGATGATCCTGAGATCCCCGCCGACAATCTGCTGAAGATCATCCACTGGAGCGACAAATACTACAAGAAGATGAAGAAGCTGGGCTGGACGCCAGCCGAACTTCAACCTAACATTCTGGATGATCGCGAGCCCGAGTTAGTGCGCCAGTGGCAGAGTGTCATCATCGAGGCGGTGGAGGAGTGGATGGACCGCATCTTCGAGGCAGACAAGCGAGGCCTTGTGGAACGACAACCAGACGCCCTGGATACCAATCAAGATGGATACTTCCGCACCAAGACTCTTGCAGACATGTGGCGTATGCTCCACGAGCAGGTAGTGGCGTCTGGAGCATCTGAAAGAGCCGACGTGGTCGAAGGCGTCATCGACGCCATGTTCCGAGCATTGAAGACCCGACTGAGCGCGTGGACGGCCGTAATCGATGAAGAATGTGCCAAGCACAAAGCACCGGGCGGCGACCAGGGCGAGGGTGTGCAGTTACTGCAGGACTGGTTGATCGGAGTGGCGAACGACCAGATTGCCTGCATCGACGATAACGTAGAGACCGGTCAAATGGGCTATTTGACAAGGTTCAAGAACGACGTCGAGCCACTGGTGACACCCAAGTACATGGCCACGCAGGCAAACGCCGAGCTGGAGGCGCTGCGCGACGGCTACGTCGACCTGAGCACGCACTGCCTGGCGCAGTTCGTGGACGTGGTCTTCAATGTGGATCTCAGCACTGTCATTCCGGACCTGCTTACGGCGAAATGGTATGGCGAGTTCGCTGTCAAGCGAATCATCTCCACATTCGAAGACTACATGGCCGACTACACCCCCGTGCTACACCCTTCCCTCGTCGATATCCTGGTCGAAGAGCTATCAGACGAGCTGCTAGTGCGATACCTATCATCCGTTCGCAACAAGGGCGTTAAGTTCCGCCGCCAGCTTGACCCGTTCACCGACAAGTTCAAAGACGACGTCCTCACTGTCTTTGCCTTTTTCCAGAAATACGAGGATTCCTTCGAAGCAACTATCAAGCAGAAGTGGCGTTTGGTCGACTGGCTTGTCCGTTTGCTTGAGGCTGAAAGGGGACCGCCTATTGTTTATGTGTACGAGTCGTTCAAGAACGAGTACTGGGATTTGCAGTTGTCGTGGGTGGAGGCTGTGCTACGCACCCGTGATGACTTTGAGCGTAGCATGATTAGCTCTATCAAGGCTAAGGCTGCCGAGTTGTCTGTCGAACGTGGTATGGAGACTATTATGAGTCGAGTGAGGTGATTCGTTTGTGTTTAGAACGAATCTAGCTTCGAAGCACTATCCCTCTTACGACCGGATAGATTCACAATCTTCGTGAATGCTCCCGCTTTCTCGATGAGTGTCACCTGTACACCTACACACAGGGCTGCTTGACCGAGCGTTCGCCCGATCATCCTTGAGACCCCAACGCTCGATGGACTGCGAAGATACCCATGCACACCGAACAATCTCTGGCCACTTCCAATACCTGGAATTGATGAACTTTAGTGGCACGAGATTGCATCGAACGGTCTTTGGCACCTCAAGCTGGCTTGAGAAGCCCACCACACTGTGGGGATTTAGCAACAGCAATGAATAATACAAATGAATCTTCATCCACACATGGTATCATGATATTGGTAGATTATTCGATCAATATGATATTAAGCATCTAGCTTAGTTTCACTCCCCCATCACTACCCACGCTCCCGGGCCTTGCTGATGTAGAATTCCATGGTGCCTCGAGGCTCCGTTCTGCAATGACAGTATACTTCTCCCCCATCCGTGCATTCAGGATGGCATCTTCAGAATCTAGACTGAGTTTCTTCGCGCCCATTTCACATATACACACACTGTCGATTGGTATGTCTTTTGCCCAAACAAACGGATACTGAGGCGCGGATTCCGCAGATACGATCTTGCCACTGCTAGTCTCATTCTCTGCGACTCCCGTATCCTCGGAGCATGTGGCATTAGTTCCCACACGGGGAATCGTCCGTGCTTCATCAACGTAGTAGTTCCGATACCGAGCTACTATACCTCGAGCATCGAATTCAAGGCGCTTTGATCCGTTCTTTCCTTTCTTGGGATTTGAAGCGCCGGGCTGAGGCTTCGGTCGTCCCCGGATGTAAATTGTGTTCACAACCGTTGCGTGCAAGAGCAAAGGACGTGTTTTTGCATTGCGGACGAGAGCGGCTGTATAGGGGTCCGATGATTCGGGAGCGACTTCAGACTCTATGTGAATTTGTTCATTTTGTACGCCTTTGTTATCATCCTTTTGCTTGACCTTAGTGTCATCTTGTATAAAACCAGCCTCAAGGAACTTGTCCCGCAGCATCAGACAGAATGGATATAGTCGTCCAGTGGGATCCACGGGCGAAGCATGTAGAACAGTCGCAGCGTTTGCTCGTGGCAGGCAATGTAATGACTCGAGAGATACGCACAGGGGATCCAAAGCCCGCGGCGTCTCGCTCGCAGCTTCTGGGGATTCAATATCTCCTGAGTCGTTATCCGTGGATGAACGGACACGGGATTTTTCTCGTGATTTCGAAGCCACTCGCTCCGCCTCGCGCATGAGACTGGCAAGATCAAGCGACTGGAAAAACCGGAGCGCTTCACCTAGACGCTCTTTTGTCGAGAGACTCATGACCCCGAGAGTAAGGTGCAATGTGCCCAAGGGACGTATGGCGCCTTCGGGTACGGTACCCTGCTTAGTCGAGGCATCTGGCAAGCCTGCAACTGACACGGGCGGACAGTCCGCCCTGAAGGTTGCAATTGAGGCCTCTAGCTGGGGTAGAGATGTAGGATTGACTAGTGGGAGACACAGAAAATGCGTTAGGGGCGGGCGCTTCTCTGGTCGTTGGTGTCGAGCGTGTTGTCGAGGCTGTTGTCGAGGCGCGTTGCGTTCAGCTCCCGTCATAGTTGTTGGAGTTGATGCAGAAAACCTGGCGCATGGATGGAAGGGGGATATTGATATATCCAAGGGCCTCCGTGGCCATCGGAGGCTCATTTGGTGGAGAGTTGTGATGGAGTTGTAGTTGACGTTCAAGTGTGGTTGAACTCGCTGTATCAATACCATACAGTCATGAAATCTGACCCAACTTGATATGGCAAACCACATGTGGAGATTATAGGCTATACTACTTGGCTAGAAGCTATAAACTAATTTACTCTCAAATATCTCTTCTTGACCTTCGTCTCGACCGTCTCTACCATGTAGTTTACCATCGGTTTAAAACGCCGTCCATGTATAATCGCAAAAAGTTCTTTGCCACCATTTCATAGAACTCACCGGAAGGATGGCCACAATTACGTAGAAAGGAGGCTTTTGCCTGTCAGAATGCATTGGAAACATGGTATCGTCAAGGTAGATAGTGCAGAATTATGTCAAACTCCCCACTTGAAAGTCGGAGATGAATGTTGCATAGGGTATACAGTAGCTCGACTATGCCAGTTTGGCCTAACTAGTCTTCCTTTTTCCGTCCCTCGAGTACGCGCAACACATCACTAGCGCTATCCTTGTTACCTTTCCTCTTCTTAGGCCCACGCTTGCGCTTCTTCCCGCCACGTTCATCGTCGTCAAAGTCATACAGGACAGTTTCCTCGTCCTCGGCATCTTCGAGTCGGCTACCTCCAAAGCCCATGTCCATATCCGCAGCGTCCATGGCATCGCGCCGCCGAGCTTCCTCGAGGAACTTCTTGTGCCGAAGAGACGCCTCTGGAGACTCGCCTTCGGTGGAGGGAGAGCCCTGTCGGAGAGCTGCTGCTCGCTTGAGCGCGGCCATGATAGTAGGGTCTTTCATGAGAGGGTTGGAGCGATCCTCTGGCTCGGGAACATCGGACGTCGTGCCGGTAGCAAAGTAGTTGCGTGGCTTGGGGGCTGCTTCTTCCGGTTGTTTCTCTTCTTCCTGAGAAGGCTTTTTCTCCTCCTTTGTAGACTTTTCCGTCTTGTCTTCTTCATCGGATGAAGACGCTTCATCCTCTAAGCCAGCAAGCGGGTCATAGTCTGCGCCAACGCCGGCAAAGATATCATCATCCTCTTCCGGAGGAGCGCTGGCAGCTTCCCGGGCAGCGATTTCGGCGGGGACTTCCATGCCCAGGGGTTTCGCAGCCTTGTCCGGCATTGGGAGCGCAGTAGCAGACCCTGTTGAGTCGGTGGGCTTATCAATCCACCGGACCTTGCGTTTCGTATTACCCTCGGCATCAGTTAAAACCAGTACCTCCCGTCGACGACCGGTAGGCTCGTCAATCTCCACAAATCGTCTCTTCTCTGGCTTGCCATCCCCGATCTTTTTGAATCTCGAGCCTAGTGTCGGCTCCGGCGCAGGTGGCGCAGCCGCAGCCCGACTAGCTCTCAGCTCCTTGAGGATCTCATCTCTCGTCTTCTTGCGCGGCGGGGGTGGCGCCATAGTCCCTTTCTTCTTCTCCTTCTGCTTCTTCGGCGCAGCGACGTCCTCCTGGCCTTTTGCCTCCATCAAGCGCTCAAACTCCTCCTCCGCATCCTCTTCCCGCACCGGCTCTTCTGTAGGTTCGGGTTCCGGTTTCTCTGGTGCACGCGACACATCCTCACCAGCTTTCACACGTCGTAAAAGCTCCCAGTCCAGGCCTTTCACCATATGTGTACTGCTGACATCACCACCAATACCTAGCTCGGTCCGCAGCTTGTCGAATGTCGGCTCGTCGATTTGTCCCAGTTTCACCATCTCCTCTAGCGCTTTGATCCGTTTCTCGAGGTCATTCCCGTTTCCTTCGTCTTGTGCATTGCGTAATTGTGCACGGTCTTGGTAGCCGGTTGCTAGTTTGCTTCCCTTCGGCGCGGCGGAGGACTTGAATCGCTTGCTCGGACGCTGGTCGGCCTCGCGGCGCTGTTCGGCGAGTTGGCGGGCGAAATCGACTCCAGATACAGAGCGCCTATACGTTACGAGTAGGGGTTAGTCTGGCCACTAGAGGGGCAATGTCGCGGAAGACATACGGAGTCATGGGAATGCTGGAGCGCATTCGTGAGCCCAGGAGTCCGGTTGCGCCAGCACCCCCGGATGCTGCATTGCGGGCTGGCGCAGACGATTTCTCGGAGCTCGACGAGTTGTTGATCAGCCGCCGAAACTGTTCGTTGTTCATGATTGCTGATGGTGGTTTAGAAATGGCAGGTCGTCAATTTTAAGATGGACAATTGCCCCGGCTTGGCGCCGGATAAGGTCGAGGCTTTATCATTTGGTGAGGGGAGTGTCGGTGAGGCCTTGGGTAGACAGAATACATCACTGCGAAGAATTAAGGTGGCTGACGAAAAAAGATAGAATGATAGTAATAACATTAACAATGGAGAATCCAATTTTTATTCCACAGTTGGGCTGTCATGGCAGCGTGGAAGTCTCTTAGAGCCTCTTGATCAATCCCAATCCCGTATACAACTCAAGTCAGGTACATTCAAAAGTCTATAATTGTCGGCCAGGACATGAATGTAACAAATTGGTATTATTATAAAACCCCAGTTTACGGATGAACAACCTCAATATACAAGGATACACAATGCGATCCGGAAACACGCAAAAAGCAAAGGCAATGATTGTAAAGCCCACCATGCCGAATTTGCCCGCATAGATATCGTAATTCTAGCGCAGCAAACACATAACACATTTTTAGCGATAGCTCATTCATTAGATCGTTTCCCATCCACCGTTGTTGATCTCCGATTCCAGCTTGCGGCTAATCGTCGCGGGGACTGCGTGCGACAGCCAAACATCACGCAGCAGGCGGTCGTACCGCTTCTGGTTGATGATGAGTTGACGGTTGCGGCGTAGGCCGGGGTCGACTTCGCCGTGGCGGTCGAGGTAGGGGGCCCAGTGCCAGGAGCCATTGTGCTTGTGAAGGTATAGCACTGTGCACTTGCGGATGTTGATGAAGAGACCGATGTTCTTGCCACACCTACAAGAGAGAGTATTGTTAGCCAATGTAAGACAGCGCATACGGAAATGGACATAATTACTTCTGGAGGTGTTGGTTGCAGCCGCCCAGCTTGTTGTGCATGCAGCATACTGCCTGTGAACAGAAAATGTCTCCGCAGAAAAGACAGATACTCGGGTCGCTGAGTTCCCTCTTGGAGTTGGGGCAGCGGCGTCGGTTCGCTTCTTCGATCAGGCTATCGAAGTACTTGGGTAAACCGACAAGCTCGAAAATTGCTGGGTGAGGTAGGCTGGGCCACAGGCGGTGGTCTTCGAAGCGAATGCCGGAGCGCGAGGCGTTCCAGTGGAAAATCCATCCAGAGACAACCGCGTCGAAGGGGTTGTTGCTCTCGCGCGCAGGGCTGATAGTCATGAAAACCTCGTCAAGCGAAGGCAGATGGAGGACCTTCGTTAGTCTGTCGAGCTCCGACGCTCCTGCATCAGTGACAGAATTCGGGAACTCGACACCGTGCTGGACATGAAGAAGGATCACGGCCTTGCGCAGGAATGCGAGAGCGTAGCTTGAAATAAGGCGACGAAGGGCAATTATGACGGCTGGAGTAGCAGACTCTTCTCCATCCTTCACGTAGCCGCTCTCGGCAGGGAACGAGGAGCCCTCGGCACGTCCAACAGAGTTTGCCTTGAGCTCGGCGACGATCGAGTCGAAAAAGTGCCTTGTAATACCGTATCGCTCGTTGGAAACCTGGGACCCCTCGAGGTCTGCCTCTCCTTGTTGGCCAAGCTCCTCCTTAAGACCCAGAGGCCACAGAATGAACGTCATCGCGACCTTGACGATCTCAGCAACGTAGCACATCTGAATCAGATGGCGCATATCGATGTGAAGAACTGGAAGCAATGAAAGCGAGCACTCGGCCAAGAATACAAAGGTATCCATGGCCAGCAGAGGTTCGATATTCCTAACATCGCTCAAGAGCGGAGTGCCGGTCAAACAAGGGTGCCCAACAAGTAACTGGCAGATCTTCTGGCGATGCATCTCCTGGAACTCCAGTGTCGGAAGGCCCTTATTCACGCCGTTTGAGTGAACACAACCCACCGCAGCATAGGTCAGGGCTGTCTCCGACAAGACACGCAGATGCGTCAGTGTCAAAGGCGGAATCTTGTCCAGCAAAGTCGAGCTTGGCTCCGACTCAACCCCACGCTGAGCTATCTCCACTGCGGCGATGCTAAAACCAAAGCTTCGGATCAGAGAGTCAGTATGCACGAGGTCGTCATTGCTGATTGTCTCAGGAGGGTAGCTGAAGATCGATTGGACGTGGTTCATCTTGATCGTCTTCTTCAGGCGCCTGTAGATCTGCAGGAGCTCAGTCATAGGGCTGTCGGACGGACTTGAGACTTGCTGCAACGGACTAGATGGCGAGAGGTCTTCTGTACCAGGGAACAAGCCTGGCATTGCCATCCGCGATGATGAGGAAATGAAATGCGGAGGCGCGGCAATGGAAGCAGTGGATGGGACTGAAGAGTTCGCAAGCTGGCCGACCTTTGAGGCAAGCGGAGGCACCAGGCTCTTTGAGAGATACCCAGCGAACAAGTCGGAATAAGGCTGCTGGTACGCCTTGTCCTTATCGTTCATGAGAACAGGGAAGTTCTGTGATTGGTTCAGAGTATGCTTTAGTCCTGCGTCCATCCACTCATCGAAGGAACTCGATGTATTCAATGCACCAGGATAGGATTCCTCCTTGCCCTTCCAGGTGATTGGAAGGAACGCATTTCCAAGCGCCTTACACAGCGGACACACAAATTCTTTTAGCAATGTGTTCTCGGGATGGTTGCGCGCAATCTGTTGAGTGTGCCTTCTCTGCGTCGCTCCGTAATAGACTTCAAAGCACGAGTAATGCATGATATGGCCGCAACCAGTTGTCACGGGTCCACGCAGAGTGTTCTTCGGGTTGAAACCCTTGCTGAGGCCAACCTTCTCGCTGATGACCTCGCCTCCAGAAGAGTCCAGTCGGCGAATTGTGGTGCGGTTTTCTCCAGCAACACCGAATGGGCGCACATCTTCAGCAGATCGGTCCAGGCTCGTAGGAGTTTGGAGCACTTCACGAATCCTATCGGGATCTCTGGTGTCGGTCTGTCGCAAGATATTGCTATCCTGGATAAGAGCAAAAGTACCATAGAGCCTCGAGTCATTGGTTTCCTCCTGACACAGGATACAGGTTCCGCTGGGATATTTCCATATCTTCGTCTCCGGAGTGGCCTCTGCCTCCGACTCCAAGTCACTGAAGTCTTCCTCGCCCCAGTCGATATCACCCTGAGTGTTCAAGAACTGCTGTTGCTGTTGCTGGAACTGCGCCATCACTCGCGCTTGTCTTTCCATGGCCTGTTTCTTCTTCGTTTCTTTCTCACCGTCCAGGTCAATTGCAGGAGAACTTGTCTCGATGCGGTCGAAGGGGAACTTGAGAGAGGCGGTGGCATTGGTGTATGTCTGGGGACGCTTCTGCCACAGGCGCTTAAGAATATGGCGGATCTTGGGTCTACAGGATGAGAACTCGTTCATCACGGAGATTCTCTCCAGTAGACCAACGATAGTCAGCTTGCCCGACTTGATCTCTCGGGGCTTGGTCAGAGCGTGCAAATTGAATGACTGGCTCTGATCCGTCTCCATATCACCATCTTGAGAGTTATCCTCCAGCACTGCAGCCAGGATAAGATGCAAAACGACTTGCAAAAAGGTTTCCACGCGTGTAGGTGGGATGGTCGGTGTGCACTCTTGACATGAAACGACATACTCCAGACAATGGTGGACAATCTGAGCAAAGATCATGGTGCCAGTGAAGCGCGGGAGATCGGAGAAAACTCCAGAGCTGATAGGTTTGAGCTTTGGCTCATAGACAATGTCGGAGGCCTTCTTGCCGGTCTTCTTAGCCATCCATTCTCTATAGATACTCTCTGCCTCGTCGCGCTGGTTTTTAGTGTAGTGTGCACTGTAAGGATCCACCAGGTCGAGGTTCTCAAGCTTCAACTCGAAGGTTCCAGAGTCGCTCAGTCCCTCAGGGGGACGGAAGTTGGCGACCTCCTCCAGCACGTCCTGGAACTCATCCGAGTCTAGCAATTTGTCACTCAGGCGAGTCGAAAGATCGGAGAAGGAAAGAGGCTTGAAACACAGAACGTGAGCGATGTCACGGCTGATGTTCTCCTTAGTCAAATGAGTGCTGTCGTCAATCGCAGTCAAGGAAGTGCGATCCGTCAGCAGAATGACCAGTAGATGAACAAAGTCCTCGGCGACATCGACAATCTGGGAATCTTCGTAGCCAGGGCGGGGCATGTAGTTTCGAGACATCCAGTCGACCATTCCGAATCGGTGCGCAATGGATGCAAGAACCCGGCTAGGGTTGCATGTCACCATCGCAGTTTGCAGAAGGAAGATATCCCGGTAATAGGCAAAGTCGCGAGAAGACACACCACGGTATTGAGACATCTGGTGTCGAAGACTCAGACCGTTGCGCACCCACATACCGGCCTTCATCTGTGCGAGCCAGACGCATACTCTCAGAGGATAGTCGAACATGGCTAGAAGAAGATCCTCTGGGCCGAGAGTGAGAAGGCTCTCGTCGACGGGCTTGTCAGCAGCCTTGGCAGCGTGTAGCTCGTCTCTGGCCTTTTCCGCAGCTTCAAACAGGACGCTACGCATCACTTGGCTGTTCACTCCGCGTCCCAACTCAATGAACCACGAAAGGGTATAATGGAGCGCATGGTGGAAACTAATTGAGCCTTTCTCCACGACGAACTCGACAACCCGATGGCATGGAATCTGACCGGAACTACCAATTTCAAAATCAAAGGGCGGCAGAGTCTTGAAGCGAATTTCGTCCTTGATTTCTGCCTGATCGAAGCGCTTGCGTTCCGCACCTGTGGAGTAAATGATCGCGGTGACAGTCGTAGTCTGGATCGCCCGGAAAAGGTTACGGCCGTCGTCGATTTCAGGGTTCTGGAACGCTTCGCAAAATTGGCGGCAAAGTCGGTTAATCTCCCGCATAAGGATCGATGCACTGATCCAAGAATCGGTTTCATATTCGACATGCTCACCCACTGCGCGCACATTAGGACAAATACCCTGAGACAGTTTGACGAGATCCAAGAACTGAGGCAGATACTGTTCTTCTGTGCGAACACGGTGCTGGACATATTCAGACTGGAGGAGATATCGCAGGTCAAGGAAGAAGTGGTAGAGGCGTCTGTTGGTCACTGAACCCGAATCAAATGCCAAGGTGGCGTTTGGATTGACGGATTGAGGTTCACCAACTTGTCTTGTTGTCAGGAACGTATAAAGAATCGACATCACCTTTGTGAGGAAGTTCCCGCGGGAGACAATTTCCTCGGTGATCGAAGGTGTGGTGAGAAGTTGCAGCGAGAGATTGACAATAGAGTGGTCTGGCTCTCGGTCCGCAATAAGATAAAGCTGCGCAAGGGCAGTATATAACGCAGACAAGCGAAGACCCATGATGCGCTTGAACTGAGGAACATTGACAACAGTGCTGATGTAGAGGTCCCGCAGGTCAGTGCGCGTCTTCTTCCACAGCCGAAGGTCGAAGAGGATCAGCCAGTCAAGGCGAGTACGCTGCCACAAGTCCTCATAAGGCGCGGCATTTTCACCGGGGGCGGGCATAGGTGACCGCACTTCCCAGTGGCTCTCAGTTCTCGCCGGTGGTGGTTTAACCACGGCGTTGGGGGTCCTTGGGATGGAAACGTAGCTTTGGGGGCCCGAGGCAGCTGCATCGGACTGCTCCTGTTGAGAAGGCTGCTCTTCCGGCTCTGCAGGCGGCGGACTAGGACGAGGCGGGCGAGTCAGGTCGGCCAGAATACGTTCAGCAAGAGCAAGCTCGTCGTCAGCACCCATATCCATGTCCATGTCATCATCGTCACCATCGGCTTCGGCCTGAAGTCGAGCAAGCTCGAGCTCCATCTCATCATCCTCGTCGTCGGCGTCATCATGAGCTTCCACGTAGTCTTCGTCCTCATCCTGCTCATTGCCTTCTTCACCATCGTCATCTTCAATATCGTCCTCCGTCGCCAACAGAATCTGGCCGTGTGGCGGCAGAGTAAGCATGACTGTCCGGCCAGGAAGATGCGAGTCGGCTCTTTGGTGATCATCAATACCCTTCCTGCCGATCTCCGCATTGTAGGCTCCGCTTCCTTTCCGCCAAGGACTGAGCATCTCCTCACAAATGATTTGTCTGAATATCTCATTGTCATCGAGAATGCTGCATCCAGCGATGTCGGCCAACCACTCAACTATTGTCCCGCACATTTGTTCACGGAATGTGTCGCGGGCAGAGCGTATTGTGACTGTCACCTTGATCTCCTCGATAATCTTGGACACTGCCAGCAGTCTCTGAAGATCCTTCGAGTACCTAATCACGCTTCGACCGATATCGTTGGTCTCGTGTGCTCGTGCAACGCCAAAGCTATCCCGTTCGCGACAGGCACGGGTGACCTGATGGGCCACATCTCGAATCGTATGCTTCTCGTCGTTCCATAGCAATACCGCGAACTCCGGTTCTTCTTCCTCCGGGTCGCCTTCACCGTACCAGCCTGAACGCAGCCTTGAAGCTTCTGCATCCGCCTTGATACCCTCGACGGTCTTCGGTAAACGCAATTGCTCGGGCGAACAAGAAACGACATCACAGAAATAGTCCATCGCACGCGAGATCGTCAAACGGATCGTAGATACCAGCTCCGACGGAAGCTGTCGCTGCGCTCTCTCTTTCTCTTTGGCATGACCACTGTCTGTATGAATCGCACAGAAGAGCGGTAGCCGCCAAGCCTCCTCGTCACCACAGTCACAGCAGCCGCAGTTACCGGACGACAGCGAAATCTGATATTGGTGACCCGTATGGTCCGAGGAATCGAAACATCGGCTGCAGAGCACACACGTATCATCCGCGGCGCAGGTTACGCAGCGATAGGTGGCTTCCCCTGCTCGGAAGATGTGACCGCATCGCTTGCCCCGCGCTGCCTCACTATACTCAGCACCTTCGCGGGCGCCGTGGGCTTCGGTCAGTTTCCACGGGCCCATCGGCAATCCATCGGGAAACAGATGGTGTATCAGCTCCTCGTTGTGTCCGACTAGCGACCGGAAGAGAAGCTCTAGCAAGTCCTTTTCCGCTGTTGGGCCGTAGCGGTAGTTGTGCTGTGCGGGGAGTCGTAGAAGGCCATCACCGAGGATTCTCTCACATTCTGCGAGCATGTGCATGGCTTAGGTTTCGGAGGAAAGTATAGGATAGGGACCGCTCGACTGCCACGGGCGTGAGGTGAGAGAGCCGCTGGCGCGGTGGACGGGAGTTGAGATGCTCTAAATCCGGTGGAGCGAGTGTTTCAAAACCGTGCAGGATCTGTAGAAAGGAAAGTAATTCGGGCGGGGTCAAAGAGAAGTGCAATCTCAGCGCTGGCTCGTTTCAACAGTCTCTGGCTTTCTTTGAAGTCCGAAGATTGTGGGGGGAAAGTGAGACAGGCGAGATGTGGATCGATGAGGTCGACAAGCAGATCAAACCAACCACAGTGAATCCGGTCGAATATCACTCCGCAACCTTGGAAATAGTGGAAAGTAAATATCAGATGGAGGATAAGTGTGAATGAAGAGTTACGTTTGTACAGAGAGAAGCGAAGATCGAAAAGCAGGTCGAGTTTCCCAGGTAAAGATGTTTTTCTCGCTATGACATCGACGGAGCGGTCTCCAAACGCCACAGAGATCCACGCTACGTCCACATTCTCAAAGGTCAAGACAAGATTGTCAAAATGAATCGTATCACAGACTTCCAAGTTCTATCCGTACAAGTTCACAACTGGAATAGAGTAAGAGTAAAATCACAGGGGTCCCTCCGCTTTTCCCATTTCCCCTTTAGGTACCGTATATCTATCTGTACCGTAGCTATCACGGCATATCGGTTCCTTTACTCATCATCATCATCCTCCTCCTTGGCAGCAGCGGCCAGGTACCGGGGCTTAATGTCCTTCCATTGACGCTGTACGTGAGATAGATATGTTAGCAAGTGTTTTGTGAGGCTCGTTCCGGGTATCGCCGCGGTCAGGGGATGGGGCCGAGAGAACATACGCCAGCGTTCCATTTGTCCCAGATCCTGTCAGAGACAGTGTCGAAAGTCCTGTGTTGCAATTGGCTTGGTCAGGGATTCTGTATGACACGAAGGGAGGCCCGGATGTAACGCACAGCTCAAAGGCAAAGGCACCGGCGAAGATGGTGGTCAGGAAGACGGCGTTCCTGCGAATGATGGTCCTAAATACAGCAAGGGTCCCAAATTAGACTCGTAAAAAGGCAATGGCGACCATGACGGGACGGGGGAGACGTGCTGGTAGATAATGTCGGAGATCTGGAGATGCGACAAGTCAGTCAAGAACCCTAAGTGTGCGGGGGACCGGAAGCTCCCAATGGAGGGAGGAGATGCACTTACACCCATTGTGACTGCAAAGAACTGACGCGACTAGAAACAGCGAGTCGAGGCGGGGGAGGAAATTCAGAGTTGACGAAGGTTAAAGAGAGACGAAGACGAAGTTCGCAGGACGAAAAGCTGCGGGAATTCCCGGTCCGCTGATTGGCCACTGGCAACCGCAGTCCGGCCATCCGCCCTCATTGTTTTTCCCAGTTCAACTTTGACACTTTTTTACACTTTGCGTCTTTGCGTTTCCTACGGGGATTGAGTCTTTGGGCTTGCTTCGCGTTTTTTTCTTTTTTCCTTTCCTATCTGGTCCCCAGGACCTCTATTTAACATGGCCTCCAACATCTCGAAGGCCGGAATCACCACCGACGCCAACACCGGCGAACGATACATTCCTTCATCCGTTCGTGCAGACGGCTCCAGGCGCAAGGAAATCCGTGTACGACCTGGCTACAAGCCCCCGGAAGATGTGGAGCTGTATAAGAACCGCGCCGCGGCCGCGTGGAAAACCCGTAGTGCACGAGGTGGGGTGCCGGGTGCGGAAGCCCCGAGCAGCGAAGACGACAAGAATGCGCAAGCGCCCAGCACCACAGCAAGCAACAAGAACGCCAAGCGCAGAGAAGCCAAGCGGAAGTCCAAGGAGACCGGAGGCTTGGATTGCACCAATGAGAGGAAGGGTTCGGACTCGGACAACTGGAGGGCACCTCCCAAGCAGGAAGAGAAGCCCGCCGAAGAGCCCGTGGACGTTGAGGCCGAGAAGGAAAAGAAGGCTCGCAACCTGAGGAAGAAGCTGAGACAGGCGCGGGACCTTCGTGATAAGAAGAACTCAGGCGAGGCCCTGTTGCCTGAGCAGTTGGAAAAGGTTATCAAGATCCAAGAGCTTGTGCGACAGCTAGATGCTCTTGGATTTGACTCCAATGGCGAGAAGAAGGAGAATGATAAACCGGAGAATCCCTGAAATTTCCGCAATTCGTCTTTATTCCATACGATGCCTCTCGCCGAAGTCGAGTTCTTAGCACATCATCATGACATTGTTATGTGCATCAAAACACATCGGGTCTGCGGTCGACGGACTGTGACATCTCAAAGGATACTTCTCCACCCATCAGGCTCGATGGTACCGAATCCTGGTCCCCGCCAGCTCACTTCCACCAGCTTCGGTCCACAAGCGCAGCGTTCGAGCAACTATTGCTATCATCAGCATCGGAAATTCCTTCTTACACATCTCAACCTGCAGGCATGATCAAAGCGGGGAATGGGGGATTGCTCTGTTCGTCCCGCGAAATCTCGGCTATAGACACAAGGGAGCTGAGTATGACTTTGAGCCACATGGGCAGGTTCATGCCAGAGAAGTCAAGAACTTGATATGGGCATCTGTCTATCAACATTTTGCGTCCAGCATATATGTAACCAATCCCGAATGCAGCTAGCTATATTACAAATATCTAATGTACGTCCCGACAACTCAACTCTTAACGACGTGCTTAGAAGTCGAAATATTGGATCGGGGCCGTAGGAATGCCGCCTTCAAAATCCCAATCCCGGTAATTGTATTCCCTCCAAGGTTGGAACTTCTGACCTGTATCGGGCAGAGTTGCTCGGCCAATACTGAGAGTCGAGGCTACGACACCTGCCCTCACGCAGTTGCCCACGCTTGTACCATTGTACCAGTTCCCGGCGAGAACGAGCCGGCGGTTGAAGTCGTTGCGGACAGTGTTGGACAGCGAATACATGCGGTCAAGATGACCGACAGTGTACTGAGGAACGGCATTCTTCTGAAGGCGGCTCCGCGCCACGGTTGGGGTGTCGGTGATGCCCAGATGTCTCTGAAGCATGGTGCGAGCCATTTTCACGGCCGACTCATGGTCGGGATAGTCGCTGTCTTTCCATCCATCCCAGTAGTGACCACCCATCATGATGGTCAGCTTGGTGCCATGGGCGGTATCTTGTGCTTCTTCGCGGTCGGGGTATAAAGCGCTCTTGCCGGTGCTGGTAGCCGATGCGAAGATCACGCCTAATCCGCACTCAGGGTTCTGGTCGGCCGGGACGGAGCGAGGAATCAAATAACCAAATCCATTGACAGGGAGGAGCTTGGGATTCGGATAATACAGATTGACCACCATGATGGTGGTAGCGTAGTCATGCAACCGAAGTTTATTGATCGTGTCATGAGGAGGAGCCTTTTCATTAGGATGGTTTGTTCTTGACTCCAAGATACTCGACAAAGCACGAGGAGGGATGGCAGCAATGACGCGATCGAAGCGTTGGGTGCCGGATTTCGCAGCTTGGATCTGTGAAACGTGAGACTCACGGCAATGAATGTCAAAGGTAAAGAGAAGACACTTACGCTTATTGAGTCAGAGCCCTGCCACTGGGTCATGGCCTTTATATCTGTGCCGGTCATGATTTTCACTTTGCCTGACTTATTCAGGGCATTCTGCAGGCCCTCGACAAGCTGCTTTGTTCCTCCTTTGAGAGTGAAAGTAGAAGATTCTCTAGTAAGAGATAATATACCCTGCCCCTGCGCCTTCCACTGGTAGGATTTGTGGACCGCAGCCCAACCAATGAAATCATCCATGAGCAAGGGCCACTTTTTTTGAACGAGCTTGTCGATAGTGCCTCTGAAGAGACCGACATCGTCCATGTTGCGAAGAGGGCCAAGGATGGTCTGGGCACTCAATTGATCGATATCCCCAGCGTATACACCATGCGCCAAGGCAGAAACCAAGTTGTCTGCTACTTTGGGATGAAATCGGCGAGAGATAAAGCTTGCGATGGACTCGTCTCGTTGCCATTCGGAATGAGGTCGCGGCGGCTTGGTAGGCTCGAGAAGCATGCTGGACAAGAGCTTATCAAAAAGAGGCTCAGACCGGAGTTCTTGAAACAAGTTCCAAATACTCTCGATACTCTTCTTTGGGGTGGGTATTTTGACGAGATGATCTGGGTAATAGATGAAACGATTCCTCGCAGCCGGGCTGTTTTTAGAGGTCGTAATTACCTGATCCAATAAACCTAGTTCTTGAATCTTTTTCAATCAAGTCAGCATCTTCGGTCAATGGCACGAAATGTTCCATTCAATTACCATGATCAGCAGAGGCCACGAACTAGGGAAGCTGTTTCGCAAGGTGCGCGGGCCATACTCAAACAGTACATGTCCGTCGTCGACAGGAACCTTCTCAGAGTGAAGCCATCCACCGAGTCGTGGCTCCTTTTCGTAGAGCGTGATGCCGGAGCATGCCGCGTCGTGTGACGCCTGCCACGCGGACGTGAGGCCGGTGATGCCACCTCCGACTACCGCGAGATTGTAGGCGCGTCGATGAGACCGGGAAATAGAAATCAGAGGCTTGTGACCGGGTCTGAGTCCCCTCGAGACACCTGGTAACCGCATCTCGGCAATGCTTTGATCACAAAAAGTGCCCAAAGTTGCTGTAGTATCGAAGGTCCGCAGAGTCGGAGATTTCGCGACTTACTTAAGCTGAAGTCGAGTCCCGGGAAGCCTACAGACCGTTTCACAATCTTGTACTTTATACGATTCATTCTGAATTTCTAGAGCATGATCGCTCGCGTCGCGTTGCGTTATTCTTTTCGTGAATATCCGGGATATCTATGTACAGACAAATGGGACTCGGAATGTCCTCAAGACTAGCAAGAATGCATCAAAGTTTGAACGCCCTCCCCAACCATTCAACATCACAGATCAGATTGTACACCATATTGCTTTCAGCATTGAATCGGTTGATATTATCGGTCAATTAAGGCGGAGTCAAGCGATCGTCTCCTGGCCCAGAGATCCGTCGGCACCAGCCTCGGGCTTGATCAATTCCTCCGTCCCTTCCTCGCTATCGACAAACTTGCGTTGGCTCACATGAACACCGGAGTTGGGAGTCCAGACCTTGTCGTTGAAAGCACCCCGCTGGCCTTCGGCGTGCTTGTACGGGCAGTTGGGGTTCATGCAGGGGTTAAACTTGCAGGCGGTCTGGATATGGGTGAACGTGCATCCCTCGGTCTTACAGTCAGCTCCATTGCGGCAGAGCGGCATACTGGGATGCTTGAAGTGGCAGAACTTGTTGGTGCAGTGGGGGTAGAACCTGCACATCTCCTCCGCCTGGTGTGCAGACTTGACTGCCGGTGATGGGTGACGGCCAGTACATTTGCGGTTCTTGCAAGCCGCACCAAAGGAGCACACATCGGTTGGGTCAATCGATGTGCCTTCGGGGGCAGCGGGCGACTGGTGGGCGAATGGGCAGTCATTGCGCGTGCATCGTAGGTTGAACCGGCAAACGCTGTTGGTATTGCTCTCATCCTGCTCTCCGCCCATTTCAGCATCCATGTCAATATCGCCTCCTTCTTGACGCTGCTTCAACCCGCCTTTTTGGAAGCGTCCGCCACGGCCTGGACGCTGGACACGATCACCGAGCGGACGGCCGGACTGGCCCTTCTGGAAGGAAGGGTTGATCGCCGGGGAACCAAAGCCGGGCATGAGTTGAGACATCATCCGTGCCTGCTCCTCCAACATCGACATGATCTGCATTTGGTTTTCAGGACTCATTTGCATCATATTGTTGCCCATATTGGTACCCATTCCCATGCCTCCCATATTCCGGCCTCCGCGGCCCTGTCTGCCACCTCGCTGGTCTCGACCACGGCCACCGCCACCAATGCGGCCAGCCCCTTGTTGTCCGTTAACACGGTGAAGAGCGGCGTCACCAGCGCGATCCATATTGCGATTGAGCTGGTTCAACATCCTCCCTCGGCCATTCTGTCGTCCATTTCCGTTACGCATCGACTTGGGTCCAGTGGGTCTGTAGATAAGAGAAAGACAAGGTCAGCATATTACAGAGTCATTCATTTTAAAGGGCAAACTCACATAGAATCGGCCGTGCCACTCATTTCTGCGTCCTGTCCATTTCGTTCGGATTCCTGTGTCTGGGTAGGTCCTTGTCCAAATGAAGGTGCCTGTCCAGCCGTATGTTCACCTGGAACCCCGTTGATCTGCTGATTAAGAATCTCAACCTGCCCGAAGAGCCATCTTGAGAACTCCAGCGCTTGCGTGTCGCCCTCGTCGAGACCAAGGAAATCATTCGAAAGCTCGCTCGCGAGTTGCTCTTGGGTCTTGCCGTTGACCAGCATCAAGACAATGTATTCAATGAGCGCCGACTCCTGGCCGTCGTCTGTACTCCATCCCATCTCTACCAACTTCGGCTGAATAACGTTGGCAACAGCCGCCGCTAGCGGTGAATCCTGGGTGATGGTCGGAAGCATTTTGGGGTGTTGAGGAAAGTGATGTTCAAATAAGAGGCCCAGATGTGGAGGTCGGCGTTTCGCGCCACCCGACAAGATGCGCTTTCGGTGGGTTTAGCGCACTTAAAAGTAAGCGGAGTGTGACGTTTGGGTGTTCCGTCTGTAAAATCGTGATATAGAAAAGTGGTGCTATGGGTTCTGAACTGGCACGAATTCAAAGCTTAGCAAGAAGTTGACGCGATAAAGTGAAAGCTTCGGGAAGACGAAAATGCGACTGTGTCACGTGATTGGGCGTTGCAAACGGACCAAACATAACAGTGGCCACCCGAAACAGGCTAAGCATATGGTTGTAAGTTTGATTTTGTCCTTGAATGATATAGGTTTCAAAAACAAGAGAAATATTTTAGGACTAAGGGGCATAGCCTGAATGGTAGTGTCTATGAAGTAATTAGACAATGAACACATACTTCGGGTAGATAGGCACACAAAACCCTTGGTAGTCTCATTCGCTTTCATGGCTAGTTTCAGATCAGCTTGAAATAGATCGATCTATGACATAGGTAGGCAGTTGTCTATGCATTTTATTGCCTAAGATACAGTTCCTTAAAGGCTTCTCACTACGTGTATCGTCTGGAAGTAGTAGCTGCAATGCCTACAGCATATGTACGCAGTAGATGGCCGAGATACAATGCATTGTTCATGTGTACTTCATTCAGGCTCATAGTTCATAATTGCCTGCTGGTTTTTCATCCAATGGGCTTGTGGTTTAGTGGTATAATACCCCCTTAGCATGGGGGTGGTCCGGGGTTCGATTCCCCGCGAGTCCATTTTTTGCCGTTTTTCGAATACCACGACACTTCGAATCACGTTTTTGCACTGCATTTTGAGTGCCAGAGTGTCTTTCTAGTGAAAACCTAGCAATGAGAGATTCAATTGATCTGTGCGGTCAGCCCGAATAACCCTTTTTTTGGCTTGAGTGAGAAATTATGTCTGAATTCCAAACCTTCAGTTGCCGCGGAGCCATATATATACCTCCATGGTCGTTGTCTTTCGATGCGGTCAGTTATGTCACGAACTATACAAAATGCCAACAGGCTCGATATATTATGAAAGACAAAAGATCTATCGCTAGAAAGTGAATACAGAAGGATCATTGGGAAAGCTGGAAAGTGCCTATACAACCATTAGCGGCGAATCAAATTTTAGGAGACAAACCTACCCAAGAATCCAATTGAGCCCACCAAACCGAGCCCTCAAGATTCCCAAGAAGCCCAGAATCCTCCATAGGGTCGACAAGAGCCACTTCTGAAGGCTGCAGGAGATTTGGCATGAAATCCATATCCTGGGTATTCTGAGCATTTGAAGGCTCCGCCTCATGCACACCATTCGACGTTATACCCTGTCCTAATGGCTTATCACGATCCCAAGCACTCACCAGCGCAGGTGTAGACTGATCACCCGAGCCAATCTGCCTATGAACCTCTTGCCGAAGCTCCTCAAGGATGATCCCATACCGCCGACTAGGACAATTCTTGCGCGTAGCTTCGGCAAGATGCTGCTGACATGTTTCCGCAAGCGAGAAAAGAGAATTCAATTTGTCGACGTCGGCCGGACTCCCTGCTGAGGGACTATGGATCGGGGAGTGGCGGTGTTGCTGGATGACATGAATATAGACGACGAGGATAGCACAGAAACACACATAGTGCGTGAACCAGAATGACTGGATGAAGAGTGTCTGCTGTGCGAGGCTGTCGACGAGAGTCATGATATCCTCTGCGGCTCTGATGCACTTTTGCGCATATGCGCTGACCATCGGGTGCGGGTCTCGAGGTCTGCGGCTTAGGTCGGTGAAGTCGTTTAGAAGGAATGAGCGTGTGACGTGGATCATGGCGTGGGAGTAGGCGAGCTGTAGGACATGGCTTTGGCGGCAGAGGGGTGGAATTAAGCTGGCGGGTCGGACGCTGTTGAAGAGATGTGGGACGCTTTCTTTCCACTTCTCTAGATCTGAGGTTAGCCGGACGGCTGTTTCCAGGGGCGAGTCGCGGGATATTGGGTTGATGCTGTAGAGTTGACGGGATATGTCGCCTAAGATACGGCTGAGACGGTAATGGAGGACTGATGCAATCATCATGCTATCCGTGGACCTCTTTCGTCGTGCTGGGTTTTCCTCGAGTAGGTCCTCGTCGTTAACCTCGTCTGGTAGCTCCTGGTCAATGTCCTCATCGTGAAGCAGACGAGGCCGACCAAACATGATGCTCAGATACTTGTCCAGAGTATAAGCGCTCCAGAAAATGCGTTTGCGAAGCTCTAGCTCAAAGTATGAAGAACCCTTCTTTGTCAACTTGACAGGGCATTTGCGATGTAAGCCTAGAGCGGTTACAACCTGCAAGGCGGTGCCGAACGAGTACCAACACTCGTTAGCTCTTGACGATGACAGCAAATACAAGCACTGAATCAGTCGAGCTTGGATGGTCTCCAGCCGCGGTGGACCTGACTCCAGAGACGACATAAATTTGGAAGCCGCATACCAGCGCTCGCTATCACCGTTGTCAGTCAATTAATTTTTATGCGCTGAAACAGTGCTCACCTTTCGCCGTACCCATCCGCTACGACTTCCGGGTTGAGATCATTATGAATCGTGCTTACGGCGAATATCATAAGAACGATAGCAGCCCGGGCAACCATGTCCCCGACTGGGAGATTCGACACAGAGAGATTACTCTCATACACTTGCTTGACCCATTTTTCCACACTGCCCCGATGTAAGAAACGATACGTCACCATAGAGAAGTCGAAGTAAATGGCCACCAACTCCATAGCCGTGTCAATGGGAGGCAAAATAAAGTCGACACCTCGAGGGTGGGAGTATGGTTTATCACCAAACATGAAGACTGCTGTATTCACCGAGGACTCATTCCGCATGGCGTTGGGAATATGGGTCGTATCATCCTGGTGCAGCCGACTCCAGACTCGATTAATAAACGAGACACCAGACGCAGGGCCAATGTAATTCCCCTCAAAGTCCGTTGACCCCGTTTCTGGCGAGTTGCGCAGAGAAACAGGATGGCCACCGGAAAACGTATGTCTGCCAAGGAAGTCTCGACCAGTCTTAGCTCCTGCACTACTACGAGAACGGGAGCCGTTAGACACCCGGGCAGCTTCTGAGACACGGCATGCAGCAGGGCTTTCCGACGGCAGAGGGTCTGGCGGGAGCCCTCTGGAGTAGGCGGCGTTATATCTGCAACGCAGTGACAGCCGCGTGCACCGAGTACAGGGCAATGTACCAGTGCATCGCGTCTTCTTTTCTTTGCATGAATCACAGGCGCGCGTGATCTTCTGGCGGATGCCGTTCTTATACGGCGGTGAGGCGGACGGTTTCCGCTTGCGACTGGCTGATGCATCGACTGGATCGAATGGGCCTGACATGTCAGGCCCCGGCCCTTGTGTGGCCGTTCCCAGGCTAGCTACCATTTGCCGGTTGCTACAATGGACACATATGTATAGATCTCGGAGTTGTGGGTGCGAGGGGAGAAGAATCGGGGAGGAGGTGGAGAGACCCCGCCATCGGAAGTCAACCCATGATTCGCTTCTTTCTCCCCTAGATTTCTAGGTCTTCATATCACCGCGGAACTAAGATTGAAGGTTGAAGGTATTCAGGATCTATATACAACTCGAACTAAATAATCAGTAGCGTAAAAGTGCGAAGATAGCCTGTTTACGGTAGACGACAAAGAGCAAAGGGATAAAGGCGGATTTAGCTTTCTTGAAGAGACTATTTAGGGACTGCAGAGATTTGCGGCACTTTGGCTTATATATAATATATTAGTTAGCGATAAAAAGAGTAACAAGGGAATTTATAGACTTAGTCTATATACCTTATTTTATTAGGGGAAAGGCCATATAAAATCCGAAAGCTTTTCTACTCTATACTAGTCTTACGGTACACTAAGTATAGAAAGAGTCTTATATAGTACACTAAGATATCGAATCGGCCTAGAAGTCCTAAACTATAGTAAGTAATAAAGAGTAAAGGGATATAATTATTCTTCCCTATTTTAAATATTTTACTATATTACTTCCTACCTGCCTAAAGTATATAGAGGTACCGAGGGAATAATCAATATTCCGCTTTCTACTTACTTCCTATAACTCTAAAGGTAGGAGCACAATTTAATATCTACCTCTCTATCTTTTACTTAACCTTTACTTAACCTTTACTTAACCTTTACTTAACCTTTACTTAACCTTTACTTAACCTTTACTTTGCCCTTAATTTGCTCTTTGTCATATATTTTCTTATGCCCTTCTACCTTCCTTTGTCTACGGAGGCGTTCTAGGACCGGACCGCGGTCGTATCTGCTTAGCTTAGCTTGGTAAAAGCCTTCCTATCGTTAGAGAAGAGCTACGCTTCCCCCCATAATGTGACTAGAACGACAAAGAGCCAGAATGAAGGCGTGAGTGATCAAGGGCCGATTCGGTTGGGTTTCGTTAACACGATGTTTTGACAGGACTCTATCTTCAAATATGAATAGTTAATACTTCGGACTTGAATTAATCATATCCTCGGTCTTTCCAGTTCCTCTTGATCTACCGACCTCGTTTCCCTAGCATCCCCCACCTGTTCATCTATCATCTTTTCACCCTCTACATCTCCACGGCATCACTTAAAAGTGTTCCGTCTACTTCAAGCTTTTCCCTCAATGCAGTTGATGAGCCCGCCAACTTCTCCAAGGAAGCGACGGCAAGACTAGGACTCCTCTTCACCCACAGACTCATTTCCATACAAAGTGTCACTCATCTCCTCTGCCTCTTCATGATACCGAGAGCCGAAGATAGGCTCTCCGTCGACTAAACAGTGGTATCATCCACGGTGGTGACATTCGCGCAGATGCCATGGTTGTCTCCGAGAGGTACCGCATCACAAGTACCGAGTGGACAAGCTTTCGCATTTTGTATGGTCTTACCCCTAATGATGTGAATACACTTGGTATAGTCTACAAATTCTCTTGGTACTCTTTGAGCGCTAACTCTATCTTATAGATCAGGATAAATGCCCTAAGTCACTGCAGGCCCTAAACAGGGTAGGGACTATGCTACTTGACAAGGCTTTAGCAACCCTTCCTAGTGAAATCAGCCAACAACGTGAAGATCTTGTGCTATTATTGCTACAGGGGAAGTACCCAGAGGCAGAGGAAATAAGCGAGACTCTATGGCTGAATGAGGAGTCCTAGATAGGATATATTCTAGCACCATCCTTAAAGAGATCCGTGCGGAGGTAGCGAACTTAAAGTCCACTTAAGCGGCCCAAAGCGACAAAATCTCGGCTTAAAGTGAAGAGCTTTCAAAGCTCAAGATCCATGAGGCAGCTCAGGATATAAAGATTTCAACGCTCGAGATCCATCACCAGTGTCACCTAGATTTCCGACAGAGGACGATCTCGATATGGGTACAAGACGCATTGCACAAGGATACCGAGAGCCGGAGAGAAGCTCTCTGTCGCTTAAACAGTAGTGTCATCCACGACGGCGATATTCGGGCGGATACAATGGTAGTATCCGAGAGGTATCGTAGATAGGGCGCCTTAGCGAAATTTTATTACAACAGATCTCGGAGGTTTAGTATCCGTCAATGGTAATTCATAGCTTAGGTTCATTTTAATTCCTGCCAGAGTGAGACAACCAACAATGTAGTCTATAACACTTCATCGACTCGCAGTAGAGGCGCAAGTCTAGACACAGTAGATCGCCAGTGACTCGAAGTCAAAAATATGTCACATAGCGCGATGTAGAAATCAAGATCAAAGCTTTGTGGTGCCAGTGCATCCAAATTGTTTCGTCATCGACATCCCTTTCGTAGTCGAAAATCAAGTTCATGAACTAAGAAAGGATATCAGTATCTTGCCGTGGGGTATAGGAGTTAGTCTACCAGCTTGGGCAAGGAAAGAGCAGAAGATATAGGGCTAGGGCTCGAAAGGAAAGAGTTATACAAGTCCCAAAGACAAATGGTTTGTAACAATGTTCAGATTGCTTTCACATAGTGCATCGAGGCGCCCGCTCGGATTGCCCTCAGCGGTTCTCCATAATGAACAATGCACAAGCCCCTGCTCAAATCGGAACAAAAAGCAGAACGCTCACGATGAATATGCAAACAGCTAACAAACAGGCAACCTACGCTGTTCGAACTGTGGATGGCCACGCATGGGATGTATTTGTGTATGTGATTCCGGCGTATACGGCTGCCATGCGGACGACGACGGACGAGGGAAAACAAAGAACCCAAAGTCGAGTGCCCCGGTGATATGCAACGAAGACAATGTATATACCACCAGGTGTGTTATTAATCGTCGAAGAAGTCGTTGTCGTTGTCGTTGTTCATATCGGGGTTCTGGCTGTTGTTGGGGTTCAACTGGCCGGTCTGAACAAGGAATTGAAGGACGATGGCACGAATCTCATCCTGGGAAGCGCCGGAGCGAATCTGGCGGATGAAATGTTGGATCGTGTTGTTGTCGCCGACCCGAAGTAGTTGGAGTAATTGCTCCACGAATTCTCGCAGGTTGGCAAGGTCCTCCTGTGTCCGCCGCGCAGCCGCTTTGCGGCGTCTGTCGGATGTTTCATCGAAGAGACAATCTCGACCGTGAGTCTCACATTCCGTGCAGCAATGACCGGACGGATTCATGCTACACTGCAAGAGGGTAAACGAGTGTCAGATTCGCTTAAACCATGGAGAGGAGCAAAAGAAGGGGGGAGGGAATGGCAGATGTGAAAGTACCCTTGTTCGACGCTTCTGGCACTCTTTACAAGCCGTTGAGGCCCTCTTCATCCTGCCGTCCTCAAAGTGATTTTCGCCACCATTCAGCGGTTGAGGACTCCCACCTCCGCCGCCTGGGGCAATAATCCGAGGCGCAATCGGCCTAAACTGCTTGCTTACGTCGTCCATCGGAGAGGAGAGTCGTAGGGGAGGATGGAAGGAAGAATGTAATGAAAGAAAAGAAAGAAGAGAAAAGAAAAGCAAAGGAAGGCTCTGACTATCAGGACAGAGATAGAAAATAGTCTATGCGCAAGTCATATCAACCGAGGTTTTGGGAGCACGGTTGATTTGTGCACAGCCTTAGTCCCACTGCGAAGACAATATTTGCACAGATTCCCACTGTCTAGCGAGGGCCAAATGGGTAGGTGGAGGAGGGTGTAAGGGAAAAAAAGGCCTGGGCGGGGAAGCGGACTTGCACGGGATAGGGAGAGAAAGAGCAGCAGGGGGTTGAGAACTGGGTGGCGGAAGTGGTTGGTGGATCTTTTGTCAACACTGGCGGAGGGCTGCTCCCATGTGTTTGGAAATGAACGAAAAGAGTAAGGGAGAAATATAATAAAAAAAGAAAAGAAAAGAAAAGGGAAAAAGGCCATGACCGCGCTGTCGAAGATTACGCATCAACAACACTCTGTTAACTAACTAGTTAGTACACGTCTTATTTGTCAGTGGCACCATGCACCGATCATTGTTTACTGTAAATGGACTTATTCTAGTTATGTATAATAAATAGGCTTCATGTCTCGAGCTATTATGACCTGCAAGATGACTCTGGCCATCTGCAGTTAACCTAGTGCTAGACTACCTGCGTACTGTTTGGGTACTATCCCCCGGAGCCTCCGGCCTAGCTCGTATGTCGTTTCACACGAGCTGACATCCTGAGGTAAACGCGGCAAGTTGGTAACGCAGGTGTTCCTATTTGACTGGAGGGGTAACCTCGGCCATCTTCCGGCCCTAGGATGCGAGGCCCCCTTTTCCACGGTAGAAATGCATGTCTCTCGAGACAAGGTGCATCTGAAACAGAGGGGTAGGGCTGAAAGTGGGTTCTGGTAGATGAATGGCACACGTGGTTGGTCCGGTAATAACATCCGAGTGTAGCGATGGGATAAGTATTCGGTATGACGAGCAATAATGAGGTTGGTTGGTTCGATAGGCATTCCACCGCTGATCATTTGGGGATCCGGTCAACTATGACGGGCCTCGTTCCAAGGTTGTTCAAGATCTTCCTACTGTCGGCAGTTACCTGTTATCGTATGATACTGGGACAGAATATAGTTTACTCAGTATAAGTGTATCGTAAGCCCATATGGATGGAGCTTCTAGCAAGGCACCCCGGGAAATTCATCTGCTGGATTCGAGAGATTCGCACCTGTCATGATTGGCCCCCATCATAGGCCTGTCCCATTCAACGGGCGTAACTAACTAACTACTGAAACATCGTGTTGTCTGCATTGGCAGTGAAGGACACCGCACGGGTACGTCGTGAAGCTCGTCGTGTTCTGGAGCCGTGGACGCCACGATTGGCTGGAATCTTATCCCGAGCGAATGAGCATCGAGCAACGAGGGGAGCCTGGTAGAGATGCAATGCCTGAAGTATCACATCGGTATCATCCATGTATGACAGTGCGGTCCCATAGCCCTACATCTAAAGCAGAGGGAAATTGCCAGAGACGGCATACCTATTTCACTACATAGTAACATAGTCCCAGGAATCTGCCCTCGGTGCCGTCATGTTGACACCGCCGATCCCAGGAAACAGTTTCCTAGCTGCATGTGTCTTTTCTTGCCGAACAGATCTTGTAGCCCTTATCCGAGTCAATGAATCACATGAGGCTACACTAGACTCGGATCGGCTCGTTGGCGTCTGCAACATCGGCAACGGCTTGTAAATCCCGAGGAATTATGCATGTAGTTAGATCAGCTCAACATTCTCATGTGGATCTGTAAATCTATCTCGACTACACTCCGTATCCGTATCCCGTACCCGTACTAGAAGGCTTCTTGAACACGGCTTCTTCAACAAAGGGGCTATGTGGTCTTGGACCCCGACACTGGAAGACCGAAGTCCAGAAATTACAATTGGCCTAAATGTCGGAATAGCACGTGTCTCCGAGTACTGCTATCTTTGCACTCACTACATTCTTCTACCTAGACTTTCAAGTACCGTCCCAAAAGCATGGCTCTGTAAGACCCCACATACAGTGAAGACCTAAACCCAACAGCCACAATCGGTCACTTCACTCCACACGGAAGATCACGAGCCAGCAAAGTCAAAAAAGAGAGAAAAGAGAAAAGAGAAAAGAGAAAAGAAGAAAAAAGAAAAAAGAAAAAAGGTATATTAACGTTTAGCCTAGTCCGGTTTTCCAATCCCCCCACTTAGCCTAGCCCCTCGTGGGAACAATATCGCAACAGGGATGGCCCCGGCTCGAATTGGGGATTGCGTCCACGGGTGCGTGCATAACCCCGCCACGATCTTCAGGCTCGAGTCCCCGGGGAGGTGCTAGGTTTGCGGACTAGGAATTGGTCACATCGACCATAATGAGGTCGTTGGATAGTTGACTTGGCACGCGTGTGGGTATTGGACATTTCAAACGTAGCTATAATAGACAGAGAATAAAATATGTACTGGAGAGGATAAGGAAATAAGCGAGTAAAAGCAATCTCGTACACTTAACAAGAGGGGGATATTAGCACCAATGCATTTCGGAGCTGCAAGGATGCCCAAGGGTTACCCGCCTGAAGAAAAAGCCGGTCCGCAATCAGTAGACCGGGCGGCCCTCGTCCCAGCGGCGGGACTCTCTGGGACTCGTAGCTAGCTTGTCCTTGCCATCCGCTGTATGACCATGATCCACGTCGACGTTGCCCGACGGAGAAGGCAACGAAAACCGAGCACTGCCTTCAAGTTCGGCGCTGTTACCGCCAGCGCCTCCGATACCGCCAATCCATTCCCAGCACCGCGCGACGTCGCCGCTGCGGCTTTCACGGACGGCTGCACGCACATTGGCGTTGCCTTCGACGACTCGGCGGACTCGGCTCCAGAGCTCTTCGCGCCGTTTGTCCCGCAGTTCAGAGCGCAACACATCGTCACGAAGCTGGCTGATAGCAATGTAGGGCTCTTTGACGCCACCGCGGGCATGCAAGGCAGCTTGCGTGGAGAGACGGTCGAGAGTGGTCGCGACCAGCTCAGGCACACGAGCGATATCAGAGCGGCGGGCACGAACACGTGCGCGGGCGTAGGCCAGAGCGGCGATGATCAGAGCTAGAAATGAAAGAGGGAGTCGATACGCGAGGAGAGCGAGTCGGACGTAGCGGCGGGCGGCACATGTGAGGGGGAGTCGGGCTGTTGATGTTGACGAGAGGACAAGGACGGAAGGTCTGTGATTGCGAGGGCGCGTCTGTTAGTTCCAATACACAATGTCAGAACTCAGAACCAAGACCAATCTTTAAGAAATCCGGCCGCGGGATAGGGGAAACCCGAACAATATGCGGAATGAAGGAGACATCGAGATGACTTACTGCTTGGTGTTGCTAACGACTTCTTCCTTGTTGACGATCTCCCCAATAGCTCCCTTCCACAAGTCATCGAACTCGCTATCGCTGAGGCCTCTCCGGCGCTTCTTTCCAACTTCTTCCTTCAGTTCGGGCTCGCTGATTTCAGGCGATGGAGCCTTTCCATCGTCCTTCAGCTGACCACACTCATACTTGGCTCTCCGATCCCGAAGCTCCTCTACAGCCTTATCTGCAACTGCCTTCACACGGCGGGCTTTCTCGCTGTCAGGCTCACATGTTGGTGGTAGAGGCACCAGACCTCCCACTGCCAGAGGATGAGGCTTGAGGATAAAATCGTGCTCACAGCGAGCCTCAAAATCCGGGTAGCAGAATGCATGAGAAGGGCACGGCTCACAGCGCGGCTCCAACACGTTAGCCCACTCCGGGACTTTAGTTTCAGCGAGAGACCAGGTAGGCTTTCCAAGACCACAATAGCCAATCTCGATCTTCTCCTTGCGCCACCAGGCACCGAAGCTGCCAAGCACCCCTAGAATGACGCACCAGGATGCAATGATGGTAGTTTTGCCTTGTTTGCGCGGGCGTTTCCGAACCTGAGTGAGGGGTGCATACTGCTCACTCTCCATAGCAAGCTGTTCCTCTGGCGTAAACTCCTCACCGGCGCTCATTACACTCTCCTCATCCTCATCCTCCTCTTCAGACTTCTCTTCCGAGTCCTCCGTCTCTTCCCTAGTAGGCTTCAGCCGAGAAGCAAAGTCGAAGGACTCGCGTGTAGGAGCCCTCATGCCATCTTCTTGCTTGACGCTGCCAGGAGTGGCCGATTTCCGGGAACGCAATCCACTTTTGCGGAGCGGGCTCTCAGTAGACAGTCGTCGGCCACTCTTCCGCTTGGGTTCATAGCTGGACCTCCGGCTTCCACTATGATCCGGACTTCCACTCTGGAAGGGATTGTCATCTGTGAGAAGAGCATCATCCCTAGGCTCAGCCTTAACAGGAGTGTAATCATCCACTTCCATGGAAGGGAGAACTTCACTGCGCCGGATCTTGCGCGCAGTAGACTTGCGTGGTGAAATGCCGACAGAGACGACTGGTGTAGCGGAGGTGTCGTCACCAGTTTCCGTATCTGAAGCACGAGGGTGCTTGCCCATAGATCGTGCTGTACTCTTTCGCTTGGATAGGGCTGGTGTAGTTGGCCCGAGGTATCCATCGGTGTCGACTGTAGATGCACGAGCGCTTCGCCTGGATGTACCACGCCTCGTCCCTGAGGTTGAAGCAACTGTGGATGGGGTGGCCGGTGGCGGCATAGACTCACGTTCATCTCTAGAACTGACGACCGATGAAGCTCGGCTGCCCATATCCGTGATGCCCGCGCTGGTCCTCCTCACCATCTCGCGATCGCGTAGAAGCTTCTTAGCCTGCGGCAGGACATCCTCCTCCAAAATGCGGATCAGCTGCGCCTTTTTCGCAGAGGCAGGGTAGGGGACATCGTGATTGACGAGGATGCTGCGCAGACGGGGGACGGTGAGAGAGTTCAGGTCAAAGTCCGGTTGCAGATACTCTAGTTCGTCCATGGTGTATGGCGTAGTGAACGCGGCGGCTCGTCTGACTGGAAGAGGTTGATGAAGTCGCCAACACAGTCAGCTGACCAAGTTAGATGCGATGGCTCAGTGACGCGATGCAAGGATGGGCACGGTGCACGACGCGTCCAGTCGGTATCTCAAGAGGCGGAAAGGGAAGCCACCGACCGCTCCTGCTTTTGGAACAGTGGGAGAAGTGCAGGGTTAAAAAACTGAAGTGGATGTTTGTCCACTTGTCAATTTGACCGGAGTCGGTTGGTCAGGCTTGTAGCCAGGGCAACAGGCGGGGCCGGTGCAATGACGGTTGAATACGACCACTTGCTCCAGGTCAGACCTTGGATTGTACCTGGGTGCTCGGAGCTTATAAGATGATGAATGTGCCCTATGAAGCAGGAGAAAGGAGAAATGAAAGCCGATGCAAGTTCCAAGGTTGCGCGATGACGCACAAAACAAACAAAGGCGCCATGATATGCCACGTGATCTCACCACTTATAAAGGAAAGTGGTACCATGATTATATATATAGTGAGCCTAGACGCTGCGAATTTAATAGATATCTATGCAAGTGAGAGAAAGGGCTCTGACAATTTATTCCAAATGTCACTTACCTATGCCGTGCCCTTTGATTCTTTACTATTATCATTGTTTGGAGGTTTTATGTGGTGAAGCCCTCCTAGTTAGGGACAACGAATAGATAGGGCATCCCGAGAAGGGCCATGGGATGCGAGAGTACAGAAAATGGCCATATATTCACAATGGTACACACCATACACAAAGCAAAGCTATGGAAATAAAACAGGAATATCCGCTGTGGCTCCATGCCCCAGATGCATCGTAAACCGATCTGAACAAGACTCACCCGTGAGACGCCGCCCCACGAACGTAAACAGACAACGGAAGAAGAAATGAAGGCTAAGAGAGCCGAAGGTCGTCATTAGAGTGAAAGTATGTGTAGGAGTATCAAGCCCCATTAACGGGTGCTGTTCGAGAACTCGAAGGAGCGAGGTGTTTCCGCCGAGAGGTTGAGGAAGGACGAGGAGGTAGAGATGTCGTTGCTATGTTCGCTGGCATTGATGTGCATGGGGGAGCGATACTGGGCAGGTGGCACACCGGCGATACTTACATCACCGATGGCTATCTGCTCCTTGAGTGCACCGTATTCCGCCAGCTGGGTCCTCAGTTGTTGCAGAACATCGCCTATGGGCACGGCGTGATCTTCTAGGCGGTCGCCGGGCTTGAAGGGACGCATCATGTGGCGCAGAAAGAGAGTGTTGATGGTTGCCTCAATACGGGTGACTTGTTGGTCGACCAGGCTGATCACAGTCGAATCGTTCAACTCACCGCCGTGGTTCTTGACCATATTGAACAGCGCGATGTTTGGGTGGCCGAGCTGAGGGTTGACGGGGTTCTCCAGAGTGCTACAGAGCCGTTCCAGACGAAGAGTAACCTCCCATAGACGCCATATCAGATCCGTCTTTAGGTCGAGTTGTGAACCAGGCTTAAGCGTAGCCGGACCACCAGTCTCGCTGGCCGTTTCTTCCATGGCTGTCAGGCGGCCAGCCAAGGAGTGAGGATAGACGAGATACAGAGGCTCTGGGTTTTCAAGGCCCTTCAACTTCCGTTCGCCCTGGTCTTTAATCACAAAGCCTTGGCTATTGAGTTGATTCAGCTCGCGGCGGATATTTTGTCCAAGGCTATCAACACGCGGATGGCTCTCGTTCGAGCTGGTGGACGCGGAGCGCTCGGAATCGGCAAAAATCTCAAGGTTACGCTGGATGTCGGTCATAAAGTCAGACGAGACGAAGATCTGCCCGCCATCGGCGACGGCGGAGATTCGAGATGCTCGGTTGACCATGGGCCCGAAATAATCCATGCGGTTGGTGACTGGATCTTTCTCACAGACAGGCTCGCCCCAATGTCCACCCATGCGGACGGACAGACCGCGGAAGATAACGTTGTCCTCCATGTCAACGACAACCTGACACTGCGGCTGGTCGAGAATCTCGGTGGGCCACTCAGCTTCTAGCAGCTGATTCTGGCAGTTGAAGCACCACAGCAAGGCGGCAGTCGTGGTTGCAAAGGCCACCATAAATGCGTCTCCTTCTGTCTTGACTTCGTAGCCACCGATTATACCAAGCTGTCGTCGCAGGATGTCGTTGTGAATTTGAATGGCCGAGCGCATTGCGTCTGGACAAGACTCCCACAGACCCGTGGACTTCTTGATATCAGTGAAGATGATGACCAGCTCACCAATGGGAGCATCCACGTAGTCAAAGCGAGCCAAACGAGAATCCCCAGGAACATCGCGAGGTCGCTTGCGAATCTTGGTTGTCGGGATGATCTGTTCCTCGGGGTATGCGGAGGGACCCAAGGACATGCTGGGACGAGGCCACTTCTTCTGTCTCTTTTGGAGCTCGCTCACACCGAGGATCATCACCATCAGCTTATTAGTCGCACCGAATGCAATAGCCAGATCTCGAAGCTTTTGAGCAGCGAACATCAGGTCTGGGTAAACACCCCTGGCGATATCGACAACCAATTCTGGTGCCACATAGTCCCATAGTTCCTTTGAGGCTAGAATGATCATTTCATCCTGCTCAGTCAAGGTAGCGTGCATGGTGTGCGGAGCCGCAATGACGGCAGGCATCATTGGGAAGTGGCCGAAACATCTCGACACAGGGAGAGCATCGTTCAGTTTCCCGTTGCGAGACACGAAGCCTCCAGCAGCGCGAATGCGCGCTCGCTCTCTAGGCTCGGCAGGATCGTCAATCCGCGTCAGATTGCGGAAGGAACCGTCTGATTTTACGAGAATAGCCTGAGCATCACCAACATTGGCAGCGTACAAATCCATGTTGTTCAAATACAACACGGTTGCAACACCACCAGACTGGATATCATCCTGGTTGAGCTGTTTCGAGGCAAGGGTCCGACGGTTATACTGCCGAAGCTCACGATCATCAATCGATCTGTATGCCGACCCTGCCATATTCTTGTTCAAAGCCAAGAAGGCACGTCTGAGAGCATCGATCGGGGTCTCGTCCTGAAGATGCAGCTTCTTAAGTTCATGAGAAAAGGTCGGGGTAAAGTGCTCGTGTAAGTACTTGGCAACTCGAGAACCACCGCTCGACATCGTCGAACCGTCGAACATACCCATCAGTGTTTCGACGTTATCCGGCTTCAAACGGGGCACAATCATATCAATAATGGACAAGTGCTCGGTCCGGCCGAGTGTATCTGCCATACCATAGGCGAGTGAACCTGCTAAAGACGCAGACGTTCGCACACGGCGATCTTCGTTCTCTTCTGGAATTGTAGGAGTCGTGAGAGTAACGTCCATCAATCCCAGAACTCGGAGGTGAATCAAGGAGGTAAAGTCCGTCAAGTCTGCACCATTTGTGACTGGCTGGCCCAGAGACGCGATGTTGGGCTTGATCTCGAGACGCTTATTGCCGGAGAAGTTCAAGTACTTCAAGCTTCGATTCCAGTTCCAGTTCCAGTCATAGGGCCAGTTGGAGACGTTGTACTTCAACCCGTTGCTCCCAACATCAAGAATGGATAATTTGCTGACTTTGCACAGCTCTGCGGGTAAGACTTGGAATCGGTTAGCATTGATGTGAAGAACCTTCAGTTGACTTCCTTCCTCCAAGTCATCGGATGGGAGGGAGGTCAACTCATTGCCGGACAGGTAGAGCTCGGAAATATTGGGCCATCGCTTGAGAACCCCTTGGGGCAATTCCGTGATCTCGTTGTACGAGAGATTGACAATGCGCAATTCAGGAAGGCGGGCCAATTCGCGGAAAATGTCGTCGTCCAGGCGGTTATCGGCAAGGTAGAGGTTTCGCAAAGACCCGGCAAAGCTCATTGCTACCCCATGCTGCGAGAAATTTGAGTCCTTTCGAGAAGATGAGCTTGTTCCCACGTTGCTTGATGGCAAAGTTGCTGATACCTTTCTCCCACTTGTTGGCTGTCCAATGGACGGAGTCGTCGAGGGGTTTCGATATGCCCCACCTGGCAATACACCGGATGCTAAGACTCCGCCGGATGTTTGACTGGTTCGACGGAAGTTGGTTTCATCTAGCGGGCCCAATTCTTCATAGCTGGGGTTTCCAGAAATGCCAGGAGTTGTGGCAGGTGTTGTGGTCGGCTCCCCGGGGACCAAAGGTTGCGGGGCGCCATGTTTGGGAAACGTCGACAACAGGTTCGTGGAGACATTCAGGGTCTCCAGCTTGACACAATGCCAAATTTCTTCCGGCAAGGACTTGAGGTTGCACTCTCTCAAGTTCAAGTCCCTGAGCTCGCTGAGACAGCCAATGGTGGCAGGCAAAGAGGAGAGAGGGTTTTTGATGATACTAAAGTGTTCCAGCCGACGCAGCTTGCCAACTTGTACCGGAACTGACGACAGATGATTCTTGTCCAGGATGAGCTTTGTAAGGTTCGTGATGTTCTCAAACATGGCATCCCGGAATTGGGAAAGCTTGCCAGATGCAAGATTGAGAGAAGTCAGCGTGGGCATAGGGCGGTCAATGTCAAACTGTGTCAAGGGATTGTGATCCATGTGCAGACTGCGTAACCTCGGAAACGTCCCCCTGAACCTAGATATTAGATTGTGACCGAAAGACACCTGTTCGAGCCGCGGTAGGCGAGACAGAGCGTCAATGCTTGAGATTGCATTGAATCGACCATCAATCTCCTTCAGATTCACCAATTCTTTGAAAGAATCATCCAGGCCCCCGCTAAGGTTGTTGTTTGTCATCCAAAGGCGCTCCAGGGTGGTCAATCGGCCGATATTGGGAAGCGACTCGATGCTATTGAAGCTGATATCGAGATCGACTAAGCTCTTTAGGTTGCAAATGAAGTCTGGGAAGACCTTGAAGCCGTTCGAGGACATGCTCAAGCTTCTTAAGAAATCAAAGTTTCCAAAGTAGCTAGGTAGGCTCGTCAACTGGTTGTTGGACAGTTTAATACTGACCAAGCCTTGGAGCTGATCAAGTTGTGCATCATCCAAGTTCTCCAGGAAATTGTTTGACACGTCCAAATAGGTCAAACGGCTGGCCAGACTGAAACTTGTGGGAAGATATGAAGCCTCATTGCCAACGAACTTGATCTCTCGCAAGTTGATGCAGCTCTGTATAAAGTCCTTTGGCACATCCAGGGAGAGATTCCTGGATAAGTTCAAGGAAATGATCTCTGATGATTTCTTGTACAGTGTAATCGGAATTGTGACGAGGCTTCGGCCCGAAAGATCCACATGACTGAATTTTTGTGTCTTGTTGAAACCAGGATCAGCTTCCAAGCTGGTGTATCCGCTCAGCTTCGTCGGTAGGAAGATAAAACGGCAGAGGTAGCTATGGTCCTCGCGACCGATATCCTCTATCCGATCTCTCTCCGTATAGCCGACCTGTTCCAGAAGTCGCTTCTGCATCAGAATTGGCTTCTCCTTGTGGTCGAGCTGCCGAGACAAGTCATTCTTGCGGAACAAGATCTCGTAATTATTGAGATGATCCTGCAAGAACGACTTTTTCCCAAGCATGTAAAGAATTTCCGCAACAGTTGCGTGCAGACCAGCTGAAAGGGTGGCAAAGGTGGAATCGATGCGGAAAACTCGAATGAAGTAAGATGCACCATCACGGTCACGAAGCCCGCCAGTCGGCTTGGAACCGCCCTCCGAGGCTGCCAAAAGATCGTTCTGCTTCTTGACATGCCAACTGTCAGGCGCATGCCAGCTGTCGATACCCAGGCTCGCCTGAGTATCAGGCCGGTTCGGATCTTCACGCGGCGTAGTCGTTCCTTCCACTCCACGAGACATGCGGCCCAGCGAAGTCGAACGGACAATGTCAGCCACATTCTCAAGGTCAGTGTCGAGTTTGAAGACATGCTTGCCGTCCTCTCCCCTATGCACTTCATCTCGCGGAGCCACATCACCAGTCAGATTGCTGGCGAAACGGCGAGGACCGAACTTGGGCCCACGTATACCACCGAGGCCTTTGCCAGAGTCCTTCTTTTGCCCGGAGTCTGCCGATTCTAGGTGACGGCCACCCCCAGAGGGGCCTTCGATGCTACCTTGCCTGTGTCGGCTCGGGGAATAGTCACGTTTGGACTTCTCATTCGGCTTGTGTGACCCTGGCAATAGGTGTCGTCCGATTCTGCCTAGGATGCCACTTTTGTTCGGTGGGCCACCAGGTGAGTTCTGGCTGTGCTCACGGTAGATTGCACTTTGCACGCTGGGAGTTGGGCTAATTGAACGACCGCCCCGGGTAGCAGAGGAGCTCATGCCAGTAGACGAATTGACATAACCATCGTTCCAGGGTCTGAGAGCGACATTGAAATCGTCGCGCTCACCCGGAAGAGCGTGGTAACCGGCGAGATCCCCTGCGAGCGTAGATTTTTCTTCTTTGCTTCGGGAGTGGCGGTGCCCATTGTGCGCTCTTCGACCTGAGTCTCTGTATCCAGAGCTAGAGCCACCCCGAGAGGGAAGACGCTGACCATCGGGTCCAATGGGCACCTGTCGTACCGGAGCTTCCCCGTATTGGGGAATATCGTGATAGCTTTGATACACCCATGGAGTGATGTCACTTGAAGGCGGAGGACCTTCCGCTCGCGGCCGCGAGGGCCGCTGCGATCCAGTTGACTCTGAACCGTCCGAGTTGGCTCTCACTCGGGCCTTCAACTGATCGATTGGCCCTCGTCTGCTGGGTGGATTTGACGGGCTGTCTTCGGGCTCATCGAATGCCGAGTTTTCCTCACCGACAAAGGTTTTCGCCTTCTTTCTCAGGCGTTTCTGGCTCGACTTTGAGCCTTGGCTGCTAGTCATGCTCACAGCAGACGGCCTCCGGTGGTCTCCATTCCAGTCCATCTCTGCCGGTTCACTCGATGCCGTGCGCCCGGTCGTGGGGCGGCGAAACGTTGCGGATGCAGGAGACTGTTCATACTCGGAATTATCGTTGAAGAAAGTTCGGCCAGCAGCAGTACCAGGCGTTGTAGCCCAAGGAGCGATCGACTCCACTTCATCTTGATCGCGGCGAGAGGGGTTGATAGGCGGGGGTCGCGGACTGTTGGACAGCGATCGAGAGGCTTCGTCGCCGGCCCCGAGAACAGCAAGTGCCTTACGGTGACCGCTGTACCCAGAACCTTTGAGTTCTTCTGTTGGAGAGAAATCTGGAGACCACTTGAACTGCTCAAAGCTGATCGGAGCCTGGGACGCGTTGGATCTGGAGGCGTTTTAGCTCGCTAGCTCAAATTTCCACCCTTGCGCACCGCGTGCGCAACGATATGGGATGATTTGCAGAAGAAAGAGTGCTCTTACCTGGCCATTAGGGTACCCGGGAAGGGATCATCATTGCGACTATCGGATGAGGAAGCATCCGGGGCCCAGGGCGAATCCTCATTGTTCCGTACCGTTTCCTGCGATATTTCGGAGCTCTCTGAGCGTTGACGCCGGTCCGGTTGCTCGTGATCCCGCACAGGCATGGCTGGTCCTAGGGTCTGCGGAGTCCCGCCGCAGAGGACTTGATCAAGTTGGTGCTAGCTGTACTTCCCGGCGGTGTACAAATCCAAGGCAGGCCACCATCAATACACGCAACAAATGAATATCGGACGCTTCGGAGAATCGGAGGGCTGGAGCGCTGGAGCGCTGTCGGTTTAGATGTTGCGGCGCGGAGCTCGGGCCCGGAAACGCGGTAGCTGAGAGTGGCGTAAACTAGGGTATTTCGGTGCGGTCGGGGATATTCACGATGAACGAGTGAGGCTGCGTGGCGGGATCTCATCGATGAGTGGGGTATTCGGTATTGGGGTGCGGATTCCCTGAAGCAGGGCGTGTAGAAGCTACGAGGCGAAAAGGCCAGGGCACACCAGAGCGTGCGACCAGAGACAGGAAAGCGAGGCGCGGTCAAGTGCCGATGGGGAACATGGCGCAGCAATGCGGGTAGGCGTGATACAAAGCACAAAGCAGGTACCACGGGAAAACTCGGCGGGCGGGGGATGGCGATGCAGGTCTGAGACTCGTGCAGATCGAGGGGAAGCAGAAGGTTGATGTCGAGCGCGCCGGGTGGATGAAAGAGGAACCAAGATGACGGGGGCGGGAGAAATGTGAGGGGACGAGGGGAGAGACAATGAAACTTCTTTTTCTTTTTCTTTTTCTGATTAAGGACAGGTCTCAGAGTGAGACGATCGAAAATTCATTGACGTAGCAGAGAGGTGGATCGCAACAGTTCACTAAGTCGGGGATCTGACTTGACTGATTTGTGGCAGATTTGTGTCCGGGGCAAAATGGTCCGTGAGTTCGGTGAGGCCGTCCGTGCTTTTGGAGTGGAGCTGTCTTCTGCAAAGTATACTCTCCTACAAAGAACTACCTAAGAACTCTATACCCTAGTCATTTGACATGACTCGTTGACCCGGGACCAGACGAACCGTTGACGTAACTACTGGCAGCTTCGGCACCGGAACTCCCCGCCTACAAACCTTAGTTTATTATAGAATCCAACATGAAGTTCTATGATAGTCAGGTGAATGACTCCAGCTGCGGTGTGATTCTCCGCCCCTTGTCGATGTAGTCCTTGCCCACTGATTTCACTAGAAATAGTGTATCGCTATCGCTAGTCATAGTACTGACTCAAAATACTACGGAGGTGTTGAATACTTGCCATCCACCAACTACGGCGGCCTGGCCCATTCATCCAGCAAGGCAGGTCGTGGTGAGTAGTAGCAAGTTTCTGGACACAAGCATTGATCACTAATTTACTGTCCTAGTAGCGTCTCGTGGACTGATATCTCTTCTCGTCATTATATAGTATGCTAGCTCTCATCTGGAGAAAGCGGGTTATTTCCAGCGCGTGATCGATCTAACTATACAAACTCAGGAAAATCACCCGGGAAGATGAGCCTGGCTTGCAAAAGATGATTAGACTAAGAACAACGAGGAAGGGAGTGTAGCAATTGACTTGGATGAATCACTCATGGTCCCTCTCGCTTGTCTTATACTAAATGTGATCGACTCTGCTATTGCGTAGAAGGATATCGAGCGGGGCACTTCATCCTGCACTTTCTCCGCGTAGCAATTACAGATAGGTCTAGGGCAGCGTGAAGCCGTAATCCCTCCAAAGGGCCATCTGCTGTTGACGTAGGGCCGTACGGCAGGTTCTAGGTGTCATCCTAGGTTCATCATTATATACAGCCTGGACGGGCACTGCGAAGTAGAACCGTGGTAATTGATGGCCTTTACTTTTTGCAGCAAGAGAGATCAAACCCATGTGGCATCTAGGATTAACAGCGTGCAGTATAAGATCTCTATTTCTATTTCCAAAGGAACCGGAATTCAAACCCACGTTGTGTCTTATCCAAGAATATTGAAGCGCCTAAACTCATCGTCGTAGTCTGACGTGTTTCGCGAGCCTATCATGTTGATACCTCGACCATAAGAATAATGGCAAAAATTAACAAGCATGGGAAGACAGAGAGTTTATTTTTCTTCAAATTGGCAGCCTAAAAAGTGGGTTGTTGCAGAAATCCGGAGGCTGGGGATGCAGGGTCCACTTCCCGATCTGCCCCTACTCTTTTGCTCTTCTGCATTTCTGCTCGGTTTATCCTTGAGTGCTTTTGATCAGTTTGATGCGAGTACAGATTGAGTGAGGCCTGGTGGTTTCACCGCTCAAGATCATTGAATAGTCGTGTATGGTAGAAATGGAGAGAGCTGATTGGACCAATGCCAACCGGACTCACGGATTTGCGCCTAATGAGGAAACTGCGACGAACTCGCAAATACGGAGGCTGGCACTTGCCTCTTATAATACTCCTCGTATGACGAACTCGAGCCTGCCACGCTGGGTTGTGTTGTGGTTTCGAGTTTTCCTTCTTCTTCTTCTCCTCCATCTCTCATACCCATACCCTCCTCATCTCGACCCCTGAACTTATTGTATCGTTTGGTCCTATATCATATCTACATTTTGTGAATTACGCTGGCCACCATGCGGTTCACACTTAGTGCAGCTTTATGCCTGCTTTCTTCCTCCGTTCTGGTTGCAGCCCAGACATATACCGATTGCAACCCGACCGAGAAATGTATGTGGCCCAGATCTCTGTGCAACCTGACTGCGAGCTGACCACCGATCAGCCTGCCCCGCGGATACTGCCTTGGGTGCATCCGATCAAGTTTACGACTTCACCTCGGGTGCCTCCGATCAGTTTTCGGCTGTCGGAAGCGTCACATACGATGACACCAATGGTGCCACTTTCACCGTTGCCAAGAAGGGTGACGGGCCGTTGATCCAGTCCGGCTGGTACATCATGTTCGGCAAGGTCGAATTCACCATCAAGGCAGCTCCAGGAACGGGCATTGTCAGCAGTGCCGTCCTGCAATCCGATGATCTGGACGAAATTGACTGGGAATGGCTCGGAGCCAAACCCTCCGAAGTGCAGACGAACTATTTCGGCAAAGGAGACACGAGCAGCTACAGCCGCGGCGCATTCCACGCTGACCCTGATAACCAGAACGAATGGCACACTTACTCCGTGGACTGGACCAGTGAACAGATTGTCTGGGCCATCGACGGAAAGACCGTTCGTGCTCTCACGCCCAGCACGGCGGCCACCAATCAGTACCCCCAGTCTCCCATGATGATCAAGGTCGGTGTATGGGCCGGTGGTGATTCCGGCAACGCCCAAGGAACCATTGGTGAGTCGAGCGTTCCAGCCAGATGTGGGTATTGTGATATTGACGTGTTCTCCAGACTGGGCTGGTGGCTTGACCGATTACAGCCAAGGTCCATTCAACATGTACATGAAGTCGATGACCGTGACCGACTACTCGACTGGGAATTCATACAGCTACGGCGACAAGTCTGGCTCATGGGAATCAATTGTCTCTAACGGCGGCAAGATCAACGGCAATCGTGCCGAAGAACCTACTGAGACCCAGGCTGCTCCCAGTATCACGGCGACTGCCTCTGACATCCCTATCCCTTGGAGTGGAACGCACAAGGAGACCTCTACTTTCGTCACTCCAAACGTCTGGCCCTGGGTTGCCACCGATCGACCCTCGACTTCTACTGGTCTTCCCAGTGGTTGGGAATCTGCCTCTGATCGCATCTCACCACCTGGCGGCAGCTCAATGAGTGAGCAACCCCTTGCACCCCGTGTCAACACGTCCCTGGAACTAGTCACTAAGACCGAGTCATCTCCACAGTCTACCTCCCAATTTACCTCAGTGTCCTGGGCTTCGTCATCGGCTGTCTCTTCCCCTTCTGGGCTTGAGACCTCTGGGAGCGCGACCCGTCTTGCGTCCAGCACAAGCTCGAAGAAAATAAGGACCAAGACCACGAAGACGAGCACCAAGAAGACCGCTACCAAGACGACTGCTACCAAGACGACCGCTACCAAGACGACCGCTACCAAGACGACCGCTACCAAGACGACCGCTACCAAGACTGATAAGGCCGCTTATAGCTCAACCCCGACCGTGGTTAGCGGCGGGATCAGCCTGCGCGTTCCAACAATCTTGGACGGTTTCTGCGCCCTTGTTGGTGGCATCCTTGCTTTCATTTGAACCTGTGGCACGACGACACGGACAACCTGTATTATTACTCACGATGGCATGATTTTTTGACATGGCGCAAACGACACTTTTCCTTGATGATCCGCAAGTGGAATGCGGAATGGGTCTCGACCGTACCTGATTGCACAGGTCCCAGCATATTGGCGTTTATCACCCTTGGTTTTGCTTTTTCGGATGAATCATTATCATGCATACATACCAGAACTCGATGGATATGCCGTTCGGTGGGGCGAAAATGGGTTGGCACCCACCTTCATGTATTAAACCCCGGCAGTGTTTATAGATGGTCATGAATTATACACACGCAGCAATGCAACTTTTAATATCTCATTTTCCAAACTGTATAACAGCCCGGTCTCAAGGATCACAGACTTTTCAGCGTTGGCATCGCGCAAGTATCCTTGGATAACCTAAAACGACCTTCTTTTGGAAACAATAGACCAAGCACAATACACTTGTTATTCTACTGAACATTGTTACGGAGACTAAACCAGCAGACTGCTTCAACCGATTGACGCAGGAGTCAGTCCGGGTCTGAATCCCTGCGCACAGAGAAATGTCATTAAAGTAATGGTTTATCCAGTGCTACAAAAAGGGAATTGGAACTGAAACCGTCACATTCCACTGGGAATAGCCTCTAGGTCTTCTCCTTCTTTTGCCCATCTTGGGACCACCTGGGCATTGATTTCTGTTATCTACACATGGCCCATAAATCCATAGCCCGATACATGATTGTCTTGTCATATCAGACTGCGTAACTGCGTGAGTGCTTATTCTTCGTATTTCTTTTTAAGCAGGATTCTGCAGCACCTCTCTCCTAGGCCCGAGTAGACGCTTGATCCCCATCCATGGCGTGTTAATAGGACTATCCAGTCCCGTATACAGAAATGCATCATAGATCCAACCGCCAAAAGCACAGCCCAGGAATGGGGCTACCATGGGAACCTATCGTTGAATGTGAGAAAATGCATAGAATAAACCACAGAGAGAGTTGCATACCCAGAAGTAACAGTTCCCTGCAGCCCATACTTCGTGTCCGTATCCCAGCATGTAGGAAACAAGCCGTGGACCAAAGTCTCGCGCTAGGTTAATAGCGTATCCAGTCTCCCAGCCAAAACAAGCACCAATGCCGAAGATGACGAAGAATAATGCTAGAGGCGTGAGAGGGCCGGCGCCTAGATTGCCGTCATCTTTCAGGGCAAAGATCATGAACATCAGGATAGCGCTGGCTAAGAACTCGGAGAAGAATTGCCCTGTCTTGCTCATGAAATTGGCTGGGTAGGTACAGAAGATCCCGGCAGTGGCGGTGGTGGAGTAGCCTGGGACAGTACGGATATTGGCTCCGCCTTCGAAGACGTCGATGGCGGACTTATAATTGCCGTAGATAATTGCTGCACCGCACATGGCACCGAGGAGTTGGGATATTGCGTAGATGGGGAATTTGCGCCAGGGAAAGCCGCGGAAGATGCAGTTTGCAAAGGTTACGGCTGGATTGATATGGGATTCCGAGGCACCGCTGGCGTATACTGCAAGCATGACGCCTAGCCTGATGGATGGAGTCTGTTAGTATGTGCAGATGTTTGGAGTGTGGGTTTAACTTACCCCCATCCCCAGGAAATTGACTGGTAATCGCCCTTCTGACCATGACTGAGAAGAACTTGAGCCACCACCCCGTCCCCGAATAGAATCAGAATCATCGTGCCAAAGAACTCCGAAAAGGCATCACGACTGTAAGCTCTCAATCTGGACCAGAGTAGAGGCGGTGGAGCATTGTCAATACAGGGGGGGGAGATCATGAATGAAAGTCTCATGTTTACTCCCCAAGTATAGAGAAGTGCATCCACTATCCTGATCCACGATCGTGCCAATCTCCTTGTGTGTATTTGACATCTGCTTGAATACGACTGTTCAGGAGTTCATGGCAAAGCCGGACACAGACTGTCAGGAAGTATCAGGACAATCCCCTCCAGCCGAAGAAACCAGTCCAGCCATATATCAGCCCGGCAGCCAGATAATAGCGGTGTAACCCTCGCAGCAAACTTTGTACAGTACTTTGGCAAAAATCGACTCAATTCGATAAAATGAAAGACGCCTCGGGAGAAGCGTGTCTCTCTCCACGCCGCGAGAGCCGGCTGACAGCCAGATGCAGATACCGCCAGAGACTTGAAGGGACCGTCGGCAGTTGGTATGAAGCCAAGCGAGTTTTTTCCTTAATGGGACAGTTCCAGCAAAGGAAGAATTGAGATAACATCGTTATTGTTTTGGGTCGGTCCCAAGCCCAGGGGCGTTTTTACGAACGGCCGTTTGAATTGGGGAGCTGGAAAACGCCGGCCCATTTCTCATTCTGAAGTCTATTTGGAGGCATCTGATTTTCTTTTCCTTTCTAGTAGGTGACACGGGAAGTCGTGCGTTCTTCCTACTGGGTGGAGGCGGCATTGAAGGTTGGAAAAGTGTTGCGGAAAGAGAAGTTTCTATTCCTTCCGTTACCCCTGGACAACTCGGGAGACTGAATGCTACCCACGCCAGATTGTAATGTCCAGAAGTTCGAATTGTATCAAAAACACGAAGGTTTGGAAGTATGCGCCTGGATTGTGGAATGGCTATAGTTCAGTGCCGTCCAAACCCCCTTTCGGTTCTTGGGGACAAATGCGAGACTGACGGTGGTATTTGATGCCTATTAGGCTTTGAATGATGACACCCGTGTCTATCGTGCAGCTCTATTCCATGCATTGTCGCATCACATGGTCCAGGATGGATCAGACATGATCTTGGGATCAGGCCAGGTAGAGAAGGGAGGGGAGGGTGTTCGTCCTCCCATTGTGAGATCGATTATTGTTACCGCAATCATCGACAGAACTGAGACTGGAGGGAAGTCAGGGCAGGTTGCATATTCCAGAGTGCAGAGGTTGAAATTCAAATGGCATTTCAATTTGGACTGGACAACAATCTCGTGCTGGACGAAAGCAGGTCTCCACGGTGGAGTCGTGGACGATTTCTGGAAGTTCGTATACAGACTTCGTCAAGGCTTCCGAGTTGTCGGATAGCCCCATCTCGACATCAGCCTATGCTATAGGCTGCATTAATTGAGAAGTGGGGAATATTAAGTTCGGATACGACATGGTCACACTACTCGCTTCGTAGACGGTCCCTTTTTCCCCAGATTTGATCGCCGAGCAGGGTATAATATAGATCATAGCACAGGGGAAATGCAAGTCAGAATGTTGAACCCCGGGCTCGAGTCTGCACACGTCTGCATACTAAGCAGGCAAAGTCTCGACCAACTCTCGCAACGTCTCAAGCCTCAACTGGATGATTTGCCTTGGGCTCTGGTTCCCCCTGGTCGTTCATAATCCCACCAATCCTTTAAGTTGTGTCACCACGGCGTTTTATTTAACATGGTCGCCCTGGGTTTGATGAGAGTCTGTTCTCTGTTCTTCTGCTTCGGGTACCCTGTTTCCATGATTCCATGATCTATACTATAGACGGGTGAATTCGCTTTCCTCCGTAGACAGTTCTCTTTCTCCTAATTATGCAACCTTCAGAGATCTTTGTCGGCTCAATCGATCAGGGCACAACTAGCACCCGGTTCCTCATCTTCAACCGAGATGGAGAGCCTGTGGCGTCACACCAGGTGGAGTTCACCCAGATCTACCCCAATCCGGGGTAAGTGGTTGCAACCAAAATGGCCAAAAGAAAGCGACCAAGCCCTAATCGTGTCCCATTTCCAGGTGGCACGAACACGAGCCCCTCGAACTGGTCACCTCGGTAGAAACCTGCATCGAAGAAGCCGTACACTCCTTCGAGAGCAAAGGCCACAGACGCTCCAGCATCAAATGCGTCGGGATCACAAACCGACGCGAAACAACAGTAGTCTGGGACCATGAGACCGGCGAGCCCCTCCACAATGCCATTGTGTGGACCGACACGCGCTCACAAGCAATCGTGACCGAGCTAAAACAGAGACCCCTCGCGTCACAGCTCCAGGGAATCTGTGGTCTGCCGCTGTCCACCTACTCATCTGCCACCAAGCTGCTCTGGATGCTAGCACACGTACCTAAAGTGAAAGAGGCATTTGAGCGCGGCACGCTGGCGTTTGGAACTGTCGATGCGTGGCTCGTCTACCGCTTGAACGGTGGCGCTCATGCCAACGTTTTTGTCTCGGATTCGACAAACACCTCGCGCACCATGTTCATGAACTTGGAGTCGTTGCAGTATGATGATACATTATTGGGTTTCTTTGGTATCAAGGGCAAGATTCACTTGCCTAGGATTGTGCCTTCGTCCGACGCTCATGCTTACGGCACTATTTCCTCGGGAGGTCTTGCGGATGTGCCAATCATGGGATGTCTTGGGGATCAGTCTTCTGCATTGGTTGGACAGAAAGAGTTCTTTCCGGGAATGGCGAAGAATACATATGGCACGGGGTGCTTCCTACTATATAACGTCGGTGACAAGCCCGTCATCTCCAAACACGGTCTCTTGGCTACCGTGGCGTACAACTTTGGTGGAAAGGCTGTCTATGCGTTGGAAGGCAGTATCGCTGTTGCAGGATCGGGAATCAAATTCCTGCAGAATAATTTGTGTTTCTTTCAAGAGTCGAAGGATGTCAATGATCTGGCTCTCTCGGTGGATGATAACGGTGGTTGTGTTTTTGTAACAGCCTTTAGCGGGCTGTTTGCACCTTACTGGATTGACGATGCCAAAGGAACTATATGTGAGGTTTTTCCCCTACTGACAAAACTATATCCCATCACGGCCTCGGGAACTGACAGTACAACTAAATAGTTGGCATTACCCAGTATACGCAAAAAGGTCACATCGCTCGAGCAACACTGGAAGCAACCTGTTTCCAAACCAAAGAAATCCTAGACGCAATGGAAAAAGACAGCGGCAAAGCACTCTCCGAGTTGGCTGTCGATGGAGGAATGAGCAATTCAGACTTGGCAATGCAGGTACGAATCCCGTGCACATCCATCTAAGCAGAGATTAACACGCCTGAAAAATCAGACACAGGCGGATCTTATTTCAATTCCCGTCTACCGTCCGAAAATGTGCGAAACCACAGCCCTAGGCACCGCCATCGCAGCCGGTCTCGCATTCGGCATATGGAATAGCTTCGCCGAGCTACGAGACATCAATCGTGTCGGTGGTACTGTGTTCGAACCAGGTATCACGCGCGAAGAGAGTGCAAGCAAATTCGGGAAGTGGGAAAAGGCCGTACGGATGTCTAGGGGCTGGGTTGGAGGGAATGACGAAGATTCAGCGAAATCCGCAGTCCCGGGAAAAGCATATGGTACGCCCAAGGTCGCAGGGAGTCGTAATGTTTCTATTCCAAAGGCTAATAAACCTGCATCCTCATTGATATCGAATATTACGATGGCTAGTGGTGTCGGTGCTACTCTCCAAGTGAAGACGCGGACATTGAATGGCGAGGAGTCGCCGAAGACGTCCTTGATTAGCACCTTGGGAGACTTGGATGATGCCGACGAGGAAGATTTGATTTTGGAGCTGAGGAAAGTGGAGGTTTTGCAGAAGTTGAACAAGCTACGCAAAATAAGCTGAGCTATTACTAGCTTTCATATGTATCTTTGCTGGGGAATACCAGGGCGTTTTGTACCGATTTGCCAGACCTTGGAGACTGAGCATATTAAAAGTCGACGAAAGTTAGATCCATGGGCCGAGCTAAATGTTTGCATTCATTTCTCATAGCTATACATCGTAGAGTTGGCCTAGTCTTTGAAAAGAGAGCAACCAGAGGTGAAGTGCTCATTCGCCATCGCCCGGATCTCAGTGTCGACGATGCGTTCTCGCACGAACATGGGTCTGATGAGCTGGCGCGAGCGCGACCACAGTTCTCCATCCGTAGCAAAGATACTGTTGCCCAAAAACTCCTTCCACTCCTTATGGAAAGGCTCGCCCTTGCCATAGTCGGCAAACTGTCCAGTCAAAAGAGCCTTGATGTTCTCATGATCCAAGGTCATAATAGCCCGCGTGGAGATACCAGCATCGACCTCGGCGGTCTTGACGTTCGTTTTGCCCCCAGCTGTGATGATAGCGTTACCCCAGAACTCAAGGTCCTTGTTCGATAGGTTGGCTATCTGGCTCTTGTAGATAAAGTCGAGAGCGTACGGAAGACGGAATGAGACCTTGGGAGCTCTAGCACCAAGGCGCGAGATCTGGATCTGAGTCTGGATTCTCCGAAATAGTAATAACACGATGAATATACCGAGAGTCCATAAAATAACCTGGTCGGGCGTCATGTCCGCAAGGAGTGCTTCGATCATCTTAATTTCGGATTTTCAGAGTCGGAATCGCGGGGTACGTGCAGTTTAAAACGAGACCGAAGAATTAGACCATGAGATAATGACGTACGGTCCATGGGTACCACAATAGTAGTGAGCAGGAGCCCGTTTAATGATGTACAGTTAGGGTCTCCACCAATGCACGCTTATTCGCGTGGAGGCTTTGATGATTCAGGCACAACTACCCCGATTACCCCAGAAAGTCCACGCGGTTCGCCCTATGACGAGGCGGGGATTGTGCAGTTAACTAACTCGTTTGACTCGATAGTTACCCATTCGAGTGTTCCTTGCGAGCCCCGCTTGATGATCTCCTATGATCGGCCCCATTGCTTCACTTATGATCGTTTTGAACAGTTGTGCCAACCTCTACCTCTGTTCTTATACATCCTTGTTATACTCCATGGAGTTCTCAGATCCGAGAACTGGGGATAATCCGGGTTGGTGATCGTGTGTGAGGACCTCGGCTGGGGCACGGGTGCATATGATTCTAAGCGGGTAAATTAGGGCTTTGCGTCAATGAGGTTATCAGTGCTCGCGGAAATAAATAGTTACCTGCAGGGTATGGTTGCTAAGCATGTCAGAAATCGCAAGTAACTAGACAAAAGGGGTATCTCATTCATTGCATCATAACCAGTATCAATGTACACTATTCAAAATCTACCGGCCCCAGCCCCCTTTCCCCCAAAGCACTCTGTACACTGCTCTGCATAGTCATGACTGCATCCGCCCAAGTTACAACACCCTGTCCAGATCTAGGACTCTGATTGTCTGCAGACTCTTGCGGACCCCTATCTTCATCAACCAGCCACATCAGCCAACGCACCACAGAAACAGCCTTGTCGATATCTTTTTCTTCAGCAATGACGCGCCGGAGATATGTACACAGCATCTGGACATCCTCGGCATACGGACCTTCACTTGCAAAGGCAGAATACCAAGCCCTGACAGCGTTGCGCAGATCTGGTAGACTTGATAGACGTTTTGAAGTGAAAACCGGCCGCTCGGGGAGAGGAGGAAGAGAAAGTCTTTTCTCGATTGGGGCTGGTTCTGGTGTATTGCGCTGTTGAGATGTTGGTCGTGAGTTTGTCGGAGCGGCGCGGGAGTGTTGGAGCATACGCGTGCGCTTTTGCTCTTCGAGGACCTCTTGTCGAATGTCCTCTGGTAGGGCAGCTAAGAACTCGGCTGAGATTTCGGACTGCTCTTCAACGACCGGAGATTCTTGTCGGGATGAAAAGTCTTGGGCAGACGGGACAGAGGCACTGGCTGGCCTAGTGAAACCAAGCCCTGTCTGTTGCAGAGTCTTGTTGCTATTGCTTACCGTCTTCGGAGGGCGGCCCCGCCTCTTCTTGGGTGGTGAGACTGGCCTTTTGAGTCCGAGTGATGGAGCAGATATTGGATGAGACACAGAGGCTGCTGAGACCGGTGGCGGTTGAGGCGGTGATGGATCGGACGGCGCGGGTTGCTGCTTATAATATCCTAAGACCTCATTTCGCAGATCTTCTGGCAACGCAGCCAAGGTTTCCGGATCCAATTCGGACTGAGCAGGAAGGTCTGCAGTGGTACGTCCTGGCGAGGCACGCGGAGGAGGACATGGAGATCCAGAACGTGACTCTTGTCGGGGCTTTTGGGCCACCAGTCTTGATCTGATATCACTGGGAAGTTCCGAAACAACCTTAGGATCCGCTTGAGTCGGCATGATGAACTGAGTCCCGGAAATGTTCAAGGGCTTATGGGCACTGTTGCTGAGAATCGGATCGACTTGGATGCGGGTGGAATGGTCCTTGCGTGGACTTTCCAAGTCATCTGGGTCGGTTTCCTCAACGGTCTGCCTGTGGGATGGAGTCTCCTTGCGAGATGGAGACAATTGGAAGTTGAGCTGACGTTGGCTGCTCTCGAGGGTTGCGGCAGGACCAGCTTTGAGAGGTTCAAGCTTGGTCATTTGAACCCCGAGGCCGCGTAGATCGCCCGGTGAGAAGTTGAAACTCCTCAACATCGAGACGGCCTCTTTACCCAGAATGTCGGCTGCATTCGTTGCAACGCCTATGACAACGCTTTTATTGAACACGTCGCACTTTCCATGACCAAGATGCTTCACTGGTTCGAGTGGTGCATCCATTGAGCGTCGCATAACTTTGAGTGTGAGCTGTTTGCCCTTGACCAAATTTTCAACGAGTCTCTTGTGCAACTCTTCGCACAGAGATCGGACAAAGTCTTCTGCCTGATCCTGGTTGACGAATCGTATACCCCAGTTAACTTCTGCTGAAACGGATTTCCTGATGACCTCGTTGCCGATTTCGGTCTTGTCAATGCCCCGAGCATAATCCCAAATTTTCATTCCGGTCTTCGGTCCCAGAGAGGAAATCAGCTTTTCCCTCGTGAGATCCCTCGCATCCTTAACAAACTTAACTCCAAGCTCTTCAAGCTTGCTACTGAGACTATACCCAACACCCGGCAAATCTTGCATCGTCAGATCCCCGATGAACTCTAAGACAGCTTCCGGCTTCAGCTGAAACTGCCCAGCTGGCTTTGCCTTTCTCAGTGCGACTTTGGCTAGGAGAATGTTGCCGCCAATCCCAACAGAGACCGCACATCCAGTTTTCTCTTTGACCGAGTCACGCAAGTTCTGAGCTATTTCATCTGCCTTAGCTTGCTCGCGATAGATAGATCCTTCTGATATGCCCCTCCCGTCCGAGCCACCGGCCTCCAAACACAAGTTGGTGATATCAATGAGAGCTTCATCAATGCTCACACTCTGGACAGTCCCATCAATCGACAAGACGGAGCTGTAGAATTTACGGCTGGCGTCTTCGTAGGCTGGAAAGTCATAGGGCAACACTTGGAGTTCGGGGCACGCCTGCATGGCACCTTTCATCCACATGCCATTTTTGATGCCCCGCCCACGAGCAACATAGTTGCAGCTTGCAATCTCAGATCCCGAGCCGGGTCCATGGGCGATGGCAACGGGTTTATCTCGGAGCTCAGGATGCTTGAGAAGAGAGACGGCAGCAAAGAAGGAGTCAAAATCAACGTGAAGAATGTACCTTCTTGCACCAGGTACGCGCTGTTTCCGAGAGACGAGAGACATCGCTTTCTCCTTGGTTGCTGCTTGAAGTTGGGCTTTCAACTCAGCCTTCCACGTTGACAGATGATGAAGCCGTGATTCTCGATAGTACTGCTGAAGAAACTCTGGATTGACGACGCTCGATTTCCTCATTCGAGGATCAGATAAGAGTTGTGCATTATACTCCTCGGATGTCATATTCGGGTTAAGAGGGCTAGCCTGCTTTGAAGGGGAAGTCTGCACATCGTTGCGAGGAGACACGGGTATTTTGCTGTGATCACTGGGCGTAGTAACGGCCACTGGTGTCTGAATGTACGGCGATGCATTCTCCTTGGTTTGATGAGAAGTAGTAGTTTGGTCTTGCGCTTCGGGAGTATCAAGACTAGGGAAGTCGCCGTAGTCTGACTGAGAGGGGAGATTGGAACGCGTAGCTGGTGATGGACAGATTTGTGGTGACTTGGATGGTGTATTGAATTCAGCGCTCATAGCTTTGAGCTGGGAATTATACCAACTCGTACTAGATTGCTCTTTATACCCCACTTGAGGGCTGTTAGCCTGACTGGTGAAGCGTCCATCATCGAACTTCAGGACTTTCTGAAATTGGCCTTCATCCACGACCCGGAATTGATCCCAAGGCAACAGACGCCCGGCTTTGACACTCTCCGTGACCCACGCGGGCTTCACGATGCGGTACCGTCTGAACTCTTCGCGTTTCTTAGGAGTCAAGGAGCTGGCAATTATGTGCGTCACAACCGTCTTGCCATCTAAGTACTGGAGAAATCCGCCGCCATGACTGACAATCAGACGGTGGAGATCCTGGAGGGAGGGTTGCGTGTAACCGTTGACATGCGCGACGATACCGCGAAATATTGGAGGACGATCGCCGGCTGAGGCTCGAATTTCCGCGTCTAAATTCTGTAGTTTGATTTTCTTGCGTCGCATGTAGTCCCCAAACCCCCCAAAAGTGGACGCCTCGTATTCCTCGCCCCCCTCATCGCTGAAGTCATCTATATAGCAGCAGATTAGAACATACTCTAAGATCAAAGGGTTAAAGGATCTTACGATTCGCAATGCGTTTGCGCACTGTACTGGGGTCAACATCAGAATGAGAGCCCATGCTGGGCCAGCAATACCAGCATGACAGTCAGTGACGAGGGCATATAAAAGGTGCTTTCACTGATGCGACGCGGGCGGAGGCAAATCACGCGTCACTGGCAGAAAAGCGTGGAAAAGTCAGGTGATTTAGGGCGGTGTGAGTGGCGGTCAATCAAAGCAGGCCAAAGGGCGGTGAGACCACGTCCGATTTTACCATTGGTTGAGAAGACAGTCAGAAAAATCAATTTAAAAAAAAAAAAAAAAAAAAAAAGAGCTCCGAGGATATCTGTTGCTGTGGTTTGGGTCGCATCTTTTTTCTTCTTCATCCACATCTGTCTTCTCTCAGTGGTTCATTTCCCTCTCTCTCATACCCTCTTTATTTCTTGTTCATTCGCATATCTTTTTCAATCAATCTCTTCAAAATGTCTGCCGTCCAGCCTGTCGCAGTCTACGCCCTCCGGATTCCTGCCGGTGCTATGGTTCCCGCTGTGCCCAATGCGGCCGCTTCGGTCAGTACAATCATCGACAGTGCGCGATAGAATACAGACTGACTGTAGTTATAGTTCCGCGTGAGCATGGCTGCCATCGACCCTGATGAGGCCCCCGAGTACGAGGATGGCGACTCCAGCAAGCCTGCCCGCGCTACTTTGAAGATCGTTCGCGCTCCTCCTGGTCTTGACATGGATGATGACGAGTCCGACGACGAGGACTACAGTGATGTCGAGGACTCAGACGAGGAGGACTCTGATGAGGAGGAGGTCAATGGCGGTCCCAGCGACAAGGAGAAGGCCCGCAAACTGAAGCAGGCCGCCGCCCAGAAGGAGCTCGAGGAGGCCATCGAGGAGGATGTCGAGTCCGACGACGAGGATGACAGCGGATTTGACCTCAAGGCCGCCATCTCCAAGCTCATCAAGGGCAAGGGCCCCGCTACTGATGACGACGAGTCCGACAATGAGTCCGACGAGGGCCTCGACCTTGATGAGAACGTTATCTGTACCCTGAGCCCCCAGCAGGTAAGCGTGCACATTTAATCGTAGTATTTCACAAAAATTAACAATCACGCAGAACTTCCAGCAGCCTCTGGACATCACCGTCTGCGAGGGTGAGCGCGTCTTCTTCAAGGCCACCGGTAACCACACCATCTACCTGACCGGTAACTATGTCATTGGTCTCGATGAGGGTCGCCCCGAGTTTGACGAGGACGAGGACGAGGACGATGAGGATGAGTACGACCTGTCCCCAGATGAGGATGAGCTCGACATGGACGAGCTCATGGCCATGCAGGACGATGAGAGCGACGACCTCGACGGCATGGAGGACCCCCGCATCACCGAAGTTGAGAGCGAGGAGGAGGAGGCCCCCAAGCTGGTCGAGGCCAAGGGCAAGGGCAAGAACAAGCGTGCTGCTGAGGAGGAGAGTCTTGACGACATGATGGCCAAGGGTGCCAAGAAGGGCGACAAAGCCCAGGAGCCGGCCTTGACCAAGGCCCAGCAGAAGAAGCTAAAGAAGAACAACGGCGATGCCGCCGCCGTTGAGCCCAAGAAGGAGGAGGCCAAGAAGGAGGCCAAGACCGACAAGAAGGTTCAGTTCGCCAAGAACCTCGAGCAGGGCCCTACTCCTTCCGGTGACAAACCCACCGGCACCCTCGGTGTCAAGGAGGTCCGTGGCGTGAAGATTGACGACAAGAAGCTGGGCAAGGGTGCCGTGGCCCGGAGCGGCAACACCGTCTCCATGCGGTACATCGGCAAGCTCGAGGATGGCAAGGTCTTCGATTCCAACAAGAAGGGCAAGCCCTTTTCCTTCAAGCTGGGCAAGGGTGAGGTCATCAAGGGCTGGGACATCGGTGTTGCCGGTATGGCCCCCGGTGGTGAGCGTCGTATGACCATCCCTGCCCATCTCGCCTACGGCAAGAAAGCTCTCCCTGGCATCCCCGCCAACTCCAAGCTGATCTTTGACGTCAAGCTTCTGGAGATTAAATAAACGCCTAGCTTAATCATGTGTTATAGGTCTGTTTGATTGCATGATTTCCCGTGATATCCGGCTTGTTTTCTCTTTTTATACTTTTATGCCTCCCTGATTTTAGAGTGAGGCTATCACGAGGAATTTGTACCCTGCATTGAAAAAGTCGCTCAAGTTTGTGATATAAATTTACACTGAATTTATTTTGTCTGCCTTTTGGCATTTGGCAAACTTTCTCTCCGGTCCAATTTGGCTTAGTTCGTCCCGTCCGAACCTCTTTAGTATCACCATGGCACTTGCCTTTGCTCGACCACTGTATCCCTACCCTAGGCCCTGCGCTGCTTCCAGTACTCTTCAATATGATTCTCCAACTGCCTTATCAAGTCTCCATTCTTCATACTGTTCATGTCAGGCATCGCCACATCCTATCATTACCAAAGTCGTCAAGCATTGCATGCTTTCGCCATAGATGACCACCGTTCTTTGATCATTTGTGGGGGAACAGTGAAGATGACCGTCTCTTATGGAAAGAGACTGCGAAGCCGACGAAGCGTCTTCGATCTTTGGATTCCCAACAGAGCGAACAAGCTCACAACTGCAATCGATCCTTCTCCTGCTGAATCTCCAGTATCCGACAGTCCTGCGTCCGACCATAGCCCCAACTCTTCGACCGGTAGGAATCGTCTGAAGGTCCGACTCTCACGGAGTGGATCCAAGATTCTATTGTTATTTGGCCTCCGTAGTTACTCCAACGGTAAGTGGTCATCATCCCATTGCACTATATTTTCCGAATGTTGACCACCAGCTGCAGGTCACAAGACGAGTGTTGAATCTGTGTCATACGAAGGCAGTCATAGCGTCGAGGGACATCAAACTCCATCTCTTCCGATAATCGAGCAGGACAGCACCATTTGCCTGACCGATGATTGCTTACCAGAAAGTGCACCGCTGGTGATCGTGTCTCCAGTCGCCGTTCAGTCGGAAATTCAGAAGCCTGCGTCTGTGTCCTCAAAAGATCTGCAGCCTGCTGCAGAAAGGCCTGCCCCAGATGCCGAAGGAGAAGCCATCCAGCAATGCACTGTTGAAGATATGGAAAGCCGCTCCATCAATGCCAGTGAGCCACAAAACCTGCTGAACTCGAAGCTGGTTGATCGACTTTCCCAAAGACTTTCTTTCACATTTGGCCAGCCAACGGTTATTCGCCGTACTCACCTGCGTTCGAGACCAAGCATCCCCTTCCCTGAATCACCTATATTGCCTACGCCTATCGAGCAGCAGGGCGATGGTGCTAATGACAGCTCGGATCCCTCGACGACCCCAAGCAGCAATGGCTCGCCGTTGGGATACTCGACTCCTCCGACTCCAGTGACATCGGCAGAGCCGTTCCCTTCCGATAGGTACAAAACCTCACCAAGCGACCTGTCTACTCTCTCGGACTGTGTTTCCGCCGTGAATGCCACATTGGCCAGCAAATCCCCAACCATCACACCCTCGATCATAAGCGCGGAGGCCGTCTCCGTGGCCAAACTATACCTGGAGCCCTATTATAACTCGATTTTCCAGAATTCGGATCCGCGTTCGCAGCGCCTGCATGAGCTTGAGCAGCATATGTATGCCTTTCAGCTCGCACCTGACGAGGAGGCTCAGACCAGACAACATTGGCTGCTGCAAGAGAATGAATATTTGCGACGATGCCGAGCTTTGAAAAATATGCGGTCTGTTCAGGGTGAGAACGCCCCGTCAATTGCTGGTTACGAAGTTATCAAAGTGCTGGGTAGAGGCAGTTTCGGCGTGGTTCGCTTAGTCCGCGAGAAAAAGAGCGACGACGCATCAGTTGTGGAGGAAGAATTCTCGATGCCAGAACGCAGTCCTTCTATCTCAGGAAGCAGGTCCCTCGGGATGATGAGGTCTACCGTGGATGGAACCAAGCACAGCCGGCGGCGACTCATGGACGGGGAGAACAAGGAAGTGTACGCCATGAAGGTGATCAAAAAGTCTGACATGATTCGAAACTGTCAGGAAGGCCACATTCGAGCGGAGAGAGACTTCCTTGTTGTGGCCGAAAAATCCCGCTGGGTCGTTCCGTTGATCGCCAGTTTCCAAGATGGCGTCAACTTATACCTCGTCATGGACTACATGGTCGGTGGGGACTTTCTCGGACTGTTAATTCGCAAGGACATACTTCGTGAAGAGTGGACAAGGTTTTACGTTGCCGAAATGATCCTGTGCATCGAAGAGACCCATAACCTGTGCTGGATTCACCGTGATATCAAGCCTGACAACTTCCTTATCTCTGCATCTGGTCACTTGAAAATCTCCGACTTTGGCCTGTCCTTTGATGGGCATTGGTCTCATGATCAAGCCTATTATCATGACAGTCGCTACAACATGATAGACAAACTTGGAATCAAGGTCACGGGCGATGTGGAGGATCAAGCACACGCCACTGAGCCGAAGGAATTCTCCGAGGTGAGCCCTCATGGGTTGAATGAGCAGTCCAACTTCCAGACGCCGTCGACAGATCTTCTGAAGTGGCGCAACAGCAAAGGGAGACGCAGATTTGCGAAGAGTGTAGTTGGCACTAGCCAGTACATGGCGCCAGAGGTCATTCGAGGCGAGATGTACGATGGGCGATGCGACTGGTGGAGCCTGGGCGTCATTATCTACGAGGTAAGGGATGGCTACAATCAGCCTTGAAGATATTGTTCTCACTTCTTCTGTCCAGTGCTTGTACGGATTTACACCGTTCGCTTGTGAGAATCGCAATGACACCAAGATGAAGATCCTTGTAAGTTGGCCGAGACAAACCCTGCTTGCAGAGATATAAACTAACAGTGATTCCAGCAACACAACCGTACCCTGCAATTCCCAAGAGAGAGGCCGTCGGACAAAGTGATCTCTTCAGACGCTATCGATCTCATAGCACGAATTCTACAGGAACGCGAATATCGACTCTGCTCCCAGAGGTACCACGCCAATGATGTGTTGACTGGCAGACCTGTTTCCGCGCAGTTTCTCTACTCCATGGATTCCCGGCACATGAATATACCCAGCTACTACGTGTATCCCAACGATGCTGCCGACATCAAATCCCATCCCTTCTTCAGAGGAGTCCCATGGGACGAACTTCATTTGATTCCGCCACCGTTGGTCCCCCGGGTCAGAGGCTGGGAGGACAGTCGGTATTTCGACGACTGGAAGGGTCTTAACAATGTCCAACAGAGATCTTCAGATAATGAGGCAGCAGAAACTGATGAGGATGCCGACGCAAATCTTGCTGGTACAACCGCAGTATCTCAGAGCCATAATCCTCCAGAATCTGTACCCCCTGAGGGACCAGTTCCAGATGGAAGTCCTGTGGCTACAGCAGAGCCCCATGCGCAGCAGGTGGCGCGTGCTGCAAGGAGAAGGGAGAAGAAGCGACCCCGCGACAAGATTCTTCGGGACAAAAGAATCGGCCGAACTGCACTCGAGATCCGGAAACGAGGTGCATTTCTTGGATATACCTACCGGCGACCAAAGGGTCCGGCTATGGTACTCAGCAGTCAGCGTGGACGACAGCCATTTGTGAGAGGTCAGTTGGATGGCCTATATTTCCCGTGAGGTGTCTACGAAAAGGAGACTTGGAGCAGCCCCCCGTTTGACTGGACAGCATTCCTTCACTGGTTCCGAGGAAGATGACCGTCCCTATTCATATACTGTTTTGGTTTTGCATGACGCGTCTGTATACATAAACCAGCTTTCCTTTTCGCTTGAACCTTGTTTACTTCATCTTTATCAAATACACCTATTACCATCAAACCATTCGATGACTCCGCGTCATATTCAGTAAAATGTTCTTATTGTACATGAAACAAAATTCAGCTCAACATGCTATGACACCAGACTAAGCCGGTCGACAAATCCATAAGTAAAGTTTGAACTCCGGCCGCAAAGCGGCATTTTCCCGTCCCCGAAACTCCCAGAAACATTGCAGGCTGCTCTCATCGCGCCCGGGCTCAGATAGCAAGACATGGGAAAAGACCTGAAAGACCCAGCAAAGAAATAATGTAGTCGTAGAAGGGGTATTAAAGGTAAACAGGTCTTCATCTCTTCAGATCCACGTGTCACACAGCCCAGCTTAGAGAACAGGCGCACTCATCGAGAAAGCAGAGTCGGTAACCCGATCCTCAGGCTTCATCGTGCCGTTGAGCAAGGGGCAAAGCTTCTTATTCGTCTTAATGTGACCGACCTGGCCACAATTGGCGCACTTGCGCTGGGTACCAGCAGGTCTATCAGCAGGGGAGTCGCCAGCACGAGAAATGCCCTTTTGCTTCTCACGAGCAAAGCGGCGTTCCTTGTTCCGGTTGAGACGGCTCAGCTCAGCCTCGATCAGTTTGCGGTTACGCGCGTCCACCTCGGGGTCACCGGTTGGCTGGAGAGATTCTAGCTTGGTGGTAAGGGCTTCGGTGCGGTGGCGGTGCTGGATGTAGTGTCTGATGACTCGGGGGTCCCAGACGAGTTGTTCCTTTCGCAAGATTTCTCCGTTCGGAGCCCTGAACTGGCGTGTGATGCGTAGCACCTTGCCCTTTTGGCTCGCGAAACTCATTCGACTGAATTGACTGGTTGTCTCATCATCGCCGCGTCTATTGGCTGCGGGGGTGTGCGCCTCGGATCGTGGTGTGGGCTTGTTGAACTCTTCCTCCTCGCCCTGGTCGACGTCGCTCTCTTGGTCTGAGTGCTCAACGATCGATGAAAGACTGGCTTTTTGCACATCCCAGATTCGGCGGATAGAGGTCTCGTATGATTTCTGTTGGCGTGCCACGTTGTAGCTGTGCCCACCGAGCTCTTTGAGGCGTTGTGCATCCAGTTTGTCTTCCACACTTTCACCAATGGCCTTGAATCCACCTTTCATGGATGTCTTGATGAAATTGAAGCCCTCGCCACGGCCAGTTGGATCACCTTCACCATGAAGCTTCAGCATGGCCTTGCCCTGCGATGCCAGCAGGAAATTTCGGGTGGCCTTCCAAGGTGCCATCTGCTGTTCGAAGCTCTCCCCTTCCTCATCCTCGTCATTGTCGCCCCCAGTCTCGGCATCGTTTCCAAATCCGGTGTCGTGGAGGTGTTGTTGACCAACTTGCATCGATTCTAACAAGCAGACATCTTCGGGCTGAACCCATGATCGAATGGTATCTTGATCTGGAAGAACGGGATCCAAAGGTTTCCAATACTTGGTATCCTTGTCGTGTTGAAGGAAATCCTTCACTTTTTGTCGGTTCTGCATATCAGTGGTACCGGGAATGTGCGCAGTAACGTCACTGATAGCGAGCCGTTCGTCGGCACTCTTCTTGAGCAGCCGGTATACCAGCATTTTCATGCGATTCTTCGCGACTGTAGTCACCTTGCGCGAGTGAGGACCCGGGATGTCAACAGATGGGAACTGCTGTCCAGCAACGTACAAATTTTCGATGTTGCGCACATAATAATTGCTGCCCCCAGCGCCAGTGCTGTTGCGGATCACAAGGAAATCGGTTGATTTGGCTTGGTGTGGGAACAGGGGTGCTCTATACATCGAGTTCGAGATTGCAGGGGTGATCTCACCCGGGTCCACATGACCGAAGATGGAGAATGGACTCTTGTCCTGAGGAAGCAACACAGCCGTCTCTCCAATCTCTGCCTTCGGGCGCGTAGGATCATCTGGATTCTTCCGTCGGTAGTAGTTGATGAAACGATTGCACATGCCAAAATTGGAGAGAACAAAGGGCGCCTCCTCGGAGTATTCCACGAGCAAGACATTCGAGTTGTCGGACAAAGATAGTGATTTTGTGGAGTCGTAGAGGGCCTTGGCGTCTTTGCCCTTTTGATGCTTGCGCTTGACATGCGCAACATTCTTGAACCAAGATGTTTGCCCGGGACGAAAGGCCATGGCAGGACGGTGGAAAGATCTAGCTTCGGCCTTTCCTAGCTCGGTCTTATAGTAGGGCCACTGCAAACGTAAAGCTGGCAACGCGTGCTCAAGGGTGACATTGCCGAGAGTGCTTCGAATCTTGTTCTGATGATTCTGTTTCAGCATGTCGTAGGCTTGATCGTTGGAGATGTTATATCGCTGGGTGAGACGACGAGTGACATTCACATCTACATCTTCTCTCGAACGAAGAAGATTCTGCCTTGGCTTGTGAAGAGCCGCGTCAGGTCTCAGCTCCTCAACGAGAATGTTGGGGTCATTCATATCGATGGTAACCCTCTTAGCCACCTGTGCGATCGCTTGTTCGGGGTCGTCTAGGAGCGGGATGTCGAGGTGGGACAGAGCGATCACGTCCATAGGAGATGGGCCGGTCTTGCGCTTTTTAGACGGCTGATCTTCATCCATCAGCCAATCTGGTTCGTCCTCGTCGAAGAGCCCGGACTCGGCCGGTGCAGCCGGTTTGTGCTCCTTATCGATGGGCGAGAGGTCCTCTTCCCGCACATCCCAGTCTGCGCAGATAGTTCGAAGATCTTGCATGGTAAAACCACCAGGAAGAATCTCATCCGTATCCGCACCACCCATTTCAAAATCTTCCTTTGTCTCCTCTTCCTCTTCCACCTCCTGGGTGGCTTCGGTGATCGTGAGGATACCCAGAGAGTCATTGTCAAGTCCACGCTTGCTCGGTTGGCCAGTCCTGAATATGCGCTCCTGATCAGCAGCCAACTCGATATTGACCTTGGTAGGAAGAACTGGTTTCGGGACTTTGGTAGGCTGCTTGCCTAGGAAGAAAGCCTTTTTTTGTGGAATGAGCTCCAGCCAACGCGGAAGCGTGTCGCGGTCGAAGCTGGGAAACAGAGAATGAAGAAGCTCCTCATGGTTCTCGGGTGGTGCCGGTACATTCTCGGGTCCAGCAATCGATGACATCGCAAACAACTGCTGCTGGAGCTTCCAGGCACGAAGGGTCGTCGGGTCCATCTCCTCGGACATGACACTGGCGTCATCCAAGATCTCGCTGTCGTCGAGAGTCATCGGCTGATGCTGAGGTTCTGGAGCCCGAGGAATGGGTGGCAGCTCGACGGGCTGGTCCGTCAACGACGGTCCCTCGTCTTCGAAAAGACCGTGTGTCTCATCCTCCTGGCCAGCAGGAGGAGAAGCAGCGCCCTCGCCGAAAAGATCATCAAGATTGTCTTCCTGGATTTGTACATCCTCGCCTTGATCACCAAAGATGTCACCTCCTTCTCCGAAGTCACCTCCGTCTCCGAAAAGACCAGCGTCGTCATCGCCTTCAAGGTTCGCAAAAGGATCCTCAGCGTCATCGGCAGGCGGAACACGCGTCGACGTGGGGGCATCCTCTTCCTCCGGGAGTTCATCGTCTTCAAAATCTTCGTAGTCGACAGCATCATCTGCTTTTTCTCCCACTTCCAAGTCACGCGCCAAGAAGTCGAACTCCGGGCCACCTTCGTAGTTGTTCAGCTGTCGCATCACATTGTCGAATTCGTCATCAGCCGGGCCCTCAGGAGCCGACTTCTGGGTGGCGTGAGGCATATTGAAAGGAAAATCGGTTGCGCAATGAGGGAGGGGAGAATGAGGCCAAGGTTGAACGAAGTTGAGAGTCGGTCTGAGCAGGGCAGACTAAAGCGGGCGCAGGCCAGGCACGCAAAGAAATGCGGTCAAGACGCGCACATCTGGGAGGTTGTCTTTGTCCGACGAGTTTGAAGAGGCAGCCGCCCGGCCAGAATGAAGGAAAAGAGAGAGAGGATATGGGCGACAAGTGATTGAAGAGTCGTCGGACGAAGAGCGCCACACGGCGGAAAGGCCACCAAAGGCGCTAACCCAATCGGGCAATCAGCTTAACGCTGTTAAAACCGCGAACTAAAGACCAATAGCAGTTTCATGATAATTTTGTATTAGAAGGGGAATCATAAATTGTATCAGGTAAGAGAAAAATTATTGTACATTAAGATCACCATAGTAAATGCACAGCGCCTTGCTGTGGCCTTCTATGCAATAGTGCATCACCGTTGCCTTGCGATCGTTAGGGACAAACTTTGCCAACTGTTTCACATTTGACGTTCTAGGTAGAAATAGAGCCATATGTGGAGTGAATGCTGAAAACTCCTTAAAGATTTTCTCAAGTGAATATGGCTCCATGGTGTGGAGATTAAACACTTCATCAGATCTGTATCCCGGGCCTAGTATAAATTGTCAGCTACATCTCCACCAGACGGAGGACTCAGAGAAAATCATACCACCCCAAGGAGGACTGGCAAAAATGACACTGTACGGTGCCAAATCTTTGAGTTGATTCTTGAGGATCTCGAAGCAGTCACCCTCGAACCAAGTGATCTTCTTATCGACGCCATAGATCTTGGCGTTGTGTTTGGCACATTGAAGAACTGCGGGATCTTTCTCAATTGCATAGACTCTTTTCCATTTGCCTGACAATGCGAAGGCGATACTGTTTCCACCGGCACCAGCAAAGGTGTCAATCAAGATGCTGCGCCCGGCAGGCACCGCTTCTGCCATGTGTGTTGCTATTTTGCTGTCCAATATGTTAGATATATCCTCCCTGGCAAGAAACGAGTAAGTGACTAACTTGGCAACTGGCTCTGCAGTGACTCCAAACCAGGCATCATCTGTTAGCCATATTCCATCATCATACTTAGAAAAGATGCGGTGACGCTGTGACCAGTAACTAGGGAACGAGTCAGCCCCGGCTGGTGAGGTCTTGGTAAGCTCTCTCACTTTTGAATATCCCATGGAACTTCTTGGAGACTTTCGTAATGATGCACCTCTGGAGGTGCTTCCTCCGAGTCCGCCATGTCGTCAAATATGTAGCAGTGTTGTAAATTGCAGGTCTCCGATAAGTGATAAATGCGATAATTGTTTGCTTTGTTTGCACCTATATGTGGCCAGCACGCGGAGCTCGAGGTCAACACCATTCCGTGTAGCTACACCTGTCGCCTACACCTGTCGCCAGAATCTACTCCATCATCGCGATGTTCGGTGCACTAAATCGATTTATGAGCCGGCTGGACGGTGAACCCGTCCAACAGTCTCGAAGTGGACCGAATGACAGCGCCTTTGGATTCCAAGTACTCCGCAACAAGGACGCCGAGATACCCTTGGAGCCGTGGTTTGATTTTATTGTTGGGATTAATGGCCATGCTGTTGTAAGCTTACAGGTGTAGCGATTGGATGAAGTTAATAGCATCGCTGATACAACGGGCAGGAAGATCCAGACCCGAACCTCTTCGCGACGGAGGTCCGCAATTGCGCCGGCACAAGCGTGACACTAGAAGTCTGGAGCACTAAGGTAGTGATACCCTTTGACATTCGAGATGAGAAAGCCTCCTAAAGTATGGATCTCCTATGCAGGGCCAACGAACGCATACCGTCAGCATCCCCATACCCGCAACGAACCCATCCCTCGGCGTCGCACTACAGCTTGCCCCTCTTTCCTCCACACAGAACATCTGGCATGTCCTCAACATCCCTTCGCCTCTAAGTCCAGCCTACCGCGCCGGGCTGCTCCCGCACTCAGATTATATTATTGGAACACCAAGTGGGACGTTACGAGGAGAATCAGCCCTCGGGGAATTGGTGGAAGACCATCTCAACCGCACTCTGGTTTTGTGGGTTTACAACAGCGAATTTGATGTTGTGCGTGAAGTTGAAATAGTTCCCACTCGCGGATGGGGCGGCGAGGGCGCAGTCGGCGCAGAACTAGGGTACGGTGCTTTGCACAGACTTCCCGTGGGTCTAGGAGAAGAGGTGGAAGGACCTGGCGAGGTCGTCTTCGAAACGCACGACGGTGGTTCTGAGGCTCCTGCTCCAGGTACTAATGGCGCTGGTGCACCGGGCGACTTCCTAGTACCGGCAAATATGGTGGCCCCTCCACCACTGGTCTCACAGGCCAGAGTGACTTCCCCCCCTGGTAGCGGTTCACCAGCAAGCCGCCGCGGAGGAAGAACGCGCGCTGGGATGTCACCAAGCAAAGTGTTTGATGACTATTTTGCCGAGGGAGAACTGAAAAGTAAGGAACAGGATTATGCACCGTCACGGAAGGGAACACCTCTTCCTCCGCCGCCCAAAGCCGGGGCCTCACCGGCTCATTCAGGGACCCCGGACCCTGCCGCAGCGGCAGTGGAAGGGGCACCAGGGCCGACTCAAGAAGGATAATGGGCACGATGTGTTCAGAGCCAAGTTTTATGTAGAGAATCACGAGTTGCAGACAAGATATCAACTGGATTATCTTTAAGTATATTGATTGCTGCATTTTACAGACCGCGTGGGTCTGGCCATCTGAGCTAGGAGCTAGTGGTCACCTACCTTAGACTTGTTGAGAGAAACGACGGTACATCATGTCGTAGATCTGCAGATCTTGTTTGGCATCGGAAACGGTCGACTTGATGGGCTTGGCATTGACCACAGTCTCATATAGCTCCTGGAGCTCGGCTGTATAGGCATCCTCATACGAAGAAAGCACAGAGCGGTGCTGAGCCTCGCCTCGCTCGTTAACCTCATCAACCTCCACATAGATGGGAAGTCCCTTGACATAAGGGCTATCATACTGCAAATAGTTGTCAGAGAGATTTCAGAGATCAAGGATCCAGAGTTGCATACCTTGACAATGACCCTTTTTTTGGCACCGTAAACAGCCATATGCGCATCAAACATCGGAACCTCATCGATACCGCTCTCTTAAGTTGTGGAGAAAGTGGAGCCGTCAGTGTTGCGGAAAGTCATCATAGCAGTATAGAAAGGATCGTTGACTGATACAGCGACGACATCTTCGGGAAAGCCGAGGACTTCGCGCATGAGCGAGATGTCATGAGAACCCAAGCTACCCAGAAAGCGGCAATATTTCCTCTTCTCGTCTGTAATGGGCTCATTCGGAAACGCCTCAGCAAAAAGATCCTCTAGGCGAGCGTCTCGCTAGTCTGAATTCTGGACTTGGAATGTACCACTCTGGTTGACAAAGTTTGTGTTAGGCCCGCTGAAATCGCGGACGCGTGCATATAGAATTTTTGGAATTGTGGCAATCTCCCTTTTGAAAGCTTCCACAAAGCTCGGTGCATAGCGACGCATGTATCCAACGAAGACACGAGCACCGTTAGGAGCGTTCTTCTCAGCGTCAATCACAGACTCCAGAGATGGCAGGGAGAGTGTGACGGGCTTTTCAATGAAGACGTGCTTCCCAGAGTTCAGACTCGCACATGCTAGTGGTGCATGGCTGTCATCGGATGTCAGGATAAAGACCACTTCGACATCGGGGTGATCAATGACTTCCTGCGGAGTGGTGGTCTTGTGAGGCACATGGAACTTGGTAGCACAGTGGTCTACCGTTTTGGCCGACAGATCACAGATCGATTCAATCTTGAAGAGATGCGAGAGGAGCAAAAGGCAAGGCCCATGGCACACTTGAAAGATTTCCTATAAAATCCCGTTAGTCTAATGAAATATCTCGAGGGACCAAGTGACATACGCCCGCTCCAATAATCCCCAGTCCCAATTTTCGAGACATCGTTTAGAAAGATCAAGCAATTACGATATTTAAGAGTGAATAGTCGATCAAAGAAGATAGAATTCAAGCTTTGTCCTGTCCTTGGGGTGCGTTGAATTAAACTTGGTTTGAGCTCGGTTCCGTCATTCTACTTGAGGTCGGCAATGTGGGGCGAACCCTCGTGCCAGGATAATGAGAAGCTATTTGATCTATAGAATTGACAAGTTCCGACGCGGAATCAGGATTCTCGATTATAGGACTCAAAGAGTCCCCTTTTGAGGCTAAGTATGGGCACTTTAGGAAGTGGAAGCAAGTCCTGGTATAAAAATGCAGCGACACCACTACATATTCCATGAATATTTTTGGTCAAACAAAGGGGATGTCCGGATTATACATCGGATCTACGAGTTCTAAACGTACATATGCAACAAATAAACACACCCTTCAACCACGCGGGTTGCAATGGACAATATCAGACTAAACATGTATCTAGTGACCCTTGCTGACCAGCTGCTCGAGCTTCTTCCGGGTCTCACCGATCTTATCCTCCATCATCTGGCGAGTCATGCCGCTGTGCGCAATGCCAGTGTACCAGATGTGCTCCGCCCGCTCGCGGGCAGCAAGGTGCTGGTTCGCAAGGGCGGGGAACTTCTTCTCGTACTCCCAGGCCAGATCGGACACATTTCGCATGGTCACGGGCAGGAGAGTCCAGGCAGCGACGGTACCGAAAGCGAGGGGAGACAAGGTGCGGAGGAAAATGCCACGGTTGCGTGAGACAATGGAGCCGGCCATGGCGGCAACGACGACGTAGATACCGCCCGGGGTGAGGCGCTCACCGGACTCGGGAGAAGGAGCGAGCGACGCAATGGTGTTGGTAAAAGCATTTTCGATGTTCAGCGCCCGGGACAGGAAGTCGTTGAATCCGTTCTCCGCGGCAAGGGAGTGCGAGTAAAGGAAGAGACGGGCTTGCCGGATCTGAGCGGTCAGGATGTCTGTCGGAGTCGGCGAAGAGGGCTTTGTTTGCAACAGTGCCTGGGAGGGAGTCTGAGTCTGGGGAGCCGGGGTCGCGGGCTCTGGCGCAGGCGTGGGCTTCGAGGGTTCGGGGATGTCAGATGGGTAGTCGTCGTAAATGGGTTTCCTCTGTTTTGAGCAAGTAGTCGAGAGTCAGAACGGGGTTTTCATCGCGTCACAGTATCATCAAGATTAATTGGGTTATATACCTCTCGAGGCTCCTCAGCAAAGGCTGTCTGCTTGGGGTACAGGGCCATGCTTCCAGCGAGGAGGGTAGCTGCGATCGGAGCCACAGCCCGCTAGGGACGGGTCAGTACACGGTTGATGGGTCAATTGCACCGGAAGCATGTGCAGCGGCAGACAAGGAAGCATACCTGGTTCAACATCGGCCGGAACGACATGCTAGAGGTGGTGGAGGAAGCAGGTGGAAGGTGAGTGTGAATGAAGCAAAGTCGGGTTGAAGTTGAAGCCAAGACGGGAATTATTCGGCTCGGCGGAGACTCAAGAAAACTCCGTCATCGCCCGCCTCTCCTTCTCTCTCCACGTTTACTGCCCCGGGTTTCTTTCTGCTTGCTACTGGTGGCCTTTTGATGATTTTAGAGTTATTTTCGTTCTTATAGCCTCCCTATGATGCTTCGCCCTTTCGGGCGCCGGCCGTGGGCATGCCGCAAATGTCTCCTGCAGCTGCAGCTGCAGACACGAAATTTCGAAAGCGCCGCATACCCTGCTCCCCGAGCTCACGTCGACTACGTCCCTACAGACAATAGCGCGCCGAAGAAGAATGCCGACGACGATACGTTGCGACGTGTTTTCGACTCTCAGCCATTCTGGAAAGAGTTCTCGCACCAGCGCAGCTCCACGATTCCAAAGCGGGCCGGATTGGTTCAGAATCAATACTTGACGAGCCCGGATGGCTTTAGGGCATTTGCCAGTGTGTCGCTGCAGAGATGTCAGTCTATCGTGGCCAAGGTCTTGCAGGCCTCTACTCTAGATGAGTACCGGGGATTGGCGCGAAATCTAGACCGGCTCAGTGATCTTCTGTGTCGCGTCATTGACCTCTCAGACTTCATTCGGACGATTCATCCCGATCCAGCAATCCAAGAAGCTGCGACGCAGGCGTACGCGCTTATGTTTGAGTATATGAATGTGCTGAATACAACTACGGGCCTTCACGAGCAACTCGGCAAAGCTATGGCTAACCCCGAAGTGACATCGTCCTGGACCGAGGCGGAGACGATCGTGGCGGAGATTCTCATGAAGGATTTTACAAACTCTGCGATTCACATGCCGACAGACGAGCGGCAACGGTTCGTGAATCTCTCGAACGAGATCAGCCAAGTTGGCTCCAACTTCTTCAATGGCGCGGAACCGGCCAAGTCTCAGTTGGTCTTTAACGCGAACAGCCTTCAGGGGTTGGATCCTATGGTGGTTCAGAAGATAAAGAGATGGAACAACAAAGCGCCGGTGCCCACTATGGGTATTGTCCCCCGACTGGTGCTTCGTTCTGTACGAGACGAATCAGTCCGAAAAGACGTGTATCTTGCTAGTCGAACTTCGAGCTCGCGTCAAATACACCGCCTCGAGAAGCTTTTAATGAAGCGATCCGAACTGGCAAAACTGTCTGGATTCAACAGCTTTGCCGACATGACACTGAGTGACAAGATGGCCAAGACGCCGGAGTCGGTATCAAATTTCCTAACCTCGCTCATCTCGAGCAATCGAGGACCTGTGAGCGAGGAGCTCGCCCATTTGCAACAAATGAAAGGCAGCTCGCTCCAACCATGGGATCATGCCTACTATGTTCACAAGCGTGTGCTGGAGTACTCCCAGGCTCGTCGTTCTCGCCAATTGAGCGCCGTTCCCGAGTTTTTCTCATTGGGAACGGTTATGCAAGGTCTCTCCCGCCTGTTCGATCGACTGTACGGCGTACGTCTTGTGCCCCAGGAGACGTCTCCTGGTGAGACTTGGCACCCCGATGTGCGTCGCCTGGATGTGGTGGATGAGTCCGAGCAGCATATCGCCGTGGTCTATTGCGACCTGTTCTCGCGACCCGAAAAGCACCCCAACCCGGCTCATTTCACTCTGCGCTGCTCGCGTGAGATCTCACCCGATGAGATCGCGGAGTGTGCCTCAATGGACCAATCCGCTCATCCGAATGATGGCATGGCGACCGCTGTGGATCCTCGGACGAAGGCCCTGCGTCAGCTACCGACGATCGCTCTCGTTTGCGATTTCCAGGAGCCCGTGTCGAACGGCTTGGGCCGCCCAACACTCTTGAGCGAACAGAGCGTGCGCACCTTGTTCCATGAGATGGGCCACGCTGTTCACTCCATTTTGGGCCAGACGCCTCTTCAGTCTATTTCTGGAACTCGCTGCGCGACTGATTTCGCTGAGCTTCCGTCGGTGTTGATGGAAAGCTTTGCCACTGCCCCGGAGGTGCTCGCCCTCTATGCGAGACACTGGCAGACTGGGGAACCACTGTCCGAGAGTATGATGCGCAGCATGGAGATGGATAGGAACGCGCACGGCTCTATCTACGGCGCCGTTGAGAACGAGGCTCAGATCCTCATGGCTCTCGTCGACCAGGCCTACCACTCCATCCCCTGTGATGATGCGATCAAGGGCGTCGACACCACCGAGATCTACCACCGAGTCTTTTCTCAATATTCCAGCTTGCCCGACCCGGACAATGCTGGTCCTCGGACCTCGTGGCAGGGTTTCTTCGGACATTTGTACGGCTATGGGGCCACATACTACAGTTACATTTTCGATCGAGCAATCGCCAACAAACTCTGGCAGGACGTGTTCGACTCCGGAAAGTCAGCCGTCGACCGAGCCGCTGGCGAACGCTACAAGAACGAGGTCCTCCGCTGGGGCGGTGGGCGCAATGGCTGGCAATGTGTGGCAGGTGTTCTAGGAGAAAATAATCCTTCCAATGCCAATGGCCGACTGGTCGAAGGTGGCGACGAAGCCATGCGCGAGGTTGGTCGCTGGGGTTTGGGACGCGATGGAATCTCAGGATAAATAAGCGCACTTGTAATTTTATGATATCCAACTGGCTTAAAATTGATTTCGAGGTCAGTCCCTAGAACCATGGTGCCATTGTAAACCTTAGAGCACACCCTTATCTTGGCAGCAGCGAGTTCAGACCCGTTTCTATGTAAGTGTGCATTTGAGCTAGGCTTGTCTCAGACTAATCAACTATATAGCCACGCCTTAACGGTGGCTAGCGCAAGGATGCGGCTAAATGTCTCGCTCTCTTTGTTTGTATTGCGTGCCAGTACTAATACCTAAAACGAATACTGGCTCCTACTCTCGTTTCGTAAGACATCTGCTCTAATCCTTCATGCGCCACCATTCACAAGCTACATGGTGGTTGGCTGCAGTGGTACTCCCCGAGGGTGCAAATGATCAGCAAGTATCTTTCCGCTGATTCCACGCGGGAACCCGCAATCTCTGGTATATGCGATTGCGGAGAAGGCGGCGGATATGACCAAAGGGGTGTGTTGAAGTCGGGTTTGTACGGGGCTTGCAATCTCAATCCACGACAAGACAAATGCACCTATTGGCTTTGAGCAAGCCAACTGTCATAATAAGTGGAGATTCGCGTAGGTTATATAGTTCCTCTGTAGTTACATATAGCCATATGTAAGCAATGTCAATGAATGAATCTCCCCGCATGCCCGATCATCATCTCGACGACAATGCATCTATTAGCTCCAGCTCCAGCCTCTCTTACTCCACTGCGCGATCCTCCATCAGAGCACCTTCATCCCAAATACGCAGACTCAAGACGGTTAAACAAAACTCACAAGATGGGTATCAAAGAGAATGTCCCGATCATCTCAAGACCGGGCCGCCTGTGGAAACGAGCTGAGCGAAAAGAACTTCAACAACCTTAATCTCGCGATGACTATGAGCATGCACAATGTTCCTGACACAAACGAAAGTTCAAATCCCCTCAAACCCTTGCTCTCTACTTCATCGCAAACAATGACAATCGCTACAAGCCGAGAGAGCTCAGCAGAGACATTACCAGAGCCAACACCAGAGAAAGGCCGGGAGGTTCGAGTACGCAAGTTATATGCCGCGTTCTGCGAAGAATTTACCATGTCAGGACCGCAGATGCCCAAAAGGAAGTTTGATATCTCAATGTGTATGGAAGAGACGGAAGAGGAACAAACAGACGACGCACAGCCGAGAAACGTCATAGGGGATTCACCGAGTCTCGTGCATGAGAAAATGGCATCTAAAGACCAGTCAGCCGATAACAAATCCTCCGAGGAAAGTGATCAAGACAGCGCGATATTATACGAGAGCAAGTCTCTAGCTCAGGACAATACCCCTTCAATCAACGACCTTCGACCTCCCCCCCCAGATCATGACCCCATCGGTGTATCAGGATGAGCAGCGAGCTATGCAGGAGCGGAAGCGTGCTAGAAGACAGAGGATATTGGGACCGCTTTGGTCCTTGTTTTCTAAAAGGCAACGTTGCAGGCACACCGGTTGGATATCGAGTCATGATTATTGGAGTTGCTGGAACAGTCAACCAAGTACAATATCAGTTCATACACAACGATCAAACCAGAAGCTTAGTTTAAGCTGTAGCGCCTATTCCCGTAATATCCATGAGCGAATGCATCAAACAACCCTTTGTAAGATCAATTGACTTGAGCTTGGAGCAACGAGCGAAAGCACATAAAAAATGAGGGAATTTCCTGATGCTCGTTCCCGTCTCTTGACTTCCCCATCACTGAAGAGATGTCATTTAGTTGGTATCATCACTGGCAAAAGCAGCCAGGATGGTTTTTGCCTCCTCCAGATCATCATCATTGTAAGGCTTCAGGCCGAAGCTCAGCATGAAGTTGGTCCAACCACCGTAGGACTTGATGATTGCCCGCTCGGCCGGAGTGCAGGGCGGTGCTGTGATGGCATTAGACTTTGGAAGCTGTTCATGTGGGGTGGGGCAAAGGTGAGACGTACCAAGGGCGTCGGTAATGGGCATTTTGAAAAGCTCACAGGAGAGGAAGAGAGTGGGTGCTATTCTGAATTTCTGAGTCTTGAAGGCAGATGTGGTTCTTGTTGGAAGAGTTGGAGGATGTTGGTGTGTAGATAGACATGAAAAGCCATACTGATGCCTCAGTAGTGAGGCAACCACTGGTCTTATTCAGGACCAGTCTGACTCAATGCAGTCGCACGTCTACCTGCTAGGTACCGTCGCACCATTGAGGACCGGCAAACGAAGAAGTCTGTTTCAGTGTCGTGTTACATAAAAAATCGACTCTAAGCGAAGGGGAGTAAATATCCCCCTCGAGTCACAGAAAAGTATCATCTCGATGTATTCGAGTATCATTACATACACGTTTGCACTTCAGCTTCTTTGATCATTCCCATCATTTCTTCTTCTAGGCCTGTATTCTCAACAGAGGATAACCGTGCCGTTGCGCCCACACCACTTCGGTTAGTTAAATCAAGGCTGATAACTAACTAACTAGCTAAGGAGCCGCCTTCCCTTAATCTTCCAATATAGGCGCTTTCCATATTTTCAATCTCTCATCATCCCATATCGCATGGCCCCAGTTCCATCCATATTCACGTTTCCCTTCCAAGTCAAGCGCATCTTCAAGAGTTTGTTCCGGTGTGTAAGGTACCAAGTGCACCCTTTTCCAGCCAAGATTAGGCCGTTCGGTAGACGGCAATGTAGACCAGAACTGTTCAAAATCCCGAACCGCATGTCGATCTGCAGGATACCTCAAAGGCAACATTTCATCCTCCCCGACAAACATGCGACTCCTGTTCCCAATGAAGGTGTCGACCATAAAATCTGCATTGGACAGTACCATATCGCGCCGAAGCAAAGGCGTCCGATGCAAGAGGCGGTAGAGAAACTCTGGTCCGATTGCGGCCAGGGAACCTGTACAATCAGGAAGGTCCTCGAGACCTCGAATCGATTCGATGTTTCTTAAAGGAGGTCGTACATCCTGAGGAAGATGAGCAAAGTAGCTACGGTACCGGTAGTCTTCGCATCCGTGCTTCTTTACAAGATCGTGTAGGCCATCGGAGATTTCCTTGTAGATAGGGTCGTACTTCGTCTTGAGGTATGTCCATACACAGCCCATTTCTTCATGTTCCCAAGGAGGCATAATCCCAAAGAACAAGCGATATGCCTCTTCTTCGGCGGTGACATATGGGACTGGTGCCTTCTTATCGCCCCAGTCATTGTAATGTCGCGGCCCCGGGGAGTCATTCTTAGAAGCTTCTTCAGGCCGCGCACGAATATTGGCGTGTGTTTGTAGTCGACACAATGCTCTGAGAAAGTGGAACTTTTCAGTGTAGGACAACTCGATAGGGAGCGTTGAATCCCATAGATCATGTTCGATCCACGCGGGCCGCGGTGCTTTCGTCGCATAATCTTCCAGAAAGAAAACGTAACACCTTATCAAAACGAAATAGGCTCAGAATCTCTTGTAGGCTGCCGAGCTCATCTATCCGACTTGGTGGTGAGTCACTGATTTCTTTGCTACGACGCCAAGTGTCTAACAAGGCAATTGCTCCTTCTTTGTGGTTCTCAAAATAAAGACCACGGAACCGTATAGCAGCAATTGCCTCTCCTAGAAGCAGTCCGTATTGTTTTTTTAAGAATGCGGTAGAGTACTTCTTGTCGCACTGTAAGATAGGTTTGGTGGCACTTCGGCGATGAAAGCACGATAGACTTGAGAGAAGCTAGATCAGGGATTTGGAACAAGATGAGAATAAGCAGCTCCGGTGGGAGACCTTCGAATGTCGGCTTGGCCTGCAAAAAAATGAGCAGATTATCCCTCTGATCATAGCATGCCTCTTACCATGTTTACTAGCATATGATTAAATTCTTAGGGGTCTTATCGAGCAGAGGCAGGTAAACAGGGAAGACTGATGAATGGATGAAGGCTCTAACCAGTGCGGAAGAGATAGATGGCTAGCTTCGATATGTACGGGCGGAAATATTTTCGTCAAGGGCGAACCGTTGAAGCAACTGACTGGACGAGAAGAGTGCCTTCTCGTCCAGTCAGTGACGGGCCGAGTTACCGGAGCAGCAGTATGTTAGGGCGGTTAATGTACGCACGATCCCTGCAGCTGCCAATCGAATACTTTCCACCGACTTCGATCAAGATTCCAACTCTAGCAGATGTTCAGATTGAAGCGCTTGAGCTCCAGGCACATGATGGAAGAAGAGAGAACGATTAGGGAGGTTCAACTATACCCAACGACCAGCCCACGCAAGGCAGACCAGTCTATAGCATCAAGCAATAAAACATATTAAACATATAAGGCAGGAGGAAATCCAACCATAAAACAGGGTATCCTGGGTCCTATTACGTACAGCGAAGCCTCGACACGGAACGAGTGAAACAGGATCGAACAAAGAAAACTCATAGCGCCAGCAACATGCTTATGCATCAAAGCGCAATGGAGGTTACCTTGCAGAGGGAGCCTCTAGCAGACGACCACTTTCCGATCCTGGAGCGGATATGAACTCAGGGGGAGTGGATGAGGGGCTTCGGGCGTTTGGGGTAGCTCGGCGGGAAAGTTGGGCCAATTCGCCAATGAGTCTGCACGTGACAATGGTTAGCAGGGAGAAAAGTATCTGTGGAATGTAAAGCTGACTTTCGGTGCTCATCGTACCACTCGTCACTCGAGGAGCGGATGTGCTTAAGCTGTTCCTGGATGCTTGCCATCTACGGAGAAATTGATTAGTTTTTGCACGGATAAGTTTCGCGTCAACTTTATGTAAATGGATGAAAAAAGGGCAAATATGAGGAGTAGGAAGACTTCAAACGGGGACCTCCCACCGTTCCCTCAATAGATGAACCAAGGTCAAGGTCCTCACCTTCTGCGGCTGGACCTCCCCCTTCAGCTTTTTCGTCACCCTCTTCTGCCGACGCCCATTTGCTGGCCTCCAGGCCGGACGAGGAGCCCTTGTCGCTGGCGGTCTTCAACGCAGCCAGTTCGGCCTCGAGCTCACGGACACGGCGACGGCTGCCGGAAATCGCTGCGTCGACGTCCCCGAGTTGGTTGAGCAGTTGCATGTTCTTGTCAATCTGCTCGCCAAGGTCGCGTTCGCCGGCGGCGAGCTTCTCTTCCATAGCCTTGGCGTTGGCCCGGTATTCCTCTAGCTCTTCGCTGGAATTGGTGTGCTTTGTCTTCAGTGCCTCGTAGTCTTCGCGGCATTGAGAAAGCTGCTTCAAAGTGGAATCCAACTCCGATTTGCTGCTGCTCGAAGCGGCGGCAGACTTCTGTAGCTCCTCAACCTGGGCAATAGCCGCATCATGCTTCTTGCCGAGATCAACATAGGCAGCCTGGATCTTGGAAATTTCGGCAGCATGCTTCTCCTGGAGCTCTCGCGAGGAAGCAACCGCCGTTTCTTGGGCTGTTTCGTGGGTCTCCTCAGAAGCAGCCAGCTTTTGCTCGAGCTCCGCAATGGTCGCCTTTAGGCCATCTAGAACAGAAGTATCCTGCACGGCGGCCTTGGCTTGTGAAAGTTGCTCGTTGACACTAGCCAGAGCAGTATCGTGGGACTTCTGGAGCTCATCGATCTTGGCATTGTGCGCTGCCTCCAGTTGCTCCTTCACACCAGCCACCTTGGCCTCCTGGAGAGTGAGAAGCTCCTCGATGGCCTTGCCGTGCTCGGCATCAGCATCAGCTGCCTTGGAGACCTGGACGGCCTGAAGCTCGCTCTGCAGCTTGTCCTTGGTCTCTTCGAAGCCCTTCTGGAGCTCAGAAATTTGCTTGGCATGAGATTCCCGATCCGTCTGACTGGAAGCCCGGAGAGCCTCAACTTCGGCTTGCAATTGAGCCTGGGTCTCGCCGAACTGCTTCTGGAGCTCGGAGATCTGCTCCTCACGGGATTTAGTATGAGCGGTAATTTCCTCGGCGTGACGTTCCAAAGTCGACTTCAACTCAGCCTTGAGGGATTCAACCTCAGTGGCGTGAGTAGACTCGAGTTCCTTGTTCTTGGAAACTAGCTCGTCGTGCTTCTGCTGAATTTCACCCAGAGCACCCTCCTGAGAGCCAGAAGCCTCCTGCTTGACCCGCTCAAGTTCAGCAACATGTTCGGCCTTCAGAGCCTCCAAATCCTGGGCATGCTTCTCAGAAGCACTGGCAGCTTGCGCGGTTTGCTCGTTTAAAAGTCGAGTAGCCTCAGCGGCCTTGTCTTCGAACTCCTTCACCTTGCTCTCCTGCTCCTTCAGCTTGTTATCGTATTGAGCGTCCTTTGATTTGAACTGACTCTCAACGTCCTTCAAACTGCTGTACAACTTCTCGGCCTCAGCTTGCTTGGCCTGAATTTCCTCCTGCAAAGCCTTGATTTCACCCGATCCGGTCGCCAACTGAGTTTCCAGCAATTCAACCTTATGGCGAAGAGCGTCAATTTCTTTAATAGCATCCTCCTGAGCAGAAGCTTTGCCCTCCTCAAGAGCGGTACGATAATCAGCGAGTGCCTTCTCAGATGCCTCGAACTTCTCCTGGACAGTTTTGAGCTCCGCCTCGTGCGCAGCCTTCAGTTCTGAAATAGCCTGCTCATGGTTGCCCTGAGTGGCAGACTTGGCAGACTCCAACGCGTCGCGAAGCTCCTGAAGCTCCTGGGAGTGTTCGGTGCCAGTTGATTCGGCGGCAGCCTTGGCGAGGGCAAGCTCCTCGGCATGAGAAGCGGAGAGTGAGCTCAACGCGCTATCGTGCTCTGCCTTCAGCTTCGCAACTGCCGCTTCATGGGAAGCCTCCAGCTCCCTCACCTTAGAGGTAAGATCGTTGGTAGCACCATCCTGGGATTCTTGGAGTTCACCCTGGAGCTTCTCAAGGGCTTGCTTGAGATCACTGATTTCCGTTTCCTTCTCAGCGAGGGAGCTTGCGGTCTGCTCCGACTGCTGAGTAGCAGACTCGGCCTCGGCAAGCTTGGCTTCCAGTGAGGTAATTTGTTCTTGTAATCCGGAAATGGAGGTATTGGCAGATTCCTTGGCGGCATTGATCTCTTGATCCTTGGAAGTGCTCAGCTTCTGGAATTCGTTGTTGAGGTTTTCGATCACTTGATCGCGGCCCTTCAGCTCGCGCTCCAGGCTATCGAGAGCCAGGGCCTTTTCCTCTTCTTGGCCAGCCTTTTGTGACTCGAGCTCCGACTTCAGGGTGTTGATTTGTTCCTCGAATGCAATAGCGGCGGCCTTGTGATCTGCGAGCTCCTTCTCGAGGGCACCCAACTGAGTCTTGTGAGTCTCCTTGAGTTCTTCGAGAGCGGTAGCCGTCTCGTTATCACCCGAAGCAGAAGCAGACTGCTTGGCCTCCTCCAATTCTTTCTGGGACTTTTCTTCAAGGACCTTACGCTGGGACTCCGCCTCCTCCAGGCGCGCCTGTAGGGATTGAAGTTCATCCGCGTGAGCAGAAGTCAGCTTCTCAAGCTCTGCCGCATGCTCCGCATGGGCAGTCTCCGTAGCCTCGCCATCCTTGGCGCCATCCTCGCGCGAGACAGACTGCTGGCTTAGCTTCTCATTGACGGTTTCAAGTTCGGCCTTGAGGCTGATCACAGTCTGCTCGCTCTCCGTAAGCTTGGACTGGAGAGCCTGCAACTTCTCCGAGTCACCAGCCGCTTTGGTTGCGCTGGACAAAGTACTCAACCGCTTCTTAGAGTCCGTCGCAGACGAAGTCCCTGGTCGAGCAGCAGTGGTCGCCGTCGAAGGCCGAGCCGCAGTCCGCGTAGCAGTAGTCGATGTGGCCGTCCCGCTGGCCGGTGTAGTCGAGGAAGTCCGACCAACAGGCTTGCTGGCGGAAGTGGCGGTACGGGATGCGGCGGTGCCAGTAGCCGTCTTTTTCTCCAGAGTTGAACCAGCGACACTCGATCTGCGGTCGAGGGTCGAGGAAATTTTCAATGGGGCCCGAGTGGAAGCTGTGCCCGCCATAGACATGCGCTTAGCGGTGCTCGAGATTCCACGCTTTTCATCGCCGGAGCTCGCAATTGACCGAGGTTTCTCGTCCGCAGAGCTGCTGACGGAAGGCCGGGATCGATGAGATGAGGTTGTAGACGTGCTCAAAGGCTTCCGAGCAGAGGAAGTTGTCGTTGGGCGGGTCGGGGGCTTGTTCAGAGAACTAGTAGAAGAAGCCGTGCCACGCGTATTCGAGGTCGCGGTCCTTGACGTGGCCATCGACGAGGAAGTGGGCCGGTTCGTGGTCGTGGAGCTTGACACTGGACGCTTGGATGCGGAGGTCGTGCTACTAGTGGTCTTGGCCGGAGACACTGGGGCATTTTCCTTGGATGCCTCGGGGCTGGACTTGCTGGCATCTTCGCTGCCCGAAAGTACTGACGACTCCACCGGAGTAGCCGGGGGCGCGGTTTCGACATCCGCATCGACGGCAACGGGGACGGGGTCTTCGGTCGACGACATATTTATCGATTTGGGTAATTATGGTAGGCGAAGCGTAATTGCAGGTCGAGGAACAAGCGTAGGCGCAAAAAGTCAAAAGTACAGAAAAGGGGTCTATAAAGAGAAGAGATCAATTAACAACCGGCAAACAAAGGCAAAAACCGAGTTTTGAAACAGCTGCAATGCAGGATACTCTCTTGAGTCCGGACACGGCAACAGGGATTCATGCATGGCTATACTTCTGCGACTCAAGCTCCGAGACTCCGTACAACGAAGAATTGACAACCATGGCAAACCCCACGAAATGCAAATTGCAGCTGTGGCCTGAACCAAGGCAATAGGATCGGAGAAAAGGATGCTTCACGAGTATTTGATCCGAAATCAAGTGAGGTTAAAGAAAAATAAGGGCATTACTTACGCGCCGCGTGTAGGTCGAAGCTTCAGGGGGGGTTGTCGAAGAGAAGACGGTCCTCAGCAAAATAGCTGATGTTCCGCCAAACTGGTGACCAGGAAACAGAAGCAAAGCAATAAGAGTCACTAGGGGCACAAGGAATTCGAATGAAGCAGAAGCAAAGAAGGAAAAGGAGAGAAGCGGGAAAAGTGAAAGCGGTGTCTCTCGGAGGAGGGGGAGGATCGTCGCTACTCCATGCACGCGCACTGGTCTTAGGGTCATCTAAGCTATAGAAAGCTACGTTGAAGGGCGCAAATGGGCTGTATTTTCCTAGCCCTGTTTTTATCTATATAGTCCCACAATATCTATGCGAAAATCAACTGCAGAGGATCATGAAAAAGGAGGTGTCCAACATGTCGATCACATTTAAACTTTTCCCCCAGATTCACTTGCCGCACAAGCAGTCACATAAGGTCTGCTGCATATCCCTAGATGATCTATACCGGGGTAATTATAGATATAAGCATCGGAAACTATCCGGGTGTGAACCACGCGTGTGACCCGACGCGCCTTGTTGACAACAACAATCTTATCCATGGTTCATACTTCTGCCCGAACCATCGGAACCAAACAACATTGGAAAATATGAGATCGCAATGAATTGAATTGTCAGCTTCTTCAATGCTTGATTTTTAAACCTTATTTTTAAAAAAAGTGCGAAGATAACATGAGGGCGAAAAAGAGACACGACTTCGTCTAGTCCGTAGGTAGGGTATATTGCAGCTAAATCAACAAAAAGACCAACAGTATTTCCCATTGAGACACATCAAACTCCCTCCAAGTAAGGATATATATCGAGCCAACCGTTTTGGCGAGCATTTCTGGAAAGCTCCTGGGCCTGCTTTCTCAAATCTCCAAGGGTCCGCCGAGATAGTTTGTGGCCCAGGTGACGCTTCATCAACACGTAGCGATTTTCTCCTAGAAAAAAGCCAATTAATACTAGCTCGGTTGTATATATTCAGTTGGACAACAAGGAATACTCACCACGATATTGCTGCAACCCTTCGACGAGTGTCTTCCCTTCGTCCTGGGTCCATGGCTTTCGTTGCAATTCTACTTGAGTGATCGTGGACTCCTCGACCGATCCCTGCTGCTTGAGATCCTTGAGAATACGCTTCAATGGGATGCGAATGGCCCGAGTCCAAGCACGTGCATTTGGCCATCCATCTTCCTTGACCAGGTATTTCGTCCTGGCCACATTCTGAATCCGCAGGGCGCACGCTATCAGCACGAAAAGGGTGTCCTGGAATTGACCGTGTGCTGTTTTACCCAATGTCCGATATACTTTGAAGCTCAAAAGGAGCACATTGATGAACTTGGGTACGACATGCGCTTCCCATTGATCGATTTGCCATGCGGTGGCCTCATTCCCAGTCTCCCACATCGCATCATACGTCAACCGCTCAAGTTCCACATATAGTGAGTCCTTGAGATTTCTGAGTTCACGCTTTTGATCGGACGATAAGTAGTCTTCGCCCACGACTTGCTTGTAGATTTGTCGAACTTCGGCAACGATATTACATGGATCTTTCAAGATCTCCGGCATAGGGCGCGAGGCCTGCTTTCTTAACCATTTCCCTTTGCGGTATATCTTTTGCCATTCAAGCTTGAGACTAGATGTTTCAATCTCCTGGACGAACCAGGTCCGCACCTCGTGAATATAATTTCGGTCAATGTCCGGATCGTTTTGTGTTTGGGGAATTAGCTGTGTATCGAGAAGTCCTTGAAGCGTGGCTTCAGGGCTCATTTCAGGTGGGTCTTGATGTTGATCGGACTCTTCATCATCAAAATGGCTTTCGAACGGGTCAAAAGGCCGTTGTTGAAGAGATTCTTCTTGCCGAGTTTGCGGAGGTGGTGGTGTCTCTGAGATGGAAGGATTTGAGGAGCTAGGCGAATCATTATGATCATCGTTCTCGTCGCGGTCAGAGAAGAGGTTCAAGTGTCCGTGTGGACTATCGCTGCCTAATTCCTCCAATTCCTGCTTGACAATAGACTCGTTACTTCCGTCTGTGTCTTCACTGCTCTCATCTTCGCTCGACTCTGAGGCTTCGTGCGGCCGTGCATCCTCCGCAAATGACGCATCGTGGTCGTCTTCCTCGTGCTCGTCTTCAACGTGGTCGTCTTCAACGTGGTCGTCTTCAACGTGGTCGTCTTCAACGTGGTCGTCTTCAACGTGGTCGTCTTCAACGTGGTCGTCTTCAACGTGGTCATCTTGATCGTGATCGTCTTCATCGCGGTCGTCTTCATCGCGGTCGTCTTCATCGCGGTCGTCTTCATCGCGGTCGTCTTCATCGCGGTCGTCTTCATCGCGGTCGTCTTCATCGCGGTCGTCTTCGTCATGGGATACATCGGGCGCAGGCGTCGAATGGCGTTCATATTGGCCTCGCAGGTGACTGCGAAGTGTCCTTCCGAGGTTTCGGGGCGCAGGTTCAGGTTCAGGTTGAGGATCCGGTGAAGAGGAGACTGGGATATCATAGACATGCGCGCGATGGGTGGTATGTCTTCTTCTGGGCGCCTTTCTGGCAGGGCTTTTTAGGGCATCCGGGTTATTGACATTGTTAAGATAACTCAATACATCGGTGTGGCGCGCTCTTCGCTTTTGAGCGGGCGCCATCGCGTGGATTGAGGATACAGTACGCTTTTGAGGGGCGACCGCCGCAAGGGAGAAAAATGGAGAGCTAAAGGACAGCTCGGGTGGAGACCCGCAGAGTCGTCATCCCGCTTTCCCCTCACAGCTTCCACAGCTTCCACCACCCTTCCCGCTTTCAGACTTCAGCTTCATTATGAGTTCGGACGGTCGAACAGTCCGTGTCCTGCCGACATTGGACACCTCCTCTGCTCACAATTTCATAACGCCCGTCAAGAGAATTCACGAAGGCCAAGATGTGTCGGCCTTTCTTACCTCAAAAGCCTACACGGACATCATGACGTTTTTGCTCCAGTTGAACAGAGCGATGTTTCCTACGAAGCTTCCCGACGGTACTGTACAAACATGGCCATTGGGCACCGACGGAGTGCAGTTCTCTACCTCTGTGCGGCAGCTGCAGGGCCTTCTTTCGAAGCTCGAGGACATTATACAGGAGGTTCCACCGGACACTGGGCCACGGCGCTTTGGAAACATCAGCTTCAGGAAATGGCATGAAGCTGTAGAGAACCGGGCTTCAGACTTGCTAAGGGAGTTCCTGCCTGCAGAGCTCTTAGATATGCCCTCTTCCGCGCCCGAGGGGCCAACCGCAGAGTCGGAGTTGAAGGCGTACTTCTTGGGCAGCTGGGGCAGTGGTCAGAGATTGGACTACGGTACCGGCCATGAGTTGAGCTTTCTTGCCTTTCTGGGCGCGATATGGAAACTTAACGGGTTCCCTCAAGCCGACCCTGGAGTCGAGGAGAGAGCCATTGTGCTTGGCGTGATTGAACCGTGAGAAACGCCTAGGCAGCCAAAAAACCTCCGGATGTTCTGACTGGTGATATAGATACCTAGAACTTATCAGGACCCTAATAAAAACATACACGCTCGAACCCGCTGGCTCCCATGGAGTCTGGGGACTTGACGATCACTCGTTCGCTCCATACATCCTGGGGTCAGCTCAGTTCTCACCGGCCATCAATGATTCCGATCTTACTCCAGAAGAGGGCTCACTGCCCGAGGCGCCTGACCCCGCCGGAGTGATCACACCAAATATTGTGGAACGAGAGAGGAAAACAAATTTATACTTCTCAGCCATTGGATTCATTTACGATGTCAAGAAAGGCCCATTCTGGGAACATAGTCCGATGCTTTATGATATATCGGGTATTCGAGCTGGATGGGGAAAGATAAATAAGGTCAGTATAAGTGTGCATGTTACTGCATCGTTCCAAGCTGATATGTGTTTACAGGGCATGGTCAAAATGTATAATGCAGAGGTTCTTTCCAAATTCCCGGTCGTACAGCATTTCCCCTTTGGATCTCTATTCAGCTTCGAGCATGATCCTAACGCCACTCCTCCCCCCACGACTGTTCACGCAACCTCCGGTCCACAGGGGCGCCCGGCTGTTCCAGATGCTGGTCATGCTCCTACAGCTCGACCGAACGTGGATGCAGGGACCAAGGAACCCTGGGCCTCCGCAGGAGCAGGTACTCGGGCACCTCCAATGGGGCCAACAGCAGCACCATGGGCTACAGCAAGGCCGGGCCCGGAATCAACTACGGCGCTCCCAGATACTTCACGGATGCCTCCTGGTCCTATGACCCCCACTAGAGCTCCCTGGGCAAATTCACAGGCTGCACCACCACCCGGCGGTGATGCACCTACAAAAGCGCCATGGGCAAAATAAGACGAGATAGTGATACCTAATCCAGCTCAATTGAGCGAAGAAAAGAATATAGGATGAATGCTCAATGATTCCGTGTATTCGAAATCTAAAACGCCAGAAAACAATGCTAACGCCCCGAGGGTATCAACTGTATAAACATCTTGTATCAGCGACCTCCGACTACTCTGTGTCGGAGGAATAAACCACCAGCGCTGGTGCCGACGTTGTCGGGCCAGTGGGTGATTTCTGTGTGTTGATAACTGCCGTAGCGTCCGTGGAACTGCTGGTGTCATCCTTCGAGGTTGCCTCTTGGCTATTTGTAGAAGGCTTTTTGCGTTTCATGCTCGGCCTCCAAATATCGTGCTCATCACCAACATCGTTAAGAAAGGGGTCTACCGCAGCGCGCGTGTTCCCCGTCAACTCATTCCGCAAGTAGATTTTGCGTTGCGCAGTCACATCAGCCGTACGAGTTCGCGAAGCAACACGCTTGCTCTTATCACGCGACTTCATATCCAGCGAATCTCCGACCAACTTCTTTTCAAACATAGGCCGAACCCGAGTCGCACGCGCAGCCATATCTCCCACGGACGCTTGATCATGGCCAAAATCAACCATGCTCGCGCGTTGGCGGTCCCCTTCAGTCTCATCAACCAGCTCAATCCCCAGACTCATCTTATCCTTCAGTGCCTCCCGATTCGACTCCAACTTCTCAAGTCCCTTTCTCTTCATGCGAAACGAGCGTCTCAGCCTCTTCGATTTTTCATAAGGATCATCCCAATCACGACTCTGACGCTCCTGTAACTCCAAAATCCGACTCGCCTCCGTTTGCGCTCGCCGCTTGTCCTCAACTTTCCCCTCGAGCTTCGCAAATGGATCCTTCTCAGCCGGATCCTGTTGTGCAAAACCCGGTCGGATGGCGATTTCACCAGGCTGCAACTCCTTATCTTCTCCGGTGTCTCTTTTCCGCCCACCTTCCACCACGACGTAAGTCGTGTTTTGCGGGTCTGTTCGGATCTCAATCCATCCTCCACATACGGTGTGCTTCATGCGAAAGCTGTAGATCGGGGACGAATGGTAGTTGCCGATTTTCTTCTTCTCGGCGTTGAAGCGGACTCCTTGGCCGATTATGGTCTCGTGCGGTTTGCATGTTGTGCACCATACCGCGAATGGCATCTCGAAGCGGACAATTAATGCGCCGGTTGTGTGCAGGTGGCGGGCGCGGGCGCCGAGGGGGTGCTTGCCGGCTAACTTGTTCGCGGAGGTCAGGCCTTCTTGGTCCGGTGGGACATAGCTACAGACTTAGTCAGTAAAGAACATATCGAATGAAGGGGTATCTAGGTGGCACGACGAACCGTCCCATATCTGTCGTTCATGTTAGCTTGTCATTGTTGCGCGACGGTGGGGTTGTGACTTACTGAAGCCCTGCATCTTGGGGGTTGACTGTCGAAGTCTAATAGATTTAATCGGGTGTGGTGAGGATAGCGACAGAGACCGCCCAGGGTCCTGTAGACGTTGTTGACAGCCCGCTCTTCTTAATAGTGCGGTGTCGGTAGAAGACAAAACGATGGAGCTCGAGCCGCGGAATCTGGAGTGGCGCGTTCGGATTTAACGGGCATAAAAGTCTATTACTCATCATGTACAAAAATGGAGTCATTGGGATAGAAAAAAAAGTAGTTTCTGATGTGAAACGGGATTGATATCATTTGCGATCATAGAAGACGATTTAAACAAGTAGAGCTCCACCATTGGACTCGATGACGCTGCCCGTGATATATTGATCTTTCATCAAGTAGATATAGCTCTCCGCCAGATCCTCCGGTCTGCCAACAGTGCCGGTAGTAGATCCGTCCTTGAAACTCTGCAGGACGGCATCCAGTTGCTCCTTGGGGATGAAACTGAACATCTCAGTGTGCACCACACCAGGCGAAACCACATTGACACGAATCGGCTTGAGGTCCAGGGCCAGTCCTCGAGCGAGACCCTCCACAGCAACACTCACAGCAGTCGTGACGGACCAGCCAGGGGCAGGCTTGCGGCCACGCACGCCTCCAGTCATGGTGAATGAACTTGCTGGCGACTTCTCCACGTACTTCTCAACGTACTTGGCCATCACGGCTGGCGCGACGAAGCGCACGTTCATACCACTTTGGACCAGCTCCGGCGTGATATCGGACACGGGAGGGAACGCCAGAGCATCGCCGGCAGTAGTGACAACGTGGTTCAGCTTGACGGTACCACCGACAGTAGCGGCCTGGAAGAGAGCTTCAAAGTTGGGGTCGAGCTTGGAGGGATCAGAAAGGTCGCAGACGTGGGTGGTAATGGTCTGCTTTTCGGTCTGGGTAGGATAGGCTTCCTTCAAGCGAGAAACGGTCTTGTCAAGCTTGCTTTGGCTGGAGCTTGAGATGACCAGGTTGGCTCCGTGCTCGAGAGCGGCTTCAGCAACGGCGAACCCAAGTCCTGAGGTTCCTCCAAGGATCAGGACTCGCTGTCCAGCAAGTTTGTTGGTATATTTGAGAGCCATGGTGTATAATTTTGTGATGCGATGTTCAAGGATGTGATCGCGGTTAGTGGGCTATGTAGTTATCCTTTGGGGCCCGGTCCACTTTATAGACGGATGTAAAATTGAGACCGTCGGAGATAAAAGTAGGCTCAAGCTCCACGATTAAATCCGTCGTGGAGCCCATATCCATGCCATTTGCCGCGAGTCCCGGGCTTCCTCAGAGATTTTTAAGGTTGATTAATAATGTGGATTTCATTCAAAGTAGCTTCTAGAGTATGCATGCCATTGGCCCCAGTCGCTCCATTGCGGTCCTTAACATTTGCATGAAGAAGTTCATTCAACCCAGAGAGACAGCTGATTGAAAAGCCGACGATAGGTGCGTCGATAACATACTTATCTTTGTGTATTCGATAGATTGACCCTTCTCGGCTTGGTTAAGTTTAAGGAAAGACTGTTTTTTGGTATCGAAAATGGATACCGCAATCTGCAAATAGAGGATTGTCAAGGCAGTAGTTTCGTACTTGTTCCTTGCAAAAGTGCATTTCCCTTTAAAATCCACTGCTTCGAAATTTGACTTCTCAGATTCACTAAGCCATTCCGCAATATTAACTGACTAGTCAGTTATCGGAATAGCCCTTCTAGAGGTGAGGTGCAGGGGATTAAATGAAGGAAGCCATATGTCCTAGTAAAATCAGGGAATTGGTAGTTAGTTGTAATCACTTTGGCATCAATTAGCCAAAGTGATTACGCGGGCCGAATATTACGGTCGGAGATGGGTTACTGCGATCGCAAACCTAGTTTCATCAAACTTTTACATGTCTTCTTCAAAAATGCTCCCTGCCGAATCGCGGTTTCAATGGTATCGAACCGCTTTTGAATAGTATGTTACTCACCCTACATGCGCTGTGAGTCGGCTAACCGGTCGCCGATAGCCTTCCACCACGACCGACCATACAATCGTGAGCCCCCTACATTGTGGCCCCTTCCGAGGATATATGTGACGACACCCCAGAGCTCGGAACCGCTGTAGTGAATGTCCGAAGAACATCGACCATGGACCATCAGATTACGCAAGGCTATGATACGTGATAGATTCTGGCTAGCATCAGCTCATCTAAAACACCACTGAGACAGCAATTCTTCAAGTTAGCAAAACTCTACCCTTGGCGCTGCCTTGTTTCCAGACAAGAGCGAATACAAAGAATATTTCGTCGAAAATAAAGTGAGATGAATTCTGCGAGCAAAGAGAAATGTAAATCGGGCATAGTATTGTGATTAGATCCAGCCAACACCAGAATAACCAATAAGCAGCATCACCAGAGACCAAAGGTGAGTATCTGAGAGCGTTTTTACGCATTAGAAACCCCCTACTCCTCGTACCCGCTTCGCGGTGCCGACAACGCCCTTTGCCCAACTGAACCGTCCTGGTTCTATACCTACGGACCCATGAGGAATTTCATCGGTCTCCAAATCATGCCAACAGCCATCCTTGCTACTCGCGGCACCGTATTTCGCGGTATTCTGGTTTCGCTCAATCGCACTGAGCCATTGCTTACAGATCAGTGGCGAATCAAGTAGGACATTGATCTCTTGACTGTGGAAGAAGGACTGGGTGTCGAGATTGCCATTGCCTAGGAGGAATCTTTAGTGAGATATGGGATATAGAAGCCTGTCTAGACGTACCCTGAATTGCAATCTGCTCGTCAACAATCATCAATTTGATATGACAGCTTCGCTTCTTGAATGAATTGTGGATCGGTCGAGTTTGGTCTTTGCCGACATAGTAGTGGATCCGGAGCCGAGCCTTTTCTTCGTCAGACTGGAGTGCGTTGTACAGCCTATTTGCAATCATCTCGTTCGTTCCATTCTGGAAGGGCAGTAACTCCCCCGCGTCGTTGTAACCAAGACATAGATAGGCGGTGATGGTCACGCCGCGGCGAATGGCCTTTAGTATAGGCTCTAGGAGTGGCTCTGCATTCATATTGGGGGTTTGAATGAAGATCGAGTGTTTTGCATTCTTGATAGCCGCAAGCCATGCAGCATTTTGAGGGGTATGGATGCTGCTATGATTTGGAGCTGCAATTCAGAGTCAGCTAGCCATTCGTTGCGATGGCATCTCGTCGAGCAGCAGAGCAAGCCACTCACCACCATATGGCTCCCGATTGACTAATGCCATGGGTACAGGATCGTGACGAGGTAGCACGATGTATGGGGTCATCCGAGGTTCTTGATCAGAATCAGGCGCATCACCGACTGTATCGGGTTGAATAGTCGTATCTGTTAACAACGTTAGTGGATTGAACATGTAGGAAGCATCCTGAGACATACTCAAGTGACGGGTGACAGCCTGGGTTGAAGTCTCTTCCCCACGAGGAATAATGCTGCTGTTGACTCTCTGTGCTTCGTTTTCGTAGCTGGTGTCGTAATGCTCGCTCTCCGCGGTATGTTCAGGCAGAACTTGAGACACTTCCTCAGAAAGAGACTCAGTCTCCTTTGAATCATGACAAGGTATTTGCAGAGTCTCGGCAGGGATGTTCAACAAAGGCAAAGGAGGATCGAGAGATTTGCCCCATGAAAGTAATGCTGCATCATAGAAGCCGTCAACGATGGGACCTTCAATATGAGACAGCATCTCGAGGTTGTCGTTATCTTGAATGTTACTGCTCTGCAACAGAGCTATCTGCCGATCAATCACAGTAAACTTTGAATGGAATGTTCCAAAGGCAGGCCGGTGGAAATTGATTACTTGAAGATTAACATTGGGAATCTCATTGGCAGGTGGAAGATTGACTTTGTCGCTGGTATACTGATCCTCATGGACACTCAACCGATTTTTCAAGACCTGGAGGAGGTATCAGCATTGCGGAAACTGAAAGCAAGGATTTACCAAGACACAAACCTGACGGGGGTCCCCACGATCATACATCATTTTCATGATCACCTTCCTGCCTCGTTCTCCTGCTCTTTTTGACAACTCGCGAATCGCATTTGTAACCAGCGTCGCTGCATCCGAATGGATCCAAAAATTAGTGCCCAAGAAGATCTCATGTTCGGCTCGCACAATGCAGTTGGCGAGGTGGCGGCAAAGGTCAGGTAATGGTGCAATAATGGTCAGGGGAACGACGCCTCTGCTGGCCATTACAGGGGGCGAGACAACTCCAGCCATGGGGTTCTTTTCCAAGGAACACAGCGCATCGTGATAAACCTGCTTTCAATGTGAGCTGGTGAAGATTGTATCCAGTTTAAATTAGATGTCTGACCTGGAGAAAAAGCTCGCTTGGTTCTGACGATCCCCAGTTCCCGCAAGCATGCGCTCTCTGCTGTTCATCCTTCTCGTTGAATTCTTCCGCTGAGAGTCCTGTTGAACCGCATTTCGCTCCAGGCAAAACAGAATGGTGCTTCTCATAGAGCTTATGGAAAACCGTTTCCGGGCACTGAGATGGATCCCGCGCCAGTTCAGAAGTCACCGTCTGCGACTGTTTGCATAATAAATATACCTCCCACGGGACCATGGTGCAGCGGCTATGATTAGGACTTAGGGGTTGGTGAATGAAGAAAATAATACCAGCAGCAAGTGAAGCCAGAGAGAACCCCGCGACAAGTTGGAAGAGATGAGTGTATATCCAGCTAATCAAGGGGTTCATGTGATCCACTAGGTGGCTTATTACGTGCACCATGGATGAGGGATGTTGATGACGTTTGAAGCCAGATTGGTACTCGAAAATAGGAAAATTGCAAAATCACCGACTGTACTTGGTTAATCGTGGATGCCTGGAGGCGTTCCTGGTTCAGCCTTACTGGACCCACGTCATCGACTCATCGACACAATGAATGCGCCAACTTATACAGTACGTACTGCTGCAGCTTATATAGGAAATTTACCAAGCATCCTAGCTGTGCCAATGGTTGAGAGAAATCTATAAAGGAATGTCCACACAAGTGACGAGCGAGAGTAAGTCTAAGCGCCAAGTACGTCAATCATGGCCTTAGCTTCGTTTTTCGACTTGAAACGGCGGGTTATGACGTAGAAGCACACGCCAACAAAGCTTAGCATTGACCTAACGTCCTTTAGTAGAAGGAAATAATTAATTCTGACAGAGAAAAGTACCAGCAGGTGGCTTGAAATGGTGGACTCGAGCGATGGCTGAAACTGCATGGCTGTTGGCCGCCGCTCTAGGAAGAAGGGGTCCATTCGCGACCGAATTCGTGTACAGTGGAAGTAAGAACGGAAAATGGAAAAGACAGAGAGCAATCTTTGCAGAATTGACAAGTCCCTACCCTTCATCCACACAACAAGGCTGTACGGCTCACTGGGATACTGCCGAGAAACCGAGCTACTCGCACAACTGCAAAGCCCTCAGCAATGGGTCGGGGCAAATGATCACGGTGTGCATATACGCGCTCTGTGTACATTCAAGTTAGGTAGTATTTTTAGTATTCATTGGGAGAAGATGACGAGGAAGACGATCAAACTAGCAAAGAAAGACGTGCCAGACATCCGTATAGACATCATTATAGAATGGCGATAGCACCTCCCAACAGAACAAATTCGCATTCTCGATCACTCTCCTTGGCCAAAGCCTGGATCTGTCGGTCATCCAGGCCACGGCATTGAGGAAGATCCTATTGGATTGCCCAAGGCTCTGCGGGGTCCGACGAGTATGGCAACACTGGAAGATGATAAGAGCGCATATTTTCCGTCGTGTCGGGTCTGGTTAACGTTGCATATGGCCAAGGACTGGGCATGCGTGTTAGTTGCAGGGCGAACCAAGATGTGCAGGAAAGGCTTGAATCGTCGCATCTCTCGGCGTCTCTCGGGATGCATCAATGCCTTGGCAGGCACCGCGCCCTCTTGGCCTGAAAGCTTGATGAATGATAAGCGCTGCAAAAGAGGGCATCTGTTTGGGACATTGAGTTAGTTGGCCCCTCCCTTCAATTACGCGGGAACCGGTGAGGCGTGATCTTGCAAATTTGACCGCGCATGAGACTGGGGAGCCAGGACCTAATCTCTGTATAACCTTGGCGATCGGGGACCAAGAACTAACCTGGGCACGCCAGACACCCAAGCCAGGTATAGTTACTGTTGTGGAATGCCATCAATGGGCAGTCCTTTGGAGTACTCACTAGACTAGTTATGTTCAGCTTTTAATGTTTAATCGCGGCCGCTACTAAATACGCAATAGCAGTAACTAAGCCTAAACAGTGGGAATCCCATTCGGTCAGAAGAGGATCGAGTCCCAATCTATACCTAGGCTCCCGTCTGCTACGAGAGAAAGCTCTATACGGAGTCCATGAAAAAAAGACGCTAATCATGCTTGATAATTCATACACGTACAGAGATTAAGTAACAGGGGTATATGCAGATGCCCAGTAGCTCATGACTTCTGGATGTCTATGGACAATTCAGGAACCGAGAAGGTGACATTGGCATTCGACGAGAATGCTTCCGTGCCAAAACTGAATACTCCCAGGTAGTCGTCACTCGAGGGGTACAGATGGCCCTGGAGGGTGTAAAGATCGGTGATAAGCTGGTAGATGTCGCCCACGAACCGCTCCGTTGGTTCGGATGCGATCCATGTGAAGACATTCTGCGGCACCGAGTTCTGTCCCGCCCAGAGTTGACTGGAGAACGAGTTAGTAGAAGTCGGGAAGGAAAATAAGACGGATACTCACAATGTCGTGCCGTTCAATTCTCTGCTTGTGACCTTGGAGCCGATGGGGTCGGTCTGAGGGCCGAACTTGGCAAACCAGATCATGACCTCGTATTTGGCAACAGTACTGTTCTGAGCGACGGTCTTGTCGCTGTCAAAGAACATATCCACGGCGACGTTGGTGTTCACGGATTGGGCGGTCAGCTCTGCTTCGGTCGTCGTGTCGACGGGGGTATTGCCCACACCGTAGGTCCAGTGCAGATCGAGGTTGAGGGATGACATTTTGCCCAATGCCACTGGCAGGACACCGTCCACCATGATATTCGGGAAGGCATGCACGGGCTGAGTCGACGGACCTTGATCGTACTGCCAAGTGATGGAGAACTGGGGAGCGCTGTATTTGGTCGGGTAGGTCTCGTTGTTATTGGTGGTAACCTAGGCTTGAGTGTTAAGAGGCGATTGGTAAGACGACGATGGAATGACTTACATTCATGCACAAGGCGCCCGAGGATGTAGATGTTACACCCCATTGATTGGGGTTCACTATGGATCAGTCAGTTTAAGATCGCGATCTCACGCAGATAAGAAGAACTCACATGTGTAAAGTTGGCCATCAGATGGCGGCGAGATACCGTAAGAGTTCTGGCAGTACATGGAGTTGGTGACTCCGTTATTCACAGTGTGGCCATTGTCGCCCGAACCACCGCCAGTGCTTCCTCCCCCGGTCGATCCCCCGTTCCCATTCCCAATGCCGGTCCCGTCCCCGTCCCCATCGTGGGTGAATAGCGGAGGCTGACCGGTCGCCGATCGGTGTGCGTCGATGCCGAACAGAGCACCCAGACTACCTCCGATAGGAATGACCAGCAGACTGGCGTTGATAAGTAATTTGAGCGCCATGACTGTGGTGGTGTGAAACGAGTATAGAGAAGAAAGAGCGAAAATGCGATCGGAACACGACGAGTCAGCAACACAAAAAGAAGATGCTATCGATCCGAAATGCCGAAAATAGTTTAGACAAATGTGGATCTCGGTACCTGATAAAGTACAAAGTGGTTGGTTGATACAATCAACAGTGGGCCCATTATCTCCACTACAACGCTTTCTCTCGTCCCCTGCGTTGCATCCTCGTCGACCAGTCACACCCACCTTGCCTGTTTTTTCTTAGAATCAATCCGCTTTAGGGTAATCTATAATACACTCTGACCTATGAGGAAACCCTATGCTCTGAAACTCTGAATTCTTTCTCTTTCCGTCTACAGTACGGAGTATGGGGTACCTTTTCGGCAGTGGAGCGTGAACCAGTTCCAAGGTTCCGAGGTCCCAGGTACAGTTTTAGTCGCCACCTCTTTTTTTGGGCTGTGCATTATAAATTATGACGCTAAAGATGCAAACAGACGCACTCGAGCCTCTGAATAGAGTGGGGAATCTAATAAAAAAAATCATTTGTACGCTTGGGCTAAACGCGATTGGGAATAAATCACACATATCACCTCCGATCCTCTGACACACTGACCAAATCCGTTCAGGATTTTACCGATTGGCCCATAACACTAAACCAAAAAGATCAATCAAACCCCCAATGAAAACGACCCAGATCGGCCACTACCTTTTGATAAGCATGGGTACACATAGTGGCTAAGCCTCCCGCCTCTCATTTCTTTGCTTCCTTGCTCTTTCATCCTAGCTTCTTGGGGGCTAACACTCATTTCTATTGCTATTTGCTATTGGGAGGCTGGCTACGTTGCCCGATCAACGTTTGATGGTCGTCTTGTCTTGATCTATATTGCTTCCTCTCTCCTAACCTCCAAATCCCGCTCGCTACCTGATCGCTATCATGAACGGCCACTATGGGCAGGTTCCCTACGGCTACACCAGCCAGGAAGATCCGGAAGAGATGGTGGAATTGGATGCGGCTCACCCCGGATATCGCAATCCCAATGCCGGCTTCGACTTTCATTTTAATGATATCCCCTCTCCGGGTCTGGCTTCTCCACGGCCGGTAATGCCGTATCGCCCGGGTCATATGGCACGGGAAGACGACGGCTATCCGTACAGCGCTCCGAGCCCGGGCTGGCTTCAACCGACGCCTCGCTCATCGACCGGCCCCGATTCATTCACATATGCCGGGACACCCTATGATTCCCGGTCGGCTTCTCCAACTCTGGTAAGCTAGGACGGGTTTATTTTTTTTCATCAACCCTTTTTCTCACGCAAGTCATTATTCTCAGGTCGGCCAAAGCCACCAATCTCTGACACAACTCGTCGATTCGTTCTCTCCGGAACTCTCCAAGGAATTGGTCAAGTCGGGATCGATCGCTCGCATCAGTGATCGCGACGATGCGGAGATCTGGAAGGGCTGGAAGCGCGTGCTCTTCGCATTCACCCCGTTTCTCACCTTCGCCAACATGAGTATATATTTGCTTTACCTGGGTCTGCGTATCTACTGTATCATTTCGGCACAAAATCTCGCCGGCGTTAACTATGCCGGTGCTTGGGTCTTCGTCGCAATCGAGGTCGCCGTCGCAATTCCGTCTCTCATGCACAACTGTTGGACTATGATGGCGCTGAAGAAGCGTGGCCGGCCCAGGCTGCGTTTGACTGGAAATGACTGCCCAACGGTGGATGTCTTTATCACCTGCTGTGGTGAAGATGATGAGGTCGTTCTTGACACCGCTCGTGGTGCGCTCGACCAGGACTACCCGACCGACCGATTCCGAGTCATTATTCTCGATGACGGCAAGTCGGCCACTCTGGAACAATCCGTCAAACAGATCTCCGTCAACCACCCCAACTTGTTTTACATGGCACGCGAGAAGATCCCCGGCAAGCCTCACTACTTCAAGGCCGGTAACCTCAACTTCGGTCTCGACGCGGTGCACAACCTGCCCGGTGGCGCCAGTCAGTTCATGGCTGCCCTGGACGCCGATATGGTAAGCTTTACTTTAATCTGGGTCCCCTGCGGTTAAATTCTCAATTTCCCTTGCGGTGGAGGATCTGACATCCATGTCTCATGCTAATCTCCTGCAGATACCCGAGCAAGAATGGCTGCGTGCCATCCTCCCCCACCTATTGGTGGACCCGAAGATGGCCCTTGCCTGCCCTCCCCAACTTTTCTACAATACCCCTGGCTCCGATCCTCTGGCCCAGAGTCTGGATTTCTTCGTGCACGTGATTGAGCCTATCAAGGATGCCATGCATGTCGCTTGGTGTACCGGTTCCGGCTACGTCGTGCGTCGTGAGGCTCTTGACGATATTGGCAACTTCCCTCTGGGCTCTCTAGCTGAGGATGTCGCAACTTCGACACTCATGCTCGGAAAGGGCTGGAAGACGGCATATGTTCACGAGCCTCTGCAGTTTGGTACTGTTCCCGATGACTTTGGCAGTCATCTGAAGCAGCGTACCCGTTGGGCCATCGGTACTGTGGATACTGCGTTCAAGCTCAAGTTCTGTCTTTGGGGTGATGCCGTCCGCAAGATGAGCTTTGCGCAGCGCTTTTCGGGCTTTTTGTACGCAACCCTGAGTCTATACACCTTGCTCCTCACTGCTTCCCTGTTCGCCATCCCCGTCATTCTCCTCTGGGGTAAGCAGCTCGTGGCCTATGCAAACCAGGACCAGCTGCACTGGCTCATTTGGGCGTGCTTCGCGACGACGATCGTCAACCGTCTCTCCGAGTTCGCGCTTTTCATCCCCGCGGGCTACCACACTGGCCAGCGTGGCTCTCGCTACCAACTCTGGATGTCGCCTTATATCGCACTCTGCATCGTTCGCTCTTTCATTCTCCCTCGTTGGCTCGGAGGCCAGGCCCAGGCCTTCAAACCGACCGGTTCCCTGGGCTCCGCCCTCAACGAGCGTGACCCGAAGCAGCGGAGGAATGTTTTCGTCCGTCTCCGAGTCATTTTGTTCAACTACATGGCCTTCTTCCACCTGGCATTCGTCTACGTGACCCTGGTCGCTGTGGTGATCTCGACCTACCGCTGCTTCGCGACTCAGCACACTTTCAAGGGCATTATCGTCTGCCTGATCACCCACGCCTTCTGGCCACCACTGACCTTCCTCTTCCTCTGCACCTCTCTGTGGACCCCCGTGTCCTATGCCATTGATCCTCCTTCCGTCCCCGACCGTGAGGAATTACTGAAGCGGGATCCCAAGACCGCTGTCGCGCACCCCACCAAGAAGAGTAAGAAGATTGCCTTCGGTGGCCAGGCAGCGTGGTTCGAGTTGGAATATACGGTCGCAACTGTGGTGACGATTTTGGTCTTTGTTTACTCTTTCTTCTTTTAGTTATCACATACCTGTACATTATGCATTACGAGTTTATACGGCTTGAAAGCCCCACGACGGGCTTTTGGGGCTTGGCAGTCTTATGGATCAACATTTGGAGTATACTTGAATGTCAATATCATCTGTTTATTGTATTCTACTTTGTCTTTTGCCTCTTTTTACGTCGATTCTTTAAGACCCTCGGACCCATCCCTCCTACAACTACCGCAATAAGTAATCCTTGATAACCATAGCTAGGAACACTAGAGATCATAATAGCTCCTGGTTAAATCTCCTATGTCTCTATGCTACCTCGACCTACCGGTCTAGAGACAAAGCTATCATACGTAGAACGGCTATTTAGTTTGTAGCAATTAGAGGCGAAAGCTATACTGTAAGTGTAATTGCGTGCGATACTGCGGGTAATAATAGAAAGCGGAATTGCATAGCTCCAAGTGGAATGCGCATCAGAACGAAAGATTACTTAGAGTCCACAAAGATAATCATACAAAGCGAGTCAGACATGACCTGGCAGCCTTTGTAGCTAACCGCAACCAGCTGGTTCTCTTCTGACTGTGTTGGAAGGTGGCCTCGCCCAGAAGTACCACCGCCCCTAATAGGCCCCTTAATAAAGTCGGCATTTTCGTACTGCGGAGGGGCCGGGCGGCTAGCAATAGCCAGTGGAAGTAAAATCCACTTGGCTACCCAAGCGGTCCAATCGTCAAGACTTGGCTGCCAAACGCTGCAGCGAAATAGATCGGGGTCTTTGAATACCATAATAGCCCCGACACCCCCTCGGAGGTAGGTCAAGCTATACTGCAAGCTTTCGGTGGTATAGAAGCCAGGTCCAAACTTATTGTCTCGACTGCTTCTACTGCCCTCTAGGACAAAAAAGGCCAGAGTCGACTCTATTACAGCCATACTCAACGAACAGAACCAAAATCTCCCTAACTCGAAGCAGCCTTCAAATAGTCGATTGATCTTTTTCTCGAGTTGAATAGTCCCTTTTTAGGATGTGACTTTCATACATATAATCTTGCTAGAAGATCTTTGTAGTCGACTAGCTCCGGTAAGCTCGCTTAGGGTAAAGAGGGTAGCCTTCTCTATAACCCCTCTAGGGGCTTTATCTCGTAGTATAATCGTACCTTAAGGAGATATACTAGGTTCCTAGTGTCTAAGGACCCTATCTACAATTCGAGATAAGATCTTCCCCTATTCTATAGTAGGCAATAGCAAGCAAATAGATATAATCATCTTCAAGTCCTATATATTAAATAGACTAGTATATTATAGAAGGTAGAAGGTTACAAGAAAAACAAAGAGTAAAGTAAGAGCAAAATAAGAGCAAAGTAAGAGTAGAGTAAGAGTAAAGTAAGAGCAAAGTAAGAGCAGAGTAAAGGTATAAGTATAGTTGCTTCTCTATGACCCCTTTAGGGGCTTTATCTCGTAGTATGACCGTATCTTAAGGTAATACGCTAGGTTCCTAGTGTCCTAAGACCCTATCTATAATTAAGGACAAGATATTTCCCTATTCAATATGCTTCTCGACTAGCTAAATAAGTGTTATACCAAAAGGCACGATTTCGACGCAATCTTCGATAGTATACGCCGAGCTATCGATTACCTCGATAAGCTTATCTAACCTAGCTAACTAGGCTAGACTTCAGAGGGGACCGATTATGCTAACGCCCTCTTTAAACATATATTAGCTTTATTAACTCCTTCTAACGAGACAGTAGATATATCGGACTTACTATAAGTTCCGTCCTCGTCTAGGAACTCTTTGATGTCGGCTGGGATTTCGCTACCTAGGTATCCGTCCGACGATGTCCAGACTAGCCAAAACCTATGCTTCTCGAGATTGTGATGATTCTACGGCCAACCGTAGGAGAGAACTATGTCTCCGTCTTCTAAGTCGAAGTCAACTTGCTCTTTATCGCTGCTGTCATCACTGACGGGAGAATGGGTAGGCTATGCTTCTGCCATAGTTTCCGCGATAGACACGCCTCTCAAGAATGTCGTGTCGAGAATATTGATAGCTGTGGCCGGGTTGGTGGAAGATGGTATCAAGCCTAGGCTTGGAGGGGAGGACAAGGTGGATGTAGGGAACGCAGACCGCTTCCGCTTTAGCGGCGGCGCTTTCATGATGACTTATAGACAAGGCTTGTGACCCCGGAAATGGTGTAGAACGGATCTATTCCTGTTTACTTTCTACGCTCGTGAGTTCACTGGTACTGTTACAAAGATAGGAAACTACGTAGCTCTCGGTTCGTACCTTCCAACTCGAGACTCGAGTCAATCAGCTCGAGTCTGCGCTGATAGAAGCCAACGAAGCCACTGCACATCAGGGTATACCGAGACCCGAAGTTTAGGTCCAATGCATTCAAGTCATCGTGAGGTTCTTTTCTCTCAGCTCGTTTCTATAGGCGGCCCGTCTAGGGATAATCGGGGATATTCTCTTTGATACTTATTTTCTGAGTTGTGTAGCCATCATCTTCCAACCAAAGCGTATTTATAGAGCGAGACCATCACGAAACAGCCTCAGGGATGACTCCTTGCTACATGGGCTGTTCTGAAAATAGATTCCCAAGGTCATAGTTAGCGACTTGAGCTATCACAAGTAAGTATATGTATCTACGGCCACCTAAAAACAGCTACCCATTGAACATAGCAGAGATCGATAAAGACGCCCCACGATATGACACGAGGCGTATAGTCGCCTCGAATCAAATTGAGGATCGGACCCACACTGTCGACGTGGTTGAGCGGGGTCCAGAACTGTAAGTTCCCAGAATATTTTCCGAGTCCAATTATGACTCCTCCCCCACTACCAAGCTTCCTATCTCCAATTCGTGACCATCGGCAATAAAGAAGAACATAGTAAATGGCCTGGGACATGTCAATCAACGAGCCCCCGCCAGATAGGCGGGACAAGCTGCGGATCTTCGCCATCATGATCGCCCTCTCTGTAAGGCTGGCCCACGAGAACTGAACTGATAGCTAGGGTACGCTAACCCGGACCTAGTTGTCGATGTTTGTCGCAGCCCTAGATCAAACTATCATGGCGACGGCGATCCCCACTATTGCAGCTAAGCTGCACTCTGCTGCGGGTTATACTTGGATTGGCGGTGCTTATCTGCTTGCTAATGCAGCGGGTGGGTGTATCTGGGTAAAGCTCTCAGATATTTGGGGCCGTAAGCTTATTCTGCTGATTGCGGTTGCCTGGTTCTTTCTTAGCTCGATTATCTGCGCTGTTGCTGTCAATATGCAGATGTTGATCGCTGGCCGTGCGTTGCAGGGTGTTGCTGGTGGTGGGATTTTGCAGCTTGTGACTATTGTCATCTCGGATTTGTTCAGTGTTAGGTGAGATGGGGCTTCTTGTCTTCCTGTGAGTGTAGCTAATGCATTGCCAGACACCGGAGCTTGTATCTCGGTTTGATGGAGTTCATGTGGGCTCTAGCTGGTGGCATTGGCCCGCTACTTGGCGGTGCTTTCTCCCAGTACGTCTCTTGGAGATGGACCTACTGGATCAACCTGCCAGTATCGGGCATTGCCTTTGTTCTTCTCTTCTTTCTTTTGGATGTACACAATCCAAAGACCAAGGTGCTCGAAGGAATTCGGGCTATCGATTGGTTTGGAAGCTTATCCGTCTTGGGCTTGACCCTGATGTTGCTTCTTGGGCTCGATTTTGGAGGAGAGACATTTGCGTGGAGCTCACCGACAGTGAGTTGCCTGATTGTCTTTGGGTCGCTATGCTCCTTGCTCTTCGTATACAGTGAGAAGCGACTCGCAAAGTACCCGCTGATGCCGTTGAACATCTTTGCTCGTCTATCCAATATTGCCGCTCTCGCCGTGGCTTTTGCACATGGCTTTGTAAGGCTTCGCTCCGTCTGCACCCATGTGCAATACTAACTGATTCCTAGGTCTTCATTGCCGGAGAATACTACCTCCCGCTGTACCTCCAATCCGCCAAAGAAGCATCGCCCATGCGATCAGGAGTCTTGATCCTCCCCCTTTCCATCGCAGAGGCAACTTCCGGCATCCTCACCGGAGCAATAATCCACAAAACAGGCCGTTACCTCGAACTCATTTGGATTGGCATGATTCTCATGGTTATCGGAAATGGTTTGTATATCCACCTCGACGTATCCTCCTCCGTCGGTGAAATCATCGGCTATGAACTGCTGAGCGGCATTGGCGCCGGGTTCCTCTTCCAAACCCCCATCATCGCCCTCCAAGCCATGGTCTCTCAGGAAGATACCGCCACAGCAACCGCGACTCTGGGTTTCATCCGGAATATCGCTATTGCTTCATCAATCGTGATTGGCGGCGTGGTATTCCAGAACAGTATGAGTAAAATGAAGCCCAGTCTGTTGGCTACTGGCATGTCGGATAGCTTGGCGCAGCAATTGACGGGTGACTCTGCGGCTGCGAATATTGAGTTGATTAAGGATATTAAGGATGCAGCGCAGTTGCTCGCTGTTAGGCATGCTTTTGCGTGGAGTATGCGGAATATGTGGATTTTGTATACTTGCATGGCGGGTGTGGGGGTTTTCTGTTCTGCGTTCATTTTGAAGACTCATTTGAACAAGGAGCATGTTGAGACTGTCACTGGTCTTAAGAGTGAGAAAGCACCTGTTATCGAGGATGTGCATACTGTGCAGAATCTCCCTGCCACTGTATAGAGTGGGTTCGGTGTATATAATAAAATTCAATGTACAAGTCGCGCCTGTATGTAATTATCGGTACAAATGTCCGGACTAAGTCTGATGTACACTGTGCAAAGGAAAAGTTGGATGACAGCGCGCTGATAATGTTGACACAACCAAAAGAGAAGGAAAAACTGTAAAAGAATACAAGGGAAAATAACTGAAATGAATAAAGGATAAAGATTGAGATGCTCACTGTGATGAAGAGCATCCCTCACCGACAGTGCAAACGATGGGAAGATCAGCGACGCTGTTGCCGATCCAGAGCTTGACACCTTCGCAATTGACTGGCGCCTTCCAGTCCTGGACCTCGACATCCCAGACACTCAGGTCCTTGCGGGTGACGGTGAGAGTGACAGTCTCGCTCTGGCCTGGTGCCAACTCCTTAGTCTTCTCGAACTGACGCAGTTGGAGTTTTGGAGTGTCGAGACCCAAGCTAGATGGCAGCTCAACGTACAGTTGTACAACAGCCTTACCCCGTCGAGAACCGGTGTTCTTCACTTGGACCGTGACAGAATATGCAATGTTGAACAGAGCTGGGTTTCCACCCTGGCCACCGCCAGCGCGTGCTTGGGGCTTGGGGGTCGTGGAGTACCCGTCGGGGTAGGGGTAGTCACTGGAGGCGGTGATGGACTCGGGGTTGTCTAGGTAGGGGTAAAGGTAACGCCAAATGCGGGTGAAGTTTGTGGATGACCAGGCAACTTCGGAAGCTGCAGGAATTGCATCGTCGTATACAGGAGTGGCCCCCTTCGAAGGTGCTGCTGGGGGATAGGAGCTATCAAGAGCACCCACCTGGGTCAAAGTGGGGCTAGAGATGTTAAAAGTAGTGTAGGACAGGCCGTGGCCAAAGGGATACCGCGGCGTGATGTTGGCCTTCATGAAGTGGCGATAGTCCACGTACAATCCCTCGGTGAAAGTGTCCTGGATTTGACGGAATGGCTCGTTGATAATACCCACACTATCCGGGTAGTCGGATTCACTGCGAGGGATGGTGTAAGGCATATGACCACTAGGACTGTAGTCACCGAAAAGAACATCGGTCAGGGAGTTGCCTGCTTCTTGGCCAGGCAGGTGAGCCACTAGCACAGCCTTGACGGACTCAAGCTCGATCCACTCCTCCATGATGACGGGTCCAACAGTATGGTAAACGACGACCACATTCGAAAACTTATCTGCGGCAGCCTTGACGAGGTCGTCGCCGTTGTGCCAGGCATAAAGACCAGCATCGGTACGGTCTCCCGGGTTGCCTTCGACAGTAATATAATTCTCGCCAGAGTCGGCGTTGATGAAAACGACAGCGATGTCGTTGGTCTCGGCAGTCACATCAGATGGGAAAGAGTCCGTGATGTAGAACTGAGCGTCCTTGGTGATGTTCTTGATGGCCTCCTGGGGCGTGATGAGATAAGGAAGTCGCGCAGTCCCACTGCCCCAGCCCATAGTTAGGACACCCTTGTCGCATCCTTGATCGGAGCATGAGTTCAGACCATCGGAGTTGCCAGCTGCATCTACGCCGAAGACCTTGAGCGAATCATTGCGACGCAACGGAAGGATGTCGTCTTCGTTCTTCAGCAGGGTGATTGCCTCACGCGCAACAGCTCGTGCGGTGACGTTGTGGTTAGCCTGGACATTAACAAACTGGTTGACAACACCACTAGGAGAAAACAAGGCACCAGGATAGACTGGGCCAGTCTCATCCAGCGTGTTGGTCGAGAAGTTGGGCAGAGGGTAGTCTTTATCCTGGCCCATCTTGTACCAGGTCGCCACGATTCGAGTCACCTACACGACTAATTAGCACAGTGATATGGGTGCAATGTGTCCTGCGTATACCATATCATTCAGTCGCCCGACCGGAACACTGCCGTTCAGAATAGATCGAGACAGCTCAGATCCCCAGTAGCTGGTACCAGATAGAGGAACGGCACCGTCACCAGGCATAGCCATATCGAGACCAGCGAGTGCGGATGCCACACCGGTATAATGGCCGAGCCAATCCGTCATAACGAACCCCTGGAAGCCAAGTTCCTCCTTAAGGATTCCGTTGAGGAGCTTACTGTTCTGGCTTGCAGCAGAACTGTTAAACTAGAAGATGTCAACCGTAGGTATTTCAGTCGGGGAGCCACAGGCCACTCACATCGTTATATGAAGTCATCAAAGAGCCGACACCGGCGCGAATACCCTCAGCAAAAGGCCACAGATAGAGCTCGTGCAGAGTGCGGTCATCGATATTAGACGAATAGCCCTTGGTGATGACGCTGCTCATGCGATACATTTCCTGTTCATAGCCGATGAAGTGCTTAATCGTGGCAATAGTACCTGTACTCTGCATACCCTTGATCGTGTACGCGCCTCCAATGGCCTGCAACGTGGGATCCGCACCAAAGCCCTCCCAGCCACGGCCTCCTCGAGGCTTTCGTCCAAGTGGACCAACAGCAGGGCCTAGTTGAACATTGACACCTTTACCCCGGGACTCCTCACCCAGGGCTCGTCCCCGCGCGTACATAAGATTTTTGTTGAATGTCGCACCGACGGTGATACCGGCCGGAAATGCGGTATTATGGTCCGAGTTCCGAATACCCAAGGGGGAATCCTGTAAACAAATATTCGGGATGCCGAACCGTGGTGCGCTGCCCGTCTGTCCGACACAGGGACCCATGAAGAAACCCGTTCCAGTAGTCAGATTGACCTTTTCAGCGAGAGTCATGTTGCCCACGACCTGCTGTGCCTTTTCATAGGCTTCAGCCCAGTCGGACTCCCAACCCCCATTGGGCGTGGGATAGTACGGCGGGGAATTATAGCCCTCTGCCGCGCTGCGTCGGTCCAATTGGGTGGCATCATGGTCTGCACCTGGCATCTGAGATGCGACGGCTGCTTCGGCGAGAAGAGGCACAAGGGCCAAACGCGTCCACGGGGCCATAGTCAAGATGGGGCTCGAGCGTCGGGTCACAGCAGATCAGACGCAACTATCCGCTGGGTCTAGGTACTCGCGCAGGCGACGAGATTCCAAGATTGTACAAGGTCGCCCTTATAGAATATATCAGTATCCAGACCATGAGCTTCAGCTTCGAGGGAGAGGGACAAGAAGATCGTCCACTCCACGTGCCATGCAACTATGCCAGCGATCCCTGCTGATACTGGTAAAGTGGATCATCCATCGGACGTGAGCTCGCATAACCGAGGGGGGCATTGCACTGCCATAGGTGGAATCCGAGCTCGTTCTCGCATTGTTTCCGTGCCAAGTATGTACTCCGTTCGTGACTCCTCACGGTTGCGACGGATGAAGATCTCCGCTCTCTGGAACATCATCTCCTTGAAAAGCGGGCCACATCAGGGGTTTCCTGCAGCCACCGAACGGAAAGATAACTAAGAATAGCATCGCTACCTTTATGGTTGACGTTCGGCATGCGACCGAAGTCTCGTCGATCCCTCCTCTAACTAGCATGAAAGCCGTTGTGATCACGATCGACAGGCCCCGCGTAGGTTGTTTGATTATCTTCAATCATCTTCAATTCTCCGTTCTCTTTACTTTACATGAGCTACTTGTGACATTTTAGGACTTAGTGCTTAGTGTATCGCAGGTAGGGCTTGACCTCGCGGACCTCGCCAAACTTCTTCTTCGCGTCAGGGGTGGTGACGGACGGGGGCACGATGACATCGTCGCCCACTTGCCAGTCGATCGGGGTAGCGACACCCTTCTTGTCGGCAGTCTGAAGAGAATCGATGACACGCAGCACCTCGGCAGTGTTGCGACCGGTAGAGGCGGGATACATCATGGTCAGACGGATCTTCTTGCTCGGGTCGATGATGAAGACGGAGCGGATGGTGAATGCAATGCCCTTCTGGTCAATGTTGTCTAGGTCCTGCTGGTCGACCATGTCGTACAGGAAGGCAACTTTGCGGTCGGCATCGGCAATGATGGGGAACTGCAGGTCGGTCGAGGAGACTTCGTTGATGTCCTTGATCCATTCGCCGTGAGAGCCGAGGTCATTGGCGCTCTAGTAGAAAAGGTTGAGTCAGTTGAAGGCCAATCACATGGGGTGAAGGAGAAACCAACCAGACCAATCATCTTGACACCGCGCTTTTCGAACTCGCCCTTCAACTTCGCAAAAGCACCCAGCTCGGTGGTGCAAACGGGAGTGAAATCGGCCGGGTGGGAGAAGAGTATGGTCCAGCTGTCACCGATGAACTGGTGGAAGTCGATCTCGCCCTTAGTAGTCAACGCCTTGAAGTTAGGAGCTACCGAAGGGTTTTAGCATAGCATTCACGTATATTCCCATTGTAGCCATACCGGTCGAACCCAGACGCAGGCGTGGCTGTTCCTGGGCGGGCGCCGCGAAGAAGCGACGGAAGGCAGGCTGGGCCTGGGGCAGCTTGGCATTGAGACTGGCCCAGGGGGCAGCCCTCGGAGCAGCTCTGAGTGCACGGAAAGCCATCTTCGGAGCAATGATGGAAGCCATTGTAATGTGTAGGTTGGACAACTTCTTCCCCGGACGCGAACAGCTACATCATCGCGGAGATTACCTCATCGATCACGCAATGGGCCTAACCGGATCGGGCAACAACGGGACCAACAAGCTCCATATCATTTTTGTGTTGCTCTATGTACAGTTTGAGATGAACAGATGGTGTGGTTTCGGGGAGTGGTAAGTGTAGTTCCAGAGAACGTTTAGCTCCTAGAAACTAATAGCATAGTTAACTGACTAGATCCTAAGAGCGATAACTAATCCTTCAAGACGTTGGAGTCCTAGTGTATTCTCTAAGACAAGGCTCTCTCATATCAACACGCGTGTAGACTAGGAACTTCATGCAAGTTCAAATTGTATATACGGTTTTCTTTTGGCCGGGGGGCTAGGCAACTATCGGGCTTACTGGCATGCCCAGTTGGTACAGCGCAACTAAGTTAATTAGACAGAACACGGGATTAGAGATATAGTATCTGATTTTCGTGAAAAATGCCTGTTTGGCCCTATTAATACCTCTCCTTACAAGGCCCTTGCCATTGATGGTCCCCGAGGTCCCCGAGGCCCCCGAAAAGTCCCGTGATATCTGTACCAGTCCAATATAGAATGGGACTTAATATCTATCTGGCGCTTCACTCTCCTGTCATCCTACATTTATTTCATCAAGAAAAACACCCAGAAGGTGACTCCCTCTCTACGTTATTATCTTCACGTATCGTTTCTGACAACCTATATTGTATGAGAAACTGTTCTTCCAGGCGAAACCATCAATTAATGATTTCAAGTCAAGATGGAAAAGCTCGATCTAAACAGGTCTCGTCCCGCCACTCCGCACCCTTTTGAGGTTCCAGAAAAGCATATCGAAAGATTCGACATAGATACACCGCTAGATGCACCGGGCTCTCCAGAATGGTTCGACATAAGCAAGGCTCGTTCCGCTATTCCCTACCCCATTGAGATCTCAGCAGAAGATCGCATCAAGCAACTTGAAGAATTTCTCAGCGACGAGACACTCCAGCATCAACGAGCCAATATTGTATATGTGATCAATATGTATAAGACTGGGCAGCTAAAGTCTCTTCTTGGACCACCTGATCGGAGAAGTATATATGTGTGCGGCGGTCAGGTCTACGACGACCTTCCCAATAGCAAGGAACGCAATAATCGCCCAGTATGGCATGAGATAAGGTCTTCTATTAAACGGTTAAGTTATGCCTAACTCTTGAGCTTTTTAGGGGATAAGGCAGCAAATGTAATAAGGACCTCCTATATATCATTGTGAATATTTCTAACGACATCTAAGGTAATGTACAGGGATACAGACCATTTTCACTTCAGATTTAGCAGGTCTCGATTATGATGAAGATGCATATCATGGCGTTGTGGGATGGGAGGGCATCATTGGTGTTAACAGATCTTGCCTGCAAGGAATGTTGAAGGAGCGAAGGAGATTTGAAATGGGCATAACAGATGGGCTTCCGAGAGTGTATATGAAGATTTCCAAAAAGCCCCAGGGCTCTCCACACTCCAATTTATCGACTTTTCACGCCGAAATTAACTGCTATGCCACCATTCCCTTACGCCTTTCTTCCCATTTGATAGTTGCATCAATAGCATGAGCCTTATGGAAACCTGTTGATACCACAATGGCAATGGCCGATTTCGTTATTACGACTGCCGGGTTTATAACAGTAGCGACTATAAAATGGCCCACACCAGCTACAGTCTGAGTACCTAAGCTACAGCATGGAGGGTACTTGAAGGAGCTGCTCTGCACACCGGGTAAAACTTTAATGCAATGCTTTGCTTCTTCGGGAGTCATATAAACGGTGTCGTTGGCACGTAGACTTCCTTGGTATTTATATTGAACTCTCTGTTGCAACTGACCCCTTGTGTCGACATGATTTCAGATGTAGCGGTTAGGGGGGTTCTCTTTCAGAAACCTCTTTGCGATCCTTTGGAGCCCAAGGATGATCGGCATTGCATTAGCCTACACACTACTTTTACCAAATAAGAAAGAACACAGCCACCAGTAATAGTATCTGGATCGCAAAGTAGAAGATACAAACGAGACTGCATTTTCCTCTGCTAATGCCTCTCTTGTAGAAGTAGCACGCAAGGTAATGTAGGGTTGGCCGACATTGCTCGTTAGCGCCGGCCAGTCGGCGAAGGAACTAAAATCTTTCTCAGCATCGCCCGCGAAATAGGCGACGCGATGAATGAGGCGTGGAGGAACACGTAATAGGTAAACTATTGCAAACCACAACTCTGTCCCAGAACCCTCCCAAGCTCTGTCCAGATTCCCAGTCTACGCCTACTCGTAATATGATGGACCTCAGTAATTACTTTGTATCTCCTTGTTGGTGAGATGTATCTTTCTGTGACTCGGGAGGCATATTTTTGTCCCTCGACTAGAGCATGTTTGCTATGTAGAACGCCACAAAAACAGACTCCTTTCTTTGCTAGTCTCCGGTCTCCAAGATGGCCCCGGCAAAGCAGTTGGTGTAGGCAGTTGAGTCTGTTGGAAATTCTCTACAGCAAAAAGCCTACATCTAGGTGCCGAGGATCGTCTTAGACATATACTCAACAGACGTTTCACCATACACCAACACACTGTAATTGACTCTTCCATGGCCCGTATTAAGAGTACATTTCAAATATAACACCAACCGAGCCTACATGAGTTCCCCATATCTTGCTGTACACCTTACATTCTAGCTAAGGTTGTTAGCAACCTACATATAGACACGAAAACTTTACTACTGTTGGTACCAGCCTTGATATAGACCATGGGACATTCAGACTTCAAGTTACGGCAAGGGCTTGTAGGCTGAAGTATCGGAATAGTATGCTCAACGTTTGATAATGGCTACATAATTCATCCTCGGAGCAGCCCCTTTCACTTTATATACTCGAAAGCTGCATTCTTTGATAACCCTGTGAACAACTTGTTCTGGCGATCGGTTGCAAAGTACAGCTCTTTCCTGATCTGTTTCCCCGAAAGCCGCTCTAAACCGTCCTCCTCTCGGTTTGCATCATCGAGAACGGTCGCCCGCTCCCGAAACCAGTCGGTCATTCTATACCCCTCACTATCGAGGACCATAAGCTCGATCGTAATACTGAGACGTTCTACCGCTCCCGCAGCGGTCGTGACGCTCTCCATTCCTAGAACGCCATGATATGTGTCTTCATCGTAATTGAGAGCTTTCAAATCTGAAGTGAAAACGGTCTGTATGTTACTTCCGGTGTCGTTGCAAATATGCACAATGATGAATGGGAGGTTCTTATTATTAGCAGCTGGGTTGAGGGGTAACAGTCTAAGTCGTGCGGTGAACTAGTTGAAACCCGTCAGTCTCTAGTTTAGGAAGGATTGGCCTAAGATGGAACATAACTTATGCATCATGCCAGGGCTTCTTTCTTCGTAAGAACTATAGAGTTTCATTTGTTGTTGTTCTATCTAGAATAAGACGGATTGTTAATCTTTTCTTCAAAAGTCTTTTTAGGGTGAGTATACCTTGCCACCCTCGAGGCGTTGCTGTATCATCTGACTACTCACCCCCTAGAAAGCTTAGGGGTTAGGTATTAATTTAACTGTTTTAATAGAAGACCTTACCTCATACCACACTAAGCAATTATTGCGTTCGTTGTAATCGGGGTATTCCTCAAAGACCTTACCCCCGCACACATATATACCTCTCCCATCGGGTGGTCCAAGGAGAGACTTTAGCTGCCCGGTTTTATACATATTGATCAAATGCTCAATATTGGCTCGCTGGCGCTGAAGTACCTTGTTGTTGCTGTTGAGATATTTTTCGAGTTGCTTGATGCGCTCTTCTCCTGAGACCTCAAAGGGGTGCGGGATAGCGGGACGAGCCTTGCTTATGTCGAACCATTCTGGAGAGCCCGGTGCATCCATCGGTGCATCCATCGGTGCATCTGTTGGGGTCGGCGCATCCATTGATGTGTCAAGTGCGTCTTGACTAGCAATTATTAATTGGAGGTTTGGATTGAGAGAAGGGTTTCTCATACAATGTGTGAAGATAACGTATGGAGGAAGTCAGCGTCGGGGTTCGTTTATTAGTGAAATAATGTAGGATGACAGGAGAGTAAAAGGCTAGCAATTAAATATTGGACTGGTACAGATATCATGAGACGTGTGGGGGACCTCGGGGACTACAAATGACAAGGATCTTGTCTACCATCACATCACACGGAGAAATCTGATTTAAAAGCAGCCCGGTATATACGCATATGGTATTACTACAGCCAAGCCTCTTCTAATAGGGTAAGAGGGCAGTCCTAATAACAGTACATACCCTAGGCTGGGAAACCGTTCCATCTAGTACGACTTGTCTTGAGGCTAGGAAGAGACCTTGATGAAAAGGTAGTAACATACTAGCAGGACTGGCCTAAGTAGACTGAGAAAGGCCATATTGAGGCGTCAGGAATGAGGCAACCATTGGGTCGGCATTTCCCGCGTACGGTATCACCGGCCGCCTGGTCCTGTTCAAAATCAGTCCGACGATGCAGTCGCACGTCTACCTGCTAGGGACCGTCGGAGGATCCGAGACCAACAAGCGGTGAAGTCTGTTTCAGTGTCGCGTTATATAGAAAATTGACTTCAAGGGAGTGGGCACAAATATCCCCCCGAGTCACAGAAAGTATCCCAATTTACTTGAGTTTACATTACTAGTTATACTTATCTTCGATGAACCCCCAATCATTTCTCCTGCCAGGCCTGTTTTCTCAACAGACTGTGCATCTGCGGCAAAGGCCTCGCACTCCTTTTAAGGCATTCGTAACGTCGAGATCAAGATTGGCACTAGCAATATCTTTGAAGGCCTGACGTAGTCGTATCCTGCTTGCGCGCTTAGGTGTTTTGCAAAGGTGCCTGTTGTGGAATTTAGTAGGTAGAGCCCGGAAAGCGAGCTTATCAGAAGGATATCAACGCGTTGTACGCAGCGTTACAGAATGTGGCCGTCTGAGCAAACTTCAGGTCAGTTCAGACCCAGCGGATTCTTCCTTACCTTTGACCTTTCAACTTCAGATTATATGTCTTCCACGACTTATTCAGTTCAGAATGGCGACACTTGCGATACGATTGCGACCAGCAACATTTTTCAGCAATTGGTTGCTTGGAATCCATCTCTCGGCTCATACTGCAGCAACTTGCATTCTGGTCAAAGGGCCTGCGACAGCCGCTCCTGGGGGTGATCATAATCTGACTATGTGGCTGGAGAAGGGGAGTCGAGCTAAAGATACATGGTTAAGGGGGTCTTGCTTAGTTCTACAGTACGTTTTCTTTGATACCTCCGACCAACGCCTATCATGTTTGAAGATACGCATATGTATTGTGGATATTCGAGACCCATAAAAACCTCCAGGATCTTCAGGGTTAGTCCCCTGGACCCACAGATCCCCGAACTCGATGTTCACTGCCGCGAATGCGAATCGATCGTGAATCACTTTCACATCCCTCAATCACGGCTGAACCTGTGATTGTGTCGCTTCGTCTCTCGCCAACAGGCTCTCCTGAGAGGGCGGCGCCCCAACATGGCTCGCTACTCTCATTACTTGCTGGCTCTGTTACTCGCATTCGTCGCAACTCTCTTCTGGTTATCCTGGGGTTTGAAATCGTCCATCCCAACTTTGGCACTCACTTTGGGGCGAGGCTTGCGCGTCCCGAATGACAATGCCACCACAGCAGACCTGCCACCCGATTTCAGCTCCCCCGACGACACCGACGAAGCCTTCGCAGGCTCCGCAGCTTTCCGACTCCCCGCAATCAAAAGCAAACAGCAGCTGGAGTCATCTTCATTCCCCGCAAAACTATGGCAAAAATCCGGCACCCACGGCATCGACGATATAACTCGCGACGACATGGAGTCATGGCAGATACAAACACCCAGCCTCCGGCACGAAATCCTCACCGACGGTAGCGGCGACCAATACATGCGCGAGCAATACGCCGACTATCCCGAGCTCCTTAACCTATACCTCTCCCTGCACGTACCAATTCTAAAAGCAGATCTCCTCCGACAATTAATCCTCTACAACGAAGGTGGAATCTGGAGCGACCTCGACGTGACATGCAACGCCCCCATCGACACATGGATCCCAGAGCAGTATCGAAACAGAACAAACCTCGTCGTCGGGCTAGAATTCGACGGCTCCCAGTTCGCCAGCTGGACGGTTATGGCCAAGGCCCGGACTAGCCATATCGCCACTGTTCTTCGATATATTGTTTCGCAGCTCGAGAAGTCTGCAATTGACTATAATACGACGATTTCGGGACTCACAATGCAGACTATTAGCGATGTGGTAGATGTTACAGGGCCCAAGGCGATGACTAGGGGTATTATTCAGAGCCTGGAGAGGGAAACGGGTCTTCCCGTCGGTCGACCCAATATCTCGAACCTCCATGAGCCAGTCCTACTGCAGGATGTGCTTGTACTGCCGAATGCGGCCTTTGCTGCTACGCAGGCCGGCTTTCCCACAGACCGAGGCCCGTATCTTGTTGAACATCACTACGCTGGTTCGTGGAAAAATGATAAAGGGGGCGAGGACAAGACGGCAGAGGAAGGACATAATAATGGGACGGAGTTGGCGTAGTCCGAAAATGACCTCGTGTCTCAGGATGTACTACATCTTGCTGCCTACTTTGTGTAACATAATAATGGCGTTGGTGGGTATCTACCTAGGTACTTTGGTGGCATTGTATTTAGACTTGCATGGCATTTTGGTGCCTCGTTAAATTTACACTCGATCCTGCCCATCACACTATTGACGTTCCCTCTAGTTGCATTTCAACCTGCAAATTCCAGGTTCCGAGGTGGTCATCAGCTACCCTCATTTCATGTTACCCGTAGAGTATCAAGTATCGCCAGGAGCATTACCCGTTCAAGGAAAGTAGCAGGTTCTATGTCATGTCCAAAGATCCCCCTTAAACCAGCACCATTTCAAGCTCTCCAGCCACTCCAAATCATCCAGGCCAAAAGATCATAACGCGAAGACAGCAACAACAATCTCATTCGCCGTAGGAAGCAGTCGTCCAATCTATACAATACGGGCTAAACCATATGACCATCAACAGCACGTCGAGTAGGAAAAGAAACATTCATCATTCACATCTCTGCGCAACCGTAACACCATAATTAACCAACGGCAACGCATCCTCACAATGTTTCTCAAACTCCCTAATCAACACTTCGACCTTCGCCTTAGCCTCCTCCTCATTCTTAGCCTGACCATTAACAACCATAGACTGAGGAACCATAGCACGCATAACATTACCAACCCATTTCGTCGCTACCTCGTGAAGATGTTCCTTTCCCACAGTGGTGTAAGTCTCACGACACACATTCCGAAACCGCGCCGCGGAGACTTCATCGTAGACACGCTGGGGCGCGAAGGGCCAGAGGCCGAGTTTGAGCATTGCGTCGATGGCCGCGTTGCGCATTTTTGTTATTGCTGGGTGTTCGGGGAGTTTGTTCGTGCAGAATGCTGTGTGGTCGACTTCTTCCCATTGGATCCAGCCGTCGGATTCTAGAGAGGTGAGTCGAGAGGATAGTAGAAGGGGGTGGCGTGGTTTACTTAGAAGATTTCGTGCGTTGTTCAATACCGTGGTGTAGTTGTTTTCTTGAAGACCGGCTGTTAATAGTCGGATGTGGACGAGGTCATAGCGACCGTTGTGCTCTGGTGGAAATGGGTTCAAGGCATTGTGAACGCTTAATGGGATGGTTTGTCCTTCTGGACTGGTTATTGTGCTTCCCGGTGGGAATTGAGCGTCTGAGATGTCGAATCCGTGTAAATGTACCGAGGATGTATTGGGGAGTTGTTTGGCGAGATCTGCAAGCCAAGTGCTGTTGCTTGTATCAGTACTTTGTCTCGTAATTTGAAAAAGGGATTGCTGCTTTCAAATTGTTTCCTTATACGGAATATTCGAAGGACTGGGGTATAGTCGGGCTGATGTATTGGGGCCACATGGATCAAGAATCAACATACCCAGTACCAGTGCCTATGTCCGCAACGGCGGTAATTTTCTCTTTAGGAATAAACGGATGAATCAATTCGTTACCGGAGATGGCAACCAAAAAGCGATGTTGCTGATTGAGGCTAGGGAGAAAAGAACGTTAGCCTGCTGGAAGCATAGAGTGGGCAAAGTGGGCTCGGCTGCAGATTGGATCCCAGTGCGGGGTGCCCTGCAGGTTCCATAGAGGAGTACTTTGGGGAGCGCCTTAACAATCAAACCAGCGAGCTACACCGGTCGATCCTCAGAAATTGCAATAATAGTGGAGGAAAGAGTGAGAGAGGATGCGTTTATCGTGTTGTGTTTTGTGCGTGGAACTTTGCGACTGTGGGCTCGCCATAACGTCACAAACAGCGGTAATCGAACATACCGTGCAGTCTCGGCCTCATTCCGGCCGAGAAGATAAATATTCTCCTCACAGTGGCTACCCATAATTGCAGTGAAAGGGAACCTGAATAGAAATGGGAGAAGAGAAAAGCGTGGAACGAGAGAATCGGGGGGAATCCGGGATGACTTGGGACCGCATCATTATTATACCTTCCTATGAACTCGGCACTTGTCTTCGCACCAATTCAGTCTGGGAAGAACTATGGACTTGTGGGCACACGGTATTCTCCTATATCCGGCTTTACAGCTGTTCTTTGGCCCGGTCACCGACGCTACTGCCCTAAACGACCCTAGTTTGTAAATCTCCTTCCTAGATTGGCTTATAGTGCCGGCTTCCTTTACCAGGATATTGTGTACTGTAAACTGACTGTACATGGACTATCTCATACCCATTACTTGCTCAATTCGCTTATAGCCCATCCCCGAACTTCCTGTGCAGTGGAGACGCAAAGAAGGAAGGCCGATATTCCTCTTCAACTCTGCTTTTATGCCCTGCTTGATTTCTAAAACGATACCTACGTAGCTGGCAGGCGACAATTTGACAGACTGTAAAGGCGAGCTAGAATAACCCAGGGGAGCAAACTCGGGTCTCGAAGCCATCCTCGGCCCCCAGTAGCAATGTCATCTCAATATTAAACCAGCACGCCGATCCTGTCAATCTTCCCAACGGTTCTAACCGGTTCCAAGGAATGAAGAAGATCTTCAGGCGGGGGGACTAGACGGGTAAACGGTGGATATTTGAGAGAGTACGGAGTAACGGCGGTGGAGAAAAGGGGGCGGATCGGCTTCGGAGACTTTGTCCACTTGCATTAATTCGCCCTCCTGGGCTGCTAGTTTACGGGGTTGACCACCGGTGGGTAAATCTGTCGGAATACGATGCTGGTTCTCCATTGTCATTCGCAGGATGGTTGCGAAGTCTCGTTGGGCACACCCTCGTCAGATGCTGCAGCATCTGATATGCTACCCATGTACAACACGACGCAGGAGCTCATGTGAAGAAAAATGGGACACGGTCCAGCAGACCTGGGGTTCATAGTTGGTCATATGCAAGTTACCTAGCCATGCAATATGGAAGAGTATAGGTTACACAATGAGGGGAAAGGAAAAGAAAAGGCAAAGGGTCCGAACGCCTTTAGAAACCACTTATTCACGGTTTATCTACCAGGTTCGCAAATACAAACCGGAAGATTTCCCGACTCTTGTACAGATTCTCAACCCGCATTCGCTCGTTGTCCAGGTGTGCATTGTCGCTAGCCTGGCCACATGGCAAGTTAGCTGCCGGGGCCGAGAACTCCTTTTCCAGGAACCGGATTGTCGGAATGGACCCGCCCTCGCGGATGAAAATGGGTTTGACGGCCGATGCTGACAGTGAGCTTGTTCCGGATACTGTTCCTGCACTATTGGGCCGCGGGTCGGAGTTCACCCGGACCGGCTGTGTGGCCGGCTCGTCAGACGCTGCGGCTTGGGTGAGCGTTGAAGACGTTGGGACGGGAGCCGTGGAAGCTGTGGATCGTTTACGCGTGCCCGCTCTTCCGGCTGATGAGGTCGTGGTCGAGGTAATGACTCGGTCGACGTGTGATGCGAGACTGTCGTCCGAATCCTTGCGTAGGAGCCCTTGACTAGGCCCAGATGGTTTCGATGCCACAGGGGCACGGCCATTGCCGAGTGAAGAAACGGCTGGATACTGGTGTTTGGAGGTATAATGGTTTGGCGTCCATGCAGCCGTGATGGCTCGGGATAGGGTCGCGAAAATATGATTATCCGGGTCCCCCAGCCACGCGTCCGACTTGCCAGTAATTTCGACTGTCAAGTCATTCTGCGACTCGAGCAGGTCAAATTGCTCTTGCGCATAGGCTGTCAGGTTTGCTGCAACCTCGTCTGCCTGCTGATCAGGGACGATACGAATGGAGAGGCTCGCCTTCGCTCGTCGCGCGATCGTTGTGGCTCCACTCTTCCCCGGCACCTCCATCGAGTGGACGGTCAAAGAGGGCTCGCGCCATCGGTACATCAAGGATTTGATCAGAGCCTGGCTATCGGGAATCTCTGGGTGATGGGGTAGCAGAACGTCGGCAATGGCCTCGAACCGCTTCTGTTCAGCGTCTGAGAGAGGGCGAACGGCGTCGTGGAAGCCTGGTAGATTGATGCGGCCTTTGCGTCCGACCATGGTAGAAAGGAGAAGCGAAAGATCCTTCACGGGTTCATCTAACAACGCGCTGCCATCGATACCACTGTGCAGATCGGGATAGTCACTCGTCACGACCAGATTGGCATGTACCACTCCTCGGAGTCCGTACGTCAAACAAGGGTTATGGTCATCGAGCCAGTAACTGTTAGCCAGCAGTATCCAGTCCACTGGACCAATCTGATCCTTGTGCTCTCGCACTGTCTGATGGAATCCCTGGGATCCAGACTCCTCCTCGCCCTCGATCAAGAATACGATATTGCAACGCAACGACTTTGTCCGGGCGAGATCTGCTGCAGCGTATAGCGCAGCCAGAATGGGACCTTTGTTATCTGAGACACCACGACCGTAGAGGAACCCATTGATCGAAGTGAGTTGGTAAGGGTCGGACTTCCACTTAAGCTGGTTGGTATCAGCGCCGACCACGTCGTAGTGGCCATAAAAGAGAATCGTCTTCTCAACCGTGTCAGCCGACGTAGCGTTGAATCTGGCATAGACTATAGGGTTGGTATCTTGGCCCGTGGGCAAGAGCTTTGTCTTTGCACCAAGGTAATTACAGTGTCGACGCAGAAAAGCTGCTCCCTGGTTGCACTCTCCAGAGAACTTGGGGCTTGCAGAGATGGTCTTGAACAAGACGAATTTAGCAAGTGTGTTGACCATTTCGTCTACATGATTGGGTTAGCGGATTCATGAGAATTGCAACAGGGTGGCGTACCATTGCTGATAGGAGGCAACTCATCCTGTGTGAGGAAGAACTCCGTCAGATCCCAGATTCCAACGGTATTGTCGTTGCCTCCGGTAGCGTATATATGCCGGTCCTTGAATCGGCCGGCGGCAGAGGCGAGCATGGTCCCTTCGTGGGCAATCCAGCCGCCGACTTCTTCAAATCGTGAATTAAATTTCTTGGAAATGTTAGCGAAATGTTCCACGAAATGCAATCGATGCCTTAGCAATACCTTGACCGTTCCCGTCGAATCTCCACAGATTGCAACGCCTCCAATGACATCCACTGCCCAAAGGTCACCCGTGTGCCGGGCGATCCGTTTAACGAGCTGGTGAGAATCAAGATTCCAAATGTTAAGGACACCTCCCACGAGGCCACAGTAGAGCAACGAGCCTTCTACAGCAATGGAGAGGACTGATTCCCCATTCTGAAACTTGGCGATTTGCGTCGGCACAGCCGCGGGCTTTTGACCGAGGCGCCATACCTTCACAACACCATCGCCCGCACCTGTTAATAAGGCCTCCTCTGACGGTGCCGACTCGATCAGCCCCTTCACGAGGAGCATGGAATAGACATAGCCATGGTGGGCGAATAACTTATGGTGATCGCGCTTGAAAGTCAGAATTTGACCTCCCTCCGAGACGGACTGGGCGCCATCCGAGGATCCTGGTGCACGAGAGCCATCGGGGCCTTTGGAATCAAAGAAGCGATGTGTCCGTTTGGACGGATGGGCGGACGAGGCCTGGTTGAAGGCAGAGCCCTCCTCGGACAGATCACACCACTGCCAGAGTCAGTAATCTATCCCAGGGAAAGCTGGGAAGGCTCAAGTACTTGAATGCTGGTGTTTTGGGCACCGCAGTAGATGGTTTGGTTCATGGACGAATAAGCCACCGTGAAAACATCACCCACATCGTGGTGAGAGTAGATGGAATAGAGACGTTCAAACGTCCTTGTTGACCAGACCTACCAAGGGCATTAGTCCAGATCCGTTGCCTTTTTGGTAGCAATACTAACATTGATGACAGAGTCGCCGCCGCTGGAAAACAGCAAATTGCCGTCTTCGGACAGATAGAGTCCTAGCACGCTCTCCTTGTGAGCATGGACGGATAGAACAAGATCATACGTCTCAAGCGACCACGCCTTTGTAGCAAAGTCAGCCATGGTTTCAGTATGGATGCGTCTTTCGACCATTTTGAACATACGACAATGTCGCCTCCTTGCAGGCCGGCGAAAACGCACTCTTCATCAATGACCAAAGCCAGGACCGAGCGACTGGCTACAACACGGTGACCGATCCCGCAGTCACCGTGAGGCAAGGAGCTGCCGGCATCGTCAGCAGTTGGGAGTATCGGACCAGCGTCGGATCCCCATATTTTGGTCTGGTCCTCGGCCTCGGAGGTGCTTCCTGAATCCACTGTGACCATCGTAGGGACGTCAGCCAACGAGGACCTTCAGTTAGGTACAATTGCAGGATGATCGGATCTGCGCGTGCTAGATGACTGGATCCGGTTTTGTATTAATTGGTTCAATTGCACTCCATTCTCTGGGGAAAATCCAGGGCGTTGAAGAGCCAAAGTCAATGTGGACCGAATGAATAATCTCGGGGAAAGTGGCGGTGCCGAACCCAGAAAAATAACAAAGCATTGCACCATCGATGAAATATTCGACTCACCACCCCTAGCATGCCTTTGATGATTCCAGCAACAGGCGGACCTGGTGGGTCTAGAGTTAGCTGAAGTTCTCAAGTGCCTTGTATGATGGTGATCTCCCATTATGCTGCATCCAGTGTTCGCGTACGGTCGCATGCCTGCCGCCCTGATCCTATCACTATGCTATCGCTGTGCATAATGAAGATCCGATCACAAATGAAATTTAGCTCACCTGGGCTCCCATAGCAGTCGAGCTAATGGAGGTTGTGATCGATGGCTACCGAGAAGTGCCATCATGGTTCGAATTCGGTATATCAACGGAGTCTAGAGGAGAATAAGAGTCCAGCCTACACCAAGGTTGTAACAAAGCCACCGACTATGATCAGCAGAGAGAGATAAGACAGATGACCTTGGAGTCACCCCTGATATTACTCATTCTTAAGTTCCATCCTGCAGGTGCCCATTCTACGCCAAGAGGATATCTGGTCAGAGCTTCGGATGCCTCAAGTGGTACAGATGGATCGCGCCATTAGTCGTCATAGTCCCAGTTGTAATTTCCATAGCTTCCACTCGGAGGCTGTGGAAGAGAACATAGACATAGAATGATAGAAAGTAGTACCTTCGACCGGTGGCACCGCCACAGCTACAAAGATGTGGCGTACTTCATCAGCCACAGTGGCGGTAACAGAATGGGCCAATCATAAACCGTAGGTCACCGCTTCTTTGCCTGTCGGAAGTAGAGATGTGATATGAGGAATGACTCGACTCCGTAGTGTAGTTATTAAAAGACCGGGCTTCTTACTGGACCTATGCTGGTGCAATCAAAAGACGACAGCAAATCAGTTCTCCACATAATCCTTTTGCACCCAACAGCTGTGTGATAAATGATGTGAGCTTCGAGCGCCGAGACTTGATTCGCTTTCTGCCTGCGCATCACTTATCACCCAACTGGCCTTGCCCTGTAACTTCTAGAGTCACCGTTTGCTGCTCTGCCCAACTATCGGCATGCTACTGCACGCTAATGCCATGCCATCGCTCTGACTCCCAGCCTCCTGGATTCCCACATCACTTTTCATATGTTGGAGAAAGCCACCGATCGGACCTTACCGCTGATCACTGCTAAGCTGGTGAAAAAAAGAAGCCTGATTAATCACCTTGGGCAGTTTTGCGCTCTCACACCCTGGCGCCCTAAGTAAGACTTCTTCCCTGTTTTTTTTTATCTATACTTGACTTGCTATTTTCATGATTTATACTCTGCCCGCCAGGCACCCCCGGCTAAAATCCCTAGGGCTCTACACCGCTCCTCGTGGCCCCGTCGATCCTCAAATATCTCATGAGTGATCTTCGGATTCTCTTCAACTAGCATTTGCTATGGCGCCGCTCGGCCATACGATCGCCGTGATTGACAAGTCTGGCAAAGTTGTCAGCACGGTAATTGGCCCCAGTACAAATACCCAGTTACCCCGCAAATCATTCTAACAGATTTGCAGAGCAAACAACTATTCGGTGTCTTTAGTCATGCCAAGGCTGCGTATCGCGAACGCAAGGCGCATTTTGACACCGAGCGAAATGCTAAGCTTGCGGAGGAACAGGCGCTCCAGGCGCTTGCCCACTATAAAATCGACGATTCCAAGACGGTAGGCTCACGGCGAAGTCAACGCACCAGGCCGCAATATCATTCCAGTCGCAGTGTTCATCGTGGTCGTTCCTCTTCTCGCTACGAACCGGACTTGCAATCTGCCTCTGGTCGGGAGTCTCAATATGGAGGTCTTACGACGATTCCTCGCCGGCATACTCATCACGATATTACTGTCCAAGAACCCGGAGTCCGCCCGGTAACTGCTAGGTCCAAGTCAGATGCCCACATTGACATGGATCTTGCATATGGTGAAGCTCACCCGGCGGCCTTGTCGATGTACACTCCTCCTGATCCCAATGATCAAACGCAGCTCGATGGGCTGGTTGACCGTGCACAGTGGCTTCTCGAAGAAGCGCACTGTATCCAGCACAGTGCAACAGCCACCATATCGCATCTTCAGAAAAATCCCGATGCAATGGCCGCCGTCGCTCTGACACTGGCGGAGATCAGCAACCTTGCCAGCAAGATGGCGCCAGCCGCGCTATCCGCGCTGAAAGCTGCAGCCCCCACGGTCTTCGCTCTCCTGTCAAGCCCGCAATTCCTTATCGCCGCCGGTGTTGGGATTGGTGTGACGGTTGTCATGTTCGGGGGATACAAAATCATCAAGCAGATCCAGGCTGGTGTTTCCGGTGGTGAGAAGGAAGAGCAGCCGGAGCCGCTTGTCATGGAAGACTTGATGGAGCTCAATATGGAACACCTCAGTCATGTTGAAATGTGGCGACGCGGTGTCGCAGATATTGAAGCCCAGAGCGTGGGGACCTCGGTGGATGGCGAGTTCATCACCCAGAAGGCAGCAGCATTGTCGGGCATCGATGTCACGACCGCTCGCATGGAGCAGGACCGTCGCTTCAAGTTCCATGACGATGAATCTGTTGCATCATCTCGTCGCTCCCGTCGCTCACGTACGTCCCGTGCCCACACTCACGCCCGATCGAGCGGACGATCCAATGAAGAATACAATGCCACATCCAGGGCTCCTTCTGGATTTTCCTCCCGGCATTCGAAAGCCCCGCCGAGATCTTCTAGTCAGGCGCCTAGTAGAGCCCCGAGCAAAGCACCGAGCAGAGCACCGAGCAAAGCCCCAAGCAAAGCACGCTCCAAGAGCAGCACATACGTGTCTGATAAAGAGAAACACCCCAAGGAGAAGAAGAAGAAAGGTCCCAGTCGCCTACGACTCTTGTTTACTCCTTGACGACTATGGTCCGATCCACCACAGTCTCCTTGACCACCACTCACCCAAACTGCAACACCATTCAGCTTGGAATACGTGACCTGATGTCCCTCATCAAGTCATCCTTATACATTACTCACAAACGTATTCCCTTGAACACCCCCTACTCATCACTCACGATAACGACTCGAAGACTTTCTGACCTCTCAAAGTTGTGTTCATTTATTCTGATACGGACCACGTTCCGTATTCTGTATAGTCTGATTAGCAAGCATATTGAGGCGTCATTTGCATACCTTTCTTAATTCTCAACTATTATCGGAGTACGGTGAACATCCCATTGTTTTTTATTTAAAGAGAAAAGCCAACCAATTACTCGATCTGCTTCCTTGCCTTCTTTTCCTATACCTTTACCTATGTCCTGCCTAAACCATTTGCACCCACACAAGTCAATCTGTGTCCTTTTGATCAATTTACTCTTCGAACAGCATCAATCACCGCAGTCTCGCGAATAACAGTCCGCTCGGAAAACATCAAGCGCTGCTGGCTGCACACACTAGACTACAATAGCAATTTGAGAAAAGTAGAATTTCTCCACTTTTACCGCAAGAGATGGCCGTCACATATTCCCATGCCGGCTTCAGATGTGATTGCCCATGCCAAGGAGTTCGCGAGCCGTCAGCCCACAGTCATACCTGACTCCAAGCATTTCATTGCCAATGGTTTTGCCCAGTTTATAACTCAAGCTGGCTCTTTAGCCACGCAGTGAGCAATAATCCGTCGCAGTTTCTAAGAAGCTAAGTGTCAACTACCCCAACAAACCCTGCAATATTCCCCAAACTAAGGGAAATCTAGGGCTGTCTGCCCCACCAAGCTGGTCTACTTCTCAATCTGGCTTGGCGCTAGGGGTGAAAAGGAGCTTTTCATGATCTTCTGGAGATTTTAAGATATTACCATAACAGTATAACCTCAATCTCCCCCGAGGCTGTTTCACGCGACTTGCATGAGCCCAACAAGTAGAACATGCGGACACGTAGAATCCTATCTCGATAACTGTCCACCAGCCGACGCAAATATACTGGCGTCCTTCTCTTAATGAGTTCTGCATGTGGGGCTGTCCTCTCGTCACTGCAGAGTGTGTGTAGTTAATGCCATCACCCGCATATATCACTCCCTTTACCCAGTGAATTGACAGCACCATGCGCCGCCGCTGCTCGGGGTGCATCCTCGTTGTTTGACATGTAGGTGGGTCGTGAGAGCCAATTCACTCGGCGATAAGCCAAAATGGGCATTCTCCGATTGGGATATGTGAAATATATTAGGAACTGGACCAGTGGGTGTTTAGACTCCCATCCTGATATATTTTTTGAATCCCCTGCCTCAACCTTTCGAGGTCCACGGGTCTCTGGAATTTTGGGTTTTCTCCAAGTACCGATATGATTACTGGAAAAGTTGAAGAGCTTATCACTCTTCTCCAGTACGCAACTACCGTGGCTTCCAGAACCACGAAAGCAAGGCGGTTGTCCCTTTCTATTGACTGGGACAGTTCTTGCCAGTTTCCAAACTGGATGGCACCGGAAACAAGGTCTAGGAGAGGGACAAGGCGTGGCAGACCATTCTTCTACGCATTGACTGAAAACCCATCAATAAGCCCAACTCGGGACAATGCTACGCAAAGAAATTATCTGAAGAAGCACCCACGCACAACCTCCCGCATGGAGATATCCTCACTCTCTGGTAACCTGACACCCCAAACTCGACACTGTTAACCTTCGTCCTCACCTCCTGCGCCTTCCCCGAAACACTACCAAAGACTTGGAAAGAACTCGATGGGATGGTGGGACCACACCGGAGCCCAACATTCCAGGATGAAACGGACCTGTCGTACGTGAAAGCCTTCGTGAAGGATGTGCTACGGTGGCGTTCCATAGCCATCGTTGGAGAGCAGCCGCACGCGCTGATCAAGGACGATCATTATAAGGTCGAGAGCTAAGCAACACTCCGTGCCACGGAAGCGATCTAGCGCACGGCTTGGTACTGATAAGATGCATGGCTGATCCCGCGCAACACCTGGATCCAGGGTAACAGGTGGGCCATTCATCACTACGAGCGAGAATTCCCGGTCGGGATCGCTTTAACCCGGATATGACGAGTATACTCCGGATCAGAGCCGTTCCCCGGTGAGAAGTATGACTTCTGGTTGCGGGCGAAGAGTGTGCAGTGGGCATTGGCTGAGCAGAGGACGTTCATCACCATTCCACGCCTGTTATGCGGGTTTCGAGTCCAGAAGGCTTTGGATGATCAAGGTTTCTAAGGCGCCTGTGGGATATGTGTGATTATCCGTCAGTGACCCCGGTCGGCATTTTTATCTGATCGTATCAAGTGGACTGATCGCCGGCTTTGCCGCGTCTGCCGTCCAGTAACGGTTCCAATATGAGACCCGGTCCTTTCAACTGCCGAATCACTCCGCGGAGTCGAGAGATCAGCTGCTATCGAACGGGAAGGTCGACAAGCTCTGCAGGATGTGTCGCGGTACAATTGGAAACTCGGTACCGCATGAGTCCAGATCACCCAACGCAGAAAGTCTGACGCGTGGGATATGTTGTTCTGGTGGGCGCATGGTGCAGGAATCTAGGTAAACATGGCGCCGATACCTGTCGATCTTACTTTTGACGCTGACATACGTACTTCAAAGGAAGGCGAGCAAAGGAGCGACTGAGAATCAGCTGCGTAACAGGATCCCGTGTGGAGACAAACGCGTATGGAGTCCGCAATGCGGAATTGCGGAACTGTCTGCGCAGAACCAGGCAGCGTCACGAGTATGTACTTGCTGAGACCCTGTGCCAGGACGTCATAAATCCGTTGTCTAGTTATAACCTTTTCTGTGTTGCGGCTCGTTATCGCGAGCGACGCCAAGAACTAATCAAGTACGAACACCCAAAGCAAAATTGCACAAAAGGCTAGAGTGGATCTCTCGCTACATACCAGGAATGCAGAGGATAAGCATTGTGCTTCAGTAGTACTCAGTACTGTCGGTTGAATCGGTAGTACGGAAGGCCATACCTACTCCGGTGATGGTTCTTGAAAGTGAGGCTCAAGATCTGGGTTTTCGGCAATGAACGAAGCTCATTAATGCCGTCGACTTAATTCATAGGCCGGGGATCGGCGTCACCGGATTATGAGTAGGGGAAATGGTCGCGACTCCATCGTGGGTCTATTGACCCCAATATTGAAATCAAAAGACACAGCGGATGTTCGGCTTGACGCGCACAGTTGCTCGCTGGGCTATTAATCGGCAAATAATGAGCAGTGAAGAGCCGGGCTCAGTCGATTCCCCAGAGAAAATGTCACAAGGCCAATGGTTGTGGAGCCTGGGCCCCGATCGCTCTGCTTGCCGAGCGGAAACCTTCTTGGGCCTTTCTTTGCCGAATACCGTGTTCGTGTGGCACGGGACGGCGACCCTCCGAACAATTACAGCTCGGTTCGAATTTTCTCTGAAATAGCTACCGCGGTCTTCGAGTCTCACCACGCGAGATTCTTTCTTTATCCTTTCCCCTTTTTCTCAGTCACCCACTGTGTTGCCCATGATGGATGTACCGTCGGCAAATGTCCCTCTGGACATTATCGTAGTAGGGTATGTTCTCTCTCGACCTTTGGAGATATAGATCTGGTTTCTAACGCTCAACAGGGCCGGTATGTTCACATTGAACTGCATTTGATGTATCGGTTTTAAATGGAACTCTGGTTGATATTCGCTAGGTATTGGCGGTATGGCAGCTGCCTTGACACTAGGGTTGCGTGGTCACCGTGTCATTGTCCTTGAAGCTGCCCCGAAAGTATGCCCAGGTGTTTTGACCCAGGATCATGGGCGTTTGCTAACAGTTGCTGGTACAGATCGCAGAGGTTGGAGCAGGAATCCAAGTCTCTCCTAACATGTTGAAACTATTCGAGCGTTAGTTAATCTGCTCCAAGAGGCCACTCGAGTTATTGCTAACCAGCAACCAGGATGGGGTGTGTCTGATTTAATCCATGCCCGAGATGTGGCTTTGGAGCACATCCATATCCGACGATGGGAAGATGGCAAACTCCTGACCACTATGCCGGTGAACAAAACATTCGGCCAGCAGGTTGTTATCCATCGTGCAGACCTGCACAATGCTCTGATCGAGAAGGCCGTGGCTCTTGATAATGTGCAGCTCCACGAGGATTCTCTTGTCACTGATGTCACATTCAATCCGCCATCCGTAACATTAGCCAACGGAAGAGTACTCAACGGCGACGTGGTTATAGGCGCTGATGGCATCAAATCTACCATTCGAGGCCACATGCTAGAGGACCCGACAATCAAGGCCGTTGCTACCGGTGATGCAGCTTACCGAATCATGCTCCCTCGCAGCATCATGGAGAAGGATTCCGATCTGAAGGAGCTTATCGATGAGCCGCAGGCAACTCGCTGGCTGGGTCCTTCACGCCACATCGTTGCATATCCCGTGCGCAAGCACGATTTGTACAACGTTGTTCTGCTTCATCCTGACAGCCATGAAGTCGAGGAGTCTTGGACAACCAAGGGTTCCAAGCAGGCGATGGTGGATAATTATAAGGGCTGGGACCCGAAGGTCAGAAAGCTGATTGATCTTGTGGATGCCGATGAGGTCCTCGAATGGAAGTTGTGTCTGCACCACCCACTGAAGACTTGGATTCGGGAATCGGTAGCTCTGATCGGTGATGCCTGTCATCCGATGCTGTATGTTGATCTCGCTTTTTTCTGTCGCTGGGCGATGCTAACATATCACAGCCCCTATGTTGCCCAAGGAGCTGCACAGGCAGTCGAAGACGCGGCAGCATTGGGTGTTCTCCTATCGACAATCTCGTCCCGGAACGAGATCCCACACGCGCTTCGGGTCTATGAGCAGTCTCGAAAGCAGCGCGCAGAGACTGTCCAGCAGTCTGGATCCGAGAATCGCATCACACTACACCTGCCGGACGGGCCGGAGCAGCTCGCGCGAGATGCACAGTTCCTGGAATCGGCCAGCGGTTCGAATCCGGATAAATGGGCTGATCGTCAGACGCAGGAGTTCTTGTGGGGTTGGGATGCCGAGAAGGCGGCATTAGAGGCTTGGAACAGTATATCTCCCCATCCCGGTGTGTTAAATTCAAAGCTAATTCGCATTGTTTCGCAGATTTAGTGGAGGATAACAAGGCGAAAGCCTACCTGTAACATTCCTGTCATAGATGGCATCATAAACAGCGCGTCTTTTTGCAAAGCCCGATGAAATGCACGTTTTGCCGGACGCTTTGGAGTCGGATTCAACATCAATGGCTTACAAGACTACACAACGGCCATAGAATTTGTAGTATTCCCACAATTGCAACTTTTTCTATTTCATTATACAATCATTCAAACCGGGAGACCCTTCCAATGTACGTCGGGTGTGGTAAACGTGGACCGAGGCCCGGCACACGGCCGCAGCAAGCCAGTGATGCTCAACATATGACTTTCTAACCATCAACTTTTCAGTCGAAGACAATTTACATCTTCTCACCAGCGGCAGCCTTCATCTGGCCGTATTTCTTGAGACGGATGGCTGACACATTGATGAAGCCGGTGGTCTCGGCGGGGGAGAAGTCACCGATCTCGTCCATGCTGGACTCGGTCATGTCATACAGCTTCTCGGTCTCGGAAGAGCGGCCCAGGACGGAGACGCTGCCCTTGTAGGCACGGCAGCGAACCTGGCCGTTGACAGACTTCTGGGAAGCGGTGATGGAGGCCTCCAGGAACTCGCGCTCGGGAGAGAAATACATGCCGTTGTACAGAAGCTTGGAGTAGTTGAAAGTGACGAACTGGTCACGCAGGGCACGAACCTCACGATCCATCACAAGACCCTCAAGGTCGATGTGAGCAGCGCGCAGACAGGTAAGGCCGGGGGTCTCGTAGCAGCCACGAGACTTGATACCGATGAAGCGGTTCTCAACGATGTCGATACGGCCAACACCGTGGCGGCGGGCAATGGCGTTGGCAGTCAGGAAGACGTCAACGGAGTCAGTGACAGTCTTCTTCTTGCCGTTCTCAGTGAGCTCGAGCTTCACGGGGACACCCTTCTCGAAAGTGATGGTGAAGTCCTCGGGCTGGTCAGGGGCAGTCAGAGGGTCAACGGTGAGCTTCCACATGTCGGTGGGAGGAGTGGTGTTGGGGTCCTCCAAAATACCGGCCTCGTAGGAGCAGTGGGCCAGGTTCTCGTCCATACTCCAGGGCTTGGACTTCGTGGAGGTGACGGGGATGCCCTTCTCGGCGGCGTACTCGAGGAGGTCGTTACGGCCGACGAAGCGCTCGTAGAAGACAGGGTCGCGCCACGGGGCAATGACCTTGATGTTGGGCTGGAGGGCGTAGAAGGCAAGCTCGAAGCGAACCTGGTCGTTACCCTTACCGGTGCAGCCGTGGGAGACGGCGAAACAGCCCTCGCGCTATGGGTGAAATCCGAGAATCAGCAGCTGCTCTGCGACCGCGAGATAGAGCCAATTGGACATACCTTGGCGACATCAATCTGGGCGCGGGCAATCACGGGACGTGCCAGAGAGGTACCGAGCAGGTACACGTTCTCATAGACGGCATTGCAAGCAATGGCGGGGAAGCAGAGCTCCTCGATGAATTCACGGCGGATGTCGATGATCTCACACTTCAGGGCACCGATGGCAAGCGCCTTCTTGCGGGCAGCTTCGAAGTCCTCTATGGGAAGAGTTTAGTCTCGAATCGAGTGGTTGCCGGCGCGGACTCCTACTATACCTTCTTGGCCAACATCGGCCACTGAGAAATAAGTTAGCACTGCATTCATGGTAGAGTTTATTCGAGCGATGCGACTTACTGAAGCAGACGACCTCATAGCCCTCCTCGATAAGGTACTTGACTGGACCTGATGTCAGTGATCTCCGTCCATTGAATGAAACCGGATGTTGGGAAATATCATACGGATACAGCTGGTGTCGAGGCCACCAGAGTAGGCGAGGCAAACCTGTTGGGGAAGTTGTCAGTCATTGTCGGAGGACACTGTGTTGGGTGTCTGCGACGACAATGGCAATGAATCAATGAACTGAGGCCACATACCTTTCCCTTAGACATTGTGAATGGTGTGACTGTGTGGTAAACGGAACAGAGCTGGAGAAACAATAGTTGAAAAAAGGTCGGGAGATTGAGTCACCCGGAAAAAAAGTGGAATTTGGTGCGACGGAGTCACACCGCCGACACCGGCCGATAAGCCCTGATAAGCTGGATCTTTACCACCACAATCTATGCACAGGAGACAATACGGAGTACATTTTGACTGCGTTTTATAGTAGAACATGCCATTTTGCACGTTTGGCTTGAATATATCCCTATGTAGCAGAGGGACAGGTAGTTGTAGTGTAATTGAAAAGAAGAGGGGCAGTCATTGCAACTGGTTCCTTTACTCAATATTCATGATTAACCTGGTTCTTTGGCGAGCAATATCGATAGTCCTTCTAGTACTCCATGATTCTATTGTAAATGTGCTACTAGACACGCCAGAATTGATATGCCAGTACTCCGTACTCTGTATATACTTGGCGTGGGACTAGACTTCGTCATTGCCTCCGCATTTGCATTGTTTGCGTCCTCGGTTATTCACGGCGCATCCCCCGCAATCCCCATGTGCAATGGAACAACAGGATCCCGTTTATAAAGAAAACGACTCTCGAAGCTCTTTTTTCATGTCTCTTTGGATCTACAAATTCTAGAGACTCCCATTTTATAGCTCTTGCAGAGATGGTACGAGCTCGTGCTCCGCGGTGTTTGATCTCCCAGATACCGCGCCGATACTACTCGGCTCCCTCGCCCACGGCAAAGCTCAATTTGCCCCTTGACTTCAAAACCACTCCTCTGTTACATCATACTCCAGCGACATTGTCAAGTGTCTCAAACTTTCCAGCTGGGGCCACAAGTCAGCGACTGAACCTATTCCAAGCGATCAACTCCGCTCTCCGAACCGCGCTATCTACTTCGGACAAAGTCCTAGTCTTCGGCGAAGATGTGGCATTCGGTGGTGTTTTTCGGTGCTCCATGGACCTACAGTCAGAATTTGGCTCAAATAGAGTCTTCAATACACCGTTGACGGAGCAAGGAATTGCAGGTTTCGCCATAGGTGCCGCGGCTGAGGGCATGAAGCCTGTGGCAGAGCTCCAGTTCGCCGACTATATGTATCCCGCATTCGACCAGATCGTCAATGAGGCGGCAAAGTTCCGATACAGAGAAGGCAACACTGGAGTCAATGTTGGAGGGCTGGTGATACGCATGCCGTGTGGGGCAGTCGGTCATGGTGCTCTGTAAGTATATACAACGGGAGCTCGGGCAGCTCGCACTCGGCCCACCAGCTGACCGCTTGAACAGCTATCATACACAATCACCCGAGTCGCTCTTTGCACATATCCCCGGTCTCCGAGTGGTGATACCTCGGTCACCTGCACAAGCCAAGGGCCTCCTGCTGTCATCCATCTTCGAGCACAACGACCCGGTAATATTCATGGAACCGAAGATCCTCTACCGAGCGGCAGCGGAGTACGTTCCGAATGAATACTACACCATTCCTCTCAGCAAAGCCGAGGTGGTCAAGCCTGGCAAAGATCTCACAGTCATTTCTTACGGCCAGCCACTCTACCGGTGCTCCGCCGCCATCTCCGCCATCGAAATGACCATGAAGGGTGTCAACATCGAGTTGATTGACCTACGCACTATCTACCCCTGGGACCGTCAGACGGTCCTTGAGAGCGTCCGAAAAACAGGAAGGGCAGTTGTGGTGCATGAGAGCATGGTTAATTACGGCGTCGGGGCAGAGGTTGCAGCGACTCTGCAAGAGCGGGCATTCCTCCGATTGGAAGCTCCGGTCAAGCGGGTTGCTGGATGGAGCACGCACACAGGCTTAGTTTACGAGCAGTTCATCTTACCTGATGTTGCAAGTAAGTGATTTCAACCAACGTTTTGTTTTGTTTCGTATGGAAGTCTAACACACTCCGTTACCTAGGGATATTCGATGCGATCAAGCAGACTTTAGAGTATTGATCCAAATATAAGGCTGTGTCACACTTAGCCAATATTATGTCAGTATTATGGCCGAGGAATAAATCGCCGTCATGCTTGGATCTAGCGTGATAGAAATACAAACAAGATAAAAGCACCTCCGAGATACAGAGGCCGAAGCATAGAAAGATCTTTAGGTGCATGTCTGCAACCACGATTTTTCAGAACCTCGGACAGGGCTTCGCAATGGCCCAGTGGTTTCCGATTCTAGTAGCTTCCTGGTGTGATCATCCTACACACGATCCCTCCGCCGAGACTGGTGTAACGGGCAGGAAGGGATGAGTGCGCCCCTCGGGATGCCGACCCCACAGTGGTGGGGCCCCGCACGGGCCGAAAAGCTTATTGTGAGAGCCATGGACCACCACGAACTATGTGATATCGTTCTACACATATTTCTGGAGGTCTACATGGGGGCCCGCCTCGAGGACTGTTTGCCCGAGATCATCAATAGTATTATAAATAGAATCAATGGATTTATCCTCCCCCTTTGTGTAGGCATCCTTCGAGGAAAAGTGAGGGTAAGGCTGGACCTGGAAATTTCCGGGGACAGCGCAAAATGACCCATCTACAGGACTGTCTGCCTGATATGTAGGCCTGGGCCTGATCGCCGAGCCGAAGCCTTTCTGACTGGCAGTCGTGACACTGAGACTCGATCTCCGACACAGGCTGCTTCTCGACTTGGCCCCGAAGCTGTTGCTTCGCGGCCTTGAACTCGGTCAAGAGCTGCTTTTTTTCTAAGTGTCTCTATCTGCCTTGGAATTGTGCAAGATCCAGTCTTTGCTATCAATAGGATCAATGGAATGATCCTTAGTATCAAGGACTTACCCTTAGTAGGTTAGGCATCCTCGAGGGGAAAGTAAGGATTAGGCTAGTGACCTGGAAGTTTCCGGAGGCAGCGAAGTGAGAGAATCATCAGAGACGGGTGGCCGCTGACTGACATAAATACTCACCTTACATCTTCCCTCTTCCCTCTTCTCTCCTCTTCTCTTCCACAACTCTCTCACATCCACAACCACGATGTTTGAGATGTATTTCTCGTCGTCCTTCGGGACCTACCTCGACGCATCCTTCGGGATAATCCTCGCGATCCTCGTGATCGCGGGGCTCAGCTACATGGCCCGGCACCGGCCGGACACTCTCCCTCCCTCTGCCGAGTAAGTGATACCATGACCCTGTTGAGATAGAAATGAATGACCCTGACCATCCATCAGCGCCCCATCCCCCGTCGTCTCCGCGCCCCCCTCCCCCCCCCCCACCTCC